>OOCI01000007.1_pt1 | contig 253501 bp, 218 predicted proteins | sample 1671761 | NCBI WGS metagenome assembly OOCI01 (sample SAMN06348190, study PRJEB24527) | human gut metagenome | biome: human gut; feature: ankylosing spondylitis patient; material: feces | host: Homo sapiens | place: China | collected 2015-10
TCCATGTGTTCAGCCTAGTTCATAAATATGTGTCCAGGATTCTGGGTACATATCACTATGATTTAGACGGTGTGGAGTTTTATTTTGCCTTTTTATAATTGCTTTTGCAGATCTTATGCAGATCAGTCGTGGCTGTTTACGAGATCCTCTATCATGTTGATGATGATTCCCGTTGAGTCGGTCAGGTTGCTGGACTCCATAGCCTGGATATATTTCTCTTTGTTGTTGTACACTTCATTTATTCCGGCGAACAGAGACTCTGTGTTAAGCTCTTCCTCCTGGATCACATAGCTGTATCCGCTCTTCTCAAATGACTGGGCGTTGAGAATCTGATCACCTCTTGATGCAGCCTTTGACAGTGGTATGAGGATGTTCGGTTTTCTGAGTGCGAGAAGCTCACAGATGGCATTGGCTCCTGCACGTGAGATGATGATATCGCACAGTGCAAGCATGCTTGCAAGTTCCTTCTTTACATATTCGTACTGGACATAGCCCTTCTTATCCTTGAGGGATTCATCCAGATTGTCCTTGCCGCACAGGTGGATGACGTTGAAGGTCTCCAGAAGACGGTCGATATTGTCTCTTATTGCGTTGTTGATTATGACGCTTCCTGAACTTCCGCCCACGATAAGGAGAACAGGCTTGTTGTCAGTGAAACCGCAGTAGTTATATGCAAATGCGGAATCGCCGCGGAAAAGTTCCTCTCTGATAGGGGTTCCGGTTACGACTGCCTTGCCCTCAGGGAAGAGATCCTTTGTCTCAGGAAAGTTACAGCATACCTTTGTCGCCTTTGGAAGGGCGAGCTTATTTGCAAGGCCGGGAGTCATATCTGATTCGTGTATCACCACAGGGATACCTGCTGAGTGTGCGGCAAATACCACAGGGACTGTGACAAATCCTCCCTTTGAGAATACTACATCAGGTTTGAGCTCTTTCATGAGCTTCTTTGCTTCAGATATTCCTTTAAGTACCTTGAACGGATCTGAGAAGTTCTTCATTGAGAAGTATCTTCTGAGCTTTCCTGAAGCTATGCCGTGATAAGGGATGCCCATATCTTCTATAAGCTTTTTCTCCATGCCGTCATATGAACCGATGTACTGGATGTCATATCCGTGCTTCTTCAGCTCCGGCATAAGTGCCATGTTTGGTGTGACATGACCTGCTGTACCGCCGCCTGTCAATATAATTCTCTTCATAATGATTGTTAATCCTCCTGTTACTGTGCTGAAGCCAGATACTGCTTGAGTGCCTGAGCCAGTTGATCCGGGCATGAAGTCGGCTTGAAACCGCAGGTTGTGCCCTCGAGTCTGGCGATGACGTCCTCTGGCTTCATGCCTTCTACGAGAGCTCCGATACCCTTGAGGTTACCATTGCATCCTCCGGTGAACTTTACATCATGCAGCCTGCCATCGATGACGTCAAAGTTGATCTCGACAGAGCAGGTTCCTTTAGTCTTATAAACCATAACAATACCTCTTTTCTATTGTACTTAACCAATCATTTTAATATTCGCTGATACATTCTAAGATGTATGTATCCTGCTTTTTTCATCTTGAAGTATATCAAAAGAGCATGCAAAAGACAAACATTTGTCGAGCGAAAATAATTGTATACTCCGGAATGTCGCTCATATAATACTACCATCCGGACCGGCCAAACGGATGTGGGGTTAAGCCCTGACAGGATATGATCGAATAATTGAAAAGAGAGGGAAAACTATGTTTGAAATTTTGTTGAATCAGAATGTGTGTATGTATGTGATGATAGTGTGTGGGTGTATAGGGCTGACAGGACGGGCTGTGATGAGCAGTTATCTTGCAAGACTGGCAAAGGCGGCTGAGCGCATGGGAACGACGCGGAAAAAACAATTGATGGAGATGCGCAGGCGGTATGAGGATATAACATCGCTGGATGTGAACATACATGACACTGCCGCATTTGTGGACAAGTACATAGACAGGCTGAAGATAGGTTTTATACCGATAAATGTGTGGAATGGATTTGTGAAAAATATGGGAGTGGCCGCAGCTGGGACAGGCATATTTGCAGCGGCGTATCAATATTATGTAGTAGGCGATGGCGTGGAGACATTGAAGATGCTGGGGTGTGGACTGGCAACCTGCATAGTGCTGGTGGCTGCTCATAACCAGTGGAATTGTGAATGGCATATGAGGACTCTGCGTGACAGCGCCAGAAATTATCTGGGCAACAGCCTGGCAAACAGATTGAAAAAGGAAGAAGAGAAACAGACGACGAAGCAGGATACTGTTGAGGCCATGGCAGCATGCAGTGAGACAGATGAAAATGACAGGATAAAAAGAAAGGCGAAGCCTGCGCGGAAAGCACAGCGGAGTGATAAGTCAGATTATGATGCTCTGCTTGACGGAATAATGAAGAAAATGCTTGCGGACGGATAGCAGGGGTGTTGATGAGCAGGTGCGTGGCAGATGAAATGTAGGTGAAAGCCGCCTGCAGAAGCCAATAAATTCAGGATGGTAGATAGTGAGAAAGCTGTACTTGATAGCAGGACTGTATGCTGCCTGCGTGATTGGAGCCGTGCTCAGCGGATGCTCCATATATGACAAGGAGGATCTGTCCAAGATGGTGGCGACTCCGGGGGACGCAGAGTGTCAGGCGGACGGTGCGAAGAATGGGGAAGGTGATGCGGAAGGAAAAGAAAAATCGGGAGACAAGACGGAAGATGCGGAGAGTAACACGGACACAGACGGGGAGAGTCAGGGTGAGGATATGACCAGACTAAGGGATTACAGCCAGATATCGACAAAGAAATATTCATGGTACATAGTGCGGGACAAAAATCATGGAATGAGTGGCTGTGACAACAGCTTTCCGCTGGAGCAGTACGATGCGTTCTACGTGGACAGAGTGTGTGCTGAGAAGAATGAAAAGGTGATGTATCTGACATTTGACTGTGGGTACGAGAACGGATATACAGAGCAGATGCTGGATGTGCTCAAAAAGCACAATGCAAAGGGCTGCTTCTTCGTGACGATGACTTACATAAGGGACAATCCGGATATAGTAAAGAGGATGAAGGAGGAGGGACATCAGGTGGGAAACCACACGGTGCATCATCCGTGCATGCCGGAGAAGAGTGTGGAGGAGCAGAAAAGTGAGTTAAAGGAGTGCTCAGACTTTATGAGGAATGAAACTGGGTATGAAATGGATATGTATTTCAGACCGCCGTGCGGTGAGTACAGTGAACAGGTTCTGCAGCTGGCTAAGGATATGGGGTATAAGACCATATTCTGGAGTATGGCTTACCTTGATTATGATGTGAACAATCAGCCGGGGACGGACTATGTCATTGATCATTTTGCGAAATATCATCATCCGGGAGCCATTCCTCTCATACACAATGTGTCGTCGTCCAATGCGCAGGCACTTGATACGGTTCTCACAAACCTGGAGAAGGAGGGATATGAGTTCAGGTCTTTGAATGAGATGAAAATTGAATAGTGGTATCAGAAACAGAAGCTCTCTGTGCGGATCATGCCGATCCGAACGGAGAGCTTTTGTGTATTGGCAGTGCGATCTGTGTGATATAAGCATCTTTATTTGCTCCGTGGGTTGGAGGACCCTCCATAAAAGAATTGCGAAAATAACCACAAGTAGCAAGATTGTTTTCTTTTGCATAGTCCAATAGTTTCTTCTGGACAGTGTCGAAATTTTCATATGGACCACGGTGGTATATACAGATAGCTGCAGTCTGTGGAAGTTTTTTTATGTGTTCGTCATTGGTGTCAGGATCTGCTGCGACAGGTATGACATATCTTCCTTCGGATGTTGATTCAACAAAAACCTCTGTACACATTTTGCCTGTGGTGTCCAGTTGGTATTTTTTTGTTGCCTCGATAAAGGTCTTGCGCAGATCTTCAGTTTTTCTGGCCAGATCAGAGTCTTTGAACTCCTGACAAAATGCAGTGAATGAGGGAAGAGTGGTAAAATGGATCTCCGGTTCTGATGTCTGGGACTGACGCAGCTGAAGCTGGGCTATGCACAGATCCAGCTGGGAACGGAGCGCAGTCATACGTTCAATGACATCCTCAAGCTTTTCGGTATTATTGAAGTACTTGTTAATCTCGGATAGCGATAATCCTAGTCCCTGAAGAACTTTTATAATTCGTATATGTACAATGTTATCGGCAGAGTAGTAGCGGAAACCGCTGCTCTCATTTTTGTATGCGGGTGTCAGAAGCCCCAGGTCTTCGTAGTTTAACAGCATTCTTCTTGTCACTCCAAGCATTTTGGTGACTTCGCCAATTTGATATAGATTTTTATTTGCGTGATTCATATGATTCCCCTTCTCTTAAAAATAGACAAAAAAAATTGTGAATATTGCATAAATACCGCAAAAATATTGTTGACTTGAACATTGATGTACGAATTATAATTATCATAAATTGTTAAAGGAAAAGAGTCAAGAATTAACAGGAGGTAATGGTTGCAGAGAGAAAACATTAACGGACACACGAAAAAGAGGTTTTATTGAGAAAGAGAGGGAAGTGTATGAAAGAAAGAATTCTATGCAGAAAAGTTATGGCATGGCTCATGACAGCTTTCATGGTCATAACGTGTTTGATTTCGATAGGTGGTAAGAATACTGCCTACGCAGCGGCTATGGAGAATATCAAGGTAACAGACGTGGATATAAGCACAGATGGACATATGAGAGGTCTCAAGTGGGGGTGGACAACCAGCGGTTATGCCAGCGCGAGCTGCAAGCTTGGCATTCAGTCTGAGAAGTTCACGACTGGAGATCTCACAAACTTTGGTGATTATCTGAGCAGCCATAGGTACAGTGGATGGGCGAGTGCCGAGTCACCTGAAGGCTGCGGATTTAAAGGCTGGATAACAGAGAACTCGTTCTCAAGGAGTTCAGGTACATATGACAGAACGGATACCATTTCCGGAGAGGGAATAGATATGGGTACCACGGGTGTGTATTATCTGTATACGTGGACATATTATAATGGTTATGTATTCCCTGATATTTACATAGGAAGTATTGATCTGAATGCTGGCAAGATCGTGGACGCCAGCGGCAATGAAATAACATTTCAGATCGGTGGCTTTTCAGGCGGAGGCAATACAGATCCTTCGGAGGAAGAAGTTGTATTCATGAACAATGGATATCCATATGGCAAGAATATGACGAATAGTTCAATCACTCTCGTTATGGACGTGACAGGGGAAGCTGCAACATATCAGTGGCAGAGCGCAACCAGTAAGCGTGGACCATTTACAGATATTGAAGGTGCAAATGGAAGTACATATACGTTCACCCCGACTCATGGATACTGGTACAGGTGCGTGGTGGATGGCACAGCCAGCAGAGCGGTAAAGGCAGTTATCCCTACCAGTGACAATGGAAATACGTGGACAAAGCCAAATACTTGCTGGTATATAAGCAATGGAGTTATGGCCTATATGGCCAATGACAAAGGGGTTGATATTGTTGGCTTGTATACCAAGGACGGAAAGAACTATATGCTTGGAACAAGCTACGACAAAGTATGGAGATTGTACAGCAGAAGCGATTCAGAGCCTTCAGCTGAAACGGCTACATCACAAGTATCTGTGGCTTCGCTTGCAGCTCTAAGATTGTCGTTTGATCCTATGAATACTCACGATCTGATTTTTGATGCTGAACTTGGTGAGGGACAGCATTCATTTGCAATAGGAGCGGATGCGAACATTGGAAATAGTATTACAAGCTCTGACAGTGCAGATGAAGCGGTGCTTGCTGCCACTGTCAAGAATGGTGAATTACAGCAGATAGCGATGATGGGAGTTGCTAAAGCGGCGGATGCGGCAGATGATACTCCATCATTTGTTCTTGCCCCTATAACACAGGCAAGTAATTACTGGATCGGGGGCTATGATTCCAGAAGAATATTTGAGTACAATACAGGTTCATCAAGCTACATAAAGGAAACTGCTGAAATAAATGGTCAGAATGCTGCATCCCTGGTTGAAGGAATAGATTCGGGATTGACAATGTCATGGACAAATGTTGAAGATGGCGGACATATAGGTTTCAAATTCAGCGTTGGAGCGGTGGCTGATGTAGGAGCAGTTACAGGACAGGTTGATTATATAACAGAAAATCTGACAGAGCTTGATGGCGATACATCATATATCATCACTGTTGATGGCGAGTCATATGACATTGTGAGTGATATGTATGGTGATATAGCTCTTGAGGGAACAGATGATAACGACGTATCATATAGTTTGTTTGGTAAAAATATAAGTATCCGCAAGAAAGACAGTCAGGATACACCTGCTGATATAACTGTTGCAGCAAGACCGGAGGCACCATCTGCACCGAAGACTCTTGCAGACATACAGAATCCAACACCAGCCGATATGGAAAGTGCTGCAGACGGCGAAGGCGTTGAGATAGTAAGCGTGACTGGCGATTCTGTGACTGTAAGCCCGCTTGGCGGACAGCAGTATCAGTATTCGACGGATGGAGCGACCTGGACAGTTCTCGATGATCTGAATGTGTCAGATAATTATGTTATCTCAGGACTTGAAGAGAATCAGAGGGTATATGTTCGCACAAGATACGTGGCTAATACGACAAAACCAGCTTCATTGTGGTCAGATGCCAAGGCAGTCTCACGTGACCTGATCGCCGGAGTAACTGCAGAAGATACAACCTGCACTTACGATGGATTGATACATAGCCCATCTGTTACAATTGCAGATGGCCTGGATGGAGCTTCTATCCGTTATTCGCTGGCTGCAGATGAGCCGTACACACAGGCGGTTCCTGAGCTTAAAAATGCAGGAACATATAAGGTGTATTACCTTGTTACAGCAGATGAGTGTTCACCGGTATTTGGCGATGTGACTGTGACTATCGAAAAGAAAACGATCACAGCGGATAAGGTAATTGTTGATGAAAATGCATATATACAGGGAATCCAGTTCTCAGGATTGCTGGATGGAGATGAACTTGTATATGACGAGGATTATACTGTAGTACTGTGGGACGTTACACCAGGAATAGAGAAGGTTGTAACTACATACAGATTTGGGCTTGCAACTACGGAAAATGCAGCCAATTACATGCTTCAGAACAAGTCATGGGATATGGTTCATTATCATGACTGGACGTATGAGATAAAAGAAGGCCACAGTAACAAGATAATTGCATATTGCAATGAAACTGAGAATCCGGCACACTGCGCATATCAGGGCAGAAACGAGGCGGTCAGCTGTACTGTGACAGCAGAAAGCAGAGCGTATGACGGCACAGAATATGCAGGTGCAGTTGTTAATAACTGGATAACAGAGAAGACCGGAGAGGCAGCTGTTACATATTATGAGGGAACAGGCGATACCGATTATCCGGAAAATGAGAATGCGCCGGTAAATGCAGGTACTTATAAGTTTGTTGTGAAGATAGCTGATGTTACGGCATATGCAGAATTTGAAATACAGAGACTTGACCAGAATGTTGAATTTGATGTAAGCGATTACACATTTGGCGACAGTATAGAGGGCCCAAAGGTTACAGGAGCACAAGAGGATCCTGTTATAGAGTATTACTACACAACAGAGAACAGCAACACGGATGGAACATTGTGGGAGAACTCCAGATCGGCAGATCCGGGCACATATTATATGTATGCCAAGGTTTGTGCTACAACCAATTACAATGAGTATGTGACACAGCCGGTTCAGTTCACAGTTGCAAAGAGAGAGATAATTCCAGCAGCAACAACTCTCAAAGTAGGCAAGGTGGCAGCAAAGACATATGGGGATGCAAAGTTTGCCCTCAATGTGAAGTGCAGTAGAAATGACAAGAAAACATTTACAAGCAGCAATACAAAGGTTGTCAAGGTGGATGGCACAGGCAAGGTAACTATAGTTGGTGCAGGCAAGGCGGTTGTGACAGTATCCGTTGCGGCAAATCAGAACTATAAGGCAGCAGCTGCAAAGGTTGCGATCACGGTAAACAAAAAAGCCATCAGAGTAACTGCAAATGACGCATCTAAGTATGAAGGCAAGGCGGATCCGAAGTTTACATTTACAGCGGAGGGACTTGTTGGCAAGGATAAGCTTACAGGAATTGTTCTCAAGAGAGCTGCTGGTGAGAAGTCCGGAACATACACGATCACAGCAAGCCAGAAGAAGGGTGCAAATCCAAACTACAATATAACATTTGCCATTGGCCGTCTTGTTATAAAGAAATCTCCAAATGTTGAACCTAGTGGAACAGAACTCTATAAGAAGACACTTCCGTTCTTCCTTATGAAAGGAAAGGGAACAGGAACAAGAATAGATCTGACATGGGATAAGGTCAAAGGTGCAACAGGATATGATGTATACTGGTCATACTGTAATGGAAAGAACAACTTCAATAAGCTTGCTAATGTACCGAAGTCCCAGAAATATGCCGATAAGAACCTCAATAATAAGAGAGAATACAAGTATTTTACAGTCGCATACAAGATGTCGGGTGGCAAGAAGGTATATCTCGGCAGGACAAATACAGTCCATGTTGCAATGCCTTATGCAGCAAATACAAATGTCCTGAAAGTTACTGTGAACAAGACCAAGGCTAACCTTGCAAAAGGTAAAACATTTAAGATCACCAAGAAGGTTAAGCTTGAGAATCCAAAGAAGAAGGCGTTAAACCATCTTACGAAGAAGGAAAGGTTCATAACATCCAATGCAAAGGTGGCAACTGTTTCATCTGCAGGAGTTATAAAGGCAGTGCGTAAGGGCACATGTACGGTTTATGTAATGTCTGAAAATGGTGTTTGTGCAAAGATCAAAGTGACGGTTAAGTAGTGCTTTAGACATGGTTATAATTGAAAACTCCTCCAAACCGGTTGTGGCTTTGGGGGAGTTTTTTGAGATTAATAGTTGATTATGGTATACCTATTTGCTAAAATTGATTCAATGTGAAAAATTTAATACAAGTAAGGAGAGAAAACAAATGGCACAGACAGTAAGTTTCGATTTTAAGAATGCAAAAGCCATGGCTACAGACGCTGATATCGCAGCAATCAAGGATCAGGTAGTAGCTGCAAAGGCAACACTTGTAAACAAGACCGGTGAGGGAAATGATTTCCTTGGATGGATCGACCTTCCAGTAGACTATGACAAGGAAGAGTTTGCGAGAATCAAGAAGGCAGCAGCTAAGATCCAGGCAGATTCAGACGTGCTTGTAGTAATCGGTATCGGTGGTTCTTACCTGGGTGCAAGAGCAGCCATCGAAGCTTTAAGACACAGCTTTTATAATTCAGTTGACAAGTCAATCCGTAAGACTCCTGAGATCTACTATGCAGGATCAAACATCAGCAGCACATACATGGCTCATCTGCTTCAGGTGATCGGTGACAGAGATTTCTCTATCAACATCATCTCCAAGTCGGGTACAACAACAGAGCCTGGTATCGCTTCAAGAATCTTCAAGAAGAAGCTTGTTGAGAAGTATGGCAAGGAGGGCGCAGCAAAGAGAATCTACGCCACAACGGACAAGGCAAAGGGAGCTCTCAAGACACTTGCAACAGAGGAAGGCTATGAGACATTTGTAGTTCCTGATGATGTAGGAGGACGTTTCTCAGTTCTCACAGCAGTTGGTCTTCTGCCAATAGCAGTAAGCGGTGCTGATATAGATAAGCTTATGGAAGGCGCAGCTTCAGCAAGAAAGGATTGTCTTGCACAGGACTTCGACGATTCAGATGCTATGAAGTACGCAGCAGTAAGAAATGTACTGTACAACAAGGGTAAGTCAATCGAGATCCTTGCTAACTTTGAGCCAGCACTTCACTATGTATCAGAGTGGTGGAAGCAGCTCTACGGCGAGAGCGAGGGTAAGGATGGCAAGGGACTTTTCCCAACAGCTACGGACTTTACAACAGACCTTCATTCACTTGGACAGTTCATCCAGCAGGGTTCACAGAACCATTTCGAGACAGTTATCAATGTTGTTAACCCAACATGTGAGATTGTTATGGAGGAAGAGGACTCAGATCTTGATGGACTTAACTATCTTGCAGGCAAGACAGTTGATTTTGCAAATAAGAGTGCTATGAACGGAACTATCCTTGCACACGCAGATGGTGGAATTCCTATCATCCAGATCAACATCGACAAGATTGATGAGTTCACTCTCGGTGAGCTGTTCTACACATTTGAGTTTGCATGTGGTGTGAGTGGATACACACTTGGTGTAAATCCATTCAATCAGCCAGGTGTTGAGAGCTACAAGAAGAACATGTTTGCTCTTCTCGGCAAGCCGGGCAACGAGGAGCTTGGCAAGAAGCTTCTTGCAAGAATCAACGGTTAATAGATCTTTACAGATTAATATATAAGAGATGCAGGTGTGTTTTGCCACACCTGCATTTTTTTGCAATTCTATATTTCTTGTAATCAGAATCGCACAATGTTATACTTATGAAGTGTATAGGCTCAGAATTGAGCCTGATCATTTGCATTGTGAATGGAAGGATAAGAAGGGCAGTGACATATGAATGAAAAGAGAGATGTAGAGGGGCTGTACAACCGATATAGACAGGTTCCATTGTATCTGATAGGAATGTTCTGTCTGATGACAGTGTTCATGTATTTTGTCGGAATAGGAGCCGGCGTTATAGCCACCATTTTTACGGCAGTATACGGAGCGGTGAGCATTGTTGTTTTCCTGAGGATGAATGCTTTGTCCCGCGACAGATATGTGGAATTTGCCATGGAGCACGGCAAGATGCAGAAGGAGCTCATAAAGGAGTTTCCGGTTCCGTACGCATTGCTTGACGAGGATGGAAAAGTTGTGTGGGTGAACGACGAGTTCTCAGGTATAACGGAGACCAGTAAGAGAAAGCTCATGAAGCTGAATATAGTTCAGGTATTTGAGGAGGTTACCGAGGAGAGTCTTCCTTATCAGGAGGATGTCACCGAGGGAGAGATAGCATTTAACGGAAGAGAATACCGTTATGAGATCAGACGTGTACAGGTGAATAAGGTTGAGCCTGCTATGGAAGAGACGGATGCCCAGCCGGGTGGGGCCGGCACAGACGGAGATGGGGCTGATGAGCAGAAGAAAGATACGAAGGCTTCGCACGGTGGTTCAAGACACCACGGCAAGACGGACACCTTCCTTGCGTTCTACATGTTTGATGTGACAGTGGTGAATCAGCTCGCTCAGGAGAACCATGACCAGAAGCTGGTTGCGGGTCTCATATATATTGATAACTACGATGAGATATTTGAGTCGCTTGAGGAAGTACGACACTCTCTTCTTGTTGCCCTGGTCGACAGAAAGATTAACAAATACATGGCAAATGTCGACGCCATAGTCAAGAGCCTTGAGAAGGACAAGTACATGTTCGTGATGCCACAGAAGTATCTGGATCAGCTCAAGGAGAACAAATTTGCCCTGCTCGATGAGGTCAAGGCTATAAATATCGGAAATGATCTTCCGCTTACACTCAGTATAAGTCTTGGTACTGATTACAAGAGCTTTATAGAAAACTTTGAGGCAGCGCGTTCCGCCATGGAGCTTGCTCTGGGCCGAGGCGGCGATCAGGCGGTTATCAAGTCCGCCGACAGGATCACCTACTTTGGCGGTAAGAGTCAGGGAACGGAGAAGTCCACGAGAGTTAAGGCGAGGGTTAAGACTCTTGCGTTCAAGGAGCTTCTTGAGACCAAAGAGAAGGTTATAATCATGGCCCACAAGAATCCGGACATGGATGCTTTTGGTTCAGGTATAGGAATATACAAGATGGTGACTGCGCTGGGCAAGACGGCGCATATAGTTGTAAATGAGGTGTCATCGGCCATAAGTCCGATATACGGCAATTTCACTTCGAGCAATTCCTACCCGGCAGATATGATAATCAACAACGATCAGGCGCTCAGTCTGGTCGATGACGACACGGTCGTAGTTGTGACGGATGTGAATAATCCTACGCTCACGGAGTGTGAGGAACTACTGGCATATGCGAAGAGCATAGTGGTGTTCGATCACCACAGGCAGACAAAGGATGTCATTGCAAATGCGACACTGTCGTATATAGAGCCATTTGCGTCATCTGCATGTGAGATGATCGCAGAGATGCTCCAGTACATGGATGAGAAGATAAAGCTCAGGCCTACAGAGGCGGACGCCATGTATGCCGGAATACTCATTGACACCGACAACTTCCTGAGCAAGACCGGTGTCAGAACCTTTGAGGCAGCCGCGTTCCTGAAGAGAAGCGGTGCGGATGTCATGCGAGTAAGGAAGATGTTCAGAACTGACATAGAGACCTACAGACAGAAGGCGGAGGGTGTCAGCCACGCAGAGATGGTGCTTGATGCATTTGCCATATCAATCATTACACCTGGGGATGGCCCTGAGTCGCCGGTGGTACTCACCGCCAAGATTGCAAATGAGATGCTGAACATCGCAGGTGTCAGAGCTTCGTTTGTAATAGCGCAGATGGGTGCGGATGTCAAGATAAGTGCAAGAGCCATTGACGATGTCAATGTCCAGATAATCATGGAGAGAATGGGTGGCGGCGGTCATGCAAATATCGCGGCAGCTCAGTTTGAAAATGCGAAAGCAGAGGATATAAAGAAGGAGCTTGTTGGGCTCCTGAATGAGATGTATAAGGAAGGAGATATTTAGGATATGAAGGTCATATTATTACAGGATGTTAAAAGCCTTGGAAAGAAAGGCGCAATGGTAGAGGTAAATGAGGGCTACGCAAGAAATTTCATCATTCCTAAGAAGCTCGGCATGGAGGCAACTCCAAAGAATATGAATGATTTCAAGCTCCGCAAGGCTCATGAGGAGAAGGTGGCAGCAGAGAATCTTGCTGATGCCAAGGCACTTGCGGCAGAGCTTGAGAAGGCTTCAGTAACTGTTAAGATCAAGGTTGGAGAGGGCGGAAGAACATTTGGCTCAGTATCCACAAAGGAGATCTCAGATGCCATCAAGAGCCAGCTCGGTAAGGATATAGACAAGAAGAAGATCGTTATGAAGGACTCCATCAAGGCGTTAGGAAGCTTTTCAGTGAAGGTCAAGCTTCACCCTGAGGTTCAGGCAGAGCTTGCTGTAAAGGTCGAGGAAGCATAAGGAGTATAGATAAAATATGGAAGATGCATTTGCAAGAAAAAAGCTTCCCTACAATCTGGATGCCGAGAAGTCTGTTATAGGTTCCATGCTCATGGACAGAGATGCCATAGTGGAGGCGTCCGATATGCTGACCAAGGAGGATTTCTACTACGGTCAGTACGGAATATTGTTCGAGAATATGGTAGAGCTGTTCAAGGAGGGTAAGGCGGTCGATCTGGTAACCCTGAAGAACAAGCTTGAGGAGAACAATGTACCTGATGAGGTCATAAGCACCAAATCCATAGCGGAGATATTGGAGACGGTTCCGACATCGGTGAATGCCAAGCATTACGCAGAGATCGTGGCGGACAAATCCATACTCAGGAAGATGATAAAGCTGTGCGAGGAAGTGGAGAAGGACTGTTATCTGGATTCTGAGGGAGTTGAACAGCTTCTTGAACAGGCCGAGAGCGGTGTGTTCAATCTGATAAAGGAGAGAAACGGCTCCAGCAAATTTGTGGGGATCGACAGGATCGTCATGAACGTTATCGAGCAGATAGAGGAGGCTTCCAGAAAGAACACAAGAGTAACAGGTATCCCTACGGGATTCATAGATCTGGACAATATGCTCACCGGTCTCCATGGATCGGAGTTTATACTGGTGGCTGCTAGACCTGCCATGGGTAAGACGGCATTTGTCCTTAATATTGCCCACCATGTTGCCGTGCGCAAGGGAATTGCCACTGCGATATTCAACCTGGAGATGAGCAAGGAGCAGCTTGTAACGCGTATGATAGCCATGGATTCCCTGGTTGATTCCCAGAAGGTACAGACGGGACAGTTGGCTGAGGACGACTGGGATCAGGTGCTTGCCAGTGCGGAGAGTATAGCTGCCGCACCGCTGTACATAGAGGATAGTTCAGCACTCACCATATCCGAGCTGAGATCAAAATGCAGACAGCTCAAGAGCAAGAACAATCTTGGACTCATCATCATCGACTACCTGCAGCTTATGAGCACGACGGGACGAGTTGAGTCGCGACAGCAGTTCGTATCTGATATGTCGAGATCGTTGAAGATGCTTGCCAGGGAGCTGGATGTGCCTATCATAGCGCTGTCACAGCTTAACCGAGAGGTTGATAAGAGACCGGATCACAAGCCTGTGCTTGCGGATCTCCGAGAGTCGGGATCTATCGAGCAGGATGCCGATGTGGTTATGTTCATATACAGAGATGATTATTACAATCCTGATACCGACAAGAAGGGTATCTCGGAGATAATCATAGCTAAACAGAGAAAAGGTGCCACCGGATCTGTGGATCTGGTATGGCTGCAGGAATACACGAAGTTTGCCAACAAAGAGCACTAAATATATTATGTTTTATAAGGAGAATTGAAAATGGTAGTTGAACCAAGAGTTAAAGATTTTATTTGTACAACAGCTCATCCGGTGGGATGCGCACAGAATGTAAAGAATCAGATCGAGTATGTCAAGTCAAAGGGAGCAGTTAAGAGCGATAACGCACCTAAGAAGGTTCTGGTGATCGGAGCGTCAACAGGATACGGACTTGCATCACGTATCGCAGTTGCATTTGGCTATGGCGCAGATACCCTCGGCGTTATGTTTGAGAAGGAGTCAAATGGACGCCGTACAGCAACCGCTGGCTTCTACAACAACAGAGCATTTGAGGAGGAGGCTCACAAGGCCGGACTCTATGCAAAGTCCATCAATGGCGACGCGTTCTCAGTCGAGATCAAGGAGCAGGTCATCGAGACCATCAAGGCAGACATGGGCAAGATAGACATGATTGTATACAGCCTGGCTGCCCCTAGAAGAACAACTCCAGATGGAACAAAGTACACATCTGTACTCAAGACGGTTGGTGAGGAGTACACCAACAAGACACTTGTACTCAAGGACAACACCATCACAGATGCACATATAACAGCGGCAAATGATGACGAGATCAATGCCACCATCAAGGTAATGGGCGGTGAGGACTGGATCGACTGGATGCAGGCACTCTCAGATGCCGGAGTTCTGGCAGATAACGTGATCACAGTTGCATACTCATACATAGGACCAAAGATCACATTCCCTATCTACGCTGAGGGATCGATCGGACAGGCAAAGAAGGATCTGTACAAGTCAGCAGACATTATAAATGAAAAATTCCCTAACATAAAGGCGAAGATAGCCATCAACAAGGCTCTTGTCACACAGTCAAGTGCAGCTATCCCTATCGTACCTCTGTATATCACACTTCTCTACAAAGTTATGAAAGAGAAGGGACTCCACGAGGGATGCATAGAGCAGATGCAGAGACTGTTCATGGATAAGATCCTGGATGACACCCAGGTGGACGACAACGGATTCATCCGTATGGACGACTGGGAGATGAGAGATGATGTTCAGGAAGTTGTTGCTGAGCACTGGGATACAGTCAACAATGACAATGTCAAGGATATAGCAGACATCGATGGATACTGGGAGGATTTCTACAACATGTTCGGTTTCAAGATCGACGGTGTGGATTACTCAGCAGATGTTGATATCATGTAATATTCATGGGTAGTTTCAATATATAAATACTACAAATGCCCCACAGATTCATAGAATTTGCGGGGCATTTCGGTAAGCGCTTTTTTGGTGTGCCTGACCCATTATTTTCGCAAGGAGGAAGACGGTATATGTACAAATATTTATTATTTGATCTTGATGGAACCATCACCAAGTCTGAGGAAGGAATATTCAACTGTATAAAATACGCTTTGGACTGGGCTGGAATTCCATATCCTGAATACAGAGTATTCAGAAGCTTTATAGGACCATCACTTTATGATTCTTTCGTGAGGGAATTCGGCATGGACGACGCAAAAGCGAAAGAGATGGTTGCGAAGTACAGAGAGAGATACAACGTGGTAGGTCTCTTCGAGGCTGAGGTGTACGACGGAGTGGCAGACACCCTGCGTGCCCTTAAGGAGAAGGGCTGCATACTCTCAGTTGCAACCAGCAAGCCGACAGAGCCGACACTCCGTATCCTTGAGAAGTTCGGTGTGGGAAAATATTTTGACGTTGTAGTTGGAAGTAATCCCGACGGAACAGGATCAGACAAGAAGCACATCATATCCCAGGTCCTTGAAAGCCTCAAGAAAGATCACGGACTGACAGAAGATATGATAAAATCAAACCAGGTTGTGATGATAGGCGACAGACGCTACGACATAGAAGGTGGCAAAGCCTGCGGCCTCCAGACCATAGGAGTCCTCTACGGTTACGGCAGCAGGGAAGAATTCGAGGCAGCCGGCGCCGACAACATAGTAGAGACACCGGAGGAAATCCTGAATCTGTAGATAGAAAGGTAGCTTATAGTTTATAGATGTCTGTGTTAATATATTTTTTATTAAATATCTATGATTATTTTTGTGGGATGACACTCTGGGGAACTGAATAAAAGAAAAACAGGTAAGAGTCGATATCTATAATATAGTGTGGTGTATAAAATATATTTTTCAGCGAAATATGTCAGGAACATGATCTGAAAAGTATATATCCAACAAGACCAGGATGCCATACTCCCTGGGAATATAAAATTGGGTCTCTATATATGTAATCGGTAGCGAAGACGCCTGAACTTTGCTGCTTATTGCTAAGGCGGAGCTCGCAACGCCCTTATAGCGAGCGGGAGCCGCGTGCAGATATAAGCAAAGCAAAGTGAGGTAAGTCGAGCGTGATTACATATATAGAGACCCAATTTCTGTCCCTGGAGAGTATGTCATCCGTCCGTTCGTCATATCATCTCCTGACATTTGAGATATACCCGAAGAACGCTCCGATGATCCCCCCGATAATGTGGGTGAGATTCGACACATTGTCCTTCACAAACACTCCGTCAGCCACCTGTCCGCCGATATAAAGCACTGCAACAAGTATGAAGGTGAGCGGTATGGAGCCGTCCTTTATACATGCAAAAGAAGACAGAAGAATGTATGCGAATACCACTCCGCTGGCGCCGAGCAATGCTGTACCAGGGAAGAATATAAAATGCACGATTCCTGTCACCAGTGCGGTGGTGATGGTTACGATGAGCAGATCCTTTGAGCCGTATTTTTCCTCAAGCAGTGGGCCGATCACAAGCAGCAGCGTCATGTTGTTGATAAGGTGACTCCAGCTTGCGTGACCAAACACATGGGCAAACATGCGGATGTAGGTTAAAGGATCGGTGAGAGGGGCTCTGTATACTTCAAATAGAAGAAAGTTACTTTTGCCGCCTGTGAGGATATTCAGGAGGTAAGCTCCCAGACAAATGAGTGCAAATGTAAGTACCACAGGTGAGTTAAAGGATATTCTTAATATGGTTTTGGATTTTGTCTTTGACATGGATCGGTTCCCCTCTTATTCATATAGTATAGAAAAATATTACCAGCGGTCATCCGCTGGTAATATTTTTTTAAGCGTCATAATCTGGCATATCGTTAAAGTACATCTTGTAGAAGTTGGTACTCTGTTCGAGAACCCTCATGGTTGATGGAAGCGGTACGGCGATGAGGTCGTTGAACTCATACTCTCCGGCTGCTGAATCAATCACATGTCCCATCTGAGTCTCATTATGTGTGTAATCGGCGTTGAAACCGCCGTATTTATTGCCACGGGCATCAAGACGTATCCACTTCTTGAGATCCGGGTGATATACCGCATTAAGTGCATGCATAGCCATAAGTCCGCCCTTGTGCTTGATACGGATATAGCAGAATCCTGTATATAAGTTGTTGGCACGAAGCAGTGCTGCCAGCAAATTGGCCTTTGAATAGCTGATGCCCGTGCTGGCTTCCAGTACATCGGAAGCGCTGATAGTTATTACTGAAAAGTTGCTGTCATATGTGTGAGAAATCCTATCCCGGACAAAATAGTAACATGCCTGTATGATCTCATCACTGCTCTTGCAATCTGCAGCAAGTTCCTTTGCCTTTGCAGCAACGATAGGATTGTCATAATTTACATACTTGTCGTATTGCAAATATGCTGAATCCTTATTTCTCTGAATTAGTTGCATTGTGTCATCTCTCCTTTATTACTTGGAATATGTAGAACTTCAGATAATAAGATTCATCTGCAGCCCATAATATTGGGTGATCAGGAGCCTGTGTGCGGAACTCTACCTGGCGAAGTCTTACATGTGAATTCATGGCGGCCTGTTTTATGGTCTTGGTAAATAACTCGAAATCCATAAAATGTGAACATGAACAAGTCGCAAGGAATCCACCATCCCTTACGAGTTTCATAGCACGCAGATTAATCTCGCGATAGCCTTTGACTGCGTTCTTTATTGAATTTCTTGATTTTGTGAATGCCGGCGGGTCAAGTATGACAACGTCAAACTGTTCGCCTTTTGATTCCAGTTCAGGAAGAAGATCAAATACATCTCTGCACTCAAAAGAGACAGTGCTCTCCAATCCGTTGAGCGCTGCATTCTCTCTGGCCTGGGCAATAGCAAGTTCTGAAGCGTCTACTCCCAAAACGCTGGAAGCACCGGCTATGCCTGCGTTGAGAGCAAAGGAGCCTGTGTGTGTAAAGCAATCAAGAACCTTTGCATCTTTACATATTCTCTGAATAGCAAGACGATTATACTTCTGATCCAGAAAGAATCCGGTCTTCTGACCGTCTTTCACATCAACAATATATCGAACGCCATTTTCATTTATATGAACCTTTGTGTTAAATTCGTCACCAATAAACCCTTTATAGGTATCCATCCCCTCGTGTTTTCTGACTTTTGCATCGCTTCGTTCATAAACACCCTCGATTATTATACCATCATTTTTAAGTATATTTTTTAAAATATTTATTAACAAATTTTTAACTTTGTCGATGCCGAGTGCCAGTGATTCGACAACAAGCACGTTTTCAAACTTGTCAATGACGATTCCCGGCAGAAAATCAGCCTCGCCAAATACGACACGGCAGCTACTGGTGTCGACGGTTTTCTTGCGGTAATCCCATGCATCCTGAAGTCTCTTTGTGAAGAATGCCTCGTTGATCTCGGTGTCCACATGTCTTGTGAGCATGCGGATGAAGATCTTGGAGTTGGTATTTATGAATCCTTTGCCGAGTGGATAACCGTCGAAGTCCTTTACTATGACGATGTCGCCGTTCTCAAAGCTGCCGACTATGGTGTCGACCTCATTGTCAAATATCCATGCTCCGCCGGACTTCAGAAGTCGTCCCTCTCCCTTTTTTAATGTAACAATAGCTCCCATAATATATGTATCCTTTCTCTGTACTGCCGTTGGCAGACATTTTTCGTTGTCTGTTTTTGAATTTTGCGGATTTATTTTACCATATGTAGACAAATAATCCAAGATGGGGCAACTTAACACATTTGTAACAAAAAACTTGTAAAAAAGTTATACTTGTAAAAATTATGTAACACGTGTATACTACGAACGTAGCAGAATGCACACAAACGTCAGATTCCCTGCGGAAACTGATGTTTAATAAAAAGGAGGACAGTAAAGATGTCTACAATGAAGACTAATATTGCAAAGAGAGAAAAGAGCCTGATGGCGGCAAAAGCTATAGGCAGTCTTATGGCGATTGCTGTATTGGCTATTGTGATTTTTTCTACAAATGTGGTGACACAGGCAGATGAGATGGGAGCTGACGGCACGGAAGTTCTGGCCACAGCATCAGATGTAGTTCAGAGTGGAGTGATACAGGATGAGGATGGTTACTTCAGATATTATGTTAATGGTGAAGTGCAGAAAACTGCAGGCTGGATAGATGCCGATGATGGCACCAGATATCTTATAGATGAAAATGGCGTGGCAGCTATGAAGTTTACACGTTCTGGCGATACCATCAAGATATACAGATTCAGCGCTGATTCAAAGGACTGGACGATCTGCAAGAACGAGTGGCAGACAGTGGATAACGTTCTCTATTATCTGAACAATTCCGGACTGTGTGAAAAGATATACGATAATAGCAGCAAGAAGGCAAAGTCACTGAGCAGCGGCAAGCTTGTCCAGGTGAAGAACCAGATGCTTATTCTCAACGATGGCAGAACATATTATTTCAATTCAAATGGTGACAAGGTCACAAAGGGCGGTTGGTATCATATAAATTATGACAATATGGTATTTGTAACAGGCGGTGGATCACACTATGTAAAGGAGAGGATCTACAAGGCATCAGGCATTTTCAGAATGTATTCATTTAACGATTCAAAGAAGAGCTGGGATATGAACAAGAACCTGTGGAAGAATACAGGCAGAAAGCTGATGTATTTTGATGGATCAGGCACATGTACCATTCTGTATGATCAGGCATCGAATATATTGTACAGATACATATCAAGCAGCAAGTCATACAAGAGAGTCTCAAATGTGATCGACAAGCTCAACGGAAGCAGATACTACTTCTATGATGCAAATGGAAATAGACGTACATCATCAGGATGGAAGAAGGTAAATGGAAGTACCGCTTACTACGTATGTGACGGCGGATATGTTACCTCAAGATATACAGATCAGAAGAGGACAAAGAAGGTATACAACTTTGACTACTCGAAGAACACATGGGTGCAGAAGAAGAATATGTGGAAGACCGTCTACAGCAGCAGATATTATTTCGGTTCTAATGGCGTAGCCACAATCAGCTATAACAACAGCACCCAGAAGGCATACAAGTTTACAGGCAGAAAGTGGAAGCCTGCAAAGAAGCTCATAATGAAGATCGGAAATGCCAATTACTATTTCAACAGCGCTGCAAAGCGAGTTGTAAAGGCTGGAAAGTATAAGACAGCCGATGGCTACATAGCATATGTCAACAGAAGAGGCGTTGTATATAAGAGAGAGTACGATCTCTCGGTCAAGAGATATTACAATATCGATCTTGGTAAGGGCAGAAAGACAAGAGTATATGGATATTATGATATAGGCGCGGCAAACAGACTGAGTAAGATGGTCAACCAGCATCGTGCAGAAAATGGACTTTCAAGCCTTAAGGTGTCAACATCTCTGACAGAGACCGCTACCACAAGAGCAAAGGAGATAAGCAACAAGTACAGCCATTACAGACCAAATGGAACACTGTGTCTCAACTCCATGTACGAGTTGTACGGAGAGAATCTTGCATGTGGTTTCAGTGGTGGAGATCTCGTGTTCAGAGCATGGTCCAAGTCGACCGCACATGACAGCAATATGCTGAATACTACATACAAGACCATGGGCGTTGCAGTATTTGTGGCTCTCAAAAATGATAAACAGGGATATAAGAGATATTATGTCCTTACATTTGGCAAGTAATTTTAATTAGGAAATTAGTGGAAAATAAGACTGTTAAATCCCTCAAATTAAATTGAATTATATGGAGAAATAGAGTACCATACATAGTATAAGGCAAATAGTCGGATATAGAATTTTGGCTAGTTTGGGAATGGAGATTGTGTGTGGGTTTCATATATTCGTCTTTAAATAGAGGTGCCGGCGAGAGTGTGGCACTATTTGACAATAGAATAGCCAGGATGCTTCCTTTTGTCACGGGAAAGGCATATTTTGACCTCAGGAATTATGATGCCCAGACTGGAGAATTCGGAGTATATATTGAATGGGATGGTGAGCTTGAGGCAGTGCTTGGATATTCACTGCCGGCAGGAGGATATTTCGTCAAAGCAACCACACCGCAGGCGTACAGATTCCACAGGCTCGACAAGGGACTCCCGGTATATATGAAGTTGATAGCGCAGAATGGCAGACTGTATCCTTACAGGACATATGTCATGATGGACGGCAGACCTTTCAGTGTGGAATTCGGCGGTGGAGTTATGATCCCTTTTGAGGACAGATACGAAGAGCTTGGATGCGAAGCTGCGAAACAGACTGTGGATACTGGAAGCCAGAAGCTTTTGATGGGAAGTCAGAGTGGAATGACAGGAAGTCAGAGGTTCCGGTGGAATGGCAGTCAGATGAGACTGCTGTTTGGAAGTCAGGGAGGCTTCAGATACCTGGCGGGAAGCCAGTATAGAATGATAGGAAGTCAGCGGTTCCGGTGGAATGGCAGTCAGATGAGACAGTTATTCGGTAGTCAGGGAGGCTTCAGATACCTGGCGGGAAGCCAGTACAGAGTGTTTGGAAGTCAGCGGATAAAAAATATGCCGATGGTGCTTGAAAGTGACACACAGCGGCCACAGGACAGTATGGATTCAATCAGAACAAGCCAGGAGCTGATGGTTGAGTTCCCTAAGGAGTGGCAGCTTATCAACAGAAGCAGAAGACCGACCAGCCGGATTGGTGGCAATGCTAAGTTTGGATATGGACTGGATCTGATCTAGTACATGACCGGATCTTGGAGGATATATGAAGGATATAGAGGGATTCCACACATTGTGGACTGCTCCTTATTTTGAGAAAAGTAAAGATGACACTTACAGCATGCAGGATTATGAGCTTTTGACCATGATCCTGTCTGCTCTTATGTGGAGAAAAATGAATGGCCCTATCACACTTTACGGTGATGCAAGGGCCATTGATTATGTTGAGGGACAGGGATTGTCGCATATATGGAATGGCGGCATAAAAGAGATACAGGTTCCTGACAGCATATCCCCGGGAGTGTTCTGGGCTGCGGGCAAGCTGTATGCGCTTAAGGCGGCGCATATGCCGGCGGTCATGGTGGATCTGGACCTTATAGTGTGGAAGAATATAGGGGAATACATAGCGGGGACGGATATTTGTGCAATACACAGAGAAGGAATATATCCGGATGTATATCCCGGCAGGGACTTCTTCAATATGGACAGTTCGTACAGCTTTGATCCCCTGTGGAGCTGGGATGTTCCGCCGGTAAATACCTGTATGCTATATATGGCTAAGGAGCAATTTAAGAACTATTATGTGGACAGTTCCATACAGTTTATGGAGAATTGTAGGGAGACTGAGGAAAATCTGTGCCACATGGTATTTGCGGAGCAGAGACTGCTTGCGATGTGTGCTGCGAGAAAGGGAAAGATCATTGCTTCATTTTTTCCTGAGGCGGCGGATATAGAGAGACAGGATGTGTTCACACATTTGTGGGGATATAAGAATATTCTGAAGTTTAACTATGGGAAAAGGGTTGAGTTTAACGGGCGTCTCTGCGAGCGGATAGAGCGGGAGTTTCCGGAAGAGGCGGATGTTATAAGGGAGTTACATGTTTGTAGATAAAGTGCTGAAGAAGATACCCAGGGAGATATACATATATATACTGTGGGGAATTGTCGTGGGAGCGGTAAATCTTGGCTCCGCCTGGATATTTATGTACAAATGCGGGATAGAACCTGTCAGGGCCAACTTCCTGGCATGGATACTGTACAATTTTGTGTCATTCATAACAAATAGAAAATCGGTGTTCCACACTGCCGCAGAGACTGCATGGGAGTTTATAAAAGAACTGGTGTCATTCTACGTGAGCAGGGTGTTCACACTGGTGGTAGAGGAGGGCCTGATCTATATACTGGTTGACAGGCTTCACCTGTGGGCGATGGGCATAAAGACGTTCACATCAGTGCTGGTGATATTCCTCAATTATTATATAAGCAAGAAGTTTATATTCAGAAAGATAAAGGAAAAACTATAAGAGATATGTATAAATGCGAATGTTTATCGAAATTTTATAGAAAAACATGGACACAATTACTTCCAAACATTTGACAGTTGGAGTATAATTGAGTAGTTAAATATGTATAAAAAGCAGAATAAGTAATGCAAGGAGATAAGTATGAAGAAGAGAGTAGTAATAACAGGTATAGGAGCCATAACTCCAGTCGGCAATACAGTTGACGAGTATTGGGATTCACTTAAGGAAGGAAAGCATGGCTTCGGACCTATTACACAGTTTGACGCTTCAGCATACAAGTGCAAGCTTGTCGGCGAGGTTAAGAACTTTGTAGCAAAGGACTACATTGATCCAAAGTCTGCAAGACGTATGGCTAGATTCACACAGTTTGCTGTGAAGGCAACCCAGGAGGCTATGGCAGATTCAGGACTTGATATGACCAAGGAAGATGCTTACAGAGTTGGTACATGTATTGGTTCAGGTGTTGGTTCACTTCAGGAGCTTGAGAACGCATATGGAACCATACTTACAAAGGGACCACTTCGTGTAAGTCCATTCGTAGTTCCTATGATGATCAGCAACATCGCAGCAGGTAACGTTGCGATCCAGTTTGGTCTCAAGGGCAAGAGTATAGATGTTGTAACAGCATGTGCTTCAGGAACAAACAGTATCGGTGAGGCATTCAGAACTATCCAGTACGGAGACGCTGATGTCATGGTAGCCGGCGGATGTGAGGCAGCAGTTTCACCTATCGGTATATCAACATTTGATTCACTTACAGCACTTACATCATCAACAGATCCAGACAGATGTTCTATTCCATTTGATAAGGACAGAAGCGGATTCGTTCTCGGTGAGGGTGCAGGTATTGTTATTCTTGAGGAGCTTGAGCACGCAAAGGCAAGAGGTGCAAAGATCTACGCAGAGCTTTCAGGTTACGGATGTTCAAGTGATGCACACCACATCACAGCACCTGAGGAGTCAGGTGAGGGACCAGCAGTTGCCATGACCAATGCGGTTAAGGATGCAGGACTTCCACTTGATGCGGTTCAGTACATCAATGCTCATGGTACAAGCACACATCTGAACGATCTTGTTGAGACACGTGCTATCAAGAAGGCATTTGGCGATCACGCAAAGGACATCAAGATCAATTCAACAAAGTCTATGACAGGACATCTTCTCGGTGCAGCAGGAGCCATCGAGTGTATTGCCTGTGTCAAGAGTATAGAGGAAGGTTATATCCACAGAACAAGAGGCCTTGTGGAGAGCGAGGAGGAGCTTGATCTGGATTATTGTAAGGAGCCATGCGAGATGGACGTTGATGTTGCGATCAGCAACTCACTTGGATTTGGCGGACACAATGCATGTATCGTCTTACAGAAGTATAAGGAGCAGTAAATATCATGTTATTTATCAAAAAAAAGGCAAAGGATGCCGAGATAATTGCAGCAAAGGCTGCAGAGGAGGCAAAGGCTGCTGAGGGAATTCAGGAAGCACCAAAGGTGGAGCTTGTAAAGTGCCCTAAGTGCGGAAGAGAAGTTGAGAAGGAAAGAGTGAAGAACGCAAAGTACATTTGTTATGAGTGCGGTTCTTACTTCAGAGTTAAGACCAAGAATAGAATAAGAATGGTCACAGATCCAAAGTCATTTGAGCCATGGTTTGAGGATATGCCAAGCTCAAATCCTCTTGGAACAGAGGGCTATGAGGATAAGGTTGCGGCTGCACAGGCCAAGACAAACCTCAAGGAGGCTGTTACTATAGGAAAGGCAACCATCAATGGTGAGCCTGCTGTAGTTGGTGTATGTGATGCAAGATTCCTCATGAGCAGCATGGGATATGTTGTGGGTGAGAAGATTGCCAGAGCTGTCGAGAAGGCTACAGAGGAGAAGCTTCCGGTATTCATGTTCTGCTGTTCAGGCGGTGCACGTATGCAGGAGGGAATCATTTCTCTGATGCAGATGGCCAAGACATCCGCTGCATTCAAGAAACATTCTGATGCAGGACTTCTGTATGTATCTATTCTTACAGATCCTACAACAGGTGGTGTTACAGCCAGCTTTGCAATGCTTGGAGATATTATCCTTGGAGAGCCAGGTGCGCTCGTAGGATTTGCAGGACCACGAGTTATCAAGCAGACTATTGGTCAGGAGCTTCCAGAGGGCTTCCAGAGATCAGAGTTCCTTGTTGAGCATGGTATCATAGATGGCATAATCACAAGAGACAAGATGAAGGACACAATGTATGATCTCATCGTCACACATAAGCAGAGACAGGGCTATGCTAACTTTGACAGTGCTGTTGAAGATGAGAAATTTGACATAAGCGAGATCCTCAAGGAGAGACTCAAGGATGACGAGCCTAAGACTCCGTGGGAGAAGCTCAGAGGTGCTCGTCAGATGAGCAGACCTTCAGGTTTCGACTATGTGAAGTATATATGCGATGATTTCCGTGAGATCCACGGAGACAGAACCATGAATGATGACAGAGCCATTGTGGGTGGTATCGGTCATATAGATGGACAGCCTGTAACAGTTATATCACAGGTCAAGGGAGCTTCCATGGCAGAGTGCATGGAGAGAAACTTTGGTATGCCTCTTCCTGATGGCTACAGAAAGGCTCTTCGTCTGATGAAGCAGGCTGAGAAGTTCGGCAGACCTATCATTACATTTGTAAATACACCGGGTGCGTTCTGTGGACTTGAGGCTGAGGAGCGAGGAATGGGTGAAGCCATAGCGAGAAATCTCTATGAGATGTCATCACTCAAGGTTCCTGTACTCTGTATCCTTATCGGAGAAGGCGGAAGCGGTGGAGCACTTGCCCTTGCAGTCGGCAATGAGGTATGGATGCTTGAGAATGCGACATACTCAATCCTTTCACCTGAGGGATATGCGTCTATCCTCTGGAAGGACAGCAACAGAGCTGAAGAGGCTGCAGAAGTTATGCAGATTACAGCGCAGGATCTCAAGAGACTGAACGTTATCGAGCAGGTCGTACCTGAGTACGGCGGAGCAGATGAGCAGTCAGTTCCATATATAGGCAAGTACCTTAAGATGAACATTAAGGAATTCCTCAAGAAGTATTCAGACAAGACTCCTGAGGAGATTGCACAGGACAGATACGACAGATTCAGAAATCTGTAGATCACAGATATACTATAGATGAAAGGCATTTCTCAAGTGAGAAATTTATCTCACGGGGAATGCCTTTTATTCATGCATATGTTGAAGTGATGGTGTTTTTTTGGTAAACTTTATGTATATGGCTGAAGATACAGCTTGAATTGGAGGAGCGTTTATGAAGAAACAGATAAAGGTTACTTTGATAGTTATCGTGGCCGCCATCATTGCGGCAGCAATCATATGGTACGTGATGTACCTGCGGGGCAAGGAGCAGGATCTGCTGACACCTGTGGGAACACGTGCAGAATTTATCGGTGATACAGACAAATATCCTACCATGCTTACAGCGAAGGGGACTCAGATCCTGAATGCAGACGGAGAACAGGTTGTTCTCAAGGGTGTGATGGTTCCAGAGCCGCGCAGTCTGTATGAGGAGAAGAAGTTTAATGAGGATTTCTACAAGGATGTATTTGCCAAGGGTGGTAATGCCATAAGGGTGCCAATAAGCCCTGTGGAGTACAAGAATGACGATTACTATATGTGGAGATATCTTGACCGCATAGTTACCTGGGCCGGAGAGAACGATAACTATGTTATTCTCGACTGGGATTATACAGGTAACCCGATAGATGGTTCCGGGGATGAGATGCCGGATCTCGACGAGAATCCGCTGGATTATTCTGCTGAATTCTGGAAGAACATTGCGGATTATTTCAAGAACACTCCAAATGTTATATTTGAGATATACAATGAGCCGGTTGGCATGAGTGATTCAGAGTGGAAGAGATGCGCGGAGAGCCTTATAGGAGTCATAAGGGATGCCGGCGCAAAGCAGCTTATAATCGTTGGAAGTCCGGATTACTGTTATGATCTCGGATGGCTTGACGAGCTCGGCGTGAAGAATGACAATACTGCGTTCTCTGTTCATGTTTACCCGGACAAGGTGTTCTGGCAGAAGTTCCTGTCGGGCTATGTGACAAGTTATCCTCTTATAGTGACAGAGTGGGGATATGCAGACGATGATGTCGAGGTCAAGAATGAGAAGCTGAAGGGCACCAGAAATGTATTTGGAATAAAATTTACCAGATATCTGGAAAAGCATGATATAGGATGGATCGCAGTTGGATATGACGATACGGTGGAGCCATCCATGTTTACTAAGGGATATAAGAAACTCACAAAATGGGGCGAGTATGTGACTGAGCTGCTTGGAGACAAGGAAGAATAAAGAGAATAACGGATAAAAGGGAGAAAATATATAATGGCAATCAGAATATTAGGAACAGGAAGCTACCTTGCGGAGAAAGAGGTATCAAATGATGAGCTTGCAAAGTATGTTGATACATCTGATGAGTGGATATCTTCAAGAACAGGTATAAAGAACAGAAGAATAGCTGTTAAGGAGACAACGACGAGCATGGCTGCTGAGGCTGCTGAGAGAGCACTTGAGATGGCAGGGAAGTCCGCAGAGAATGTGGAGCTTATAGTGCTTGCCACAGTCACTCCGGATTATTACACACCAAGCGGGGCGTGTCAGGTTCAGGCGGCTATAGGTGCGGATAAGGCGATTGCGTTTGATGTGAATGCGGCATGCTCGGGCTTTGTATTTGCCCTCAATGTTGCAAAGATGTATATAGAGACAGGGTTTGTGAAGAATGCTCTTGTAATAGGTTCGGAGACGCTGTCAAAGATACTTGACTGGAATGACAGAGGTACATGCGTATTGTTTGGAGATGGCGCAGGTGCCGCTTATATAGAGGAGTCTGACAAGGGAATCATAAGCATTGTCCAGGGTTCAATCGGCAAGAAGGGTATGGTGCTCAACTGCGAGAGCAGAAAGACCAACAATATATTTGTAAAAGATGAGATCAATCATGACTATCTGTATATGGATGGACAGGAGGTGTACAAGTTTGCGGTGAGACAGTGTCCTAAGTGCCTCCAGGAGGCTCTTGACAAGGCTGGAATGACCGTTGACGATGTGGATTACTTCGTACTCCACCAGGCAAATGTAAGAATTATTGAATCTGTTGCCAAGAGACTTAAGGCACCGCTTGAGAAGTTCCCTACGACTCTCGACTACACAGGAAATATGTCTGCGGCGAGTGTACCTGTACTTCTCGACCAGCTCGTGAGGGAGCACGGCCTGAAGCGCGGCGACAAGATCGCCATGTCGGCATTCGGCGCAGGGCTCACATACGGCGCTGTGGTTATGGAGTGGTAGAGGCTTTAACACCTGTAATTTTTGAGGGCGGAACGGAGCTCCTTGTATTTTGGGAGTACTTTTTCTACCTCGGCCCAGAAAAGTGCGGAGTGGTTCATCTGCTTTCTGTGACACAGCTCGTGGACTACCACGTAGTCTATGATTTCGGGAGTGGTGTTCATCAGTGCACAGTTGAAATTCAGGTTACCGGAGGAGCTGCAGCTTCCCCAGCGGGTCTTCTGATGCCTGATGGTGATCCTTCCGTAGGTCACGCCTATTATCTGAGCAAAATGTTCTACACGTGAAGGAATATATATCCGAGCCTGTTCTGACAGTGCCTTTATATCGGCATCTGTCAGGGCAGTGCTTGGATTTTTTTCGTCTGACATATTGGAAATTCTTTTCTGCATGATTTCCAGATGGCTGCGGATCCAGTTTTGTCTGGAATCCACAAAGCTTTGGATCTGACTGTCGGTCATTCTGAGGGGCGCACGAACCTTTATGTTGAGGTCTCTGTCTATCTCGATACAGATAGATTTGCGCCTGCTCCTGACGACAGAATATTCGAATTTATCAGAATTGTTCATGGCATATTACCTGTCTTTGATAGGTACGTAGTCCTTAGGCTCTACAAGACTTGGATAAGCCGGACGCATTATCTTGTAGCTGTTGATCAGCTCCTCCATACGATGCGCACTCCATCCAACCACTCGGCCAATGGCAAATAGTGGTGTGTAGAGGGCGTAAGGGATCTTGAGCATCTTGTATAACAATCCGCAATAGTAATCTATGTTGATGCACACACCCTTATAGATCTTGCGCTCCTCGGCAATGACCTCAGGTGCGATGTGCTCTATGAGCTCGTATAATTTGAATTCGTCCTTCTCGTGCTTCTCCTCGGCGAGCTTTTCTACATACTCCTTGATAATGACAGCTCTTGGATCTGACAGAGAGTATACAGGCTGGCCCATTCCGTATACCACGCCCGATTTGTCAAATGCTTCGCCGCGCACGATCTTCCTGATGTACTCACGGATCTGCTCCTCGTCCGTAACATCCTCGACATTGCAGTGTATGTTCTTCATCATCTCCATGACCTTGAGGTCTCCACCGCCGTTGAGCGGTCCCTTGAGTGAGCAGAGTGCTGCTGCGACTGTGGCGTATGTATCTGAGCCGGATGATGTGACAACACGTGTTGTAAACGTAGAGTTGCTTCCGCCTCCGTGTTCCATGTGGAGAACAAGGGCAAGATCGAGAACCTTTGCCTCAAGCTGTGTGTACTTTCTGTCTGAACGGAGCATGCTCAGGATATTCTCTGCAAATGAAAGCTCAGGATCCGGCTTGTGTATATAACAGCTCTTGCCAAGCTCATAATGTCTGTATCCCTGGAAAGAATATACAGCGAGTCTTGGGAATACACTTATTATCATAAGACACTGCTGAAGAACGTTGTCCAGAGATATATCCGTCTCAGACTTATCGTATGATCCGAGGGCAAGGATACTCTTGGTCATATTTGAAATGATATCCTTGGTAGGGTTCTTCATTATGACATCTTGTATAAAGTTGTGTGGAAGGTCGTATGCAAGGTTGAGGACCTGTTTGAACTTGGCAAGCTCATTCTCGTCCGGAAGCTTTCCAAACAGTAACAGATATGTACACTCCTCGAAACCGAATCGTCCTTCCTTTGTAAATCCGTCTATCAACTGGCGGATCTCGTAACCTCTGTAATATAATTCACCGTCAGCAGGAGTATGCTTTCCGTCCTCCATTGTATACGCCCGGCTTAGTGAAATGTTGGTGATGCCGGCATTTATTCCTATTCCATTCAGATCACGAAGTCCACGCTTTACGCCGTATTCCTCGTAGAGGTTGTTATCTATGGTATCGTTCTCAATACAGAGACCAAGACGCTCCTTCGTAAATGAACTAAGATTATTGATTGACATATATAATACTCCTTTCAGGTAAGTCTTCATTGAATTATCTCACTTATTTACAACTATTGCAATCCGAAATGATTGTATGGGTGTAAAATATTATGTATAATGTACTGAGAATAAAGTTAAGACAAATGTTTTAGGAGGTAATATAAATTGGCAGACAGACAGGATATGGGGCAGAATAAAGGGAGCGCAGGAGCTCATAAGGGAACTGTGAGCCGTGCAACAACGAACAGTGTGAAAAAGACACAGCCGGGCAAGGGAGTAGCGTCAGGCAGTCGGTCAGCATCAGGCAGCCGTCCTGTGTCGGGAAATCGTCCGGCATCGGGCAGCCACTTATCATCGGCGAGTCGTCCGAAAAGTGCAACTGCGCAGGACAAAAGGCGCACAAGTACGGGACGTCCACTTGAAAAGTCGGTGAAGTCCGTGTCTTCAGTAAGCAAGACCAGGAGACCGGCGAATAGCAGATCGTCAACAGGTTCCGGTAAAAAATCCGCGCAGAGCAGAAATAAAAAGAAGCGATATGAGCTGAATGCGAAAATGATGGCCGTGGCGGCTCTGGTGGTTGGAATAGTGCTTGCACTTGTGATTACGATGATCATGAGATCCAGCATGCTCAGGGTCAAGCAGATCCAGACGGATTATAATATGGGTGATATATTTGATATAACAAACTATATTGAGCCGGACAGCAATGATGCCAGGCTGGAATATGACAACTCAGAATTTGCACCGGATAAGCTTGGTAAGTACACCATCAAATATAAGATCAGACGTGGAAAGTTAAGCAAGACAAAAAAGGCTGTGATAAATGTTGTTGACGAGGTAAATCCATATATAGACGGCCCGGACGAGATAGACGTTTCTATGGGAACGGATATAAACTGGAGTGATTATTACAATGTCACAGATGAGGATCCGGATGTGCAGGATTCGCTTAAAGCTTCTCAGGATGTGGACACAAGCAAGGAGAGAACCGTAACAGTGACTCTCACAGCGGAGGACTGGGCAGGCAACAAGGCGTCCAGACAGATCACCGTAAATGTACTCAAGAGTAACTTTGATGAGTAGGGTGTGAACGAAATAAAATATCTTGAAAAATGACAGAAAAAAGCTCAATGCTGACGGGGATGAAATCCGAAAGCATTGAGCTTTTTGATTTTAGTATTTTATGAGATAGGCGGCTTTCTCAGCTCTGCATCCAGCTCTGAGTTGTCAACCACTGTTGTCTTGGTCTTTTTAACCTTTTCCTTTTTCTTCTTCGATCTGCTCTTGTGTATGTTCTTGATGAACATTACCACCAGAAGCAGGATAAGACCTATGCTTATGAGGACTACGGATAAACCGTATTTGTCCAGTATCTTGTCGATTATGTTGTAGCTTGACTTCTCCCACAGTCCATCCGCTTCAAGATCTGCCTGAACCTTTGAGAGGCAGTACTTTGTTCCGGTACACTTTGGTATACCCGGAAGTCTTGATGTGATGGCTGTAAGGTTGCTTGCCTGTTCGTCGGTTACATTGAAGTATGTATATGACAGTGCCTCCTTACCTGTTGTGGTTATAGGATCGTCCAGACCAAGATTGATGAGATACCACTCTCCGCCGAGATAAACGGCATTCCATGCACAGTTGTTGATGTAACTCTCTTCTTTGAGCTGCTTCTGTGTGTCCATCGAGTCGTCCAGAAGATCTGAATTCTGTCCCTCAATGTACAGACATGGCACACCAACGTAATCCATAATGGCCTTGAAAGCCTTTGCATATCCGTAGGTGACTGCCGACTGATACTTGGAGTTGAACACGCCGTCTGCGGTGTATGCGTATATGTTGTCCTTGCTCTTAGATGTTGCATCTGAAGCATAATAAACTTTGTTGATGATCGAATTATGTATAAGATATACCTTCTCGTAATCCTTTGCGCTCTCATCCAGAGAAGCTACATAATTCTTGACGGTCAGGTCAAAGTTGTTCTTGTATATGGAACGTGTATCTCCGTTGGCATACAGTGAATAGCACTCGATGGTGAGAGCTGTATATCTGAGTTCTCCCGAGGATTCCTGCTTGCACTGATAGCTGTCGGACATCCAGAAATACTCAGGATGATCGGCGAGCACAGCGTTGACGATCTGATCCATTCCATCGTTGCCGATAACTTCCCAGTCTTTGTTGCTGACCGACAATGTAAATGCTGTGTAATATCCGCCGTCCTGATAAGAAGCATTGGATGTCGACTCGTTGAATTTCTGAGCTGCATCGTTGATCTGCTTGTAGACGGTTCTGTACGCACTGTTGTCAAACTGGTCATAGAAATAAGTTCTGCCATCTATGGTATCGGTTTTGTTACTGCTGTCCTTATCATCTGTATCCGCCGCCTTTGCGACATATGGAGAAAATGATAATATCATGGTAAGCGTAAGCAGCAGTACAAGAAATTTTTTCTTCATAACTGGAACACACTCCTTCTTTTGCTTATGCAAAGCCCCTTTATATACTTCTTTCAATAATAACACATTATGGTTATTATTGAAAGAGAAAATGGGTTAAAGCGGTTGGATTTTGCTTCGCATATGTGTATAATAGTAAAAACCTGATGGTTAACGGATGGAAGGAGGAAACACATGGCTTCCAGTTGCGATATGTGTGCACACTATGTGTACGATGACGAAGATGATTTTTATGAGTGCCTGGTGAATATGGATGAGGATGACTTTGCCAGATTTGTGGCAAGAGGCTACGACAATTGTCCGTATTTTCAGTTGGATGATGAATACAGGATAGTGAGACATCAGATGTGACGATTGAAGAAAAACGGGAGATGTGCAGCAGCGCGTCTCCCGTTTTTTATGGCAAATGATCAATGTGATCAGTTCTTTTCAAATGACTCCGCCAGCTCCGTGAGATACACATACCTCTCCAGAAGCTGATCCAGCTCTGATTCAAGCTGTTCCTTTTTCTGCGTGAGTTCGTTAAGCTTCACGAAATCTGACACAGAGTTGTTGATATCGGTCTCCGTCTGCTCTATCTCAGCTTCTTTCCGGGCGATGGTGTCCTCTATGGTGTCATATTCCCTCTGCTCATTGAAGGAGAACTTTTTCTTCACTGATGGATTCTGCGTTTTCTTTTTCTGGGCAGGTTCCTTGTCCGCTGTGCTGACACGCTCCGGCTTTGTCTGGGTATTTGCCCCTGCCGATGCGCTGTTGGCAAATGAACCGTGGGTCAGATAATAATCGGTATAACCGCCCTCAAACTGTGAGATCCCGCCGCAGCCGTCAAACACCAGAAGCTTTCTTATGACTCTGTCCAGAAAATATCTGTCGTGTGATACGACTATCAATATGCCCTGGAAGGAATCAAGATAGTCCTCAAGTATACACAGTGTGGAAATGTCCAGATCGTTGGTCGGCTCGTCAAGGATCAGTACATTTGGCGATGATACGAGAACCTTCAACAAATACAGTCTTCGCTTCTCGCCTCCTGAGAGCTTCTCTATGCGCTGGTGCTGCAGAGTGCCGTCAAATAAAAATCTCTCACACATGGTGGATGCTGACATGAGACCTTCGGTGGTCTGGATATACTCTGCGGTTTCTTTGACGTAGTCGAGTACCTTCATGTTGGGATCCAAGGCTTCATTTTCCTGAGAGAAATATCCTATCCTTACGGTGTCTCCGATCTCTATGGTTCCGCTGTCCGGCTTGGTGACACCGGTTATGAGCTTCATGAGCGTTGTCTTGCCACAGCCATTTGGGCCAACAACACCTATCCTGTCAGTCCTCAGGAAGTTGTATGAGAAGTCCGTTATGACCGGACTTGGTCTGCCCGGCCAGGTCTTGGCTATATGGGAGAGCTCTATTGTTTTGTTCCCCAGCCGGCTCGCGATTGAGCTCATGGTAACCGACTGAGTTTCCTTTATAAGCTCCTCACTTGCAAGCTTCTCATATCTCTGGATATGGGCTTTCTGCTTTGTGCTTCTGGCTCTAGCACCTCTCTGCATCCATGCGATCTCCTTGCGCAGGATATTCTGATGTTTGTTCTGAGTGGCAAGTGCGATGTTCTCACGCTCTGCCTTCAGCATGAGATAGCCTTCGTAGTTGGTATTGCAGCTGTAGGTTTTGCCTTTGTCGATCTCTACTATGCGGTTGCACACCTTGTCAAGAAAGTATCTGTCGTGGGTGACCATGACCAGAGCGCCCTTGTAGTTGTTAAGGTAATCCTCCAGATATTCTGTCATATCGTTGTCGAGGTGGTTGGTGGGCTCGTCCAGAACAAGAATGTCACATCTTGACAGCAGTGCCGCAGCCAGAGCGACCTTTTTTCGCTGACCTCCTGAAAGTGTGCTCACCATGAGGCTGGTGTCGTCAAATCCGAGACGGTGAAGAAATGCCTTGGCATCACCCTCTATGCTCCATTTGTTCTCCTCGTCGACATTTGCAGTGATGACATAGTCGTATATGCTGACCTTCTCTGCGAAGTCGGGGGTCTGTGGAAGATATTTTATGACCACGTTGTTTCCCTTTGACAACTGTCCTGAATCACATTCGTCTATGCCGGCTATGATCTTGAGGAGTGTTGATTTACCCGTGCCGTTTACGCCTATGACACCGATCTTTTCTCCTGAATTTACTGAGAAGTCTGCGTCATCGAACAGAATCTTGTCAGTGTATGCTTTTGAAAATCCTTTTATTGTAAGTAGGTTCATATATGTTCTTATGGGGCTTTGTGCCCGCCCTTTCGTCAAAATGAGCCGTGAAAACGGCTTTGCATGTAAGTATTATTGTAATTGGGGAGAATTGACGAGTCAAGAAGCATATCATAATAGAAATACCATTTGAGAATAATTAAAAATAGACGAAAATATATAAGACCATGATCTCCACCCGACAGTATATTTGTAAAAAAACATTCCTGAATTTATACAACATGACTAAAAAGTAACCTTAAAAGGCGTTTTAGGTTAATAAAAACAAGCCATTTGCACAAATTGGTTTACAAAATTACAATTTTGTAATTTGCAAATTATTCCAAAAAGTAGTATAAATTGAACATTGATTACGGACAGGAATGGAGGTAATTATCATGGAATCAACAGATATCAAGGTTAAGCTCAATTCGGTAGAGCAGGTAAGACAGTTTGTAGAGACAATGAGAAAATATGATGGAGACGTTGATGTATATTCAACCAACAGGAATTATCTTGTAGATGGCAAATCAATACTGGGAGTTTTCAGTCTTGGACTTGATCAGGAACTCACAGTAAGGTTCTATAACGGAGCGACAGAGTCGTTTATAAATACATTACAGCCATTTATGCTGGCTGCATAAGGAGTATTTATTACAATAATTTCCATAGCTAATTCGTGGTCTGTATGCATTGACACATTCGTTGATGGAGTGTTAGAATGTCCTTATAAATATTAAGAGATATTAGGGGGCGCAGCCAATGCAGATTACAGAGATGAAAGCTAAAGTTAACACTATGGATGACATCAAGAAGTTTGTTGCATACCTGAATCAGTTTCCAAATGATGTTGACGTTTCATCAGCTCAGTACGTCGTAGATGGAAAGTCAATCTTAGGTGTGTTCAGTTTAAATCTTGAAAAGCCACTTACAGTGAAATTTCATGGAGAAGTTGCACCAGAGCTTCAGGAAAAGCTTGATGAGTTTAAGTGCTAATTCTATAGGATACATAAGAAAGCTTAGAAAAGCAGGCTGCAGATTTTCTGCAAGCCTGCTTTTCCTATGCTGTGAGACAAGTGTCAGGAGGGATGATTATGATATACGAAGCGGATCAGGGGTTGGAATACCATATAAAGGTAAATGAGGATATGATAGGCCGGTATGTTATCATGCCGGGGGATCCGAAGAGATGTAAGGCGATAGCAGCATATCTCGAAGATGCGGAGCTGGTGGCGGACAGCAGGGAATTTGTCACGTATACAGGCTATCTGGATGGAGAGAAGGTCAGTGTCACGTCCACAGGTATAGGCGGCCCGTCGGCGGCCATAGCCATGCAGGAGCTGGTGCACGCCGGTGCCCACACTTTTATCAGGGTTGGAACCTGTGGCGGTATGCAGACTGAGATCGTAGGCGGAGACGTGGTGATCGCCACGGGAGCTGTCAGGATGGAGGGCACGTCAAGAGAGTATGCGCCTATAGAGTACCCTGCGGTTGCGGATATAGATGTGGTGAATGCGCTCAGAGAGTCAGCAGGAGCACTTGGAGTGACGGCACACACAGGTGTGGTTCAGAGCAAGGACTCATTTTATGGACAGCATTCGCCGGGAATCATGCCGGTTGGATATGAGCTTATGAACAAATGGGAAGCGTGGAAGAAGATGGGCTGCAAGGCCTCTGAGATGGAATCTGCTGCATTGTTCATAGTTGGAGCGTTCCTGCGGGTCAGGGTCGGTGCGTGCTTCCTTGTGGTGGCGAATCAGGAGAGGGCTGCAGCCGGTCTCCCGAATCCTGAGGTACACGACACCGATAAAGCCATACGTGTGGCTATTGAAGCTGTGAAGAAGCTTATCAGAACTTGAATACACGACCTATGTCTGTCTTGTAGCTTTCAAGATAGTCAAGGATCTCATCTGAATTATCCATGACGGTATATATCTCGTTGGTCGCAGGCGTCATAAAGCCTTTGTCCGACGTCTCTTTGAGCATGGACAGAAGATGATCGTAGAATCCGTTCTGATTGAAAATTACGATTGCTTTGCCGTGACGTCCGAGCTGCTTGAGCGTGAGGATCTCAAAGAATTCCTCGAGAGTGCCAATTCCGCCGGGCGTTATGATGAAAGCGTCTGCCTTATCTTCCATGATCTGTTTGCGCTCTCTCATGGTCTCAGTGGTTATCAGCTCGGAGACATTCTCAAACAGTATTCCATCAACATTAAAGAATGAAGGAGTGACGCCTATTATGGTGCCATTTTCTTCGTATACACCCCTTGCCACTGCGCCCATGAGCCCATTTGCTCCAGCGCCGTACACAAGAGTGTGGCCTCTTTTGGCGATTTCCCTTCCTAAATATTCTGTTTCTTCTATATAAGATCTGTCAATGTCGTTGCTTGACGCGCCGTATACACATACATTCATAAAAACCTCCAATGTGACAATGCCAGGTATTCCTGAACTGCCGTAAAAATCATTTATTAAACAGTATATAGAAGTAAATGATAATTTGGAAGAAATTATTTATAAAATAATGTAAAATCGCAAAAAAATGCGGAGCAGCCATAGGACTGCCCCGCAAAGGGAAAACATGAAAAGAATGATATGAGATTACAGAAGCTCAACAACTTTGCCCAGAACTGCGATCTCTTTTTCTTTTGCACCCATAAGGTACTTCTCAAATCTGTCCATACAGTCAACCTTGCCTGTGATGGAAGTCTTGATGAGAAGGTTTCTGGCGGTGAGCATGGTGTTCTCAACCTCCATATAATCATTCAGGATATCACCGTTGAATTCAATATATCTGTGATCCATCATGTACTTGAGTCTCTCCATCATGAGAACCTTGTGGTCATACAGGATGTGAAGAGCACGTATATCAAAGTCTGGGTCCTCTGCTGAAAGCTGCTTGCCGATCTGCTTCAGAACCGCATCGTAGACATCAACCCCAAATACTGTGTCCTTAAAACGATTCCTCATCATACGGAAGTGATTCTTGGTATCCTTTGACTCAAGGTACTCGATGAGGGTATCCTTGATATACTGTGTGTCGAGTTCGTAGTATGTATCAGCCAGATTCTTCTGGATCACGTATATTCCACGGCGTCCCTTGTAGTCGTCCTTGAAAATATGATCCTCCTGGGCTGTGATGGTGTCATAGCCGTTTCTCACATCTGAGTATGATACTTTTGAGTAGGAATAATGCTCGCCAAATGTGAAATCTCCAACATAGAACTGCTGCTCCTCGTCGTCATATCCGTAGATGAAGAGCTCGTGTGGGAATTTGTAGTCGGCACCGGAATCGCAGAGGATCTTAGCCTCGTCAAATACTCCGTATACATATCCGCCCAGATTGATGGTCTTCTTGATGAAAGTGAGAATATCTCCGCAGTAGCTCTCTACCTGCTCCTTTGTCATGAGAGAGAAGAGAAGATAAGGGCATTCCTTAAGTGAACTGCTTCCCGGCATCATATCTGCAAGAAGCATCTCATCTCCTGTGAAGATCTCTTCGATGTTGTAACATCTTAACTGTATATAATTGCTGAATATCCAATTCTTGGCTTTCTCGTCGTCCCCTATGATCGAGAAAAGTGTGGCATGCCACTGCCAGGATGTTATCATTGGATAGCTTATTGGCAAAATCTTTTTGCTCATGTGCTTATTACCTCCATTTCATATTAAGATTACGTGACGTTAGCTGACCTTGGCTGCTACGGCCTTGACTACATCGTTCATGTCATAGTAGAGGCCAAGTGCAAGCTCAGAATCATCAAATTCAATGTTAAAAGCCTGCTCAAGTCCGACGATGAACTGAATGATGGAAACGGAATTCACGCCATATTCGGTGGTGAGTTCTGCAGTCATGTCCAGCTTGCCCGCATCTATGTCTGGAAGAATATCAGAAAAAACCTCCAATACTTTTTTTGTTAATGTGTCTTTGTCCATTTCAAACCTCCCATTCGTTTTGATATGTTACCAATGCACGTTACTTATATTTTAATGTGTTTGACAGTATTTTTCAATAAAATTATTCAATCCGTACAGAAATATTTGTGCATTTTTGCGTTAAATGTTAAAATTACCGTGAAGTATATGGTGTAAAATATGGTATAGTTCAATAAAATATTATAATTTTTTTTGAAAGATCAGACAGTTGATGTAAAATATAGAACAACAATATACGATAAGGCAGGGTGATGGACATGAAGATAGTTGTTCTGGATGGATGTGCAGCGAATTCCGGCGATATTAGCTGGGACAGTATTGGCAAGTATGGCGAGCTGACGGTGTATGACAGAACCGACAGGTCAGAGGTGGTCTCAAGGATAGGCGATGCGCAGATCATAACAACGAACAAGACGGTGATAGACAGGGCTGTGATCGAGGCCTGTCCGAACCTCAGATATATAGGTGTGCTTGCCACCGGCTACAATGTGGTCGATGTGGAGGCGGCACATGAGCACGGCATAGTGGTTACAAATGTTCCGGCATACAGTACGGATGCTGTGGCGCAGTTTACATTTGCACTGCTTCTGGAACTGGCAAACAGGGTAGGGGCGCATGATGCGTCAGTGAAGGACGGTGGCTGGGTGAGAAGTAAGGATTTCTCCTACAGTGTGATGCCGACCATGGAGCCTGCGGGCAAGACTATGGGTATCATAGGCTATGGCAGTATAGGTATGAAGGTGGCTGAGATCGCACATGCATTTGGCATGAGGGTGCTGGTGAACAGCCGGACGAGGAAAGCCCTGCCGGATGGCGATTGGATAAGCTGGGCTGAGAGGGATGAACTGTTCGCACAGTCGGATGTGATAAGCATACACTGTCCTTTGTTCCCTGAGACGGAGGGAATGATAGACAGGAGTGCGATAGGCCGGATGAAGAAGACTACATTCATCATAAACACTGCCAGAGGCGGCTGCATAGTGGAGAAGGATCTGGCAGATGCCCTGAACGAGGAACGTATAGCTGGAGCCGCGGTGGATGTCATAGCACAGGAGCCTATGGCGGCGGACAATCCGCTTCTCACGGCAAAGAATGTGATCATAACACCACATATTGCCTGGGCACCGAAGGAGGTCAGGGAGAGACTTCTCAATATAGCGGGTGGCAATATAGAGGCGTTTCTCAATGGAAAGCCTGTAAATACAGTATAAAAAGAATAAGATTAGCTATTGAGCAGAAATTTAGCTGTAAGAAGAAAGGATAGATCAGGAAGATGGAGAGCAGTTCTTTTGAGGATGTGAACAGACTGGTTAGGTCTGAACTGTATGAGCACATGGATCCGGAATTTGGCAAATATCTGGCCATGAACCTTCCGGGCTGTGGCAATATAATAGGTGTGAGGCTGGATGACCTGAAGGAGATAGCCAGACAGATAGCCGACATAAACTGGAAGGAGTATCTGAAGCATGCGCCGGATGATACGCTGGAGGATGTGGTCATTCAGGGGCTTGTCCTTGGATTCGCACAGGGCAAGCTGGAGGAGATACTTGCATATGCCGATGAATTTGTTCCCAAGATAGACAACTGGTGGGTGTGTGACTCGTTCTGCAGTACATTTGTGGCGGCATCCATGTACCCGGAGATAGTGTGGGAATTCATCATGAAGTATATGGGAGATTCCGAGCTGAATCCTGCGTGGAGAAAGAAGGAGGAGGCAGAGATTTCAGAGGGACAGGGAGGCATCGCAGTAGGAACCTGGCAGGATATGTCCGATGACTTCAGACTCAGGTTCGTGGCTATCATGCTGAAGTGCTACTTTGTGAATGACAAGTATATCGACAAATGCCTTTATGCATTTGAACATATGCAGGATGGCGGCTACTATGCAAAGGACGGTGTAGCCTTTGGCCTGGCGGAGAGCTATTTCGTGTTCCCGGACAAGACGATTGAGTACATAAAAGGTGCACAGTTTGACAGGCAGATTCTGGAGATGACGAAGAACAAGATAGAGAAGATATACAGGCTGCCGGAGGCGGATGTGAACAGGTTTGCGGAAGTTATAAATGAATATTAAAATTAAGAGAAGGACATTATATTTGCAGGAGGAATTCTTATGAGAAATTTGAATGCGGATATGGATGTCCTTTTTGCTTTGGCTGGGATCAATAATATTGAAAATGAGTTTATGGTGGCAATGGTGCTGGTGATTGTCTGTTTGGCGGCTGCGGTATGTCTGACCGTATGGATAAGAAAATACGTCAGGGGAAATGCCTCAGGCAGTCTGGAAGATAGTCAGGATGAGCGGGGGGACAGGGAGTATTCATCGGAGGATAACTACATCGATGGTGATGCTGTAGCCATTGCCATTGCTGGAGCTTTGGGAGGAACAGCAAATATTTACAGTCTGAGGAGCAGTGATACAAGACTTAGAGTTACGGTGAACAACGGGGCGCTGGTGGACAGGAGAAGACTGAAAGCCACAGGAGCTCTGGGAATACTGGCAAAGGGCAGGCAGGTGCAGGTATTCTATGAGGATCAGGTGGAAAGGATATGCCGAGAGCTTGGAAGATATATAGATGGACACAGGAAAGATAATATTGAACAGGAGGCTGAGATCGATTATGAAAGAGTGCTTAAGAAGGTGTATGTGCCTGTTGAAGGTGATGTTGTGCGCGTATCTGATATACATTGCCTACAGAACCTGGGAGACGGGAGTGTCGGCTTGTGTGCGATTCGAGCCACACGGGGAGAAATCAGAGCGCCGTTTGACTGCAAGGCTGGATATAGTAAAGCCGGAGAAGGTCAGATAGAGTGTACATCTGAGGAAGGATACGTGGTGAGGATATATCTGATATCAGAGATCGACACCGGATGGCAGAGGACACAGAGCTATGTAGATATAAGACTTACATGTGGTGATGGTGAGAAGGTGCGAAAAGGAAGGCTGCTTGCAGAGTATCCATATGAGACGCTTGCTGGCAGAGGCGAAACTGTATATGCTGTGCTGGAGGTACATTCCGATGAAAATGCTGATACAGGTCATTCTGGTGGTATAGATAAAGGATATCAGCTTAAGATAAACAGGAGAGAGAAAGTGAATTATGAATATGTGGCATGCGAGCTTGTCGTCTGAAAAGCTCACATGCCATTTATTTACGCTCTGGTTGCCCTGTCTATGATTCCAGCAAGGGTATCTATGACCATAGCGGCATCCTGATCTTTGTATTTCAGGAAAGTATAAGCACAGCCTTGTACGAACATTGACACCTCAACATTCTTGGCAAGGTCATCTCTGAACTCGGGACGGACGTCATATATCTTTTCCTTGATGAGGGCGTCGAGCTTGTTGGTCAGGACTCCGTAGCTTCTATTGTCATCAGGAAAGAGTATGGAGAACAAATGTCCCTGGTTGATAAATGCGTTGCATAACTGCCTGCTTGCTTCTGCAGGATTGGTAAGCATATATTCTGGATTTGGAATGTCACCGATGAGGGACAGAAGAGCATCATTTTCGAGGTATTCCGACAGATCATATATATCCTGAAAATGCAGATAGAAAGTCTGCTTGCTGATATTGGCCTTTTCTGTGAGTTCCTTCACTGTGATCTTCTCCACAGGTTTGGTGGCACGCAGTTCGATAAATGCGCTGAATAAGCTGTTGCGTGTACGCTGAATCCTTCTGTCCATAAAAGCTCCTTTCTGATCATACAAAAGCTGTACGCGGGTAATGATTATAAATGGCTGTAAGCGCCCTGATGATGCTCTATGCATTATAATATAGAATACAACAAAAGAAAGATATAGTCAAAAAAACGTATATACATATTAAATCTAATTGTCAATAATTGTCTGGAGTAAATTATTTTACTTTTATCAAAAAACGAATATTCATATAGCGGATGTGCAACGGTATACTGAAGGTAATTTACTACAGTCAAGAAATGACTGCGAGGGCTTGGGTGATGAGACTTGAATATTAACCTTGTATGGAGGAAAAGTTATGGATTTGTATGAGTTTTATTCAGGAAGGTGCTTTGATGCTTATAATGAGCTCGGCGCACACGTTGTGAAGGAGAATGTGGGCAAGAGCAGGAGGAAGACCGTGACAGGCGTGGATTTTGTGACATATGCGCCGAATGCGGAGTCGGTGACGGTCACAGGTGAGTTCAATTCCTGGGGAGAGACCACCATGAAGAGGTGCTACGACGGCAGCTTTTTCAAGTGTTTTGTGCCGGGGGCAAAGGCTGGACAGATGTATAAATATAAGATATACCAGAGAGATGGATATTGTGTGGATCACTGTGATCCGTATGGATTCGGCATGGAGCTGAGACCGGCATTTGCATCTATAATAAGAGATATGGATGAGTATACATTTGGCGATGCAAGATGGATGAGGACACGGAATGAGTGCAAGGGTGGTCCGCTCAATGTGTATGAGATGCACATGGGCTCATGGCACTGCAAGCCGGTGTATGATGAGAATGGAAAACAGCTGACACCGGAAGAAGTCATTGAGACTGACCGAGTTGCTGAGGGCTGGTATACATACAGAGAGATAGCACCGATGCTTGTGGAATATCTGAAAGAGCAGGGCTACAATTATGTGGAGTTTATGCCACTTTCGGAGCATCCATGTGATGAGTCATGGGGCTACCAGAATACCGGATTCTTCAGTCCGACGGCTAGATACGGAACGGCTGATGATCTGAAGTTCCTCATCGACACGCTTCACAAGAACGGCATAGGTGCCATCATGGACTATGTGCCTGTGCATTTTGCACTGGATGGATATGGACTTGCAAAGTATGACGGAACCAATCTGTATGAGCATCCGACCGATGATGTGGGCTACAGCGAGTGGGGTAGTAAGAATTTCATCCATTCCAAGGGAGAAGTTCAGACATTTCTCAAGAGTGCGGCGAATTACTGGCTCACAGAGTATCATTTTGATGGCCTAAGAATGGATGCCATCAGCAGGATAATCTACTGGATGGGCGACGAGTCTAGAGGTGTAAATGACAGGGCGGTCGAGTTTATAAAGGGGCTTAACCAGGGACTTAAGGACAGACACCCGTCATGTATTCTCTGCGCCGAGGATTCCACGGACTACAAGGGAACCACCAAGGAAGTCGGATACGGCGGACTGGGATTTGACTACAAATGGGATATGGGTTGGATGAATGACACATTGAATTTCTTCAGGACTCTGCCGTTTTGCAGAGGCGACCAGTATCACAAGCTGACATTCTCCATGATGTATTTTTATAATGAGAGATACATGCTGCCACTCTCGCATGACGAGGTTGTGCATGGCAAGGCAACCATAGCCCAGAAGATGGCGGGATCATATGAAGAGAAATTCCCAAATGCAAAGGCACTCTACGCCTACATGTATGCGCATCCGGGCAAGAAGCTTAACTTCATGGGTAACGAGATAGCCCAGCTAAGAGAGTGGGACGAGAAGCGTGAGCAGGACTGGGATATACTGAAATACCCGAACCACGATTCATTTAACAGATTTATAAAAGATTTGAATAAGCTCTATCTGAAAGAGCCTGCGCTGTCAGGGTGGGATGATGATCCTCACGGGTTTGACTGGATACTCTGTGGCAAAGAGCAGGATGTTGTATATATATTCCAGAGAGTTATTGAGGAAAATAAGATAGTAGTAGTCATGAACCTATCAGGAAATACATACAGGGATTATCATTTCAGATACGGTGAGGGCAATTCCATGAAAGTCCTCATGAACACGGACTGGAATAAATACGGTGGAAACACTAAAGACACCGTAAAGAGTATCAAGGGCGTATGCGGTGACTTCGGCTTTGATCTTCCGGCTCTGTCTGTAATATATTTAAAGCCGGTGGATTAGTAAAAAGGAGAGATTATGATATTAGATGTAAGCAACCTTAGCCATGGATTTGGTGACAGGGCAATATTTGAAAATGTGTCATTCAGACTTCTGGCAGGCGAGCATATAGGGCTTGTCGGCGCAAATGGTGAAGGTAAATCAACCTTCATGAATATAGTGACGGGCAGTCTCATGCCGGATGAGGGTACAGTGACCTGGGCGAAGAATGTGAAGGTCGGATATCTGGATCAGCACACGGTCCTTGAGCCGGGCATGACCATAGGCGGAGTGCTGAGGGATGCGTTCTCCAGACTTTTCGATATGGAGAAGAGGATAAATGAGATATGTGACAAGCTGGCGGAGGTCACTGACGAGGATGAGATGAACACTCTTCTTGAGGAGATGGGACTTCTTCAGGATCTTCTGGACAGCCATGACTTCTATATAATAGATTCGAAGGTTGAGGAGGTTGCCAGAGCATTTGACCTGTTGCAGCTTGGACTGGACAAGGATGTAACTGAGCTGTCGGGCGGACAGAGAACCAAGGTTCTGCTGGCGAAGCTTCTGCTTGAAAAGCCGGAGATACTTCTGCTCGACGAGCCTACGAATTATCTTGATGCACACCATATAGAGTGGCTCAAGAGATACCTTCAGGAATACGAGAATGCGTTTATTCTTATATCCCATGACATTCCGTTTCTGAATTCAGTTGTAAATATCATATACCATATGGAGAATTGTCAGCTCAACAGATATGTCGGCGATTATGACAAGTTCCAGGAGGTGTATGCAGTGAAGAAATCCCAGCTTGAGGCTGCGTACAGAAAGCAGCAGCAGGAGATATCTGAGCTGAAGGATTTTGTGGCGAGAAATAAAGCCCGGGTTGCCACAAGAAATATGGCTATGTCCAGACAGAAGAAACTTGACAAGATGGATGTCATTCAGCTTGAGCGTGAGAAACCGAAGCCTGAGTTCAACTTCAAGGAAGCGAGAACCTCTGGTAAGGTCATATTCGAGACCGATGATCTGGTGATAGGTTACAGCAAGGACAAGCCGCTTTCCAAACCGATGAATCTCCGCATGGAGCGCGGTGACAAGATAGCCATCACAGGAACGAATGGTATAGGAAAGACGACATTCCTGAAGAGTGTGCTTGGACTTATCCCGGCTATATCCGGCAAGGCGCAGCTTGGCGACTATCTGCACATTGGATACTTTGAGCAGGAGGTCAAGCCGAGTGAGAATACATGCCTGCAGGAAATCTGGGAGGAATTCCCGGGATATACCCAGTATGAGGTACGTGCGGCTCTTGCCAAATGCGGACTTACCACCAAGCATATCGAGAGCAAGGTGAAGGTTCTCTCGGGTGGCGAGCAGGCGAAGGTGAGACTTTGCAAGTTAATCAACACTGATACAAATGTGCTTCTGCTTGACGAGCCGACAAACCATCTTGACGTTGATGCCAAGGATGAATTGAAGCGTGCTCTTTCCGAGTATAAGGGGTCTATACTTCTGGTATGTCATGAGCCTGAATTTTATGATGGTCTTGTGACAGACGTGTGGAATCTGGAGCAGTACACGCTCCTTCAGTGAGATAAACAGGCTCTGCTTTGATTATTGTCAAGGCGAGCCTGTTTTTAATCTGTTCAAGAACTAATTTCTCAATGCTGTAATGGGAACAACAAATACACCATCAGACCTTTGATATGCTGCGTTAGATAATCCACATATAACACATAATGAATCCGGACCCATTCCGCCATTGGATTCAATTGCTTTTTTTATTTTTATAAGATTTTCGGCAGCAGCATCTATTTGGTTTGCACCCAGTTTTATTTCAAATCCACACCATTTTCCGTTGGGCAGTGCTATAACTGCATCCATCTCGTTGTTATTATAATCCTGATAATGATATAATTCTGCATCGAAGGATTCTGCATATATTTTTAAATCTCTTTCACATAATGCTTCGAATAAGAATCCTAGTGTATTCAAATCATTCAATAGCATTTCAGGGGTTGCATTTAGCAAGGCAGCTGCTAAGGACGGGTCTGACAAATGTCTCTTTTCGGCCTGTTTGATGCGGATGGGTGATCGAAGCTTCGCTTCAAAAGGCTTTTGATTATCCGTTAGGAAGAGTCTGTGAAAAACATCCAGATAGGCGGCAACGGTTTCTACATCAATATCTTCGTTGTCGATTTCTTTAATATCATTTTTAAGTTTGTTGTTTGTTACAGTTGTAGCCTCATTTCTTGCAAGTGAGCGGAGAAGTAATTCCATTTTGTGTTTATCTCTTTTTATTTCATCTATTCGATATACATCATCATCCAATACAGCCTGAATATATTGCTTAGGAAGATATGCTGCCTGTTTTAATGGCGCATCCTGATTGGCAGGCCAGCCGCCTCTTATAATAAAATCAATAAGCCTTGACAGATTAACTTCTCCTAATATTTGAGGTTCTATCTTGCCGTTGCATATATCTTTAAGCGAGACGCTTCCGCTGGAATTGCCACTTTCAAATAATGACATTGGGTGCATTCTTAATTTTGCAATCCTTCCAGCACCACTATGCAATATTCCTTTGTGATTTGGTGTTGCAGATCCTGTCAATATAAATTGTCCTTTAGTGCCGTTTTGATCAACCTTAAATCGGACAGCATCCCATAGTTGTGGAACTTCCTGCCATTCATCGATCAATCTTGGCGTTTCACCAACCAAAACCAATGATGGACTTAGCTGTGCCAATTGTCTGTTTTGAAAATTCCCATCTGGATTGCCAATCATTATCTCGCTTTTGCAATGGTATGACGATGTCCATGTTTTCCCGCACCATTTAGGACCTTCTACGCATACTGCGCCAAATGCTTCTAAGTAATTATCTAATATATTGTCTAAAAGTCTTGGCTTGTAATCTTTTCTTTTCATATGCTATATGCTCTCCGTTCTTATATGTCACTAATATTATTGACCTGAGTAGTTATATATATTTATAAATTATGATAATATAATGCAAGGGATTTTGCAATCTCAATCCGATTAATTTTGCAATCTCAATCCGATGGATTTTACAATCCCAATCCGATAGATTTAATGATTTCAATCCAGTAATAATTGACTATGAAGATGTATTATATTATTCTATGTAGGATGGTTCACCGATGTAAAGCAATAAAGATGAGAGTGCGGACAGGGCTGAAGTTAACATGTAAGGATCGGACTTAGACACAGGTAGAAAAATAATATTAGGATGGAGATGTTAGATGAATATACTTGAGAGTTTAAAGGATAAATTACTTGTCGCGGATGGGGCATTTGGAACCTGTTATGTGGGAATGTACGGAGAGCAGGGAACTGTCGCTCCTGAGCTTGCAAACATGCGCCACCCGGAGCGTGTGCTGGAGATCCATAAGGAGTATGTGAAGGCTGGAGCCGGACTTATAAGGACAAATACATTTGCGGCAAATACAGCGAGCCTTGATGCTGACACGGATTATGTCATTTCAAATGTGCGTGCGGCGGTAAAGCTTGCGAAGCAGGCTGCGGACGGCGAAGCTGGAACGGATCACAAAAAGGTATACATTGCCGGAGATATAGGCCCAATACCTGCGGATGCCGGTCTCACACTGAATGAAAGGGTGTCACAGTACAAGCTGCTGGGTGAGGCGATGCAGGACATGGGAGTGGATATCATCTGGTTTGAGACATTTCCTGAGTTCAATGTGCTCGAGCCTGTGGTGAAGCACCTGAAGGCAAGAAAGAACACGCCGGTCATGGTGTCGTTCTGCGTGAACCAGTTTGGGTACAGCAACTGTGGATTTTCGGCAAGAGCATTGCTCTCCCAGGTGGCAGGAAATCAGGATGTGGACTGTGTTGGATTCAACTGCGGAGTTGGTCCGTACCATATGCTTCAGCTTCTGAAAAAGCTGGATATAGACTGCGGAAAGCCTGTATCAGTCATGCCGAATGCGGGATACCCGAAGTTTACACAGAGCAGACTGGTGTTCAATGACAACAAAGAGGGATTCATAGATAAGATCCAGGACATAGCGGCGCTTGGTGCAGATATCATAGGAGGATGCTGCGGAACAAATCCTGAATACATACATCAGATCATGGAATGGGTGAAAACCGGAGATATTGCAAAGGCTGCCAAGGTTCATGTGGAAAAGGTACAGGCTGACAGTGCTGTAAAGGACAATTTTCTCAAAGGACGTCTGGAGCGTGGCGGGGCAGCCACAAAAAATGCCGACGGACACAAGCACAAGCTGATTGCTGTGGAGCTGGCACCTCCGGTGGATGTCAACGATCAGAAGCTGCTTGATGCAGCCCATATACTTAAGCAGTCACATGTGGATGTGGTGACATTCCCTGATTCGCCATCGGGAAGAACCAGAGCGGATTCCATACTCATGGCGGAGAAAGTGCATAAGGAGACAGGACTCAGGGTCATGCCGCATCTGTGCTGCCGTGATAAGAATGCCATAGCCATAAGGGGAAGCGTGCTCGGTTCACAGCTTAATGGTATAAAGGATTTCCTTGTCATAACAGGTGATCCGGTTCCGGTCATGTTCAGACAGACGACCAGGAGCGTGTTCAACTTTGATTCAGTCGGAATGATGAAGCTGCTGCAGTCTATGAACGAAGAGGTGTTCAGCGGGGATAAGATCACCTACGGCGGAGCGATCAACCAGAACAGACTTAACACAAAGTTTGAGATAGACAGAATAAAGAGAAAGATGGAAGCCGGGGCTGAATTCTTTCTGACACAGCCGGTGTTCTCCAGAGAGCAGGCACAGATCCTCAGAGACATGAAGGCTGAGACCGGCGCGACAATACTTGTGGGAATCATGCCGCTTGTCAGCAGGCGAAATGCCTTGTTCATGAAAAATGAGATGTCAGGCATAGAGATCCCGGACGAGATCATAGAGAGATACAGTGAAAATGCCACAAGGCAGGAAGGCGAGGAGTGCGGCATACAGATTGCCAGAGATATACTTGAGTACACTTCGGATTTTGCAGATGGATATTACTTCTCGTTCCCATTCAACAGAGTACATATGCTGGCACATATCGTTGACTAAAATGTGAGTCAAGGTTATTATGGAATAAGCGGTGTTGCCGGGGAAAACAGGGATTCCGGAGCAGCGCTATATAGGAGAGGCGCTGTTATATATACAGTAGATAAAATACAGGATGCGCGGATGCGCAGAAAGGAACAGACATGGATTACAATAGTTTAAGTCTTAAGATGCATGAGGAGCACAAGGGTAAGGTAGAGGTAGTGTCCAAGGTGGCAGTGAAGAACAGAGACGATCTGAGCACGGCTTACACACCGGGCGTTGCAGAGCCTTGCAGAAAGATCCGTGACAATAAGGCTGACGTATACAAATATACATGCAAGGGCAACATGGTTGCCGTGGTATCAGACGGAACAGCGGTTCTCGGTCTGGGAGATATAGGACCTGAGGCAGCTATACCTGTAATGGAAGGAAAGTCCATACTCTTCAAGGAGTTCGGCGGAGTTGACGCATTCCCTATCTGCCTTGACACAAAGGATGTGGATGAGATCGTTGAGACAGTAAAGCGCATTGCACCTGTATTTGGCGGAATCAATCTGGAGGATATATCTGCTCCAAGATGCTTCGAGATAGAGAAAAGACTTAAGGAAGAACTTGACATTCCTGTATTCCATGACGATCAGCATGGTACAGCTATCGTTGTGTCAGCAGGACTCATCAATGCGTTAAAGCTTGTCGGTAAGCCGTTTGGCGAGGCAGAAGTAGTTATCAACGGAGCAGGTTCAGCAGGCATATCAATATGTAAGCTTCTGCTTCAGCTCGGTATAGGTAATGTGGTTCTCGTGGACAAGCAGGGAGCTCTGTGCCCTGGACAGGACTGGATGAATCCGGCACAGGCAGAGATGGCAGAGATTACAAACAAGGACAGACAGACAGGTTCTCTTGCCGAGATAATGAAGGGTAAGGATGTATTTGTCGGAGTTTCAGCTCCAAATATCGTGACAGCAGAGATGGTTGCATCTATGGCGGTTGATCCTATAGTATTTGCCATGGCAAACCCTACACCTGAGATCATGCCTGAGGAAGCGGCAAAGGGCGGAGTAAGAGTAATGGCGACAGGCCGTTCGGATTATCCAAATCAGATCAACAATGTTCTAGTATTCCCGGGAATATTCAGAGGTGCCCTGGATGCCAAGGCAACAGGCATAACTGAAGAGATGAAGATGGCAGCAGCCAAGGCTATCGCATCCATTGTAACAGATGATGAGCTCAAGGAGGATTACATCATTCCTGGAGCATTTGACGAGAGGGTTGCTAAGGTGGTTGCCAAGGCTGTAGCTGACGAGGCAATAAAGCTTGGAATTACAAAATAAGAATAAAAATAAAGTTTTTCGAAATATTTAGTAAATAAGTGTACTAAAAATCGCATCTTATGTGGAAAGTCCGCATGGGATGCGGTTTTTTATTTTGCGATTTTATTGTAAAGTAATATTGTTGTCCGCGGGGACGGATAGGGAGGAGAAAAAATTGAACAGTGTTATTATTGGGCAGAGAATAAAGGATGCCCGCAAGTCTATGAACCTCACACAGAAGGAGCTGGGGTATCTTATCTATGCAGATGGCAAATATATAAGCCGTCTTGAAAATGGCGGAAGTCTGCCGAGCCTGAAGCGGCTGGTGCTGTTGTCGAGGGTGCTTAACCGCACATGTGATTATTTCATATGGGATATCGATGTGATGGAGGAGGATGTGACTCCGAGGGAGGAAATAGTTATCCGGGATGAACAGGAGAGGAAGCTTCTGCAGCTTTGGAGGGAGATATGCTGAAGATTGCCGTATACAGTGAGGAGAAAGTAATGAGCCCATTGCTGCAGGAGTACATGGGCATGTGGCAGAGAGACACGGGATGCGTGTGCGCTGTGAGATATTATGACAATGTGCATGCGATCATGGTCGACATGGATCTTGAAGGAATTTACGATGTAGTGGTGGTGTATCGTTCCTGGGATGTGGCCGATGTCTTGAAAAAAGACCGCAGGGTAGGTAGTCTCGTGATGATAGCAGCAGGAATAAACCGGAGATTGTATGATATCCAACCGTGTTATATTCTGTATGAACCTGTTAATGCGGCAAATTTCAAAAAGGTGATGACGATGGCGGTTGAGGGGAGCCGGGATGAGAGAAGATTCACATTTGTATCCGGAAGGGTGAGATACAGTGTAGATACCCGGAGCATAATGTATTTTGAAAGCGAACTGCGTCGCATAAATCTGGTCACAACGGAACAAAAATATGTTTTTTATGGAAGTATTGGCGAGATGGAAAAGCGCATGAAGGTGGGCTACGGGGGATTTATCAGACCACATGAATCCTATCTTGTAAATCCAGATCATGTGAGCAGATGCACGGCTCATGAAATGATACTGACAAATGGTAAAAGTATACACATCAGCGCAACAAGACGCGCTGATGTGAAAAGATACTACAGTGAACTGATCAATTGCTAGTTGTTAGAAGATCAAATATATCTGAGTAATTCTATGTTCAGTCTGCCCTTCCGGGTTGCGCTGCCTGTCTCGACAAATTCATATTTGCCATATCCACGTATTGAAAATACGTCGCCCGGTTTTAACTGGTAGCTGCTGTTTTCGTACAACCTGTTGTTTAGTGAAAATTTATTTTCCCTGAACAACAGGGATGTGCTGCTTCTTGAAAGGCCTGTTATTGTGGCGGTCACTGCGTCCGCTCTTGCAGATGCTGCGATTATGTGCAGAGGTTCCTTTTTTATCTGTATCTCATCAGTATCCTGGGTGCTGCAAAAAGTACATTTTACATTTGTGTGCCTTATCTTTGTCAGATTTTCAGCGATATAATCGGCAACAGTGTCCACACAGAATATATAGGCATTGTTGTGCTTGCCAGAATGAGTGGATTCGGTGACCAGTATATCGCCCACCATCTCCCTCTCAATGCCAAGATTCATAAGTGCCCCAAGGAAATCCCTGTGGTTCAGATCGTCTGAGAATTTGTCCGAAACAGCGGAAACCTTCATGGTGCATATGGGAAAAGCCGGTGCGTAGCCGCAGTCGGCTTCATTTCCAAAGGCGATTATAACGCGGTCGCAGGATTCCCTGCCTCCAAAGATGGTATATCCTGCAAATGACAACTGTTCAAGATTGCTGTAAAATACTTCCATGTCTGCAGCACTCAGAAAATTAGTATATGTATATCTGTTCTGGCGGAAGGCGGCATTTGCCAGATCCTTTAACCGCCCCTTTAGAATATCGTTTTCATTCATAGCATGTCCTCCGAGATCATTGACTTCTTACTATTATATTACAACACTCCGATCTTCGCCAACAGTCAAACGAATTTGACAGCTTTGCACGATAATCTGAAATTTATTGTTGCGAAAAGTGATCATAATGAACAATAAACCGTTCAAACGTGAATAAAACAATCATTTTGCATTCAAAAATCTTCTAAAAACTATTGAAATGCGCAACTGTTGATAAATTACCACAAAAAAAAGCCTTCGTTTTATAAATTTTTGCGTATTTACAATTTCAAAGTGTTTTGATAGTATATGGGCATAACAAGGAGATGAGTTGTGATCAACAAGCCTTCTGGTTATAAAAAAGACAATCACTTATATTTTGATAGACGGAGGGTTCCCTTAGCACGAAATTCGTAGAAATCCCTTTATACGATGTAATGTAACCCCATAACCCCAAACCCCAAAACATAGGAATCCTCCACTCCCCCCTTCTTAACAGCCTGTCGCATAAACGACGGGCTGTTTTTATGTTCTGAAAAACAGGGGGGTATTTAGAGTTTCATATTGGATGCACTTATGGCGTTACCGAGTTCTGTGAGACTTTCCACGAAGGCTGCGTATTTGCATATGTCAGTCATCTTAGATTTTCTTTTGCTATTTCCGAGAATGCTATAGATATAATCTCTTGACTGGTCGATTATATATGTTGGCGTTGTGTCGTGCTCGTTGTTGAATAACATGGATTTGAAGTTTTGAAAAAAAGAATAAATTTCATAATCTATAGAATTGTCATTCCGCTGCATGTATTCGAGAAGCATATCGATATAGCGCAAAGCTGAGTGTACGTACAGGATAGAGTTTTCGTTTATGTACAGTACGGTTTCCGGCACAAAGAAAGATGGATGTGCGAAACCTTTTATGCTGTGCAGGGCTTCCATTTTCTGGGTGGCTGACTGGTTGAACGAGTAACGGTTTTTGTATTGTTCAATGATAGAGAGCGTGTCCGCTGAATTATTTTTTGCTATTACGCGCCGTCTCTCGTTGATGTACAGTTTTAACTCCAATAGAAGAAAATATATATCCGGGGATGAAAAACGCTGCGAGTTTTTGATATACGGAAATGAACCTGTCATTCTTCTGAAAAATGAGTCTGCTGTGGCATAATTGTTTATTATGCTGATGGCTGCATCTACATTGAAATTCTGGACAAATTCCCTGGTTGCGGGCTGATACACTGTCTCGTTGTCAATGCGGGATACATAGGAACTAAGAAAGATTATCTTCTCTTCCGCGGTGAGTTCGTATCCGTTGAGGTTACAATAATTGATGGCGGAACAGGGGGCATCGGTTTGTGTTTCGGCATTGTTTAAGTCTGTCATAATGATCTCCTTTGTTTTTGTATGGATAAAAATGTAGCACTTTAACGCGATAAGTGGTAGGATATTTATGGATACAAAATTGTACAATCTGTATAAATGTATACAATGGAGGAGAGAGATGAATAGAAGGAGAACAAAAAAGGGGGTGTCGGATTCTACAGAAATGGTAGATACGATAGGCTTCAATATGCGGGATATCCGCAAAAACAGCAGATCTTCGAAGTATACGGTAAAGTATATGGTTGCGGAGATAAATAAGCTCCTGCCGGAGAATCATAAGATAACAGAAGGGCTATATTACAAGTGGGAGAATGAGGAGAGGCTTCCGACAGTGCGGCACATTCCGGCTATAGCTAGTGCTCTCGGTGTGTCTGAGACTGCACTTTTTCACTGGCAGGGTATGAAGAATGGAACTGTCAACAGCAAATATAGTCAACTGGTTGAGAGCGTTAAAGCACTTGGAGATGACAAGACGGCTGATATAGCCTGGCTTGCATCGGGTTGGTCAGGTGACCTTAAAGCTCTGGTTGAATTTGACATGCTGTATGCAAGTCTGTTTGCGGAGGACAGACGGGATGTGGCATCTCTTGGAATAAGATTATATGATGTGTGCAGGAAAGAGGGCAGACTGAATCCGGATGTGCCATCTGTGGATTTCTCTTATTTGCAGCAGGCTCTCAGGGATCTGTGGGCATCAAAGTAAGATATAATTGCACAAATAAAAAAAATATCTTTGTTCTTTTTGACAAAATAGCCAACTTGACATGGTAAAAATCAAAAAATTCTTGACTTGTGCACAAAAAAAGCTATGATAATATCAAGGGCAACCGATTGCGCATGGAGCGTTGCGCAAATGCGGTGATACGTGCTGAACAAAAGGAGACTTGAATATGGAGACAAAAGAGTCAGGCCAGAAGATGACCATTTCTGATGTGGCTGAGGCGTTAAATATATCTAAGACTACAGTATCGAGAGCGATTTCCGGAAAGGGAAGGATCGGTGCCGAGACAAGGCGGAGAGTTCTCGAGTATATAGAGGAGCATAATTATAAGCCAAGCGTTATAGCGAAGGGGCTGGCACAGTCAAAATCCTATAATATAGGGTGGGTCATGCCGAGCGACTACAGCGTGGTGGATCTGCCATTCTTTCAGAAGTGCCTGATGGGATTGCTGGAGATGGCTGCGCCAGTGGATTATGATGTGCTTGTGTGTACAGTGTCACCGGATGATATGAGCCAGCTGGAGAGAATTGTTGAGAATCATAAGGTGGATGGGGTTGTACTTGGAAGAACTCTTGTGAATGATGCCCCGGCAGAATATCTCAAGGAAAAAAAGATACCATTTGTTGTGGTTGGAAGTATGGATGATGACAATGTTGTCCAGGTTGATCATGATCACAGAAGTGCATGCCGTGAGCTTACATCTATACTGCTTGCCAAAGGAATGACTAAGGTAGCCCTCATGGGTGGCAATAAGAATCATGTGGTAACCCTCAACAGGTATAGAGGATATCTTGATGCGATGGAGGATATGGAGGTACCGGTAGATAACAGCCTGGTATACTTTGATATAGATAATTCAGTATTATGTGAACATGCCATTGAAGAGATAATGAAGCAGAAAGCAGAATGCATACTGTGTATGGATGATGGAATATGCCAGAATGTACTTAATATATTGGATAAGAAGGGCATAAAGGTGCCAACTGATGTGAGAGTTGCGTCATTCTACAACAGCTCACTTCTGAACAATTACCAGCCTGCGATCACATCGCTCCAGTTTGATCCGCGTGAGCTTGGAATGGTAGCATGTAAACTGCTGGTGGATTTTATAGAGGGCAACGAAGTTAAGAAGAAGACACATCTGGGTTATGAACTCAGATTAAAAGAGTCAACGAAGTAATTCATAGTTATATATCCTTCCCAGAGGGGCGTCAGTGTTTGGCTGACGCCCTGTTTTTATGTGAAAAGAGCCAGAATATGCGCAACATGCGCAAAAAAATGATGCGCGACGGGCATGAAAATACACCATAGAATATTGCTGTTATAGCAGTATTCTATGGTGTAACAAAGAGAAAAGTAATGAAAAAACGGCCTAAATGAGTGTAATAATGGCTGGAAAAGGAAATGAAACATGAAAATCTTACATATGGGATTGCAGATGATTAACAAATATTACCATATATAGTGTGCAACGCAAACGGGTGCGCAAAATATAACGAACATGGAAACGTTTCCAAACAAAGTGACTTGTGCAAAATGTATATTTTTTTATTTTGAAAGTTATATGAATTAGTAGTTGACAACAATAAACAGAACTGATAATATATAACCATAAAGAACAACCGATTGCGCACGGGAAACAAAAAGAGCAACTAATTTTCTTATTATTTATTTAAAGAGGAGGACATAAGAATGAGAAAGAAAGTTTTATCATTAACACTTGTTGCTGCGATGATGGCAGGATGCCTTGCGGGATGTGGCAACGCAGATTCAAAGGACGAAGGAACAACAGCAGCTGCTGGCGACAGCACAACACAGGCTGCAGCATCAGATGATGCAATTCAGAACTTAATTGATGCAACAACAGGAACTGTAGATCTTTCGGTATGGGCTTCTGAGGAAGATCAGGATCTCACAACACAGGTTATTGAAGAATTCAAGAAAAAGTATTCAGATGTTGACTTCAACATCACACTCGGAGCCGAGTCTGAGTCAAAGGCAAAGGATGATATCCTGGTAGACGTTGAGGCTGCTCCTGATGTATTCGCATTTGCTGATGATCAGATCAATGAGCTGGTTAAGGCTGGTGCACTTCAGCCGGTACAGGCTACATACACTTTTGATGTTGCAAACGAGAATGTGGCAGCTTCTATAGAGGCAGCTTCTGTTGATGGAACATTATATGCATATCCAATGACAGCAGACAACGGATACTTCATGTTCTATGATTCATCAGTATTCACAGAGGATGATGTTCAGTCGATGGATGCCATGATCGAGGCAGCAAAGAAGGCAAACAAGAAGATCGCTATGAACGTATCAGATGCATGGTATGTATACTCATTCTTCCAGGGCGCAGGTCTTGACCTTACACTTAACGATGACGGACTTACAAATACATGTACTTGGAATCAGGCAGGCGGTACAGACGTAGCTCAGGCAATTCTTGATCTCTTTAAGACAGGCGTATTTGTAGATATGGATGATCCTACACAGGCAACAGCAATCGCTGAGGGTACGATCTGTGCAGCAGTTAACGGAACATGGAGAGCAGCAGACGCTGAGGCAGCATGGGGCGAGAACTATGCAGCAGCTAAGCTCCCTACATACACAGTTGCAGGCAAGCAGGTTCAGATGGCATCATTCTCAGGCTGCAAGCTTATCGGTGTAAACCCACATTCAAAGAACGTAGGCTGGTCAATGCTTCTTGCTGAGTATCTTACATCAGAGGATACACAGGTTACAAGATTTAAGCAGAGAGGTCTTGGTCCTTCAAACATCAACGCTTCAGAGTCAGAGGAAGTTAAGGCTGATCCAGCTATATCAGCTCTTGCAGCTCAGGCAGCATATGCAACACCACAGCGTGTAGGCGGTAACTACTGGACACCAGCAGAGACACTTGGTTCAATCCTTGCTCAGGGTAATCCGGACGGAACAGATCTTCAGAAGCTTCTCGACAACGCTGTAGAAGGAATTGAGGCACCTGTATCACAGGAGTAATTTTAAATAAGAAGTACTTTGAATAATATTTATAAGTTATAATGAGAATGCCTCATATGTCATTCGTGGCATATGGGGCATTTTAAAAAGAGAGGAGCTTTTTCATGAAGAAAATATCAGGATTCTTTAAAGCCATAGGAAGATATTTCAAGAATTTTGGTGTTGCTTTTGCAAAAGGTGATATATGGGTTAAGCTCTCAGCGGTTATCATGGGTGCAGGTTACTTCGCAAGAAAGCAGATCGTCAATGGTTTGATCATGCTCATCGTTGAGGCTGCGTTTGTGTTGATGTGCGTAGGCTATGCGGCACCAAACCTTGCCAAATTTGGAACTCTTGGAACTGTAAAGTTTGAGCAGGTATTTGATCCACTCACCATGCAGACAACTACTAATAATTACGACAATTCTTTCCAGATCCTTCTCAATTCGGTGGTTGCGTTGTTCATCATTCTTATATTCGTGCTTTTCTACATTCACAATATCAAGACAGTGTACAAGCTTCAGCAGATGAAGGAAAATGGAGAACATATAAATACATTCAAGGAAGATATGAAGGCACTCTTCAACGAGAAGTTTCACATAACACTTCTCACACTTCCGACAATTGGTGTAGTCATAATGAATATTCTGCCGATACTTATTCTTATAGCGGTGGCATTTACCAATTATGACCAGCAGCACCTTCCACCAAACTCACTGTTTACATGGGTGGGCTTCAAGAACTTCGCAAGCCTGTTTTCAAACAGCATGACAGTCACATTTGGATATTCATTCAGAAAGGTTCTTGGCTGGACACTTGTATGGGCGGTCATGGCAACATTTACCACATTCATAGGCGGTATCCTTCTTGCCAAGGCGATCAATTCCAAGACAACCAAGCTGCCAAAGATGTGGAGAACACTTTTCATCATATCAATAGCAGTTCCACAGTTCGTAACACTGCTTTTGGTTAGAAACTTCTTTGCTGATTCAGGTATTGTGAACACTATTTGTTCAAATATTGGTATCACAGACATGCTTAAGCATGCAGGACTTGTCGGTGAACATCTTACATATATACCGTTCCTGACCGATCCTCACTGGGCAAAGGTAATGATCATTCTCATCAATATCTGGGTTGGTGTTCCATATCAGATGTTGATCGCAACAGGTGTTCTGATGAATATACCTACAGATCAGATTGAGAGTGCAAAGATCGATGGAGCAACAAATTTCCAGGTGTTCTGGAAGATCACAATGCCATATATCCTGTTCATTCAGGGCCCGGCACTTATAACAGACTTTGTAAAGAATATCAACAACTTCAACGTAATCTACCTGCTAACACAGGATGTATTCGTTACACAGAATCAGGCACTCGCCAATTCGCATGCGAAGGAGGTTGACCTTCTTGTTACATGGTTGTTCAGACTTACAAATGAATACTACGACTACAAGATGGCATCTGTTATCGGTATCATAGTATTTATCATATGTGCAGCATTTACACTTATATCATTCTCAAGAATGATCTCAGGAGATAAAGAGGAGGAGTACCAGTAATGAAGAAAACAATAGGTTCGATCGTTAAACATATCGTATTACTTGTCCTCGCAGTTATCTGGCTGGTTCCGATCATCTGGCTGATTGTCACTTCATTCAGCGGATATAAGGGAATCAATACAGCGCATTTCTTCCCAACGAGCTGGTCTATGGACAATTTTGTTCAGCTGATTACAAGACCTGACTCGGTTGTGCAGTATGTGTCATGGTTCAAGAATACACTTATTATTGCAGTATTTACATGTATCATCTCTACTATATTTGTAATTATGGTCAGCTATGCGATGAGCTGCCTGAGATTCAACGGCAGAAAACAGATCATGAGTGCGTCACTGATACTGAACATGTTCCCTGGCCCACTTCTCATGATAGCAATTTACTTTATCCTGAAGATGCTGGGACTTACAAACAGCCATTTCGGTATGATCATAGTTTACTCAGCAGGATCAGGACTTGGATTCCTCATCATGAAGGGATTCATGGACACAATACCTATGTCACTTAAGGAGGCTGCCAGACTTGAGGGTGCTTCGGAGGCGAAGATATTTACGAAGGTAATCCTTCCTCTGTGTAAGCCAATCGTGGTGTATCAGGTAATCAGTTCATTCCTTATACCTTGGGGCGATTTTGTATTCGCAAAGCTTATGCTCAACTCAGGAGTTTCGAAGGACTGGACAGTAGCTATAGGTCTTTACAATATGCTTGAAAAATCACTCGTCAACAAATACTTCTCAGTATTCTGCGCCGGCGGTATCGTGGTAGCTATCCCTATCTCAATATTGTTCGTCATAATGCAGAAGTACTATGTAGAGGGTGTAACTGGCGGTTCTGTAAAGGGTTAAGGCGGACGGACGCCGCCTTGCTTGAATGACGGACGCCACAGTGGAGGTGTCCTGATATATTCAGAGGTCGTTCGCACTTGACTTCGGACGCAGCGGACACTAAGCTCAGGCTTAGGGCCTTCGCTAAGTGCCGGCGTCCTCGTATTCCTCTGAATACATGCAGGACACTCCGCTGTGGCTGAGACCGGCAGGATCTACAGGTGGCGGTCCGGGAGAGAAAAGTAAAGTATTAATTTTGAAGTGTAGACGCAAGGGTTCCCAGATAAAAATAATAAAAGATTTTAGGGCAGGTATCTGCAGGTACATATCTGTATGGTGTGGGTGCCTGCTATAATTAGACCCAAATTTGGGCAAAAATGGAAGACAAAGGAGAATATTGTCACTTTTTTACATGCAATATTCTGATTAGTAAATAAACACACATTATATAACAGGAGAATGAAGATATGGAGAATACATTTATTGTAAACATTATCCACCGTCCAGAGATGGTTCCTGAGTATGCCGAGAAGGTTACAGGTCACGGTCAGGCAGAGGATATCGGAAGAAAAGCTCTCCTCACAGAGTCACTGGACATATTCAAGTTCCAGCAGGAGACAGCACACAAGAACGGGCTCAAGACTACTATTCAGATGACATATGCCAGCCTTTTCAATGAGGAGGCTGTATCACTTGCCAAGGAGCATCATGAGAAGTATGGAGATGAGATAGCACTCTCACTTCTCGGACTTCCCTGCACAGAGTTCAGAGAGAAGTACAAGACCAAGGACTTCTGTATCTGGATGTTCTCAATGGAGGACAAGAAGAATATCGTCGATGACGTATTTGGAAAGTTCCATGATATATTTGGCTTTTATCCAGTGTCTACAGGTTCATACTATATGGATGCTGAGCTTACAAACTACATCAAGGAGAAGTATCCATCAGTCAAGTGTGCAGTTGCAACATGCTGGGAGGAGGGCCCTAAGGCTTACCACACATGTAACAACTCATGGTACACACTGTTTGATGGCGGCCCATGGAATCCGTGGATACCTTCAAAGCAGAACACACATGCACCTGCAGCAAATGAGGCTGAGGACAGCGGAATCGTTGCCATCCCGCATCTTTCAAGAGATCTGCTGGCATGCTATGATGGAAATGGTTCTAACTTTGGTACACATCCACAGAACGTTCTCCGTGGAATGATCTATGACAGCAAGACATGGGAGTACCCATATCTGTACAACCTGATCGACCAGTATCGTCATCTGGCTAAGTTCAACAATGGATATTCATACAACATGATGTTCGTTGGACCAGGCTGGCTGAACAAGATGGGACGCTGGGAGGCTCCATACGAGCTGCTCAAGAAGAGCTACGAGGATGGAATGAAGTATTATGGCGACCTGAAGAAGGAAGGCAAATGTATCGACATGACAATGGCTGAATTTGCTGACTTCTACAGAGAGAACAAGACATACGAGGAGCCTGAGTGTGCTCTTTGGAAGGATATACTGTACGGATCAGACAAGCAGATATTCTGGTACTGCGATCCATACATGAGAGCCCAGATCAACATGGATCAGGGCGGTGCGATCGTTGACCTCAGACCATACGCTGCAAAGCTCAACTGGCCTGTAGGTATCGGAACTCCACATGTTCAGGATGCTTCATATCCATTCCTGATCCAGGAGAAGTACAGAGCAGGATATTTCACACACTATGCTGGAGAGGGTACTGTAAGAAGTGCCAAGATCAGCTACAAGGGTGAGGAGGTCGACCTCTGTCTGTGCAGAACAAAGGCAACATTCTCGCAGGAGGGAAGCACAAGAATCCTTACACTTGACCCGGTTGACATCGAGTTCTACGATCTGACAGTTAAACTTCAGACAAAGATATATTTTGAGGAGGGTTCATCCAAGATAAGACATGAAAGAACTATCCTCGAGATGAGCAACCCTGATGCAGAGGTTGAGATCAATGAGTACATGGTGGCATGCTACGGTACAACAGAGTACCCAGAGGACATGACAGGAATCACTCTCACAGCAAAGAATGCTTCAGAGAGCAAGTCACTCACATATGAGTACAAGTGCAGAGAAGAGGATCTCGCAGGCGCCGATGAGGTGTCAGCAGTTATACCTGCGATCGAGACAAAGGCTGCCATGGGAGCATCTGGCAGCGATGCAACAGGATATTTCAAAGAGGGATATGCGTTCTCGCCAATGTTCACTCTCGGGTTTACAAAGACACTTAAGGATAAGGAGGTATTTTCAACATGGCTCAGTCTGGAAAAGGCAAATTAAATTACAGATGTCCAATGTGTTTTATGAGAGATCTGGATATAGATATGTTCTATGATAAGGACAAGAAGGAATACTACTGTATCCGTTGTCAGTATGTTGGACCAGAGGAGGACGTTCTGGCAAAGAACGAGCTCATCAGAATAAAATATGGAAGAATGTATGACAGGATTACATTTGACGACTAGGTGACAGATGTCATCTTGATAGAAGGCCGCCGACAGATGAAGATGAACTGGTACATCAGGGGTATGCAGAACATTTTTCTTCGGCGGCTGTTCTTGGTTATAACAGGCAGTAAAATAAATGCAGGTGAAGGAGACAAAAATATGGCAGATTATATAAAGGGCGTGGATCTCTCCGCTGTTGTCGAGGTTGAAGAGCTGGGGGCTAAATATTATGACAATGGTGTGCAGGGAGATATATTTGACATACTTAAGAACTATGGTGTGAATTCTGTGAGACTTCGTCTGTGGAATGATCCGTACACGGAGGACGGCGTGCCTTATGGCGCGGGCACAAATGACCTTGAGGTATACAAGAAGCTCGCGAAGCGCGCTATGGATCATGGAATGAGCATTCTGCTTGATTATCACTACAGTGATTTCTGGGCTGACCCGGGCAAGCAGAGGGTGCCGAAGGCGTGGAGAGGCATGGATGCGGATCAGCTTGAGCAGGCTGTGTACGACTACACAAGGGAGACTCTTTTAGATATGAAAGATGCGGGCGTTCTCCCTCAGCTTGTTCAGGTTGGAAACGAGCTTACAAACGGACTGATGTGGCCGCTGGGGCAGAAACCAGAATATGACAATATCGCAAAGTTTGTGAGCGCCGGAATAAGGGCGGTCAGATCGGTTGACTCTGATATTCCGGTCATGATACATCTCGACAATGGCGGCAACAATCCTATGTATGTGGATTGGTTTGACCACTACATGGAAAGAGGAGAAGATTTTGATATAATCGGAATGTCGTATTATCCGTTCTGGCATGGAACCATGAAGGAGCTAGAGGCAAATATGCGGGATATGGCGGATAGATATGGCAAAAAGATAGTTATCGCTGAGGTTTCCATGGGATTTACCATGGAAGACTACGCAGAATATGAGAAACTGGGACCTGACGATAGAAAGGGCTATGCCACAAAGCCTTCACTGGTGGAGAATCTTGACTACCCTATGACACCTGAGGGACAGGCGGAATTTATGAACGACATAATGAAACTGATAGATGATGTTCCTGGTGGCGATGGCTTTTATTATTGGGAGGCAGGCTGGATACCAGTACCGGGAAGCGGCTGGGCTACGGAAGGTGCTCTGTCATACATAGAGGAGTCTGGACCATGCGGAAATGAATGGGCAAATCAGGCACTTTTTGATTATGACGGACATGCTCTGCCGGCACTTAAGACTATACGTGATTACAAGCCGGCGCATGACGACTATCCACTTAAGTAAATTATGTGGGACGGAGGTGCCTGTCCCCTCCGTCCCCCGTAGTTTCTGATAGTAAAGTACATGTTTTTGATACATTTGGATATGTTTTGGATGGGCGGGTCTGTGTATAATATATGCAGATGCGCCTTTTTAATATATTTGGCAAATTTACAGATGGGGGACAGGACGGGTTGTTCTGATTGATCAGGAGGTAAGGTATGAAAAAAGTAGCATTGTTCATGGATGGCTGGAAGAGGTATTTCACCTACGCCTGGCCGCTGGGATTTATGCAGAAGATAAAGGAAGCCAGGGCTGATGTGAATTTGTACATATTCAACAGCAATGGCAATTGGAACAGGGACGACGGTTACAGCTATGGAGAATACAATATATACAATCTTCCGGAACTGACAGACTTTGATGGGATCATAATATCTGTCAACAATATCAAATATCCGGAAGTCACGGCGGAACTGCTGGACAGGATAAGGAAGAGTGGAGTTCCGGCTATAAGCCTCGAGACTGCTTTTGACGGTCTGCATTTTGTGGGTATAGACAATTATGATGCCATGTATGACATGACTCGGCATATGATAGAGAAACACGGTGCGAAGAAGGTGTGGTATCTTGCCGGACCGAAGGACAACTATGAGGCTCGGGAGAGATGCCGTGCATTCAGGGACTGTATGGATGAATATGGTCTGCCTGTGGATGATGAGGATGTCCTGTTTGGAGATTTTAGTTTCAATGACGGCGTGACGGGATTCGAGGAGCTGCTCAGAGCGCATGGACATACGTGTATAAAACATGAGAAGGACGGACCGGATTACGGCGGTCCTGCGGAGGTGTACGGTGAGATAACCAGCGGCAGTTTTGCTGATTCTGCTCCGGATGCCGAGGCTTCGAATAATGCGGAGATGGATGAGAGAAGGCTGGAAGAACGGGAGATAGTGAGGAAGATTCTTCCGGATGCAATAATCTGTGCAAATGATAATCTGGCGGTGGGTGTGTGCAACAGAGCAGAAGCACTTGGACTTTCAGTACCCAAGGATTTTAAGGTCACAGGATTCGACAACTTTGATAAAGCAGCGTATTATACGCCGCGCATAACAACGGTGAGCAGGATCCGTGAGAAGATCGGAGCTGAGGCTGCAGAGATCATGTTGAATATATGGGCGGGAAACAATCCGGATACCAGCTCCTATATAGATTATAATTGTATATTCACGGAGAGCTGTGGCTGCGGCGCGGATGCCATGCTGAACGGCAGACAGTACCTGAAGAATTATATAATGGGAGTTGTGGAACGCGAGGAGATAGATGAGAGTACACTTGACTTCACGCATTTGCTCAGCAAATGTGGTGATTACAGTGGCCTTTATCTATGTGTCCAGACGGCATATTCGCAGGCAGAGTGTAAGAAATGCGTTATGGTTGTCGACAGATCCCTTGTGGAGATGGGGGGAGCCGGCCCGACTCTCTCAGCAGCATACGATGAGGATGTATTTGCTGTGAAAGGCTATCCTCAGAGAATGCAGATCGTGTACAGGCAGGGCATAGCGGATGACGGTGACGATACATACCATAGTATGTTTCCTCTTCTGGATGATGAGGCCGGCGGCAATATATTTTTATTTGCGCCATTTCATTTCGGAGAAAAGGCAGTTGGGTTCTGCTGTGTCGAAAATGGATATTACCTCATGGATAAGCAGCTTTGGTCAACTGTAATGAGCGAAGTGAATGTAGCCATGATAAACCTGTTCAATAAATGGAGACTGGAGCAGATCAATCAGGAGCTTACGGCAATATCCATAAAGGATCCGCTTACCCAGATATACAACAGGGAAGGCATGAGACAGATCGCCGCAAAGGCATTTGACAAGGCTGCGGACCAGGGCAGGGCACTTCTCATAATGTTTGCCGATATGGACAGGCTTAAATATATAAACGATACATACGGTCATGAGTTTGGCGATAAGGCTATAAGAAATGCAGCCAGAGCTGTGGCCGGAGGCGGTGGAATAAGCAGTATTCCGGTTAGATACGGCGGAGATGAGTTCGTATCCATATCTATATATGATGAGGATGAGACTCCTGAGGAAAGAAAGGCGGCGATACTTGAGAAGGCCAGGGAGATAGCGGCGCAGGAGAAGCTTCCGTTTGAATTGGAGTTTAGTATAGGCTATGTTATAACAGACCCGGATGGTGATAAAACCCTTGAAGAGTATGTGAGGGAAGCGGATCACAGTATGTATCAGGAGAAGATGCAGAGAAGGGTAAGCAGACAATGATAAAAAAATATCAAAAAATGGAGAATCAGGTCTTATGTGCTGATTCTCTATTTTCATTTAGTATGTTATAATTAACTGTCATTATGATAGTCTGCACAAGTGCAGCTGTCGCAACGATTATTTTATCATGTGGACACAACGTGGATTATTTATATTAGATACTTAGGATCAAAAGGAGGATATACAATGCTTAAGAATGTAACTGACACAGTATTTTACGTAGGTGTGGATGACAAGGACATAGACCTTTTTGAGAACCAGTATATAGTTCCAAACGGAATAGCGTACAATTCTTATGTCATCATGGACGAGAAGATAGCCATCATGGATATGGTGGATGCAAAGTGCGCAGACCAGTGGTTTGCAAATGTGGCAGAGGTGCTTGGAGACAGGCAGCCTGACTACCTCATAATCTCACATCTGGAGCCTGATCACTCGGTGAATCTTGGTGATGTGCTTGCAAAATACCCGGATATCAAGATTGTATCAAATGCAAAGCTTTTCGCAATGCTTCCAAACTTCTTTGAGGTTCCTGTGGCAGACAGAAGCGTGACCGTTGCAGAGGGACAGACACTCTCACTTGGAAGCCATACGCTCCAGTTCTTCATGGCTCCTATGGTCCACTGGCCTGAGGTTATGGTCACATATGAACAGAGTGAGAAGATACTCTTCTCAGCGGATGCATTTGGCAAGTTCGGCACTCTGGATACCGACGAGGACTGGGCATGCGAGGCGAGAAGATATTACTTCAATATAGTAGGAAAGTATGGAATGCCTGCACAGGCACTTCTGAAGAAGGCAGCAGGACTTGACATACAGAAGATATGCGCACTTCACGGACCTATACTCACAGAGAATCTTGAATATTACATAGGCAAATATCAGCTGTGGTCAACCTACACACCTGAGGATGAGGGAATCTTCATCGCATACTGCAGTCTCCACGGCAACACAGAGAAGGCGGCAAAGAAGCTGGCGGAGATACTTGAGGCAAAGGGGGCGCCAAAGGTTGCGATATCAGACCTCTCAAGGGATGATATGGCGGAGTGTATAGAGGATGCTTTCAGGTATGACAGACTTGTGCTTGCAGCACCTACATATGATGGCGGTGTGATGCCTGTCATGGCGGATTTCATCAACCACTTGAAGATGAAGGCATACCAGAAGAGAAAGGTCGCTTTCATTGAAAATGGTTCATGGGCACCAATGGCGGCGAAACTCATGAAAGAGCAGATGGCAGCGATGAAGGATATAGAGATCGTGGATGAGCATGTGACCATAAGGTCCGCGTTCAAGCAGTCGGATGTGGCAGCGCTCGAAGCTTTGGCTGGAAAACTGTTATAAGAGATAAGGATAATAAACATAAAGTAAGTCTGAAACCGACTTACATACGTAGTTATTATTCATCTAACAGGTGAGTTGTCACAATAAAGTTGTTACACAGAGTTGCTATACATATCGTGAGCAGGGAATTTGAGCCCGCCGGTCCTTAGGTGGCGCTGTGAGGCGGCACCTTAGTACCGCTGCAGGGCGAAATAAGCGGAAGCGACCCAGCGAATGATATGTATAGCAACTCTGTGTTCAAAGAAAAAATTGGCAACTCACCGTCACATCAATAATGTAAGGAAGGTGTAAGACATGGCTAAGTCCATGGTTTCCGGTAAGCCCCTCAGTCTGATGCTGCAGTTTGCCACCCCGCTCTTGCTCGGCAATCTGCTCCAGCAGACGTACAACGTAATAGATGCGGCTATTGTGGGGCAGATACTGGGAGATAAGGCTCTGGCGGGAGTTGGAGCAAGCAGCAGTATACAGTTTCTGGTTCTGGGATTCTGTATGGGCTGTTGCGCAGGATTTGGTGTTCCTGTTGCAAAGTATTTTGGTGCAAATAATCTGCACAAGATGAGAAAGTATATATTTAACGGCGCGGTGCTGACGGGCATCATAGCGTTGATAGTCACGATTGTATGTTCGGTGTGCTGTAATCAGATACTTCATCTGCTTTCGGTTCCTCAGGATATATATGACAAGGCATATGCTTATCTTATAGTTATATTCCTGGGAATTCCGTTCACACTCATGTACAACTATCTGTCAAGTGTGCTCAGGTCTCTGGGAGACAGCAGAACGCCGTTCATGTTTCTGGCGTTCTCGGCAATACTCAACATATTCCTTGACCTGTTCTGCATAGTTGTCCTCAAATGGGACTGCGCCGGTGCGGCTATAGCAACCATCACGGCACAGGCGGTGAGTGGAATATTGTGTCTTGTATATATCTTCAAGAAGGTTCAGATCATGCATCTTGAGGCGGAGGACAGGGAGATAGAGGGATCTGCAGTGAAGGAACTTCTCGTCATGGGAATTCCGACAGGCCTGCAGTTTTCCATAACTGCCATAGGAAGTATGGTCATGCAGTCTGCAAATAACAAGCTGGGAAGTTTGTATGTGTCAGGCTTCACAGCCGGTATGAGGATAAAGCAGTTCACTATGTGTCCATTTGATGCATTTGCAACGGCGGCATCTGTGTTCTGCAGCCAGAACCTTGGCGCCGGACAGGCAAAACGTATAAAACAGGGCTTGTGGCAGGCGATAGCAGTCGCAGTGGGATATGGATTGATAGCAGGACTTATCATGATATTCTTTGGCAGGCCGCTCTCAATGATATTTGTAAAGAAGAGCGCAGTCGACGTACTTGATGCCTCTGCGAAATACCTCAGATGTATGGGATTCTTCTACTGGAGTCTCGGTATACTGAACGTGGCGCGTATGGTGACACAGGGACTTGGATATTCCGGTCGGGCTATATTCTCAGGTGTTACAGAGATGGCGGCCAGGATCATAGTGAGCCTGGGATTTGTCGGAACATTTGGATTCACGGCCATCTGTTTTGCTGACCAGACAGCGTGGGTCACAGCGACCATCTATATATTGCCGACATGTCTTTACTGTGTGAAGAAGTCCACGGCGAAGATTGCTGCGGGAACGGTGTGATATGGAAAAGATAAAAATGCGTATGAATAACCGAGACTGTTGTCTGAGGATTCATACGCATTTTATAGTTGTGACATATTCGGTTTATATTACTTTTCCTTGCTGTCATCAAGCAGCTTGGGAGTGTTGGAGTTTAATGGGGATAGTATGCTGCGCCCTATCTGCTTTTCAAGGGATTCACGTGCATTTCTGGCAATATTGCCACCTTGGATGGTAGCATCTGTGGCCTCGGTTATACCTTGAGGATTAGTTGCCTTTGATATCTCTGTTGTTGATATCTCTGCAAGAGCATTCAGGACAAGCTCTGTGTTAGTCATATTGTCTCTGAGATTTTCTTTTTTCAGTCCCTTAAACTTTTTATATTCTTTCACTGTCTTTCCTGACCATGCGGCAGTAAGTATGTTTGTAAGAGAAGCATACTGTCTGGAATCGGTAATTCCGGCACGCCTCCACTCATTGGTCATATCTTTACGAATCTCTATCCCACGCATACGCTGGGCTATCCAATCTTCAGAATATCCTTTGTTGCGGTATGATTCTATAGCACGATCTATAGCAATCTGAGGATCAACTTCCTCGTCCAGACGTTGTTTGCCCACCATTGCCAGCCATTGCTTGAATGGCTCAGCCTTTTTTGACGGAATGGACTGGATAATTCTCAATAACCCATGTGTGTTTGTTGCTTGGATTTTACGCATTTTACCATCAGCGGCTATCATTTGAATAGGGGTACAAATTGTACCCCAGTTAGCTGATAATTCTGGGTCGCGGGATCGTAACTTTTTTACATATTGTTTTGGATCGGAACTATCGGTCAAAACGTCAATTACATCAATTATGGAAAAATACCATTCCTCCTCCTGTGAGTGCCATACTTTTCTGATTTTATCATCATATATAAATTCAAGTTCCTGTTCGCTTAACTCGGGTATATCTGATACCTCAACAGGAGCAGTCGAGGAAGTATTCTCATCATATACATAAAAAAGCATAATAATCACTCCAATCCATTAAAATTTTGCCCTTAACTCCACTACCTTACCAATGATCTTGACAGGTTTATTTTTTATGGTTTCATCGTCAAAATAGAGCGGTGCATAGCTGAGGTTGGTGGAAATCAGTTCCAGTCCTTCTTTATATTTTCTCAGGCGTTTGCACACGGCGTCTTCACCAGCTATTGTAGCAATAACAGTGTCCCCTGTGTCTGCATCATCCTGTTGACGGACAATTACAACGTCGCCGCTGCTGATCTTGGGTTCCATGCTATCCCCCTTTATTCTAAGAGCGTAGAATTCGCCAGTTTTAGCAAGACTTTCGGGTATTTCTTCTGTATCAATAATCTTTTCGGTTGAACAAAATGTTTTGTCACATGATATATAATCAAATACAGGAATTGCATATGCCTCTGATTTCTTTTGGCTTCTTATGATATCTTTTTCTTCCAGAAGATCAGACCTAGAGCAATTGAAAATAGCGCACATGTGGTCAATTTTGTCCATTCGGGGAGACTTTAGCCCGTTACACCAATTTGACACAGTTGCAGTGCTGACATTCATCTGCTTAGCAAAGGCAGCTTGAGTATATTGATATTTATTAAGAAAAAAGAAAAGATTCTTTGCAAATTGGTCATTCATTCTTCTTTCAAATTCTATATCGGACATAGTAATCAACCTCCTTTTGAACAAATTATACACTTAAAGCTAATTTAATACAATATAAAATAAATATAAGTTAACTTATAGTAAAAAATAGCAGCGAGATAAAAAGGGGAACAAACTTTGACATATCCTTCTATTCATTATAAAATTAACCTGATTTTAATCTTTCTCATATTTTAGATTAATCATCGGTTGGTATAGTAATAACATCAGTTGATGATATCAGCAGCAAACGATAAGAAAGATGACAGATCATCGGAAGACGATGAAACTAAGATAATGAGAAAGGGTGCAAAGATTATGGATAAACTGGAAAAGGTAGAAAAGTTAAGAGAAAAAACAGGCGTAAGTTACGAGGATGCAAAGAATGCGCTTGAGGCATGCGATTACGATCTGCTGGATGCGATCATTTATCTTGAGAAGCTTGATAAGGTGAAAGCCCCTGAGGTGGAGAGCTTTACCACAGGCGAGGAACAGAAGACATCAACAGAGTTCGAGCAGGCACAGCAGACATATACAAATGACTGCAATAAAGTGACGTTTGGACAGATGATGGACAAATTTTTCAAATGGTGCGGCAAGGTGTTAAAGAAGAGTGTGGATAGCACATTCATAGTAGAACGCAGAGGCCAGACCATGATAAACGTTCCGGTTCTGGTGCTTGTGATCGCACTCATACTTGCATTCTGGGTAGTGCTTCCACTTCTTGTTGTAGGTCTCTTCTGTGAGTGCAGGTACCATTTTGAAGGAATAGGCGACATCAACGTAAACCTTAATAGCGCATGTGACAAAGTAGCCGACTCAGTAGACAACCTTAAGTCCGACGTCAATAACAAGCGTCCGTCATAAAAGAAAGGAAAAAGATATGGCACAGAAGATTCTCATTGTGGAGGATGAAGAGAAAATTGCAAGATTTGTGGAGCTGGAGCTGCTGCATGAGGGATACGAGGCGGAGAAGGTATTTGATGGAAGAACAGGGTTGGACAAAGCTCTGTCCGGTGGCTTCGACCTCGTGGTGCTGGATGTGATGCTTCCGGGACTCAACGGTCTGGAGGTGCTTCGAAGAATCCGCAAGGAGAGCGATGTGCCGGTCATCATGCTGACCGCGAGAGATGCGGTCATGGACAAGGTATCTGGTCTTGATGCCGGTGCAGACGATTATCTCACCAAGCCATTTGCCATAGAGGAGCTGCTTGCCAGGATAAGGGTTGCGTTGAAGAGACGCGGAGTTGCGGAGGTTCACACACACAGGATAGAGATCCGTGGAGTGTGCATGGACACCGACAGGCATGAGGTTACAGTGTGCGGCGAGATAGTTGAGCTGACAAACAGGGAATTTGAGCTGCTCAGGACGCTCATGGAAAACAAGGACATCGTTATGGACAGGGAAAAGCTGCTGAATGCGGTGTGCGGATATGATTACCTGGGAGAGACCAATATCATAGATGTGTATGTGAGGTATCTGAGAACAAAGATAGATGACAGATTTGGAGTTAAGCTGATCACCACCGTCAGAGGCGTCGGATATGTTATCAGAGAATGACCATTTTGGATGCCAGGATAGAGCAGATAGATATGTGACAAGCCGGATATCGTAGCAGAGCAAACAGATATGTGACAGACCAGCGCCGCATGACACGGATACGCACAGATAGAGAGAAAATACATGGGAAAGAAAACTAACGAAAACAAAAGAATGTCATCGATAGCCAGAAGGATCAACATGAGCTTCTGGCTCAAAGAACTGGGCAATGTGATACTTATAGATATCGTCATTGCCTTTCTTATTGTAAGTGTATTTGCTGTGTGGGGCAGGAAACAGCTGCCACAGGGCGTGGGTGGAATGAGATATTACGTTGAGAAAAATGAAGATGGCGGAGCGTATGAATATATAATAGAAGGGTCAGATGAGAAGAAGTACAGATATGACGTTAAGATCCTTTGGGATATCATAGAGATTCCGGGCGTTATATTGCTGGGGATGGAGACTATAGTATTGTTTGTTGCGTTGTTCAGGACAGCGGATGTCAGAAGAAGATTGAAACCGCTGAATGATCTGGCGGTGACGGCGGAAAAACTCAGCAAGGAGCCTATGGATCACAACAAGATAGACGATCTGGAGAAAGCCATATCCCATCTGTCCGCGGATGACGACGAGCAGGTTATACATACCGGAGACAAGGATCTTCAGAGTATAGAGATCGCGCTCAACAATCTGCTCAGGAATATGAAGGAGAATGAGAAACGTCAGATGAGATTTGTGTCGGATGCTTCCCACGAGCTCAGGACGCCTATCGCGGTGATCCAGGGATATGTGAACATGCTCGACCGTTGGGGGAAGGAGGATGAACAGGTTCTGGGAGAGTCCATAGAGGCACTCAAAAATGAATCCCAGCACATGAAGGAGCTTGTGGAACAGCTGTTATTCCTTGCAAGGGGCGACAGTGGAAGGCAGCACCTGAACATGGAGAAAACCGATCTCAACCGCATGGTAAGTGAAGTGTGGGAGGAGTCCATGATGATAGACGAGAGCCACAGATATGAGTTCCGTGGTACTGAGAATGAGGCGTGTGTGCTCGGCGATGTGGCGATGATCAAGCAGTCCGTCAGGATATTTGTCCAGAACGCGGCGAAGTATTCTGAACCCGGCACGGCCATAATACTTGGTGTAAAAGAGGAGCCCGGTTATGTCAGTTATATGATAGAGGACGAGGGAACCGGAATGAATCCGGGCGATCTGGCTCATATATTTGACAGATTTTACCGCTCGGATGAGGCCCGGAATAATGAGACCGGAGGCTCAGGTCTTGGCCTGTCCATCGCTAAATGGATCGTGGATGCCCACGGAGGCACCATACAAGTCATATCCAGAGCGGATATAGGATCAAGATTTGTTGTGAGATTCCCTAAAATTGCTTAAAAAGAGAGGTTGCATATATTTATTGGTAATCTGAGTATCTGTGGTTGCTGAACAATCCCAGAATACAGCCTGCACTTCCTAAAATTATGTATTCTTTCATAAAAGAGGCGAGAGTCTTAACTGAGTGAACATCAATATACCATGGTATGATAGCATTAAAGAGATTTCCTCCGCTAAGAGACAGGATGATCAGTGTAAATGATAAAATGATGGCTATGGTGATGTTCTTCGCTGTATATACTGTGCCGTAATATAAACCGCAGAAGCAATATATTATAATAAGATTTTTGGCTATAAATCTTTCTGGGTAGAGAATTGTCCTGAAGAACAACAACGATGTTATGGCACACATTAATAAAGACAGGTATAAAAATGGAATAATTGTTTCTACCCATTTTATTCTGTGGGCTATGTAAAAAAGTTCCCGGCTTGGGCTATATACAAACGGCATAAAGGTTATTGTATATAGCAGCATAACGCACACAGGATATGCTATGCAGTAACACTGCTGCAGTGCGTTTTCTTTATCCTGCAGATCAAGGGGTTTCATCATCATAAAGCCCGTAATAGCAGCTAAAACAGCTAAAATTACACAGAGTATCATTCCCTTACGCAATATAAATAGTGAGTTATGTATTCTTTGCACCATAGTTACACTCCGTTCCTGTAAGACTTAAGAATATACATGTATCCATCTTCCAAAGTGGGATCAGCTGATGCAGGCTCTGAGGTATCAATAGAAGGGGAAGCCCAAAGCCTGGTCATGGCTGTTTTGATTCCGTCTGTAGTGTCTTTTGCAATTATATAGCCTTGATCGATAATTTCTATATAATCACACAAAAACTCCGCATCGTCTACGATGTGTGTGGATATAATAATTATCTTGTCATCACAATTGGTTTGTTTTATAAGATCCCTGAATCTGAGTCTTTCCTCAGGATCAAGACCTGCTGTCGGTTCATCGCATATTATTATAGGGGGATTGCCAAGAAAAGCCTGGGCGATTCCAACACGTCTCACCATTCCGCCAGACAGAGTATGAGCCTTTTTGTCAATATAACTTGATAAATTGACACTTTCTATAACTGATTCGATGTCTTCATCAAGACTACATGATGAAATACCCTTGGAAAATGCAATATAACGCATACATTCTCTTACGGTCATTCCGGGAAAAAGGCCAAATTTCTGAGGCAGATACCCGATATCAACAGAATGTATATTTGCTCCGTTCAGGAGAATGCTTCCGGTAGCTGATGGATATAACCCAATAAGGGATCTCATGAATGTGGTTTTGCCGGCACCATTAGGACCGAGTAGTCCGTGTACTCCTGATTCAAAATTACAGTTTAAATTGTGAAGAATTGTGTTCCCTCCCAAAGTAGTTGTCATATTTTTTATTTCCAGCATAATAATCCCCCTTTATCTGAACGGATACAAGTTACTTTATTCTGTTGTTTCAGTGATGCCAAGTTCGTCGTATACATCTTCCTGAATCTTTTGAAGTTCCTCATCGGTGAGAATTGAATCAATATTGTACCAATTACCTGTCTGTATATAATTGGTGTAGTAAATATCCAAATTACCTGCAGCATCAAACATCACCATGTCAGAACCATACATATATGCATTTCTGTGTATTGGTTGTATCAGGATTGTTTTCCCGATAAGGGAATAATCAGTTGCCTTTTCTTCAGGTGTATAGTTTATATATTTTTTTATCTGGCTTGTTATGTAGTGTTTTCGACTCGGATCGGTGTCCGCGCCAATATATGGGAAAATGTATCGCACATTATCAATAATCTGTTCTCTCCAAAATATGCCGGAAACAATGCTTAGCTGATCACTGAAACCACTGAACGTGTCACCGGACAAGCTGAGATTGCTATACGTAGTAAAATCAGAGTATATGGATACTGTGAACCTGCTCAGATCCTTAGGAAGCCGGCAATATCCGTTTTGAAATAAGTCTCCATTTCCAGCAATTGGGTAATACGGGAAGTTCCCAGGAAGATATGCACCATTTTCCCCTGTGTAGCAAATATTGTAGGATTTTCCTGTATACTTTATGTATATGGATGAGAGATTGCCGGTTTCGTTGTATATGCATAGCTTATTCCCATTTCTGCTATAGCGGATAGCATTATCCTGATCATCTGCTATATAGTCGATATTGTAATCTTTACAGAGTATAAAATGGTATTCAGGGAGACTGGTGTCTGATAGCTGCATATACATATCTGCGATCAAATTCTTCCTTATGTCAAAATGTATGTTATACTCTGTAACATAAAAATCTATTTCCTTTATTGGAGTAAGTAATTCCTGTTCATTTGCAAATAAATCCGAGGAATCGTCTGCGTATCCAGGGTTACTACCATTATATGGGATGTTGCAGATATAAATAAAGGAAAACGAGCATAACACTGAAAATATGGTGGCAAAAATCAAAGATAACTTCTTGTATCTGAAGAAATTTGTGATCAAATATACGGAGATCACGCCAAATACTATATACAAAGGTTTGGACAGAAAATGTATATTTACAGGAATTAAAGCTGCTTCATCTGGAATATAAGTAAGAGAAGCACAGAATATATTGGATATTTCCTGTATACTGCCGATTTTATCTTCCGCAGGAAAGGTGAACTTACCCGATTGCAATATGGCAACTATAGTGAACCCAAATAATGCAAGATAGGCAAGGATAGTATTGTTGATATACGATATGATGAGCCCTGTCATAACCGCACAAGTGTTAACCATAAATACATGTGTGAAAATAGCCTTAATTGTATATATATAAAAGTCTGCAGAGGAAGAACCTGACAGTATACAAAGGCATATACATAGAACTAACATGCACATACATAATAAGACATTTATGATAGAGAGAATAAGCAGTTGCTGTGATTCTCTTTTAATTGATGACATAGTGTATGTGCTTATGCTCTCTACCATATTGGTTTTTTTTACGATAGATGTGTATTCAAAGGACAAGTACAAAAACAGAATATAATAATATATGGAATTTCCAAGCATCATATCTGTATGTTCAACTATATCAATGTAGTTAAATTCTCTAAGCAGACTGTCTTCAATGAATTTGTATACTGAGTATAAAATACAAAATATGATCGCAGCGATGGAAGGCCAAAAGCATTGTGGAGTTTTCCTGAATAATATGTAATTCTGTTTAAGCATTACCTGATTCCTTTCAATATTTTAATAATAAGTATAACTACTTTACCTCCCATCATTAATAAATTATAATTAGTAAAGTTTAGTTGCTCTAAAATTTACGTAAGTTGTATTAATTGGTAAATGAAAGGCGGAAGATGTTAAAAGTTGCTATATGTGATGATGAGCAGAAGGATATAGACATTGCAGAAAAATGCATATTGGAGTATTCGTTTAAACACAATCTGGATATTGAATGCGCCAACTACAGGACGGGGCAGGAATTGCTGGACAAGATGGAATCTGGTGAACATTATGATTTTTTTGTCTTTGATGTGGAAATGGAGAAGGAGGATGGAATATATATCGCCTCAATTATCCGAAAAAGATACGACAAAAATGCAATTATCATTTTTGTAAGCAATTACCCGGGACATATGGGACGGAGCTTTTCTGTGCATGCATATAATTATATTCAGAAACCTCTTAAATATATAGAGTTGGAACAAGTATTATCTCAGGTTTTGCGTGAGATAAGGAACATGGAGTTTAACAAGTTGATTGTGCCAGCGGCAGATGGAGAAAGAGTTGTTAATATATCTGATATTATGTATATAGAAACCTCAAGAAAATTTCAAAAGAGTGTAGATATTCATTCTGCAAAAGAGATTATACAGGTTACAGGAAATTTAAAAAAATGGTTTAACTTGTTAAAGGACAAAAGGTTTGTATACAGCTTTAAGGGGTATATTGTAAATATAGATCACATAGTTACCTTGAGAGGCGGGGAGCTTGTTTTGGATAATAACGAGATTATTCCGTTGTCAAGGAAATATGAGGAAGAGGTAAGGAAGAGTCTTATTAATACGGTTATATCAGATGTGGGGAGCATCAGAGGTTAAAGGGTGAGTTATTTAGTATTAATTTTTATATCAGCAATTATGGATGCTGTGACTGTAAAAGTTTATGTAGAGAAATGGTTTGGAAAGCCTCCGCTTAGAATATCGACAATGGCATATTGGGGTATATTTATTTTAACAGAGCTGGCTTCAAGAGGCGGACAGCTTTTCATGATAGATGTGTCACAGGAGAAAGCAATGGTCAGCCAGGTGTCCGCGCATATAGTTATCATGCTCGTATTTATTTGCCTATATGATTCCCGTATAGCTGAATGTATATCTGCGTTTATTATATGGGTATTGGGTTATCTGGTGAGCATCGGTTTATCTGATGTAGTGGTAATTACAACGGATCAGATGCTGTATGACGGTGGAATAACTCATCTGATCTCGGTGATGGATATGTATGCACAGTTTATTATGCTGCCTGTCCTGATCATAATACTGGTAGTGAGAAATTATGTATCAGGTAGATATTCATTTAAACAGTTGGTCATAGTGCTTATAACTCCAATGATAAGTTGTTATCTATACTTGATAATACCAGAACAGATCGTGCTTTTGTCAGGGTACGGATTTATATTTGTGCTGATAATTGTGCTGGTCTTAAATGTTTTGAATTATTATCTGTTTGATAACATGGTGGATAATTATAAATTGAAAAATCAGGTAACAATGCTTGGTTATCAGTTGGAGCATCAGTCGGATAAATATGACCAATTGGTTCTTTCTTATAAGAAAATTGGCAGTATGGTTCATGATACCCAGAAGCATATAAGCTATATAAGGTCATGCATAGAAGAGAAAGAATATGACAGGATAAGAACAGTATGTGATAGATATGAGGAAGAATTAAAAAATAAATATGTTGTTTCAAAAACAGGAAATCTTGTTATTGATACATTTGTGAACAGTGCGTATACATTTGCCCAAAACAATGGCGTGAAATTTCATACGGATTTTAAGTTCGATAAAAATTCAATAATGGTCTCTGACTATGATATGTGTATAATAATAGGGAATCTGCTGGATAACAGTATCAATGCATGTAAGAAACAGAAGGAAAAAGAGGGGGTATATATAAAGCTGGCAATAGTGCAGACAGACCGGCATTTGGTAATAGATGTGAAAAATAGCAGTACACAGTCTGACGTGGGCGGCAGTAAGGATATGACTCATGGATATGGTATACAAAATGTGAAAAATACCATGGACAAGTACAATGAAATAATGGAGATAAAGAATACATATGGGGAATATGAAACACTTGTGCTGATCCCCATAAATCAGGATTAAATGTACATAAACCGCATGCCCCCGCATAGACTGTAAAAACAGAATATGCGGGGGCTTTTTCTTTGAAGGATTACATAGAAGAGCGGGCAATCGAAGCGGCAAATTATATCATAGACACAAGGGCGACTGTGAGACAGACAGCGGACAAGATGGGTATAAGCAAATCAACGGTGCACAAGGATATAACGGAACGGCTGGTCCGTATAAGACCCATGCTGGCGGCCCAGGCCAGGGTGGTGTTGGATGCCAACAAGGCGGAGAGACATATAAGAGGAGGGCTTGCAACGAGGGAGAAGTATCTGCATGTCACAAAGTTTTAACATAGCTTATGTTGTATTTTTCTCTGATTTGGGTTAAACTTTTGATGATTGTATAATAGTGGACTAAGTGTGGGCTATTAGAAAATGGCAGTTTAACTATAGATTAGAGGTTAGGATATGAGATTTATTCATGTTTCGGATGTGCATTTGGGGATGATTCCTGACAAGGGAAAGCCTTGGAGCGATGTCCGTGCGAAAGAGATAGAAGAGACATTTGACAGGATCCTGGATATTGCGGAGGAGAGAAAGGTAGATCTGCTCCTCATTGCCGGCAATTTGTATCACAGTGCGCCGAAGGCTGCGGATCTTGCAAAGCTTGATGCCAGACTTGCAAAACTTACAAATACAAGAACGGTGATCATTGCGGGCAGTAGTGATTACATTGAAAGTGGATCTCCATCGGAGAATTATGAGTTCACATCGAACACAGTGCTTCTTCCGGCTGGGGAGTTCAGCAATGCGTATTTTGAAGATATAAATACCTGTGTGACCGGTTTCAGCTATGGACAGGCGGAATACACGGAGGATTTTTCAGAGGGGATAGATGCCCAGACGGAAGGCGCTGTCAATATACTTCTCATGCATGGAGGAGATGCCAGCCACAGTCCATTTAATTTCCGAAAGCTGGCTGACACAGGATTTGACTATGTGGCACTCGGACACCTGAGAAAGCCGAAGCACATGGTGAAGAACCGTATGGCATATCCGGGATCGCCGGAGCCTTTGTCACCTTCTGACACAGGAAAGCATGGCTTTATTTATGGACAGATAATAAACGGAGAGACAAGGATAAAGTGGGAGCCTGTTGCCTGCAGGAATTACATCAACCTTGGACTTGAGATAAAGCCGGAATATACTGACAGACAGATCGAGCATGCTGTTCTGAAACAGATCGATAAGATGGGAACGCAGAACATATATCGGGTTATCCTGAAGGGCCAGAAGGGGCGCGGAGTGAGACCTCAGTTTGATGATGTGTCTCAGGATTACAAGATATATGAGGTTGTGGATAATACGATGTTCGAGTACAATGCTGATGGTCTCAAGAGGGACAATGAGCACAATGTACTTGGAAGATTTATCGCTGAGTTGTCCGGTGAGGATGACGAGGTCAGCAAAAAGGCACTTGAATATGGTCTTGAGGCGATCATAGCAACTGGAGAAAAGTAATGTATATAAATAAACTTTTTTTGAAAGAATTTGGAAAATTCAATAACAAAGAAATAAAGCTGGACAAAGGCTTGAATGTGCTCTATGGAGAGCCCGGAGCCGGCAAGAGTACGATCAGGGATTTTGTGTCCGGTATACTGTATGGTATGAATAAAACCAAGGGCCTTGGATCCCGGGGAGACAATTTTGCATTAAGAAAGCCATCCGGTGGAAATGGATATGCCGGAAAGGCACAGGTGACAAATGCTGGAAAGAGTCATCTTATGGAGAGAAATTTCAACATGTCCACGGACGGTGCAACGCTCACTGATATAGAGAGCGGGAAGGATGAGAGACTTGTGTCTAAGAATTCCTACAGAGGTGTCCTGTTTGATATGGACAAGAGCACATTTGTGGATGCAATGTGTGTTGATCCGCCGGAGGAGATGGGCGGAGATGACAAAGCTTTGTGTGACAGACTCGAGAAGTATCTTCAGAATATGAAGGAGACGGGCTGCAGCGGAATAAACAGAGCAGACGCAGTGGCGTATCTTGAGAATGAAAAGAAGAAATATGACAATCAGAAGTATCTGGTTCAGATAGAAGAGCTGGAAGCCCAGATGGATGAGCTGGGTGAAGTTGATAAGGAGCTTGAAGACATCCGAACTGCCAGACGTGAGGAGCTTGATGCTTATAATATGGAGATCGCACGTTTGAAGAGAGAGGCAAGGCAGCTTGTGAATGAAAAGGATGCTGAGATCCCTGACGAGGATGAGGACAGGGAGCGAAGCAGAATATTCCTTGAGGTTGAAGCTATAGATGATGAGGACGAGCTGAAGGAGAAAAAGAAGCAGGAGAAGAAGGACAAGAAGCTGACGGACAATATATTTGTCATAATGGCAACAGGAATACTGGTTGTTGCAGTGGTCATGCTGGTGGTTCACCTTGTTGGTTTTCAGAAGTCCATACAGCAGCTATTCACGATATGTACGATTGCGTTTGTTGCTATAACCATCATAGATGGATTGTTCAGGAAAGGTGCATTCGACAGTGATAAGCTTCCGTCAGAGGAAGAGTTCAGGAGAACCATATACGAGATGGGAAGAGCAACTGAGTCAAGGACGGTTCGAGTTGAGATAGACAGAGCTTTTCAGGAGGAGCATGACAGGAAGCTTGATATGTTCAAGTTCCAGGAGCATGATGCCATAGAGAAGAGGGATGCCTATTATGAACTCAAGGAGAAGAGAGACGCCATATTTGCGGACTATGATGTTCTTGAGACTGAGAAGAAGGCCATAGATAAGGCTATCAATACCATAATGGACATATCGGAGGAGTTCTCAGGACTGTTTGCCGGTATAGACGGCAGAGTATCGGATATTCTTAGCGCACTCTCCGGTGGACAGTATCAGGAGGCAAAGCTCGATGATGAGATGCATGTTGCAGTGAAAAAGGATGACCATTTCTTCAGGGCGGAATTCCTGGGACATGAGGTCGTTCGTCAGGTGTATCTGGCTGTGCGGCTGGCTGTTGCAGAGATACTTAACAACGAGAAAATGCCACTTGTGTTGGACGATGTGATAGATGTGACCGATGAGAGTCAGCTCACGGGAGTGCTCAAGGCGATGAGTATGGTGAACACGGAGCAGACGATATTGCTTACATCCGATAAGGATCTGGTTAACAGACTTGAGGATATTCATATAGCATGCAATGTGGTGACATTGTAGAAAGTTTCTAATAATAAATAATTAAAAGACCTGCGGAAGCTTGCGATACATGGTATGTATCAGGTGAGCTTCCGCAGGTCTTTTTTGTAAGTCTATAATTGTATATTAGTAATTCTCGTAGTTATCTGAGATAGTGTGCTTCTCCTTGTACTCAGCAATTCTCGCACTGATTCTCTCTGATGGATCAAGAAGATCGCTGAGAGATGCATCGTGGTTGAGGTGATCGATAATGAGTGCTATGTACTTGCTCATGTCGGCTGATACATACCAGTCGCGGTCTGCAAGCTCAGGAAGCTGATAAGTGAGGTTGGTTGTGATGACCTTCTCAATGAGACCTTCCTCGTGACACTTGTCAAATACCTCAAGACCCTTGGTGAAGAGACCAAATGTAGCAAGTGCAAATACTCTCTTAGCCTTTCTTGCCTTGAGCTGCTTGGCAACATCTATCATACTCTCGCCTGATGCGATCATGTCGTCGATGATTATAACATCCTTGCCTTCAACTGAATCACCGAGGAACTCATGGGCAACGATAGGATTACGTCCGTCCACAACTCTTGAGTAATCTCTTCTCTTGTAGAACATACCTACATCTACACCGAGAAGGTTAGCGAAGTAGATCGCTCTGTGCATAGCACCCTCGTCAGGTGATATGACCATCATGTGATCGTTGTTTATTTCAAGATCAGGAGTTGATCTGAGGAGTGCCTTTACAAACTGGTAAGTAGGCTTTACGTTCTCGAAACCGCTCTTTGGAATAGCATTTACAACACGTGGGTCATGAGCGTCAAATGTAACGATGTTGTCTACACCATACTGCTGAAGCTCCTGGAGCATAACTGCACAGTCGAGGGACTCGCGTCCTGATCTCTTGTGCTGACGGCTCTCATACAGGAAAGGCATGATGACAGTGATCTTTCTAGGCTTGTCTGTCATGGCAGAGATGATTCTCTTCAGATCAGCATAGTGATCGTCAGGAGACATTCTCTGAGTCTGGCCACCCATGGTGTATGTGCAGCTATAGTTTCCTACATCAAGCATGATATATATGTCTTTACCGCGGACTGACTCGTTGACAATACCCTTTGCCTCACCTGAACCAAATCTAGGGCAGTCTGCCTTGATAAGGTAAGAGTCCTTCTCGTAACCGTGGAATACGATGCTTGACTTGTTCTCGTTCTGACGGTTCTTTCTCCATTTTACGATATAAGAATCGACCTTCTCTCCGAGAGGTACAATGCTCTTATGAGCAATGATTCCTAAGCTTCCTACAGGTATTGTTTCCAACTTGCTATCGTCTGGCATAATAAAAATCCTCCTAATCTGCTTTCGTTGTCTACCTTTTGTTCCTGGCTATGCTTTTCATTCTTTTTACATAGCGGATGTTATCTCCGTAGAGATTGAAGATGAGATAGCTATCAACTATTCGTGACATGATACGCTCTGTATACCTGTTCTTGAATTCCTGCAGATCAAGATTGGTAGAAATGAGAGTAGACTGTCTCTTGATAGTTCTCGTATTTATAATCTCAAATAACTGAGACAGGACAAATGAGTTGGTGTACTCTGTGCCCAGATCGTCAATTATAAGAAAATCGCAGTTATATATGTAGTCATACAGCATCTTCTGATGCGGTTCATGACCCCCCTTTATTATAATGTCCTGTAAGATATTATCAAATAAATTTATCGCCGACAAGTATAAAACTGTATAACCTTTGTCTAAAAGTTCCTTAGCGATACAATTTGTCAGGAAGGTCTTGCCTGTTCCGGTCTCTCCATATATAAGAATGCCCGGTCTGCTGTCCTGAAAATTCTCTGTGAACTGTCTTGATGCAGACAATATACTCTGTGCATTCTGGTAAGGAGTGTAATTGTAGCCAGCAATGTGTTCATCTCTGTAGAAATCAGGATTGAAGCTGGCAAAATTCTCCGTCTCCAGCACCTTCTCTATGGTGGACTGCTGGTACAACTGGCTGATGACCATGTGTTTCAGACATGAACATGGCTTACCATCTACATATCCGCTGTCTCTGCATGCGGGGCAGTTGTATATCGGTGCCAGATAATCGTCAGGGTATCCGGTCTGTGCCATGAGCTGATGCTTCTCATCGCGGAGAGCGTGGTTCTTCATGGAGAGTGCTTCTTCATCCACTTCCTGATGCAGTATCCTTGCCCTTGATGCCTGGACGGCACTGTGGGCGATGGCATCGTCGATCTCCTTTATACGAGGGATCCTGGCATATACCTCAGCTTTTCTGTTGTCCTGTCTGCGAAGATTGTCCTGTCTGATCCTGCTCAGCCGGGACAAAATATCATCATAATTTATATTGCCCATAATATGTATATATTACCTCTTGTCAAGATTGAGTTCATCTGCAAGCATCTGTTCCAGCTTGTCCAACTGGTTGGACATGTCTGTCTGCTTGAAGTTCGCAAATCCATTCGGATTCCTGGTGGCTGCAGGCTGCGCTGTGGCCGCTGATTTCTTCTTGAGGAACTCCTGATCGAGCAGTTCGACATCCCTAATGGATTGTACACCATTCTTATGCCAGTTTTCAAGAATTCCATTGACATATGCGAAGTTGGCGGACTGTGGCTTGGAGATTATGGCCTTCTCACATGCCAGAAGGATAAGATCCTCTGAGAAATTCATCTCACCTGTCCACGCGTCAATGTATGCGGTCTCTATGCTGGTAGGATTGCTTCTGCGTATTCCGAGTGCAGAGAAGACCTTTCTGTAAAATGGGTTGTAGGCGGAGCTGTCTGCCTTGGCCTTGTCAACCGTGTCGATTCCTTTTTCATACCATGCTATGGCTACGGTCTCTGCATATCTGAAGCTTGCCTTGCCCATGGTCAGACAGTATTCGATCAGATATTCGATGAGCTCCTGGGAGAAGCCAAGCTGGTCGTATATGTATATGAGACTTTCTGATTCAGGCATGGAAAGCGGTCTGCCAAAATATGCCTCTGTCTCAAACATAATATCAGAGAGAACCTCGTCCTCCTGTTTCTTCCTAAGAAATTCTGGTGTAACTGTTATCTTGTCAGGCAGAGTGCGCTCCGGCACCTCGGCCTTGTCTTCATCTGTGATCGTCGCCGTGATCTCGCTGTTGTTATCGTCATCCCCGGTGGAATAATCCATGCCGAGAATAGAGAGGTCGTCAACTCCGCTGTCGGAGGAGCTGCCCTTGTCGTGAAGAGGGAGAAGAGTTATTCCTGTAAGCTCCTTCTTCTTGTTGTAGTTGAGCTTCATAACATCCTGGCTTATCCAGTATTTTATGGCTCTGCAAATATCCTTCTCTGTGAGATTAAAATGATCTGCTATGTTGGCGACAGACACGGGTTTACTGGAAGACATAAGTCTGACCAGATACAGATATACCTTAACAAACTCTCCGCTGGCGGAGGTCATGTAATAGTCTATAAAAAAGTTTGATATAGAGGAATATGTTTCGTTTTTTTCTGTTGTAATAGTAATGTAGCTCATGTCAAAAAACTCCTTGATCATACTCCTGAAATAGCGCATTTCCCTTAGCGCAAATGCATTATAACATGAACTTTTTGGAATGCAAACAGAACATACAGTCGGTTGGGAAAAATGGTGGGGATGTGGATAATGTGGATAATGTGGACGAAAAAGAGACATAAAAATACAAAAGTCATAGTTTAACAGGGCTTTGTAATATTTCTGTAAAAATTATGTCAACAAAAAAATATAAGCTCTGTGGGGAAAACTTTCCCACAGAGCTGTGTGGATAATGTGGATAACTAATTTTTTATCAGGTCATTTCCGATAGAATAGACGTTTCCGGCGCCCATAGTTATCAACAAATCATTTTTTTTGCAATTTTTTAAGAGATAATTTTCTATATCGTCGAAAGATGGAAGATAGAACGCATCAGTACCCGTCTCGGCGATCTTCTCGGCGAGTTGCTTTGCTGAGACAAGTCCGGTATCCTTCTCTCGGGCTGCATAAATATCTGCCACGATGACGTGGTCACATACCTTGAGTGCGTCTACAAACTCATCGAACAGAGCGTAGGTTCTTGAGTAGGTGTGTGGCTGGAATACGCACCACAGTTCGTTGTAGCTTGTGTTCTTTGCTGCCTTCAGTGTGGCTGCTATCTCAGTTGGATGGTGAGCGTAGTCATCCATGACTCTCACGTTGTCGAGGATGGTTCCCTTGTACTCAAAACGTCTCTCGGCACCGACACACTCTGACAGTCCCTGTTTGATGACATCTATGGAGATTCCAAGTTCAAGGGATGCCGCTATGGCTGACAGTGAGTTGTATACGTTGTGCTCACCGAATACCTTGAGTGTTATGTCAGTGATCTCTTTGCCGTCCACAACCAGTGTATAGGTTGGATGGCCGAAGTCATCGAATCGTATATTGTGTGCTGAATATTTGTTCTGTGCGCCCTTTCCAAATGTTACCACGCGGCACTCGAGGTCTCTGACAACGGTATCATAATACTTCATATCGCCGTTCACGATGACCAGGCCCTCCTTTGGAGTCTTGGTGGCAAATACATGGAATGACTCAGCGATCTCATCTATATCCTTGAAGAAATCAAGGTGGTCGGCATCCACGTTCAGTATGATACTGATAAAAGGCTTAAATGCGTGATAGCTGTTGGTGTACTCACATGCTTCTGTTACAAAGTATTCAGATTTGCCTACACGGATATTGCCGCCGATGCTGTCGAGGATTCCTCCGACTGATATGGTAGGATCGGTGTCCGCATCTATGAGGATGTAGGACAGCATGGAAGTCGTTGTTGTCTTGCCGTGGGTTCCACTGACGGCTATGGAATATTTGTAATTCTCCATGATCTGGCCGAGAAGCTGGGCTCTGGTGAGCATAGGAATGTTCTTCTCCACTGCGGCCTTGAACTCTTCATTGTCAGGATGTATGGCTGCTGTGTATACGACCAGATCTATGTTGTCTGTTATGTTAGATGCACACTGACCGATGTTGATAAGCGCTCCCATGTCGGCAAGCTGATCGGTGATCTCAGATGCTTTCATATCTGATCCGGTAACCTTGAATCCGGCCTTCAGAAGTATCTCTGCGAGACCGCTCATACTTATTCCGCCTATTCCCATGAAATGGACGTTGATTGGCTTTGAAAAATTGATCTTGTACATTTGTATTTCGCCTTCCTTATATAAAAGATTGATTACTATATTTAAAAGTGTTTTTTATTATAGCATAACTGCCCTCAAATGAAAATAAATGGTTTTGGTCAATTGCATAGATTGTTATTGAACGAAAATTATGTTATAAATGGAGGTAGTGCGATAGATGCTGAGGAGAAAACTGCAAAACTCATGCGTATCGTAGAGGGCGTAGAAGAGGTAGAGAAGATGGATGCATTGTTCAGCCTGGCTATAACGGGTGGAGATTATAACTGGATCTGAATGGGAAGAGTGATACGATCAGCAACTGGATCATATGCGTAGTGATTGCTATGACAGAAGATCCACAATATATATAAGTAGAGGTTAACACATGATTACAAATGACGCTACATTATTAAAGGTAAAGCACGAGGTGCTTTATGAGGTGGCAAAGCTTGCGTATGAAGGCAGGCTGGATGATGAGAGGGACAATCTTCCATATAAGATGGTTCCCGGTCCACAGCCATTTTTCAGATGTTGTATATACAGAGAGAGGGAGGTCATCAGACAGAGGATCAGACTTGCCGAGGGCAAAGCCCCTGGAACAGAGGATGATGGGAATGTAGTCCAGATCATCAACTCTGCCTGTGAAGGATGTCCTATTTCACGTTACGTAGTAACCGATAACTGTCAGAAGTGTATGGGAAGGGCGTGTCAGCAGGCGTGCCGTTTCGGTGCCATCAGCATGGGACGTGACAAGTCCTACATCGACCCATCAAAGTGTAAGGAGTGTGGACAGTGTGCCAAGGCATGTCCGTACAATGCCATTGCAGATCTGATGCGTCCATGTATCAAGAGCTGCCCGGTTGGTGCCATATCTGTGGCTGAGAATGGAACAGGTATTGCGGTCATAGACAAGGACAAATGTATAGACTGTGGTTCATGTATCCACAAGTGCCCATTTGGTGCGATCGGATCAAAGTCTTATATAGTAGATATAATAAATGACATGAGAGCCGGTAAGAAGGTATTTGCCATGTTCGCACCTGCCACATACGGACAGTTCGGTGCGGATATCACCATGGCGAGCTGGAGAACAGCCATGAAGAAGATAGGCTTCTACGATGCGGTGGATGTGGGACTTGGTGCCGACATGACAGCCATGGCAGAGGCGAAGGAATGGATGGAGGCCAAGGCAGAGGGCAGGAAGAAGACAACCTCCTGCTGTCCTGCATTCAAGCTTCTTGTGGAGAAGCATTTCCCTGAGCTGGCAGACAGGGTATCTGAGACCGTATCACCTATGTGTGCAGTGTCGAGATATATCAAGGAGAATTATGAGGATGCCGTCACAGTATTCATCGGCCCTTGTATCGGCAAGAAAGCCGAGAGTGCAGCCGGAGAGAAGGAATCTGCGGACTATGCGCTGACATACGGAGAGATCAGAGCCATGCTGAGAGCAAAGGATGTCAAGCTTGAGCCTGAGGCTGAAGATAACGACCAGTCCACACTGTTCGGCAAGAAATTTGCAAATGCAGGCGGAGTCACAGCGGCAGTCATAGAGAGCATGAAGGAGCTCGGCTGCGAGGACGAGGTTAAGGTGTGCAAATGCGATGGAATAGATGCATGTAAGAAGGCACTGACCCTCATGAAGTTCAACAGATTCCAGGATGACTTCATGGAAGGTATGGCGTGTGAAGGTGGCTGCGTGGGCGGCCCTTCAAGACACAGGGATCCGAACATGGCGATGCGTGACAGAAAGGCAGCCCTTGATAATTCTACAGATATCAACATCACAGAGAATCTTGAGAAGCAGGGAGCAGACAAGATTGATATGGTGAGAGATTAGTGCATGGAGGACAAAGACATGACAACAGTTTTGATATTTGTGATATGTGTGCTTATATTTGTGTGCGTATCGGTGGTTACGGCGATACTTGTATACAAGTCACAGATGCGTAAGAAGAAGCTTCAGTGGGACAGCCGGCAGCAGACACAGGATTCCAAGCAGGTACAGGATCAGTAGAGACTGTGATATATAATGAAATAATAAGAAAATTAAGGCGTGCAGCGATGGAGATGAAACTGGACTTATCCGGGGGAAATTCATTGCTGCACGCCTTATTTTTATGGATTGAGGGAAAAACCTGTGCAGTCAAAATGTAATACCAATATGTGAAAATAAATTAAAACTTTTATTTTCCTGTTGACATGACAAAGAGATATGATAATATATGGATGTAGTAATCGAAACTACGTGTAAAGTTAATTGAAAACGCACATTAAAGTAACGTTTATTTTGATTGCTAGATAGAAATACGAACTTAGAAGACTTTTTATACTAAGTTAATACATAATGTGATAAAAAACGGCATGTATCGCCGGCGTTAAAAGGCGGAAAAACCGTTTTACCATATATATTATCAGAACTTATAGTTTATGGAGGAAATTAACATGTCAACAGAAATGAGACCAGAGCAGGGAATAGCAGGAAAGTTTGTGAGGTCAGCTCTTGATGAGAATGGAGTTCTCAGCAAGATTGAGTTCACCAACAGCGAGAATTTCAACTTCGCATACGACGTAATGGATGCTCTGGCAGAGAAGGAGCCTGATCAGACAGCGCTCATCTATGTATCAAAGGATAGAACGATCGAGAAGAAATTCACATTCCAGAATATCAAGGATTATTCCAATAGGGCGGCCAATTACTTCAAGAGCCTGGGCATCAGGAAGGGTGACAAGGTAATGCTCGTGTTAAAGAGACATTACCAGTATTGGTTCACCATGATGGCTCTCCACAAGATCGGTGCCATAGCTATACCGGCGACAAATATATTAAAGGCAACAGATTATCAGTATAGAATTGAGGCAGCAGGCGTATCAGCGGTTGTGTGTACATCAGATGACGGAATCACGGCGTCCATAGATACATTTGCTGATGACAAGCTGACAAAGATCGTTGTGAATCATTCGGTTGAAGGTTGGAACTTCTTCGATGAGGGAATCATGGAGTGCAGCACCGAGTTTCCAAGACCTACAGGCGAGGATGCCGTAGGAGGAAAGGATGATATACTGTTCGTCATGTTCACATCGGGAACAACAGAGCATCCAAAGATGGTTGCACACAATCATCTGTATCCACTTGGACATTACATCACAGCAAAATACTGGCACTGCAATAAGCCTGGTGAGGTTCATCTCACAGTTTCAGATACGGGCTGGGGCAAGGCTCTCTGGGGCAAGCTCTACGGACAGTGGCTGTGCGAGGCTTGTGTATTCGTATTTGATTTTGATACATTCAGCGCAGATACAATCTTCAAGCTTATTGAGAAGTACAACATCTCAACATTTTGTGCACCTCCAACACTGTACAGGATCCTTATCCGTATGGATATGAGTAAGTACAATCTCTCATCACTCAGATATTGTACAACGGCGGGTGAGGCACTTAACCCTGAGGTATTTGACGTATTCAAGGAGAAGACAGGATTCACTATATATGAAGGATTTGGTCAGACAGAGACGACTCTTACCATTGGTAACCTTGAGAACACTACTCCAAGACCGGGATCAATGGGTAAGGCAAGCCCAATGTATGACGTGAGGATCATGAAGGCAGACGGAACATTTGCTGCACCTGGTGAGACAGGTGAGATCGTCATCAACATCGCAGACGGTGCGCCGGACGGACTGTTCATGGAGTACTATAGGGATCCACAGAGAACAGCCGAGGTTATGCATGACGGCTTCTATCACACAGGTGATACGGCTTACCAGGATGAGGATGGATATTTCTGGTTCGTTGGACGTGTGGATGATATCATCAAGGTTGCAGGCTACAGAGTAGGACCTTTCGAGATAGAGAATGAGATCATGAGAATACCTTATGTCCTTGAGTGTGCAGTTACATCAGTACCTGACAGCACAAGAGGTCAGGCAATAAAGGCCACTATCGTTCTCACAGAGGGTACAGTTGGCGATGAGAACCTCAAGAAGGAGCTCAAGAGATACTTCAAGGAGAACATCGCAAGCTACAAGAGACCTAGAGTTATCGAGTTCGTTGATGAGATGCCAAAGACCATCAGCGGCAAGGTAAGACGTGTTGAGATCAAGGAAAAGGACTGGAAGTAAGTCAGAAATCAGGTGAAATAAATGATAGATATAGATATGAGTAAGATCAAGCCATATGATAGATCGGTTTATTATTATGAGACGGACAGGATGCAGATAGTACACCACTCCAATTACATCAGATGGATTGAGGAGGCAAGGCTGGACTGGATGACACAGATAGGCTGGGATTACAAGTCTGTAGAGGATGACGGATATATAATTCCTGTGCTTGGTGTGACGGCTGAGTATAAGAGTATGTGCCACTTCGGCGATGATGTGCTGATACATGTCAGTCTTTCGGAGTATACAGGTGTCCGTGTAGGGTTTTCATATGAGATCGTGGACAAGAAGACAGGCGAGCTTAGAACACTTTGCACAAGCTCACATTGTCTGCTGGATGGCAACAACAAGCTTGTGTTCATCAGAAAGGCATATCCTGAGCATGATAAGCTGTTTAAGGAGCTGCTTGAGGATTACAAGAAACGTCAGAGCAAATAAACAGAGCTGTTGTCTGGTGTATAAATAATTTAATATTGTATTAATTGATGGTTATTAATAGCTGGTAAAATTGTTTGTGTAACTTTTTTATCAGCTATTTTTATCTATTTAGACATGTAATTAGTTAAAACATCCTTTTTATATTATGGCGTAAATGCTATAATGGAAACGGTTGCGTGGGAATATATGGCAGGCTGGATGCTGCTGCAAGGAGGGATCTTTTGAAAGAAGTATCACTTGATAAACAATACTACAAAGAACATATACAGAACATATTATATGATAATTATGTGAAACTGGCGCTGGTCAACATTGATACTGGGGAGTATGTGAGTGTTATCAGTGTGGACAAGAATGCAGATAATTATAAAAGTACCTCTGACGTATCTTCCTATTTTAAGGATAATAAGGGACTGGACTGCTGTCATCCTGATGAAGTCAGAGAATTTGCATATATGTGTGATATGAAGCATGTCAAAGCACTCATAGAAGCCGGAGCCAGATCCATCGTGCGTAATTTCAGGTTCAGATTGAGACTTGGCGAGGACTATGAGTGGGTTTCCATGGATATAGAAGCTGAGAAAGAGCCGAGAGAGGACGGACAATGGGTTGTGTTCGGCATGAGGGCAGTCAGCCTTGACACCCTGGTGCTGGAGGATAGTCTCAGGACACTGACAAGGGTATACAGGCGTATATTCAGGATTGATGTGACGCACAATATTTGCGAGACATTGAGAGGCGGATATATAAGAAGCAGAGATGAGGTTAAGCATGACTGCCTTGGAGAGTACATGAAAGACATGACTATGGGTGGTGAGATATTCCCTGACGACGTGGACAGGGTAAGAAAGTGCCTGTCTCCTGAGTTTCTCATAAAATATTTTGCGAATGGACATGACAGATTTACCATTAGATATAAGCGCAAGATGGATATGGTGTACAGATGGGTGATGACAGAGGTCATACCTACTGCTGACTATAGAGATGACAATAAGGTATTCTATATTTATACGAGGGATATACATGAGGAGTATTCTGAGAGTATAGAGAAGCAGGAGCTGTTGGAATTTTACAGTTACAAGGACGCACTCACTCGTCTCGGCAATAGAAATGCATTTAACATTCTGTGCGACGCGTATGCAGACCGAAATGATAAGCGGTCGGTCGGATTCGTATTCAACGATGTGAACAAATTGAAGTATGTGAATGATCATTATGGACATAAAGAAGGAGATTTATATCTTCAGAGGGTATCGCAGATGTTGGCACAGCATTTTGGCGAAAATGCATGTTACAGGATAAGTGGCGATGAATTTGTTGTCATCATTATGGATATTGCTGAGCAGTCGTTTAACTCAATGATCGCCAGATATAAAGAGGTAATTGATGAGCAGGAGGAGGCTCCGGTTGCGTTCGGCGCAGTCTGGAAGGCTGAGGCAGATTCCATAGACAAGATAATGAACGAAGCCGAAAGACTGATGTATGAGGATAAGAAGAGATTCTATTCGAAGCATCCTGAGGTCAAGAGGCGCGAGAGTGTGGAGAACGAGGCGAATATAGCTGTAGGAACTACAGAGGATGGAGTTCCGCATTACAGGAATCTTGGGAAGACAGACAGGATATTTGACGCCCTTGCAGCTACAACACTCCGAAATTATATATTTATGAATGATCTCGATACGAATGTGACAAAATGGTCTGCAAGTGCTGTGGATTACTTTGGACTTCCGGGGCAATACATATATGATACACAGAAAGTGTGGGAGAAGCTTATACATCCGGATGACAGAGCAATATTTGAACAGGATATTACAGAGGTATTTGCGGGGCGTAAAAAGTTTCATGATGTAGAATATAGAATGAGAAACAAAAAGGGTGAATATGTGGTCTGTACCTGCAGAGGCTTCATCACCAAGAAGGAAAATGGTGATCCGGAGTTCTTTGTAGGAACAGTGATAAACCACGGAGTCATAGACGGGGTTGATCCGGTGACGAACCTGCACAATCAGCATGAGTATACCAAGTATATATCTATACATTTGAGAAATAAGCAGACGATGAGCATTCTGGCAATAGGAATATCCATGTTCAACAGCATCAATATGATGTACGGATATGCATATGGCAATTCTGTTCTAAAGGATTTTGCCACAAAGCTCAAAAATGTTGTCGGTGGAAAGGGACTCGTATTCAGACTCGATGGAGCGAAATTTGCAATCTGCTCAAATATGTATACTAAACAGGAGCTAAAAGAGGTATACAGACATGTACAGAATCTTGCACTTGACAATGTAGGCCTGAACGGCACGGCGATCCCGCTTAAATTGTATGGAGGTGGTCTGATATATGACCATGTAGGAGCAGCCGATGAGGATGTGATAAAGAGCAGTGTGGAATATGCCTTGGAGAGATCCAAGGAGGATCATCATGGTGAACTTGTATTCTTCAATGAGGAGATCAAGGACAATGATAGAATGAGACTGCAGCTGTATAGCACAATACACAAATGTGTGGCAAACAACATGGAAGGCTTTTTCATGTGCTATCAGCCTATAGCAAATTCCGAGACAGGACACATAGTAGGTATGGAGGCTCTTCTCAGATGGAAACACAAGGAATTTGGAGTGGTTCCACCGGGAATATTTATACCGTGGCTTGAGATGGAGCCGTGTTTCTTTGAACTTGGCAACTGGATAATAGAGCAGGCACTCACGGATGGTATGGAGGTCCGCAAGATCAGACCTGATTTTGTGGTGAATGTCAATATATCAGCGACTCAGCTTGAGAATCATGGATTCAGGCAGGCTGTTGTGGATATATTAAAAAAGACGAAGTTCCCTCCTGAGTATTTGTGCATAGAGCTCACAGAGAGATGTAAGAATATGGATATAGCATTTCTGAAAAATGAGCTGGAATATTTCAGGAAACTTGGAATAAAGATCGCTATTGATGATTTTGGAACGGGAAATGCTACCCTAAATCTGCTCACGGAATTACCGATAGATGAGCTTAAGGTCGATATGTCATTTGTCAGGGGAATACAGGAGAGCAAGCCTAATCAGGTCCTTGTACAGGCGGTTGTGTCCTGTGCACATCAACTCGGATACAAGAGCTGCATTGAAGGTGTCGAGGACAAGGCACTGTTCGATTACCTTCATAGGTATGGTTCCACTTACTATCAGGGATATCATTTCTCCAGACCGGTTTGTCTGGAGGATTTTAAGAAGCTTTTGTGACAGACGACCCGCTTGGTAATATATACATCCGCAATCACGCTTGACTTACTGTACTTCGATTGGGTGCTATCTGCATGGTGCTCCGACCGCCAAAAGGGCGTCGGCGGATCTGGGCACCAGCAAGCACCATCGAAGCACAGACGTCTGCGCTAACGATTGTCGGATATATATATTACCAAGCGGGTCTTACGTTGTGTGAGGAAGGATATTTGCGTTATATGCGGTTCCAGCAGCGATAAGGGCGTTGCTGCTTACACCTCGGCAGGAAGCATCGAAGCTCGGTAGTCCGCGCTACCGATTGCAGATATCACAGTACCCCCTCTTCTGGGAATTGGTGTTATTTTAGGTGCTTTTTTGCGAAAAAGATAAAATTTTGTGCTATTTGACTTGGTTGCTTCAGGTTGACATAGAACATGGGCGTTGATAAGATTGGGGTAATTGTGGCAAGTCAGATCGCTTGCTATATATCCACTCGGAATAATGTGAAAGGAGACACGATTATGAAGAGAAGAATTTTTGCTGTGTGTATGGCGATGTGCACGATGGCAATGGTTATGTTCACGGAAACAACAGGAAATGCTGTGAACGTGTATGCGGCGGCTGATGTAACGGATTCTACGATATATGCAGAGTCGGATGGTGTAACAGATTCTACGATATACACAGTGCCAGACGATATGACGAATCCAGCAGTATCTACAGCGACGAATGACGAGACGGATCCGGTGACAGGAACTGCGACAGAGGAAACTGCAGATGTGGCTATGGTTGATTACACACAGGCCCTTGGCAATACTCTTGTATATCTGAGGAAGACTGCGGATGATCCACAGTATGAGGCTGAGTGGAATGTGATGACTCTTGCCAGATGCGGTTATGAGGATGAGGCATGGTATGGGGAATACTATGACAATATTGTGAAATATGTTCAGTCATGTGTTGAGGAGACAGGTTCTCTGAAGCTCGATAAAAAGCAGTATAAGGGTACGGATAATTCCAGGGTAATACTGGCCTTAACTGCGATTGGCGCTGATGCCACAGATGTTGGTGGATACAATCTGCTTGAGCCATTGGCCGATATGAATTATGTAACAACACAGGGAATCAATGGCCCGGTGTTTGCGTTGATTGCATTTGACACGGTAGGTTATGATATTCCGAAGCTTCCGGATGGAAGTGACGGTGTTCAGACGACAAGAGAAGGACTTGTTGAATATATCCTTGGACGGGAGCTTTCTAGTGGTGGTTGGGCATTTTCTGGTAGTAATGCTGACCCGGATATGACAGGTATGACAATTCAGGCACTTGCGCCGTATTACAAGTCTAACACAGAGGTTAAGACGGCGGTTGACAGGGCGCTTGATGTAATGTCGGGGCTGCAGAAGGCTGATGGTGGATTTGCTTCATGGGGAACTGTGAATTCTGAGAGCTGTGCGCAGGTGATATGTGGATTGCTTGATATAGGCAGGGATGCCGGAACAGATGAGGCATTTGTCAAAAGTGGACATTCTGTGCTGGATGCTTTGATGGGATTCTATGTTGCGAGTGCCGGCGGGTTTGCCCATGCGGCAAAACAGAATGGTGAACTGGTTGTAAATGGAATGGCTTCGCAGCAGGCTGGATATGCTCTGGCTGCCTATGACAGATTCAAAAAAGGAAAGAACACACTGTATGATATGTCTGATGCAAAGCCATTATATATCCGATCCGTGGCGACAGCGGATGTGAAACTCAGCACCAGCACGTATGTGTACGACGGCAAGGTCAAGAAGCCGGGCGTGACGGTGAAGATTGGTGACAGAGTGCTTAAGGATGGCGTGGATTACACCATTTCATATCAGAACAATGTCAATATTGGCAATTCGGCAAAGGTAGTGGTGACCGGAAAGGGAATATTCAAGGGCTCAGCCAGCAAGACATTTGTCATAAAGATGGCTGCGCCGGCTAAGACGAGTGTGTCGGCGGGTAATGGAGCAGCAGGCATAACAGTAAAGTGGAAGAAAGCGGCACGGGCTGACAGATATGTGGTGCTCAGAAAGGTTGGAAATGTAAAGAATTGGACGACTGTGGCCACCACAAAATCTCTGAGCTACACTGACCGGAAGGTCGCAAATGGCAAGAAATATATCTATGCAGTTAAGCCTGTTGGAAGTGGCGGGGAGGCTACGTATACGACCCAGACAATATACAGGGTCAATCAGGAAAAGATAACAAAGATAAAGTCAACGGTGAAGAAAAAGTGCACTGTGACTTATAAAAAAAATGCGAGTGCTTCGGGTTACAGGGTGATGTATTCCACGGATAAGACATTTAAAAAGAATGTCAAGGTGTACAGGGCATCGGTAAACAAGAAGACAAATGTGACGTTGAGCGGACTCAAGGCGGGAAAGCGGTATTATGTCAGAGTTCAGGGATTCAGGAAGGTTGGAAAGACTTATTATTACGGAGCATGGAGCAAGACTGTAAACGTTGTGATCCGAAAGAAGTAGGTATATGGATAAGATCAAAAAATTTGTAAAGAAATATAAGAAACACATAGGTGGAGCTGTGATTGTTCTGCTGATCCTGGTGTGGGCTTTCTGGTACGGGGGAAATGCGCCGGGAGCCAGAGGTTTCAAGCTGGAAAAGACCGAAGAGGGAGTCACAACTGAAGCTGTAGGCGGTGCGGAACTGACGGAGACAACGAAGAGTGCGACAGAGGAAAATACTGATGCAGGGAATGACAAGAAAAAGAAATCAGACAGTTCTGTAACCGATACCTCCTCAGGAACTCATTCGGATTCTGATACATCGGAAACAGAATATCAGACTTCCGCTGAGAGCACATCGGAGAATGTGACGGAGCGAAATTCTGAGACTACCACGGAGAAGAAGACGGAGGCTACTACAAAGAAGAATACCACCACGGAGTCTCAAAAAACAACTGAGAAGAAGCCGGGGACCACGACGACTACGGAAAAGCGGAAACCGGATAAGACAACTGCTGATTCTTCTGCCACGACAAAGGCAACTACAGAGAATACAACTGAAGCGCCGAAGAAAACCTACAGTTGCACTATATCAATAGGATGTTCTACAATATTTGACAATCTGGAACTGCTAAGACCGGAGAAAAAGGACTATGTACCTGATGATGGTGTCATTCTGGGAACTGTGACTGCCACATTTGAGGAGGGGGACACAGTATTCGAAGTGCTTAAGTCGGTGTGCAGGGATTATGGTATACAGCTTGAATATTCATGGACGCCTATGTATGGAAGTTATTATATAGAAGGAATTCACAATCTGTATGAATTTGACTGTGGTGATGGCTCAGGCTGGATGTACTCGGTAAATGGCTGGTTCCCAAATTATGGCTGTTCAAGCTATGAACTCAAGCAGGGAGATGTGATAAAATGGCTCTATACATGTGACCTGGGAGCAGATGTTGGATCCGAGATGCATTGACAGATTCGCTGAGACATGGGTACTGGACATAGTGATTGATAGGAGATAAAAATATAATTGTGAAAAGACAGGATTCATTTTCCACATATCACCCTATAGTCAATCTGGTATACTTTATATTCACTATAGGATATGCCCTGGCATTTACCCATCCGGTTTGCCTGGGCATGTCTTTTATAGGGGCATTTGTGTATTCGGTATTGCTTAGGGGATATGGTGGCTTCAGGACTAATATAAAATATATGATCCCACTTATATTGCTGACGGCGCTCATCAACCCGGCGTTCAGCCATCAGGGAGTGACGATACTCACATATTTTCCGTCTGGAAATCCGTTGACATTGGAGTCTATAATGTATGGAATCATGGCTGCGTTTATGCTGGTGACAGTGATATGCTGGTTTTCGTGCTTTAACTGCGTTATATCATCGGACAAGATGGTGTATCTGTTCGGCAAGGCGGCGCCAGTGTTGTCTCTGATACTTTCCATGACACTGAGGTTTATTCCGGACATAGCAGGACAGTTTGGAAAGGTGTACAGAGCTCAGAGGGCATCTGGATACAAACCAAAAGGTTCGTATTTTGTGAGAATTAGAACGGGCTGCCATGTGTTTTCTGCCGTTGTAACCTGGGCTCTTGAACGGGCGCTTGTCACTGCAGACAGTATGAGATCAAGGGGATATGGACTTTCCGGAAGATCTGCATATTCACTGTATAGATTTAGAAAAAGTGATACTAAAGCGCTTGCATTTATACTTGTGTGTGGATTGTATGTGCTGGCCGGCAGTGTGTGCGGAGGATTTGCGTTCTGGTATTATCCGTCCATAAGAGGAAGTATAAGTGGTACACTTACTGTAAGTATGTATGTAGTGTATGTATGTCTTATATGTGTTCCAATATATATGCAGGCAAAAGAAAATTTTAAGATTCGCAAAATGTGACAAAGGAGAAGCGGTGAATATATTAGATATAAAAGAACTGACATTTGCATATCCCGATAGCAATGATGATTCGGGTGAGAGATATTTGCCTGATGCATTGAAAAATGTGACACTATCAGTGGGGCAGGGGGAATTCGTGGTCATATTGGGAAGTTCCGGATGTGGAAAGACCACACTTCTTAGGCAGTTGAAGACAAGTATCGCTCCTCACGGAAGATCGTCCGGGAAGATAGAGTTCAAAGGAAGAAGCCTGGAGGAGATGGATGACCGGACATCAGCAAGGCAGATCGGATTTGTACAGCAGGATGTCGATGCACAGCTTGTCACTGATAAAGTGTGGCATGAGCTGGCATTTGGATTGGAGAGTCTGGGATACGATAATGGATATATCAGACGACGCGTTGCGGAGATGTGTTCATTCTTCGGGTTGTCCGGGATATTCCACAGGCGTGTCGCAGAGCTGTCTGGCGGACAGAAGCAGATGGTGAATCTTGCGTCGGTCATGGCTCTGTCTCCGGAGGTGCTGATACTGGATGAACCGACCAGCCAGCTCGATCCGATAGCTGCGAATGAATTCATAGCATGTCTTGTGAGAATCAACAGGGAGCTTGGCACGACCATCATCATGACTGAGCATAGGCTGGAGGAGGTGCTTCCGGTGTGCAGCAGAGCGGTGGTCATGGATGAAGGCACAGTGCTGTGTCAAGGAACTGTCAAAGAGGTAGCTGCCACCCTGAAAAATGAAGGACAGAGGTTAAAGGAAAAAGGTATAAACAGAAATGGATTGTATCTCTCTATGCCGGCGGCTGTCCAGGTGTATCTGGGGCTTGATGGCTCGGATGAATCTCCGGTGACCGTAGCGGAGGGGCGAAACTGGTTGTCACAGTTTGACAGTAAGTACAGGGAATCGGGGCATGAGGTTGCGCCTGGGTATGTGCTGGTGGATGAAGGGGATGCCAGGGAGGCAGATGGTCAGAAAACTGATCATGGTGCTGGAGAAACTACAAGAAAAATTGCGAATCGTCAGGACAAGTCCTGGGCAGTCAGGATAGATGATGTTCACTTCAGATACGACAAGGGTTCGCAGGAAGTACTTCGCGGTCTGGATCTTGACATATACGATAATGAGATACTTATGATAAATGGAAGCAACGGATGCGGCAAGTCGACGTTGCTCTCCCTGATAGCGGGGGTAAATAAGCCGTACCGTGGAAGAATAAAGATAAAACAGGGTAAAAGTGTGGGCATGCTCCCACAGAACCCGGAGCTTCTTTTCACAAGACGTTCTGTACGGGAAGAACTGGTGGACGCAAGTGACAGAAAAAAGTTGGTGGACATAGTGAGGTTCTGTAAGTTGGAGCATTTGATGGACAGACATCCTTACGATCTGTCAGGAGGAGAGAAGCAGAGGCTGGCACTTGCAAAGGTACTTCTGTATGATCCTGATATTCTGCTCATGGATGAGCCGACAAAGGGGCTTGATAATGGGTTCAAGGCAGAACTCAAGTGTATGCTCAGAGATCTGCAGCGACATGGCAAGACCATAGTGGTGGTGAGTCATGATGTGGAATTCTGCGCTGTGGCGGGAGACCGCATAGCGCTGCTGTTCGATGGCGAGCTTGCCACAGTCAGCGGTGTTCAGGAATATCTGGCGGGCAACAATTTCTTCACCACTGCGGCGGCAAGGATCTCCCAGGGAATACTTTGCGGTGCGGTTACTGTTTCTGATATATTGAAGGCATATGGAGTCAGGGAGTCGAGGACGGTATGTGGAGACGGAAACAGGATCGACGATGATGCTATAATAAAGGACATAACTTTGACGAAGGAGCGCGAAGCTGATCCCTTGAAATGGTGGCAGATACTCACGATATCTGTCACGTCGGTGATCATCATATTCTGCTTCTGGCAGACCATGGCCCAGTCCAATCTGGCAGATCTTGTGCAGAGAGGGATGACCATCACGTCAAAGGGATGGAAATATCTGGCTATGTATGGAGTGATGATATGTGCCATAGCGGGGCTGCTCCTTGCTATAAGACCTGTCACCAGAAAGAAGAACGAGGATATCGTCATGGAAGCTGCCGGTCACAGATCCGTCAGGAGAACGATATTAAGTATAGTGGCTATGCTCGTTGTGATTCCACTTACGATATGGTTTGGATGCGAGAGACTTGGAGACAAAAAATATTATTTTATATCTCTGTTGATTATAATAGAGGCAATGATCCCGTTCTTCGTATCATTTGAGGGAAGAAAGCCCAAGGTAAGGGATATAGTCACATTGGCGGTTATGTGTGCTCTGGCCGTCACGGGCAGGGCGGCATTCTTCATGCTCCCGAACTTCAGCCCGACCATGGCCATAGTGATCATATCCGGAGTGGCATTTGGCTGCGAAGGAGGATTTGTGGTCGGCGCAATGTCCATGTTCGTGTCTAATTTCCTGATGGGGCAGGGTCCGTGGACTCCATGGCAGATGTTTGCCATGGGACTGGTGGGGTTCCTGGCGGGACTCTTCTTCTCCAAAAGCGGAGTGCGGACAAAGAACACGACAAAGCTTGGACTGTGCATATTCGGTGCACTTATCTGTATCCTGATATACGGCGGAATAATGAATCCGGCGTCGGTGATAATCTGGCAGCCGGCTGTGAACAGGAGCATGATCATAGCGTCATATGTGACGGGATTCCCATTTGACGTGGTGCATGGAACTGCAACGGTGATATTCCTGTGGCTGCTGGCAAGACCATTTCTTGAGAAGCTTGACAGGGTGCGGATCAAGTATGGTGTTCTGTAGACAAATAATAAAATGATTGAGGATTACTGCTATGATAAGAAATGAGAAACTGGAAGATATCTCAGATGGAAGATTATACGATGCGAATGATATGGTGAAGGCGTACTGCGATGAGTGCAAGGGGTGCCATGCCTGCTGCACAGGGATGGGGAGTTCCATCATCCTTGATCCACTGGACGTGATGAGACTTTGTAAGGAGACCGGCAAGAACTTTGCGCAGCTGCTTGAAAAGGAGCTTGAGGTCAATGTGGTGGATGGTCTGGTGCTTCCAAATATAAGGATGACGGCGGATAAGTGCCCATTCTTAAACGATGAGGGCAGATGCAGCATCCATAGCGCGAGACCTGGCTTTTGCAGACTCTTTCCACTTGGCAGATATTACACCGATGACGGATTCAGATACATCCTGCAGATACATGAGTGTGAGCGCGCGGGCAGGACTAAGGTCAAGGTGTCGAAATGGATAGATACAGAGGACTTGCCGCGGTACACGAAATATATAAATGACTGGCACAAGTTCCAGAAGGACATGCAGAGAAACCTGATCGAGTATATGCGCGCTAGTGAGGATGAGACAGCGAGAAATCAGACCATGCTGGTGCTGCAGGTTATGTATGTGGGAATGTATGATGCGGAGAAGAATTTCTATGATCAGTTTGATGCCAGACTTGCGCACATTAGGAGTCTGCTGTGTATGACGGAGTAGAAAGGGATGGAATGGAGTATCTGGATGTAACTTTGTTTACCTTGTATCGGAAATCACTTGATCATACAGAGTTATAAATGTAAAAACAGGGTATAGAGTTTATATGGGAAAAGTTAGAGATATCATAGATAAGACATTTGAATATGGACAGGGCAGAGGTGAACTACCGGGAGTCAATGAGCTGGCTGAAGCTATAGAAGTGCTGTCACGGATAGAGGATGTTACGGCTGCGTCAAATGTAAAAATGAAGATGATGGATGGGCAAAGTCTGGAAGAATCCCCCCAGAATGTGAAGATGTCAGGTGATTCCAGTGACCTTCAGAACGGCATTAGTGACTTTGAGTATCTCAGAAGGAAGGCTTATGATCTGGCTCATCAGAGTTTTGGCAACAGGATATATATAAGAGGACTTATCGAGTTTACGAACATTTGCAAGAACGATTGCTATTACTGCGGCATCAGGAAGAGCAACAGCCAAGTGGACAGATATCGTCTGACAATGGATCAGATTCTGGCTTGTGCCGATGAGGGATATGTGCTGGGATTTCGCACATTTGTGCTTCAGGGAGGCGAGGACGGAGGATTTTCAGATGAGGCTATAGCTGACATAGTGAGGTGCATCAAGGAGAGATATCCGGACTGTGCTGTCACGCTGTCATTTGGCGAGCATCCATATGAGACTTACAGACTGTGGCGGATGGCCGGGGCGGACAGATATCTTCTGAGACATGAGACCGCGGACAGGGTGCATTATGAAAGATTACACCCGGATTCGATGAGCTATGACAACAGAGTCAGATGTCTGTACGATCTTAAAAGTCTTGGGTATCAGGTGGGAAGCGGATTCATGGTGGGATCGCCGTATCAGACGCCGGTGAATCTGGCCGAGGATCTGCATTTCCTTGCGAAGTTGCAGCCGCAGATGATAGGGATCGGGCCGTATGTTCCTCACAAGGAGACGCCATTTGCGAAGATGGAGCAGGGAACTGTCAAGCAGACGCTGGTGATGATAAGCATGCTGAGACTGATGTTCCCGAAGGCACTCATACCATCCACCACATCTCTCGGAACGATAGCGGCGGATGGCAGGGAGCGTGGGTTTATGCACGGTGCGAATGTGGTCATGCCGAATCTGTCTCCTGTGTCTGTCCGAAAGAAATACGAGCTTTATGACAACAAGATATGCACGGGGGAGGAATCCGCCCAGTGCCGCGGCTGCCTTGACAGGCGCGCAGAGGCGTTCGGATTCCAGGTAGTTGTCGATAGAGGAGACTATATATCATAAGGAGGACCCGCGTAAGCGGGAGATTCCTTATGATGTACGCAGACGCCGCGCGCAGCGCCTTTCATGCGTCTGCACCTTAAGGAGGACCCGAGTAAGCTCATTTTTACTCTCTCTCTTCCTTGATGAACATGAACAGAAAGCTTACGAACAGCAGACAGCAGGAGAACCAGATGGTCCTCATATCAAATATACGGATGAAGTGACCGCCCACAGCGGCACCGATTCCGAATAGCAGGATGATCGCCCAGTAGCACAGAGATTTGAACAGTGTGTTCCTGTCATTTGTTCTGAAGTATGCACACAAGGCATCGGTGCCACTTCGGATATTTCCAATGCACATGGTACTGGCAAATGCATAGCCGTTGACCTTCCTAAATGCCTGAACCTGCATGGCACATGAAAATGAAACCATGGCATTTGCGATAAGATTGAGCCTTATGGGAAGAAATCCCACGATAAGAAGCAGAAAAATCTCACACAATACAACGATCTGTCTCCAATGAAACTGCTGCATATTCTGAAATTTCTGTTTTATACACTCGGCAGCAGCAATTCCAAGCGCAAAAAATAATAGAGGAACGGCATAGTGTACACACATTCTCCAGTTTCGGTCTACAAGATTCTGACCGAGAAGAACTATGTTGCCTGTCTGTGCATTTGCAAATACCTTTCCTCTGAATATATAGGTATATGCATCCTGCAGACCTCCTGATACTGACAGGAAGGCCGCGGTGATGAAAGATTCTGACATTTGTCTATGTGGATAAAACTTCATGGTTCATATACTCCTTGGTTGTAGATTTGACATTCAGGCGCTGATCTCATCTGGGGGATCTCATCTGGGGGACGGAGGTACCTGACCCCATTCGGGGATCAGGTGCAGTACCTGAAGGTTTTGTCCGTCAGGATCCTTGCAAATATAAGTCCAAGTGGCAGGGCTATGATGATCATGATGGCAGCCGCAAACCAGGACACGGCATCGGAAAGTGACATGATTCCAAAGTTGTATATTGCACGATAAAGATAAAGCCCTGGAACCATGATGACTATGGATGGGACTGTCAGTGAGATTCGCGGATAACCGTTGGTGCTTTTGATGAATGAAGCGAGCAGTCCGGCCGTGAGGGCTCCGGCAAATGCGGCGGCAGCTGCAGGGATGCCGGCAAGATCTACCAGTTCAAGACGGAGAGTGTTGGCTATGGCACCGATGGCAGCGGCTGTGGCGGCCATGTGTATGGAGCTGTTGAACATGATGGAGAATCCGAACACACCACAGAAGCTGGCAATCAATCTGAATACCAGATGAAGTCCTGGTGTTATGTCGAGTGCTACAAAATCCTGTGGGTGAAGCTTCAGCAGAAGCGCCATGATCCATGCGAACATCGTTGCCACAAGCACAATGATGATCGAGTATGTAAGTCTCTCAAGTCCGGATCTCAGATCCAGCTTTGCAAGGTCTATACCGCTGGTGATGAATGGGAATCCCGGTATGATGAACAGCATTGAGCAGATATATCCGGCTTCGTGGAAGGCGGGTATATGAAATGCCAGCTCGGCGGCCTTTAGCAGCAGTGCGTACACAAGACAAGCGGCTGACACGGATACAGCTATGTTCATATATAAAGTAAAATGGTGTTTGATAAGCTTTGTCCTTATGAGGTTTCCGATTCCGGCTGCGACAAATGCCAGCATCATTTCTACAGGCCCGCCGCCTAGGAGAAATGTGAAGGCACAGCAGGCGAGAGCAGAGGCAAGTCCGAGGCGGAGAGGAGAATACAAGGTATGTATTTTTTCTATCTCATCAAGTCTCTGATGGATTTCCTCGCCGGTCAAATGCGCCTCTTCATTTGGAAAATTGTCAACAAACTGCTCCATTCTATATAGCTTTGAGGTGTTTACGCCTGTATTGGCGATGCACAGGGACTGTGATACACAGTCGTGACCGTCAAAACAGTTGAATTCTATGGACATGAGTCCGACATCGACGGTACATGTGACACCCAGTTCTTTGGAAAGCCTGTTCATGGAAGTACGGACACGCCATGCACCTGTTCCGCATGAGAGCATGATAAGACCGACTCTGCCTATGACAGAAGCCTTTTCAATCAGACCTGCCTTGCATATGAGTACATTGCTGTCGGCACTGGCGTAGTCATGCCATGGAATCTCCATGTGATTTTTTTCCATAATGTCTATGTATGATTCCGCATTTACGTTTTTTGCATTCTTACTTTTCCGCATATATGATCGCCTCGGCTTTCGCAACGTGTCTTTCCAGATTCTTCATGAGCAGTGAATCCGGCAGGAATATTCCAAGCTCGTCATATCGCATGCCTTGTTTGTCCAAAGTATCCTGACCGTAGAATACAAATGCCATGGGAAGATTCTTTTCCAGTTCAACCATGATATCCCACACAGCACAGTATGCCTCAGCTTCGGTCTCCTTGAGCTTTACCGTGTCCGGCAGCTCCCTGATGAGCAGGACTCCGGTGCACTCTTCAAGGATCTTCTGCCCGACTTCCATGTTGTCAGAAGTGTATTCATGGCTGTATCTGTACGCCTTTGCAAGATACATATTCTCGTTGTGTGTCATATGTGTGTATATATCGTGAAAGTGCTGATAATCCTTTTCTCTTACAGAGTTTCTGAATTCAGGCAGAAGTTCGCCATGCTCACCGGTCATGATGACAGGATTGGTCTTGCCATCGGCGTTGAAGCGATATGGGATGAGGTAGGAATTCCTTAGCAGATCGAACATGGTATTGTTGCAGATGGACATGAGGAATGCCGACATATCTCTGTCCAGATAAGCTGAGAGCAGTGATTTTGTAAATTCTTCCGGTGAAAGATTGCAGTCGAAGTCATCATTGCAGAACAGGTAATTACAGAATGTGTCCATGAGCTTTTCACATGCCCAAGGATCCCTGAGGATCTTTTCAAATAATATTTCTGATTTTTCTTCCCTTGGGAAAATGGTATTTTCTTCCATAGATATGCGCATCCTTTCATATGATAAATGCTGTCTTGTCATTTAAATCTGGTTAGATTATACTATCGGAGTAGCAATAAGTGAAAATCATAATTGATATGGCAGTAATAACAAAATGATATGCTGGGGCTGCTACATGGAAAATAATTTTAAGAAAGGGAGTATAGCAGACATGTAATATAGTCTGTGGCTAACAATAGATTATGAACATTAATTTCGAGTATTATAAGATATTTTATTATGTTGCGAGATATCATAACTTTACCAAAGCCGCAAAGGTTCTTGGAAACAGTCAGCCAAATGTGACCAGGGCGATGAACTGCCTGGAGCAGCAGCTTGGAAGGATACTATTTGTCAGGACAAACAGGGGTGTACAGCTCACAAGAGACGGGGAACAGCTCTATTCATATGTGGAGGCTGCAATGTCACAGCTTCTGACGGCGGAGGATGAGCTGGCAGATGGTGAGAATCTCACTCACGGAAGTATAACGATAGGTGTCAGTGAGACGGCGTTAAATATATATCTGCTGGACAGACTGCGGGCATTTCACATGGCGTATCCGGGTATAAATCTCAAGATATACAACCATTCTACACCTCAGGCTGTGGAGGAAGTGAAGAATGGAAGTATAGACTTTGCAGTAGTTACAACTCCGGCTGATGTGGAGGCTCCTCTCAAGAAGATCGTGCTGCAGTCATATCGTGAGATACTTATCGGCGGAACGACATTTTCTTCACTTAAAAAGCAAAAACTGTCCATTGCGGAGATGAGGAACTATCCTATGATCTGTCTAGGCAGGGAGACTATGACATTCAGATTCTACGACAGAATATTCAGGGAGCATGGCGTGGAGCTTGCGCCGGACACGGAGGCGGCCACAACGGATCAGATACTGCCACTTGTGAAGTGTGAGCTTGGACTTGCATTTATACCGGAACTGATGGCGAGAGAGGCGGTAAAGAACAAAGAGGTTGTAAAGCTTTCACTTGAGGAAAAGCTTCCGGACAGGAATGTATGTCTTGTGTATGACTGCCTGCACCCGCTGAATGAGGCAGCAAAGCAGTTCAAGAAAATAATAGTAGAAAGCAGGTGAGAATATGACACTTCAGCAGCTTAGATATGTGGTGATGGTTGCGGATACGGGCACGATCACCGAGGCAGCGAACCGACTGTATATATCCCAGCCAAGCCTGACAAATGCCATCCATGAGCTGGAAAAAGAGATGGGGATAAATATATTCAACAGGTCAAATAAGGGAATAAGTCCGTCCATAGAGGGCGAGGTCTTCCTCGGCTATGCGAGACAGGTGCTTGAGCAGGCAAAGGTCCTTGAGGACAAATACAAGGGGGACGATGGCGGCAAGAAGAGCTTCTGCGTGTCCACCCAGCATTATTCATTTGCGGTAAATGCATTTGTTGACCTGATAAAGAGGTATGGACAGGACGAATATGATTTCAGCATAAGGGAGACACAGACCTATGAGATCATAGATGATGTCGCCAGGATGAGAAGCGAGATCGGAATATTGTTCATGAATGACTTTAATGAGAAGGTGCTGAACAAGATCCTCCGGGCAAATGACCTGGAATTTCATGAGCTGTTTGTGGCAAAGCCTCACGTGTTCATAAGCAGAAAGCATCCACTGGCGAAAAACGATATCATAACAAATGAAGAGCTGGAGGCGTATCCATATCTGTCATTTGAGCAGGGAGAGCACAACTCTTTTTACTTCTCGGAGGAAATATTCTCTACGACGGAGCGAAAGAAGAATATAAGAGTCAGGGATAGAGCGACACTGTTCAATCTGCTGATAGGTCTGAATGGATATACTGTGTGCAGCGGTGTCATAGATGAAAAGCTGAACGGCAAGGACATTATATCGGTGCCACTTGCGGATGAGAGCGATATGAGGATAGGGTATATCGTCCACAGGAAGGCGATCCTCAGCAGACTTGGAAACACCTATCTCGGTGCGTTGGCAAATTATCTCACGGCTGGCAGTGACGAGCCGGAAGATTCAGTAAAAATTCCTCAGAGAAAGCTCCAGCACAGGGGACGCTTCAACGAGATGAGGGATGACGGAGAGCCTGCCTGCGGAGATGTGAGGGAGAAGGCGGCGGAACATATGAGAAGGGTTAAAACCACATAGCTGACATAGAAAAAAAGACGTAGAAATAGCGTGGGTATAGCATAAAACTATATCCACGCTATATTTTTATGTATTATACAAGCGAACCAGAGCTTCATATAATGTCAACAACAAACAAGAAAATAACACTGGTCTATGAGATATGCCAGTGAGTGAGCAGGAGGATATGATGAAGACATCAGTTATAGGATTCCCGAGGGTGGGAACATTAAGAGAGTTAAAATTTGCATCTGAAAAATATTTCAGACATGAGATAACGGCGCAGGAGCTTACAGGAATTGCAGCGGATCTCAGACACAGACACTGGATGACACAGGTGGCAGCAGGGATAGGCTTTATTCCGTGCAACGACTTTTCATTTTACGATATAGTGCTTGATACAGCAGTTCTTCTCGGAATTGTGCCAAAGAGATACAGAGAGCTAAATGTCTCAAAGCTTGACACGTACTTTGCCATGGCAAGGGGGTATCAGGGAGAATCCGGGGATGTGAAGGCTCTTGCGATGAAGAAGTGGTTTAACACAAACTATCATTACATAGTTCCGGAGATAGAGGATGACACGGTGATAAGCCTTGACTGCGAGAAACTTACAGGTGAATACGAGGAGGCCAAGGAGCTGGGGATCAAGACAAAGCCTGTGGTTATAGGACCATACACAATGCTTAAGCTCTGCAGATATGTGGGATCAAAGAATGCAGAAGACTTTGCTGATGATGTGGCAGAGGCTTACAGACAGCTCATCGCCGAGTGCGATGAAGAGAATGTGGAGTGGCTGCAATTTGATGAACCATCATTGGTGAGAGATATGGATGACGATGATAAGGCACTTTTCCACAGGGTGTATGACAGGGTATTTGCAGATCGTGCAGACTGTAAGATACTTCTCCAGACATACTTCGGTGATGTGAGGGATGTGTATGAAGATATCATAAATATGCCATTTGCCGGAATAGGCCTTGATTTTATAGAGGGCAAACAGACCGGTCAGCTTATAGACAGATACGGCTTCCCTGGGGATAAGGTACTTTTTGCCGGCCTGGTAAATGGCAAAAATATATGGAGAAATCATTACGACAAGACTCTCAATGTAGTAGGGCAGCTCCGCGATAAGAAGATAGATGTGGTTCTGTCTACATCATGCTCACTGCTTCATGTGCCATACACACTTAAGCAAGAGACGAAGCTGTCACAGGACTATCTGAGGTTCTTTGCATTTGCAGAGGAGAAACTTATTGAACTCTCGGAGCTTGCGGCACTTGCCGAGAGTTATAACTATACAGAGCTTGAGGCATACCACAAGAATCAGGAGTTATTTGCGGGAACAAGAGACTGCAACAGCGACGAGGTGAGACAGAGACTTGCGGCAGTGACTGAGGCAGATTATGTAAGACTTCCGAAGAGAAGTGAGAGGCAGGCACTTCAGAAGAAGGAATTTGGGCTTCCTGAGCTTCCGACAACCACTATAGGTTCATTCCCTCAGACTAAGGATGTGAAGTCACAGAGAGCACAGCTCAGAAAGGGAGAGATATCTGAGCAGGAATATGTGGACTTTGTAAAGGGAAAGATAAAGGAATGTGTAAAGTGGCAGGAGGACATTGGACTGGATGTGCTAGTGCATGGCGAGTATGAACGAAATGACATGGTTGAATATTTCGGTGAGGCACTTGGCGGATTCCTGTTCACTGAGAAAGCATGGGTACAGTCATATGGAACGAGATGCGTAAAGCCGCCTGTGATATGGGGTGACGTATACCGCAAAAAGCCGATCACGGTTGATTGGTCTGTATATGCGCAGTCGCTCACAGACAAGATCATGAAGGGAATGTTGACCGGTCCGGTGACGATACTCAACTGGTCATTCCCAAGGGAGGATATATCAATCAAGGAATCTATATCACAGATAGCGCTTGCGATCAGAGATGAGGTGCTGGATCTGGAGGCGCATGGAATAAAGATGATACAGATAGATGAGGCTGCACTCAGAGAAAAGCTTCCACTCAGAAAATCTGATTGGTATACGGAGTACCTTGATTTTGCGATACCTGCATTCCGTCTGACACACAGCGGTGTGAAGGCTGAGACACAGATACACACACATATGTGCTACAGTGAATTTACGGATATCATACCTGCCATAGATGATATGGACGCGGATGTGATCACATTTGAGGCGTCAAGATCCGATCTGCAGATCCTGGATTCTCTCAGGGAGAACAACTTCGAGACAGAGGTGGGACCTGGCGTATATGATATTCACTCTCCAAGAGTTCCGTCGGTGGCAGAGATCGTGAAGGCGGTAAATGTCATGCTCACGAAGATAGGCAGGGATAAGCTCTGGATCAATCCGGACTGCGGTCTTAAGACCAGAGGTGTGCCTGAGACTGACGCCAGCCTCAGAAATATGGTTGAGGCTGCCAGACAGGTAAGAAAATAATATATAAAATGCTTGACAAATTCACATAAATATTACGCAAGTCAGTCATAATGATGATCTGGTTATACGGCTGGAGAAAGAGGATGAATACCGGAAAGTCGAGAATCTGGTGCGGGACAGTTTCTGGAATGTGTATCGACCCGGCTGACTGGAATACTATGTGCTCAATCAGCTGAGAAAAGGCAGTGCATTTGTCCCGGAACTGGATTTTGTAATGCTGTTAGATGGAGAAATCATCGGGCAGAACATGTTTATGAGGGCGGAAATAACAGCGGATGACGGAAGCAGTGTTCCAATTATGACGATGGGCCCTATATGCATAAAGAATGAACTTAAGCGTAAGGGATATGGGAAGATCCTGCTTGACTATTCACTGCAGAAGGCTGCAGAGCTCGGCTGCGGTGCACTATGCTTTGAGGGGAATATTGATTTCTATGGCAAGAGCGGATTCAGGCCGGCAAGTGAGTTTGGTATTCGCTATCATGGACTTGATGAGGGGGAGGATGCATCGTTTTTCCTCTGCAAGGAGCTGATTCCCGGATATCTTGATAGAGTCGCAGGTGAGTATGCTCCGCCAGAAGGATATTTCGTGGACGAAAAGGCTGCGGAAGAATTCGACAGGCAGTTTCCATATAAAGAGAAAAAGACACTGCCCGGACAGATATTTTCATAAGGAGGACCCGCCGTAAAATAAAAGAAAATTGTTACTAAAGCTCGCAAAGTTGCAAAAACCGCCGAAAAAAGGTTGGAAAAGTTGCAAAAATCACCGCGAAAAGGTTGGAAAAGTTGCAAAAAATTGATATCATAGGGATAGAAAAGTTGCAAATGCAGTATGTGGGGTGATTTTATGCTGGAAAGATCGGCAAAAAAATATATAGATTCATGGATTCAGAGCGGCAGAGACGCTTTGCTCATAACGGGAGCGAGACAGATCGGTAAGACATATCTTATAAAAGAATGCCTCAGGGAAAGTGGAGTGCCATATGTGGAATTGAATTTTATTGACCAGCCGGAGCTTGTCACATTGTTTGGCGGTGCCAGAGATGCAAAGGATCTGCTTATGAGACTTAGTCTGGTGACTAAACAGCCTCTTGAGAAAGGCCGTACGATCATATTTCTGGATGAGGTGCAGGAGTTTAAAGATATAGTGACAAGAGTGAAGTTTCTGGTGGAAGATGGGAGCTACAGGTATATTATGAGCGGTTCGCTTTTGGGCGTAGAGCTGAATGACCTCAGATCTGCACCGGTTGGATATCTGCGTGTATGCGATATGTATCCGATGGATCTGTGCGAATTTATGGTTTCTGTTGGTGTGAATCAGAATGTGATCGACACACTGAAGGAATGCTTTACGCAGAGGCTGCCTGTTGATTCGTTTGTACATGAAAAAATGCTTGATGTATTCAATCTGTATCTTATCGTGGGCGGAATGCCGGAGGCGGTCAATACCTATGTGGAGACAAATGATCTTGCGAAGGTAGCGGAGGTACATGAAAAGATAGTTAGATTGTACAAGAGTGATTTTACAAAGTATGAGACAAGATACAAGCTGAAACTGCAGGAGATATATGATGCTATGCCGGGACAGCTGGATCGGAAAAATAAACGGTTCCAGATCAATAGTATAGGTAAAGGCCTCAGTTATGACAGGGTTGCAAATGATTTTCTGTGGCTTAAGGATGCTGGAGTTGCGATACCGGTCTATAATATAAGTGAGCCGAAACTTCCGCTTGTGATCAGCGAGAATAGGAATCTGTTTAAACTATTCTTCTCCGATGTAGGGCTGCTGACAAGCAGGTATTCGGATCGGGTGAAAATGGCGATACTGAATAAAGAAAAATCTATAAACAATGGTGCGTTATTTGAAAATGTGGTTTCTCAGGAATTACTCAGCAAAGGTCATAAAGAATATTATTTTAACAGCAAAAAGCAGGGTGAACTTGATTTTGTAATAGAACTGAATGGAAAAGTAGTTCCACTGGAGATAAAATCGGGTAAGGATTACAAACGGCACTCTGCGTTGTGTAATGTCTTGGCTGATGAAAATTACGGAATAGAATATGCATATGTTTTTTTGGAGGGAAATGTAGAGGTCAGCGGCAAAAAAGTATATTTGCCGATATATATGATTGCGTTTCTGGAAAACGAAAAGATGGCTGACACGATATATAAACTTGACCTATCAGGGTTGACGTTCGATAAGGATATGTAGCATCAGTTTTCGCCTGTTGACGAGCCGATGTTAAAAAATAGGAGAGACAGCATGAAGATAAAGATGTGCGGAATCACGACCCCGGCCGATGTGGCCGCGGTGAACGAGGTGAGACCTGATTATATAGGAATGGTGATGTATTTCCCGAAATCAAAGAGAAATGTCAGTGCGGAGACTGCGCGCAGGTTGCTTGAAGAACTGAGGAAAGATGTGAAGAAGGTTGCAGTGGTGGTATCCCCGGATGCGGAGCAGATAGCGGAGATAGGTGAGCTGGGATTTGATGTGATACAGATTCATGGACAGACCAGCGATGAGCTTATAGGGAGTGCGCATTTGCCAGTGTGGAAGGCGTTCAATGTGAAGGATATGGATATGTACCCACATTATCAAAGCCTTTCGAATGTTGCAGGTTATGTGTTCGATGCCGGTGAACCTGGAAGTGGCAAGACATTTGACTGGAACAGTTTGACGGATATCGACAGAGATGGAAGGTTGTTTGTGCTTGCCGGAGGTCTCACGCCGGACAATGTGCGGCGGGCGATAGAGCAGGTGCATCCTGACGTAGTCGATGTGTCATCTGGCATAGAGTACGATGTGGTAGGTGGCGTTCAAAAACCGGGCAAGGATCCGGAGAAGATGCGCCAGATGAAGAGGAATATCGCTGCTTGGCAGATTTCGGGTAAATCTGATAATTGATTCTCGCTAATCACAGTCAAAATGGTGAAAAAGATACAAAATTGTATCTAAATACTTATATAAGCGGAAAAAAGGACAAAGTTTGGAGACTTTGTCCTTTTTCATGAGATAAACTTAATTTAGCGATAATTTTGTATCTATTTCACTTGCATGGTAAATCCAAATTCCCACTCATCCTCGTCAAATCTGTATTTCTCATCAAGCTCGGGGCCGCAGCTGTTGGAGCCGATTCCGTTCTGGCGATAGTCTATGCACAGGACGGATTTGCCGCTCTCCGGCAGCTCGTAGTTGTGGGCTGCATTGGTCAGTTCCTCTGCGGTGTAAGGCGAGGCGTTCATTGAAAATGGCACAGCGGATGTCACGGTTATGCTGTGGGCTGTTGTAGCTGCGATCGTTTCGGCTGTCTGCGCATTGCAAATGCTCTGATATGATGAACCGTTGACAAAGTTATTTTTGTCGGAGCTATTCCTGTCAGACTCGTCGCTTGCTCCAGTGGCACTGACCTGAACAAGGCTACAGTCAAAGTGGCTTCCATTTTCCTGTGGCATGATATAGTCCTCGTGCATCTCGTCAATGGATGCAGAAAATGAGCCATGCCAGCTTGCATGGTGCTTGTCTGCGTAGCTTTCATATGGACCCATACCGATATAATTTACATTTCGCATATCTTCTCTCAAAATCATCCTCACGCCAAATCTTGGGAGCGTAGGGAATTCAGCATTTTTCTTTACATGCATTTTTGATTTTATAGTTCCTTCAGGTGTTATTATCCATTCAGCGTTTATCCTCAGAACCGGCTGTACCGTCGGTGCAGAGAGGCTGGATGTACATGTAATCACAGCACATCCGTCTTTCACAATACAGCTTGTATCATAGGTCCGCTCAGATACCATATCATAGTGCGCTCTTAACCACTCGTTCTTTATATTTCTGTCATTGTCCGTAGGTGCGCGCCAGATTGTCTTATCGCATGGAGCAGCGAGAAATTCCTGACCGTCAATTGCTAAGCCTGTAAAGTTTCCTGTGTTCCTGTCAAATATATATTCAAAATTACTTCCGCTGACAACAAATTCTGTGTCGCTTTCCGATACATGAAGATGGGCAGAAGCTGTATCCTGAGTAGTCAGATATTGTTCCGCCAAATTCTGCGCCTTGTCCAAAAACGATGCTTTATCCAGGACCTTGTCTGCGTTCTGTTTTTGTGTGGCAAGTTCTATCTCGTCAAATCCCAACACATCACCTTCCTTGACAAATGCACTGTCACAAGCTGCCTTATATATCACACGGAGAAACATTCTGTGTGTAATAATATCTTTTGTGCAATCGGCGACATCTGAACATTCAACAACACTTGAATAATCGGTAACATCTGAGCTGCCAGAAATGTCAGCATGACTTGCTGCATATAAGTCTGACAATGATTTCTGTATATTTGTAGTAGGGCTCAGGCTGACAGTTCCATCGCCGTGAGGTGCCACGGAAGGAACATCAATATTCCCGGATGTAACCACCTGTCCATCACAAGTGACTTCATAGCTCATAGTGAGGTAATCTCTGATATCGGTGAAATCCATGTAGTTGTGCAGCGTCAGAATTCCATTTGCCCCATCATAGCCGGTGATCCTGGCCGGACGGTGGATATTCTTGAATTCAAGCAGCCCGGTGTGTGGTCTGCGGTCAGGATAGACCAGGCCGTCCATACAGAAATTGCCATCGTGGATAGTCTCGCCGTTGTCGCCTCCGTAGGCGTACATAGCCTTGCCGTTTGCCGCTTTGCCCTTGTATATGGCGTGATCGCACCACTCCCACACAAAACCGCCACAGGTGGTTTCGTGGCTGTCGAAGAACTGGAAATAGTCCTCCAGATCTCCAGGGCCGTTGCCCATGGCATGGCAGTATTCGCACAGGATGTAAGGCTTGTCGCCATCACCATCTATATATTCAGCCATCTCGGATATGGATGGATACATTCTGCTGTAGAGATCCAGATTGCTGTAGTCATATTTTCTCTTACCGTCTGTATACTGTGCACTCTCGTAGTGGGTGAGACGGGAGCTGTCATAGGACTTGACCCATGCCAGAGCCTCCTCAAATGTCACGCCGTAAGCACTCTCATTTCCCATGGACCAGATGACTACGCTGGCACGGTTCTTGTCCCTGATGACGCAGCGCCTGATGCGGTCAAGAATGGATTCACAGAATTCAGGATTGTTGGCGATCGGCTCATTCCACCTTGCTGCCTTGTTATCCCAATTATTATCAGAATAGAACAATTCACTTGGACCATGTGCCTCTATGTCAGCCTCGTCTATCACATAGAATCCATATTCGTCGCAGAGCTCATAGAAATAAGGAACATTTGGATAATGGCTTGTCCTTATGGCGTTGACATTGTGCCGCTTCATGAGAGACATATCCCTGATGATCTGTTCTCTGCTGATCGTAAAACCGGTCACAGGGTCGGAATCATGTCTGTTCACTCCATGGAACTTGATCGGCATGCCGTTGATGTACACGATCTTATTCTCTATCGTTATCTCCCTGATTCCTATCCTGTCAGTGATGACCTCACCGGCGCATCTTATGATGACAGTGTAGAGATATGGCTTTTCTGCATTCCACAGCACAGGGGAGTCGATCGACAAAGTGATGCTGCTGGAGCTGGCTGCGGTTTTGCTTTCGTCTGCATTGGTATTGGCATCGCTCTGAGCGGAAATTTCACATTTTACACAGCCTGATGAACATATGCTGCCATCGGCGTCCAGAATGGTAACTTCAATATCAAAATTTGAATCAGCGCCTTTATCAACCACTGTTTCTGGTTTTGATGAAAAACGGTCTTCAACGCAGGAATATTCTGTAAATGCTGTGAAGTCTATGGTTACATCTGCCTTAGTTGGATCTGTTATATCGTCACAGCTGGTCTTTATGAAATAGTCATATACAGCACCCTCAGAGCGTTTCAGGATATATACATCCCTGAAAATACCGCTCATGCGGAACTTATCCTGATCCTCAAGATAGCTTCCGTCGCACCATTTGAGAACCAGCACGCAGAGCCTGTTGGAGCCGTTTCTTATGAATTCGGTTATGTCAAATTCACTGGTTGAGTGGGACACCTGGCTGTAGCCAACATACCTGCCGTTGAGCCATACATAGAAACAGGAATCTATACCCTCAAAGTTCAAGTGCGCGAGTGGTGCGTCCTCGTTCTGATCGTAGTCGAAGTCGGTCACATATGCACCGCAAGGGTTGTCCTTTGGAACATAAGGTGGGTCAAATGCAAATGGATACCTGACATTGGTGTACTGGTGATAGTCGTATCCGTGCATCTGCCATACCGATGGAACCGGGATGGCATCAAAGCCGGACACATCATAGCCCTCACTGTAGAATTCGTCCTGAAGCTTGTAAATGCTGTCGTAATATCTGAATTTCCAGACTCCGTTAAGGCTCTGAAGTCTGTCGGAATTCTCTCTGGCAGCTATAGGACTGTCAAATGCTGTGGATGCCGGAATGTAGTAGTTTCTGAGCGGCATGGTGCCTTCATGCAAAATATGCAGATTTTCGTAGTAGCGTGGAATAATCATAACAAGACCTCCTGTATTTAAAATAATATATAAAATGTTGAATATTCGTTGTTTGATGATTATATTATAAGGTAAACAGGCGAGCGTAGTCCATGCACATAATAAGACAAAACATGCACATTCTGGTTTTATAAGGCGGATACGCCGCACCCTGCAAGTCCGCTTGCAGGGTGAAGTCTCTGAACAGACAAAAGAAAAAGTATAAAGCATACAGGATGTGCCTGCACACGCTTCAAAATAGTGTAAAAATAGTGAAATAATAGTGTAATTTGCCATATAGAAAGGAGCCACACATGTATACAAACTCAGCATATCTTCACAACTCACTGCTCGACATAGTGGACAAGAGCAGACCGCTCATAGTCACAAGCTGCGGAACTTACAAGCTGTATACGCAGAAGGAGTTTACAACCTACAGACCAAAAGGGCGAAAAGATTATCAGCTAATATACGTGGCGGCGGGTAAAGCACATTTTGAGATAGACGGAAAGGATATGATTGTCTGCCCCGGAAATATGGTTATCTACAGACCAAGACAGATGCAGAGGTATGTGTATTACGGGGACGAACACACGGAAGTATTCTGGGTGCATTTCACCGGGGGAGAGGTGAAGCAGATATTCAGACGATATGGGATAGATGATGATGTGAATATATTTTATGGTGGAGACCATGCGGAGTATAGAACCCTGTTCAAACAGATGATACAGGAACTGCAGCTCTGCCGGGATGACTACGAGGAGATGCTGGAATATATATTCAGACAGATACTTATCTCAGTTCACAGGCAGCAGGGACAGGATGATTCCAAAAATGTGTCAGCCATGGCGGAGGAGATGGACCGCGCAGCGGGATATTTCGGAGAGCATTACAACGAGGAGATAGTTGTTGAGGATTATGCAAATGAGCATAACATGAGCGTTAGCTGGTTCATACGGAACTTCAGACAGCGCATCGGCACCACGCCCACACAGTACATCATGGCGAAGCGAGTAGCCAATGCCCAGATGCTTCTCGAGAGCTCTGATTATAACATGACAGAGATCGCCAAGATTGTTGGATACGACAACCCTCTCTACTTCAGCAGGGTGTTCAAGAAAGAAAAGGGGATGTCACCGATGGAGTACAGGAAGTCGATCAGGCGGTGATAAATAGCTGGAAAAAATTTATCATTAAGTGTATATATAATATAGAAGAAACTGCCATGTGTGTGTGGCGGGCAGTTACATATTAAATGAGATATAAAATGATTGTTGATTGGAGGAACTGAATATGAAGGTTTTAATGTTGAATGGAAGCGCGAAGCCGCAGGGCAATACATACCGTGCACTTTACGAGGTAGGCGAGCAGCTCAAGAAAGAGGGAATAGACTATGAGATATTCCAGATCGGAGCAGCTCCACTGAGAGACTGCATAGGCTGTGGACAGTGTACGGAAAAAGGCTGTGTGTTTGATGACGATAAGGTAAATGAGTTCGTTGCCAAGGCAAAGGAAGCAGACGGACTGGTATTTGGAACACCTGTATACTATGCTCATCCAAGCGGACGTGTGCAGTCATTCCTTGACAGAGTATTCTACAGCAGCGGCCGTGCATTTGCATTCAAGCCGGGTGCATCTGTGGCGGTTGCAAGACGTGGCGGAACATCAGCATCATTCGATGTGATGAATAAATACTTTGGAATATCACAGATGCCGGTGGCTGGCTCTACATACTGGAATCTTGTACACGGACGCGTGCCTGGAGAGGCTGAGCTGGATGCGGAGGGTATGCAGACCATGAGGAATCTTGCTAAGAACCTTGCATGGATGCTCAAATGCTTTGAAGCCGGCAAGGCAGCAGGTGTTGTACTCCCTGACACGGAGAGAGGCAACCAGACGAACTTTATAAGATAAATTAGTAAAGATTATAATATCGTGAAGCAAATGACAAAGATTGAGTTTAACCTAAATCAGAACATAGTGTTAATGGTAGAAAGAGAGATTACATATGTAATCTCTTGAACTATAGTCAAGGTATGGAAATGGTAAGTATTCAAAGTTGGGATGGTGTTCATGTTTCTGGTGAAAAAGGATATATGATTTTAGGCCTTTGAGGATGAGACCTTATTTTAGAGAACGAAATAGGATTCCATTTTATTGCAGTTTGAGGGTGGAGGCTTTTGCATAGATATTCCAGTAGCTTTAATTCTAAAATGTCAGTGAATGTAGTTGATGTTAAGAATATGAGAACGGGAAAGGTGTATACATTTTTGGTGGTCCACGATGGCTGGAGTACCACAACAAGATACATAGCAATGAAAAATACTGGTGCGAGCTATGTCGCGTGTCAAACATCGATAAAGGTTCCGTCAAAAAAGAAGTAGAGGAGAAGAAAATATGAATATGGCAATTGTTGTGGCTGCCATCGGAGTTGTGGCAGTCCTTGTATCAATAGTTGGTATAGCGACTAAAAAGATGCCTTTGGTGATTACGGCAATGGCATTATTAGGTATTTGCATAATAGTTACGGGGGTAGAATTGTATAATGCACAAATGTGGCAGGAAATAGCTGTTGGGGCATTTGCTGTAGGAGGATTGTGCGTATGTGCATCTATTATTATGATGATAATTAGGTGGAAAAGAAAGTAGGAATTTGTAATAATGTCTGGTGCCTTTGTCACTGGAGATAATTTTAAAAATCATCATCTGTATCAATATAATCCGGCCGGTTATTGTTCATGGTCTCCTGACTGGAGAGCGTTCTCTGGCGTTTCTCCTGCCGGTAGGCATTGGGCGACATGCCGGTGGTCTTGCGGAAGATCTTGTGGAAAGCCTCGGCGGACTGGTAGCCGCATGAAAATGCAATACTTTCTATAGAAAGCTCAGATATGGTAAGCATATGCTGGGCTTTTGTTATGCGGAAATTCTGCAGGTATTTCACAGGGCTCATCCCGGTGTACTGTTTGAATAGATCCGAGAAATAGCTCCTGTTGATGCCTACGTAATCCGACAGCTCCTCCACCTTCATAGGCATACTGTAGTGGTTCTGAATGTAGGAGATGGCGTGGTTTACGTAGGCATTTCCCGATGGAGCCTCCAGCTTGTCCTTCTGTGCATTTGCAATTACGGACAGGGCGAGGTACAGCATACCCATGAGTCTGTAGTGGTCGGCGTGGTCTGATGTGTTGTGGGCGAGCATGTCGAACACGTATTTTTTCAATTTGTCTCCATCCTCACAGGTGAAGATTGGCTGGTTCTGGGTGAGCCCGATACTGCTCAGCGTGTCGTGGGCGCATCTGCCCGAGAATCCGAACCATACGTAACGCCACGGATGGTGCTCGTCTGATATATATGTCGCTGGGGTGTCCGGTTCAATGAGGAACCCCTGCCCTTTTTTCAAATGATAATGTGCCCCTTTCACATAAAAGTCGCCCTCTCCCTCCAGCACGAAATGTATGAGGTAGAAGGTCTTGACCGCAGGCCCTGCCTTGTGGAGCGGCTCGGTTATTGAGTGACCGAACACATTCAGGTAGAGATCTGTGTCATTTTCCTGGGGAAATTCCATAACAATCTTATTTTCCATTTTGTATACTCCGTAGTTATTTTATATCCGAGTATACCACATTTACGAGAAAAAACAATCTAACAAATGGACATATATTTGCAACGCTATGCCATGTTCAAAATCTGTATATTGTTATAGAATTATATTCACAAAGCAAGAAGCGCAACGGCGTAGCGCAGAAAATGTGCGCAATATGGACAACAAAATAACGGACATTAAGAAAAAATATAAAAAGATGGAGAAAGGTGGAGTTACAGACAATGAAGAAAATCGCAGAATTAAAGGAAATTATCGCAGGTGGAGAGTTTGACGAGAAGCTTGCACAGATCTATCTCGACAAGGATATGATCCCATACAACAGGGAAAGATATGTAAAAGCTCTTGATAAATTTACAGAGTTATTCGGAGATCAGGAGGTTGCTATCTACAGCGCTCCCGGAAGAAGCGAGGTGTGTGGAAACCATACAGACCATCAGAACGGACATGTACTTGCTACATCAATCAACCTTGATGCCATAGCAATTGTGGCACCTAGAGAGGACGGCGTGATCGAGCTTGTGTCAGACGATATGCCTAAGGAAGTTATCAATGTAAATGATATCGAGCAGGATCCTGCACTTGAGGGAACAACAACAGCGCTTATCAAGGGTGTTGTTGCAGGAATCAGAGACTACGGATTCAAGGTAGGCGGTTTCACAGCATTTGTCACAAGCGATGTGCTCATGGGAGCAGGAATGTCATCATCAGCAGCATTTGAGAGCCTTATAGGAACTATCCTTTCAGGCCTCTACAATGAGATGAAGGTATCATCTGTAGATGTGGCAAAGATCGGACAGGATGCAGAGAATGTATATTTCGGCAAGCCATGCGGACTGATGGATCAGATGGCATGTGCAGTCGGAGGACTTATATATATCGACTTCTTTGACAAGGCAAATCCTGTTATCAAGCAGGTTCCGGTTGACTTTGAGGCTCATCAGTACAGCCTGTGTATCGTTGACACAAAGGGTTCACATGCAGACCTCACAGACGACTACGCAGCAATCCCTGCAGAGATGAAGCAGGTTGCAAATTACTTCGGTGAGGAATTACTCAGCAGAGTTTCAGAGGAGGACTTCATCAGCAAGGTTGGTGAGATGAGAGCAAGCGGCAAGGTGAGCGACAGAGCAGTCCTTCGTGCGCTTCACTTCTACACAGAGCAGGATAGAGTTGCAGAGGGCGTTGCAGCGCTTGAGAATCAGGAGTTTGACCACTTCCTCGACGTGATAAAGAGAAGTGGAGATTCATCCTTTAAGCTTCTTCAGAATATATACAGCGCAAAGGATCCACTCACACAGAACGTATCAATAGCACTTGGCTTCTCAGAGAAGTTCATCGGCGAGGATGGTGTGTGCAGAGTACACGGCGGCGGATTTGCCGGAACCATCCAGGCATTTGTCAAGAATGCGGCTGTTGCTGAGTACAAGAAGAACATAGAGTCGATCTTCGGAGAGGGCGCATGCCACGTTCTCAAGGTGAGACCTTACGGCGGAATAAAGGTAGTTGAATAGATATATAAGGAATGAGAAAGAAGGAATACAACATGATAGATACAAACATCAAGCAGCTTGTTGAGTACGGAATTGCAAATGAGCTGATAGAGGAAGAGGACAGAATATATACAACCAACACCATCCTTGAGATGCTGAAGAAGGACAGCTACGAGGAGCCGGGTGAGGTGCCAGCTATAGATACACCGGAAAAACTTGAGGAGTGTCTCAAGGAGATTCTGGATTATGCAGTTGAGAATGGACTTATCGCAGAGGATTCGGTTGTCCTCAGAGATCTGTTCGACACGAAGATCATGAATGCGTTGGTTCCAAAGCCAAGCCAGATCATAAAGACATTCAGAGAGAAGTACGCAAAGTCCCCAGAGGAGGCGACAGACTTCTACTACAAGCTCAGCAGAGCTACAGATTACATCAGAACATACAGAGTTGCAAGGGATATCAAGTGGGTAAAGCCTACAGAGTATGGTGATATCGACATCACCATCAACCTTTCAAAGCCCGAGAAGGATCCGAAGATGATCGCCCTTGCCAAGACCATGTCACAGTCATCATATCCAAAGTGTCAGCTTTGCATGGAGAACGAGGGATATGCCGGAAGGATCAACCATCCTGCAAGGGAGAATCACAGGATCATCCCTATAGAGGTAAATGGCAGCAAGTGGGGCTTCCAGTATTCTCCTTATGTATATTACAATGAGCACTGTATCGTGTTTAATGGACAGCACATCCCAATGAAGATAGAGAAGGCGACATTCCAGAAGCTCTTCTCATTTGTGGGTCAGTTCCCTCATTACTTCCTGGGATCAAATGCAGACCTTCCTATAGTAGGTGGTTCAATTCTCACACACGATCACTTCCAGGGCGGACGTTATACATTTGCCATGACAAAGGCACCTGTTGAGACAAAGATTATATTTGCAGGATATGAGGATGTCGAGGCAGGAATCGTGAAGTGGCCTATGTCAGTCATTAGACTTGACGGAGAGGATCCAGACAAGATCATAGAGCTTGCCGACAAGATTCTCGGCGCATGGAGAGGCTACACAGATGAGGATGCGTACATATTCGCGGAGACAGACGGAGAGCCTCACAACACGATCACTCCGATCGCAAGAATGAGAGATGGCAAGTACGAGATGGACTTAGTCCTTCGTAACAACATCACCACAGAGGAGCATCCACTTGGTCTCTATCATCCATGGGAGCAGTATCACAACATCAAGAAGGAGAACATCGGACTCATCGAGGTAATGGGACTTGCGGTGCTTCCTGCAAGACTCAAGGGCGAGATGGAAGAGCTTGCAGAGGTTCTTGTGGCAGGTGGAGACATCAAGGCCCACGAGAATATAGCAAAGCATTACGACTGGGTACAGACTTTCGTTGGAAAGTACGATATAAATGCGGATAACGTACACAAGATACTTCAGGATGAGATCGGCGATGTATTCGCAAAGATCCTTGAGTGTGCAGGCGTTTACAAGAGAGATGAGGCCGGAAAGGCTGCATTCCTCAAGTTCGTAGATTATGTGAATGCACAGTAATATAGTGTGCACTAAAAATGCAATAATATATGTGTATCTGTGACAGACGTATTCCATAACTAATACTTATTAATGCCACATTTTATTGTGCATAACAGGATGTAGTGGTATAGTGTTGGAGAAAACGTCATTGCAAAATAAAAATGTTTATAAACTGGTGATCGACATTTGCGCAAGACATGAACAGTGCCCCCAAAAGCACAGGTGTCCGGCAGATGGTTATGAGTCACAGTATCATAAAGGAGGAAAACATTATGAAGATTTTAGTAACAGGCGGAGCAGGTTATATAGGAAGTCATACATGTGTTGAATTGCTTAATGCAGGCTATGAGGTAGTCATTCTCGACAACCTTTACAATGCCAGCGAGAAGGCAGTCGACAGAATCAAGGAGATAACAGGAAAGGATCTCACATTCTACAAGGCAGATATCCTTGACAAGGAAGCTATGGACAAGATATTTGCAGATGAGAAGCCTGACTGTGTAATACATTTTGCAGGACTCAAGGCAGTTGGTGAATCAGTTGTAAAGCCACTTGAGTACTATCAGAACAACATCACAGGAACTCTTAATCTGTGTGAGGTTATGAGAAAGAACGGATGCAAGAACATCATCTTCTCATCATCAGCTACAGTATACGGCAATCCTGCATTTATCCCTATCACGGAGGAGTGCCCAAAGGGAACACCTACGAACCCATATGGCTGGACAAAGTGGATGATCGAGCAGATCCTCACAGACCTCCACACAGCAGATCCAGAGTGGAATGTAATTCTTCTCCGTTACTTCAACCCGATCGGAGCTCACAAGAGCGGACTTATCGGTGAGGATCCAAAGGGTATTCCTAACAACCTTCTTCCATACGTTGCACAGGTTGCAATTGGAAAGCTTCAGAGCGTTGGAGTATTTGGCAATGATTACGACACACCGGATGGAACAGGTGTGAGAGATTACATCCATGTAGTAGACCTTGCAGTTGGACATGTAAAGGCTATCAACAAGATCAAGGAGAATCCTGGAGTTAAGGTATACAACCTTGGAACAGGCAATGGCTACAGCGTCCTCGATGTTATCAAGGCATTCAGCAAGGCATGTGGACATGACGTTCCATATGTGATCAAGGAGAGACGTCCTGGAGATATTGCAACATGCTACTCAGACGCTTCACTTGCCAAGAAGGAGCTTGGCTGGGAGGCTCAGTACGGAATCGACGAGATGTGTGCTGACTCATGGAAGTGGCAGTCGATGAATCCAAATGGATATAATGACTAATTCCAAAATATAAATAACATAAAGTGACAGGGCACCGACAAATACTATATACAATCAGATGTAGATTTGCCGGTGCTCTTTTCTGCGTATTGACTTTTTAAAAGAGACGTTGTATAAGTAAGTAAACTACGCTTTCTGCGGTCTTTGTTAATTATGCCCTTTTTTAGGGCTTTATCAGATAGAAATGGGTGTTTGACATATGAGACTAGAAATACTGCTTTCGTGTATGAACCTTCAGGATGAGGATATCATAACGAAATCCCATATAGAGTCCGACACGATCATAGTCAACCAGTGTGGATATGATGGGTACAATGAATATGACAGGAACGGACATAAGACAAGAATTTTTTCGGTGAATGACAAGGGTCTTACCAAGAGCAGGAACTATGCTATAAAGCATTCCGAGGCGGATGTGTGTCTGCTGTGTGATGACGATGAGGTGTTCAGCAGGAATTACGAAGAAGGGATACTGACTGCGTACAGAGATCTGCCAGAGGCGGATGTCATCATATTCAACATAGGCAACAGACCTGCCCATTGGGGCGACATGCCTAAGAAGCTTGGATATCTGGATCTCATGCATGTGGCATCCTGGCAGATATCATTCAAGAGAGAGAGCATAGTCAATAATAATGTATATTTTGATGAGCGCATGGGTGCAGGCTCGGGCAACGGAGCTGAAGAGGAATTCAGATTCCTCACGGATTGCAGGAAGAACGGACTTGCAATATATTACGTACCATTTGTCATAGCGGATGTTGCGCAGACAAAGTCAACATGGTTTAAGGGGTATAACGAAGAATTTTTCATAAACAGAGGTAATACGACAAGATACATCATGGGTTATGTACCGGCGGTATTGTACGCAGCGTATTACAGTATAAGGAAGAGACATCAGTTTGACAGTGATATATCATGGTTTAAGGCCTTCAGACTTATTATGAAGGGAATACATGAGAACAGGTTAGGGAAGAAGAAATGAGCGAAAAAATATTAAGTGTGATAATTCCGTCCTACAACAGCAAGCCATATCTTGACAAATGTCTTGGATCACTTGTTGTTCCGGAGCTTATGGACAAAATAGACGTGATAGTGGTAAACGATGGCTCGACAGACGGCAGTGAGAGTATATGTGAGGAGTACATTGAGAAGTATCCTGACAGCTTTTCACTTATTAATAAGGAGAACGGAGGACATGGCTCAGCGATAAATGCCGGAGCTGAGAAGGCCAGGGGCAGATACATGAAGGTGCTTGACGCCGACGACTGGTTTCTCACAGAGAGTATTCCTGAGTTTATAGGAAAGCTCGAGAATGCCAGTGCGGATGTTGTTCTGACATGTCACCACACCATCAATATAACAACAGGGGAGATAAAGAACTGGAGATGTTTCCCTGATGAATTCGACAGAGAATATACTATGGAAGAGGTCATGTCAGACTGGAAAAAATTTGACAGAAGCCTCACATTCCATGGAATAACATACAGAACACAGTTTTACCGTGAGAATGGAGTCAGACTTGCAGAAAAAGTATTCTACGAGGATCACGAATATGCGACATATCCATGCTGCTTGGCAAAATCCATACTGCCACTCGATATGTTCGTGTACGAGTACAGGATCGGGGATGTGTCCCAGAGCGTATCCGCGCAGAATCAGCTCAAGAGAATCGACCACACCAAGATGGTCATAGTAAAGATGCTCAAGAACAGAGAGGACATCTCGGAGCAGTGGGCTCTTGAATACTGCGACAAGAAGATACATCTTCTTCTGCTGAGCTTCATGGTAACTTCCATGCTATGCGATTCCGACAGAAAGAGAGGTGTTGCACGGGTAGATCAGCTTATGAGTTATATAGTCAAGAGAGATAGACACGTCGTTGATATGACATTGAAGCACTACAAGATACTTAAGCTTCTGAATGCTGCGCATGTGGGTCTGGAAGGCTACAACAAAATGCTTAATTCAAAGCTTTACAACAAGGTAAGGCACAATAAGAGTTTTGAATAGATTTACTATGGAGGATTAACGAAAAATGAAAGTAAAAAGCGGAAGCTTTTTAGAAGTTTTTAATTATAAAGATCTTTTAAATCAGCTTGTTTCAAGAGATATAAAGTTAAAGTATAGAAGAAGTTTTCTTGGATATGTGTGGAGTATCCTGAACCCATTGCTCATCATGATCGTAATGGTTATCGTATTCTCCAAGATGTTCAACAGATCGATACCACACTTCCCTGTGTACCTTTTTGCAGGACGTATACTGTACGAATTTGTAATAGGTGCATGTGGTAAGGCACTTGGAAGTATAACAGATAATTCGTCACTGCTTAAGAAAACGTATGTGTCAAAGTTTATGTTCCCGCTGGCAAAGATCACAAGCTCACTTGTTGACTGCCTGTTTTCACTGGGAGCGTTTCTTATCGTTATCATATTCACACGTTCACCATTTTACTGGACGATGCTGTTGTTCCCGTTCATATTCCTTCAGGCCTATATATTTGCCTGCGGATTGGGCTTTTTTCTTGCACAGCTCCATGTATTCTTCAGAGATACAAGATATATATGGAATGCGGTCACCACAGCGTGGATGTACTGTTCAGCGATATTCTATCCTATAGATATGCTGCCAGACTGGTTGAAGTTACTTGTGAATTACTTCAACCCACTGTATGTATATATCAAGCAGTTTAGATGCATAGCGCATCAGGGAGTGATGCCTGATCTCACTACTATCGGTCTCGGATTCCTCTATGCATTCTTTTTCTTTGGACTGGGAGTGCTGTGTTTCAAGAAGAATCAGGACAAGTTCATTCTGTATATTTAGGAGGTGTGGTAGTTGGCTAACGTAGAAGAGAAAAAGAACGAACTTGATGATAAGAAGATTTTCACCTCAAATGCACAGCGTACAACAACTGTGGCAAAGGGTGAGACCATTATAGAGCTCAAGGATGTGACCATAAGATTCAACAAGAACAATCTGAAGGTGGACAATCTGAAAGAGTATTTTATAAGACTTGTGACAAAACAGTTGATGTTCCAGGAGTTCATAGCGTTAAAGGACATCAATCTTGATATAAAGAAGGGCGAGGCGTGGGGTTTCGTTGGAACCAATGGTGCCGGAAAATCCACCCTGCTCAAGGTAGTCAGCAGAATATTGAAGCCTGCCAGCGGTACTGTTAAGGTATCGGGAACTGTGGCAGCCCTCATAGAGCTTGGAGCCGGAATCGATCCACAGCTCACGGCTCGTGAGAATATATTTCTCAACGGAACTCTGCTGGGATATTCAAAGGCATTTATAGAGTCAAAGTTTGACGATATAGTTGAGTTTTCAGAGTTGCAGGATTTCCTTGACTCTCCGGTCAAGAACTTTTCTTCAGGTATGAAGACCAGACTTGCATTCTCCATAGCGACGGCGGTTGAGCCGGATATTCTCATTGCGGATGAGATACTTGCTGTAGGTGATATGCGATTCAAGAAGAAGTGTGCGGCCAAGATGACTGCCATGCTGGAGGATGGAACGACCCTGCTGTATGTATCCCACAACATAGCTGCTGTCAAGAAGCAGTGTAACAAGGCTATGTGGCTGGATCATGGAAATGTAGTTATGGTGGGAGATGCCGATACGGTATGCGATGCATTCAAGGCCGAGATGGATGCACCTGCACCGGCAAAGGTCCAGAGCAAGGACAAGAAATAACAAGAAATCAGGCAAGATGTTTGATATACAACACAGGAGGATTGGATAATGTTACAGAATGTGAAGTTGCAGAATGTGATGCTGCAGATGAATCTGGATGTGAACTTGATAGAGTATCCTGAATTCAGCGCCATTGGAAAGGGAGAGGAATCACCATTTATTTACGACTCAGAGAAGAAATGCCATGTTGTAGAGAAGCTCACAAAGGTTAATTTCATGAGCTATTACAACTGCATTCAGGTAAAACGCTGGTCGGAGTATACAGGGGTAAAGAACTTCAAGCTTCACCTCACAATGAAGGGAAAGGCTACAATATCCGTATATGCAATATATTCAGCATCCGTTGCGGTTACCTACAATCCACTTGTATCACAGGTAGTTGAGAGTGATGAGGTTTCAGAGGTGGTTGTGAACATACCGGAGACAGATAAGGCTCTTGTAGGTTTCTATATGGATACCCTGGAAGATACAGAGATATACAGCGGATACTATTCTGCTGACATCGAGGAGGACAGAATAAGGGATGTAAATATCTCTCTTGTCACAACAACATTCAAGAAGCAGGAATATATCAAGCGTAATATAGACCTCATCAAGTCAAATGTACTCTATGATGGAAGTGACCTCAAGGGACACATGTTCGTACATGTCATTGACAATGACAGAGAACTCGATCCATCAGAGCTCGACAGTGAGGATCTCAAGGTTTATATGAATAACAACGTAGGTGGAGCCGGTGGTTTCACCCGTGGAATGATAGAGGCACTGGAGCTTCCAAAGAAGCCTACACATGTACTTCTCATGGATGATGATGTTATGGTCATGCCAGAGAGTTTGTTCAGAACATATTATCTGCTCAGACTCCTCAAGGACGAGTACAAGAAGTGCTTCCTGAGTGGAGCCATGTTCGATTACGATATACGCCAGAAGCAGTATGAGGACGTGGGATTTGTACACAAGGCAGACGGATCATACGGTCCGGTCAAGTCGGCTATGGATATGAGACTTCTCAAGAACATAGTTGCAAATGAGAACTACAGCTTCAATGTCGATGATGCATATGCAGGCTGGTGGTACTGCTGTATACCTGTGGAGCACATCGAGGACAGAGGATTACCACTTCCTGTATTTGTAAGAGGAGATGACGTGGAGTTCTCACTGAGAAACAAGCCGGGATTCATAGCATTAAATGGTATCTGTATATGGCATGTGGGATTTGCAGGCAAATTCAACGCTGCTATGGAGCTTTACCAGGTTCACAGAAACAGTTTTGTTATCCAGGCGGCAAGCGGAATATGCCAGGATGTGGATTTCCTTGCGAGAGTAAAGGGAATGTTCTGGAAGGATATAACCAGATTTGCATACAACAATGCTGAGCTGCTCATAGATTCCATTGAGGATTACCTCAAGGGACCAGAGTATATCATGCATCTTGACGGAGAGCAGAGCCTCAAGGAGCACAATGCTAAGAACGAGAAGCTTGTGCCGCTGGCAGAGCTTGGCTATGCAGGGGATCTTCCTACAGATCCATACAAGTATGAGAGTCTTAATCTGTTCCGCAAGGCAATGTATGTGCTCACGATAAACGGACATCTTCTTCCAAACTTCATGCTTAGAAGAACACCGTATATCATCGCGTACGACTGGTTCTTTGTTCCGGGAAAGAATTACATGAAGAAGACTCTCGTTGCCGTGAACAAGAACGGTGGAACAGGAGTCAGAAGAACGATCAACAGAAAGCGTTGTTTTGCGCTTATAAAGAGATATAGAAAAGTATTGGCTAAATACAAGAAGACACATGTGGAAGTTGAGCAGGCTTACAGAAATGCATTTGACGAGATGAAGACAACTAAGTTCTGGAAGGAATATCTGCATATATAAAGTGATATGGAAGGAGTATCTTTAGGGTATGGCTACTATTAAAGGTATAAAAAACCGTTTGGCGGCTGCGGGAAGAGCACTGGGGGGAGATTACACCTCAGAGAAGAACGGTTCGAAGCCAAAGGATAAGCTCAAGGCGTCCCAGCGAGTAAATGCGGCGCAGAGGGCGATGAGCGGTGATTACGCTCTCAGAGACGGCAAAAAGCCTGTTGTAAAGGTCGAGCCTGCTGAGATCAGGATGAATAAGGTATTCACCACGAAGGAAAAAGCAGAGCCTGAGATCAAAGTGTTTGAGAAGCAGGAGAGTGCCAGACAGAGAGAAGAAGAGCGAGTAGAGTGGAGAAAGAAAGCGGTGAGACGCGACAGCGACAAGACAGTCGGATGCATACATCCTGATTACTGCTGTGGCTGCGGCGCGTGCTACAGTGTATGTCCGGTAAATGCTATAAGCATGAAGTATGATTCAGAGGGATTTCTTGCTCCTGTAGTGGATCGCAGCAAATGTACAAACTGCGGTTTGTGCAGAAAGATCTGTCCATCTATAAATCTTGAGTATAAGAACACTGTCGAGCCTGCATGCTATGCGGCATATGCAGACGATGAGATAAGGGCAAAGAGTTCGTCAGGTGGAATATTCACACTGCTGGCTGAGTATGCATTTGAGCAGGGTGGAGCTGTATGTGGAGCAGGATACACAGACGATTTCAAGGTTGAACACTTTATCATAGAGAGCCCGGATGATCTGGACAAGCTCAGAAAATCCAAGTATGTTCAGGCTGATGCATCGAAGGTGTATGCGGACGTTAAGAAGATACTCAAGGAAGGCAGAGTGGTAGTATTCTGCGGATGCGGATGTCAGGTCGCAGGACTTTACGCAACACTCAAGAATGTGGATATATCAAATCTCTACACAATAGATCTGATGTGCCACGGCGGCCCATCGCCAAAGCTGTTCGATGATTATCTGAACAAATACCACGGCAAGGATCAGGGCAAGGTTGCTGATGTTGGATTCAGAGACAAGGACTACTTCGGCTGGTCTACAGAGATGACTGTAAAGTACACTGACGGAACAGTTTATCACAGAACAAGGACACAGGATCCATATTACAGAGCATTCCTTCCTTGTATATCGACGAGAAAGTTCTGTGGACACTGCGCATATGCGAAGCTTCCGAGAACAGGTGATATAACACTTGCAGATTTCTGGGGAATCCAGAAGTACAACAGAGATTACACTGACGGCAAGGGAACATCCATTGTGTCAGTCAACAGTCCACAGGGTGAGAAGATATATGCAGCCATAGCGGACAAGCTGCTCCTGAACAAGGAGATTCCGCGTGATGATGTGCTTAAGACAGGACAGCCTTTTGACCACTGCTTCAAGAATCATCCTGCCAGACAGAGATATTTTGAGCAGATAAAGAATGGCTCATCCATGGAGAAGGCGTACGATTATGCCATCAAGGACAAGTACGATGTAGGTATATATGGCGTGTGGTTCGGTGCGAACTACGGAAGTGTTGCTACCTATTACGCACTTCACGAGATCATCAGATCATTTGGTCTGTCAGTGCTCATGATAGACATGCCTGCAGCCAAGACCGGAGCCGGCAAGCCTGACACCCATGCGAGAAGATTTGCAAAGGCACATTACCATGAGAGCAAGAGATACACACTGAAGGATATGAGGGAACTCAATTCCAAGGTTGATACATTTATCATGGGATCTGACCAGGTTTGGAACAGAGGTATAAGCAGAGGTTTTGGCTTCTCATTCTACTTCGATTTTGTTGAGCCGGATAAGAAGAAGATCGCATTCTCTGCATCATTTGGACATGACAGGGACTTCTGTAATGCACAGGACAGAGAGACGATATCTGAATACATGAGACAGTTTGACGGAATATCCATCAGAGAGACCAGTGGAGTTGAGATCTGTAAGGATGTGTATGGAATAGATGCGGTGAGAGTTCTTGATCCTGTATTTGTTGCAGACAGGAAGATATTCGATTCACTGGCAGACAAGGCAAAGAAGAAGCGCAACGGTAAATATATGCTTGCATATATACTTGATCCAACTCCGGAGAAGAGAGCCGCAGTGGTTGAGGTTTCAGAGAAGCTCGGCCTTGAGGTAGTTGTTCTTCTGGACGGACGTCCAAAGGACCCGGTGAAGAACCGTCAGATCATGGACATGGACGACAAGATCGTCGACGACATAACAGTCGAGGACTGGCTGAACTATTTCAGAAACGCAGATTTCGTTCTCACTGATTCATGCCACGGAATAAGCTTCTCACTTGTATTTGAGACAAACTTTATCGGACTTGCAAACAGTGCAAGAGGAATGACAAGATTTGAATCCCTCGTGGATGTATTCCAGGTGAGAGATCATTACGTTCAGGATGCGACAGACATTCTTGGAAATGATGAGCTGTTGAAGCCTGTGGATTACGACAAAGTCAATAAGATACTTGTGTCAGAGAGGGAGAGATCCCTTGCATGGCTTAAGGAAGTATTGTTCAGACCTAAGGAGTTTGAGGGTTATAGAGCATATCCAATTATAGATAAGAGATTGGCGGAAGATAAGGAGGATTAAGTAACATGGCAAAGTATGATTACCTCATAGTAGGAGCCGGATTATTCGGCGCAGTATTTGCATACGAGGCAGGCAAGAGAGGCAAGAGCTGTCTGGTTATAGACAAGCGTCCACATATTGCCGGCAACATTTACACAGAGCAGGTGGAGGGTATAAACGTTCATAAGTATGGCGCACATATATTCCACACATCTGACAAGAAGATCTGGGAGTATGTAAACCAGTTTGCAGAGTTTAACAACTACATTAACTCACCTGTAGCTTCATACAAGGATGAGCTGTACAACCTTCCATTCAACATGAACACATTCAGCAAGATGTGGGGAATCAAGAAGCCTTCAGAGGCAAAGGCAATCATCGAGAAGCAGATCGCAGATCTGAACATTGGAGAGCCAAAGAACCTTGAGGAGCAGGCACTCAAGCTTGCCGGTACAGATGTGTATGAGAAGCTTGTCAAGGGATACACAGAGAAGCAGTGGGGAAGACCATGTACAGAGCTTCCTGCATTCATTATCAAGAGACTGCCTCTGAGATTCATATACGACAACAACTACTTCAATGACCGTTTCCAGGGAATCCCAATGGGCGGATACACACAGATCATTGAGAGGATGCTTGAGGGCGCTGAGGTCAAGACTGACACAGATTACTTCGATTTTATCAAGGAGAATCCTGACATCGCAGACAAGACTGTATACACAGGTATGATCGATGAGTTCTTCGGATTCCAGTACGGACCACTTGAGTACCGTTCAGTAAGATTCGAGACAGAGGTACTCGATGAGGAGAACTACCAGGGAAATGCTGTTGTGAACTACACACACAGAGATGTTCCATACACAAGAATAATCGAGCACAAGCACTTTGAGTTTGGAAAGCAGCCAAAGACAGTTATCAGCCGTGAGTATTCAGCAGAGTGGAAGCCGGGCGTAGAGCCATACTACCCTGTAAACAACGACAAGAACAATGCGCTTTACGAGAAGTACAAGGAGCTTGCAGAGACACGCAAGGATGTAATATTCGGCGGAAGACTTGGACAGTACAAGTATTATGATATGGACAAGGTAATCGCAGCAGCACTTGAGTGTGTTGAGGCAGAGTTCTAATCGTGAGATAGAGCATATTATAAAGCCATACAAAGGGACGCATACCGGAATACAGATTTTCCGTATATGCGTCCTTTTTGCGTGCCGGAAGCATGGGTGATACGGCAAAATAAAAAAGATATACACTTTCGACAGAACGTGATAGAATTATATTAATTATGGGCATGTTATTTGGTGGATACGTTGCCCAGGGGGTAAAAATTAAAAGGGTAAAGGGTGTATATGTTATGACAAGGAAGAGGATTGCGGTACTGACAGCCCAGGCTGATGAGTACACCCAGGGTAGATTCCTCTCGGGGTTTTTTGAGAAGGCATTTCAGCTTGATTATGATGTGTGCGTGTTCTCAATGTATCTGAAGTATCAGGATACAGCTAGCAGAGAAGTGGGGGACGCCAACATATTCAACCTGATAGAATTTGACAAATATGATGCGGTGGTCATATGTACTGACAGGATCAGGACGCCGGGAACAGAGGAGGGACTCCGGTGGCGTGTGGAGCATGAGTTTGATGGCCCGGTACTGATAGTCGGCGACGAGATAGAAGGATATAAATCCATAAATATTGATCACAGAAAGAATATATGCGGGCTTATGGATCATCTCATAGAAGAGCACGGATACCGTGATATAGTGCTGCTTGATGGCTGGGAGAATACTGCCAATTCCGAGCTGAAGAAGCAGGGATTCTTTGACAGCATGAAGAGTCATGGTATCGCTGTGGATGAATCGTCGGTCTACTATGGCAATAACTGGTTTGACTCAGGACGCCAGACCGCAATGGAGATAACAGAGAACAGAGACAGACTTCCACAGGCTGTGGTGTGTGCCAGTGATCACATGGCACTGGGGCTGGCGGCTGAGCTGGAACAGAGAGGCGTTAAGGTCCCTGAGGATATAGCGATAACGGGATATGACGCTGCGGAGACGAACGATGACAGAGTCATACCGCTGACATCGGTTGATATACCTGCAAAGGTTGACGGCGAGTACGCCGCAAAATGGATAGACGCAGAGATAAACGGAAGATCTCTGGAGAACTATAGGAGCAGTGCGTCTATACACTGGGGAAAAAGCTGTGGATGTGAGCAGTGTACGGAGAAGCCGGGAAAGAGAGACGTGACGGCATGGGATATGAACGCTCGGCCGGGAAGCTATGGTTCATACTATAACCATATGATGGAGGATCTGTTATCCCAGAGAGATTACAGGGAATTCTACAATACCATATTCCAGTATGCCCACACGGATGGCAACATGAGCAGTTTCAGTCTCTGCCTGAATGAATATTGGAAGTTTCCTGAGGTCATGATGGGGTCAAATGCACTGAGAGTCGGATACACGAAGAATATATACAGGGTCATCAGAAGCTGCGGTGATGGAGACGGTGCGATAGATTTCGATGACTGTTTTGACGTGTCCAGACTGATACCTGAGCTGGATGCAGACAGGGACAGACCTGAGGCTTACATATTCACTCCACTCAATTTCGACGACAGATGTTTTGGATATGCGGTTGTGAGCTATGGAAGCGAGTGCAGGGCGTACGATATTTCATATAGCACATGGATCAAGCAGATCATGCAGGGCATGGAGGCGTTCTACAGACAGGCGAGTCTTCAGAAGCTTCTGGACAAGGTCAATGCATCGCAGATCCGTGATGATCTGACCGGAGTGTACAATTATAACGGATTTATGGCGAGGTGCAGGGATATGTGTAACGATGCCGTTGCACATGGCAGGAGCATTGAGCTGCTGGCTATAGATATAAAGGGACTGGGACAGATAAATGCAAGTCTCGGCAGAAAGGTCGGGGACGAGGCCATACAGGCACTTGCCAGAATGATCTCGGCATCCCTTGAGAAATCAGACGTATGTATGAGAATGTGTAACGATGAGTTCATCGTGGCATATCAGGTGATGGGAGATGCGGAGGATCACGCAGACGCCATAGTTAAGAGTGTGGAGAGCCGTACCAGGGAGTTTAACAGGACAAATGGCGACAATTTTGTCATGGAGATATGCTATGCGGTGGACAGACAGATGGTTGCGAATGCGGAGGCTCTGGACAACTATGTGAACGCACTCATAAGCAACAAGAACAATGCCAAGATGAAGGCGTACATTGAGAGCACGAGAAATGCAGAGCTGTCACAGGAGGATATAGAGAAGGACAAGCTTGCCACGGAGATTCTTGACAGGAATCTGCTCACATATCATTTCCAGCCTATAGTTAATGCCCGCACAGGTCAGATCTATGCCTATGAGGTGCTCATGAGATCGGCAGGAGAGCAGTACATGTCTCCTCTCGACATAATACAGAGTGCTGAGAGACTTGGACGTCTGAGCGATGTGGAGAGAGCCACATTTATCAATGTGTTGAGACTCGTTGAGGACAAGCGAGAGGAACTTGAGGGCAGAAAGATATTCTTTAACAGTATACCGGGCTGCAGGCTGTCGGAGGAGGACACCGCTGTCATAGAGAGCAAACTCAGGGAATTTGGTGGACAGGTGGTCGTGGAATTCACCGAGGAGGCTGAGATGAGCGACCAGCTACTGGATCAGATAAAGGACAAGTACGGCAGGATGAACATAGAGACCGCCATAGATGACTATGGCTCAGGTTATTCAAATGTCAACAATCTTCTCAGATATATGCCGCGTTACGTGAAGATAGACAGGATGCTCATGACAAATATACATGAGGATCCGCAGAAGCAGCATTTTGTTAAGGATATTATAGAATTTGCGCATGACAATGATATCGTCACTCTGGCGGAGGGCGTTGAGCTGGATGTTGAACTCAAGGAGGTCATCAGACTTGGCGCAGATCTCATTCAGGGTTACTACACGGCGAAGCCTTCACCGGAGGCGATTGCCGAGATAGATAAGAGGATCATAAACGAGATAGTCCAGTACAATCAGAACGAGATCACAAAGTATGGCAAGAAGACCTATGTCATAACCGATGAAGACGAGATATCGATGGTTCAGCTTGCATTTAACAAATATACGGCGCTTGATTTCAAGAAGATAGATGACCAGTACAGGTACGTCAACATGACAGGTACACCGGGCTTCAAGTCCAACATGCTGATAACCATAGGAGACGGCTTCAGAGGCGAGCTCAGGGTGGACAGCATAAGCCTTGGAGGAGAGAAGGGCATACCTTGTATAAAGATAGAAGACAACTGCGATGTCAGGATAGTCCTCACCGGGGACAATGAGCTGCGCACAGGCGGTATACAGGTAGCCGAGTCGTCAAAGCTCGAGCTTGCCGGAGATGGAGATCTGAGGATCACACTTGCGGGTGGCAGATACTTTGGAATAGGAAACGATTTTGCATCGAGACACGGAGATCTGTATTTCAATCAGGATGGAACGCTGTCCATAACGGCCACCGGAATGAGGGGCATTGGAATAGGATCCGGCCTTGGCGGTAATATATATATTGGACACGGACGATACGAGATAGATCAGAGAGGTCAGGAGGGTGTGATGATAGGCTGTATGGACAGCGACTGCACTCTTCACATAGAGAACTGCGACATGGAGATATACAATGGAATCGCCAGAAGTGTATCCATAGGCTCATATAACGGAAGCGCGGATATAGCTATTGACAATATATCCGGCAAGATATCCGGGGCATCCATCTCGACAGCAGTCATAGGAACCATGAATGGAAAGTCCTGCAGGGTTGCCATGAAGAATATCAATATTACCATGAACATCAGGGCAAATGAATGTTATGGTATAGGCTGCCGTGAGGGCGATACGGACGTCAGCATACAGTACGCTTACGTCAAGGTGGTGGCACAGGGCAAGGATGCCTACGCCATGGGTAACAGCACCCACACCGCCAGACTGGAATTTTCCAACTCGGATATCAACACACAGGTGATCAACAGTGTGGGAACTGATATAGGTGCAGAGGAGAAAAATATCGTGATCGGTAACGGCAGAGTGAGCTTCATGGTGAACGGAACATCAAAGAACAGGGAAGTGCAGATGACCGATCTGTAGGCGCCTATTCCGAAGCGTACAGTTAATCATTATTAATATTGTGTTGTTGACTGTTGTGAAGTATAATACAGCCGATTGACATGATGGGAGAATATTTATGGTTTTTTCGAGTTTAATATTTTTGTTTGTTTTTCTCACTGCAAACCTGATAGCATATTTTGCGGTGAGCCCTGAGAAACGCAATAATGTATTGCTGATATTTTCACTGGTGTTCTATGCCTGGGGAGGCCCGAGATATCTTCTGCTCCTGGCGGGAGAGACTCTGGTGAGCTGGCTGTTTGCCATTCGCATAGATGAGGCACGTGCCGGATATACCAAGAGATCTGAGAAGTTTTATCTTGTGTGTGACCTTGTGATAATGCTCGGCTGTCTTGCGATATTCAAGTATCTGGGATTTTTCCTCGGCAACATAAAGGCAGTGTTCGGCGTGCCGAAGACCGTGCCTGGAATAGCTCTCCCAATAGGAATCTCTTTCTATACATTCCAGCTCATATCATATGTGGTGGATGTGTACAGGAACGAAGTCAGACCACAGAGAGAATACTGGAAGCTCCTTCTGTATTCAAGTCTGTTCCATCAGTGTATAGCGGGACCTATCGTCAGATATGAGACCGTTGCTGATCAGATAGACAACAGGAAGATAACAGCGAACGACATATACATGGGACTGAGAAGATTTTCAGTCGGACTGGCAAAGAAGGCGATACTGGCCAATTCCTGTGCCAGCATAGCCGACACCCTGCTCCCGGCGGGAGTGGCGAGCCTCAAGGCTCAGACGACACTTGAAATGTGGCTTGGAATGATAGCGTATATGCTTCAGATATACCTTGATTTCTCAGCATACTCAGACATGGCCATCGGAATGGGAAGGATGGTAGGTTTTCACTATGATGAGAACTTTAACTACCCATATATGGCTACATCGGTAAATAATTTCTGGAGGAGATGGCACATATCACTCAGCTCATTCTTCAGGGATTACGTATATATACCGCTTGGCGGCAACAGATGCAGCACAGCGAAGTACATCCGCAACATGGCTATCGTGTGGTTCCTCACGGGAATGTGGCACGGAGCAAGCTGGAATTATATATTCTGGGGAATTTATTATCTGGGCTTCCTCCTTCTGGAGAAGTTTTATCTGGGCGGAAGACTCGGCCCTGTGGCATCCCGAATATATACGCTGCTCGTTATCCTGTTCGGATGGACCATATTCAGATTTGAGAGCCTTCGTGAGCTTGGAACAGTGCTTGCGGGAATGTTTGGAATAGGAACATCGGGATTTGCCAATATGGCACTTGGAACAATATTTGTGAAGAACATATTCTTCCTGATATTTGCATGTATTGCGTGTACGGATCTGGGCAAGAGACTCAGAAAATGGGCTATAGAAGTTGGAAAGGTCAACCCACTTGTATTCAACGTGTTCAATGTAACTGAGATGATAACACCGGTACTTATGCTCGTGATCTCAGTGCTGGCGCTTGTGGGTGCAAGCTATAATCCTTTCCTGTATTTCCAGTTTTAATGGGTGATTTTTATGAAGAGAAGATATACCAGAAGTCAGAGACAACAATTAAAGAAATTCAGAACTCTGGGTGTTCTTATATTTGCCGCAGTCATGGCGATAGGAGCATTTATCGGTCTGCTGTTTTTTGTCAGACCTAAGAAATCCACGATGGAGAAGAGGACACTTGCAAAGTTTCCGTCATTCACCATAACGTCATTCCTCGACGGATCATACTTCGAGGACGTGTCACTGTGGTATTCTGACACATACCCTATGAGGGATAAGCTTGTGTCGGCTGACCAGAGCCTTAAGAAGCTGTACGGAATACAGCTCGGAACGCAGGTGGTTGGAGGAAATGCCAAGGGCGATGAGATACCTGAGGTGGACAAGAGTGCGGTGACCGCCACTCCTGATGATGCAGGCAAGGCGACAACTGAGAGTACCACGGAGGTTACGACAGAGGATCCTGAGATAGGACTTCCTGCGAGTCTGACATCGAAGAACAAGCAGGATGCGACAACTGAGAGCGGTTCGGTCCAGATGGTCGATCCACCAGATTCAAAGGCTATGGACAATGCGTTCCAGAAGCAGCTTCAGGACAACCTGTATGTGAAGGATGGTTCTGCGTACAGCCTGTACTATTTCGTTCAGGACTCCGCAACAGAATATATAGATGCTATCAACAATGCAGCGGCACAGCTCTCGGGCCAGACAAATGTGTACGATATTCTTGTGCCGAACAATTCAGGTGTCCTGCTATCGGATGACGAGCTGGATAAGCTTGGCGGTTCCGATCAGAAACAGGCGATAGAGTATTACTATGGCATGATGAATGGCGTGAAGACGGTCGATATATTTGACACGTTAAAGGCGCATAAGGATGAATATATATTCTTCAGGACAGATCACCACTGGACCGCGGATGGCGCGTACTATGCGTACGAGGATTTCTGCAAGACTAAGGGCATAACGGCCATTCCACGTGACAAGAGGAAGACGGATACCTTCAAGGGATTCCTCGGAAGCTTCTACAGCACCCTGCAGAACTCTGACATGAAGAATAATCCTGATACGATATACGCCTACGAACCGATAGGAACAAATGACATGACCTACTGGAACGAGGATGGCTCGGAGCAGAAGTGGAATGTCATAATGGATGTGAATGGATGGGATAAGGGAACCATGTATTCTACATTTGTGGGCGGTGACACGCCGATGGCAGTGATAGAGAACCCAAAGGTGACAGACGGTTCATCGTGTGTAGTAATGAAGGAGTCCTACGGAAATGCATTTATTCCATTTCTTGTGGATCACTACTCCAAAATATATATCATAGATTACAGATATTCACAGGTAAACATCCTTGACTTTGTGAAGAGCAAAAAGGTCAATGATTTTATCTGTATAAATAACATATCTCTCATAGGAGATAAAGATGTGGCGGCTACTATAAGCAGTCTGCTGCACTAGGGCATAATCGGAGGATTTGCAGACAGATGCCCGGAGATGGTCAACAGATATATGGAGACTGCTTCTGAAGGTACCAGAGGATTGTTCATGTTCTGCACCATAGATAATGACAAGGATGTGGACGTGTTCCAGGCGCTTGCAACTGTCGACAGACTTCTCTATCAGGAGAAGCGTGCAAAGAAGCTTCGCCGGATGGCTGAGTAAGACAGATATAAAAGACAAAATATATAAAGGCTTGAAAGAAGGAGAATGTATCATGGAGAGGTTAGGTTTCATAGGCATGGGTAATATGGCACAGGCACTCTGTGCAGGATTTGTGAATTCAGGGAAGATAGCGGCTGAGAGTGTATATGCATATGCACCACACTATGACAAGCTGGTGAAGAACTCAGAGAAGTATGGATTTACCCCGTGTAAGACACTTGCAGAGCTGGTGGATGCCGTGGATACGGTCATCATGGCATGCAAGCCTTATCAGATCAATGACGTTCTCGTTGAGATAGGAGAGAGACTTCACGGCAAGGCTCTTGTGTCGGTGGCAGCTGGCTGGGATTTTAAGAAGTACAGTGAGTATTTTGACAGTTCGGTGAGAGTGCAGTTTGTGATGCCGAATACTCCGGCAATGGTATATGAGGGAGTTATGCTCTTTGAAGCACAGAATTCCCTTGAGGAGGAAGAAAGGACACAAATCAAAGAGCTGTTCGCGGCTGTGGGAATTGTGGAGGAGCTTCCATCGAATCTCATGGGAATAGGAGGCGCAGTAACCGGCTGTGGTCCTGCATTTGTGGATCTGTTCATAGAGGGATATGCGGATGCAGCGGTTAAGTATGGTGTGCCTAGACAGACTGCGTACAGACTCATATCACAGATGATACTTGGTTCAGCAAAACTTCAGCTAGAGACAGGGGAGCATCCCGGCGTGTTGAAGGACAATGTATGTTCCCCTGCGGGAACAACCATATGCGGTGTTGCATCCCTCGAGGAGTCAGGCCTCAGGAGTGCATGCATTAAGTCTATAGATGCGATCATGAATAAGTAATAACGGCAAATCCCCTGTATGATTGAAATATCATACAGGGACTTTTTTATTTCTTGACTTTTTTATTTCTTGAATTTTGAGAGGATGCTTATAAGCTGCCTTATGTTCAGCGGCTTTGACAGGTGTTCGTTCATGCCTGCCAGACGGCATCTTTCGAGATCTTTAGCAAATGTGTTGGCGGTGATGGCGATGATAGGAATGTTCTGTGCATTCGGATGCTCGAGCTTTCTTATGGCGTAGGACGCCGAGATTCCATCCATCACAGGCATCTGAAGATCCATAAGGATACCGTCGTAGGTTCCGGCAGCAGATGTGGAGAACATGTCAACGCACACGGAGCCGTCCTCAGCGCGCTCACAGGAAATACCATTCACACCCAGAAGTTCAGACACGACCTCATAGTTGAGTTCGTTATCCTCTGCCACCAGAAGGTGCATTCCTACACACAGGGATTCTGCGTCGCTGCTATCACCGGATTGTCCAGACCACAGATCATCCTTTATGATATAAGGGACGTCGATGCTTACCTCGATGATAGTTCCACCACCCGGATTGCTCTGTACTGTGATGGTACCCTGCATTAGATCCACAAGCTCCTTTACTATGGCGAGCCCCAGACCGCTTCCGCGCACTTTGCTGATCCTGGTGTCTGTCTCGCGGGAGAATTTGTTGAACATGCTCGCCTGATATTCAGGCTTTATTCCAATTCCCGTGTCGCTTATTCTGGCGACGAGACGTATCTTATCGGAGCCTGGTATATTTTCCTCATATAATTCAAATCCAACGTCGCCATGACCAGGTGTGAACTTGATGGAGTTAGACAGCAGGTTAGAGTAGATCTGTTTCAGCTTGAGTCCATCGGCCAGGATGTAGTCGTGATATATATCGTGACAGTTGAAGGTTATATTGAGTCCGTCGTTCATGAGAGCCTGATCGAAAACCATGTTCAGAGTATGACACAGCTCGGATACAGATGTCTCACAAGGCTTGAGCTGCTGTCTGCCGTTTTCCAGATTCGTTATGTCAAGGATGTTGCTGACGAGCTGTTCTATATAAGCCCCGGACGTCCTGAGCTTGCCCAGACAGTCGTCTATCTTGCTTGGATCGCCTAGTGATCGCTTTGCTATGTCGGCAAATCCCATTACGGCATTCAGAGGTGTTCTTATATCGTGAGCCATCTTGGACAGGAACTCGGACTTTGCCTCATTGGCCTTGTTGGCTTCCTCTGCCAGGAGCATCCAGTTCTGTTCACGTCTCTTTTGTTCGCTGATAAGCCTTGTTGCATACAGTATGCTGGTCACGTTGCCGAGAGCATCTCGCTTTTTTACAATAAATCTTGCCGAGTGCCAGTTGCCGTCGTTGGCGAGATAATCCATGGCTATGGTCTCGTCTGTGTGGAGACGCTCTGCGATGGTCGACAGATCGAAGAAATCAAGTATCTTGTCCTGATATTCGGGAACGACGAAGCGGTGACACAGCTCCTTCATCTTGGAGGAAGCTCTTCCCATGCGGCCTGTAAGTTTGTGTACCTTGTTATCACTGGACACCTCCTCGTACATGTCCTGTGTAAGATCTATCCTGTATATTGAGAAGTAGATCTTGCTTATGGCGGATATGATCTCGTTGTTCAGGTTAGCCTCGTCAAGTGCCTCCTGCAGCTGTCTCCTCGAATTTTGTTCAAAGCTCACAAGCTCGTCTATCTGCTTGAAGCCAATCAGCACCCTTGAAGCTGAGACCGCTGAAAAAGGGAATATCTCTGCCTCAAAGTTTTCCTGGCCCGCTGCGTTCGGAGTCACCCGGTATCTGTAAGAGAGCTTAGGGTGAGAGGCAAGATGATTCTGTATATGCTCTGCGCTGAGGATTTCTGTGAAGTCTGGGGCAGATTCTTTGATGACATATTTTTCATAATACTGTCTGATCAGCTCTGAGTAGCAGAATGCTTTCCCGGCTTTGATGTCGTATATGTGGGCAGCGTTTGCCACCGGGTCAAGCTTTAAAGGCTCGAGGGAATCATTCTGAAGATCAACGCAGTAGACGGATATGTAGTCTGTGCACAGGACTGACATGAACATCCTTTCACGGTTCAGATCCGACAGGCTCTTTTCGAGTGAATTATTGCGCTGCTCAAGAAGCTCGGTCATTCTGAGAGTCTCCCGTACATTTCCGAGATGACCGCCCACAACCCCAAGCAGACTTATAAAGGATTCCGAACTCTCTATGTGGGGATTGTCCACACCGATAAAGCCTTTGAGCTGGTCCTTATAGAATATAGGAAATGCTATCTCAGAGTGGATATTCTGCATGACCAGAAGCTGATACTCGGAAGGCATGAGATCCTTCACATCCTCCACGTTATCTATGATTATACTGTCGCCGCGCTCAAATGCTTCCAGCCAGTAAGGCATGTCGGCGGAATCCACGGACTGAAGATTGTCAATCCATGGCTGCACATTGTCACCGCACCACTCATATGAGTTGCGGAATACGTTGTCAGTCTCATCCCAGTCAAAAATATAAACTCGTTCTGACGAAGTGCAACTTCCGATGATACGGAGCAGAGTCTGTATGGATGCCCGGAGTTCAAAACGGTTCTGAGCTCTGTCAATGGCAACCATCTGCTGTAATATAACAAAATTATCCATAAAATACCCCCCCTTTATGTGTGTAGGTTTTTGATATATTAATATATAAAGCTCTGTTTTTAAGACAATTTTACCTATTTTGAGAGAAAAAATCTATATTAATGGCAATTAATTCCATAGACAATATTGTTTAGGAATTATAAAATTATTGTGGGTGATTGTAAAGCTTTAACATATTTTTTCTGGGACATTAAAAATACTATGTTGAGGAGTTAATTAAATGAGAGAAAAAGTATTGATAGTCGATGACATTGAGCTGAATAGAGAGATACTTGCAGTTGCACTTGGTGATAAGTATGAAGTGATTCAGGCTGCTGATGGTATGCAGACCATAGACATACTGAAGTCAGAGAGTGAAGGGATAACAGCGATGCTCCTTGATCTGATCATGCCGATTGTCGATGGATATGCGGTGCTTGATTACATGAGAGAACACGAGCTGCTTGACAGGATACCGGTCATAGTCATAAGTGCGGAATCAGCCAGGGATGTTGAGGTAAAGTGCCTTGAAATGGGGGTTACGGATTTCGTCAGAAAGCCATTTGACAGTGTGACAGTCAGACGCAGGGTCAAGAATACCGTGGATCTGTTCATGTATAAGAATCATCTGGAGGATAAAGTCAGACTGCAGACAAGAGAGCTGGAGGAGAAGAACAAACTGTTTCAGGCTCAGGCAGAGCAGATACGTGAGACCAATGAGAAGATAGTGGACGTTTTAGGCACGGTTGTTGAATACAGAAATCTTGAGAGCGGTGAGCACATCAAGAGGGTAAAGGAATTTACCAATATACTTGCAGAGAAGGCTGCGGAGAAATATCCGGAGTACGGCCTTACACCGGAGAAGATAGCTGTAATAGTTGCAGCCAGTCCACTTCATGACATAGGCAAGATAGCCATCAAGGACAGTGTGCTCCTGAAGCCGGGCAGGCTTACAGATGAAGAGTTTGAATATATGAAGACCCACACGACAAAGGGCTGTGAGATACTTACACAGATTGCAGGCACGTGGAGTGAGGAATACGAGAAGATCAGCTATGAGATATGCCGCCACCATCATGAGAGATATGATGGAAAGGGCTATCCTGACGGACTGGCCGGTGAGGATATACCGATATCGGCACAGCTTGTGTCCATAGCGGATGTGTATGACGCTCTTGTGAGTGACAGGGTATACAAGAAGGCTATAGAGAAGGGCAAGGCATATCAGATGATACTTGATGGAGAGTGTGGAACATTTTCACCGAGACTTATAGAGTGCTTCAAGGAGTCCAGACAGGAATTTGAAGAGCTTGTGTGCAGATATGAGATGAAGAAGGAGAACCAGATATGAACATCAGAGAGTGTTATGATACAATAGGAGCAGATTTTGAGGATGTACTTGGCAGACTTGGCAGTGAGAGCCTTATACAGAGATTCGCACTTAAGTTTATAGATGATGGAAGCTACAATGAACTGACAGAGGCTATTACGGAGAAGAATGCTGAGAAGGCATTCAGGGCAGCACATACACTGAAGGGGATATGTCTGAACCTTGGACTTAAGAATCTGTATACAGTGAGCTCGGATCTGACAGAGAAGCTCAGGGGGAGAGAGCTTGATGGATATGAGGCTTTGTATGAGAAGGTCAGTGAGCAGTATAAGATAACTGTAAATGCTCTTAAGAGTGTTGAATAGATCATTGTAGTGTGAGAAAAGAGAGGGGACTTATAAGATGAAGAAGAGGACTATTGCCAGAATGATGGCGGCCGTTATGGTCGTGAGTATGCTTGCTGGTTGTGGTGACTCAGACGGCGATACAGCGAAGAATGTGAATCTTGATCCAGATCATCCGGTATCACTGAAGATATGGCATTACTACAATGGAACCCAGCAGGCAATATTTGACAATTTGGTTGATGAGTTCAATGCTACCAAGGGCAAGGATGAAGGGATATCTGTCCAAGCCGGTGAACATAGGAAAGTTTGAGGAAATGCTCTACGAGGTATGGAGCAGTCATAACAGAGAATTCAGCGTATTACGCTAAGGGGGGGATAAATATGACACAGCACTTGCAGACGATGATGTGTGAATACACCATACTGATAATCATGCTCTATATAGGTGTGAGATGTCTTAATCAAAGAAATAATAAGATCATAAGATTGTTTTCTCATTTTGTATTCGGAGTAATTGCTTTCCAGATAATAAATATACCTGTAAGAATGGTTGACGCAGGACTGGTGCGTATGCCGGCCGCGGTGGTTTTTGTGTTGAATTGCGGATTCATGATCGCAGAGACATTTGTGACATATGAATGGTTTTATTTTTTCGAGAGTATACAGAATTCATTATTTGTGGAAAAAAAGATAATACGGGTATTGCGCAGTATTCCGCTTGTTCTGATGATTGTGCTGTGTGTGGTCTCGTGGTGGACAGGCTGGCTTTTCTACGTGGATGATACGGGCATGTATCGCAGAGGAGTATTGTTTGCACTTCAGGTGGTGCTTCCGTATACCTATGTATTTGTGACACTCGTCAGTGCGATAGTATATTCCATTACCAGAAGAGAGAAGAGATCTGCTGTCATCATAACTATAGCACTCATACCTGCGCTTATATGTTCAGTGTTGCAGATTGTTGCGGGTGGTTCTTATGTTCTGGCTGGACTGACGCTTTCGGCGATGTTCGTGTATATAGAGCTTTGCATGGAGGATATCAGAAAGATTGAGAAGCTTGAGGTTATCGAGAAGGCCAACCACGATCTGGAGAATGCCCTGGATATGGCGAATAAGGCTAACAACGCCAAGACGGTGTTCCTCAACTCCATGTCTCATGATATAAGAACCCCAATGAATGCGATAATAGGCTTCACAGACCTTCTGAATGACAACCTGTCCGACCAGGACAAGGCGCGCGATTATATAGCCAAGATCAGATCATCAAGTGATTATCTGTTGTCTCTTATCAACAATGTATTGGAAATGGCGAGGATAGAGAGTGGCAAGACAGAACTGGACGAGAGCAGTATATCACTCAAAAGTCTTGATTCGGTGTACTGGCTGTTTGAGAGCCAGATGAAGGAGAAGAACATAGACTTTACATGGAATGTGAATGCCCAGCACAATAATATACAGTGTGATGTTGTGAAACTGAAAGAGATACTTATGAACATCATCAACAACGCATACAAATATTCTCTTCCGGGGGACAGCGTTACCGTGAATATAGACGAGCTTCCGTGCGACAGGGACGGCTATGTGAAGATCCGCACGATGGTGAGCGACACGGGAATCGGAATGTCAGAGAATTTCCTGGAGCACATATTTGAGGATTTCAGCAGGGAGCAGACATCTACGGAGAGTGGACAGTTCGGAACAGGACTCGGCATGGCGATAGTCAAGAAGATAGTCGATCTCATGGGCGGAGATATAGACGTACAGAGTGAGCCGGGCAAGGGAACCACATTTACCGTGACGCTCACACACAGAATATCGGAGGAGATAACTGACATAGGTGCGGTCTCGAAACGCAATGAAGATTATTCATTTGAGGGCAGAAGAATACTCCTGGCGGAGGATAACGACCTGAATGCGGAGATAGCCATGACCATACTTGCCGGCGCAGGCATGGAGGTCGACCACGCTGCAGACGGAATCCAGTGTATAGACATGCTGGAGAAAGCGGAGCCTGAATACTACGATCTCATTCTCATGGATATACAGATGCCGAACATGGACGGCTACAAGGCAACCATGCTCATACGAAAGCTTGACGACAAACGGCTTGCAGATATACCTATAATCGCCATGACCGCGAATGCGTTCAACGAAGACCGTAAGAAAGCATTTGAAGCGGGCATGAACGGACACATAGCAAAGCCGATAAGCGCAGCGGATCTAAAGATGACGCTGGCCGGGATCATGGAAGAATAATTTTGATGATTTTCCACATAATAACTCCAAAGCAATTATTTAACATGCAATGGAGGGTTGATACTGTTTATGAAGGCGACAGGAATAGTGAGAAGAATAGACGATCTCGGAAGGATAGTCGTCCCGAAGGAGATAAGAAAGGTCCTCAGGATAAGAGAGGGGGATCCACTGGAGATATTTACCGGCAAGGAGGGCGAGATCGTTCTCAAGAAGTATTCGCCCATGGCTGATCTGACTGCATTTGCACAGCAGTATGTGGAGGCCATATCCCAGAGCCTTGGGCTTCCCGTGGCTATCACGGATCGTGATTCTGTCATAGCGGTGGCGGGGATGCCTAAGAGGGAGCTGATGGGCAAGGAGCTTCACAGTGAGCTTGAGAGCGTGATAAACGACAGGAAAGCGATAGTTGCCCGCAAAGGCGATGCGAAGTTCATACACATAACCACAGACGACCTGGATTACGATGGACAGGTGGTGCAGACCATTATATCAGAGGGCGATGCAGTGGGCTCTGTCATCGTGATAGTGCGTGACAGCGGACACAGAATAGGAGAGATAGAGCAAAAAGCAGCGGTGATCGCGGCGGCATTTTTGGGCAAACAGATGGAAGGGTAGCCGGTAATGCAAGAATTTGGCAAAAAGTGAGTAAAATCAAGGGGTTTCGGCCTCGAAATCCCTTATTTTCCTTGACAAATATAACCATTTTAGGTATAACTATACATGTTGAGCTCAGAGTTTTCTGCTTTTGCGGGTAGCAGGCGGATGACAGAGAGCATTTATTTTTTTAAAGGAGGAATTATCTAATGAATAAGACAGAATTAGTTGCAGCAATCGCTGAGAAGACAGAATTATCAAAGAAGGACGCTGAGGCAGCATTAAAGGCTTTCACAGACGTTGTAGCAGATGAGTTAAAGAAAGGTGAGAAGATTCAGTTAGTTGGATTTGGTACATTCGAGGTATCAGAGAGACCAGCTAGAGAGGGTAGAAACCCAAGAACTGGCGAGACAATGACTATCGCTGCTTCAAAGGCACCTAAGTTCAAGGCTGGAAAGGCATTAAAGGATTCAATCAACTAATCTTTAAGGGTTTGATATGAGACTTGATAAATATCTTAAGGTATCCAGGATCATCAAGAGAAGAACCGTGGCGAACGAGGCATGCGATGCCAGAAGAGTCATGGTCAACGACAAAGTGGCTAAGGCCGGAACCGATGTCAAGGTTGGAGATGTTATCGAGATAGCATTTGGCAACAAGACGGTGAAGGTCAGAGTTACAATGATTGCAGATTCCACTAAAAAGGAAGATGCCAAGGATATGTTTGAGTATGTGTAAAAATATGCCGGAATATACATAGTGTATTCCGGCATATTTTTTTTGTGGGCTCATATAGTTTATTAAATAGCTTGAGAAGGTTTCTGAACATGGGGGAAGTTAATAAGGCAAAAACCCACAAGGTGGTCATGGACAACAGGAACAGTCTGTCCATGACAGGGATCAGCAAGGTCACATCCATAGATCCTGATCTGGTTCTGCTGGTGACCGAGCAGGGGAAACTCAAGATAATAGGCAAGAATATGCAGGCGACAAATCTGGACCTTGACAAGGGAATACTGGATCTCACAGGAAATATCAACTCCATGATATATTCGGGTGACAAGGAAGGTGCTTTTTCTATAAAGGGGTTGTTCAAGTGATGAGCGATATGGCGGCAGGGCAGCTCTGGGGATATGGGATATGTGTTGCAGCCGGAGTGTGCTCAGGTGTACTGGGATCGCTGTTCTGGTTCATCTCAAAGCTCTTTAGGAACAGCCGCGCGGTGGCGTGGATATGCGATATTACACTTTGGTTGATATTAAGTGTAGTAGTTATGGCGGTCAGTTACATATGCTGTGACGGAGATCTGAGACTATATATTTTTTTAGGATTTTTTTCAAGTTTTTTACTTGTATTTTTTACTATAAATTGGGCTGCTTCGAAAATTGCAAACCATATATTGTGTAAGAAAAAACAAGATTCAAAAAATGTGAAAATGTGACGGCGAAAAGTGCGTTGACATAATTAGTCTTAAATAGTAAAATTATGTCAATATGTTCGTTTGGCTACGAACTTTTTGTATATTATTACAAGAAAAGACAAGTAATAAAGTAATGAATGGGGAGTTTCTAATGAGTAAGACGGTCGGCAGATCAAAGTCAAAAAAGAATAACAAGATCACAACGAAGCTTGGAATGGTTCTGGTTGTGAGCTGTCTGATATTGCTGGCAGTGGTTGTACTGTACAAAGCACAGAGCCTGAAAGCACAGAAGGAGAGCCTGCAGGTTCAGGCGGCGGAGCTTCAGGAACAGCTTGACAGTGCGAAGGAAGATTATAAGAAGCTTGAAGAGCGTGAGAAATATATGCAGACAGATGAGTATGTTGAGGATGTGGCCAGATCACAGCTCGGTCTCATATATCCTGACGAAATCGTGGTAAAGCCGGAGGAATAAAGTCAGAACATAGCGGATGCTGATTTCAGCATTCGCTATTTTTTTGCGCATTTGACGGATATACTTCTTGTCACTATGAACAGGAAGGCGGGAAAGTGTTGATGAGAGAAAAGGTAAATGGGTTCGTCGGAGTGATGGCGGTGGCTATTCTGTGTATGGTCAGCGGCTTATGCATGGTCTGGGGGATAGCCCCGGTGGTTCTGGCTGTGTATGTGGCGGCCTGTGCGGTGTGTGGGAGATACATGATAACCTGCATCGGGTGTGCGGCGGGAGTCGCAGCCGGATCTATGGGCATAGCAGGGCTGTTGCACGCAGATGAGTATATGATACCGGGGCCTGTGTATTCCGGTGTGATGGTGACGGAGAAATATCTGGTGCTGCTGGGACTTGCGATGTGTCTTATGAAGATCGTGTACTCCAGAAATTCCAGATCGTATGTCAGGGTGATCGTCGTCATGTCGGCTGCCGTGCTTATGGGAAACATAGTGGTATATGCGGATAACATGCTTATGGCTGCCGCTTATGGAGTGGTGGAGGCTGCGATATTCATGTGTGCCAGTGTGATACTGAAACCGGGGATTGGACTTCTATATACATATATCTGCGGGGATGCCTCGGATGTGGAGAGGGATGAGAGTTGGAATGTAAGTCAGGGCATAGTGAGCCTCATGGCGCTGGCGGCGGTCGTTCTGTGGGTTGTTCCGGGTGAGGATATCTACAGTGTGAATCCGGCATTTATGCTGGCTCTAGTTCTGATATTGTACGCGGTGTATAGAACTGGAGCGGTGTACGGATGCGGAATGGCGGCGGTGGCGGGAAGCATCGTGTCGGTCAAGCTGAATGACAGCAGGTGGCTCATGTGGATGCTCCTTGTGACGCTGGTCATGCTCATAGGCCGGGCACTCACTGGGAGAAGAAAGGTGTCTGCAAGTCTGTTCTATGTTCTGGGATGCGTTCTTGCCTCCGTGGCGGATGGGACAGTGCTGTGGAACGGCTCTGGGCGGGAGATCGCATTTTACTATATAAATATCGCCGTTCCGGTCGTATTGTTCGCGTGTATACCTGGTGCTCTGCTGGGCGCCATGGACGAGGAGACAGATCCGGCGTGTCTTCAGGCGGCCGCTGCGGAGATTAACAGACTCACGGCCTGCAAGATAGAAGATATGGCAAATGTGTTTAGACGGCTCGATTATACATTTGCCGGGAGCGATGAGCCGGCGATAAGCTTGGGACAGATCGGCGAGCTCGTGGATGGCTTCAGGAGACAGATAGATCTGATAGGTGAGGCGAGGGAGATATCCGATGAAAAGCTGCTGGGGCAGATAAGATCGCTGGGGATGGACGAGGTCAGGGTCACGGCATCCATGGACAGTGGCAACAGGAGCCGATACTATGTGGCGGGAAAAACGTCAGGTCAGGGCATGGTGCTGTCAAGACAGGTGGCTGATGTACTGAGTGGGTACTTCAGGAAGAATATAAGGGCGGGCCTGGATTCGCCGAGCCTTTTCTTCGATGAGTACAGATCTGCCGTGTACGAGGAGGCGGCGCGTTACAAGGGGCGTTACCATGTCAGAAGGATAAAGAAATATGGCTCTCCGGTGTCGGGGGATAATTTCTCGGTGAAGGAGTATGAGGATGGCAGGCTGGTGATGATGCTGTCTGACGGCATGGGAAGCGGAAGCCTGGCCTCCTGCGAGAGCTGCATGATGCTGGACACAATGGAGGAGCTGCTGGAGGCGGGATTTACCCCGGAGTACAGCATTGCATTTGCCAATCGATGTATGTCCAGGAGAAATAAGGGCAGAATATTCACGACATTTGATATGGTGGTCATAGACATGTACGACGGCACCATGAGGAGCTTCAAGCAGGGGGCGTCGGTGACCTATGTGATACGCCCGGGCGATGATGGAAATGAGGTACGCCAGATAACGAGCACTACTCTTCCCGTGGGCGTGCTGGACGATGCCGAGTGCGACATGGCGGATGTGAAACTTGCGGCGGGGGATGCCGTGGTCATGGTGAGCGATGGGCTCTCGGATATGGATGTGTCCGATCACATGCAGGATGTGCTCAAGGGAATAAGAGTGGGTGACAGCAGACGGATGGTCGATGATATACTGGGCGCCATGATAGGACAGGGGGATGTGTCGCTTCGGGATGACGTGACGGTCATGGCGGCGGTGATATCAGGATCTGAGAAAAGTAGCGCAGCCTGAGTAACTCTATGCTATAATATGAAATTATGATATTTACAGAAGGATAAATGTATGGATGTATTTGAAAAAAATGTTCTTGAGTATATAAGAAAATACCACATGTTTGATGGTATAAGTCACTGCGTGTGCGGTGTGTCCGGCGGCGCGGATTCGGTGAGCCTGCTCACGGTGCTGGCAAGGCACAGGGCGGAGCTGGGAATAGATATACACGTTGTACACATAAATCACATGATACGCGGTGAGGCTGCGGATGGTGACCAGAGCTACGTTGAGACTTTGTGTGGTGAATATGGTGTCACATGCGACTCTTACAGGATCGATGTCAGGAAGCTTGCGGAGCAGGCCGGACAGACCGTGGAGGAGGCCGGACGCCATGCAAGATATGATGCATTTGACAGGATGCGTGCCAGATATGCGGATGAGGGCTGTGTGATCGCAGTCGCCCACAACCGCAACGATGTGGCTGAGACGGTTCTGTTCAACATGGCGAGGGGAACCGGAATGGGCGGCATAAAGGGTATAGCCCCGGTGAGGGATCACATAGTGAGACCGCTTCTTGGGAGCGACAGGAGCCACATAGAGGAATATCTTGACCGGCAGGGGATCAGATACTGTACGGATGCCACCAACAATGAGGATGATTACACCAGGAACAAGATAAGACACAGGATACTTCCTCTTATGAATGAGATAAATGGACAGGCCACGGAGCACATTTGCCAGATGGCCATGATGGCGGCTGATTACGAGCGGCTTGCTGCCGGACTGGTTGATGATTTCCTGACGGGACAGGGAATTGATGTCAGAAGTGAAGGCTGTGGCTGGACCGGAGACAGCACTGACCGGAGATATGAGCTGGACATGGCGGCTCTCAAGGAGCAGGACAGGCTCGTGCAGGAGCTTGTCATTAGAAAGCTCATCGGAATGGTGTGCGGAGGCCTGAAGGATATCGGCATGAGCCATGTGTCGGAGGTTACGAAGCTGTACTCGGCTGACACCGGGGCGGGGATCAATCTTCCTGCCGGTGCGAGGGTGTGGCTGGAGTACGGCAGACTGGTATTTGCCGGCGGTGAGAACCGCGCCGGTGACCAGAGCTGTCAGGATGGCGGGCTACCGGGCTGCGTGGACATAGACATCACCTGTGATGGTGAGTATGAGCTGTGTGAGGGAAGGCTTACGGTCAGGATCTACGACAGACCTGAAGCCCTTGATCTTGCAAAAAAAGAGTGTACGAAGTTTCTTGATTATGGTAAAATAAAACAGTGTCTGCAGTTGCGGACATTTAAAAACGGGGATTATATAGTCGTTAATTCTGCGGGCTCGAGAAAGAAGCTCAACCGTCTGTATACTGACTGTAAGATACCGGTGGACAAGCGGCGTCATATTCCACTTGTGACATCCGGGCAGGAGGTCGTGTGGGCCGTGGGACTTAGGATTGGCGAGAATTATAAAGTGACAGAAGATACACAAAAGATAATTGAGTTGAATTTTAACAGGAGGAAACAGAGTTGAAAGAACAGATTGGTGTTATGCTCAGCAGCAGTGAGGTGGAAAACAGAATAAGCGAGATGGCAGCAGCCATAGATAAGGCATATGAGGGAAAGACGATACATTTGATCGGAATCCTTAAGGGAAGCGTGTTCTTCATGTGTGAGCTTGCGAAGAGAATGAAGAGTCCGGTCACCATGGACTTCATGTCTGTGAGCAGCTATGGCGATGGAACAAAGTCATCAGGTATTGTCAAGCTGAACAAGGACCTTGATGAGTCTATAGAGGGAAAGGATGTAATCATCGTGGAGGACATTCTTGATTCGGGAAGAACCCTTTCATACCTTGTGAAGCTTCTCGGCGAGAGAAAGCCTGCAAGCCTTGAGGTTGTGACCCTGCTTGACAAGCCGGACAGAAGAGTTATCCCGGTTGAGCTGTATATGACAGGTTTTGAGATCCCTGACAGATTTGTTGTGGGATACGGCCTTGACTGTGCCCAGAAGTACAGAAACCTTCCATATATAGGTGTCATAGAGCAGTAATATATTGATTAAGGAGCATATACATGGAAAATATGGATAAGAGAAAATTCAGGAATGGAATGATAATCTATCTGTTGATCCTGATAGTTGCTTTCATCCTCATAAACAGATGGATGCAGAGCGACAAGATTGAAGTGACCACCACTTACAGTTACACAGATCTGACAGAGGATTTGGATGATGGCAAGATATTGGCATTGTCGATACAGCCAAATGCAGAGATTCCTACGGCGATAGTTCAGGTGCAGTTCACCAACGGAAAGACTCTTGCATTTTATTCCACAGATGTCAATGATGTCGTGAAGATTTATAACGACTATCAGGCAAGTGTGGACAAGTATAATGCGACCGTAAGCTCGGATGACGATAAGAAGGTCGTTGCCAGATGCAGCCTGAACGATGTGGAGAAGACGAGCATATGGAGTGTGATAATTCCGTATGCCCTTGTCATGATCGTCATGTTCTTTGTCATGCTGCTGTTCGTGAGATCATCACAGGGCGGTGGAGGCCAGATGATGAACTTTGGCAAGAGCAGGGCGAAAATGACAGAGCCTGATGAGAAAGAGAAGGAAGATAAGAAAAATAATAAGAAGAAAATAACATTTGACGATGTTGCCGGTCTCAGTGAGGAGAAAGAGGATCTCGAAGAGATAGTGTGCTTCCTCAAGAACCCGGGCAGATTCGTCAAGGTCGGTGCACGTATACCGAAGGGAGTTCTTCTTGTCGGCCCTCCTGGAACAGGTAAGACACTCATGGCAAAGGCCATAGCAGGAGAGGCGGGGGTTCCGTTCTTCAGTATTTCAGGATCAGACTTCGTGGAGATGTTCGTCGGTGTCGGTGCAGCGAGAGTGAGAGATCTTTTTGCACAGGCAAAGAAGAACGCACCATGTATCGTATTTATAGATGAGATCGATGCCGTTGCCAGACAGAGAGGTACAGGACTTGGCGGTGGACATGACGAGCGTGAGCAGACTCTGAACCAGCTCCTTGTAGAGATGGATGGATTCGGAGCGAATGAGGGAATCATAGTTCTTGCAGCTACCAACCGTGTGGACATACTGGATAAAGCTATCCTCCGTCCGGGACGTTTTGACAGAAAGATATCTGTCAATCCTCCTGATATCAAGGGCAGAGAGGAAATCCTCAAGCTTCATGTTGCGAACAAGCCTCTGGCAGAAGATGTTGATCTCAACGAGATCTCCAGAACAACAGCCGGATTTTCGGGAGCTGATCTTGAGAACCTGATGAATGAGGCTGCGATCTCTGCTGCGAAGGCCGGCAGGGAATATATCAATAAGGAAGATGTCGACAAATCATATATCAAGGTTGGAGTCGGTGGTGAGAAGAGGAGCCATGTGGTCTCCGAGGAGGATCGTAAAATCACGGCATATCACGAGTCGGGACATGCGATACTGTTCCATCTCCTTCCATATGTTGGCCCGGTGCATATTGTGTCTATCATATCTACAGGTACCGGAGCCGGAGGATATACCATGCCGCTTCCACAGGGTGATCAGGAATATCTTACTAAAGCGCATTTGCTCAACGAGATAAAAGTTAGCATGGGCGGAAGAATTGCAGAGAAGATCATATTTGGCAATTTTACCACGGGCGCTTCACAGGATATCAAGATGGCCAGCGGTTATGCAAGATCCATGGTTACGAAGTATGGAATGTCCGAAAATCTTGGATTTATCAACTATGAGAGCGATGATCAGGAGGAGGTATTCCTCGGGAAAAATCTTGGACATACCAAGCCATACAGCGAAAAGATAGCCGCCGCCATAGATGAGGAGGTTAAGCGGATCGTTGACGAGTGTTACAGGGAGGCTTATGAGATTTTGGAGCAGAATGTGGATGTTCTTCACAAGTCTGCAAAGCTTCTTCTTGAGAAGGAGAGAATAACAGGAGCTGAGTTTGAAGCACTGTTCGATAGAGACGATGCTAAGGATGCAGATGCAGATGTTCAGAGCAACGGTGCAGAGCAGAGTACAGCAGAGAATGTAAATGCAGCAGATAATGCTGTTGCAGAGCAGAAAGCTGAGACTCAGACAGACAAACAGTAATATATAAAGACAATACAGATGCCCGCAGTTTTCTTGCGGGCATTTGGCTTATGTTGGATATATGACGGAAGGGAGAACAAGGGATGAAGATAATAAAGAGAGGGATAAATGCGGTGATACCGTTCCTGCTGGCAAATGTATATCTGCTGGCAAGATGTCCGGAGTGGAATATACCACTCATGCCGCTTATAGTTGTGGTGTTCATAGCAGTATATGTACTGCTGACCGCGATGCCGCTTCTCGGTCTGAAGAATATACAGTCTAAGGGTATCAGAAGGTGTCAGAGGGGATGCGAGAATCTGTATTCTTTCCTGGCGGCAACGGTCATGTCTGTGGCTGTGCTGATACTAATGTTGGTGCATGTGATAGATGCCAGGGCGTGGACATGGAAGAACTGGGTTCTGTACATACTCACGGCGGTGGCTGTACTGGCGGTCACATTCTGGGTTGGAATAATAAGGATATATGTGTCATCCAGGCAGCTCGGTATCAAATGGAGAGTGATCGGTATACTGTGCGGTTGGATTCCGGTGGTACATCTGATAGTCCTTGGCAAGCTGATAAGTCTGGCATCCGGTGAGGCGGCCTTGGAGAACGAGAAGCTGATACGGGATAAGGCGAGACAGGCGGACCGGGTCTGCGCCACCAGATATCCTATACTCATGGTGCACGGAGTGTTTTTCAGGGATTTCAGGTATCTGAATTACTGGGGCAGGATCCCTGCGGCGCTTGAGGCAAATGGAGCTACCATATTCTACGGAAACCATCAGTCCGCCGCATCTGTGGCAGACTCCGGACGGGAGATAGCAGACAGGATACAACAGATCGTGAAGGAGACAGGATGCGGCAAGGTGAACCTCATAGCCCATTCCAAGGGAGGTCTTGACAGCAGATATGCCATATCGAAGCTCGGCATGGCACCTTATGTGGCATCACTCACAACGATTAACACTCCGCACAGGGGATGCGAATTTGCGGATTATCTTCTGGGCAAGATACCGGAGAAACAGCAGCAGACCGTGGCAAATGCCTACAATTCTGCACTCAAGAAGCTGGGTGACACAACCCCGGACTTCATAGCTGCGGTGACGGATCTCACGGCATCAGCGTGTGAAAAACTGAACAGAGAGCTCCCTGATCCGCAGGGGGTATACATACAGAGCACGGGTTCATGTATGAAGAAGCCTTCAGGCGGACGCTTCCCGCTCAACACCACCAACGCATTCGTAAAGCAGTTTGATGGTGAGAACGATGGACTTGTCGGATATGAATCTTTCAAATGGGGCTCAAACTTCATATATCTGAAGCCTCAGGGCAAGCGCGGAATCTCCCACGGAGACGTGATAGACCTGAACAGGGAAAATATAGATGCATTTGATGTGAGGGAATTTTATGTGGAGCTTGTGAGTGACCTGAAGAGACGCGGTTTTTAGAAAATGCCCGGTGTTTTGTCTAATTTGAACAATAAAAAGTAAAAATCAGGTAATATTCAGGAAATGTATTGTGATATTGCACAATGACATTTGCCAAATAAAAAAATGTTTGGGCAGACTTTTGACGGAATTTGTATATAATAATATTTGTAACCCCCAATACATTATATAGTTTTGGCTACACCCCATAAAAGTAACAAAATACCTTCTCCAAAAGAGACAGTCGTTCGGTGACTGTCTCTTTTACTTTTGGTGAAAACAGAAATTGGGCAGGATGGTCTGATATGAGGCGATTCCTGCTGTATATTTGCAGCTAATATATGTTTTATCTTGTTGCCTAATCTCCCGAAAAGTATTAATATAAAAAAGAGTATGTGCAAGGGAGATTTTATTGTATGGTGGAAAAGAAGACCAATGGGCAGAAGATACATGATTATGTATATAATGTAAAGCCCATACTAAATAAAGGCGGACTGTTTGCGGACGGAAGCAAATATTATGTCAGCCCACAGGAGCCGGATGTGGATCAGGATGTGAATGTCAGATTCAGGACTACAGCCGATAATGTGGATGAAGTGTTCCTTATATATAATGAAGAAAAGATACAGATGACAAAGGAGAGTTCCAACAGAATATTTGACTTTTATACCGCAACGATACCTGGAGGTCTGCCATTCATAAGATATCATTTTGAGATACATTCGGGAAGGGTCACATGCTTTTATGACAAGCTGGGACCTACGAAGCAGAACGACAGAGAGTACGACTTTGAGATATGTCCGGGATTCAAGGTACCGGAGTGGGCAAAGGGTGCGGTATTTTATCAGATATTTGTGGACAGGTTCTGCAACGGGGATACTTCCAATGATGTGCTGGATAATGAGTACGCATATATAGGTACCGGTTCAGTTCAGGTAAAGGACTGGAATCAGAGGCCGAGCATCATGGATGTGGGACGTTTCTATGGCGGAGATCTCCAGGGTGTCAAGGATAAGCTTGATTATCTGCAGGATCTGGGAGTGGATGTAATATATCTGAACCCTATATTCGTATCACCATCCAACCATAAGTATGATATACAGGATTATGATTATGTCGATCCTCATTTTGGAAGGATCGTTGACGATGAGGGTGACTGCCTTCCGGGCGGATGCCTTGAGAACAAGCAGTCGTCGAGATATATCAACAGAGTTACAAATAAAAAGAATCTTGAGGCTAGCAATCAGCTCTTTGCCGAGCTGGTTGAGGAGATACACAAGCGTGGCATGAAGGTCATCCTGGATGGCGTGTTCAACCACTGTGGTTCATTCAACAAATGGATGGACAGGGAGTGTATATACGAGAATCAGGAGGGCTACGAGAAGGGTGCGTTTGTATCGAAGGATAGCCCTTACAACACTTTCTTCAAGTTTTACAATGACAATGCATGGCCGTACAATACAACATATGATGGCTGGTGGGGACATGACACTCTTCCAAAGCTCAACTATGAGGACTCGCCGAAGCTGGTTGAGTACATTATGAAGATAGCAAGGAAATGGGTGTCACCTCCGTATAATGCAGATGGATGGCGACTTGATGTGGCTGCGGATTTGGGACATTCCCCTGAGTACAATCACCAGTTCTGGCGGGAGTTCAGGAGAAATGTAAAAGAGGCTAATCCGAATGCCATTATTCTGGCGGAGCACTATGGTGATCCGAAGAGCTGGCTGAAGGGCGACCAGTGGGATACAGTCATGAACTACGATGCGTTCATGGAGCCTATCACATGGTTCCTCTGCGGTGTTGAGAAGCACAGCGACGAGTTCCGCGGTGACCTTCTGGGTAATTATGATGCGTTCAAGGGCGCGATGAACTATCACATGTCCAGATTCCTGAGACCATCGATAGACGTGTCCATGAATGAGCTGTCCAACCACGACCATTCCAGATTCCTCACGAGAACCAACAGAAAGGTCGGACGTCTTCACACCATGGGAGCGGATGCTGCCGATCAGGGCGTGGACAAGGGTATATTCAGACAGGCTGTAGTATTCCAGATGACATGGCCGGGCGCTCCTACCATATACTATGGCGATGAGGCCGGTGTGTGCGGATGGACAGATCCAGACAACAGAAGAACTTACCCGTGGGACCACGAGGACAAGGAGCTTATACAGTTCCACAAGGATATGATAAGAATACACAAGTCCTACGAGGCACTTAAGTCGGGTTCGGTATTATATCTCCATGGCGGACATAAGATACTTTGCTATGGAAGATTTACGGACAACAAGCAGGTGGTAGTCATCATGAACACCAACTATGAGGATGTGGATCTGAAGCTTCATATCCGTCAGATAGGTGTGTACAACCACTCGATACTCAGAAGAGTCATGCTGACAAATGAAGAGGGCTATACGCTGGAGCCACAGGATTTCATGGTGGAGCACAACGTACTTACGATCAAAGCCCCTAAGATGAGCGCGATGGTGCTTGTTCGTGCCTGATGGCCGGAAGACAAAGATATACAAGACAAAGATATATGACATAAAAATATAAAAAAGTTCCTTTGGACGAATGATGTTATTGAAAGAATCATTTGCCGGGGAGCTTTTTTATTTGCAAGAGTAATGCTTGCACAGAAAATGAATTGAAAATGGAATTGCTTGCCCGTGTTATCGTCTAAATCTGCGGCGAGCCGAATTCTATGTTTGTCCATGACTTTGTAACGATCCAAGAAACACAATTCAGAAAACAGATAGATTAAACTACAGGTTGGGTGAAAAATATAGGGAGATAGGGTATATTGGACAAAATAGTATTGTAAAGAAGGAGGCAGATAGAATATGAGAGTATTGCTTTTGCTTAGGGGATCTGCCGGTTGTGGCAAATCTACATGGATCGAGCAGAATGGATTAAAACCATACACACTTTCAGCGGACGACATCAGACTGCTTTGTCAGAGTCCGGTGCTGCAGGTGGATGGTACGAGAGGAATCAGTCAGAACAATGATGGTACGGTGTGGAAGACATTGTTCAGCCTTCTTGAGATCCGCATGCAGAAGGGCGAATTTACGGTGATAGATGCCACGAATTCCAAGACTTCGGAGATGAACAGATATAAGAATATGTGTGAGACGTACAGATACAGAATGTATTGTGTAGATTTTACAGATATACCTATAGAAGAGGTGAAGAGAAGAAATGCCGGGAGGGAGGAGTTCAAGAGGGTATCAGATGACGTTATTGACAAGATGTACTCCCGCTTTGCCACACAAAAGATCCCTTCGGGAATCACGGTCATAAAGCCGGACGAGCTTGACAGCATCTGGATGAAGAAGAGGGATTTCTCCCAGTATAAGAGGATCCATCACATCGGGGACGTTCACGGATGCTATACAGCGCTGATGAAGTATCTGGATGACAATGGCGGTATAAAGGATGATGAGTTCTATATATTTACAGGTGATTATATCGACAGAGGCGTGGAGAATGCGGAGGTTGTAAATTTCCTGATATCTATCACGGACAGGAAGAATGTTCTCATGCTTGAGGGCAATCACGAGAGATGGCTGTGGCTGTGGGCAAATGACTGCACCGGCAGGTCGAAGGAGTTTGAGCTTGTGACAAGACCAATCCTCGATGCTTCCGGAATCGACAAGAAGGAGGTGCGGAAGCTTTACAGAAGGTTTGGACAGTGTGCTTACTATAGCTACGGTGATAATGTATATCTGGTGACCCATGCGGGACTCAGTGTGATTCCCGACAATCTCACATTTGTGGCAACTGATCAGATGATACATGGAGTCGGAGCTTACAATGATTTCGAGAAGATCGCAGAGACATTCTACGGGAAGATGCCGGCGAATTACTATCAGATCCATGGACACAGGAACACCAAGCTGCTCCCGGTGCGGGTGAATGACAGAGTGTTCAACCTTGAGGGCAGAGTCGAGTATGGCGGGGAACTCAGATGCGTTCGGGTGGATGCTGATGGAATCCATGAGGTGGAGATCCACAACGATGTGTTCAAGGCACCTGAGATACAGGAGGAACAGACCGTTACCACAAGCTCTGTTGCAGATGTGATCATCTCCTTGCGGGGGAACAGGTACATACAGGAGAAGACATTTGGCAATATTTCGTCATTCAACTTCACGAGCAAGGCATTCAATGACAGGGTGTGGGATGAGCAGACCACAAGAGCAAGGGGCTTGTACATTGACACATTCAAGGGAAGAGTCGCAGCGAGGGCGTATGACAAGTTCTTTAATATCAATGAGCGCCCTGAGACAAAGTTTGATATGCTGCAGAATAAGCTGCAGTTTCCAGTGACTGCCTATGTCAAGGAGAACGGTTTCCTGGGACTCGTGAGCTACGATGAGTACAACGACGATCTGTTGATAGCGAGCAAATCCACCATAGAGGGACCATTCGCCGGCTGGCTGAAGAATATGATATATGAGAAGGTGACACCGGAGAATATAGAGAATATGAAGCGGTTTGCGAAGGACAATAATGTGACATTTGTATTTGAGTGTGTTGATATGAAGCATGATCCTCACATCATAGAGTACCCGGAGAGCAATCTGTATCTGCTTGATATAGTTTACAACCAGATAAACTATGCAAAGTATGATTACGATGCGATGTGTGATACAGCCCACCGGTTCGGCCTGACACCAAAGAAGAAGGCTTGCGAGCTTGCAACCTGGCAGGAGTTCTATGACTGGTATTATGATATCCTTGAGGATGATTACGAGTATAACGGCAGAGTCATAGAGGGGTTTGTCATCGAGGACAGCGACGGATATATGACAAAACTCAAGCTTGCATACTACAATTTCTGGAAGTTTATGAGGACAATATCCCATGAGGCTATCAGAAACGGATATATCAAGAAGACATCGGCACTCACCACCCCTCTTGCAAATGAGTACTATGCGTGGGTGAGAAAGCTTCACGATACAGAGGATCCCGCAAATGTTCCGAGGGATATATGCACGCTTAGAAGATGGTTTTATAATGACATGAAGCAGGCGGAAGGCGATAGCCTGATATAGGTGATCATAAGAGATAACACGGTGAATGTTTGACGGGTTATGTTATATCATGGCAGCAGCCAGACATAGAAAATTATCCAGGCTGCTGCATATATTTACATGGTACGCTGAGTAGGAATGAGAGGTGATATTATATGATATTTTATACGTCAGATCTTCATTTTGGACATGCAAATGCTATAAAATTTGATGAGAGACCATTTACAGATGTGGATGATATGGCTGATGGAATGATACATAACTGGAACAGCAGGGTAGGAAAGAATGATACAGTGTATATTCTCGGGGATTTCTGCTTTAAATTGAAAGATCCGGAGCCGATCCTTGCAAGACTTAAAGGACACAAGCGCCTCATCCTTGGCAATCACGATCAGGTAATAATGGGAAGTGAGAAGCTGCAGTCCTACTTCGACGATATACAGAAGATGGACTATGTGAGCGACAGAGGTAAGCTGATAGTTATGTGTCACTTTCCGATAGCTGAGTGGAATAAGAAGAAAAGCGGGGCATACCATTTCTATGGACATATCCACAAGAGCAGTCCTGAAGTGTACAGCTTCATGACCGGCCAGGGACGTGCTTACAATGTAGGCTGCATGATCAACAACTACATGCCGTGCACCGCTGACGAGATCATCCGAAATAACGAGATATATCAAGCCAGATTACAGTCAGAGGCTAAATGATAAGAGGTATAAGGACGTATGTATATGTAACTGGCAACCTGTATTTTCAAGTTTTGTAATTCCACATGCTTCCAATAACTGCCGGAAGTAAAATCAGAATGCATCATGTAGCGAAAACATAGAAGTAAACGGAAAAGAAGGAATAAGGAGGAATTGTATAATTATGAAAATATTAAATGACATATAGTGTAATTTAATGTTATAAAAAACCAGCCCATAGGTGTTAACGAAAAAGTAGATTACCTCCGGGAAAGCATAATAAAAAGTCTACACGGTGGTGTTGAAAATCGGTAGCGCAGACCTTCCTGCCTTGGCATTTTCTTGCTAAGTCGCAGACCTCAACGTCCTTATCGAGGTCGGAGACGCATGCAGATAGAAAATGCCAAGGCAGGAAGAAGTCAAGTGTGATTTTCAACACCACCGTGTAGGCTTTTTGCGCTTTCCCGGATGGGCACAATCCCTCGTCAGCACCTATGGGCGTCCGTCTCAGCACCCATGGGCATCCGCCAATCAATTCTTTGGAGGCAGCGTAATGTAATTTCGATCCACCGCCTGGAACAGCTTCGGCCGGAAATTCTCCTTGGTAAGTTCGAATATGGAGTGTGACACCAGGAAGTAATAAGCCTCCACAGCCTGATCCACGTTGATACTCGTGATCTCCGGGCTGTTCAGGTATCCCTTGATGGCAACGGTGAGACCCATTACCAGATACTTACATATAATAAGAGGAGACAGCATAGGATTGTCAGGAATCTGATCCGTGTCAAATATCTTCAGGTGTTCTTTGAAGAAACTGGTGAACTGTTCGATCATGACCTGCTCAAAGCTGTTCTGCCCGGTTGTCTCAAAAAGCTTTCTGTAAAGCTTCGCTTCATTAATAATGTGTGTGAAGAGATATTTTATGGCCTCAAGGATCATGTTGTGCTCAAGCAGTACCTCCAGTTCCTTGGTCACCTCATTGTAGAGCATGTAATCCATCAGCTCATATTTGTCTTTAAAATATCTGTAGAATATCGGTCTTGATATTCCGACGTCTTCAGCGATCATCGTGACAGTGATCTTATCAAAGGAATATTCGTTTACAAGCTTTTTGAAGCTTTTGATAATTTTATCTTCAGTCTTTTCCTCGCTTGGATTAGGCACTTTCCCAAACCTCCCTCAGTTTATAATTTGTTTATAATCAATTTTGAATATGTGTTCAAACGTTTGTTACAGATTAGCATATTTGTAACAAAATGTAAACGTTTTCGTATTTTGGGTAGTTTATTTAAGAAATATCAGGTTGTATAATCCACCACAGAATAGAAAAAGGAGATGTTATGGCTATGTTAAAACTAGGAGAAAAGATAGTAAGTGCGAGGGTCGTAATACTGATTCTCAGCTTAGTTCTTCTCATACCAGCGGCATACGGTTATATCAAGACCAAGGTAAACTACGATATTCTGTCATATCTTCCGAAGGATATCGAGACCATGAAAGGTCAGGATATACTGGTTGACCAGTTCGGTACAGGAGCCTTCTCACTGTATGTGGTAGAGGGGATGGAAGACAAAGATGTATCCGCACTGAAATCAAAGATTGAAAAAGTAGACCATGTATCAAAGGTTATATGGTATGACAGCTTTGCAGACCTGTCAGTCCCAAAGGATATGCTTCCTGAAAGCCTTTATGATGCATTTAACAATGACGAAAAGAATGCCACAATGATGGCCATCATATTTGATGATACCACATCGGCGGACGGCACAATGGATGCCATCGAGGAGATAAGAAGCATATCAAACAAGCAGTGCTTCCTGTCCGGTATGTCAGCGGTTGTCGTCGATACCAAGAAGCTGTCAGAGAAGGAGACCCCGATATACGTACTTATAGCGGTTATCCTGAGTAGTATCATACTGGCGATCACAATGGACTCTATCATGATCCCAGTACTCTTCCTTACAAGTATAGGAATGGCGATCGTGTACAACCTTGGATCAAATATCTTCATGGGTCAGGTATCATACATAACAAAGGCGCTGGCTGCGGTACTTCAGCTCGGAGTTACAATGGATTACTCCATATTCCTGTGGCACAGCTACAAGGCACAGCAGAAGGAATACACGGATAAGAAAGAGGCTATGGCACACGCCATCGCAGAGACAATATCATCAGTTGTGGGAAGTTCCATAACAACAGTTGCCGGATTCGTTGCACTGTGCTTCATGAGCTTTACCCTCGGACTTGACCTTGGTATCGTCATGGCAAAGGGTGTCGTACTCGGAGTTATCGCATGTGTAACGATACTTCCATCACTCATCCTTGTATTTGACAAGGCGATAGAGAAGACAACACACAGAGTAATACTTCCAGAGTTCAAGGGAGTAGGAAAATTCATAGCTAAGCACTACAAAGTATTCCTTGTATTGTTCGTGATCATCCTGATCCCTGCAATATACGGATACAATCATACAAAGGTTTATTACAAGCTGGATTCATCACTTCCAGACAGCCTGGAGAGTGTTCAGGCCAACACAGAGCTGGCTGAGGTATTCAACATGAATTCAACACATATGATACTTGTCACAAATGATCAGAGTGACAAGGACACAAGAAACATGATGTCAGATATTGAGAACATCGATGGAGTTAAGTTCTGTCTCGGACTTGACAGCATCATTGGAGCAGGTATTCCAACCGACTTCATACCTTCAGATGTCACAGAGGCGCTCAAGAGCGATGACTGGCAGTTGATACTCGTCGGATCAGAGTACGAGGTTGCTTCAGATGAGGTTAACAATCAGTGTACAGAGATCGATAATACCATCGATTCATACAACGAGAAGAACATGCTGGTTGGTGAGGCTCCTTGTACAAAGGATCTTATAACTATAACAGATAAGGATTTCGCATCTGTAAGTACAGTATCCATCGGAGCGATATTCATCATCATCCTCTGTGTATTCGGTTCAATATCACTGCCAATCGTACTTGTGGCAGTCATAGAGTTTGCGATATTCATCAACATGGGTATCCCATGCTTCACCGGAACAGAGATACCGTTCATAGCTTCAATAGTTATCGGTACTATCCAGCTCGGCGCGACGGTTGATTACGCCATACTGATGACAACGAAGTACAAGAGAAACAGACTGAACGGATACAGAAAGTTTGACGCCGTGGCAACAGCATGCCAGGAGTCAGTACAGTCCATAGTTGTCAGTGCACTTTCATTCTTCGCTGCAACATTTGGCGTAGGTCTTTACTCAGATATAGATATGATCAGCGCGCTGTGTACACTTATGGCTCGTGGAGCACTAATAAGTATGTGTGCAGTTATCCTGATGCTTCCATCAGCACTGATGCTCTTCGATAAGGTCATCATGTTCAGATACAGGAAGAACCTGATGGATGGACCATCAGCGAAGATTAGCGATGAGGACACTGCAGCCACTCAGGCATAGCAGTTATAAACAGATGTAACTACGGAACTTTTGTAATCTATGAAAAGAGGTAATAATATGATCAAATGGAAGAAATATATATGCGTTGCATTATCAGCAGTTATGATGGCATCACTGGCAACAGGATGCGGAGATACAAATGACAGTTCATCCTCAGACAAGGCCGAGGCTACAACCGAGAGCGAGTCAGACACACTTCAGGATGCACTTACATCTGAGATATCCAAGGATGGCGCATCTGACGCAGACAAGGAAGAGACAGTATATGTCCTTGCCGATGCAAATGGAAATGCAAATGACGTTACAGTCAGCACATGGCTGAAGAACTCAGACGGTGCAGAGGGACTCAACGACAAGACAAACCTCACAGACATCCAGAACGTGAAGGGCTATGAGGAATACAAGGACAACGGCGATGGCACTATAACATGGGCTGCAAATGGATCAGATATCTACTATCAGGGCAAGTCAAATGAGGAGCTCCCTGTAGATGTAAAGATAACATACAAGCTTGACGGCGAGGAGATAGAGCCTTCAGAGCTTGCAGGCAAGAGCGGTAAGGTCACCATCAGATTTGATTATACCAACAACACCAAGAAGACAGTCGCAGTGGACAGCAAGAATACAGAGGTCATCTCACCATTTGTAATGCTCTCAGGAATGATCCTTCCTGTAGATAAGTTCTCAAACGTTCAGGTTGAGAATGGTAAGGTCATCTCAGAGGGAAGCAACCAGATCGTAGTCGGATATGCAGTTCCTGGATTCAAGCAGTGCTTACAGGATGGTATAAATGACAGCAAGATAGAGACAGCACTTGATAACATAGATGTACCTGATTATGTTGAGGTTACAGCGGATGTCACAGACTTCGAGCTCTCAATGACCATGACGGTTGCAGCAAGTGACCTTCTTGGATCAAGCGCAGAGGATGCAATAGACGAGGTTAAGGATAAGGCTGATGTCAGCTCACTCACAGACAGCGTAGATCAGCTCGGTGATTCTGCAGATCAGCTCGAGGAGGGTTCAGGAAAGATCACAAATGGTCTGGAGACTCTGAAGGATGGTACTTACTCATTAAAGAAGGGCGCTGACACACTGGCAGACGGTGCAGCTTCACTTGAGACATATACAAGCCAGCTGGCAGATGGTACTTCACAGATATCAACAGCCATGGGAACTCTGGACGATGGAATCAAGTCTATAAAGGATGGTTCATCAGCTCTCAACGATGGTGCAAAGACACTGGCAACAGGAGCAAAGACAGTCGATACAAGCGTTGGCACACTCAAGAGCGGAGCTGACAAGCTGAACAGTGGTGCAAAGGAACTTCAGGCAGGCTTTGAGGGAACGGACAGCAATCCTGGACTTTCCAAGGGCGCAAGCTCACTGGCATCAGGAGCAAGCAATGCATATGCAGGTTCACAGGCACTTGCAAAGGGCGCTACAGAGCTCAATAATGGTGTGAACACATTGATCACCATGCTGACAGGAATGCCATCACAGATCGTAAGCCAGGCTCAGTCAAATGTATACAGCCAGCTCGGCGGTTCCATAACAAGCGAGGCCGGAATAGATGCGGCTATGTCACAGCTTGAAGGAGCACTTGCATTAGGTAAGACTACTCTGGATGCGGCAAAGGGCGATGGAACATACGATGCATATTTTGCACAGTACACAGGCCTTGCAAAGGCAAAGGGTGCTCTCAATGCGATCGATCAGATAGGAACGACCCTCACAGCTACTTTGACTTCAGAGGAGACAACAGCACAGATAACAGCATTACAGCAGGGTGCTGAGACACTGGATACCAAGATGGGCGAGTTGTCAACAGGACTCAAGACCATCAGTGACGGTGCTTCAAGCATTTCAACAGGAATCGATTCCGCATATGCAGGTGTCAAGGCAATCGCAAAGGGAACCGGAGATCTCTCAAGTGGTGCAGCAGCACTCAAGAAGGGTACAAAGACTCTCAGCGATGGAGCAGCTACAATATCAACAAATATGAACACACTGTATCAGGGAAGCTTAACACTGGCAAATGGAAGCAGCCAGTTAAAGACAGCGGCAGGAACTCTTGATTCAAGTGCAGGCCAGATCGCAGCAGGAGCAAAGACCCTCAGTGATGGAGCATCACAGCTTGACAGCGGAAGCAAGACTCTGGATGACGGAGCAAAGGAGCTTGTAACAGGTTCAAAGACTCTCAGCGATGGAATGAAGCAGTTCAACGAAGAGGGTATCAAGAAGATCACAAAGCTGTTTGCAGGCAACTATCAGGCAGACATTGATTATATAGAGGCACTCTTCTCAGACGATACAACTTACACAAGTTTCACAGGTACGATCGATGGTACAAAGAGCACAGTTAAGTTCATATATGAGACAGGTGCGATCAAGTCTGACGCTGAAAAATAAGCGAAAAAACAATGAAAATCTTCGTGTTGACTTTACTGTAGCCTTAGGTTATAGTATAAGCGTCCGTGAGGATAATGGTAACATTTACTATAGTTTAGGAGGATTAGAACATGTTTGATAAGGTTAAGGCAATATTCGAGGAGCAGTTAGGAGTTTCACAGGACGAGATGAAGCTTGACACAAACTTCAAGGATGATCTTGGTGTTGATTCACTTGATCTTTACGAGATCGTTATGAAGCTTGAGGATGAGTTCGATGTTGAGATCCCTGCTGAGGAGCTCGATGACGTAGCTACATTTGAGGACGTACTTAACTACCTTAAGAGCAAGGGTGTTGAGGAGTAATATTGCTAACTGAACAGATTGGACTGTTTTGAATACATTTGTTATTCAAAGTTGTCATGTATCGGACATGACATAACTTTGGTAGCCAGCCAGGACATGAGTCCTGACTGACCATCCAAGGTTATATATATTATATGAGAGTTGATTTACAGCAGATGCTTTGAGCCACGTGGCTTGATGGCATGTGCTTTTTTTGTGCGTTAATACACCGCCAAGCGACACCGGCATCTCCGAGCTTGCTCGGTAGATGTCGGTGTCATTTGGCGGTTAAGCGGTACATGAAACACCGAAGGCCGGCAGGCCGGAGTGTGAATGTACTGCGTCAGGTTGCGGGAGCACGAAGTGCGGAGCAACCTGGGGTATTAACGCAGTATTAATTCTTGACCTTGCGATTTGCTGAGCCCTGTTCTATAATAAGAAGTGGCTGACCTGGATTTTGGATGTAGCATGATAGATGGATTGTACAATTCAATACAGGCAGATCGCAATGATGTACGAATGTAAATCAATTACAAATATAATAAAGGCGGTAAAAAAGAAATGGGTAAGACAGCAGTTATATTCCCAGGTCAGGGCGCACAGTATGTGGGCATGGCAAAGGATTTTTATGACAGTTTTGAGGACAGCAAGAAGGTATTTGACGAGGCAGATGACGTTCTGGATATAGAGCTTAAGAAGATCTGTTTCGAGGAGAACGATGACATCAACAAGACAGAGTACACACAGCCGGCCATGGTTGCTGCAGAGGTTGCCATATATGAGCACCTGAAGAACGCAGGTCTCAAGGCTGATGTATTTGCAGGACTCTCACTCGGTGAGTACAGCGCACTTGTTGCAGCAGGAGCCATGACTCTCGCTGACGGCATCAAGACAGTTAGAAGAAGAGGTATCCTCATGCAGAACGAAGTACCTCTCGGAATGGGCGGAATGGCAGCAGTCATAGCAATGGACGCTGACAAGATTGCCGAGATATGTGAGAACACACCTGGCAAGGTACAGATAGCAAACTACAACTGTCCTGGACAGATCGTTATATCAGGTGAGGCAGAGGCTGTTAAGGCAGCATCAGCAGCACTTGCAGAGGCTGGAGCCAAGAGAGTTATCCCACTTAACGTAAGTGGTCCTTTCCACTCACAGATGCTTGTTCCAGCAGGAGAGAAGCTTTATGACTTCCTTCAGGGCGTGGATGTTGCAGAGGGATTTGCCCCTTACTACTGCAATGCAGACGCAGAGGAGATCACAGACGCAGCCAAGGTAAAAGAGCTTCTGAAGAGACAGGTGTACTCATCAGTAAGATGGCAGCAGACAATAGAGAACATGATAGCTGACGGTGTTGACACATTTATCGAGGTCGGCCCGGGCAAGACTCTCACAGGCTTCATGAAGAAGATCAACAGAGAGGTAAAGAGTATAAATATTGCAACTGTAGACGATTTAGCGAAATTGGAGGAACTGAATGCTTAAGGACAAGGTAGCAGTGGTAACAGGTGCCGGAAGAGGTATCGGACGTGAGATAGCAAAGACATTTGCCGGATACGGCGCAAAGGTAGTAGTAAACTTCAACGGCTCAGAGGAGCGCGCAAACAGCCTGGTTGAGGAGGTCAAGGCAGCAGGCGGAGAGGCAGTTGCATTCAAGGCAAATGTTGCAGATTTCGCTGAGGCTGAGGCACTCATGAAGTTCGCAGTTGCTACATATGGAAGAATAGATATTCTCGTGAACAATGCGGGAATCACAAGAGACAATCTTGTACTTGGAATGAAGGAGGCTGATTTCGACGATGTTATCAATATCAACCTCAAGGGTACATTCAACTGTATCAAGCATGTGTACAGAACCATGATGAAGCAGAAGTACGGACGTATCATCAACATGTCATCCGTAGTAGGTATAGAGGGAAATGCTGGACAGGTGAACTACGCAGCATCCAAGGCTGGTGTTATAGGTATCACCAAGTCTATAGCCAAGGAGCTCGGAAGCCGTGGAATCACAGCGAACGCCATCGCTCCTGGATTCATCAAGACAGACATGACAGATGCACTCTCAGACAAGGCAAAGGAGGCTATGCTTGACCATATCACAGTCAAGAGACTTGGTGAAGTATCAGACATCGCTGAGACAGCAGCATTCCTTGCTTCAGATAAGGCATCATACATAACAGGTCAGGTCATCAAGGTTGACGGTGGCATGAGCCTGTAGTACATATATAATTTATCATAAACAAAGAGATCGTACCCTTGCAGTCCGGTCTCTTTATTTTTCATAAGGAGGAAACAGTACATCAGGTCTGTGGTGGATGGCTGGAGATAGTATGAGGGAAGAGCGAATATGGATCATAGCGGCGGCTGTTCTTATGCTCCTTCTGGTGATGAGTGTGGTGCAGCTGGTGCTTATGAGAAGGCGAAGACAGCTTGAGAGACAGTATAAGGAGCTGGAACAGACACTTTGCAATGGTGGTGAGCAGTACAGGAAAGCAGTGGAAGAAAACAGGGATTACAGACACATCCGTCATGATCTGAAAAAACAGGAGCGGATCATGGAGATGGTGGCAAAAGGCTCGGGTATAACACAGTATACGGGAAATGTGGTGCTTGATTCTGTCCTGACACAGGAGAAAATGTCTGCAGAAAGCAGCGGTATAGTGCTGAATATAGATGTGCCGGATGACCTTGCACTGAGTCTGTCAGACAGTGAGCTGGTAAGTCTTTTCGCAAATCTTCTGGACAACGCCAGGGAAGCGTGCGTGAGATGCAGCGGAAAAATGGCATACAACGCCGGGCAAAGGCCGCGGGAAATATCTATCGCCATCACATCCACCGGAAACGATATGTGTATCGCAGTAGTAAACAGCAAGCCATCAGATGAGCATCCGAATGTAAAAGATATAAAGACAAGTAAGCCGGATAAAGAAAACCATGGCTTCGGTGTGGCGATAATACGCAGTATAGTCGCAAAATACGGCGGTGTGATGCAGATGAGTGATGGCGGTGATGTGTTTCGTGTAGAGATAAATATACCCGGAATATAGATATAAATCAGTATTGCGTAATTATTGTTGATGCCGCCCGCTGAATGCGGAGAAATGGAGAAAGAATGTCTGACGGAATAGACTGGGCGAAAGTAACAGCTGAGGCCGGGAGCGCACTTATAGTGTGCACGGCAGTGCTTTCAGCGCTTCCATATAAAAGAAAAAAGATAAGTATCATAGCAATGTTTGCATTGAACTTTGTATTCTATGTGTGTGTGCAGCACCTCAAAGAAATGGGCGGAGCCGGTAACCTCGCTGCACCGCTGGCGGACATAGCATTTTCGTTTGTGACTATAGCACTGTTCACAAAGGGAATAATCTGGAAAAATTATCTGGTGTTTTTCCTGTCAGTACAGTGCTGTAATATCGGAACGGTTCTGGTTGTGCTGATCTTCAAGGCGTGTGCACAGACCATGACACGTATCACAGATGGAGTATACAACAGTGCCCCGGGAATTGTCATAGCTGCAGCTGCGTCAGCACTCATTGTTATTCCGATGGGACTGCTTTTCAGGCATTTGCTGCATCCTGAGATATATGACAGAGAACGGCTTTACAAATGTATCAGCATCATTCTTATCATAGGAAATGTATCAGAATATTACTTCCGGGTGTATGTCGACAACTATCTGAGGCGTGTGACAGAAAGAGACAGACTCATGGCAGTGCTGAGTATGGGATTTATGACTGCGGTACTTGTTATCACGCTTAATGTGGCAGCAGTGATATACAACAGGTCTGAGAGAAAGAGGATTCAGAGAGAAACATCCCTGCTTGAAAGTCTGGCGGCTGAAAATTATAGTCATTACCAGATGCTTGCAGATGAAAATCATGAACTCCGGAAACTTAGGGAAAATCACAGCGGACAGGCTGTGCGGGCGTATGCAGAAAAACTCCGGAAGTGTGGACAGGAGCTGGGAGGTTTTCCACTGTGTGGCAGTATGACGATAGACGCGTTGCTGTGTCGTTACAGCCTGGAGACTGCGAAGAAGGACGTGCGGTTTGATGCAGTAGTAGAACCCGTACTGGATATACCTGTAAGCGAGATGGAGCTTGTATCCGTGCTTGAATATGCAATGAGAGCCGTGTACCATGCAGTGGGCAGCTTGCATGGCAGCCGGTGGATGTCTGTGAAGCTCCGGTTTATGAATGGAATGATGCTTTTGATGGTAGAGGGCAGCATCAGTCAAACAGACTTCCGGCGGGAGGACAGAAGATGCATAAGATTGGTTCAGGAGATGGCAGAGAATCACTCCGGAGTTGTGAATCTGACAAGAGATGGAATACAGGTTTTCATACCAAATACAGGGGCGGACTGACAAATAATGCAGAAATGTTGAAAAATCAACGTTATAATATCCGGAGATGATGTAATAATATATGTGGACGGATTTCAGAACAGGCAGCAGGATGGTATTCAAAACAGACATAGCATATATAGAATTAGCTATGAAAAAATCAAACAAAAATAAAAGCACCAAATAAAAGTGCAAAATAAAAGCACCAAAAAAATAAAAATCAAATTAAAAGGAGAACAAATCATGGGAATTATGAAGAATATCAATCAGGCAGAGGTTTTAAAACTCAAGGATCAGGTGGATTATCAGCCGGGACAGGTAGTAAGCAAGACTCTGGCGCAGAACGTATGCATGAGCATCACACTGTTCGCATTTGACAAGGACGAGGAGATCAGTACACATGAGTCTGGCGGAGATGCATTTGTCACATGTCTTGACGGAGTGGGTGAGGTCACCATCGACGGAGTAAAGTATGAGTTGCATGAAGGAGAGTCTATAGTAATGCCGGCAAAGCATCCACATGCTGTATATGGAAAGGAGCAGTTCAAGATGCTTCTGGTAGTAGTATTCCAGCTGTAGGCTGGTGTTCAATGAAGGGAGATAGCTGATATGAATGCTGCTGAGCTCGGACTTGTGCTTATGTCATCGCTGCTGACATTTGCGGCTGGTTTTGCTGTGCCATTTAAGAAAAAAGGAATACTGGTTCGTCTGAGCTTTTGGCTGGTATTATTCCTGCTTGAACTCTGCGTACTGCTGATCCAGAGAGCCGGAGTGACAGGCAAGTTTGCAGCGACTGCATTTGAACTGCTTACCCTTTTCGTGCTGATCGGAGTATATTGTAAAGGGATTATATGGAAGAATTTTATCGTGTATTTTGTTACTACACAGTTCTCAAATATCGTGATGGCGGTTGAGACGATACTTTTTCCGGACATGGGAACTGTATATTCAGCTATGGTGGTTAGAGGCGGACATATAGATCCTGTGGCATACATTGTTCTTGTGGCGGTGAATGTGGTTGCAGCCTGGCTGAACGCACTGCTTGTACGGAGAATTCTGAAGCCGGAAATTCTCTCCGGGGCAAATGTGTACAGGGTTATGACGCTGATTATAATGACGTCTATTGTATTGATGGGTTCTCTGGGGCACGAATTTGTCGATGAGATGAAGACAGAACATGGAGGAGACAGTATGTTTCTGTTAGGATTCTGGATAGGATTCACTATTATATGGATCCTGGTATTCAATGTGATAGCACTCATCTATAATAGGGCAGAGAAGCACCGCATCAGAAGCAGAAAGGCACTTATCGAGAAACTTGCAAATGACAATTACAGCCATTACAGGACTCTGGCGCAGACCAATGATGAGCTGCGAGTGCTCTATGACAGGACAGACAGGTTCAGACACAGGATGGGCGGCGGACAGTCAGACGAAGGGCGGTCACATGCCGGTGGTGCCGGTGATATTATGGAAGCTGTTCCGGCAGGTAGAAAGGACGATGACAGAATATACGCCCAGCTTATGGAAAATGCTGATGCGGGAGTGCGGGACAGATATGAGTTCTCACTGAGCGGATGCTTAGCGGTCGATTCGCTGCTTTATGAGTACAGTGAGAAATCCAAGAACTTAGGAATCAGCTTTTCAGCCGTCATGGAACCTCTTGATGATATGAATGTGACAGAGCCGGATGCAGCGGCAATCGTGGAGTATCTGCTTGAAGATGCATTCGCAGGGATGAAAAGGCAGAAGAGACGGGAACAGGATAGTTCGTTGAAGAAAGCGTGGATTATGCTGGATGTGCGAGTGCTGAACGGAATGATGTTGTTTGTAATTTCATCAAACGTCGGTCAGGGAAACTTAAAGGGAAGATTCTATGATAGATTCTGTGAAAAAATTCAGGAAAGGTTTTATGAAGAAGCGCAGATGGATATACTGACAGACATTGCAGCCGGGTATCATGGTGTTGTGCAGAGAATAAATACGGATGGTGAGAAGCAGGTGAGACTGTTCATACCGGGATAAAACCAAAATCCGGTGACAGGTTCTGTATAACAAAAAGTTGTGCACGATTACATCAAAGTTATGCAACACTTCTTTTGTAAAAACGATGGGTTTGGTAACATAGTCATGATACACATATAACGGAGAGGTCTAGCGATGAAAGTAATAATTTGTGATGATTCTATACAAGAGGCGGAGATAACTAAGAAGGTCATAGTCGATAACAAACTGGCAGAGCTGTCAGATATAACAATATTCCTGCCGGATGATCTGAGAAAAGAGATTGAGGACGAAAAGCTTGAATGTGATATAGCAGTTATGGATATTGAATTTGATGAGGTTCCATACAATGGCATCAATCTCAGCACAGCCATCAACAAACTGCTTCCGGCAAGTCAGATCATATATCTTACCAATATCCTGGAATTTGCCCCGGAGGTGTACGAGACAAAGCATTGTTATTTCGTTTTAAAAGCCAATATGGATATTATGCTTCCGAGGGCTTTTCATAAAGCGGTAAATATAATAAACAAGAGTAAAGAAGATTCAGTGATGGAGATTATTGTCGATGGCAGGCGGATGCTAATACCGCAGCACGACATCATATATGTAGAGAGGGATCAGCGTAAGCTGGCGATACATACAGGCAAGGCGGAGTACGGCTGTTACAGCTCACTCAAGAAGTTCCTGTCTCAGGCGAGCAGTCTCTTTGTGAGATGTCACGAGGCCTATATTGTGAATCTAGATTATGTTAATATCGTGAAGAAGGATTCCATACAGATGAAGGGCGGGAAAGAACTCCCGATAGGCATATCTTTTGAGAAGAAATTCAGAACAAGTTATATGAGTTACTGGGCTGACAGAGTGTAATGGCAGACATTGCGGCGTATATCATAATTTTAGGAATGAACACTTTATAAGTAATATGCAGAAATGGGAATCTCCGCAATTGGAGATTCCCGTTTCTGCACAGGGAGACTTATTGGAAGAGCGCATGTATTGTGCACTTTTCATATGCCTGTTCCCTGGTATTATGCCTAAATAAATTAGAGTGATATGTCTGATGATTAGTCTAAGATGATTCCTGTGTCGATTCTCTTATTTGTTTACAACTTTTTGCTACAATTTGTTCAGCCTCGAATATTCCTTTGCAATTCCAAGAAGTTGGGCGTGCTGGTATTCGGTAAGCAATGATGTGTCAATGTATCTGACACTAGCTTCGTCACCCTTGAGAAGATAGTCGGTAGAGCAGTTAAAATATTCTGCAATGCGTAGAATCATATTTACAGACGGATCGATAGAGTTGTTCTCCCAGTTGCTGATGGTCTGGAAAGCAACAGATAACTCTCCGGCAAGCTCCTTCTGCGTCATTTTGTTGGCTGTGCGAAGTGTTCTTAATTGTTCGCCTATCATATAATCAGAGCTCCTTTAAAAAACAAAAAACGTAATACCCTCATAATTTTAATACTAGCTGAATGATATTTTTTTTACAAAAGATAAAACTATATTTATAATAGAACGTTTGAGTTAGGAGCAGTAAGTCAGCCCAAGGTGTAGTTATTGTGCGCTTTTAAGTATTATATTATGCAGCCGCTGCAAATATCAATCGGACTCTGACAAACTATCGAACGCATTTTCAAGTTTGTTCTGGAGCAAATGATATTTTTATGTCGCTATATGTATAAAATACTGGTAGCAGTAAACTGACTGTGGTAACATTTCATAAGTAGAAAATTTTAAGGAGAATATGTCAGGTTTTCTGCGAAAAACTGACATGCAGCTCCAGTTATATGTCGAGGAGGGGAAGTGGATCATGATATAGCAGCTATAATGTGACTACATGATTATTATAGATACTATAATGGTACGTATATAATGACGGAGGCAGTATGAAAAAGATAATAGTGACAGTGCTCGCACTGGTTCTCGTAGCGGCGGGAGTTATATTTATACTCCCGCACGGTGGGAAAGCCGGGGATGATACAGAAGTTGATAAAAATGGTGCTGATGAAGCCGTAGATAAAGAAAAGCAGGATGCAGAAGTGCCGGATGAAAAAGGTTCTGACGATACAGATATATCAGTCGGAAAGAACACATCAGATGTAGAAAAATCTGGAACTGCATCTGATACATCACAGTCAGAGCTTGTGGAAAAAACTCTTGCCGATATGACGCTGTATGAGAAGGTATGTCAGATGATGTTTGTGACACCCGAGAAGATAACAGGTATAGGTGGTGCTGCAGCTGCGGGAGATACAACAAAACAGGCCCTTGAGAAATATCCAGTCGGAGGAATAGTCTATTTTGCACAGAATCTGGAGAGTAAGGATCAGGTGAAGGAGATGATATCCAACTCCCAGAGTTACAGCAAGATAGGACTGTTTATATCTACGGATGAGGAAGGCGGCATCGTGAACCGTCTTATGGATACAGTTGGAACCACATATATAGATTCCATGTACAATTACAAGGACGATGGAACACAGAAGGCATATGACAATGCCCACACCATAGCCAGCGACATGGCGGCACTGGGCTTCAATATGGACTTTGCTCCAGTTGCCGATGTGTGGTCGAACCCTGACAATACAGTCATAGGTGAGCGGGCATACAGCGACGACTACGCCCAGGCTGCAGAGCTTGTGGGAAGTGCAGTGAAGGGCTTCAGGGACGGCGGAGTCATATGCACACTCAAGCATTTCCCTGGACATGGGGATACAGCGGAAGATTCCCACTACAGCAGTGCCTATGTGAAGCGCACAAAGGACGAGATTATGAAGGAGGAGATGCAGCCGTTCGAAGCAGGCATCAAAGCCGGAGCAGAATTCGTCATGGTGGGACATCTGATCGTTCCGGATATAGACGAAGTTCCTGCCACTCTGTCATACAAGATAGTGACAGAGATGCTCAGGGGAGATCTGGAATTTGATGGGCTTGTCATAACCGATTCGATGATGATGAGCGCAATCAATGACAATTACACAGTGGCGGATGCAGTCACGAAGGCAGTGAAGGCCGGTGATGACATGATACTTGAGCCGGCAGATTTGGACGCTGCAGTGACAGCACTCGAGGATGCCGTGAAGAACGGAGACATCACAGAGGACAGGATAGACGAGAGCGTCAGAAGAATACTGATTCTGAAGGAAAAGAAGGGACTGCTCAGCCAGAGCCGGGAATAAGCAGAATGTGTATCCGGGTACCGGTTCTGAGATAAGAATCAAATCTGTGCACAAGCACCTTTAATGCGGCTGCTCCATGTATTCCTAAAGTTATGCAATGAATCCCACAAGTTATGCAAGCGTTATTTAAATAATCCGTGGAGTTTTATAAGATATAACTAATAATGCCGAAGGCAGATTCTGTATGGCTGGAGTTTATAAGGAGGATGTTGCGTATGAAAAAAGGAACAACGTTTATGAGAAAGAAAAGGATATGGAGGATGATGGTGCTGCTGATGGCGATCATAGCTGTAGCCTTTGTAAAGCCGCAGGATCGTGTGAGTGCAGCGGAGGAAAGTGACGAGGATATTATCATTGATGGCGATGATGATTATGACAGGTACTCAGATGACTGGGATTACTATGAAGAGGGTGATGCGGAATTTGATGATCCGGATCAGTATCCACCATACATGGCAGGAACAACCAATAAGGCGACAGAAATAGAATGTGGCGAATCATATTTGGTGTCGAATACTAAGGCAAGTAACGAGCCGACAGGCAGAAGCTGGTTTGAGTATACCCCAAAGCAGGATGAGCGGGTATGCATAGAGATTTCTACCAACAATAAGTATGCAGGACTCAGGGTGCTTCTGCGTGATTCAAAAGGACTATATATAGCAAGTACCGGCGCAAAAAAATATAACGATGATGATGAGTACAGTGCCAGAAAATCTGCGAGGATGACACTGACTCTGAAGGCCGGTAAAAAGTATTATATTCAGACAGGAAGACTGGATTATGATGAACTGAATTATGATGAAGAAGCAGGAAATTATACATTGACGCTGAGAGGTGTGCAGGGAATAAAAGACATAGCATATATTACTCCGGGAAGGACACAGTTCCTGGCACAACTTGAAAATAACTATTTGTATAAGGGCTCGATGCAGATCATATATGAGGACGATTCCACAGATACGGTGACATTTGATCAGGATACATATTCAAATACAGAGTATACGGATATATATGGAAATAAAATCTATCTTCATATAAAGGGCATAGATGAGGAAAATTCAAATGTTGATATAGATGTTGATAAATTCTGTGAGCTGGACGAAGGAAATTACAGGATATATGCCGTGTGGGAAAATGGCGGTTCACATTCTGTAGACGGTGATGAAATATCTGTAGTGAGTGCGTCAACTCTTCCTGATGTAGGATTAAAGAGCTTCACAGTAAAGGGAGATAAAGGCAGAGTAGAATATTCATGGCACAGATTTGTTGCGCCTGAGACGACAAAATATACCATTAATAATTGTGAGGATGTATGTGTATATGAGGCAGCCTCAGATGGAAGTGTTACTTGTATATCTGAAAAAGATTCGTTTAATGCTGTCGCAGGAAAGACTTATTATATTGGATTATCAGGTAATTTTTCTGAGTATGACAAGGAAACCGGTGAATTTATCGCTTATGACACATGGGAGAGTCAGTTGACAAAGACCCTAGGAATCAAGACTATAAAGAACATTGTACCGACAAGGACGACATTTATAGCGGGATTTGATTCCGTACTCGCACGGGGAACAAAGGCTGTAATAGAATACACAGATGGAAGCACGGAGAATGTTACGTTTGAAGGGAACTATGATGGTGACGTATATTGTGTTACAGAGGTTGGAAATGTAAAAATATATGCAGAGGTTGATGGAGATATAGATCAGCCGGGAACATATAATGTGATCTTCAAAACAGACAGCGAGACCATAGAAGGAGCTTCCTATAGTGTGACACTGAAGAATATTACAGATATGGAACTCCCTGAGCTGAAGACCGGAAGGCTCATCATAGATACAGAATCAATGGACGAGCATCAGAGGGTGTGGTACAGGTTCAATGCCACAGAGAGTGGAACATACATATTCAGCAGAATGACATCGCTTTATGACGGCATGGTAGTGTATAAAGAAACTGCAGGGGATGTGGAACTTGTAGAGAGCAGTAAAGGAAAATTCATCGGGGAAAAGGGCTGTACATATTATATTGGAATATATGGAAGCTATTATGATGACGTGGAGGATCAGGAGAGTGACAGATGGGAGACAGATTTCTATATGCCACTGAATGTTACCGGTATAAATATATCATCCTCATTAAAGACCGTGTTTGCCGAGGACATTGAGAGTAACTTCCTTAATGGAGCTGTTATAGATGTGACGCTCAGCAATGGAAGCACAGAGCGATACACGATGGGTGAGGATTTTTCACCGAACTGTACATGGAACAACATATATGTAAAAGCAAATGATTCAGATGAAGAATATGGGCTTTATGACGCCGTTCCGGCTGGAACATATGAAGTGTACTTTGATATGAAGGATGGACGAACCATCACAGCCTCAAACAGTACATTTACAGTTAAACCAGTGACAGATATGGGGCTTCAGAGTATAGGTAATGGACAGAATCCACTGAACATATATATGGGATATGGCCCTGATGGCTATTACTATAAAAATGAATACTGGTCAGATTTGTACACATATACCGCTGAGCGGGATGGACGTTGTGCGCTTGAATCATACTTTAGTAACAATGGTGAGAGTGTATATGTAGATGCTGCGGAGGTATACGAAAAGACTGCGGATGGTATCGAAAAGATTGCTTACTGGGATGTGGACTCCGAGGATGACACAGACTATGGAGAGAGCACAAGGTATGTGTTTGATGTGGAGAAAGGCCATATATATTATGTGAGAGTTGGAAAGAATGTATGGTATTCATCAGACTATACAGTAGGTATGAGCACTGGAACGATAAGTGTTGAACCGCTCAGGATAGTGGATTTTATTAGTGTTACAGGTATCCAAAAATTTGAGTCAGGTTATAAGGGCGATTATGTTCAGGGTAAATGCTGCTACGACTTCGATGATGGTACTTCCGGAAGTATGCAGTATAGCTTTGGCGAGAACTGCAGAGAGGTAATGGTTGAGGGAAACAGATTCTATTATACTATTACAGACATAAACGGAAATGATCGTTCAACAGATACCAGTCTGGCAGATGGACGATACACAGTCAGGATACGATGTCAGACTGCGGATGAAGAACATATAATTTCAGTGTCATACACCATAAGGATTGGGGATGTGGTGCCGGTTACGGCCATAACACTTGACATGTCAGAAATCGACGGAATGGTAAATGACGTATTTACGGTAAGAGAGAGCGTTACACCTGTAAATGCCTCAGATCCATCAGTTACATGGAGCAGTTCAGATGAAGGAGTCGCCGTTGTCGATGATGATGGCCAGGTATTCTGTGTTGGCGCAGGTACAGCAACGATCACAGCCACGGCAAATGACGGAAGTGGTGTATCGACAAGCATCAAGGCGACAATACGAAGAAGAACAGCCAAATTCAACAAGGTTGCACAGATCAATAAGAAGGTCGGAGATAAGACGTTTGCACTGGGAGCAGAGCTTCTTGAGGGAGATGGTGCACTCAGCTACAGATCGTCAAATACAAATGTCGTCATAGTTGATAGAGGTGGCAAGGTTACAGTAAGGGGAGCAGGAACAGCGACTATCACAGTCACATCAGCACAGACAAGATCTTATGATAGGGCAGTGGTTAATATAACCGTAAAGGTTCAGAAACCTGATCCGGTGGATCTGTCAGCCAAGTCAGCGAAAACAACAGTGTCAGGAATAGTTGATGGAAAATACACCGGCAGCGGCGTGACACAGTCGAAGCTTACGGTTAAGGCAGGCGGTAAGACCCTGACAAAGGACAAGGATTACCGTGTGGCATATAAGAACAATAAGAATGTTGGAAAAGCCACGATTACGATAACCGGTATAGGAAGCTATAAGGGTACAGTGACAAGAAGTTTTAACATCGCTATATCCAAGGGAAGCACATACACAGTAGGAAAACTGAAGTACAAGGTGACGAATGCAGCTACAAATGGCAAGGGAACAGTGACAGTTACGGGAACGACCTACAAGACAGGATACAAGTCATTCAAGACTCTTTACATAAAGAAAACGGTGAGCATAGGAGGCGTTACATACAAGGTTACAGCTGTGGGAAGAAATGCATTCAAGGGATACAAGTACATCACGAAGGCAACTATCGGTGCCAATGTCCAGACCATAGGAGCCGGTGCATTCAGCGGATGCTCAGGTCTTAAGAGCATAACCATAAGCACAGCAAAGCTGACCTCGAAGTCGGTGGGCGCAAATGCATTTGCAAGGATATATGCAAAGACCAGCGTAAAGGTGCCGGCAAAGCAGCTGACAGCATATAAGAAGCTCCTGAAACAGAAGGGACTTCCGGCGAAGGCAGTGGTGAAGAAGTAGAAATTATGCGCAGCTAATGCAGACGGCAGAGGCCCTGGAGCATTCAGAGGCAGAACTGAAGCCGATCTATGATATGGTTTTAGAAGAACTGGGATGTATACAGAGTTAAATATATAAAATATAACAGTTATATAGTTGTATGTTGACATAAAAGCCGACAGGGACGAATAGAACGCAAAAGTCTATCGTTCCCGCCGGCTTTTATTTTTTCATAAGGAGAGAGATGCGTCAGCGCCTTTCATGAGACTGCTTCAATTGAAAAAGTTATGCAATGTAATTCTCAAATCATGCAAGATGTATTTATGAGAAAAGGGCTAAATATTACAATATGATCAGGAATTATATGCTGTTCCAGCCATTTGCCGGGGAGGTGGCTGTGCATTGTCTGTCGCGGTGCGTGCATGGCTGGAGTTAGATGAACAGGAGGAATGCGTACATGAAAAAGAGGATACTTGCGGTTGTAATGTCCATAGCGATGCTTATGAATACAAATGGTTTGGCATATGCTGCTCAGAATATGGACAATACATCACAAGGCAGTGGGATAATCAGGATTTCGTCAGAAAAAGACCTGAAGAAAATAGCTGATGACCTGTCAGGCCATTATGTTCTGACGAATAGTATTACATTGAAGAAAGAATGGAATCCGATAGGAGATAAGGACACGCCGTTCACAGGAACACTGGATGGAGACGGACATGCGATAAGAGGCATGAAAGTGTCTGTGCAGGATAATGAGAAAAGCGTATATGGTGGCCTGTTCGGCGTGGCGGAAGACGCTGACATCGAGCAGCTGGCGCTGGAAGATATAAGCATACAGAACGGCACAGGCAGTGATGCTTATATGGGTGGAATAGCCGGTAAGATGACAAATACAAGCATCAGTGACTGCTATGTATCGGGAAATATATCTACTGGTACAGCAATGACACAGACAACAGGTGGAATAGCTGGTGCAGTATATCAGGACGGTGATTCAGCCTATGACAGCAGTATAAGCACAAGCTTTGCAAGGGTAGACATATCCAATCCGGAAAGAGGCGTGGCCGGTGCAATCGCCGGATGGCTGAGTGAAAGTGAATGTGTGCAGAACTGCTATACAGATAATGACAGGCTGGAGCTGTTTACTGCGAAAGAAAATCCGGAAAACTGCCGCGCACTCGTGGGTGATGCTCTGGCAGGAGAGGTTAACTATGCCGGATTTGATTTCCAGAATGTGTGGGCGATAACAGATAAAGGTCCGAAGCTTATCAGCCAGCTGGCAGACGATGAGAAGAGTTCTTACATAGAGAACTTCACATACCAGGACGATAAAGCAGCTGCCAGCGAAGAAGTATCTTCAACTGAAACAACGGAAGAAGAACAGCCAAATCAAAAAGAAGAACAGGCTGCAACAAAGAAAGAAGAAGAGAAAAATACTAAAGAAGAAAAGAAGAATACTAAGCAGGTATCAAGTGAGAATACAACTGAGAAAGAGGCTGTAGCGGTTCTGAGTGATACCACAAGCGGAGATTTCACTTATTCAGTGACCGGGACTGAAGCGGCGATAACAGGATATACGGGCTCAGGTGGAAATGTAGTAGTTCCTGATACTATCGATGGGTATAAAATTACCGGCATAGGAAGCTCTGCGTTTGCAAATAATACTTTGATAACGTCAGTGACTTTGGGGAAGAATATAAAGGAAATAAGGAACAATGCCTTCTCTTCATGTACACATCTTGAGAGTGTGACGATGAGTTATAACAGTACAGTTGAGTACACAGCAAGCATAGGTGATAGTGTATTTATTGACTGCACGAGCCTTGCAAAAGTAAGTCTGTCAGAGAATGTGGCAAGCATAGGAAACTATGCGTTCAGCGGCTGTAGTGCACTTGAAAGTCTTATACTTCCGGAAAGTCTTACATCTATGGGATCTCGGATGATAGAGGGAACAGCAATAAGCAGCATAACGATACCGAAAAATGTAAGCTCGTGTGGTGGAGGATATTATAATAGTGATAATGGTCCTCTGGCAAACAGCAAGGTGCTGACGACAGTAATATTCGAGGAAGGAATGACAGCGATACCGTCGTATATTCTGGCGAGTGATGATTACACCAGTTACGTGAGCAAAGTTATTATCCCCGCCAGTGTTAGGTCTATAGGTGATTATGCATTCTATAAATGTAACAACATGACGATATATGGCTATACCAATTCGTATGCCCAGCAATACGCTGAGAGTAATGAGATACCATTTGTATCAGTTGCCATTGCAAAGAATGCAACAGCAGACGATGTCATGTCCCACATCAATCTTGGAGACCTCATCAGTGATGTGTCTCTGGAAAATACGACTATATATGGACCATCGGTAACTATCGATGGAAATACATTCTCTCTGTTCCAGTTCAATGCGGGAGCAACACTCAAGCTGAACGATAAAGTCCAGGCAAAGGTTGATATGGACAAGAAGACAGTTCAGGTTCTCATTGGCTTTGACAAATTCAGTGGGTCAGCCACACTGGGAAAGGATGTGAACAGTGATAATTACTGGAAGGAGTCATATGCCCAGGTGAAGTCACTTTACAAGGGCGTTGTTGGAGAGAAGGCGTCTACTGACCAGCTGTATCATAATTTCCAGAAACTCAGAGGCAAACTGCGCAAGACGGACTGCTCCATAGGAATAAAGGCTTCTGCGGAGGTGGCCGGTTATGCTGAGTTCAGTTTTGCATCTGGAGAGCTGGAATATACATCTGGCGGATTAGTGCTCAGCGCATCACTGGGGTATGAGGAGGAACAGCGTATTCCTTGTTTCCCTGCGGCATATGTTGTATTTGGATTAAATGCAAGCTTTAACGGCAAGCTTACACTTGAAAGAACCAAAGACATGGAGTTTAAGCCGGGGATGGATGCGTCGATAGGTCTTGAGGCAAAACTGGGTGTCGGTGCAGGTTCCAAGAAACTGAGCACATATGCAGAACTTGGCCTTAAGGGAAAAGTTGAAGTGGGCGTGAAGCTTCCGGCAGCATCCATAAGAAATGCTTTGAAGGCATCGCTCTCAGCAACAGTCTATCTGGACAGTAAGATATTTGGATTTAAAGGACCATCATATCAGAATGAATTTGCAAAAGTGCAGATATACCCGAGGAGCAGTACGGCGTCACTCAGTTCAATTGATCTGGATACATACGACTGGGACAAAGCTGAGCCTATGAGTAGGGATTACCTGGCAAATGGTGTGGCTGTCCTCAGCTCGGCGGATACGGCAGATACCGATACACTATATTCAGCAGAAAATGCATATCCATATAACAATGCAAAGTTGGCAAGGCTTGATGACGGTACATATATAATGTTCTGGGTTGATGATACAGGCAATAAGTCTGATGTGAACCGTACAACGCTGATGTACTCGGTATATGATGGAGAAAAGTGGAATTCTGCCGCAGTCGATGAGACCGGTGGATCTGATGATTATCCATGTGTTTACAGTGATGGAAGCAGGGCATTGGTTGTATGGCAGAAAGCTGCAAAGATGGAGGAGAATGCCGGTCTTCCAGATCTGCTCAAGACGGTGGAGCTGTATTGTGCAGTATATGAGAATGGAAAACTCAGCAGCCCTGAAAAGATAACAGCAGGCAATACAGCATATGAGATGATGCAGACCGCAGCTGTAAATGGCAGTGATACGGCAGTTGCGTGGGTTGAAAATTCAGAGAATAACCCATTCCAGTCAGACGGTTCCAATTCCGTAAAGATGGCTGTGAAGAATAATGGTGGCTGGGATGTTCAGACAATTGCATCAGATGCGGGGCTGGTCAAGAATATGAGCCTTGAGTATATAAGCTCAAAGCCAGTACTTACCTACGAAACAGGAAATGACAACGATGAATCTACTATACATTGCAAGACAGACAGCGGAGTAGTTACATTTGCAGGACATGCAGCACAGATAGCTGGTGGCATGATGTACTATTCAGACAGTGAGTCGATAAAGTCATACGATATAGCAACCGGATATAAGGAGACACTGGGGCTTCCTGCAATGAATGATTTTGTCGTGCTGGATAATGGCACAACTAAGGCGGTTTACTCAACGGAGTATTCTGGTTACACAAGCGAATTGATAATGTATCCATATGAACGCGTAAGCGGAGAGTGGGGGGATAAGGTGACACTCACTGACTATGGAAAGTATATAAGAAGTTATTCTGTGGTTCAGGACAAGGCAGGCAATGCGACAGTGTCAATGAACCTTGTGGATGTGAATGAGGATGCTGACGAGATATATGGAGACAGCAGATTGGTTGTTGTCGACCAGACGGATTATATCGACCTGGAGCTTCAGGATAATATTACTTACAATGAAAAGCTCGTGTCACCTGGAGCTCGGCTTCCAATATCTTTTGAGGTGAGAAATAACAGTGCCAAAGAGGTAAAGAATTACACAGCCAGCCTGCTGGCAGAGGATGGAACGACGCTGGCAACACAGACTGTTAACTGCGATATCTCAGCAGGACAGAGCGCAGGAGCACAGCTTGTATATCAGCTCCCGGAGGATCTTACGTACCAGACAGTATCGCTTCGCGTAGATGCAGATAACGATAGAAATGCGGATAATAATATGCAGCAGTTTGGTATAGGGTATGCAGATCTTGCCGTTGACAGTATATATATGTCAGGCACAGGAACCAAGCTTGTATTGAGAGGAACAGTGGGCAATCATGGCTATAAGGATGCGGCGAATGTGAAGGTGAAACTTTACTATGGTGATGCCGAGACTGCATTTGCGACATGCGATCAAGGCATAGTTGCAGCTGGCGGCAGTTCAGAATTTAGTGCTGACATACCGGCGGAGTATATGCCGTCTAATCCTATGGTGGCAGGAAATGTGATTCGTGTGGAGGTTGAATCGGATGAGCCGGAACTCATATATGATAACAATGAAGACCAGCTGATCATTCAGCCAGAGGAAGATGCAAAAATATACCTGAATAAGAAAAATCTTACGCTTGTAAAAGGGCAGGAAGAAACATTAGGTGTTTCATATAGTTACAACAGTTCAGGTGACAGAAAGACAGAGTGGATAAGCAGCAATGAACAGGTGGCAGAAGTAGCAGACGGCAAGGTTAAGGCTGTAGGTACAGGAACCGCAATTATAAAAGCAGTTGTTGGTGCAAGTACAGCAGAGTGTACAGTTACGGTTGTGGACAATACCAAAGTCGAAGTTCAGGATGTCAGTCTTGATGTCACAGCAGTAAAACTCAAAGTTGGGGGTACACAGATTCTGAAGGCATCGGTACTGCCAGAAGGGGCAGAGAATACTGGATTTGTATGGTCGTCAGACAATGAAGGCGTTGCAACAGTGTCAAAGAATGGAGAGGTAAAGGCGGTAGCTGCAGGAAAAGCGGTTATTACGGCAACGGCTGCTGACGGATATCATAGTGCCCAGTGTACAGTGACGGTTACACCTGATGAGAATGCAGAGTACACTGTGTCATTTGCAGGTGGTGATGGAACTATGGGTATGCGTCCTTCGTCACTTTCCGGAGTCGGTGGCTCTGTTGTTACTCTTCCGGAAAATCCGTATACTAAGGATGGTTATACATTTGTCGGATGGAGTGATGGCACCACAGTATATAACGCTGGAGCGGCATTCAAAATACCATATCATAATGTAAAGCTTACAGCGGAATGGGTCGAAAAAGGCAGTGCTGAATATTCCATCAGTGTCAGAGCAGATGGAAATGGGCATGTCACACCGGGAGAAAAAGTTACAGTAAAAGAAGGTAAAAGCCAGACATTTGAGATAGTTCCGGAAGAAGGTTATGAGATTGAGTCTGTATATGTGGATAATGAGAATGTTGGAAGTGTATCGTCGTATACCTTTGAAAAAGTAAATTCTGATCATGATATACATGTAGTATTTGTGAAGAAGAAAGACACAGAAAATGTACCTGTTGAGGCGATAACTATAACAGGAGTACGAAGCGAGAATTATGTTGGCTCGACTCTATTCCTTCGTGCAGAGATACAGCCGGATAATGCAACGGTAAAGGATGTGGAATGGAGTGTATCTAATGAGAAAATAGCCAGAATTGAGGGCGGCATACTTGAACTTCTCAAGTGCGGCAGAGTTACAGTAAAGGCAAAAGCGTGTGATGGCAGCGGGGTAACTGGTGAACTTACTATAGATATAATGGGTGAGCCGATTATTATCACGGGTGATACCACGTATAATAAGACGTACGGTGACCCTGCGTTTTACCTCAATGCACAGGTAATAAAGGGTGATGGCGAGGTTACATATACATCCAGTGACCCGGATGTCGCAGCGGTAAATCATTCGGGCAAAGTAGTGATCAAAAAAGCTGGTAAAGCTGTAATCACTATGAAAGTCATTCCTGAAGCTGGCAATCAGAATATGGTAGAATTCTCCATGCTGGTAAATATATCAAAAGCTGATCAGGAGCTCAAAGGTACATCAAACTACAATAAGAAGCTCTCAGATGGTGCATTTGTGCTGGATACGGAACAGAAGACGGGTGATGGAAACTTATCATACAAGTCTTCAGACAACAGTGTAGCGACGGTCAATAGTTCAGGAAAGGTGTTTATAAAAGGGGTTGGTTCTGCAGTTATTACTGTCACTGCGGAGGAGACGGACTGCTACAAAGAGGCAGTGAAGAATGTGACTGTAACAGTCAGCAAACCAGCTCAGAAAGACCTGGCTGCAAAGTCGGCGAAGACAGCGGTAACCGGCGTCAAGGATGCCACATACACCGGCAAGGCGATAACGATGAGCAGCCTAAAAGTGACAGCGTACGGCGTTACACTTACAAGCGGTAAGGATTACACAGTATCCTACAAGAATAACAAGAACGCGGGTACAGCGACAATCACCGTAACAGGTAAGAATGGTTACAAGGGCACTGTCAAGAAGACGTTCAATATATCCATACCAAAGGGCAGGATATACGAGTCAGGTGGACTCAAGTACAAGGTCACAAGCTCAGCAGCAAAAGGCAGCGGAACAGTGACACTGACAGGAACGACATACAAGACATCCAACAGGAAGTTCAAGACGCTCACTGTCAAAAATACAGTCAGCATTGGCGGAAAGACGTTCAAGGTTACGGCTATAGGACAGAATGCATTCAAGGGATACAAGTACCTCGCGAAGGCGGCTATCGGTGCAAATGTCCAGACCATAGGAGCCGGTGCATTCAGCGGATGCTCAGGTCTTAAGAGCATAACCATAAGCACAGCAAAGCTGACCTCGAAGTCGGTGGGCGCAAATGCATTTGCAAGGATATATGCAAAGGCAAACGTAAAGGTGCCGGCAAAGCAGCTGACAGCATATAAGAAGCTTCTGAAGCAGAAGGGACTTCCGGCGAAGGCTGTGGTGAAGAAGTAAGACTTATTGAATAGAAAACGAATGTAGTATTCAATACCATTTATCCTTGTTATATATAATACATTGTGGTAGAATTTATATATCTGGGATGCAGAAAAGATGAGATGCACGGATGTGCATGGAATCACCGGGCAGCTGCCTGGCGATATATAGACGAAAGGGACTGCTGCCGGCAGTCCCTTTTTGCGCTGTTTACATATTTGCGTCAGGAATATGTAGTTGACTATAACATTAAATACACCTACAGACATCATACAGAAAAGAGTCAGCTGCAAATATAAAAATACGAGGTATGAGATGAAAAGAGTAGTTGTAACAGGCATGGGTGCTGTGACACCTATAGGAAACAGTGTAGAAGAATTCTGGGATAATATAAAGAAGAATACAGTTGGTATCGGAGAGATCACAAAGTTTGATGTCAGCGATTACAAGTGCAAGCTTGCTGCTGAGGTGAAGAACTTTGATCCAAAGCAGTATATGGATCCAAAGGCGGCAAGACGTATGGAGCCATTTTGTCAGTATGCCATAGCAGCTACAGGCGAGGCGATCAAGGATGCAGGTCTTGACCTTGAGAAGGAAGACAGAACAAGGATCGGAACATGTATAGGAAACGGACTTGGCGGTGTGGCAACCATAGAGAAGGAGCACAAGAAGGTTGTAGAGGGCAAAGCGAACAGAGTCAGTGTAATGATGGTTCCTATGATGATATCCAACATGGCTGCGGGCAATGTTGCAATACAGTTTGGCCTTGAGGGCAAATGTACTGACATAGTTACAGCCTGTGCCACAGGAACAAACTCTATAGGAGAGGCTTACAGATATATACAGGCAGGAGAGGCCGATGTCATGGTTGCAGGTGGTGCAGAGTCACCTATCTGTGAGACAAATGTATCAGGATTTATCTCAATGACAGCGCTTTCAAGTGCAGAGGATCCAATGAGAGCGTCCATACCATTTGACAAGGACAGATGTGGATTTGTAATAGCAGAGGGCGCAGGCGTGGTCGTACTTGAGTCACTTGAGCATGCCCAGGCGAGAGGCGCACAGATTCTTGCAGAGGTTGTTGGTTATGGCTCAACGTGTGACGCGTACCATATCACATCCCCTAAGGAGGACGGAAGCGGCGCAGGTCGTGCCATGAAGCTTGCCATGGAGGAGGCCGGAATCACACCTGCTGACGTTGACTACATCAACGCACATGGAACAAGTACCCATCACAATGACCTCTTTGAGACAAGAGCCATCAAGTATGCTATGGGGGATGACGCATACAACGTGAACATCAATTCCACAAAGTCCATGATAGGACATCTGTTTGGAGCTGCCGGAGCAGTTGAGTTCATAACATGTGTGAAGTCCATAGAGGATTCATACATCCATCCAACAGTTGGTCTCCGCGAGACAGAGGGTGAGATGGATCTCAACTACACCATGGGCGAGGGTGTACACAAGGATATTACATATGCGCTCAGCAACTCACTGGGATTTGGCGGACACAACGCAAGTATACTTGTGAAGAAGTTCGAGGCATAATACAGGCAGGATTACTGATAATTACATATAACAGGAAAACATCACTTCAGACATAGGGGTGATGTTTTTTTGTGCGCTGCCTCAGGTTAATAAAATAAATATTTGGGGGACATAAACTAATAAAACCACAAAACAACACAAAAAAACATGAAAAACAAATGAAAGCCAGAAAAACCCACAAAATGTGTTGACAATCCCACATGGCGTGGCTATGATACAAAGCAAAACAGAAGCGCGTATCTGATTTTAGAGTGCAAAGGGGCACGGAGATAGAACTGTAAAGTTTCATCTCTGTGCCCCTTTTGTTTTAACAGGGAAATCTTTTGGAGGTGGAATATGGCTACTAAATCAAGCATTATGGACACTAACAGCTACAGTGATGACTACAGTTCACTGCTCAGTAACACGACAAGGGATATGATAAACCGCCGTGAGAAATGGATGGGTGGCGCATACAGACTTTTCTATAGAAAGCCGGTCAACCTTGTGAGAGGACAGGGACAGTACCTCTGGGATGCAGAGGGAAATAAATATCTGGACATGTACAACAATGTGGCAGGAATCGGTCATTGCCATCCTGCTGTGGTCGAGGCAGTTACAGAGCAGATGAAGCTTTTAAATACCCACACACGTTATCTGCATGAGAGGATCATTGATTACAGTGAGGATCTGCTGAAGATGATGCCGGACGAGATAGACAAGATAATGTTCATGTGTACCGGTTCTGAGGCAAATGACCTGGCACTCCGAGTGGCACAGGAATACACGGGCGGCACCGGAATCATAGTTTCAAGGGAGGCGTACCACGGAACAAGTGCTCTGACATCTGGATGTTCACCAGCCCTTGGAAGTGAGCAGCCACTGCTTCCGAATGTAAAACTCATTGAGACACCTGACTATTACAGACATGGCGGTACACCTGAGGAGTTCACCGCATGGTACTCAGGAGAGATGCAGAAGAAGATCGATGAGCTGGAGGCAGCAGGATATAAGTTCTCATGCTTCCTTGCAGATTCTATATTCTCATCAGATGGAGTACATCCGAATCCGGTCGGTTTCCTGAAGGCGGCCATCGATGTGGTACATAAGAATGGCGGTGTATTCATCGCCGATGAGGTACAGCCGGGATTTGCAAGAACGGGAGATGCGTTCTGGGGATTTGCCAGACATGGAATCATACCTGACATGGTGACAACAGGAAAGCCTATGGGTAACGGAATTCCGATCTCAGGACTTGCCGCCAAGCATGAGGTGCTCGCCGCATTCAGCGACAAACTTCCATATTTCAATACATTTGGAGGAAATCCGGTGGCTATCGCAGCCGCACAGGCTGTGCTTAATGTCATAAAAGAAGAAAAGCTGCAGGAGCATTGCAAGGTGGTCGGTGCAAAGCTTCTGAAAGCATTGCAGGAGGTAAAGGACAGACATCCTGATTCTGTGGGAGACGTCAGAGGCACAGGCCTGTTCATTGGATTTGAGCTTGCGAAGAATGACGGCAAGAAGACTCCGGATCAGCAGAAGGCACTGGATGCCATCGAACTTCTGCGAGACAACAATGTACTGACTTCTGTTGCAGGCCCTTATGGAAATGTCTTAAAGCTTCGTCCGCCTATGGCATTCCAGGAGTGTGATATCGACTGGATAGCATCAACCCTCGATAAATGTCTGCATCAGCTTGAGTCATAGATAAAACACGAAAAGGAGGAAGAATTATGAAAAAGAAAATTTGCTCAATACTTTTGGCAGCCGCACTGGCACTTTCAGTGACTGCGTGTGGAAGCTCTGGAGGAAGTACAGATGGGAGCACACAGGCAGTGACAACAAGCTCTGAGTCCAAGACGGACAAGGACACACTGGTGATCCTGGGAGCAGAGAACTGGCAGGCATCACTCAGCCCACTGAAGCACACTTCCACGATGATGCTTCACGCAGAGGCCATAGCCCTGGAACATCTACTGGTCATGGATGAGAAGACACAGGAGCCACAGCCTAATCTTGCTACTGAGTGGTCATATGACGACAGTCAGACAGTCTTGACGGTCAAGCTCCGTGAGGGCGTAAAGTTCCACGACGGTTCAGACTTTACCGCAGAGGATGCAGCATCATCATGTGAGGCATATTCAAGCTCACAGAACGTATCCGGTTCATGGTGGGCAGATGAGTTAAAGTGTAAGGTCATCGACGATTATACATTTACCATAACTCCGGCATCGGGAAAGCCTCTTGGCTCTCTGGTCAACATGCTTTGTTCAACTCCGATAATGTCCGCTGACGATCTTGCAGATCCTGAGAACACTCTGGATAAGAGATACAACGGAACCGGCCCATACAAGATGGTAAGCTTTGAGAACGATACAGCGACATATGAGCTGTTCGACGATTACTGGGGAACTCTTCCTAAGATAAAGAAGATCGAGTACAAGTACGTTGCGGATGCCACAACACGTCTGTCAGCATTGCAGTCAGGTGAGGCCGATGTCATCGAGCGTGTTGATTCCGATGCGGTGTCTGTGCTTGAGTCAGACAGCAATATCGTGGTTGACAAGTTCCTCACCACAGAGTGTAAGCACCTTATTCCAAAGTTCAAGATGCCGCCTATGAATGAGAAGCTCGTCAGAAAGGCGATAGCCTACGCGATCGATTATGACGGAATCGTAAATGATATATTTGGCGGATATGCAGAGAAGGCAGACAGCTTTATCTCCTCAACTATATGGGGCTACAAGGCTGTAGGTGGTGTCGGCGAGTACGATCCTGAGAAGGCTGCAGAGTGCCTGAAGGAAGCCGGCTATGAGAATGGCGAGGGCCTTCCAGAGCTCAACATCTACACATCCGTTGGTTTTTACCCTAAGACAAAGGAATATTACGAGTACATTGCAGCTTGTTTACAGGCTGTCGGTATCAACTGTAAGGTCGTTCCACTTGATACTTCATCATGGGGCGATGTGTTATATGAAGAAACTCCTTGCTACATGATCGACTGTGGATGGCAGCCATCAGGAATCGAACCTGAGCTGAAGCTGAATTCATGGTATGCAGCAGGTCGAATCAGCCACTATGAGCCTACGGCAGAGCTTCAGGACATCATGGACAGATTCGCAACTGAGACAGACCCAGATAAGAGAAAGCAGATCCTTCAGGACGAGTACCTTCCGGCCCTGGCAGAGGAGATGCCTGATATCCCTATCATCAAGTCCATGACTATCTTCGGAGTAAGATCAAATGTCAAAGGTCTTGAGTACACAAGTGGTGCAGATTATATCTTCACAAATGTCACAAAAGAGTAAGCGCATAGCAATATATTAGATTCACAAAAAGGGGCTGCATGTGTAAGGATACAGCATGTGGCCCTTTTTAAGAAGGGAGGAAATCAAAGTGCTGGGAACCGTTTTAAAAAGACTTGCACAGGGCATTTTTGTTACCTTTTGCGTTATATTTATCAGCTTTGTAATACTTCGAATGATACCGGGAGATCCGGCGAAGGTCATGGCTCCGACAGCAACAGTAGAACAGCAGCAGGCGATCAGAGACAGTATGGGACTGGAAAAGTCCATCCCAGAGCAGTTTAAAATGTACATGGTGAATCTGTTCCACGGAGATCTTGGAGAGTCCTATTTCAAGAGCGATACAGTCCTGAATGTTATGGAGCAGGCCACACCTTTATCATTGATACTGCTGATATCTTCAGTGGTCATATCGATCATATTATCCCTGATCCTGGGAACCATCGCAGGACTAAATGGAAATAAATGGGAAGATCGTCTCATCTCGAGTATTGCGGTACTGTTCCAGTCAATGCCTAACTACTGGGTATCCTCCGTGTTGATCATTATTTTCTCAGTCAGACTTGGACTGCTGCCGTCAATGGATTATTCAGGACCTGCATCCTGCGTGCTCCCGACAGTTGCACTGGCACTCCCGCTCACGGCGGTGCTTACCAAGGTGGTGCGTTCCTCACTGATAGACAGCTACAATCAGGAATTTGTCAAGGTTGCATATGCGAGAGGAATATCGACAGTGGCGATATATTTCAAATACGCACTCAGGAATTCACTTATCCCTGTACTGATATCCCTAGGAACACAGCTTGGCTTTCTGGTAGGAAGTATCGTTGTTGTCGAGTATGTATTTAACTTCCCGGGAATCGGATACACGGTGTTAAATGCGATCCTTCGAAGAGATTACAACCTGGTTCAGGGAATTATCATTCTGTTTTCCGTATTCTTTATTGTTTTGAATATTGCCATTGATCTTGGAAGTATCCGTCTTGATCCACGAATGAGAAAAGCACAGGGAGGACTGTAATTATGAAGAAAAAAAGTAAATTTAGATCAGTCCTTCAGTGGATTGGTAAAAACAAATTATTTACACTTGGAATCATTATTGTAGGAATCTATCTCCTTGCCGGAATCTTTGCGCCGCTCATCGCGCCGTCGGACCCGGGCAAGGCAAACCCATCCATCAGATTATTGAAACCGTTTCAGGATCCGGCACACTGGCTGGGAACTGATGCCATAGGACGTGATCTGTTCTCGAGACTTTTGTATGGGATCCGTACCTCAGTCATAATTGGTTTCTGCAGCGTTCTGCTGGCCGCCATCATAGGACTGATAGTCGGAATCATATCCGGTCTCACAAGTCCGGGACCTCTGGATTCAGTGCTGATGAGAATCACCGATGTACAGATGGGATTCCCATTTATCGTACTTGCCATGATCGCACTCACACTGTTCGCACCGAATGAGGTGTCGGTAACCATAGTGCTGAGTCTGGCACTGTGGCCGGCCTATGCGAGAACGGTGCGGTCAAATGTAATACCCCAGAAGAGCACAGATTATATCGCAGCGGCAAAGCTCATGGGGGCGAGCTCATGGAGGATATCCACGAAGTATATCGGCAAGAATCTGATCCCTGCCATGCTTCCTCTCATACCGCTTGATATCGCCGGAATGATCATCAACGAGAGCTTGCTCAGCTACATGTCACTCGGTATAAATCCGCCAAAGATATCCCTTGGAAACATAATGTCCGATGCCCGTGGCTATATTGCATCTGATGCATGGTATATCATGATCCCCGGCATCGTTCTTATCATCATGGTTCTCGGACTGAATTTTATCGGTGACAATCTTCAGGTTCATTTCGATCCAAAGCTTCGCAAATAGGAGGATAACAGTATGGATAATAATACAGAAAAAGATACAGATGTGATCCTTGAGGTAAAGGATTTAAAGACCTATTTCAAGACCGGTCCGCACAAAGTCGTGAAAGCAGTTGAGGGAGTCAACTTCTCACTGCGGAAGGGCAAGGTGCTTGGAATAATAGGAGAGAGTGGTTCCGGCAAGAGCGTGACGGCGAGATCGATACTGAGGATCGTGGAATCTCCGGGTTACATAGCAGGCGGCGAGATCAGGTTCAAAGGTCAGGATATACTGAAGCTCCCGGAGAAGGAGATGAAGAGCATCCGTGGAAATGAGATCTCCATGATATTCCAGGATCCTACTACATCGTTCAATCCCTACATGACAATTGGAGCACAGCTTGCCGAGGCCTATAACGCACATACCCCATCGGGTTCAGAAAAGGCAAAACAGGAGATAATGAGAGTTCTCAAGCTTGTCGGAATAACCAACGGCGAGGAGGTCATAAAGAAATACCCGTGTGAGTTCTCAGCGGGTTTCAGACAGAGGATATTCATAGCGATGTCAATGATATTGTACCCGGATCTGCTCATAGCGGACGAGCCTACAACAAGTCTTGGAATCACCATTCAGGCGGAGATCATCGAAGCCCTCAGTGAGGTGCAGAAGCAGACCGGCATCTCCATCATGATAATCACCCACGACTTTGGCGTGGTGTCCCAGTTCTCAGACGACATATTTGTCATGTATGCGGGAAGATGCGTGGAGTCGGCATCCAAGAAGAATCTGCTCAGAAATCCAAAGCATCCTTATACGGTTGGACTTATCCGTTCTGTTCCGCTTCTCGAGGCTCGTAAGACGAAGAGACTGAAATCCATTCCGGGATTCCCGCCGGATATGTCAAATGTCCCGGAGGGATGCCCATTTGCTTCCCGTTGTGAATATGCGAAAGATATATGTCATAAAGAGGTGCCGGCACTGAAACCGGTTGGAGAGGGACATATGTGTGCCTGCCATTTCCCACTGGATTATGACATTAACGAAGATACAGAATTGGGGTGATCATATGAAGGATATAGTATTATCTTGCGATAATCTGCTGAAGCAGTATCCGGTGAAAAAGGGAATGTTCAACAAGGTTGTCGGACAGAAGAACATAGTCGACCATGTCTCGCTGGAGCTGGAAAAGGGCAAGACACTTGCGATCGTCGGAGAGTCGGGCTGTGGCAAGACGGTGCTGACGAGAGTCCTGTTGGGAATTGAGGACAAGACGGACGGAAGTATCGTATTTGAAGGAAAATCCGTGGATGATATGACGCCCCAGGAAAAGAGCGATATGAAGGCAAAGATACAGATGATCTTTCAGGACACTCTGGGATCGCTGCATCCGAGAATGAGTATCCGTGAATCACTTGAGGAGCCATTGATCCTGAATGGAGTGAAGGACAAGGAGGAGAGGGAGAAGATCATTCTGGACACACTTTCACAGGTTGGAATGGCACCGATGTTCCTTGACAGATATCCGCATCAGTTATCCGGTGGACAGAGACAGAGGATAATCATAGCGCGGTGTCTGGTCGTCACACCGAAGATCATATTTGCCGATGAGCCTATATCGGCACTGGACGTGTCATTGCAGGCACAGGTCATAAATATGCTGATGGATCTGCAGGACAAATATAAGTTGTCCATGCTGCTGATCGCCCACGATCTGGCTGTGGTGAGACAGATCGCGGATCAGATAAAGATCATGTATTTCGGAGAGATAGTCGAGAGTGCACCGAGCAGCGAGATATACAAGAATGCGCAGCACCCATATACAAAGGTTCTGCTCAAGGCGGCTCCGAGTATAAGCAAGGGACTTGAGGATGCGGGATTTGACATAGACCTTAAGCCAGGTGATATACCTGATCCGGCAAAGCCGATGCCGGGATGTCCGTTCTGTACACGCTGTATATATGCGGATGAACGTTGTATGAAGGAGCGCCCGGAGGAGACAGAGGTATCACCGGGACATACGGTTCGCTGTCACAAGGCAGGACAGATATAACAGAGATTAAGGAGGAATCGTGATGGAATATAGTGCAGTCAGTACGATATGGATTATGGTAGGAACGGTACTCATTTTCTTCATGCAGGCGGGCTTTGCGATGCTTGAGACCGGCATGACGAGGGTAAAAAATGCAGGAAATATCGCCATGAAGAATCTGGTTGACTATTGTATCGGTTCGGTGACGTTCTGGTTGATAGGATTCGGAATTATGTATGGCGGCGACGGAGCTGTACTGGGTAAGATCAAAGGTGTGGCAATGGAATCGGTATATGGAGGCGGCATGCTTCCTGACGGGATCCCATTCTGGGCATTCCTGATATTTCAGACAGTATTCGCTGCGACGGCGGCGACCATCGTGTCGGGTGCCATGGCGGCGAGAACTAAATTTGCAGCATATTGTATCTACAGTCTGATGATAAGTCTGGTGATCTATCCTATATCGGGACACTGGATATGGGGAGACGGCTGGCTGGCACAGCTCGGATTCCATGATCTTGCCGGATCCACAGTTGTACATATGGTGGGCGGTGCCGCTGCATTTGCAGGAGCGTGGATGCTCGGCCCGCGTATCGGAAAGTATTCAAGAAGCGGAAAGTCGAAGAAGATACCGGGACACAGCATGCCGCTGTCAGTGCTTGGAATATTTATCCTGTGGTTTGGCTGGTTCGGCTTCAACGGAAGCTCGGTTCTGCCACTGACAGGAGATACGGTGTCGCTAGTTGGCAAGGTGTTCTGTAACACCAATCTATCCGCTGCGGCTGGAGCAGTCACAGCGATGTGTATAAGCTGGGCGTGGAAGAAGAAGCCGGATATCGCCATGACACTCAACGGCGCTCTGGCAGGCCTGGTTTCTATCACTGCGGGAGCCGACGTTATAAGTACACCACTTGCGGTGTTGGTCGGAATCGTGTCCGGAGCGATAGTAGTTGGGGGAATGCATTTCATAGAGAACGTGGTAAAGATAGATGATCCTGTGGGAGCCATCGCGGCACACGGATTCGGTGGCCTGTGGGGAACTGTAGCGGTTGGATTATTCTCTGATGGAACCGCCACAAAGACAAAGGGCCTGCTGCTCGGCGGTGGTGGCTATCAGTGCGGAATCCAGATCCTTGGCGGAATAGTTGTGTTCCTGTATGTATTTGCAGCTTCGGCACTACTGTTCAAGATCGTTCAGAAGACCATCGGCCTTCGTGTATCGGCTGAGGATGAGATGGATGGACTGGATATCAGTGAGCACGGATTTTCAAATACTTACACAGAGGTGCTGTCCTCAGACGGAATAAGCGCGCCTATGATGAATGTGCCTAAGATCGATGGCAAGGCATTTGACAGCACAGAAAATGCGGAGAATCTTAACATATCCAAGGTGGTCATCATAGCGAGAAAGAACAAGCTTGACGCACTGCTTCACGCCATGAATGACATAAATGTAACTGGAGTTACGATCACGGATGTGACCGGATATGGTATACAGAAGGGAAATAATGACAAATATTACCGCAGTTCGGATGCGGATCTGAACCTGCTTCCTAAGGTGAAGGTCGAGGTCATAGTCAGCACTGTACCTGTGTCCAGGGTTGTGGAAACTGCGGAGAAGGTGCTGTACTCCGGCAACTATGGCGATGGCAAGATATTCGTATACGATGTGAAAAATGTTGTGAAGGTTAGAACCGGAGAGGTTGGAAGAGAAGCATTGATTGATGAGAGCAAGTAGGAGAGGAGGCTTTTTTATGCGCAAGACAACAATTGATGAGGCGATCGCAAGGATCGATGACTGGAAGGGCAAGGAGATCAGTTACAAGTCCGTTTCAGGAGGAATAACGAATCCGAATTTCAAAGTGGATGTGGAGGGAGAGCATTTCTTCCTCAAGATACCGGGAGCCGGCACGGATTACATAAACCGTGAAGTATGCCACGAGGCAAATGTGATCGCGGACGAGAGCAAGGCAGGCCCAAGAGTCTATTATTATTTCGAGGATACAGGTGTTGAGATATTCCAGTGGCTTGACGGCTACCGCCAGGTGACATTTGGCGATGTGTATGACAAAGATATATTCCAGTCGATATTCGAGAGGATCAGGGACTTCCACCATCTCGAGACAAAGCCGCTGAACCTGAAGCAGAGCATATTTGAACAGGCGTGGGATATGAACGCAAGGGCGAAGAAGGGCGGCTATATATCACCGTTTAATGACAAGATGGAGTATCTGCTCTCTGCTATTGAGAAGGCACTGGCGGGCAGTGAGGAGCTGTGTCCGTGCCACAATGATTTCTGGACAAACAACCTGATGTACAACGAGGAGACAAATGATCTGAAGATCATAGATTATGAGTATGCGTCCATGAATGATCCTTATGTGGATCTGGGTCTGATATCTGCTGTGAACTATTTCACCGAGGATATGGACGTGGAGATGATGAAGATATACGGCGGAGGCAAGGTTGATGAGAGAGCATTTGCTAGAATGAAGCTGAACAAGATAGCCTGCGATATCAAGTGGGCGTATTGGGCACTGTATCAGGCGGCCAGCTCCAACGTGGAGTTTGATTACATGAACTGGTATGGACAGAAGATGGCGAGACTGCAGCATTTCTGGCTCGATTCAAGGCTGGATTACTGGCTCGACGTTGCGAGGGAGAAGAGTACCCGTATCAGTTGATGATCAGCAGATCGTATTATGAAACCGGTTCAGGAAAGGGAGATGTATATCATGAAAGATTATTATAAGAATATGGAAGATTCATGGGTAGAATTTGTCAGTAAGAATATACGCGCACAGGCATATTCCGGGGAGGAGAAAGCCACCTCGGAGGTGTTTATGCAGGCCATGGAGGAGCTTGGTATTGAGCATTTCCGCGATGAGTGCGGCAACGTGGTCGGAGTCATCCGCGGAGAGGGTGACGGTCCAAACGTGCTTCTGACTGGACATATGGATGTTGTGCCTGAGGGAAGCATAGATGCATGGAGTCCGTATTCGCCATTTGAGCCGAAGGTGGAGGATGGAAAGTTATACGGCAGAGGCATAAGCGATATGCTTGCTGGCCTGACTTCGGAATTCTTTGCATTTATGGAGATCAAAAAGCTGGTGGATGCCGGGGCGAAGATATCGGGCAATCTTATATTTGCTGCAGTCGTCCATGAGGAGCCGGCGGAGAGTATCGGAACGATTTATCTTATGGAGCACACTCTTCCGGAGCACGGCCTTGATGTTGACCTGTGCTATCTGGGGGAGCCGTCAGACGGCAATCTTGCCATCGGACAGCGAGGCAAGATCGAGCTTGTCATAGAGGTGTACGGTAAGGTGGCGCACTCGTCTGCTCCGCAGGAGGGCATAAATGCTGTTGAGAAAGCGCTCCATATAATGGATGCGATCATGCATAACTTTGGCAGTGAACCGCTCGTACATGAGATGGGTAAGACGTCCATGGTCATCACTGATGTGGTGGTAACACCGGGACAGAAGTATTCCTGTGTGCCGGACTATTGTGAGATCACAGTGGATCAGAGATATGTGCCACCTATGACCATAGAGGATACGGTGAGCAGGGTTCAGAAATTCCTGGATGAGCAGAAGAAAAAGGATCCTGAGCTCAGAGCTGTCGTTCATCCGAGAATGAATAAGAGGACGTGTTACACCGGTTATGAGGCGGAGGCGGCAAAGCAGCATCCGGCGTGGGTGACCGGCAAGGATAATGAGTATGTCGAGCTGACATACAGGACGCTTAAGGAGCTTGGTCAGGATGTTGAGAAGATATACTGGCAGTTTGGAACCGACGGAAGCGTTATATGCGGCAAATACAACATACCGACTATAGGATATTCGGGTGCGATGATGAGTCAGGCGCATCAGGCACAGGAGCATGTGGAGATCGACAGGATCCTCGACTGTATAGAGGGATATACTGCGGTTCTCTGCAGGCTGTATGGACTGGATATGTCGGAATAAAGGTTTACACGGCACCGCTTATTTTGATACAATCATGTTGCAGGTCAGAAAACATAGGGCTCAGTTTATAAGGAAGTAAGGGAGGGGACAGATGTTAGCAGATCAGCGTAAACAGATAATATTGGATCAGGTAAATCTTAATCATTCGGTTACTGTTGCCAGACTGGTTGAGCTGCTGGGCGTGTCGACCGAGACGGTGAGACGTGATCTTGAGGATCTTGAAAATAACAACATGCTCACGAGGGTACACGGCGGTGCGGTTTCTGTGAAGAAGAGATACCGGTTTGAGAATATGGATGTCAGGGGCACATCCAATATGGAACTCAAGGAGCAGATAGCCAGGAAAGCGCTTGAGTATGTGAAGGATGGAGACACCATAGCGATAGATTCAGGCAGCACGGCGTCATTGTTCGCCATGGCACTGAAGGCGCGCAATTTTGACTCACTATCCGTCATAACCTATTCCTCGGAGGTGTTCTCCATATTATCGGAATGTGAAAATTACAGGATAACCCTGCTGGGCGGTGAATATCTCCCGAAGGAGAAGTTGTTTTATGGCTTCCTGACACATGAGGCGATGCAGAAACTGTATTTTTCAAAGGCATTTGTAGTACCTTCGGCACTTTCGGTCGAGGATGGCGCACATGATTTTATAAGGGAAACCTATGAGAATCAGTGCATGCTGATAGGCCATGCTAGCGAGGTATTTCTGCTGGCGGACAGCACGAAATTCGAGACAAAGGGAGATTTCAAGCTCAGTGATCTCCAGCCGGAATTCACCATCATAACCGACGATAAGCTTCCGGAGTCCGTATACAATATGTATAGAGATCACAAGCTGAACGTGGTAAGTTGATGACAGTCAAAAAAGTGTCTGTTTGCCTCTCTTTGGGTGTACAGAAGATCGATAAAATAGTATAATAAATATGCTATATAAAAGATTGGACGGACAACTAAAGGAGGGTTATGGTTATGTACGAGAACAAGGATATGCTCAGTTGGCTTGGCTATTTTGCAGACATAATGAAGGTCAGTCCTGAGAAGATAAAGATGCTGAATATATGCGGAAAGCAGAAGAACGTTGTTCCGACTATAGACACACACAAGAGAGTTCTTATATTTGCAGATCAGAGTCATGAGGATCTGTTGTACACGCTTTGGGAGAAGGGCTTTGGCGAGTATGACATGTGGTATGCAGAGGGTGTGGAGCCCGGCGGCGAGGTTCACCATGACAAGCTGGAGAAGGTGCTGAACAGGAAGATAACAGGGCCTACAGTTATATTCATCATGAACGAGAAGACAAGGGAATCCGTCAGATACGGAATTGCAAATGATTTCTTCTCGGCTGGAACAGTACACTATGTCGGCAAGGAGATAAGAGCAGTCATCATGAGTCTGCTGGATGTGGATACGCATGACACCATCCTGGCACTCCAGGCCGAGAGTATAGTCATTGAGGCTGCGATCGTGGCAAGCGAGGGCAACATTATAGCCGTTGAGCCGGACGAGGGTTCGAGAAGATCCATGGAGGAGAATGTTGACAAGTTCGGAGTACATAATGTACAGATAATCCCAGATATGAGCGAGGAGACTCTGGCAGCCATACCTGTTCCGAGACTGGCATTCATAGTTGCAAATCATTATCTGGAGTCAGATATGGAGAGACTGCTCAAGATCAATCCGAATATGCAGTTTGTCATATACACACTTGACCTTGGAATACTTGCACAGGCAAAGCTCATATTTGACAAGCTCGGAATAAAGAATATGGAGGCTATTCAGATATCTGTATCCAAAACCAACAAGGACAACATGTTCGTTACCCAGCCGTCACCATGGCTTATCACCGGTGGAGCAGAGTAATCGACATCATAATATTTATATATAAGAAAAACCGCCTTTATGTAATAGGCGGTTTTCTTGTGTCTTCCAGACGGACGATTCCGAGGATCGTTCCCAGACAAATGATATCACTTGTGAGATACAGGGATCTATCACATCTGCTGACAGCTTCAAGGTATGGTGAGCCATCTTTTTCTGTATATTTTCTGATCATCTCGACTCCATTCTCGTTTAGGAATAACGCAATATCTCCGAAATGAGGAAAGTTTTGTTCCACGGCTATAATATCATCCTTAATATAGATAGGATGGAGCATATTGGTCGTGAGCCTCAGACAATAATCTGCCTTTGGAAAATAATCGGCGGGTATCTCTATAAATTCTGTCGCGTGTGTTGAGTAGTCTGAATTGGAAGCAAGCGTGTGAGTTGAGGAAATACACGGAATCCTGCGCGTTTTGGCGCAGTACGCATCCGCTGAAGGAAGCTTCTTCTGCATGTGATCTTCAGAGTCCGCCATTAGCATGACCATCCGCTTGCCGTGGATGTTGAGTGTTCTGTATTTTTGCAGGAGATACAATTCCTCGTCCGTAAGGCTGCGCCTGTGGAGAAATCCATCCATGGTACATCCAAGTGCGTCTGCGATGGATATCATAAGCTGTATTCCCGGGCTCTTGGTCTTGCCGCTCCTGATGGCTTTTATCGTATCCTCAGAGACATCTGTCATCTCAGCTAACTGACTGATCGTAACCCCGCGTTCAGCCATGACTTCCCTGAGTCTTTTCCCTATATCGTATTGTTGCTGCATGTAATTCACCTCAGTAACATTATATAATAGAAGAAATAGGCTTGTCCAGTTGAAAAGTGTAAGAATATACACTTTTGCGATTTGTGTGTGCGCAGAAAAGTGTATGAACTGCTCTTTAATATGAAATTAAATATGATATAATGAATTTATCTGTTACATCGAGAGATGACAAGGGGGTCATTTTCTACAATAGTCTGTCACAATGGGGGTGACGGATTACGGCAGAGGGAACAAGGCTATCACGTGTCGAGCGTTAGGGCGTCGAACACGAGATAGCCTTTTTTCGTGGGGGGGGGCGAAGGACGGCTGAGTATTCTTCCGCGGGGCGGGTATATCATCTGCTATATATGTGGTATCACGCTCTACTTCCTTCGCTTCGGCTTAGCTTCTATATGCACTCGTTTCCAGCTGCGATAAGGGCGATGCGGCTTCCAACTCGGCAAGAAGCACCGAAGCTCAGTCGTATTCGCTACCGATACCACATATAGCAGATGATATACAGCCGCGGAAGAATACCCAGCCTGTTTCTGGCGGAAGGGTGATGGGAGTGGCGAATTTTACTTTGATGATTTGGAAGAAAAGCTAATTATAAACGAAATGTTAAAATTATAAAAAAAGTATAAACTGGCGATACGTTAGATTTTATGCGGGTTTCTTGGGAAAACTGTGACAAAAAACTGTTTTTGTTACGAAAAATAATACAAAAATAAAAAATGATTAAAATTTGACTATAAGGGCAAATAAATGACTTTAAATTTGTTTTGAATGGTGATAAAATACGCAAGCAAGGAGCGAGAGTAGCTTTTTAGAAAAAAAGATAGGGGAGTATGACCGTATGAATGTAGTATTTTTTGATGTAGACGGCGTACTGAATTCGGAGAAATTCTTGTGTGAGAAGCATGGGGAGTTTATCAATCCTAAGAATGTGGCTAACCTCAAGATGGTTGTGGATGCCACAGGAGCGAAGCTGGTCATGACAAGTGACTGGAGAAAACAGGTGATTGATAAGGATATCAGTAAGGCACACGTAAGGGAACTGATAGACAGACTTGCGGATGCTGGAATGGAAGTATATGGGGCAACTTCTTCAGGGGATGAGCTCAGAAGCAAGTATGGAGATTATACCAGAGCCTGTGCAGTCAAGGATTATGTGACTGCGAATTCCGTAGAGGGATATGTCATACTGGATGATATGGATATGGACTGGGAGGCTCATGAACTCGATTCTCACTGGATCAACACAGAGAACGTACTTGTGGGGCTGTCTGAGGCAGATGCCAGGAATGCTATTTCTATAATAAACAAATAATAAATGAGAGAAGAAATAGTGTTTTGACATATAGGTGGTTGCGAAATAAGTAATTGAGAATGTGCCTGATGGGTATGCTAAAGCAGCTCAGACACTAGGATATTTGAATTTTCGCAAACACCTGATAGAAAACAGTGTGAAAGGAAGTGATGTCTTACGGATCTGGCAGAAGAGTTATCCAATGAACTCCAATGCAAAACAGTATTTACAATACCAATATTTGGTGGAATACCGGTAACAGAATCTGTGGTGGTAACATGGATCATTATGGCAGTGCTTGTGCTGTTGTCGATTATCCTTGTAAGGAATCTAAAAGTTGAGAATCCGGGTAAGAAACAGCTTGTGTTGGAGACCATAATAACTACTTTTAACAACCTGTTCAAAGGTGTTATCGGAGAGGCGGGCATGAAGTATGTTCCGTATCTGATAACGGTTATTCTGTACATCGGCATGGCCAACATCATGGGTGTATTTGGCTTTAAACCACCGACAAAGGATCTGAATGTGACAGCCTCACTGGCCATCATGAGTATCATACTCGTACAGGTGGCAGGAATACGAGGAAAGGGGACAAAAGGCTGGGTCAAGAGTTTTGCAGAGCCGGTAGCAATAGTTGCACCGCTTAATGTACTTGAGCTTGTCATCAAGCCGCTGTCGCTGTGTATGCGACTTTTTGGTAATGTTCTCGGAGCATTCGTCATCATGAAGCTGATAGAGGCAGTAGTTCCACTCATTGTCCCTATCCCACTCAGCCTGTACTTTGATTTCTTTGATGGATTTTTACAGGCATTTGTATTTACTTTCCTGACTACTCTTTACATGCAGGAAGCGATGGAGTAAAGATTATCTGATTTTAAAAATGAAAATAAGAAGGAGAAAATGATATGAACGGATTATTAGCAATTGGAGCAGGTATAGCAGCATTAGTAGGACTTGGCGCAGGACTTGGAATCGGTCTTGCAACATCAAAGGCAGTTGAGGCTGTAGCTAGACAGCCGGAGGCAGACGGAAAGATCACAAAGCTTCTTATCATCGGTTGTGCCCTTGCAGAGGCAACAGCTATCTACGGTTTCGTAATCGGACTTCTTGCAATCATTCTTCTTAAGTAATCAGATTTTTGGTCAGATGGATATTTTAATAGAAATATCTAATAGAAATCTGGAATTGCAGAAGAGATGCGGATAATAGAAACAGAAAGATAGGAGTGGCTATATGATTGATATAGAATTTTCTACAATAGCATTCACCATTATCAACTTAATAGTTCTGTTTCTTCTTTTGAAGAAGTTCTTGATAGGACCGCTCAACGATGTCATCAAGAAGAGAGAAGATATGATCGCTGGCACCATATCGGATGCCAACAATCAGAAGGCTGAAGCAATGAAACTCAAGTCTCAGTATGAGGATACCCTTGCAGGGGTTGATGCTGAGTGCAGGGATCTCCGTGAGAAATCCCGTGTGGAGGCCCAGAATGAGTACAGCCGTATCATAGATCAGGCTGATGCAAAGTCAGTCAAAATGATAAAGGATGCGGAGAAGACCATAGAGATCAAGCAGAACAAGGCACTTTCTGATATGCAGTCACAGATCGCAGAGCTTGCAATGGCAGCAGCCGGCAAGATCGTGGGCGGTGAAGGTGATGCGGAATCAGCAGGAGCTGCCATGTATGACGAGTTTTTGAATGAAGTAGGTGATTCAGGTGACACAGAAGGCAATTAATTACGGAATTGTCCTCTATCAGCTTGGAATCAGTCAGGACATGGTGGAGGAGATAAAGGCGCTTGTGGATGGTAGTCCGGAGCTGGTATATGCACTGGCAGATCCGGTGGTCAGCCACGCGGACAAGCGCAAGGTCGTTGACAGGGTATTTGACAGATTTGGCAATAAGGATCTGGTAAATTTCATGAAGACCCTGTGTGACAACGATGGATTTGACATGATACATGACATATTTGACGAGTATGAGAAGTATGCCAGAGAGCAGCAGGATATCCTTTCGGCAACTCTCTATTATGTCACACCGCCAACTGATAAGCAGAAGGCAGGTATCGAGAACTTCCTTATGAAAGAGTATGGAAGCAAGGCGGTACAGCTTTCTATGGTGGAGAAAAAAGAATTGATAGGTGGATTTGTCATAAGAACGGGAGACCGCGAGTACGACAGAAGCATTCTGGGCAGGTACAAATCCCTTAGACAGAAACTGGTTATGAGGTGATAAATTGAGTTCAATTAGTTCAGAGGATATTATTTCTATACTCAAAGAAGAGATAGAGAATTATGATTTTGACTCCAGGGACAAAGAAGTCGGTAAGGTCATCTATGTAGGTGATGGAATCGTAACCGTATACGGTATAGACAATGCCATGTACGGCGAGATCGTTGTTTTTGAGAATGGTGTCAAAGGTATGGTTCAGGATATCAGAAGAACAGAGATAGGATGTATTCTGTTCGGTCGTGATACAGGAATCAAAGAAGGAACAAAGGTCAGCAGAACGGGAAAACGTGCAGGCATCCCTGTAGGCGATGCATTTATCGGACGTATAGTTGATGCCCTTGGAGCACCTATAGATGGAAAGGGCAGCATAGAGTCAACGGATTATCGTCCAATAGAGAATCCGGCTCCAAGCATAGTTGATCGTAAGTCGGTCAACCAGCCGCTTCAGACAGGAATCCTCTCGATAGATGCCATGTTCCCAATCGGAAGAGGACAGAGAGAGCTGATCATAGGAGACAGACAGACAGGTAAGACATCCATAGCGATAGATACCATTCTGAATCAGAAGGGCAAGGATGTCATCTGTGTATATGTGGCTATAGGCCAGAAGGCTTCAACAATAGCCAAGGTTGTAAATAACCTGAACAAATATGATGCCATGGACTACACGATAGTCGTTGCATCTACAGCAAGTGATTCAGCACCACTTCAGTATATTGCGCCTTATTCAGGTACAGCGATCGCTGAGTATTTCATGCATAAGGGCAAGGATGTGTTGATCGTGTACGATGATCTGTCAAAGCACGCTGTTGCTTACAGAACATTGTCACTGCTTCTCGGACGTTCACCAGGACGTGAGGCATATCCTGGAGATGTATTCTATCTCCATTCAAGACTTCTTGAGAGATCAAGTAAGCTTAAGGATGAGCTGGGCGGAGGCTCCATCACAGCCCTTCCTATTATCGAGACACAGGCAGGCGATGTATCTGCTTATATACCTACAAATGTTATATCTATCACAGATGGACAGATATTCCTCGAGAGCGATCTGTTCTTCTCAGGTATGAGACCTGCTGTCAACGTCGGTCTGTCGGTATCACGAGTTGGTGGTGCAGCGCAGACAAAGGCGATGAAGAAGGCCGCAGGAAGTATCCGTATCGATCTGGCACAGTACAGAGAGATGGAGGTGTTCACACAGTTCAGTTCAGATCTTGATGAGAACACCAAGGAACAGCTTCAGTACGGCAAGGGACTTATGGAGCTTTTAAAGCAGCCTCTGTGTAATCCGCTGTCAATGGCCGAGGAGGTTATCATTCTGGTAGCAGCTACCAATAAGGTATTCCTTCCAGTTGAGGTTTCAGAGGTCAAGAAGAAGAAACTTGAGATGCTTGAATACTTCCACAGTGCCCATAAGGATATCGTGGATGAGATCGAGGAGAAGCAGGTGCTTACCGATGAGCTGAAGGACAAGATAGTCGCAGCCGCTAAGGAGTTTATCGAGAGATAGATCTCAGGAGAAATAAGAAGATTCGTTGAGAGGTGATTTGATTGGCAAATACCAAAGAAATCCAGAATAGAATAAAGAGTATCAAGGATACTCAGAAGATCACCAATGCAATGTATATGATCTCATCTTCCAAGCTTAAAAAGGCGAGGACAGATCTTGAGAACACGGAGCCTTACTTCTACACACTTCAGGTTGCTCTTGCCAGAATGCTCAGACATGTTCCTGAGATGGAGCATCTGTACTTCGACAGCAGAGAGGGAATCAAGGAAGAGGACAGAAGGCGAGGTTATCTGGTCATTACCGCCGACAAAGGTATGGCTGGTGCCTACAACCACAATGTAATCAAGATCGCTGAGCAGGAGCTTGCAACCCACCCAAACAGTGAGCTGTATGTAGTCGGCCAGGTGGGAAGACACTACTTCGCCAAGAAGGGAGTGCCTATAGATATACATTTCCAGTATACAGCGCAGAATCCTAGTCTTCACAGAGCCAGAGTCATAGCGGACAAGATGCTTGAGAACTATGAGAATGGCGATATAGATGAGGTATACATCATATATACCAACATGAAGAGCAGTGTGGTCGTTGAACCGCAGATGATACAGCTCCTCCCTATGAAGAGGACTGACTTCGCAGGCGTTCCTGCGGATGTGTTCCACGAGGAGATTACCATGGAGCCTTCACCGAAGGCAGTGCTTGACCGAATCGTGCCAAACTGTGTCATGGGATATATATACGGCGCTCTGGTAGAGTCCTTCTGCAGTGAGCAGAACAGCCGAATGATGGCGATGGACTCAGCCACAAAGAGTGCCAAGGAGATGCTGGATGATCTCAATATCAAATACAACAGAGCAAGGCAGGCAGCCATAACGCAGGAGATCACAGAGATCGCGGGCGGCGCCAGAGCTCAGAGAGACAGGAGCTAATAAGCTCAATAAATAATTGTAAAGGAGGTCTGATGTTTTGAAAAATGGTAAGATAGTACAGGTCATGGGACCTGTCGTAGACGTAGAATTTCCAGACAACGATCTGCCATACATCAAGGATGCTCTTGAAGTAGATAATCATGGAAAAAAATGTGTTATGGAAGTAGCACAGCACGTAGGAAATAATACAGTAAGATGTATCATGCTGTCCGCCAGCGAGGGACTTTCAAGAGATATGGAAGTCGTTGCGACCGGATCAGGAATCAAAGTTCCAGTAGGAAATCAGACACTTGGACGTCTGTTCAACGTGCTTGGTGAGACAATAGATGGCAAGGAGGATCTCTCAGACACAGAGCACTGGGTAATCCACAGAGAGCCGCCAACATTTGAGAATCAGAGTCCTGTCATTGAGATACTTGAGACAGGTATCAAGGTCATAGATCTTCTTGCACCTTACTCAAAGGGTGGTAAGATCGGTCTGTTCGGCGGTGCCGGAGTTGGTAAGACAGTCCTTATCCAGGAGCTTATCCAGAATATCGCATCCGTACATGGTGGATACTCAATATTCACCGGTGTTGGAGAGCGTTCAAGAGAGGGAAATGATCTGTGGACAGAGATGAGCGAGTCAGGCGTTATCGACAAGACCGCCCTGGTGTTCGGACAGATGAATGAGCCACCTGGAGCCAGAATGAGAGTTGCAGAGACAGGACTTACAATGGCAGAGTATTTCCGTGATGTAAATCATCAGGATGTGCTTCTGTTCATCGACAATATATTCAGATTTACACAGGCAGGTTCAGAGGTTTCATCACTTCTCGGACGTATGCCATCAGCCGTTGGTTATCAGCCAACACTTGCAAATGAGATGGGTGAGCTTCAGGAGCGAATCGCATCTACCAAGGAAGGATCAGTCACGTCAGTCCAGGCCGTATATGTGCCAGCCGATGACCTTACAGATCCTGCCCCAGCCACAACATTTGCGCATCTGGATGCAAATACAGTTCTTTCAAGAAAGATTGTTGAGCAGGGTATCTATCCGGCAGTAGATCCGCTGGAGTCAAGCTCACGAATTCTTGAGGCTGATATAGTCGGCGAGGAGCATTATAATGTTGCAAGACGTGTACAGGAGATACTTCAGAAGTACAAGGAGCTGCAGGATATCATCGCAATCCTCGGTATGGAGGAGCTGTCAGATGAGGATAAGCTTACAGTTACCAGAGCCAGAAAGGTTCAGAGATTCCTGTCACAGCCATTCCATGTTGCTGAGAACTTCACAGGTATTCCTGGAAAGTATGTAAGTCTCAAGGATACGATCAAGGGCTTCAAGATGATCGTTGACGGTGAGATGGACGAGTATCCTGAGTGGGCATTCTTCAATGTAGGTACTATAGAGGAAGTAAAGGAAAAGGCCGAGAAAGGTCAGTAAAGGAAGTGCGTAGATGAATACATTTTATCTGAGAGTTATTTCCAGCAATAAGATATTCTTCGAAGGCCGAGTAGAGAAGATCATTCTTCCACTTGAAGATGGAGAGAAAGCGGTTCTTGCACATCACGAGAACATGGTCATAGCCACCAGCATAGGCGAGATCAGGATTACCACCAGCAAGGGTGAGCAGGTAGTCGGTGTTGTCGGTGAGGGCTTTGTTCAGATAGTAAATAACCGAGTTGTCCTTATCGTGGATTCCGCAGAGAAGCCGGAGGATATCGACAGGGTCAGAGCCAAGGAGGCAAAGATCAGAGCGGAAGAGAGACTCAGACAGAAAGAGAGTCTGAAGGAATACAAGCAGAGCGAGGCATCACTTGCCCGTGCACTCACAAGACTCAGAGTAACAGAGAAGATATAAAACCCAGCGCAGAAACCCCAAGCGCCTGCTTGCAGGCATTTGGGGGTTTCAAGCGGTTTTAACGAGAAGTCGTTCGGCGTAAGCCGAACATAGAGCGCGTTAGCGCGGGACTTCGAGTCTAGAAGAATCCCGTCAGTCGAAAGTGCAGCGGGACGAAGACAGAGCGCGTCAGCGCGGGACTTCGAGTCTATTATAAAAGGCAGTGCCAGCAGCGGGACGATGAAACCGATGTGGCGTTGCCTTTTTATGTGCAGACACAATAGATAAAATGTTACTTGACAACTTTTGCCTTTACTGAGAAAATTACTAGATAGTATATGGTTCACTGTATATACAGTGAACTATGTATATAAGAGTTTATGAAAAAGAGGACGTGTGCATGTATATGCACACATTTTTGAGTTAAAGGTATTTGGTTAGAGGTATTTATGTTAAGATTTATTTGGGTAATAGTTTCGTGCTTGTTTCTGATCATGTACTATGTGCCAAAGATGTCGTATTATGCTAGGCACCCGGAAAAATATGGTGAGGATATATGTTATCAGATGGCACAGGTTATGTGCAATCATGTGAGACGTCGTGCTTTTATCAAGACGGTTGCCACGGGTATGGAGAACCTTCCTAAGGAGGGCGGATATATCATGTATGCCAATCATCAGGGTAAGTATGATGTACTGGGAGTTATAGTTTCCCATGACAAACCGATTACGTATGTCATGGATGCCAAGAGGTCGAAGCTGTTCATAGCAGATCAGCTTACAGATCTTGTGAAGGCACAGAGACTTGACAAGGAAGACATAAAGCAGCAGGTACAGGTTATAAACGATGTATCCACGGAGATCAAGGCGGGAAGGAGATATATTTTATTCCCGGAGGGAGGATACGATCACAGTCACAATGAGCTCAAGGAGTTCATGCCGGGAAGCTTCAAGATCGCCAAGAAGGCGAAGTGTCCTATCGTTCCAGTCGTGCTGTATGATTCCTTCAAGCCATTTGAGGGATGGTCACTGAGGCGTGTGACGACACAGCTTGCATTTCTGGAGCCGATCCCATATGAGGTTATAGCGGATAAGACGACCACAGAGATCAGGGATATGGTCGTTGACAAGATCCAGAGGAAGCTTGATACGATGGAGACAATGAATTGTTGGTAACGATATATGGATAATTATTCTGAACGGGCAGGTCATGTTGATGATCTGCCCGTTCGGGGGTTACGGAAGCTTGGTGTTGACTATATCAAATCAGGTGAATACAATATAAAAGGGTATTTAACCACAAAAATAAGGATTGGGAAGTAGAGATATGGGACAGAGTAAAGAGAGAAACAGTAATGAAAAAAGCGGATTCCTCAAGAAGCTTATAATAGTTCTGGCAGTGGCGATCGTGGTAGTATTTGCGGTATTTTATGTGATCTATTACAGATTTTCATATCAGGCGGACAAGCTGGCAAAGGAGACCGCCCGCATATACGCATTTGGCGATGGCGGAGAGATGGCTGACATGATAGCCCCGGGATACGTGAAGAAGTTTGAGGATTCGTCAAAGGTTTTGTCGGTGAGTGACATACAGGACATATATATAAACAAGTTCAGAGCGTATACAGATGAGCAGGTCGGGGATATAGATACGATCGAGTGCAAGGTCACCGATATACAGGCGGTGAGCAATATAGAGGATGTGCAGCAGCAATTTGCGGACAACGGAGTTAAGGGCGTGTCCCAGTACAGAAGTGTGGAAGCCGACTGGATAGTGACAGGCAAGGATGGCGGCGAGGTCACGGTACACGTTCAGGAATGTATGTTGAAGTGCGACGATGGCTGGTATGTGGACTATGTCCGTATGCCGGATGAAATAGACAGCATGAGTACGCCGGTCGATTCCGGGGATGCTGACAGTGAGGAGACAACAGAGGCGGAGACCACTGAATAATATTGTGTGTATAAGATTGGAAGGGCATACAGTATACAAGAAAGAAGGCTGACAAAAAATGTATGATGTGAGATCCATGAAGGCAGAGGACTTCATAGATGATGGCGAGATCCGTGAGACGCTGGACTATGCGGATCAGAACAAGGACAATGTGGAGCTTATCGACAGTATCATAGAGAAGGCAAAGCTCAGGAAGGGGCTTACCCACAGGGAGGCATCCGTGCTTCTTGCGTGTGAGATGCCGGACAAGATAAATGAGATATATGATCTGGCGGAGCAGATCAAGAAGGACTTCTACGGCAACAGAATAGTTATGTTCGCGCCGCTGTATCTGTCCAACTACTGTGTAAATGGGTGTGTGTATTGTCCGTATCACATCAAGAATAAGCATATAGCCAGAAAGAAGCTCACCCAGGAAGAGGTGAGACGGGAGGTCATAGCACTGCAGGATATGGGTCACAAGAGACTGGCCATTGAGGCCGGTGAGGATCCTCAGATGAATCCTATCGAGTACATCCTGGAGTGTATAGACACGATATACAGCATCAAGCACAAGAACGGTGCAATAAGGCGTGTAAATGTAAATATAGCGGCGACCACAGTGGAGAACTACAGGAAGCTGCACGAGGCAGGAATTGGAACGTACATCCTCTTCCAGGAGACCTACGATAAGGAAGCGTATGAGAAGCTTCATCCATATGGACCGAAGCATGACTATGCATATCACACAGAGGCTATGGACCGTGCTATGGAAGGTGGTATAGACGATGTGGGTCTGGGAGTGCTCTTTGGTCTGGACAAGTATAGGTACGAATTTGCGGGGCTGCTGATGCATGCGGAGCACCTTGAGGCTGTTCATGGAGTTGGTCCGCACACCATCAGTGTGCCAAGAGTCAAGAAGGCTGACGACATAGATCCTGAGGCATTTGACAACGGAATAAGCGACGATGTATTCTGCAAGATCGCAGCATGTATCAGAATCGCCGTTCCTTATACAGGAATGATAATCTCCACAAGGGAGAATCCAAAGGTCAGGGACGAGATCATAAGGCTTGGAGTGTCGCAGATAAGTGGTGGTTCCAAGACCAGTGTGGGTGGTTACTATGAGCCGGAGCCAGAGGATGAGAAGTCGGAGCAGTTCGATGTCAGCGACACGAGAACTCTGGATCAGGTTGTGAACTGGCTGATGACCAAGGGCTATATACCATCGTTCTGTACGGCATGTTACAGAGAGGGCAGAACCGGCGACAGGTTCATGAGCCTGTGCAAGAGCGGACAGATACAGAACTGCTGTCATCCGAACGCACTCATGACGCTGGAGGAATATCTGGTGGATTATGCTTCGCCGGAGACCGCGGAGATAGGCCGGAGACTCATACAGGATGAGCTGAAGAATATTCCGAATGAGAAAGTCAGACAGATAGTGGTCGAGAGACTTGACAGGATAAAGCACGGAGACAGAGATTTTAGATTCTAACACATTGTGGAGGAGCAAAATGAGTTTAAACGATACACCGTCGGCAAACAGAGTGCATATAGGTTTCTTTGGATGCAGGAACGCAGGCAAGTCCAGTCTGGTAAATGCAGTGACGGGGCAGAGCCTTGCTGTTGTGTCGGATGTGGCGGGAACCACCACGGATCCGGTGTACAAGTCCATGGAGCTGCTTCCGCTTGGACCGGTGGTCATCATAGATACACCGGGAATAGACGATACCGGCGAGCTGGGTGAACTCAGGGTGTCGAAGACCAGGCAGGTGCTTGCGAAGATAGATGTCGCTGTGCTCGTAGTTGATGGTTCGGTTGGCCTTTCGGCGGCGGACAGGGAGCTCACAGAGCTTTTCAAAGAGAAGAATATAAATTATATAATTGCGTACAATAAGAGTGATCTCGTTAAAGATGATACAATGGTTCAGAATTCAGCGGAGAATTCCATATGGGTCAGCGCAGAGCGCAGACAGGGAATAGAGGAGCTGAAGGAATTGATAGGAAAGCTCACGGTGACAGACACCATGACCAGGAGACTGGTCGGAGATCTGATACAGCCGGGTGATATGGTGGTGCTGGTCATACCGATAGATTCTGCAGCTCCGAAGGGCAGGCTGATACTTCCGCAGCAGCAGGTCATAAGGGATGTTCTTGAGACCGGAGCTACGGCTGTGGTGTGCAGGGACACGGAGCTTGAGGATACTCTGAGACGGCTGGAGGGGAAGGTATCTCTGGTGGTCACTGACTCCCAGGCATTTGCAAAGGTTATGAAGATCGTGCCGTATGACATATATCTGACGTCATTCTCAATACTGATGGCAAGATTTAAAGGGCAGCTTGATGCGGCGGTAAATGGCGCATATGTCCTGGACAGGCTGAGGGATGAAGGCCAGCGTACAGATGCGGACAGCAGACCTCCAAGGATACTCATAGCCGAGGGCTGCACCCATCACAGACAGTGTGATGATATAGGAACTGTGAAACTGCCGAGATGGATACGCAGATACACGGGACTTGAGCCTGAATTTACATTTGTCAGCGGAACGGAATTCCCGGAGGATCTGACAGGATATGATCTGGTGATACACTGCGGAGGCTGTATGCTGAATGAACGCGAGATGAAGAGTCGTCAGGGAAGGGCGGAGCAGCAGAGTATCCCGATGACGAATTATGGAACTGCTATAGCTCATATGAATGGGATTCTTGACAGGAGTCTGAGGATTTTTCAGACAAAGACGGATATATAAATATTTGGATGAAAGGTGATCGATATGGCAAAGACAGGTTTGGTACTTGAGGGCGGCGGCCAGAGAGGCATATATACCGCCGGAGTCCTGGATGTGTTCATGGACAATGATATAGAGGTCGACGGTGTCATAGGGGTGTCGGCGGGAGCCATACATGGACTCTCCTATGTGGCGAGACAGAGAGGGCGCAACATGCGTTACAATATGAAGTACAGGAACAACAAGCACTACATGAGCCTGTACTCCCTCATAACTACAGGAGATATCTGCAGTGAGCAGTTCTGCTACCACGATATCCCGGAGAAACTGGATCCACTTGACTACGATGCATTCCTTGCAAATCCTACGAAGCTCTATGTGGGATGTTCTAATCTGGATACAGGAGAGGCGGAGTATCTGGAGTGTACGGACATGAGAAAGCCTGAGGATGTGAATAAGGTGAGGGCTTCGGCATCCCTCCCACTGGTGTCCAATATTGTAGAGGTCGATGGAATGAAGCTGCTGGATGGAGGTGTATCCGACAGCATACCGATATTTGCATTCAGAAGGATGGGCTACAGGAGAAATATAGTAGTTCTGACAAGACCGGAGGGATACCGCAAGGGCCCGGACAAGATGCTCAGGCTGGAGGCCGGAAGGTACAGGGAGTACCCTGAGTTCGTTAAAAGATGTCACATGAGACACATGTATTACAACAAGACCCTGGACAAGCTGGAGGAGCTTGAAAAGGAGGGTGATACGTTGATAATCAGACCGAGTGAGACTATAGAGATATCAAGGCTTGAGAAGAAGCCGGAGATGATCGAGGCCATGTATGAGCTGGGTGTGTACGATGCAAAGGAGAAATTGCAGCAGGTTAAGAAATTCCTGCGTGAGAGTAAGGAAGAAAGCAGGGACTACACACATGGACAGGCGCAGCAACAGACGGCGGTTACACAGCAGACCCGATAATGGAATATATGACATATTGATACTTTCGGGAATGGACATTCCTGAGAGTGTGGATACACAGAAGAAGGCACAGGAGAATCACAGCAAAATGGCTGAGACTCCTGTGCCTTCTCTCATACTGTCACTTTCGGTATCTACAATATTCACCATGCTGGTGGCAACCTCCTACAATATTGTGGACACTTATTTTGTCTCAGATCTTGGAGAAAGCAGTGTGGCCGCAGTGGGGATCATGTTCTCTGTCATGGCATTGATACAGGCTGTGGGTTACACCTGGGGCATGGGAGCTGGAAGTGAGATAGCGAGACTCCTCGGTAAGCAGAAGAAGCGTGAGGCGGAGCAGACGCTTGCCACGGCACTGGCGGGAGGAATACTGTCGGGCGCGGTCATGGCGGTTATATTTGCCGTGTTCAGGGAGGATGTGGTAAGACTTCTGGGGGCCACGGACACAAGTCTTGCTCCTGCTGGGCAGTATGGAATATATATCATGCTCGCGGCTCCGGTCATGTGCGGTGCCTATGTTCTGAACAATGCCCTGCGGGCTGAGGGGCAGCCGTATCTTGCCCTGCTGGGTATTCTGGCAGGAGGACTGTCAAATGCGTTATTTGACTATATATTGGTGAGAGTGCTTGGACTTGGAATAGCCGGTGCAGGCATAGCGACCCTTGCCGGACAGGGGATAAGTCTTGCCATAATGTATATATGTGTCAGGTCAAGGTGCAGCGTGGTAAGGCTGCATATATCAGACTTGTGGAGCTTCAGATATGGGGTGCGTATAGTGAGAACAGGGCTGCCATCCTTCCTGAGACAGGGGCTCATGTGCCTTGCGGCGGTCATGATAAGCAGAAGCTGCAGGCAGTACGGAGATGGAGCCATGGCGGGCATCACAGTTGCAAATAAGATATTTGCAGTCATATTTGCGGTGTTGGTGGGCTATGGACAAGGATTTGCCCCGGTGTGCGGGTTTGCCTATGGTGCAGGACTTTCATCCAGGGTCAGGGCATCTCTGAGATTTACTATGATAACTGCGGTTATATTCATGTGTGCCATGGGTGCTGCGACCTGGGTGTGGGCATCCGAGGTGGCCGGTGTATTCTTGCATGAAGGTGGCACTCAAGCTATGCAGCTTGCGGCGCTGTCTCTCCGGGCGCATGCCATATCCATGCCGTTTGCAGCTGTGTGTCTGGTGACCGGAATGTACTATCAGGCTCTTGGAGCATATGGAAAAGCCACCCTCATATCCGCCCTGCGGCAGGGAGTATGTTTTATACCATTGGTATTCATACTGCCGCGCATGTATGGCGTAGATGGAGTGGCTTTTGTCCAGGCCGCCGCCGATGTGCTGGCGGGGATTGTCTCGGCCTTTTATCTGCTATATACAAATGAAAAATAGTCCGTGTTTATCATCTCGTCCGATATATACAGCCGGTTTTCAACCTCCTCGATCATCTGATCCACGTATCCATCAGGGATCTGTGACTCAGGGACGAAGTAAGAGGTCTCCCCCGTGCTGGCATCGTACCTGACCTTGTCGGTCATAAAGCTTTGATCCGCGAAGATCACAAGCTCATCGGAATCGGACAAAATGTTGCGTCCTGCCAGGAGTCTTGAGTCAAAGTCGGCTCCGAGAAGGTTTAACACAGTTGGAAGTATGTCCACACTGGAGCAGAGCTTGTCGACAACTACTGGCTTCTCCATGGATGAGCTCCATATACCAAACTGGTTGTGGTGAAGCTCAAAGTCATCATTCTCTATGTCCTTGCCCGCAAGCTCGTTGTAGGTGCCGTCGCTGAGTCCGTAAGGATAGTGGTCAGGTGCCACGATGAACAGAGTGTTGTCCAGCTTGCCAGTCTCTTCCAGCTTATCCATCAGGAATTCCAGAGCCTTGTCAAGCTCCATCTGGGCTGCAACATAGGCTATGGCCTCATCTGAGTACCCTTTTCCGGAGAGGACATTCTCGGCTCCCTCCCTGTTAATCATGCATATATACTGATTGTCGTAATTGTAAGGCAGATGGCCGGAGAAACTCATAAAATACATGTTAAATTTGTCATCCTGAATGAAATCCCCATACACAGCCTCCATACATTCGAGATCGGAATACATAACGTGGTCAGGAATATCCAATCCTGCGCCGATGGCCTTGAAGGTGGTGTAGCCCATATTCGGATGGGTTCTTGTTCTGTCGTAGTATGTGGCATCAAAGTCGTGGTAGCCGTAGCTCTTGTAGCCCTGTGCGTTCAACATATTGCCGAGGGCGTATGGCTGATAGGTGTCCGCGGATGCCTCAAAGCTCCATTTGGAGGATGCCGGATACTGGCTAAGGCAGTTGGTATATTCGCCGTCTATGGTGCTGTGATACCACAGTGGGTTGTAGAAGTTAGTAAATTCAAAGCCTTCGTGATAAATCTTGTACAGTGTCGGTGTGGCCTCCCTGGATATTCCATATGTACTGAGACTTTCAGCGGTGACAAATACCACATTGTACCCCTCGAACATGCCGGTGTATTCGTCCGTGTAAGTTGGCTGTACCCCCGAGAAATATGCCGTCAGGTTTTTAAGCTCCTCGTCGTCGGTCTGGTTGTACAGACCTTTGAAGTCTATGCTCTCATCAATCTGTGGAACATATGCCGGCTCACCGGCCTCGGTTGATCCTGCCGCCTGATCTGAGCCGCCGGTCTGAGAAGCTGATGAAAAATCTGTCCCGTCCGCAGATGCGGCATTGATATCTAATGCGGCAGTCTGTGCATCTGACTGATTATCTCCAATATCTGCAAGCTCAAATGTCTTGCTCTGGCTGCTCTGAGTCACCATGGTCACACAGTCTCTTCCCGTGGTGACCATGACTCCAAGCTTGTTCATGGACAGTTCAAGTACATAGCGTCCGTGGAACAGCGCATATGGAGTATAGGCCGCAGTCCCGTGCACTGCCAGAATACAGATGGCAAGTACCCATGCAGCTACGGAGATACCCAGCTGCACCAGCACTGCCCTGAGCACACCAGGCTTCTGCCCGATGCGGCATCTGCCAAATGAGAACCAGAACCTGTTCATGATGATAAGACATATAAGTGGAAGCAGGAACAGCACTATGATATACCAGTTGGATCGCAATGCTGAAAAAAGCACAGTCCTGAAGTTCATAGCATCCTGGGCACCGCCGATGGACACCAGACTCAAAAATGTTCTGAATATCTTATAGTATACAAATTGTGCAATATAGTAGATCGTAAATATACTCCACAGCAGGTAGGCTATGGCTGCATTTGCATATCTGTGCCAGAAGGAGGTCAGTGCTGACAGGGTAAGTCCGCATGCCAGCGCAAATGTCAGGGGATGTAGTATGCTGCTGCCTGCAGATCCATAAATTGCAATGTGAAACAGGAGCTCCATATAAATAAAGGCCAGCGGAAAGAATATGGAACGCCACAGCAGACCACTGTGTCTGCTTTGAGTTGTATCTGTTTTCATCGGGCATCTCCTTATTCGCGTGTGAGTATGTCGTCAAGTGCGCCCCTCACTCCTATAGGATCTGTGACCAGAAGAGTGTGGAAACCAAGCTTTGCGGCGGCATCGAGATTCGCCTGCCTGTCATCAAGAAAAATGGATTCCTCAGGGACAAGGTTATATTTGTTGCAGAGATGCTCATAGATGGCGGCGTCTGGCTTGGTCACGTGGTATTCATAGGAGACCACTCTTCCGTCCGTGTAAGGCAGGAAGTGGAATCTAGGCGTGTGGAGTGCAAACAGTCTTCTTGGGTAGTTGGACAGGAGGTAGATGTTGTAACCTCTGGACTTGAGATCCTTGAGCCACATGTCGGCTCCCGGGAACATATCCACCACTTCATCGAGATTGTTCATGAACAGGTCTATGTAGCTGCTGCATTCCGGGCTGAGTTCCTTGAAACGTTTGATGAGCTCTGGCTCAGGCATATCGTCCAGGTCAAAATGATTCCACATAGGGTGGTTTATCATGTTGTGATCAAGAGTATCTATCACGTCCGCTGGTATGCCAAGCTTCTCCATGGTGCTTTTCCAGTGGAAGTCTACGAGGACCATGCCAATATCAAAGATTATATTTTTCATATGTATATTCCTTTCGTGTCGTATGCTGCCGTATAAGTGCATATTATGTCGTCACAGAAATTTTAACTCATAATAGGACAAAAATATACTCAAATATTTGCGGAAATGCTGACAAATACCTAATATGCTTGTTTACAGTTTTCCGGTCACAGTGTTACAATGATTAAATCGGCAATGTAAGGGGAAATACAGTGTATGATATACGTATTTGTGGACTTTGAAATGAATATGATAGATTCAGAGTATAAGAAGGAAAAGAAAATATGTAAGAGCGAGATCATAGAGATCGGTGCGGTTAAACTGGATGAAGATTATAATGAGATAGATTCGTTTAAGAGTTATGTGAAGCCGGCATATGGAACCATGGCTTCGCGTATAATAAAGCTCACAGGAATAACAGATGATATGGTGGAGAATGCTCCTTCATATGCTTTTGCCATGGGGAGCTTTATAGAGTGGTGTGCTGATGCCGATGTGATATACGCATGGAGTGAGAATGACCTGAGACAGCTCCGCAAGGAGGCCAGGCTGAAGGAATACACGCACCCCGGGCTGGAAAGTATCATATCAAGGTGGAAGGATTTCCAGAAGGAATATGCCAAGCTCATAGGAACGTCAAGAAGGATATCACTGTCGGACGCTGTGTTTTATCTGGGAGAAAACTTTCAGGGGGCAGAGCATGATGCCCTGTGGGATGCCAGGAATACCGCTGAGGTGTTCAAGCTCTCAAAGGATGAGGAGAATTTTTTCAGGATCATGGCCCCGGTCATCGATGTGTACAAGCCCAAGAAGAATCTGACATATTCCCTGTCCGAGGCATTTGGAGATATACATCTGGGTGAATAGATATGTAATTGATGACTACATAGAATAATAATGTGGATTATTAGGAGGACTTCATGAACTGGAATAAGAGGGATACAGTGAGGACCGTGATTATATTGTGCGGTGTGGTGCTGTTTGCATATGTACTGTTTAATTTTGATAAGGTGTCCAGTATGTTCAGCTGGCTCATCAATATACTCATGCCATTTGTCATAGGATTTGCCATAGCATTTGTGGTGAATGTACCTATGAAGGGACTTGAAAAGGTATTGTTTAAGAATAAAGACAGCAGACTGTACAGGTTCAGGAGACCAGTGTGCCTCATACTGTCGTTTCTGTGCATAATAGCTGTTCTCACGTTTGCAATAACTATGATCATACCTGAGATGTCCAAGACTATAACTATGTTTGCAGAGAAGCTGCCATCGGCCATGGATGATATACAGAGGAAGGCAATCAAGCTGATGAAGGACCAGCCGGAGATAGTGGATAAGATAAAGAGTATCAATATTAATTGGGATGCACTTATATCAAATGTGGTTGGTATTGTGAAGAACGGCGGCAGCAGTGTATTGTCTTCCACGTTCTCCATTGCCAGCAGTGTGGTAGGCGCCGTGGTCGATGTTCTGGTGGGACTGTTCTTTGCGTGCTACATACTGGCTCAGAAGGAGACTCTGGAGAAGCAGGTAAAGGGTGTATTGTATGCGGTGTTCAGGGAAGAAAAGGCGGACCGATTCATTCAGACTTGTGTTCTTGCGGATAAGACCTTCTCCAAGTTCATCTCAGGTCAGTGCCTTGAGGCGTGCATACTTGGACTTATGTTTTTCATTACGATGACCATATTCCGTATTCCGTATGCGCTTACGGTCAGCATCATAATAGCAGTATTTGCACTGATCCCGGTTGTTGGAGCATTTGTCGGATGTTTTGCCGGAACGATTATGATCCTGGTAGAGGATCCGAAGCGTGCCATAGTGTTTCTGATCATATTTGTCGTGTTGCAGCAGATAGAGGGAAACTTCATATATCCTCATGTTGTTGGCGGTTCGGTGGGACTTCCATCTATATGGGTACTTGTGGCGGTCATGCTTGGAGGTGATATGTTGGGCATTCTGGGTATGCTCATATTTGTACCGCTTTTCTCCGTCCTGTATGCGATGTCTGAAGAATATGTGGTTAAGAGACTCAGAGACAAGGGCATATCGTGGAAGAAATATAATCTGGCATGCAACATCCCCGAGGGGCGATGGAATGGAAGGCTGGATGAGGAATGTGCGTCTGATGTCAGCAAGGTGGACGCCGGGCAGACCGGGACGAATGAGTCAAATGCACCGGGCAGTACAGCCGGAAGCGGCAATTCTGGGAAAAACAACACAAGCAGAAACAATACGGGAAGAAATAGCTCGGAAAGAAATAACATAGAAAGAAACAATACAGTCAGAAACAGTAGCAGAAATAAAAACTACAAGAAGAGAAAGAAATAACGGCTCATATATGGCATCATCTGTGTGGTGATACATATAGCCGTTCAGAAAGAAGGATATACACATGTACAGAGACATAGCGAAATTGGTTTTATACAGAGATCTTGGAGAGGACAGTATACTTATGAAGCTGTCTGGAATATTTGAGGATTTTAATCTCAAGAGGTGTGAGAATGCGGAGCTGTGTGCCCGCATATACGATCAGATCAAGAGACTTCTGGATCTTGCTACCAGTTATGGATTCGATAAGAATCTGTGGCACAACTATCTGGCATTTATACTCATCACCAATGAGAACTCATTCAGTATAACCAGTGAGAAGGTAGGAGCAAATGACGGAACCGTTAATTATTTCGCCAAGAATGATTTCAGGATATTCAAGAAGCTGTTCGACTTTGATTTCTCAGAGATAGAGAGCGCACTTGGAATAGACTGTTTCTCAACTATCAACAACTATAGGTCCATAGGCAAGAAGGAGAGAATGTACAATAAGAATGTCAGTGAGAAGGTTCAGGCTGTCAGCAATGCCATAGAGCAGGCAGAGAACGAGGACCAGATATTTGATATAGTTACATCATTCTACAAGGCTTATGGTGTGGGTATGTTCGGACTTAACAAGGCGTTCAGGATCACCCGTGAGCACGGAGATCTGGAGTTTGTACCTATAAATAACACAGAGGATGTCATGCTGGATGACCTCATCGGATATGAGATCCAGAAGAAGAAGATCGTGGACAACACTGAGGCATTTGTGGAGGGCCGCAAGGCGAACAATGCACTTCTCTTTGGTGACAGTGGAACAGGAAAGTCAACCACGATCAAGGCGATCATCAACGAGTACTATGACAGAGGACTTCGTATGATAGAGATATACAAGCATCAGTTCCAGGATCTGTCGCAGGTCATATCGCTTATCAAGAACAGAAATTACAGATTTATCATATACATGGATGATCTTTCATTTGAGGAATTTGAGATAGAGTACAAGTACCTCAAGGCTGTCATCGAGGGTGGACTTGAGATCAGACCTGACAATGTGCTCATATATGCCACATCCAACCGCCGTCATCTCATCAAGGAGACATGGAACGACAGGAATGATATGGAGAATAACAATGGTATTCACAGAAGTGATACCATTCAGGAGAAGCTGTCACTGGTCAACAGATTCGGAGTCACGATCAGCTACAGCGCACCTTCACAGAAGGAATACTTTGAGATCGTCAAGGGACTTGCTGAGAAGGAGCACATCACCATGGACGAGAAGGAGCTCTGCGCAGAGGCAAACAAGTGGGAGCTTGCACATGGCGGCATAAGCGGACGTACTGCACAGCAGTTTATCAACTACCTTAAGGGGCAGGGATTGTAAAAATAATTGCTGTTGAACTACGGTTTATATTTTGTTATTATTAAGTTAATTTTGTAGAGCAAGATACTTTGATAAGGAGTGTGGAAAGATGATAGATCTTAGCAGCAAGAAAGGTAAGACACTGGTATCCAGAATAATTGTTGTGGTTCTGTGTATCGCAATGGTTGTTACACTTTTAGTTTCAGCATTCTAATAGGAAAACAGGTCGAATTGGAGAGTAGATATGAGAGGAAAGTTTGGAGAGCACCAGACGGTGCGATCGATACTTAAGAGTCTGCCACGTACTGTCCACGACGATGTGACGAGAGCCGGAATAGGAGATGACTATGCCCGGCTCTTGTTGCGTGATGGGGGTAGCGGAGACACCGGCGCAGCTAAAAGCGTGAATGTTGCGGCTGGTGTGTGCTGTGACAGCGGGTATATGGGACTCAGACTTGATATAGTGAGACTTTACAACAGTATAAGGATTGGCGGATATATGCCATGGGCGGCAGTAGATACCATAGTTATGCCTAATGACGATGAACGACGCATGAAGAAACTGCTCAGAAAGCTTGCGGGCATATGTGCGGAGTACGGCGTTGACATAGTGACGGGACATACTGAGGTGAACAGTTCTGTTGCCGAGCCAATTATAAGTTTGACAATGATGGGAATATCTGTAGGTCAGGAACATGCAGGATATGATGATTTAGACCTGTGTGGATCAAAACGACTGGCCGGTATGGACATTGTTATGTGTGGACAGACTGGTGTTGGTGGAACCCTGAAGATCTATTATGATAATCAGAAGGAGCTTTTTGAGAGGTATTCGGAGAGCTATCTGAGACCTGTGGAGCAGCTCGAGCAGCTTATACTGCTTGGCGGCCAGGTTGACATAGCATTAGATCATGGCTGTATATATTCACACGATATATCGAGGGGCGGCGTATTTGCAGCTCTCTGGGAGATGGGAGATGCGCTGAAGTGCGGGCTTGAGGTATGTCATGACAATATACCGATACTTCAGGAGACAATAGAGATATGTGAGCACACCGGGGATAATCCGTATATGATAGATGGTTGTGGTTCTGCACTCTTCGTAGTTCCGGATGGAAAATTGCTGGCTGATAAGCTCTATGAGGCAGGATATGAGGCTTCAGTCATAGGCCATCTTACGGAAAAAAGCGATAGGGTTGTAGTGCACGACGACGAGAGGAGATTTCTTACACCGCCAAGGTTTTTATAGGAGGAGTAGTATGCTAAATATAGTATTACATGAGCCGGAGATCCCGGCCAATACAGGCAACATAGGAAGAACATGTGTGGCAGCAGGCGCAAGACTGCATCTCATAGAGCCGCTGGGCTTCCAGATAAATGAGAAACAGCTGAAGCGTGCCGGGCTTGATTACTGGGACAAGCTGGATGTGACAACATATGTGAATTTCGAGGATTTCCTTGCAAAGAATCCCGGAGCAAAGATATACATGGCGACAACCAAAGCCAGGAAGAAGTATACAGATGTGAAGTTTGAGGATGACGCATACATCATGTTCGGCAAGGAGAGTGCGGGTATACCTGAGGAGATCCTGGTTGATTATAAGGATACATCTATCAGGATTCCAATGTTCCCGGACATTCGTTCACTGAATCTGGGCAACTCTGTGGCAATAGTGCTGTATGAAGCACTCAGACAGAATGATTTCCCAGGTCTAGAGGAAGCAGGAAATCTACATCGCCTTAGTTGGGACATGTAGTGATAGAGGGGGAATATACATGGCGTATCCTACAAGTGGAAAAAAGATGCTGAACATATGCATTCTGGACATACTGAAGAAATACACGGACTGTGACCACACCATGGATCAGAAGGATATCATAGCGAAGCTCAAAGAGGACTATGATATCACCGTGGACAGAAAATCCGTAAAGGCAAATCTCAACTGTCTGGTGGATTATGGCTATGACATTGAGTACACCGAGACTGAGCGAGAAAAGAAGGATGGCACAAAGGAGATACTCACGTCGAACTGGTATTACAACCACGAGTTTGACGATGCAGAGCTTCGAATGATGATAGACAGTATCCTGTTCTCCAAGACCATACCGGCTGGTCAGGCAAGCCAGCTCATAGACAAGATAGCAGGTCTGTCAAATATATATTTTACAAACAAGATGACGCATGTGAGCAGTCTTCCGGGTCTCGAGCACACCAGCAACAAGCAGACACTGTTCAACGTGGGAATGATAGACGATGCCATATCTGAGAAGAAGCAGATATCATTTGTGTACAATAATTATGGTGAGGACAAGAAGCTTCATCCGAGGCGGGAGGAGCCGTACGTAGTCAATCCGTATCAGATGGTGGCGAATGACGGAAAGTATTACCTCATCTGCAATTACGACAAGTATGACAATCTGTCGAATTACAGAGTGGATAAGATGACACAGGTCCAGATAGTTGACAGGCCTGTGAAGAACCGCACAGAGGTAAAGGGAATGGAGCATGGACTCAACCTTCCAAAGCATATGGCTGAGCATATCTATATGTTTGCCGATGAGCCGGTGACCATAGTGATGCGTGTCAGAAAGGCTGCCATATCGGATGTGGTGGATTGGTTTGGAAGAAACTTTGATGTGGTCGATGAAAATATAGCCAGACAGTACGAAGGCTTCAGGGAGACTGAGGATGATGTAACTTACGTGCGGCTTGTGTGCAGCCGTCAGGCGATGGCGCACTGGGCGATGCAGTATGGAACCTCGGTGGAGGTCATTTATCCCACAGAGCTCAGAGCCCAGATCGGTGAGGCTGTAAAGGAAATGAATAACAAATATAATAATTAAAGAGATGGCTGTCAGTATAATTCAAAAAACTGGCAGCTTTTTTATAAAAAAAATTGCTTTTACTGCAAGAAAACACAGATTTTGATCGGAATATATATTAGAAACACACGGGGAGGTGAATGATATAGTAACCAGGAACAATTATATATCGAAGCTGAAACGGCATAATGAGAAAGCTCTGGAGTTTGTGGTTCAGGAATATGGCGGGCAGGTGAAAGCCGCTGTGTACAAGAATCTTTCGGGCATGCCGGAGGAAATTGAAGAGTGCATGGACGATGTGTTTCTGGATGTATGGAACAATATAGACAGATTTGACGAGAGCAAAGGCTCGTTCAGAAGCTGGATAACGGCAATTGCAAGATTCAGATCCATAGATTATCTGAGAAGATACAGCAGAAGATGTTCGGAGGAAGACATAGCAGACTATGAGAACAAGCTTGCAAATGACAACCTGCTGGAGATACTCAATGAGGAGATATCGGACAGCATGGAAAAGCTGCTGAGTGGTTTGTCGGACGAAGACAGGGACATCATTCTGAGGTACTACTGGGATGACCAGTGTGTAGATGAGATAGCGGAAGATTATGGGGTATCTTCATCATCTATCTACAGCAGAATGTCCAGAGCAAGAAGTCGATTGAAACAAGTGTAAAGGCGGTGAATGATCATGAAAAACGGAAAAGACAGAAATGTATATGATGTTATGAACGATGTAAATGTGGACATTGAGACCATGGATATGTCGGATGAAGAGAAGGATGCCTGTGTGAAGAGGCTCAGGCACAAGGTGAAGGTGAGGGAAACCGGAAGAAATCATGGATGGAAGACGGTGGCAGCGGCAGTGGCGGCTGTTCTGATCCTGTCGGGAGGCGGACTGACATATGCGGCAGAGAACGGCTCGCTGGCATGGTTTTTTGATAGTCTGAGCAGGGAGACAGGAAGTGTTATTCCATCAAAATATGTGGACGAGAGCTACATAAATAACGAGTATAAGGGCAGTGTAAAGGTGATAACCGAGTCCGATGCAAAAGTAAGCTTTGATCTGAAGAAGGTAGCAGTGGATGGCGATCAGGTCAACATTGCGATGGTGATCACATACGATGACTTTGACACAGAAAAATATGAGAGCTTTGATGCTCAGATGCAGATAATAGAAGGCGGTGCGAACATCGTCAGTGAATATGCGGGCAGCACGGCTCCTGGCGATGGAATCTCGCTCACGAACAAGCAGACAATGTCTGATATTGTATACAAGTTAAAAAAGAAAAATGCATACAAGGTGGGGGATGTCATCACCATGAGATGTAACAGCATTACCCTGTTCAACAAAAATAAATCAAGTGATGGCGCGGTCACCTATGTAGCAGACGAAGTGGATGGCCCTTGGACCTTACAGTTTAAGGTTCAGGATGATATGCAGGGACATAGTGTGGATGTATCCGGCATAGATGGCATTGAAAAATGTACAATAAATACAAAGGGCATAACCATTGACATTGCTGAAAATGCGGCGGTCGATGATGACTCGCTGGAGAATATAATACTTGAGATGACAGACAATAAAGAATTGAAAGATGTAGTATATGGAATCGGCAAGACCGGTGATGGCGACAGCATACAGAGAATGGAGTTGAACTTCACTAAGCCGATAGATGTTTCACAGGTGAAAAATGTGTGGATAGATGGTAGGAAATGTAAAGTGAAATAAATAGAGCCGGGGTATTACAACAGAGACATTCTCTGGGGTAATACCCCGGCTTTAATATTCTGCGATATGTTATGAGTCCTTGATCCTGAATTTGCCATTGCTCTTCACGCCAGACGATGATATGTCTGTATCGGAGTGGTGTTCAGTGTGCTCGACATGCACAGGCTTGATAGGCACCTGCATATCCTTCTCCTTAGGAAGAGAGAAGATAAATTCGCTTCCCTCGCCCTCCTCGGATGTAAGGGTGATCTGCTCGCCGTGAGCCTTGATGATCTCCTTGGTTATTGCCAGTCCCAGTCCGGTTCCGGTCTTGTCCTTGCCACGGCTCGGATCCGTCTTGTAGAATCTCTCAAATACCTTCTTCTGGGCATCCTTTGGAATTCCCACACCCTCATCCTTGACACTTGTAAATATCTTGTTGTCCTTCTCGGTCACCTGAACTCTGATCTGACGTCCCTCAGGTGTGAACTTTATGGCGTTGTCAACCAGATTGTATATAACCTGCTGTATCTTGGTCCTGTCGGCATATACCACGGTGTTGTCCGTGAGAAAGACGCTGTCCAGGAAAATTCCCCTGTCATTACATCTCTTTTCAAATGTATTGATGGTTGGCGTGATGATATCCCTGATATCGAAGTTGGACTTGTCAAGCTGCAGGTCAAATGAGTCAAAGTTGTTCAGCTCCAGAAGTCCCTGTGTCAGCTTGGTCAGTCTCTGTGCCTCATTTAACACTATGCCGAGGTACTTCTCATGCTTTTCCAGTGGAATAGTGCCGTCCAGCATGGCCTCTATGTAACCCTTGATGGATGTGAGTGGCGATCTGAAGTCATGGGATATATTTGATATAAATGACTTCCTGTACTCATTTGAACGGCTCAGCTCATCTGCCATCTCCTCCATGTATCTCGCAAGTTCGCCGAATTCGTTCTTCGCGGTCACATTTACCCTGGCATTGAAGTTACCCTGGGCGTATGACTTGGACGTCTTGATGATCTCACGTATAGGCTTGAGCAGGCTGTTTGACATGAGCATAAGCGCGATCATGGCTATCAGCATGAGAATCAGGAATGGCACAAATGTCGTTGAAAGCATCCTGCTCTTTATATCCTGCTTGAATGTCATAGGTGATGTCAGGATGATAGTTCCCATGTAATTGTTCCACGAGTAGAGAGGCTGGCCGATCACCAGAGTGTCCTCCGAGAAATAGCCGCCAAATGTATTCTCGAAGCAGAATGATGCAAACAATTCATCCGGTTCCACATAATTCTTGAGGTTGTCATTTGTGCTGCTGTGTGAATCTGAATCCTTGGAAGACCCACCGGATTCACTGCTTCCTGAAGAGCTTCCCGACCTGAAAATAATGTTGCTGCGTTCATCGGTGAGCCAGATTCCCATGTCCAGGGTATCCGCCGCATGTTGAAGCTCCTTGTATAATTCCTTGCTGTCAATGGTTCCGTTGCTGTAATCAGTCATGGCGCCATCGGCAAGCATTGTGATCTCGTTCTTCATGGTGGATTTGCGCTCTGAGAGAACAGAATTCTGTGCTGTTGATATACTGTACACCATGAGCAGTGCAAATATGATCACAACCAGCACTACGAATCCGACCACGATCTTGTCAAATGCTGTTTTCTTCATTATGATCTCCATTCAAACTTGTAGCCTATGCCCCATACAGTGGCAATGCTCCAGTTATGATTGTTGTTCAGCTTCTCACGAAGTCTCTTGATATGTACATCCACGGTTCTAGTGTCGCCCACATACTCGTATCCCCACAGCTTGTCCAGAAGCTGCTCCCTGGTGAATACCTGATTTGGTCTGCTGGCGAGGAAGTAGAGGATCTCCAGCTCCTTTGGCGGCATCTCGAGATTGTGTCCCTCAAAGGTTACTGTGTAGTTGGAGATATTTACGACCAGCCCGTCATACTCCACAAATGTACCTACATGGTCTGCACTTGTGACATCGTAAGCTGCGCTCTGTGGCTGCTTCTGTGCACTCTCAGTCATGGCTGACCTTCTGAGAAGGGCGCCGACCCTTGCCACCAGCTCATTGGAGTCAAATGGCTTGACGATATAATCATCTGCACCGATCTTAAGCCCCAGCACCTTGTCAAATACCTCACCCTTGGCCGAGAGCATGATGATAGGTGTATTCGATGTCTTCCTTATCTCTGTGCACACCTGATAGCCGTCCATTCCCGGAAGCATGACATCCAGGAGAACCAGATCAGGTGAATATTCTTCAAATAACTGTAGAGCTTCCGTTCCGCTTGCGGCTATCTCGGTCTCATAACACTCTTTGTTGAGGTAGAGTGATATAAGCTCTGCGATGTTCTCGTCGTCGTCAACGATGAGAATATTATTTTTGCTCATATATATAAACCTCCCAGTAAATTTATAATAATATAGTTTGTAAAAAATCCGAAGGCGTACACCGATTTCATTGTTGAAGCATTATTTTAAAGTTCCACTATGGTGACTCCCGCATCACCCTCTCCGAATTCGCCAAGTCTGAAGGATTTGACATGTGGCTGTGATTTCAGGAACTGATGTATTCCCTTTCGAAGAGCACCGGTGCCCTTGCCATGGATGATAGTGACTCTGTGCAGATGTGCCATAAGGGCATCATCAAGGAATCTGTCCACAAGTGATGTGGCTTCGTCGACCGTCATTCCGAGAACATTTATCTCAGGCTTGATATTCATCATCCTGTTCATGCTCTTGCCACCTGTGACTGTGGCCTTCTGCGGTTTCTTCTTCTCATGCTCAACCAGCAGAAGATCAGTAGGTGGAAGAGCCGCGCTGATTATACCCATCTGGACCTTCAGCTTACCCTTGGAGTCAGCCAGTGCCATGATGGTTCCCTCGGAATCCATGCTGATAACATGTACGGTATCGCCAACCTTGAAGTCGGATGCCTTGTGGTCTGACTTTACAGTCTTGCGCTTCTCCTCGTTCATCTTGCCGAGGTCGTTGATCTTCGCGCGGAGTTTCTGTCTCTCGGCCTCCATCGCCTTGGCATCGGCCTTTGCCGGGTTAGTGGTCCATTTGTTGTATTTCCTTATAGCGGCATCGGCCTCAGCCTTCGCCTCCTCTATGATCTCGGATGCCTCCTGGCGCGCCTTTGCCAGAATCTCGGCTTTCTTGTCTGAGAGCTCTGTATCCTTCATCTGTGCACGTTCCTGAAGCTGCTTTGCATCCTCCTTGAGTCTTGCAATGTCGGCTTTGTCCTGTTCAATCTCCCTCTTGCTTCTCTCGAGATCCGCGATCAGGGTCTCAAAGTCAACTGTATCGCTGTCGATATTGGCCTTGGCGCTCTCGATGATGCTATCGTCGATGCCAAGCTTCTTCGCTATGGCGAAAGCATTTGACTTTCCCGGAATACCAATCATAAGCTTGTAAGTTGGCTGGAGTGTTGCCACGTCAAATTCGCAGCTTGCATTTTCGACACCCGGTGTGCTCATGGCAAATGTCTTGAGCTCACTGTAGTGTGTGGTTGCCATACATCTGACACCCATGTCGTTCAGATGTGACAGGATGGCGATGGCAAGTGCTGCACCCTCTATAGGGTCCGTACCGCCGCCCAGCTCGTCGAAGAGAACCAGACTGCCGGGGGTGACATGATCCAGTATGTACACGATGTTGCTCATGTGGGATGAGAATGTGGACAGATTCTGCTCTATACTCTGCTCATCTCCGATATCGGCAAATACGTCGTCAAATACATTCAGTCTTGAACCGTCAAGTGCCGGAATATGAAGTCCGGACTGTCCCATGAGTGAGAAGAGTCCCAGAGTCTTAAGTGATACCGTCTTACCACCGGTGTTAGGACCGGTCACGATGAGGAGGTTGTAGTCCTCACCCAGTTTGATGTCCACAGGTACGACGGTGTGCTTCTCCAGCAGCGGATGTCTCCCCTGCTTTATATCGACGATCCCATCGGTGTTGAATACCGGTTCGGTTCCCTTGTAGCTTCTTGCAAATGAAGCTCTTGCAAAGATGAAATCCAGTTCAGCCAGAGTGTCGAAGTCGTATTTTATGTATTCGATCTCCGCTGCGGTCTGCGCTGACAGAGATTCAAGTATCTTCTCAATCTCGGCAAGCTCCTGATTGTCCAGCTCCTTCAGCTCGTTGTTCAGGTTCACGATGGCCATAGGCTCGATGAACACTGTTGCTCCGGTCGACGACTGGTCGTGTATCATACCAGGAAAATGGTTCTTGTACTCGGCCTTGACCGGGATACAGTATCTGCCGTTTCTCATGGTTACCAGGTTATCCTGGAACATGGTCTGCTTGCTGGTATCGCTGACAAGCTTTGCAAGCTGGTTGTGCAGCTTTTCATTTGTCAGACGCTTGTTCCTTCGTACGGCCTTGAGCCCTGATGAAGCGTCATCGGCAAATTCGTTCTCGGAAATTATGCATCTGTGGATCTCCCTGGACAGATGCTCCAGAGGCATGAGCTCCAGAAATCTCGTGCGCAGGCTGTCCGGACATGTGGTGCCATCCGGGTTCATGCTGAGCCCGAGCATCTTGTTGGAAGCCTTCTCTTCCTCAATCTGCTCCTTGCTGCGCCTTCTCGTATCTGTCATGCTTGTGCCTTCGTTCTCACCATATCTTTTGGCGGTGAGTGCGAGGTCCAGCATGCTTGCCACATCAAGCAGTTCTGCGGTGGTGAGGATTCCCTCAACCTCAAGTCTCTTTAGAGATGCCCCGATATCTTTAAGTCCTGCAAATGATAGATTGCCCTGGGTGTTCAGACGACGAAGAGCATCCCTTGTCTCCTGCTGGAGCGTCTCGATCATGGCGAGATCCTTGCGGGGCTTTATGCGCTGACACTTCCTCTTCGCCATGGGTGATGAGGCAAATGTTGTCAGCATCTCAACTATTTTGTTGTATTCTATAACTCTTAATGTTCTTAGATTCATTTTCTGTGTTCCTTATTATTTAACTTTTTATTTTATAGTGCTTATGTAAATTCGTTTATATAAATATGTTCATACAAATGCAGATTTGTAAAATTCATATGCACGGGCATGAATCTTGTGATCATATGATGAATAGGATCAGTGTTTAACTCGATAAGTGCATGAAAAGCATAATTAAATATACATAAAGTCTCTAATTCTACACATACATAATTGATTATACCCCTTATAATTATAGAGCGTCAACATATTGCAGGTGTAGAAATAGGCACATTTTCCCTGATTAATTCAGCGGCTGTGGTTGCGGGAGAAACACAAAGCTGATATTATAAAATACAGTTTGATCTGGGAAAAATAAAGCGATATATGACTTAAGACAAAGAGAGTTACGTATTACAAAAGGAAGAGGAGAAAAAGCGGATGAAAGAGTTATTGCAGTTTTTGTTGGGGATAGTATTGATGATAGCAGGCGGTGTGATGTTTCTTAAGAATGTCGTCGTGTCCGACTGGGGACTTTTAAGTTCACTGTTTCGTATAGGTGGTGGTGTGAATATTGGAGGAATCTTTATTGTCCTGCTGGTCATCGCATTTATCGCACTTTTGGTTAAGCCGAACATGGGAACAGGACTTGTGTTCACAGGACTTTGTATAGCATTCTTTGTATGCATCATAATATCATTGAATGTTTCACTGAGATATATGTCAGGACTTGAGCTTACACTTATTCTTGGAACACTTTGCGTGGGAATAGCATTTGTCATCAAGGGGCTGTTTGGAGTGAGAAAGCTTGACAGGGAAGAATCACGGAAGAATGGGAAGGCTGCTTCAGATAAGCTTCATGAGTATGATAAGATGTGATGTGGGGGGATATGGTAATATAGGCGGTTGTGGAAATGTTTAGTAAATACTGGATTTTCACAACCGCCTATTGTATTCTTATATATGATTAAAATGTAAATAACATATTAATAATTAAGCATAGAAAGAGGAAAGAAAAATGGTATTTATAACAGATTTCAATGAAGGCGACATGATATCAAATGTCTATCTCTGCAAGAACAAGCAGACAGGAACTACAAAATCAGGAAAGACATATTACAACCTGGAGCTTGTGGATAAGACAGGAAGTATAGCCGGAAAGGTCTGGGAGCTGAGCAATGCGATAGGACACTTTGAGTCAAAGAACTTTATCAAGGTGGATGGTCAGGTCACATCATTTAACAATGAGCTTCAGCTCAATATCAAGAAGATTCGTATTGCAGATGAGGGAGAATACTCAGAGGCTGATTATATGCCGTGTACCAAGAAAGATATAGAGCAGATGTACAAGGATCTTATGGCTCTCGTGGAATCACTCGACAAGGATTATTACAAGGTGCTTCTGAAGAAATTCTTCGCCGAGGATCCTGCATTTGTCAAGGAATTCAAGAATCATTCAGCGGCAAAATCTATACACCATGGATACATAGGAGGCCTCTTGGAGCACTCGCTGGCAGTTGCCAAGATGTGCGACTACTACACTACATATTATCCGGTGCTCAACAGAGATCTGCTGATCACAGCGGCACTTCTCCACGACATTGGCAAGGTCTACGAGATCTCCAAGTTCCCTGAGAACGACTACACAGACGCAGGTCAGCTTCTGGGACACATAGTCATGGGAACGATGATGATCCGCGATAAGATCAATACCATAGACAATTTCCCTGCCAAGGCGGCAAATGAGCTGGAGCACTGCATACTGGCTCACCACGGGGAGCTTGAGTACGGCTCACCAAAGAAGCCGGCACTCATCGAGGCTCTGGCACTGTCCATGGCGGACAACACAGACGCCAAGATCCAGACATTTATCCAGGAGCTGGATGCGGCAAAGGACAACAATGGCTGGCTGGGCTTCAACAGAGCTCTCCAGTCCAACATCCGAAAGACGTCGGATAATTAATAACGGCAATAGGAAGAGAGATAGTATATGTCAGATATTAGGAACAATAGGAGACCTAAGAACAATAGACGAGTAAATGGTATGCAGAGAAAAAATACCATGGAGGCAGTGAATAGTGCAAGTTCAGTTGTTAGAACATCCGGAACGGATGCGGCAAATACTGGTGAAGTCACACTTGTCAAAAATGAGGATTATCAGGTGCTCATCGAGGACATGGGCAATGACGGAGAGGGCATTGGACACGTTCAGGGCATGACTGTATTTGTCAAGGATGCCGTGGTGGGCGATCTGGCGGAGGTGAAGATCGTCAAGGTGAAGAAGAACATAGCCTACGGAAGATTGATGAAGCTCATCACACCATCGCCATACCGTGTGGAGCCGGTGTGCGACAAGGCGAAACGATGCGGTGGATGCACCATGCAGCAGGTTTCCTATGAGCAGCAGCTCGAATACAAGTGGAACAAGGTGAAGAACTGTCTGCAGAGGATCGGCAAGATGGAGAACGTGGAAGCCATCATGGAAAAGCCAGCCTACGGCATGGATGATCCATTTCACTACAGGAATAAAGCACAGTTCCCTGTCGGTAGGGACAAGAACGGCAATGTGGTCATCGGATTCTACGCAGGAAGAAGCCACGACATCATAGACACAGAGAGCTGTGCCATCGGTGCGCCAGTGAATGACAAAATAGTTGCTATCGTCAGAAGCTTCATTGAGGACAATCACATATCGACCTACGACGAGGAGACTGGAAGAGGTCTGGTCAGACATATCCTTATCAGAGTTGGATTTACCACCAAGGAGATCATGGTGTGTCTGGTGACAAATGGCAACAAGCTTCCGCACAGTGAGATTTTGATAGATGAACTGGTTAAGATAGACGGCATGACATCCATTTGCCTGAATGTCAACATGGAGAATACGAACCGTATACTCGGTGATAAGTGCATAACCCTCTGGGGACAGTCATACATCACGGACTATATCGGTGACATCAAATATCAGATATCCCCATTGTCCTTCTATCAGGTAAATCCTGTCCAGACAAATGTCCTGTACAACAAGGCTTTGGAGTATGCGGACCTGTCCGGTGACGAGACCGTGTGGGACATGTACTGCGGAATAGGAACCATATCCTTGTTCCTCGCGCAGAAGGCAAAGAAGGTATACGGAGTGGAGATCGTTCCACAGGCTATAGATGATGCAAGACACAACGCCGAGATCAACGGGATCACAAATGCCGAGTTCTTTGTCGGTAAGGCAGAGGAAGTCGTTCCCGACATATACAAGAAGGGCGGCGACGGCTCCCACGCGGACGTCGTGGTCGTAGACCCGCCACGAAAGGGCTGTGATCAGGTTCTTCTGGATACTCTGGTCCATATGGCACCGGAGCGTATCGTCTACGTGAGCTGCGACCCGGCAACCCTGGCGAGAGATGTGAAGATACTTCAGGAGAAGGGGTATGAGGCGAAGAAGGTGGCGGTCGTGGATCAGTTTTGTCATAGTGGGCATGTGGAGACGGTAGTTAAATTGTCCCTAAAAACTGATACACCCAAATTTGAGGTTATTATGAAGCCTGATGAAGAGGGTAACTACACGTCAGAGGAAAAGGCTACTTATTCGAAGATTAAGGAATATGTGAAGAACAAGTATGGTGTGAATGTGCATACTTCTTACATTGCACAGGTTAAGCGGATGTGTGGAATGGATATGGGCGAGAATTATAATAAGTCCAAGAAAGAGAATCCAGAGGTGAAGCAGTGTCCACAGGAAAAGGTGGAGTATATTAAGGATGCGTTGAGGCATTTTAAGCTGATTTAGTTTGTGGAGATTGGTATGCAGAGATATTTATTAACAATGTGTTATGAGCATGAAAATTATGTTAATGATATAGAAAGAAAAAAACAATATAAAAATGATATTGTGTCAGCAATACATAAACAAAAGCTTCCTTTTTTCAAGAAACGGAAAATATTGAAACTAGTACAAGCTTTATGTGATATGCAATTTTTATTAGATGAATCGGAACAAACAGATTTAGTATTAAATGAAGAAGTCTGGAATTCGGATTGTTTAGAATATAATATAAATCGAGTTTATGAGTTTATAGTACAGAATTCTATAGAATCACAAAGTGTAGACACGCAAGCAATTTGTGAGTGTTGTCGAGTTGAATCGGATATGGATATAAAGTATATAAAAATGAATGATACTTTACGAAAGAGCAAGGAAGATAACCCTATCATTGTTTTGGTGAGTGATATGTTTGTTCAACCATTTGTGATTAATGGAAATCACAGGATAAAAAAGCATTTAATTCTGGTATTGATAGAATAGAAGTATATATTCTAGATGCTGATAATGTTATTCAATGCCTAATCTCGGAGGACTATAGAACTGCTTATAAGATTTACAAGAAATTACATAAATTGGTAGGAATGAAGTTGAACTGTTAACTTAATTTGAATAGGTTCAAAATTTAAAAATAGTGACACTGCTCCAAGGGGTTGAGGCTGTGTCAAAAAGTGTACATTTAGAAACTGAATAATAAGGGCATAAAATCAGTGCCAAAAAGTAGAGACTTTCCATTATGGGAGGTCTCATTTTTTATGTAAGCATTTTAAGACTAGGAAAGGAGCAAATAATAATGAAGAGATATGGTTATCACAGAACAAGTACAAGAGAGCAGCATTTAGACAGAGGTATCAAGGAGATTACAGCATACTGCGAGCAGAATGGTTTGGAGCTGGAAAAGATTTTCACAGACCAGCAGACAGGCAAGAATTTTAATTGTCCGAGGTGTTGGAGAAGGGCAGCGTGTTTTTCATTGATGGATTAAATGCCCGTTTGCATCCGTTACTTGTAAGAAATTTCTTGCTTACATTCTTGAATCCGGAAATCAACACCAACCACGCTCAGATTGTATTTACAACCCATGATACATGGCAGATATCGAACCAGTTGTTGTGCCGTGACGAAATTTGGTTTGTGGAAAAGGATGAAAGAGGTGTATCCACACTTTACTCATTGGCTGACTTTGTGGATGAGGATGGTTCTCGTATCCGTAAGGATGAAAACTATGAAAAGAATTATTTGATTGGAAAATATGGTGCAATTCCTATGCTTAAGGCATTGGACATCTTCAAAGATGCCCTTATAGAAGTGTCTAAGGGAACAGGCTTATTACCTCATAAAGAGGAGGATTGAGTATGGCGAAAAAAGACAGAACAGGTAATAGAAAAACGAGAGATCAGAGAAAACAATTCAAAGTACCGGAATTAGGCTACTACTTGATTGTTACGGATACAGAAGCTACGGAACGCTGTGACTACACTTTTGATATGGGGGGGGAGGTTGTAGAAACACTATTGTTAAAGGGTATAGTTGTGGATACATTATGGTTAAGTGGTATGAAAAATGAAAATATAAAATAATTGCAAAAATGCAATTTAATATATTGACAATGAAATTGATGTGGTGTATATTGAGATTAAGTTCAAGAAGGAAGGTAAATGAAATATGACATGGAGAGAAAAAGTTAGCCAATTAATGAATGAGAGAAACATTAATCAGAAGCAATTATCACAGTTATCAGGAATAACTGAAAGTTCAATATCAAGATATTTGCATAGTTCACAGAGACCAAGAATGGATATTGTTGTAAATATAGCGAAGGCACTTCATGTTGAAACAGAATATCTTTTAGATGAAGATGAGAAAAGTGAGTCAGCATATAATTCTATAGCAACAGCTATTGCAAGAAAGGGTAATGAGCTATCGGCAGAAGAAAAAAATCAACTGATTGCACTGATTTTAGGAGCTAAGAAGGATGTATAGAAGTGATTCAATATACGGTGAAATCAAGAATGTTATAATCGATATTTATATTGATTATTAGGTGAAATTGATGGGGTGAAGGTTATCGTTAGAGATAAGGGGTCTGTTAAGGCTCCAGAATTTTCGCATACAGCTAATCGAATATATGCTGTAGTGCAGGATGGGAAATTAAAACATCTTACATTTTATGGTGATGACCATAAACAAGCGGTTAGTATAGATTTATTACATCCGCACCATGGATTGATGCCACATAAACATCTTAATTTGGATCATAGCGATAGTGGTATTCCGTTATCTGCTGAAGAGGAGAAGCTTGTCAAAAAAATAAAAAGGAGATTTGGATTGTCATGAGAATAAATGAATATAGTTGTTTAGAAGATTTTATTTACGAGTACGAAAGTGGAAAATCTATTCCTTCAGATAATTTGGAAAGGCCTAAATATATGGGGATAGAGTTCAAGTATAAAGATACCTATTATAGAATGTGTAGAGAACCTATGGATGAGAACAATAAAGTAATCTTAGATGATGGACGAGTAGGACGATACGATGTTATGATAATGCACTGTGAACAAACGGGGTATCCGTTAGCAGAATCATTTGAGTTGATTGGGTGGTATGCTGATTTAAATGATGTTCTAGAGAATTGTATTTTGCAAAATAAGAAATTTAAGGATGTTATAATGGATGATATGACGGAAATATTGGGTCAGGATTAAAAGTGGTAAATAAAAATTATTACTCCTTAGTATAGTATCCAAATAAAGTTTGTTGGATGCAAGGAACTAAGAAGATGAACAAATTATCTGAATGTATTAAACCACGAAATAAATAAAATGGAAGGAAGTAACATAATGCAAGAAAATATGATTGAGATAGATAAGAAAGAACTTTGCAGGTTGAAGAAAGCAAAGGAAATTAAAAGAGTTTTCTGTTTGCCAATGCTTTGGGTGATGCTGGTAACTTACTCTTTGGTGGGACTTTCATTCATTTTATATGGTATTTTTTCAATGCCGGACTGTTGGTTCAAAAGATATATTATCGGGAATCCGGCGGTGGGCATAACGCTTTATCTTGTGATTGGAGTTCTCATCGTACCCTTATATTTGGCGATTCTTAATAAGGCAGCCTCTATGGAGAAGAGATTTGGCGAATATCTATGTTCCATAGATATATCTTCAGATGACGTATTGTTAATAGGGGAAGAATATGGATTTGATGAAGCCTTTGAGGTGGCACTTCAGAAGAGATTGAGGGAACTTGGAATATCGGAGGTTCCGCGCAAATGCACAGATGGAAGAGAAATCCTCAGACTGCCAACAAAAGAGGATTTGGAATGATTAGGAACATTTTTCCGAAAAAGAAGGATAAATCGATATATGGAATAGTAACTTGAAAAAAATATGGCGACAGAGCCTTTACTAATACCCCCAAATAGGAGCAAAGTTATGACGAAATATTATTTGACAAAAATCATTTATAATGGATTAACTTATTTTTTGATATGGTATAGCAATGATGAAGATGGTTTCTTACTTTTTAATCAACGGCTGTTATTTTTTTTGAGTGTCGAAGAAGCAAATATATTTGCGAATAAGGAACAGATTATTTTTGAAAAAGGAATAACGGTTTTTGATCTATCTAAAATTACCGAGGCAATAAATAATGTAGAAATATCACAAAATTGTCGAACTTTGATAGATACATGGCATTTATTTAGTGATTTGTCAAGATCACTGAATGAAGAGTTTGTAGGAGATTGTAACGATGAAGAAATTATTGATATTTATAATAAGTTATTCTATGGAAGTAATTTGAAACTTTTAAAAAATGAAGAATATCATCCTAGTTTCTGTGTTGATGAAAAACATAAATGTTCGGAGACTTTTCAAAGTGGGTTCTCTATACTAAACAAATGGCTTAATTATGATATGATGAAGTGGGGGAGATAGAGATACAATGTACTTCACGCATCATTGATTGTTAGACATTCTGAAGATAGCAAATTATATCTATATGAAATTTAATTTGTTAATCCGATGTTTTGAATGAAGATAGAACCTGTGAGAGAATAGGAGCAGGTAGTGGTGATGGAGATTATCATGTTTATGTAAATATGGAGTATTTGCGGAAAACAACATGTGACTGTTTGTTGGATAATGGAAATAAAAGTACGGGAAATAAAAGGGGGACTAGATTTGGCAAAGAAAAAAGATGAGATAACTATCCGTTCAAGCGCAGCGGAATACTTAACCTATGTTGCCTCTGTTGGCGATCAGCAGGACAGTGTAGAGATGCGCTATGAGGATGAGAATATATGGCTGACACAGAAAATGATGGCTACATTGTACGATGTCGGCACTAACACTATAAATTATCATATTAAGAAAATCTTTGAGGACAGTGAGTTACAAGAGAATTCAGTTATTCGAAAATTTCGAATAACTGCCGCCGACGGAAAAAGCTACAGCACAAATCACTATTCCTTAGAGATGGTCATTGCAGTAGGATTTAAGGTAAATTCTGAGCGTGCGGTACAGTTCCGTAAATGGGTAAACCAGATTGCCAAAGACTACACCATCAAAGGATGGGTTATGGATGACGAGCGCCTGAAACGCGGAACTTATTTGACAGAAAAGTATTTTGATGAGCAGTTAGAGCGAATTCGTGAAATTCGAGCAAGCGAAAGAAAGTTCTATCAGAAAATAACTGACCTGTATGCCACAGCCATTGATTACGATAAGAATTCTGCAACTACCAGGAGATTCTACGCAACAGTTCAGAATAAAATGCATTACGCAGTTCATGGCCATACGGCGGCTGAACTGATTGTAGAAAGAGCTGACCATACAAGAGAGCATATGGGATTAACTACTTGGGCAGATGCTCCTGAAGGAAAAATTAAGAAGAGCGATGTTACGGTTGCCAAGAATTATTTGAGTCAGGATGAAATGAAACAGCTGAATCGTATGGTTACTGCATACTTAGATTTTGCTGAGAATATGACATTAAGGCATATTCCTCTCACGATGCAGGACTGGGAAAAAAGGATTAATAGTTTTATTGAAATGTTTGATTATGGTATTTTGCAGGATGCAGGGAAAGTGTCAGCTGAAATTGCAAAGCTTCATGCTGAGACCGAATTTGAAAAGTATCGAGTCATTCAGGACAGATTGTTTATGTCTGATTTTGATAAGTACATGCTGGAACTGGAAGAGAATGCGAAGAAGTAATAGGATCGGTCCTCTCTTTCAATGCTGGATTTTCAGGTATGATAAGGTCGAGTGCATGGAAACCTGGCTATCAGTTAGGTCTAAAAATAGCCGTTGACCTGTTTTTGTAGGAAGAACGGACAAGGTTGAAGCGATGGCGGTTCATCGCAAGATTTGACTTTTATGTTGGAATCACTATAATAGTAGAAACGATTAAAAAAGTTGAACTTTTTCCGTGGACGAACGAGGTTCAGGCTGTGATATGGATAGCGGAATGTATCAAGATATTTTTGATATAGAATTTGTAGATATGTTTCCGCAAACAAGCGGAGACATTTTGGTACATACCATATTAGCCTGAATAGGTTCCCGATGACCGACATCAATCCGGACCTATCGAGCCATGTAGAGACTATAATAGGACTACGTCGTACAGATTCGTGAAAATCCTTGAATTTACGCACTTTTGCAGCTTTTTCAATTTCGGCAGAACCGATGTGAAAAGGCATAAAAAGCAGATAGTGGACAGAATTCATGTCGTTGTCGGCTATAGAGTCGACACGAGGGACACAATATTCTTTGATGAATAAAAGTGAATAAAATAGCCAATTTGGCAGGGATATTTAATTACAAAATATTGAATATCCCTGCCTTTTATTTTCTATTCAAGGAGGTGTCAATATGTTAAATATAAGGCTTCAAGGGACAAAAAATGACATACGTTGGTTTGTACGTTTACTTCAGAGAGATAAACGATTTGAAGTAAATAATGTTTCGACTTTTTTCGATAATGTTGGAACAGATAAATATAAACGTGTGTATGCAGAAGTATCAAGAAAGAAAAAGGATTCTGGTAAGAAACCAAGTAACGTTATGCAGGTAGAAGGAAAATGCCACTATGTAGGAAGTGGCATGGTGATTCGATAGGGAATGGAGGTACAACGGTATGTGTAAAGTAATAGCAATCGTGAATCAAAAAGGCGGCGTGGCAAAGACTACGACAACCGTAAACTTAGGTATAGGTTTGGTAAGAGAAGGTAAGAAGGTACTACTTATAGATGCGGATAGTCAGGGATCCCTTTCTTCAAGTCTGGGTGTGGAAGAGCCGGATGAGCTTGATGTGACACTCTCGACGATCATGGGTAAAGTAATCAATGAAGAAGATTATGGAAAGAGGGAAGGTGTTATCGTGCATGAGGAGGGAGTATCATTTCTTCCATGCAATATCGAACTTTCCGGACTGGAAGTCACATTAGTAAATACCATGCGGAGAGAGTACATATTGAAAGAGTACATAACAAGTGTAAGAAATCTTTATGATTATATATTGATTGACTGCAATTCCAGCCTTGGCATGGTGACAATGAATGCCCTTACTGCAGCTGATTCAGTCATCATACCGATAGAAGCAGCGTACCTTTCCATAAAGGGTTTACAGCAGCTTATTACCACTCTTGGCAGGACTAAGAAATATTTGAACCCTAACCTTGGAATAGAGGGAATCGTTTTTACAAAGATGGTTGGACGTACCAATTACGCAAAGGAAATCAAGTCCATGGTGGAAGAAATCTATGGCAAAAATGTCCGTGTGTTTGGTGCGGTTATCCCACATTCTGTGAGAGCGGCAGAGACTTCCGCAGAGGGTGTGAGTATATTCAAGCATGACCCAAGAGGAAAAGTTGCGGCGGCGTATAAGAAGCTCGCAAAGGAGGTGCTTGCAGATGAATAAATCCAATAGTGCTTCCAAGATAAAGATGAAATCATTTGACGATCTGTTTGGTACAAACGAAAATCTGGAACAGGCAAATGCAAATGGTGGTGAAATCCGAGAAATACCTTTAGCAAGTCTGCATACATTCAGAAATCATCCGTTTCAGATTCATGAAGATAAGCTGGAGGAAATGGTAGAGAGTGTCAGACAGTATGGCGTGCTTGTTCCAGGGATTGCGAGAATGCGACCGCAGGGTGGTTATGAAATCATTGCCGGACACACAAGAAAGGCTGCCTGTGAACTTGCCGGTCTTGATACCATGCCGATGTTCATTCGCAATCTGAATGATGATGAAGCTACCATTGTCATGGTGGACAGTAACATTCAGAGAGAAGATATCTTTCCAAGCGAAAAGGCAAGGGCGTATAGTATGCGTTACTATGCCATGAAACATCAGGGCATTAAGGGAGATAAGGGTAGTAGCCTTGATATCATGAGTGAGGAAACCGGCGAGAACGCAAAGAAGATTCAGCGATATATCAGACTTGCAAAGCTCTCTGATGAACTGCTTGACTTTGTTGACAGGAAAAAGATTGGTTTTATTCAGGGTGTTGATCTTTCGTATCTGAACGAGGAGCAGCAGCAGTGGGTACTCGATATAATACTCGACAGGAATGTATTTCCCAATATAGAACAGTCAGCAAGACTAAAGGCATTCTGCCGGGAAAATATGCTTACACAGGAAGAAGTGAGGAACATCATGCTTCCGGAACAGGTGTCAGCGAAGCCGAGAAAGGTAACGTTCAAGGCAGACAGATTGGATGACTACTTTGATGATGAATACACAGAAGAGAAGATTACAGAGGTTATAATAAGCCTTTTGGATGAATGGAAGAAAAGATGTGAGAGGGCATGACTAATATTGTAAATACCGGTAATGCGTCGGTGGATGCGCTGGCAGAGATGAACATTAGTGGCAATGTTACACCGGTAAATTGGTATAAAACAATTTTGCGTGAAAATGGCAAGCCATACCTCCTCGCTATCTGTGTGTTGTTGGAAATCGTGTATTGGTATCGTCCTGTGGAAGTACGGGACGAGCATAGCGGCATGACAATTGGTTACAGAAAAAAGTTTCGAGAGGATTTGCTACAGAAAACCTACAATGATTTTGCCGAGCAGTTTGGAGAATCACGGAGAAGTGTGAAGGCAGCGTTTGACAGACTAGAGGAAATCGGTGTGATCCGTCGTAAATTTCGTAACATAGAAACAAATAGCGGAATGGTCTTAAATAATGTCATGTATATTGATCTATGCGTTGATAGACTTTACACATGTACATATCTGAACATACCAGGAGATGACGAAGATGTAGAAAACACAGGGGAAGAAATACAAAAACAGGCTGAAAACCAAGCAAATAAGTCTGTTACAAAATTTCGTATGACCCTCCTGCAAAATTTTGTAACACCCTACCACAAAACGATGTACCACCTCATACAAAGTTTTGTAAGACAAATACAGAGAATACTACAGAGAATACGGAGGAGATTACCTATCCTATCATTCCATCAGGCACAGGCGTGAAAACTGATACGATGGATAGGATGGATGAAGTGCGCTCATTTATCAAAGATAATATTGATTATGACGGATTGCTTCAATGCCATCCTACAGAGAAGATGGACATAAACGAATTGGTGGAGCTGATGGTTGAGACCATAGCGGTTAAACAGCCAGTAATCCGTATCAATAAATATGATTTCCCATATGATGTTGTTCGGAGCAGATTGGAGAAGATAGATTTTCATACGATGGAGTATGTGCTGGAATGCCTGCGGAATAATACTACAAAGGTACGCAACATACGAAGCTATATGCTCACGACACTGTATAATGCTCCGGTAACATGTAGTAATTACTATAAAGCAGAAGTAAACCATGACTTTTATGGTAAGTAACGATTCATAGCTGCTGGAAACAGCAGTTGACTATATATTTTTCACCTTCCCTTCCTTTTGAGGGGCAGGAGGGCACACCTGCCTCTCGTTTTAAGG
>OOCI01000009.1_pt1 | contig 249120 bp, 191 predicted proteins | sample 1671761 | NCBI WGS metagenome assembly OOCI01 (sample SAMN06348190, study PRJEB24527) | human gut metagenome | biome: human gut; feature: ankylosing spondylitis patient; material: feces | host: Homo sapiens | place: China | collected 2015-10
TCGACGAGATTTCTCGGCTGTCCGCGCGTTCGGAGAAGCTTTCGACGAGATTTCTCGGCTGTCCGCGCGTTCGGAGAAGCTTTCGACGAGATTTCTCGGCTGTCCGCGCGTTCGGAGAAGCTTTCGACGAGATTTCTCGGCTGTCCGCGCGTTCGGAGAAGCTTTCGACGAGATTTCTCGGCTGTCCGCGCGTTCGGAGAAGCTTTCGACGAGATTTCTTGACTCCCCGAGCGTTCGGACGGCCCGACGGTTTACTGTTTCTTCAAGGTAGGCAGCGCTCCGGTGAGTTCGTAACGCCACTCTGAGTATTGCAAGGCGGCGTTCATGGCATCAACGGCCGTCTGCCAGGTAACGGTCGTGCCGTCCACTTTTGTGGTTTCGCCGATGGTGCCTGCCAGATGATCACCGATACCTTGTTCCTGATTGTTCTTCCAGTAGCAGGCGGTCACGGTGTCATAGTTCCTTCCCACAACACCGCCGATGTAGTCTTCACTGTCCAAGACGCTTCCCGTGGCATGGTAACAGGCAGTCATGGTGCCGTAGTTCCTTCCCGCAACGCCGCCGGTACCGTAGCCGTAGCTATTGACACTGCACGTGGCATAGCAGGCAATCAGGGTACTGCCATAATAGTTGAATCCCACCACGCCGCCGACAGTGTCACCAGGTCCCATAACATTTCCCGAGACGGTGCAGGCGGCCACGGTACCATCGTTCCATCCCACCACACTGCCGACACACGCTTGGCCAGTTATGTCCACATTCTCCAGCGTCAGGTTCTTCACCGTGCCGCCGGAGCCGAGATGGCAAATCAGCCCCACATAGTCTGTTCCAGACTGGTTGATGGTCAGCCCCGTGATAGTCTTGTCGTTGCCGTCGAAGGTACCGGTGTATAGTTGTTTTTCAGTCCCTATCGGCGTCCACTCTCCCGTCAGGGTGATGTCGGCGGCGAGGGTACAATTTATTGACAGGTCTTTTTGTGCGGCTTCGTTCCACGCCAGCAGGCCGTTGGCAGAGGTCACGATGTAAGTCTTTCCGTCTCCAGATATGGTGTAGCCCTTGTCATACTTCAGCAGGCGCGAAGCAGTCAGTTTGCCACCGTCCTTGAGAATCAGAGAAACGTCGAGCAGAGCATAGGGCTGGATGCCCGGCGTCACGGTGACGGTGATGCCGTCCGTGCTCTCCGCTACCTTGGCGCTCCAGCCGTCGGCGCGGGTCAGCACGGCGTCGTCGTCCACGGGCGTCGCTTGCGCCACGATGCTACTATATTCTATGCCCTCGTCGATGGAGAGGTAGAAGGTGGTCGCCGCGGTGATGGTCAGCGTGGCGTTGTCGAAGGTGGTGGGGTCGTCCTTTTCCGCTTGGGTCTGGATGCAGAAGGGCTGGTAGGCGGCCACCTTGAAAGAACTGCCGTCATTAGCTAAGGTAAAGACGTAATAGTTTCCTTCCTTTTTGGGCGCTTCGGCGAACCAGGTGTCGCCGTCCGCGCCGTCCGTGCCGCTGACGCGGTACCACGTCGCGCCGCCGTCCACGCTCAGGTACCAGGCGTTGTTGTCCTTCTTGCCATTGTCGGTCTCGATGGTTCCGCTTGTAATGCTGCTGCCCAGCAGGATTTTCGGCGTGGGGGCGGAAGTGCCGTCGTCGCCCTGCGGGCCTTCGGGGCCTGTGGCTCCGTCTTCACCGTCTTCACCGTCCAGTCCGTTGGCGCGGATGGGGTTGCCGTCGGCGTCGGTCAGGGTCTCGCCGTTCAGCGTCCAGTACCAGTTGCCGTCCGCCGCCTGTGCGAGGCCTATCTGCGGCGTCTGGCCGTCGGCTCCGTCCTCGCCGTCGGCGCCCTTCGCCCCGTTATAGATGGTGATAGGGTCGGAGTGGAGGAAAGTGATGGTGTAGCCCACCGTCTCGCCGTCCTCCGTCACGGCGGTGACGCCGGTGATCATGTCCGTCGTGTTCAGCAGCTCCTGCATGGCTGCGATGCTTTGGTTGGTCTGTTCCTGCCATTTTTCCAGCGCGGCGAGGCGCTCTTCGTGGTCGTTCACTTTGTCCCACAGGGCGGAGTCGTCGTAGTCGTCCGCGCAGGCGGCAGCGAGCAGTGTCATCGCTGCTACCGCCAGTGTAGTCATTAGGTTTCTTTTAATCATAGTTCACTCTTTTGGGTTGTTTCGGCAGGGAAGGTATAATTTTTTTAAGATATCGGGGTAGCAAAAATTGTTCATTTTTGCATTTTTTGTTGTTAGAGCAAAAAAAATTGTTGTTAGAGCAATTTTTGACGGTCTGCAGGCAGTACATGCAGGCGATTTTGGGGCAGTGTGTTATTCAGTCCGGTCAACAATGTCGAGTTATTCCTGCCCGTTGACCTTGCGCCATCGGGCGGGTGTGCATCCCTCCTTGTCAGCAAAGATCTTGGTGAAGTAGCTCTGCGAAAGGAAGCCCGACGCTTCGGAAATATAGCCGACGGTCAGTTCGGGTTGTTCCGCCAGCATTCGTTTGGCGTGCTCCACCCGGAGGTCGGCGATCCACTCGCGGAACGACGCGTGGCAGATGTCCTTGAGGTAACCGGTCAGGTAGGTACGGTTGGTTCCCAATGCCTCGGCCACTTCTTCGATGGTCAGGCTGTGGCGGGTGTAGCCGGCGGTAGCTTTCCACTTTTCCAGGCTTTGGGCGATGGCGGTGTAGTACAGGGGGAGGTAGTCCGTCGTGTCGGCATCGGTAGGCAGAGGGGCGGACTCGTCGGTGGCATCGTCGGTGGGCAACTCGGTCTCCAGGATGCCCTCCACCTGTTCGTAGAAGAGCAGGTAGTTCAGGTACGACCAATAGAGGTAGACGTAGAAGGGAATGGACGAGAGGATCCAGAGGACAATGTAGCGGTCCGGCAGGAACGTGAGCAGCCCGCATCCCACACCGAAGATAACGGCCCACCACGTGAAGACGGACATCCAGCGGATGTAGGCACCGATGTCGTCGGAATGGGTGTCGTCGAAGAGACGGACCGCCCGGCGGTAGGTCAGGATGAGCTTGCGCGCCAGCCAGATGCCGTAGGCGACAAGCCACAAGGCCAGTGTCAGCAGTCCCGCCTGTTGGAACGTGCCTTCGGGCAGCACCAGCAGCACCACGCCCGACAGAACGGTGAACACAGCCCACAGTAACAGGTGGACAGTCAGTCGCCGGCGTGTGATGTAGAAACGGTTGAGCAGCGTGGTCAGAGCCGAACTGAAGAGCCAGTAGGACAGGAAGTAGGTGGAGAGGTTCATCAGAATGGCGGCACTGTGGTCGCGGAAACGTATGCCGCAGAACAGGTGGACCGAATAGTTGGCGGCCAGTAACAGCAGAGCCATACCCATGGTGCGGCGCGAACGGAGGTAGTTGGCGTAGATGGCACGATCGGGCGTGCGGGCAATGAGAAAGTAGAGGCCGAAGAAAATCATCAGCCCCAGTGCCGTGCACAGGGAGTTTTCGTATAAGGGATGGTTCATGCCGGTGGTCGTATCTGTCAACGTTCGTGCAAAGTTAGTGAAAGGTGAGGGTAGAAACAAATGAAAACAAAGTTTTCGATTTGATTATGCCGAACTGCATTCTATATTATTTAAAGGTAGGAAAAAGTCAGAAACGACGGGGCCGGTGAAAAAGTTTTCAGGCTGTCCCGAAATGATCGACAGTATTCATCTCGAGACAGCCTGAAAGAGAAATCAGTTTCCGGCAAGGAAGGCGATGCGTCAGCGTCCGCTGTCGGCAATCATCTGCCGGATCTTGTTGTTCAAGTCGTCGGCGGCCATGAGTTGTTCCAGCGTCAGGTGCATGCGGTAGCGCCAGTAGTGGCGTGGGTTGGCAGGCACGTTGATGCGCTCTTCGGCCACGTTGGGGTTGCGCAGCTGCCCGTCGATCGACATCCAGTCCTGGAAGGAAAGGATGCTGAGCATGGAGTTGCTCGTCAGATGGGCGCGCACCACCTGTTCGCACAGTTCGGGTGTGGCCACGGCAGGGGCGGTGCCGTAGTGGCCCAGGACGTGGTTGTAGTAGCGCTGCGTCTGCTGGGCGTCTTCCTCCCACCAGCCACGCAGGGTGGACATGTCGTGGGTGGAGATGGTGCAGACGGAACGGTAGGGATACCATTCGGGGTGTCCGAACTCTTGGCTGGGGTCCTTGGGCATGCGCTGTATCTCGAGCGAGAGGATGCGCAGCTCGTTCATCACCCACGCCACGCAGGCAGGAATCATGCCGAGGTCTTCGCCGCAGACGAGCATGCGGGTGGACTGCGTCAGCTGCGGGAGCTTCTTCATGGCCTGCTGTCCCCAGAAATCGTTGTGGCGGTGGTAGTAGTATTGGTCGTACAGGCGGTTGAAGGCGGCTTTCTCCCAGTCGTTCAGCGAGCGGTAGATGTAGTCGTGCTGCACGCCGATGCGTGGATGGTATTTCGAGGGATCGTTGCGGTCGGGCACGAACAGGACGTCGCTGATGAGGGCGTAAAGGCCGTCGCGTATCCAGACGCTGTCGTCGTCGGTCTTGCCGTCGAAGTAGGCTTCCACCTTGCGCTGTGTGTCGAACTCGGGACGCATACGGTAGACTTCCCACGTGTCGGTGGGCTCGATGAAGGTCTGCTTCACGTAGTCGGTGTGCGGGCCGAACATCTGTCCGAGGAAGTACTCGTGGATGTAGGGTTTCAGGAACTCGGGACGGAAGCCGAGGCCGTAGCTCTCGATTTCTTCACGCGTCATGGGCAGGGCGGGGACGAACTGGCCCAGCAGACCGTGGACGGCATCCATCGGGATTTCCCAGATGCGGAAGAAGCCCAGAATGTGGTCGATGCGGTAGGCGTCGAAGTATTCGGACATTTTGCGGAAACGCTTCATCCACCAGGCATAGCCGTCTTGCTCCATCACGTCCCAGTTGTAGGTGGGGAAACCCCAGTTCTGTCCGTTGGCCGAGAAGTCGTCGGGCGGGGCGCCTGCCTGTCCGTTCAGGTTGAAGTAATGGGGCTCCTTCCAGGCCTCCACACTGTTGCGGCTGATGCCGATGGGGATGTCGCCCTTGAGCACCACTCCGTTGGCACGGGCATGGCGGGTAGCAGCTAGCAGCTGGCGGTGGAGCTGGTACTGGATGTAGTAGTAGATGGCGATATGTGGGTAATCGGCCGACCGGGGATTGCATAGAGCGTCGATATCTTCCTGGCGGTAGGCGCTGTAGCGCGGCCACTCGCGGAAGTTAGGTGTCCGGTAGGCGTCGCGCACGTAGCTGAAGACGGCATAGGGTTGGAGCCATTCCTTGTTGGCCTCGAAGAAGGCGCGGAAGTCTTCGGATGCCAGCACAGCTTCGCCTTCCTGGGCGAAGATCAGGCGGAAATATTCCCACTTGGCTTTGTTGACGGCTTCATAGTCGATGGCGGGCAGGGCATTCAGTTCTTGGCGTCGCTGTTCGAACTGCTCCATCTTCTCACGATCGTTCAAGGCACCCAGTTGCCGCAGGTCGGTGTACATGGGGTGGAAGGCGTATATGGAGATGCTGCTGTAGGGATAAGAGTCGGTCCACGAGTGGGTCATGGTTGTGTCGTTGATCGGGAGAATCTGCACTGCCTTTTGGTGGGTCTTGACGGCCCAGTCGATCATCTTCATCAGGTCACCGAAGTCGCCCACGCCGAAGCTGCCTTCGGAGCGGAGGGAGAAGACAGGGATGGCCGTGCCGGCACCCTTCCAGGCGGGCAGGCTGAAGTAGACGTAGCGGTCGCCTACGACCAGTGTTTCGGCGTCGCCCAGTTTCGGATCGGCCAAATAGCGGTTGGGGTTGTTTTCCCAAGCCACGACACGTCCTTCTTCTTTCTTATAGAGGACGAATTTATATTCCAGTGGGAAGGCCAGGTCGGAAGCGTCGATTTCCACCTGCCATTCGGGGAAGTTGGCGTCGCTCATCCGGATGGCTTTGTCGGGATTCCATCCGCCCAGGGCATCCACGCTTCCACAGACAGCCAGTACATGTCCGCTGTCGATGCAGGGCGCATAGGCCTTGAGGATCAGGCTGCGGCGGTGTGCTTGGGGGGCTGCTTCGCGGTTGTGATGGGCCAGGAGCGACTCAGTGAAGGCCGAGGTGTAGAAATACTGCTGTTCCGGCAGGTTCTTCCAGCTGTCTTCCAGACGGTAGGTCTTGGCGGGATCGTCGGAAACGTACAGGACACGCGGCAGGCTGTTCCATTCGTTGCGGACGGCCTGTCCATCGCGGTAGACATGGTAACTGTAATGGATCTCTTTCGTTTCGGGTAGTCCGATTTCGACTTCTGCTGTCCAGTGTATGCCGTCCACTGTATGCATGGGAACGGCTTGTCCGGGCATGTTACTTCCTAATTCGGGGACGGAACCCAGGACTCTGATTTCCTCTCCCCAACTGGTACGATATTCGATGTTGAATGAAAGTATCATATTATTAGATTTATATGAACGACAATAGCTGCATTGACTATGCAAGTATAGAAAATATTCTTCATAGTCATGCAGCTATCGTTGTCCAAGTATTTTAAAATCCTATGCAAACGTTTGTGTTTGCAGTCCGTTTATCCGCAGCGGGAAGCACCGCAGGTCTTGCAGATGAGACAGCCTTCTTGGTAGACGAGAGTCTCGTTGCCGCAGTTGGGGCATTTCTGGCCCTTGGCTTCGGTGCCGTCGAGCACATACTTCTTCAAGGCACGTTCCACACCATTTTTCCAAGTGTTGATGTTTTCGCTGTCGAGCTGTAGGGAGCCTACCAGTTTGATGACCTGCTCGATAGGCATGCGATAGCGCAACACGCCCGAGATAAGCTTGGCGTAGTTCCAGTATTCCTTGTTGAACTTCTCGGACAGACCTTCGATGGTGACTTTGTATCCGCGCTTGTTCTCGAACTGGAAGTCGTAACGCTTGATACCGTTTTCATCGACATTCTTGATGATATGGCCTGATACAACATTCTTGGGGAGGACGATACCTTCGTCATCGTCGAGCACACCGGTGAAAATTTCGTAGGGGTGTCCGTTGAGCAGGCCTACGAAAGCCACCCACTTTTCTTTGTTGTTCTGGAAGCGTACTACTTCGGCATCGAGTACTTTTGGACGGGTTTCGACAATCGTAGGTGGTTTGCAGGGGGGCAGTTCGTCTTTCTTGTCGCTCTTGGTGGAGATGAGTACGCCCGAGCGTGAACCGTCGCGGTAGACGGTACATCCTTTGCAGCCCGAACGCCAGGCTTCTATGTAAAGACGATTGACCAATTCTTCGTCGACGTTGTTGGGCAAGTTGATAGTGACGCTGATGGAGTGGTCTACCCACTTTTGTATGCGTCCTTGCATCTTGACTTTCATCAGCCAGTCTACGTCGTTGGACGTGGCTTTATAATAGGGTGAGCGTGTCACCATTTCGTCGATTTCTTCTTGGGTATAACGCTTGGCAGGGTTAAGGCCCTGAGCTTCCATCCAAGTGACGAACTTCGGGTGGAACACTACATATTCTTCGAATGCGTCACCGGTTTCATCTACAAAGTCGATACGGACGTTGGTGTCGTTGGGGTTTACTTTGCGACGGCGTTTGTATACCGGCAGGAACACAGGCTCAATGCCCGAGGTGGTTTGCGTCATCAGGCTGGTGGTTCCGGTAGGAGCGATGGTGAGGCAGGCGATATTGCGTCGACCGTATTGGGCCATTTCTTCGTAGAGCTCAGGATCGGCTTCACGCAGACGGTTGATGAACGGATTGTTCTTTTCGCGTTCGGTGTCGTAGATTTCGAATGCTCCGCGTTCTTTTGCCATTTCGACCGACGAGCGATAAGCGCTCAGGGCGATGGTCTTGTGTACCTGTTCAGAGAAAGCTGTTGCTTCTTCCGTACCATAGCGCAGGTTTAGAGCGGCCAGCATATCGCCTTCGGCCGTGATGCCTACCCCGGTACGGCGTCCTTGGCCACTCTTTTTGTAGATCTTTTGCCATAGAGTACGTTCTGTTTCCTTGACAGCGTCACTTTCCGGATCGGAGTCGATCTTTTCCATGATCCGTTCGATCTTTTCCAGCTCCAGGTCGATAATGTCGTCCATGATTCGCTGTGCCAAAGCTACATGTTTCTTGAACAGCTCGAAGTCGAAATAAGCGTCGGGTTTGAATGGATTGACCACGTAAGAATAGAGATTGATAGCCAGCAGACGGCAGGAATCGTACGGACAGAGGGGAATCTCACCGCAAGGATTGGTAGATACAGTGCGGTAGCCCAAGTCTGCATAACAGTCAGGGACAGATTCGCGGATGATGGTGTCCCAGAACAGTACGCCGGGTTCGGCAGATTTCCATGCGTTGTGGACAATCTTCTTCCACAGAGTACTTGCATCTATGGTTTTCTTAACAAGCGGATTGGGGCTGTCGATGGGGTATTGTTGTACATAAGGAGTACCGCTGACGGCGGCTTCCATGAATGCGTCATCCAGTTTCACCGAAACATTAGCGCCTGTCACCTTGCCTTCAGTCATTTTGGCGTCGATGAAAGCTTCAGAATCGGGATGTTTGATGGAAACGCTGAGCATTAGGGCACCACGGCGTCCGTCTTGTGCTACCTCGCGGGTGGAGTTCGAATAGCGTTCCATAAAAGGAACCAAACCGGTGGAAGTGAGGGCTGAGTTCTTTACCGGAGATCCTTTGGGACGAATGTGTGAAAGATCGTGGCCTACGCCGCCGCGTCTTTTCATCAGCTGTACTTGCTCTTCGTCGATTTTGAAGATGGCGCCGTAAGAGTCGGCTTCACCGTCTACTCCAATTACGAAGCAGTTGGACAGAGAAGCAACCTGGTAATTGTTTCCGATGCCTGTCATGGGGCTTCCTTGTGGAACGATGTATTTGAAGTGATCCAACAGCTTGAACAACTCTTCGGCGCTCAAGGAATTGGGATACTTGGCCTCAATACGAGCCACTTCGTTTGCGATACGCCAATGCATGTCTTCTGGTGACTTTTCGTAAATATTGCCGAAGGAGTCCTTGACGGCATATTTGTTCACCCATACCCTGGCAGCCAGTTCATCGCCTTGGAAGTATTGTAAAGATGCTTCAAAGGCTTCCTGATAAGTAAAAGTTCTCTTTTCCACGATGGTCTATTCTTTTAGATTTTATTGATTCAATTAGCAATATTGTAGAAGTTTTGCCATTGGCTAACAAATGTGTTTGCAAATCTATGAATGTTTTTCCATCCGACAAAATAAATAGTCATGTTTTTATCAACAGATTGTAAGTTTCTTGTTTATAACTGTTATCTGTCTGTATTTTAGAAGTTTACTATTTTGGAATATATGGGAAAGTTTTCAAAAAAGAAAACCAGTGAGCATATGAGAAGATTCTTGAATTGTTTTTTAGGTATGGAGTGGGGAAGGATTATGCCTAGAAAGAGGGTAATTACTTAAATCTTTTATATATTTGCAGAAAAAAGAAAAAGTATGGGAAGCTTGAAACAGAGAAAAACAATCCGTAAATATCAGCAGAAGGACATTCCTGTTGATTTGTTAAATGATTTACTTGAAACGGCGTTTCGTGCATCGACCGTTGGAAACATGCAGACCTATAGCGTGGTGGTGACCCGCGATGCCGACCGGAAGGCCAAACTGGCTCCGGCACATTTCAATCAGCCAATGGTGACAGCTGCGCCGGTTGTACTTACTTTCTGTATAGATTTGAACCGGTTTAGCAAATGGTGTCGGCAGCGTCAGGCCGAGCCGGGGTATAATAACTTTGAATGGTTTGTAACGGGAGCTGTTGATGCCTTGCTGGCTGCTCAGACATTTTGCGTGGCCGCCGAGGGAAAAGGATTGGGTATTTGCTATTTGGGTACTACTACATACAATCCTCATTTGATTATTGAAGCACTGGAGTTGCCGGAGTTGGTGTTCCCCATCACGACTGTTACAGTGGGATGGCCGGCTGAAGATCCTGCGCAAGTTGACCGTTTGCCATTGGAAGCAGTAGTTCATGAAGAAGTTTATCACGACTATACGCCTGAGGATATTGACCGTTTGTATGCTTATAAAGAATCATTGCCCGAGAATAGACAGTATGTGACAGAAAATGGTAAAGCGACTTTAGCCCAAGTCTTTACGGATGTTCGCTATACGAAAAAAGATGCAGAAGCCATGTCTGAATTGCTATGGAATATAATGAAAAAGCAGGGGTTTTGATCCCTGCTTTTTCATCGTTATGAGTTTACTTTATCCTATTGTTGTTTCAAGGCCGTCTGTATCTCTTCTAATTCGGCTTGGAAGCTTTTACTTACTTCTTTCAGCTCACTGATCGTCTTGCAGGCATGTAGAACGGTTGCATGGTCTTTGTTGCCTATTAAAGAACCAATTTTGGCCGTTGAGAAGTCTGTGTAATTTTTAGCCAGATACATGGCAATCTGTCGTGCCTGTACCACTTCTCGCTTTCTGGATTTTGTATGGATGGCACTTGTATCCAAACCAAAGTGCTTGCATACCGTATTGATGATATTGTCTATCGTTATGGCTTTACTTTCGTTTTGGGTAACTTTACGTACAATCCGTTGAGCCAGTTCCAAATCTACATCTTTATTATAGATGGTTGAATGGGCCATGATGGAAATAATGATACCTTCCAGATCGCGTACGCTGTCACTTACGTTTTCTGCGATATAATTAATAACTTCTGGAGGGAATTGCAAACCGTCACGACGTATTTTGTTGCGTAAAATATCTTTGCGCAGTTCGACGGTCGGCTTTTCGAGCTCGGCAACCATACCCCACTTAAAACGAGTGACGAGGCGTTCTTCCATACCTTGCAGGAGTACGGGGGCACGATCCGAAGTCAGGATAAGCTGTTTCCCATTCTGATGTAGATGGTTAAAAATGTGAAAGAACGTGTTTTGAGTTTTGGTAACTCCAGCAAATTCCTGAATATCATCGATGATCAGCACGTCAATTGTCTGATAGAAGTTGATGAAGTCGTTAGTCGTATTGTTGCGTACGGAGTCCGTGTATTGCACCTGAAATAAGTGGGCCGAGACATACAACACCCGTTTTTCAGGGTAGAGTTCCTTAATTTTGGTTCCGATGGCATTGGCGAGGTGAGTTTTCCCTACGCCGGATGCTCCATAGAAGAATAGCGGATTGAAAATGGTTTTGGCCGGATTGAGTGCAACAGCTTCTGCCACACTACGTGACAGTTTGTTGCTTTCTCCCTCTATGAATGTTTCGAAATTGTAATCTCTATTCAGGTGAGGGTCGAGTTCAGTTATTTGTGGTGTCTGCGGAATGTCTTTGGTTGTAGTCTTGCGTACAGCAGATACCGGAGTGGACGAACCGGAATGAGTAGGCAGAGGAACAGCTGTAGGCGGGTTTTTAACCACCATTACACTGTACATCAATTTGGTTCTTTCGCCAAAAACCTTATGAATTGTTTGGCGTAGCAAATCCAGGAATTTCTCTTCCAGAAATTCATAAAAGAATTGGCTCGGCACCTGCAATACCAAGGTATCGTCCTCAAATTTTAATGGGACGATTGGACAAAACCAAGTTTTATATGTCTGTTCAGGAACGTTGTCGCGAATGATGTCAAGACACGCGTTCCATAGTCCGACATGATTGTTTTTACTCATAACGGCTATCTACATTTATCAATTTAGCGAAACTTCTACGTTTGCAAAATTGGGTATCTTATTTGAAAAAAACAAATGCTTTTTTTCTTGCTTTTTTCATTCAATGAATAAGGTCTTTACTTTCAGCTATTTATCGCATAACGTGCAAACAGCCCTTTGAGAAGGGCTGTTGCTTTTTTAAAAGGACTTGTATATTAGTATATTACGAATGTCTATGTAAATCTATAAGACTTTTATTCTTTGTGATGGAATAGCCCTTAATGCTTTGAATTACCCTATTTTCTTAACTTCTTGCAGCTTTTGCTAAATTTGCCTTTATTTAGATGAATTCTATATAATAGTTTTTTTTATTTGTCTTTTTTGCCGAAAAGCGAGAAATGAACATAGCGTTTGGGGTGGGCTTTCAAGTCTTCGAGTAAACTAGCAGCATTGGCAGTTGTTGCATTCAGGTTCTGGTAAAGCTGTGGGTCGTTTAGCAGTAAGCCTACGGTATTATCTTTGCTGTTCAGCTTGTCCGTAAGTGTTCGTACGTTAGCCAGTGTAGAATCTATTTTTTGCATGGCTGCAGCATAATCGATTTGCTTGAGGTTATCGGACATGGCAATGAAATTGTCGCCGATGGTGTTCAACTTGCCTGTCAGTTGCGGGATATCATTGCTCATAAGTACCTTCAATTGTTTGCTGGTTGCATTCATGTTGGCCGTCAATTCTTCGATATTCTTTAATGATGCAGGAATGGCTGGATTGGCCAGTACTGCGTTAAGAGAACTGAGAATGGAGTCGAGCTTAGGCATCATTTGCTCGATTTGAGGCATCATGTTAGCTACCTTTTCCATCATTCCGTTATTTAAGTATCCGGGGATGGTATCACCGATTTGGTAGCGTTCACGCGGATTGTTGGCAAGTAGTAAGTTCATGCGAACTCCTCCCAGCATTTCAGCGGCCAGTTCTGCACTACTTCCTTTCGGTATACGCAGTTCAGGATTTACGTCAATTTCGGCTACTACATTGCCAGGGGCATCATAGTCGTAATAGAGTTCGCGTACGAGTCCCACTTTATATCCATCGGCGTAGACCGGGCTTGATTTTGTGAGACCGTTGACGTTTTGGAATTTGACATAAAAGTAACTGGCTGGTTTGAACAGGTGGATACCTTTCAGATAGTTGATACCATATACTAATATGCATAGAGCTGCAATACCTGCAATACCTATCTTTACTTCTTTTGTGATATACTTCATGATGATTTGTCTTTATTGAATGGTTATTTCTTGTTTTCTTTAAATTCGCGGATAGCGGTAGCTGTATCCATCTTTTTCCCGTTCTTGAAGGCTATGATGAAAGCGTCTTTTATCCGTTTGGAAACGTCCTTCTTAATGCGGAGTATTTCGTTGTAGTTGGTGGATGAACCGTATGTGTACTTATACAGTCCGTTTTCTTTGTAAGAATCTATACCTTTGAGACCTTTGAACTGTTTGTCTTTGGAGGATAATGGTTTAGATGAAGTCAGAATTTGTACTTTAAATACCAGGGCTTGTTGTGCGACTTTCTGTGTCTTGGCAGAAGTTGTTGCAACAGATGCCTTTTTCGGTGTAGTGGAAGCAGAGGTGGTACTTTCAGGTTGTGAAACCTCAGATTGTAGAGGCTCAGCTTCAGGCAATGTGTTCCCTTTACTTCCTTCCAATCTCATTTTCTGTTCTTCTTTGTATGTCAGGAAAGCTTGGAAAATGCTGTTTGCCAGTGCTCTCTTGCCAGACTCACTGTTCAGATAGCGTTCCTCTGTCGGGTTGGAGATGAATCCAAGTTCGACCAAAATACTAGGCATTGCACTGGCTTTCAGGACCAGAAAGCCGGCTTGATGTACGCCTCGATCTATGCGTTTCCCTGTTTGTTTGAATTCTTTCTGTACTAATGAAGCCAGGTGGACACTTTGCGACATGTATTTGTCCTGCATGAATTCGAAGATGATATACGATTCTGCAGAATTGGGATTAAACCCTGCATAGCGGGTTTTGTAATCGTCTTCGTATAAGATTACGGAGTTCTCGCGTTTGGCTACTTCCAGATTAGCATCCGATTTGGCCAGACCTAATGTCCAGGTTGAAGCACCTTGCACGCTTTTATTTCCTCCGACAGAGTTGGTATGAATCGAGATAAACAAATCAGCTTTGGCTTCATTGGCAATCTCTGCTCGTCGGGCTAATGGTATAAATACATCTCTGCTGCGGGTATAGATAACACGCGTGTCAGCGCATTGCTCTTTAATCAGGTTACCCAATTGAAGAGCGACGCTAAGGTTGATGTTTTTTTCCTTGGATATTTTTCCGACAGCTCCCGGGTCATGTCCTCCATGACCGGCGTCGATGACTACGACGAATTTTTTGGATAGGTTGGCTGCCAAACTTGGGTGCATGGGCAAACAGACCATGCAAAAAGTAATATATAATATGTGATAAAGCCTGTTCAAACTCATCTATATATGAATTACTCCGCAAATGTAGTGTAATTTTGCTGAAAACTTGCCGTTTACACTAAGTTTTATTCTTTTTCCATTTATTTTGGTACAGTTTTTAGATGTTGGAGAGCATGTTTTTCATAAATAGAAGCTAATTTTGCACCGCCTAATCAGACAGAGATGGTTAGAGCAATAAAATTGGTGTGATTTATGTTGGCTAATGCTATTATTCGTTTTTTGAAAGACTGGACGCTCCCCGTGGCCATGATAGCCGGAACGTTAGCCTATTTCCTTTTTGCAAGAGTGCCGGTGCTTGCTCCGGTCAAACCTTTGGTCAATGCCTTGGTAGCAATTCTTACGCCGTTGCTGATTTTTGCCCAATTGCTACTCACGTTCTGCAAGGTAGATTTCGCAGATTTGAAGCCGAAAGCCTGGCATGGTTGGTTGCTTTTGTTTCAGACGGTTTCATGTCTTTTGCTTTCGGCATTGTTGGTTTATTGTCCGATGAACGAACTTTATCGGGAGGTGTTCGAAGGAGCTATGGTTTGTCTGATATGTCCTACGGCTACTGCAGCGGCTGTTATTACGGGTAAATTGGGTGGAAGTGCTGCTAGCTTGACTACCTATACTTTGATGTCCAATCTGTTGGCGGCCGTGGTCGTCCCGCTGGTTTTTCCGTTGGTAGAACCTCATGCGGATGTGACTTTCTGGCTGGCTTTTCTGAAAATCCTTAGCAAGGTCTTTCCGCTGCTGCTTTGTCCGTTTCTGTTGGCATGGCTCTTGCGAATTTGGTTGCCTGCTGTCCATCAATGGTTGCTGGAGCGGCATACGGCCGCTTTCTACCTGTGGGGTGTAGCCTTGGCGATTGTTTCTGGTCAGACTGTGCGTTCATTAGTCAATAGTACAGCTCCAGGCTATGTGGAGGTGCTGATTGCTTTGGCCGGACTGGTGGCATGTTGCGTTCAGTTTTATTTGGGCAAACGTATCGGTGGACATTATAAGGAACGTATCAGTGGTGGTCAGGCATTGGGTCAGAAGAATACCGTGTTGGCTATTTGGATGGCTTATACTTATTTGAATCCTCTTTCTTCAGTGGGTCCTGGCTCCTACGTGTTGTGGCAAAATATTATTAACAGCTATCAGTTGTGGAAGAAAAGGAAAGCTGATTTATCCAAGGATGTGCAAGGTAGTTAGGGAATAATTTGTACTTTTGTCGTCGAAAAAGATTGTGTTTACCGTTCCTTCTGTTGTTGGAGTTATAGTCATGCAGGAGTAGGGGAAGGCATAGTCGGATAATTTTGTGAAAGTTAGATCATGAATCCAGTTGAAATTATCGATAAATATTATCAGGAGGGCAGTGAACTGCGCCATATTCTGCTGACCCATAGCCGTTCGGTTGCCGACAAGGCTTTGCAGATAGCCGACAGACATCCTGAACTGAAGGCAGACAGGGATTTCCTGTACGAAGCAGCCATGTTGCACGATATTGGTATTTTTCTGACCGATGCTGACGGTATTTTCTGTAAGGGCGATAAACCTTACATTTGTCATGGCTATTTGGGTGCCGACCTGATGCGTAATGAAGGCTATCCACGCCATGCGTTGGTTTGCGAGCGGCATACTGGAGCCGGCTTGTCACTCGAACAGATCGTAGAACAGCAATTGCCTGTACCTCATCGTGAGATGCTTCCTGTCAGTATCGAGGAGCAGATTATCTGTTTTGCCGATAAATTTTATTCCAAAACCCGTCTCGACCGTGAAAAGACAGTAGAGAAGGCGAGGAATAGTCTGGAAAAATATGGAGCGGAAGGTTTGTCACGTTTCGACCGTTGGTGCGAACTCTTCTTGTAGCTATCTAATTTTCTTTAAAAAGAGCGGACAATCCATCTATTTTGTTTATTTTTGCCCCCTCCAAGCACATAACCGTATGTTTATTTGAGCATTGAAAGTAAAGACAACCATATCATTCTTATTATTGTTTCTCTTGCTGATCATTTCTGCTGAAGCCGAATCGCAGCGCAGGAACAGAAACGTTTCGCTTCCAAGGAATCAAAGAGATTCGTTGCGGACAGGCGACACGTTGCGCAATGACTCCATACCTGTCGACACATTGGCGGCTAAGAAGAAAGACGGGCTCGATGCGCCGGTGACCTATGAAGCGACGGACTCCATTGTGTTTACGCAAAACGGTTATGCCCATCTGTATGGAAACAGTAAAGTGAATTATCCGCAAGCCGAACTGACTGCTGCCGTCATTACCATGAATATGGACAGCAGTACGGTCTATGCCCATGGCGTGGAGGACTCATTGGGTGTGATGCAGGGTACACCTGTCTTTAAGGATGGCGAGACGCCTTACGAAACCAATACCATCCGCTACAACTTCAAGAGTAAGCGAGGTATCATCAGCAATGTGGTGAGCCAGCAGGGTGAGGGATACGTAACGGGTAACAATGCCAAGAAGGGAACGGGTAACGAGATGTATATGAAGGATGGTAAATATACAACCTGTGATAACCACGAACATCCTCACTTCTATATGCAGATGACTTATGCTAAAGTTCGTCCTAAGAAGAATGTAGTGACCGGACCTGCCTATCTGGTGGTCGAGGATGTACCTTTGCCCTTGGCGGTTCCGTTCTTTTTCTTCCCTTTCTCCAGCAGCTACTCGTCAGGTTTTCTGATGCCTACTTATATGGACGACTCCAGCCGTGGTTTTGGTCTGACGGACGGTGGCTATTACTTTGCCATCAGTGACCAGATGGATTTGAAACTTCGTGGTGATATCTTCACGAAGGGTTCGTGGGCGCTGAATGCCGAAAGCAACTATGTGAAGCGATACAAGTATTCGGGGCTTTTCCAAGCCAGCTATCAGGTGACGAAGACAGGTGACAAAGGTCTGCCCGATTACTCTGTGTCCAAAGATTTTAAGATCGTATGGAGTCATCGTCAGGATGCAAAAGCTAATCCGAACTCCACTTTTTCGGCCAGTGTGAACTTTTCGACCAGTAGTTATGAGTTGTCCAATATTGGCAACCTTTACAACTCGCAGGCCATGACGCAGAATACCAAGACCTCGAGTATCAGTTATACCCGAAGCTTCCCCGACCAGAAGCTGACCATCTCGGCCACGTCGAACATTGCGCAAACGATGAAGGATTCATCAATTGCTGTTACTTTGCCCGATTTGACAATTTCGCTTAGTAATATTTATCCTTTTAAGCGGAAAAAGGCGGTGGGTGAAGAACGTTGGTATGAGAAAATTTCTGTTCGTTATACAGGACATTTGAAGAATAGTATCAAGACTAAAGATAATCTGCTTTTTAAGTCGAACTTGATAAAGGACTGGGAAAACGGTATGCAGCATGAAATTCCTATCAGTGCCACGTTTACCCTTTTCAAGTATTTCAACCTGACGCCTTCTGTCAATTATACCGAGCGTTGGTATACCCGTAAAATCACAAAAGGCTGGGACGAAACGGCTAACAAAGAAGTAGATACAGATACCATCTATGGGTTCCATCGTGTCTACAACTATAATGCCAGCCTCGGCTTGAATACCAAGATTTATGGTATGTACAAGCCCATCTTCCTGCCGAAGAAGGCCATTCAGATACGTCATGTCATCACTCCTTCTATCAGCCTTAGTGCTGCCCCCGACTTTACGACGTCGCGCTATGGGTATTATGATACCTATTATCGTCCGAACAGCAATGGTACGCAGGATACAGTGAAGTATTCCTATTATGCCAACCAGATGTTTGGTGTGCCCAGTGGCGGTAAGCAGGGAAACATCACATTCAGCATCTCCAACAACTTGGAAATGAAGTATAAGGACAAGAACGACTCCATCAAGAAAGTCAGCCTGATTGATGAATTGGGAGCTAATCTTTCTTACAACATGGCTGCTCCTACGAAGCCTTGGAGCGACCTGACGCTGAATGCGCGTCTGAAGTTTCCAGGAAATTATACATTCAGTATGAGTTCCACGTTCAAGACCTATGGTTATAAATTCGACGAACAAGGCAATGTCGTAGATAATGATCGTACCGAGTGGTCTTATGGCCGTTTTGGTATCTTCCAAGGTTATAGTTCTTCTTTCAGTTATACATTCAACAATGATACCTGGAAGAAAGTCAAGGCTTTCTTTACAGGTGAAAAGGAAGAGGGCGAAGGGAAAGAAGGTGGCGAAGGAACGGAGACCGATGAGACTACAGAAGGTGAAGAAACTGCATCAGGGGGCTTGCCGAGCAAGAAGAAAACAGAGAAAGCTGCCGTGGACGAAGATGGATATATGGCTTTCAAGATGCCTTGGTCTATCAATGTGAACTACGGTTTTGGCATTACCGAAGACCGCAGTGCGGAAATCAACAAGAAGAAAATGCGCTATCCTTATAAGTATACGCAAAACTTGAGTATTAACGGCAATATCAAGATATCCAACAAGTGGGCTATCAGCTTCAATTCAGGTTATGACTTTGATGCGAAAGAGATTGTGCAGACAGCTTTCAATATTACGCGCGACCTCCACTGCTTCAGCATGTCAGCCAGCCTTTCACCTTTCGGCCGTTGGAAATACTACAACTTTACCATTCGCGCCAACGCCAGCATCCTTCAGGACTTGAAGTGGGAGCAGCGTAGCCAGACGCAGAGTAATATTCAGTGGTATTAAAATCTATCTGTATTTGTTTCGTGTAGGAAAGCATTGCTTTCCTATGTGGAAAACGGTGCTTTCTTCCGGTAAAAGTATTGTTATCTGTATAGGGCAACATACTACATTGTGAAGCTAAAGTGCCACTTGGTGATCGTAATGTAGATGTTTAGCGAGCTCAAGTAGGTGTTTAGTGCGTTCAGTGCGTTGCTCTTTTTCTGGCTGTATATTCTTTAAATATCCGTGTCTGAAAGCCTTATTCTCTAAACAGGTTTCAATCTTTCATTCTGTTTGTAAATTATTGATAAAGATATGGTTATGGTGAAAGGTCGTGTTTCATGTGGGTGAAACGACTGTTTTTCCGATTTTGCTTTCACAAAATTCGATCTTTCACCGTCATTGTTTTATTTTCAGTGGTTTAAAGTGAATTCATTTATAAAAGTAACTGTTTTTATCCCTATTATTTGTTCAAATACTTATGTGAAAGATTGATTTCGTGGGTGTGAAACACTGGTACTGATAGATGTCTTCTTTTCAGACTATAAAATAATCTATATAATAATTTGGTTTATAAAATAAACCTTATATCTTTGCAACAGAGTTCGAACCTGAAAACGGGATGACTGCATCCTGAAATGTAAAAACAGCATGTCGAAAACATAAACAAGTAAGGAGGAAAACGTATGGAAGACCGTAAACTGAATGAGAAGGAAAGTCTGGAACTGATTGCGCAGATGATTCGGAACACACGCCGCAATCTGGATGCTGGTGGAGGAAACATGTTTCTGTTGTGGGGATATGTAGGTGTAGTGGTTACATTGGGTGTGCTGGCCACGTGGTATCTGACGGAAAATGCCGTTGCTTTGTGGGGCTTTTGGGCTTTGCCGGTAGTGGGATGGTCGTTGTCCTGGTGGTTCGGGCGCAAGTGGAGGAAGGAACAGAGAGCGAAGGACTATACCGACCGCGTAGTGAGACAGGTGTGGCAGATTATCGGTATTGCCTCTTGCGGAGTGGCTGGGTTCGCTACACTCTATCACAGTTATGAAATGATTTTGCCCTTGTGTGGCTTGCTGGTTTCGCTCGGTAGCCTGCTAACAGGCATTATTATCCGTTATACGCTGTTTTCGGGTTTGCCTTCGTGTGGGTTTGCCTGGAGCTTGGAGCAGGTTTTCGAGGTGGCAACCGACGGGGCTTCTATGGACACGCTAATTATTTTTGTCCTTATTCTGCTGTTTTCGTTGGTTATTCCCGGTCATGTGTTGAACCGTCGTGTACGTAAGGATGTTTCAATTGGAAAGTGAGAAGGAACCGATATGTTTAGAGAACTGAACCCTTTGCTTCATAGCGAACTGCGTCTGGCCGTGATGTCGCTGCTTATCAGTGTGGAGGAGGCGGACTTTGTTTACATCCGTCAGCAGACGGGAGCCACGGCGGGCAACTTGAGCGTGCAGATAGACAAGCTCAGCAAAGCGGGCTATGTGGAGGTGACGAAAACGTTCAAGGGAAAGATGCCCTGCACGCTCTGCAAAATTACGCCCCAGGGAGTGGATGCCTTCGAGGAATATGTGGAAGCGCTGAAGACATATATTGTGAAATAAAGATTTAAAATGAAATTACAATGAAAATACTGGTTACTTACGCCGTTCAAGGTGAATTTACGGAACTGAAATTTCCCGGCATGCGGGGAAACGACGAAGTGCAGGTGGGCTATCTGCGTACAGGAATCGGCAAGGTGAAGTCTGCCTATTACCTGACCGATGCGCTTAATCGTCTGCAGCCCGACCTGGTGATCAATATCGGTACGGCCGGTACGGTCGGCCATCGTGTGGGCGACATCTTTGTCTGTCGTCGCTTTGTTGACCGCGACTTGCAGAAAGTACAAGGATTGGGCGTGGATTGCCGTCTCGATGTATCTGGTCTATTAGAAGAGAAAGGTTACTGCCTTCATTGGCAGGGGACGGACGGGGTGTGCAATACAGGCGACTCCTTCCTGACCGAGCTGACCGACGTGGAAGGCGACGTGGTCGATATGGAAGCCTATGCTCAGGCCTGGGTGTGCCGTGCGAAGGGGGTACCCTTTGTGGCGGTGAAGTATGTGACCGACGTCATCGGGCAAAATTCCGTGCAGCATTGGGAGGACAAGCTTTCCGATGCCCGGCGGGCTTTGGAGGCTTTTTTTGAGCGGACGGGTGGTGTCTGAAACTATTTCAAGGTTTTGTACGACAAGATGTGCCAGCTGATACCTGCAGCCAGCAGGAGCAGCAGGACTCGAAGCCAGAGTGCTGCAATTAGGAAAGTCACGCAGTAAAGAATGGTAATCCACGTCAGGCTGACGGAAGTAATTTTGGCATGAAGCGGTATGGCCTTGTGTTCGCGGAAGTTGCGGATATAGGGACCCAGCCGCTTCTGTCGTAACAGCCAGTCGTACAGGCGGGGCGAGCCTCGGAAGTAGAGGGCTGCCGTCAGGAGCAGGAAGGGCGTGGTGGGGAGCAGGGGCAGGAATATGCCCGCAATGCCCAGTCCCAGCGACAGGCTTCCCAGGATGATGCAGATTACTTTCATGGCGCAAATGTAGAAAAAATAACGAAGAAATTTGTATTTTTGCCGCAGCATCGAGGTGACATTAGATGCAGAATTTATATAGGAACATTTATTTTAGTAAGCGTATTAAACCTATGTACACAGTAGTCAAACGCATGGAGGTGTCGGCTGCCCATAGCCTGCGCCTTTCTTATCCCAGCAAGTGTGAGAATCTGCATGGTCACAACTGGATTATCACCGTCTGGTGCCGTTCGCGCGAATTGAACGAGGACGGCATGGTCGTGGACTTTACCCACATCAAGCAGACGGTGATGGATCGTCTCGACCACAAGAATCTGAACGAAGTTATTCCCTGCAATCCCACGGCCGAGAACATCGCCCGTTGGGTATGCGACCAGATACCTGCCTGTTTCAAGGTAGAGGTGCAGGAGTCCGAAGGAAACATGGTCATCTATGAGAAAGATTAACGAAATATTCTACAGTCTGCAGGGTGAGGGGTTCCATACAGGTACTCCTGCCGTATTTGTGCGCTTTTCGGGGTGCAACCTGAAATGTCCTTTCTGCGACACGCGTCACGAGGAAGGCACGCAGATGACCGATGAAGCTATCCTGGCCGAGGTACAGAAATATCCGGCCCGCATGGTGATATTGACCGGGGGAGAGCCGTCACTTTGGATTGACGGAACGTTGGTAGACCTGCTGCATCGGGCTGGGAAGTACATCTGCATCGAAACAAACGGCACTCGTCCCCTGCCGGAAGGTATCGACTGGGTGACCTGTTCGCCCAAAGAGGGGGGCGTACTGAAGTTGGTCCGCATGGACGAAGTGAAGGTGGTGTACGAGGGGCAGGACCTGACGCCCTACGAACAGCTGCCTGCCGCACACTTCTTCCTGCAGCCCTGCTCGTGCCAGAATACAGCCGAGACGGTGGCTTGTGTGCTGGCGCATCCACGTTGGCGGCTCAGTCTGCAGACACATAAGCTGATAGACATACAATAAGAAAACTAACCATATCATTCAATAAATCTGATGAACCCATGAAAGTAGGTTTGTTTATTCCATGTTATATCAACGCCATCTATCCCCAGGTGGGGGTGGCGTCCTATAAATTGCTGAAGAGTTTGGGTGTAGACGTGGACTATCCGCTGGACCAGACGTGTTGCGGACAGCCTATGGCCAATGCCGGTTTCGAGGGCGAAGCTTCCAAGCTGGCCCTCCGCTTCGACGACTTGTTCAAGGATTATGACTACGTGGTCGGTCCTTCGGCCAGCTGCGTGGCTTTTGTAAAGTTGAATCATCCTGATATCCTGAAGCACGAAGGACACGTGTGTCGGAGTGCGGGAAAGATTTATGACCTTTGTGAATTCATTCACGACGTGGTGAAGCCTGACAGCCTGAGTGCACGCTTTCCCCATAAGGTGAGCATACACAACAGTTGCCATGGCGTACGTGAGCTCAATCTCTCTTCGCCCAGTGAGCGTAACATTCCTTACTATAACAAGTTGCGCGATCTTTTGGGGCTGGTGAAGGATATCGAAGTATTTGAGCCGGCCCATCCGGACGAGTGTTGCGGCTTCGGTGGTATGTTTGCCGTAGAAGAACAGGCCGTCTCGGTCTGCATGGCCCAGGATAAGATCAGGCATCACATGGAAACAGATGCCGAATACATCACAGGAGCCGACAGCTCCTGCCTGATGCACATGCAGGGTGTCATTGACCGCGAACATTTGCCCATTAAAACCATTCATATTGTAGAAATATTGGCTTCACAACTATGAGTACCAAGCATTCGAAAGCCGCCGAGAAGTTCCTCCAGAACAAGGAACAGGTGGCATGGCACAACGAGACCCTTTGGATGGTCCGTGCCAAACGCGACAAGATGAGCCGGGAACTGTCCGAGTGGGAGGACCTGCGCGAGAAGGCTTGTCAGCTGAAACTGTATTCCAACAGCCATCTGGAAGAGCTGTTGGTTGATTTTGAAGAGAACGCCACAGCCAATGGTGCCATTGTACACTGGGCCAAGGATGCGGAGGAGTATCGCAACATCATCTACGACCTGCTGCGCAGCCACGGCGTCAAGCGTTTTGTCAAGAGCAAATCCATGCTTTCCGAGGAATGCGAACTAGATCCTTTCCTGATATCCAAGGGCATTGATACGGTGGAAACCGATTTGGGCGAACGTATCCTGCAACTGATGCACCTGCCGCCCAGTCATGTGGTGCTGCCGGCCATACACATCAAGCGTCAGCAGGTGGGCGAACTGTTCGAGAAGGAGATGGGTTCCGAAAAGGGCAACTACGATCCTACTTATCTGACCCATGTGGCCCGCAAGAACCTGCGCGACATTTTTCTGAATGCTGATGCGGCCATGACTGGCGCCAACTTTGCCGTTGCCTCGACGGGCGATGTCGTGGTATGTACCAATGAAGGTAACGCCGATATGGGCATGTCCTGCCCCAAGTTGAACATTTCGGCTTTCGGGTTGGAGAAGATTGTACCCGACATGGAGGCGTTGGGTGTCTTTACCCGTCTGTTGGCCCGCTCGGGCACAGGACAACCCAGTACCACCTATACGTCCCATTTCCGCTCTCCGCGTGAGGGAGGTGAGTATCACATCATTATAGTAGACAACGGGCGCAGCGACATGCTGGCCGATACCGACCACATCCGTCTGCTGAACTGTATCCGTTGCGGAGCGTGCATGAACACCTGCCCGGTCTATCGGCGGAGCGGTGGCTATTCGTATACCTATTTCATTCCAGGGCCAATTGGCATCAATCTGGGGATGGCACACGATCCGCAGAAGTATTACGACAATCTTTCGGCCTGTTCGCTTTGCCTTTCCTGCTCCAATGTTTGTCCGGCCAAGGTTGATTTGGGCGAACAGATCTATAAGTGGCGTCAGGGGTTGAAGGCTATTGGCAAGGCCAGCAGCGAGAAGCAGTATATGTCTGGCGGCATGAAATTCCTGATGGAGCGTCCGGCCCTGTTCAATGCGGCACTTTGGGCGGCTCCGATGGTGAACGGGTTGCCCCGTTTCATGAAATACAATGGACTGAATGATTGGGGCAAGGGGCGTGAGCTGCCCAAGTTTGCTTCGGAATCGTTCAACGAGATGTGGAAGAAAAACAAAGTACAGGGAAAGGAGGAATCTGAGAAATGAGTAATCGTGACGAAATATTGGACAAGATACGTCGGAATACCAAGTTGCGTTTCGACTATCCCCGCTGGGAGATAAAGGCTACGACCTATGTCGACAAGGTGAAACAGTTTTGTGAAGTCAGCCGTCAGGTGGGAGGTGATGCAGTGGTGTGGCAGGAGGGCGATACGCTGGATGCCATCATTCGCTCGCATTTCCCTGAAGCGCGTAGCATTGCTTCGACTTTGACAGAGGTAACTTGCGCTACGCTGAACCCTGACGAGGTGGAGCGTGCACAGGATTTGAATGGAGTAGACCTGGCTGTGGTGTCGGGTGAAATGGGAGTGGCCGAGAATGGGGCGGTTTGGATTCCGCAAACCGTTCGTCATAAGTTGCTGTATTTCATTGCGGAGGCACTGCTGATAGTTGTGGACCGCAACCGTCTGGTCAACAATATGCACGAGGCCTATGCTGCTTTAAAGACGGCTTCCTATCCTTATGGCGTATTCATCTCGGGGCCTTCGAAGACGGCCGATATCGAGCAGGCGCTGGTTATGGGAGCCCATGGCGCGCGTAAGGTGCTGGTCGTTTTGAAGTAATTTTTATCCTTGCAACGAAAAAATCCGATATCCTTTGAAGGATACCGGATTTTTTGTTGCACGGGAAGAGAGGCTCGAACTCCCGACACTCGGTTTTGGAGACCGATGCTCTACCAACTGAGCTATTCCCGTGTTTGCGGCTGCAAAGGTAGTGGAAAGTTTTGATTTTGCAAGACCTTTGCCGCTTTATTTTTCTTCTTGTCCCCGATTATGCTGTCTTTTATAACATTTGCAAGTCCTGATACATGACTCGATAGGCAGTCGCTTTCTTGTCCAGGGCCAACGGATAGGCCCGCGAGGAAGAGGGCATGCGATAGAGACGCAGGGGACGTTCTCCGAAAAGGAATTCGGTGAAGTCGCCTACCTTAGGAGCTGTAAGGGAGAACGTGCGGCACAATGTATCGGTAGCCTTTTCGCCGGTGGTGACGATGGCGCGGCATTGGGGAAGTCTTTCGAGCAGGTCGCGGACATCCGTGGGTTGTACCACTTCCAGAAACTTATCGGATGCATTGTCCTGCAGGCGTCGGACAGCCGTTGCTGTGTCGTAGAGGGCAATGCCTTTTTCCTGCAGGAAAGCAATGAGTTCTTCCTTGGAAAAGGCCCTTTTCCCCTTGACAACAAAGTGCTCTTTGTCGTCGAAGAAAATGAGGCCCACGATGCGCCACATGTCGTTGTTCCAGTTGGGGTAATAGAACTCCATACTCCACCGCTTGCGTTGAGGCGGAAAGCTGCCTAACATCAGCAGTTTGGCATTGGTTGGCAGGAAAGGCTCCAATGGGTGTTGTTCTATTTCCATAAATGGGTGAACCTGTTATTTCTTGTCTTCGTTCTTTTTATGCTTGGCTTCTTTTTTGGCCAGTACCACTACGTTGTAGACGTATTCTGTCATCCATTGTTCGGAGTAGCCCAGACGTTCCTTGTATTGGCGTACGGCGGCAGCAGTCTTGTGTACGTCGTCTTTCTTCCATACTGTTTTGGTGCAGACTTCATGGACTGTTTTTTCCGTCATCGCTCTAAGGGCACCTTTAAAGATTGACGGCATGCGGAATTTCCATTGCATTAAGTTACCCATCAGCATCATCAAGTCGTTGGCGAAACCTTGATACATGAAGAGGTAGGCTTGCACGTCGTTGGGAGTGCGACAATGTTTTTTGATGGAAGCGTCAATTTCTTTGAAGAAGTTTTCACTTAAAGCATAGTCTTGCATCAACATTTTCTTGGAGGCAGCTTTTTCTGCTTGTCCCAGTCTTCCACCTTGTGTGGGGATTTTGAATAGCCGTTTGAAAGTGGCTACATCGGGCACAAAGCGAATGTTGGTGATACCCAGATTGGCTGCTATTACTGACTGGAAATAAACACGCGTCAGCAAGACAAAGTCTTCTACGTTCTTTGAAGAGACTTCTTCTGTATTCTTTTTAAATAAGTTGGTAAATATTCCCATGTTTTTTATGAATGTTTTTTTAGTCGTGGCGCAAAATTACGAAATAAGTTGATTTACACCAATATTGTTTGGCGCTTATTTCTTAACTTTCTTTTTGCCAGCAATCTAAATCATCTTCCAATTCTTTCAATCTGTCGGAGGTAAATACAGGATCTTTAATTCCACTTTGTTTTTGCATACGATAGTCTTCCAAAAGTTTGAATGCGTATTTGCCAAGAAGGCTGATGGCAATCAGGTTGCAGAGAGTCATTAATCCCATAGTGATGTCTGCCAGCCCCCATACCATATCCAATGTTGCCAATGCCCCAAACAGTACCATTCCACCTACTAATAAGCGATAAATGTTCAGTATCCATTTTCGATGGGTGAGGTAACGTATATTGGCCTCTCCGTAATAGTAGTTTCCCAAGATGCTGCTGAATGCAAAGAAAAATAATGCCACTGCTACGAATATACTGCCAGAGGGACCTATTTCGTTTGTCAAAGCATGTTGGGTGAGTTGCACTCCGTTGGCTGAACCATCTAGTGGAGCACCACTGAAAAGGATAATGAAAGCTGTGCAGGTACAAATGATCAGAGTGTCTGTAAAGACACCTAAGGTCTGAATCAGTCCTTGCTTTACAGGATGACTGACGTGAGCCGTAGCTGCCACATTAGGCGCTGAACCCATGCCGGCCTCATTGCTGAAAAGCCCCCGTTTAATGCCTTGCATCAGAGCTGCGCCTATACCTCCTCCTAATGCCTGATTCCAGCCGAAGGCATGGCTTACAATCTGGCTGATTACAGTTGGCAGTTCAGTTATGTTCAGCAAGACAATGGTTACTGCCAGTGCAATATACCCTAGAGCCATGATAGGTACGATGATACTGCTAACTTTGGCAATACGTTGTACGCCTCCAAAAATGATGAGAACAGTTAATGCAGTAAGTATAACTCCTACAATGGTATGACTTAAACCAAATGCGTTTTCGAAAGCGGCGCATAGTGTATTGCTCTGTACAGAATTGAATGCAAAACCAAAAGTGACGGTGATGAGGAGTGCAAACAAAGTTCCCATCCATGGCAGTTTTACTCCTTTTCTCATGTAATAGGCTGGTCCACCAATATATGAGTCCTTCCCTCTTTCTTTATAAAGTTGTGCCAAGGTCGATTCTACAAACGAACTGGATGCTCCGAATAGGGCAATAATCCACATCCAGAATACGGCTCCTGGACCGCCGACGGCGATAGCGGTAGCTACTCCTGCCAGATTTCCTGTACCTACGCGGCTGGCTATCGAGATAGCAAATGCCTGAAAGGACGAGATGTGTTTGACGTTCTTGTTTGTTCCTGCAGAATCTCCTAACAGGCGTATCATTTCTGAAATCATGCGAAACTGGACAAAACGAGTTCTGAAAGTGAACCATATGGCACATCCTAGCAAAAATGCTATAAGGATATATGTCCAAAGTATGTCATTGATTGAATTGATTATTCCCATGTGCGTTGTATTGTTGTGGAGTAGGGTGTTATTATTCTTTCAAACGAAAATGAAATTTGTGGCCTTCAAACACAGCTTCTACAATATCATAGCGGATAAACTTGGCCAGTAGATGTTCTGCCGCACGGCGTGAAATATGCGCTAAGCGGCAATATCGGTTTAAAGATAACTGGTCGTTTTCTTTGAGCAGATCAAGTAATAAATGTTCACGTTCAGTATATTCTATCAATTCTCCAAGCGGATTTCCACTCTGTTGCCAGACACGTAAATGGACGGGGGTTGCCAAGATGTTTTCATCCTTGATGCGCAGATAGGCTAAGTATTTTCCCGATTCATCTTTTGCATAGATTGGTTTTTGATCACTTTCTTCAATTTGTACAATCAGGATAGTGCGTCCTTCAACTTGATGAGTCTGCATGCTATAGTTGACTGTTGGGCTGCAATATAGTTCTGCTGCGGCTTCGATCATGTATTTTTCTTCCTCTGAACGCACTCCTGCAATTCGGCCATTATCTTTTACGCCAATCAACAGGCGTCCCCCTTCTGTATTTGCAAAGGCGGAAAGAGTTTTAGCAATTTTACATGCGTCAGATATTTCAAACTTAAAGTCTTGTTGTTGATGCTCACCTTCGGCAATCAAAGTGTATATATAGTCGGTATCTGTAAGACGTTTCATGGCTGCAAAAGTAGGGAAAAAACGCCGATTATTCTTTTTTTAGCTTAAAATTGCTGCTGTAGTAAAAAAAAATATTCTTTTTATGTGTTTATTTCGCAAAAGAGTGTATTTTTGCCGTACATTATTAACAAAGTAAATACTTAAAGGGATTATGAAAGAATTAGTAGAAAAGATTGCTGAATTATATGCAGCGTTTGAAAAAGATGCAAAGGCACAGGTAGAAAATGGAAACAAGGCCGCTGGTACCCGTGCACGTAAGGCTTCATTGGAAATTGAGAAAGCGATGAAGGCTTTCCGCAAAGCATCTTTGGAAGCTGCCAAATAAGAATTGCATAGTAAAAAATGAGAGGGTATATCTGTTGATGATATACCCTCTTTTTTTATTATATGGACACTTGTTGTAAAGTTTGGTATACTTTCTCCCATGAATCATTGAAGGCCAGCATGGAAGGAAATAGTAAATTGGCTCCAGCATTAAGTAGAACTTGCTCGTCCAGTGGACCTGTATTGACGACTATAGTAAAAATACCTGCTGCAACGCCTGCTTGTACGCCGATGGGGGCATTTTCAACAACGATTGCTTCATTGGGGGCTACCTGCGCTTTTTCCAGTCCCATCAGGTAGGGTTCAGGATGCGGTTTACCATATTTGACATCGAAGGCTGTAACCATATGGTTCCGATCGAACGTGTCGGGATAGTTGTGCTTCAGTCTGTCGAGTAGGGATGTTTGTCCTGAACCTGTGACCAATACAGGAATGAGCCCGCAGGATTTTACTTTTTGTATCAGTTCCCAAGCACCTTTCATGCGTTCGGGTTCAGGATGCTTGTTGAACTCTCGGCTTTTTTCGGCATAGATTTCTTCAATCATTTCGGGAGTGGCATCTTTGCCGAACTGCCTTTGGTATACAATGTTGATTGTCGATGCTCCTGTACGTCCTTCGTGCAGAAAAGCTTCCTCACGGCTTAAATGGAGGCCACGACGCTCCATTACCGTATGCCAGGCGTCGGCATGATAGGGCATGGAGTCGAATAGTACTCCGTCCATGTCGAACAGTACTGCTTTGAGATGGATATAAGAATGCCCGCTACCTTGAAGATAGCGGGCTATGGATTGTTGAATGGAATTCATAGAGCTTACAGTCTTGCGCGGATAGCTTTGGATTCTTCTTCGTATCCAGGTTTGTTGAGCAGGGCAAACATATTCTTCTTGTAGGCCTCTACACCCGGTTGGTTGAACGTGTTGACGCCCAGCAGATAACCGCTGATGCCGCAGGCTTTTTCGAAGAAGTAGAGCAGGCCGCCGATACATTCTTCGTTCAGGGTCGGAACAGAGATACGCATGTTAGGTACACCTCCATCTACGTGAGCCAGCTGTGTGCCTAGTTCGGCCATTTTGTTGACTTCGTCTACACGCTTGCCAGCCAGGAAATTCAGGCCGTCCAGATTTTCTGCGTCACTGGGCACTTCCAGTTTGTGAGTCGGTTGTTCAACTGATATAACGGTTTCGTAGATAGTACGTTCGCCTTCTTGGATCCATTGTCCCATGGAGTGAAGGTCGGTCGAGAAATCTACGGCAGCAGGGAAGATACCTTTGCCTTCCTTACCTTCTGACTCACCGTATAATTGCTTCCACCATTCGTTGACATAATGGAGTTTCGGGTTGAAGTTGACAAGGATTTCAATCTTCTTGCCGTTTTTGTACAATTCGTTGCGGGTAGCGGCATACAGGGCAGCGGGATTCTGTTCGAAAGGAACGTTCGCGCCGCAGGCCTTCTCCATCTCAACGGCACCAGCCACCAGCTTGTCGATGTCGAAGCCGGCTACGGCGATAGGGAGCAAACCAACCGGAGTCAGTACAGAGAAACGTCCGCCTACATTGTCGGGGATGATGAACGACTTGTAGCCTTCTTTGTCAGCAGTAGTGCGTGCAGCACCTTTCTTGGCATCTGTAACAGCTACGATGACTTTCTTGGCCATTTCTTTACCACGCTGGTCTTCGCATTGTTTTTTCAGCAGGCGGAAAGCGAGAGCTGTCTCGGTAGTTGTACCTGACTTGGAGATATTGATGACACCGAATTTCTTGTCTTTCAGATATTCAGTGAGTTCGTATAAGTAGTCTTCACCAATATTGTGACCGGCAAAAAGAATGGTAGGAGCGTTCTTCTTTTCCTGCAACCAGATAAAGCTGTTTGAAAGTGCTTCTATGACCGCACGTGCACCCAGATAGCTTCCGCCAATGCCTGCAACGATTACAACTTCACAATTTTCACGCAATATCTGTGCTGTAGCTTTCAAGTCTTCCAAGTGCTCTTTGGTGATGGATGACGGCAGGTGCAACCAGCCCAAAAAGTCATTACCTTTGCAGGTGCCGTTTTCCAAAGCGTCTTGTGCTTCTTTTACTTTTGCTTCGTAAGCGGCAACGTTTTTTGGGGAAATAAATCCAAAAGTCTTTTCAATGTTTAAACTAATCATACTATCTTAATTTAAAAAAGTTTTATCTGAAAGAATCAGTCAGCAATTTGATTTCTATCATGGGGGATATCCGTTCATACAGAATGTTATAGACCGCATCCACGATAGGCATGTTGACATGATAGTGTTTGTTGATTTCCTTGATACACTTGGTTCCATAGTAACCTTCGGCAATCATTTCCATTTCTATCTGGGCGCTTTTCACCGAATAACCTTTTCCTATCATGGTGCCAAACGTGCGGTTACGGCTAAAGTTGGAGTAGCCTGTTACAAGTAAATCTCCTAGGTAGGCCGAGTCGCTGACATTACGGTCAAGTGGATGCACCGTTTGCAGGAAACGGTTCATCTCTTGTATTGCATTCGATATGAGTACAGCCTGGAAGTTGTCACCATATTTCAAACCGTTGCAAATGCCGGCTGCGATGGCGTAAACGTTTTTCAGTACCGAACCATATTCGATGCCTGCCACGTCGTTGCTCACCGAAGTCTTGATGTAAGAACAGCTGAGATGGCGGGCAAAAATCGATGCTTTTTCGATGTCGGGACAAGCGATGGTGAGGTAGGACAGGCGCTCCAATGCCACTTCTTCGGCATGGCAGGGACCTGCTACTACAGCAATGTTCTCGGCTGGTACACCATATTCCTTGGTGAAGTATTCGGATACAATCAGATTGTCATCAGGGACAATACCCTTGATGGCTGTAATGATAAATTTGTCCTTTATTTTTGTCTTCAGCTTTTTCAAATGAGATTTGAGGTAAGGCGAAGGCGTAACAAATATCAGTGTATCGGATGCCTTGACTACATCGTTGATGTTCGAACTGAAATTGATCCGCTTGGTATCAAACTTGACGCCTGTCAGATAGGCGGGGTTATGGCCCAGCCGTTTGAAGTCGGCAATACGGTCGTCACGCCGCATGTACCAATTAATCGACTCTGCCTGATTGAGCACCATTTTGGCAATGGCTGTTGCCCAACTTCCTCCGCCCATGATGGCTATCTTTCCAGGAACTTTCATCTCTATTTCGTTAGTTCTTCAATCTTTCTATCCAGCCGGCGACGTCGTTTACGCTCGGATTGGCCAATTCCAGTTTGTATTTCTTGTTGATCCCGCAAATGTCCATGTGCAGTTTTTGAGGATTGACTTCTGCCATGTCTGCAACTTGATTATATCCTGCTTTTTGAATAACAGGTACCCATTCTTCAGGAATACCCAGTTCTATGAATTTGGCTGGTGCGTCTTTCGGCGTTACTTTTTCGGGACGCATTTGCGGGAAGAATAATACTTCTTGAATGAAGGCCTTTCCTGTCATCAGCATGGTCAGACGGTCAATACCGATACCGATACCCGATGTGGGAGGCATGCCATATTGCAAAGCTTTCAGGAAGTCCTGATCAATGAACATGGCTTCATCATCACCCTTCTCGCTCAGGCGCAACTGCTCCTTGAAGCGTTCTTCCTGGTCGATAGGATCGTTCAGCTCGCTATAGGCATTGGCCAGTTCTTTGCCGTTTACCATTAATTCGAAACGTTCGGTAAGGCCCGGTTTACTACGATGCATTTTGGTGAGCGGACTCATTTCAACAGGATAGTCGGTGATGAAAGTCGGCTGGATGAAGGTACCTTCGCAGAATTCGCCGAAGATTTCATCAATCAGCTTGCCCTTGCCCATGGTATCATCAATATCCATCTTCAGTTCTTTGCAGATCTGGCGGATTTCATCTTCGCTCTTGCCGTTGAGGTCATAGCCGGTCTTTTCCTTGATGGCATCGAGAATAGGTAGACGGCGGTAAGGAGCTTTGAAACTGATGGTCTTGCCGTCTATTTCAGTTTCTGTACAACCGTTTACGGCAATACAAATACGTTCAAGCAGCTTTTCAGTGAAGCTCATCATCCAGTTATAGTCTTTGTACTGTACATAGAGCTCCATGCAGGTGAATTCGGGGTTATGGTTCTTATCCATACCCTCGTTGCGGAAGTTCTTGCCGATTTCGTATACACCTTCAAATCCGCCTACGATAAGTCTTTTCAGGTAAAGTTCTGTAGCAATACGCAGATAAAGGTCGATGTCCAGCGAATTGTGGTGGGTAATGAATGGACGGGCACTTGCACCGCCGGGGATAGACTGAAGGATAGGAGTTTCCACTTCGGTATAGCCGGCTTCGTCCAGCACGGCACGCATGGTAGAAATAACTTTGGAGCGCTTCAGGAAAGTTTCTTTTACACCGTCGTTCACGATGAGGTCAACGTAGCGTTGGCGATAGCGTAGTTCAGGGTCTTCGAACGAGTCGTATGCCACGCCATCCTTGTATTTCACGATAGGCAGGGGCTTGAGGCTCTTGGCGAGTACGGTCAGCTTTTTGGCGTGTACGCTGATTTCGCCCATCTGGGTACGGAAAACAAAACCTTCAATACCGATGAAGTCGCCTAGGTCGAGCAAACGTTTGAACACGGTGTTGTACATGTCCTTGTTTTCGTCAGGACAGATGTCATCACGGGTGATGTACACCTGGATACGTCCTTTGGAGTCCTGAAGTTCGATGAAGGAAGCTTTTCCCATGACACGACGGCTCATCATACGTCCGGCAATGGACACCTGGCGAGGCTCGTCTTCGTCTTTGAATTCAGCTTTTATGTCTGTAGAGAAAGCGTTGGTTACATACTCTGCTGCGGGATAGGGTTCGATACCCATCGCGCGAAGTTCATTCATGCTGTTGCGGCGAATGATTTCCTGTTCACTTAGTTCTAAAACGTTCATATCGTTAATTTTCACTCAATTTGGGTACAAAAATACGAAACATTTTTCACATTCGCATGCTTTTTCGCCAAAATGAAGGATGGGAGAAGCCTATGCCGGTGAAAAATTGTCAGAAAATGCTGACAGCTGTCTTCGTGGTGAGTAGTTCGAGTGCTTTCAATCCCATTACTGAATTGCCTTTTTTATTGAGTCGGGGACTCCAGACGGCTACGGAGTATTGGCGTGGACAGATGGCAGCTATACCTCCTCCTACACCACTTTTGCCTGGCAATCCTACCAGGTAGGAAAATTCGCCGGCTTCGTCATAGAAACCACATGTCTGCATGATGGCATTGATGCGTTTCACCTGTGAGGTAGTGAGTTCGGTTCCGTCGAAACTGAAAGCTCGTGTGTGGTCGGCGAAAGGTAGGAAAGCGCGCGACAATTCGCGGCAGTTCATCTTGACCGAACACTGGCGGAAATAGAAACGGAGTACGCGCTCCACGTCGTTTTCGATATTGCCATAATACTTCAGCATGTTCACGATAGCTGCATTCAGATAGCCGTTGTCGCGCTCCGAGGCGGCCATGCTCTCGTCATATTGGATGGAGTCGCATCCGCAAAGGCTACGCACAAAGGCCAGATATTCACGTTCGGGGTATTCCAGTACAGAGAGAAGAATATCGGTCATGACAAGCGCTCCTGCGTTGATGAGCGGATTGCGGGGAATACCATGTTCCAGTTCCAGCTGAAAGATAGAATTGAAGGCATTACCCGAAGGTTCCACGCCGATGCGTTGCCAAAGACGGTCGTTCAGCCGGGCAAATCCCATGGCCAGTGCAAAGACTTTCGAGATACTCTGGATGGCAAACCGTTCGTCGCAATCGCCCATCGCAAAGTCTTGTCCGTCGAGGGTATGCAGGCAGATACCGTAGCGGTCGGGATTTACTTTCAACAAGTCGGGAATGTAGGCGGCAGGTTCTCCCTGTCCGGCATAAGGCTGTATCTCCTGATAAATTTCTTGAAGGATTTGATCGTAGTTCATGAACTGGTTGAGTTGAAAAATGGTTCTTAGAAACGTACTTGTACTTGAGCTTGTACCAGGTTGTAACTTTTATTTTGGTAAGGAACGCAGTGGGTATATTGTACTTGAAGGCGGCATTTCGGATAAAACCACCATTGTATACCTGCAACGTAGTTACTTTGTTTATTGTCTACAGCTTTATTTTTGTTTAGGTAGTCGTAAGATGCTATTAAGTCTAGCTTTTGCTTGGAGAGGATGTGTATGTTGGCTGTTGCATAATATCCGTTGCTTTTTACCAAACCGTCTTTGCCTGCCAGATATTCTGATCTAAGGTCTATCGGTTTCAGTTTCATTACTATACCGGCTGCCCATCGATTGCGTGTGTAGTTGTCTCCAATCTGTATGTTGGGATTGATATTGGATGTGGCTATGGCGCATCCTTTTCCTTTAATGAAAGAACCGGTAAGGGTCAGCCATTGCAGTGGATTGATGTTGAACGTACCTACGATATCTTTTTGATTGTTGCCATCTTTTTTATTAATGCCTTGTCCGTTCATGATGGCTAGTTTGTAATTTATGAGATTCTTGAACAGGTTGCCGTATATCATTAAACCTAAATCGCGTCCACTGTTAGAGCCGTAAAGTAAATCACTGCCATTAATACCTGCTAGATAGTTAACGGCTTGTGAGTAACAACTTATTAGCTCAACGACTGTAGGTGACAAGGGATTCTCATACGTATAAGGAGTCTTGAATTCGCCAATGCGTACACTCAATTCCGGGAAAAAGTGATATTCGGTGTAGGCTTCCAGAATTTTGGGTGTTCCTGCCAGACTATACATAAAATAACATGACCAATGATCTGTAATTCGTCCACGAGCCATGAGGATGGCACGGGTCATTTCAAAGGTATTTGTTTTGCTTTCAGACTGATCATTATATGTGTATCCTAATTGCATATATCCTTCCAGTGTGATACGCTCTTTCAGCGTGTTCACAATGTTGTTCAGTGTATTGTTCTGTGGTTTTTTCTTTTCTTCTTGCTTTTCTTGTGCGGCTGCTGAAGCCATGAAAGCGTAGACAAACCATAGTATCAGTAGTTTTTTCATAAGGCATTTAAAAAGAAAGAGGGCGTATCTTCTCTGGACACACCCTCTTTCGGTTGGTGATTATGTTTTATTCGTTGATAGCTGCAATACCCGGAAGAACTTTTCCTTCGATGGCTTCGAGCAATGCACCACCACCAGTCGATACGTAAGATACGCCGCTGGCCAGACCGAACTTGTTGACACAAGCTACAGAGTCACCGCCACCTACCAGTGAGAAAGCACCGTTTTTCGTTGCTTCTACGATAGCTTCGCCTACAGCACGTGAACCGTGTGTGAAATTGTCGAATTCGAATACACCTGTCGGGCCGTTCCACAAGATAGTCTTGGAACTCTTGATAACATCGGCGAAGAGTTTCTCACTCTCAGGACCTATGTCAAGGCCTTCCCATCCGTCAGGAATTTCGTTTACCTTGCAGAACTTCGTGTTGGCGTCGTTCGAGAAGGAGTCTGCAATCTTGGCATCGGTAGCCAATACCAGATTAACACCTTTTTCCTTGGCTTCCTTCATCAGGTCAAGAGCCAGGTCGAGCTTATCGTCCTCGCAAATGGAGATACCGATCTTACCGCCCATAGCCTTGGTAAACGTATAGGTCATACCGCCGGCGATGATGAGGTTGTCTACCTTGTTCAGCAAGTTTTCGATGATTTCGATCTTGGAAGAAACTTTCGAACCACCCATGATGGCGGTGAACGGACGATGAATGTCGTTCAACACTTTGTCGACAGCCTTTACTTCCTTTTCCATCAGGTAACCGAACATCTTGTGGTCCTTGTCAAAATATTGTGCGATGAGTGCCGTAGAAGCGTGTGCGCGGTGAGCGGTACCGAAAGCATCGTTCACGTAGCAGTCGGCATATGAAGCCAGCTTCTTGGTGAATTCCTTCTGGCTTTCTTTTACCTTGGCTTTAGCGGCTTTCTTTTCTTCGTCGGTAGCATCTTCGGCCAGACCACGGGGCTTGCCTTCTTCTTCTGCATAGAAACGCAGGTTTTCCAGCAGGAGGGCTTCACCCGGTTGCAGAGCGGCAGCCTTTACGGCAGCTTCTTCGCCCATACAGTCATTGGCAAACTGAACTTCAATGCCAAGTAGCTCGTTCAGGTGGTTCAGGATGTGTTTCAGAGAGAATTTTTCGGCTACGCCTTTCGGACGACCCAAGTGTGAGCCGATTATCAAACTACCGCCGTCGGCCAGAATCTTCTTCAGTGTAGGAAGAGCGGCACGCATACGGGTGTCATCAGTGATGTTGAAATTCTCGTCCAGGGGCACATTGAAGTCCACACGGACGAATGCCTTCTTACCGGCAAAGTTGAATTGATCAATTGTCATAATGCTCTATTTTATTTAAAAGTGTTACGAATATTCTCGCTTTACTTGCCCGCAAAGTTAGCATTATTTTCTGTAATATGTTCGCAACGGGCACTTTTTTAAATCTTGAATGTTAAAAATATGTTGGATATCTCCCTGTGAATTAACTATTCACCTCTTTTATTCCCGTCCTTTTTTCGTAATCTTTGCAGAACATCTTTAGGCCGCAGGCATCGCATTGGGGTGTACGTGCTTGGCACACGTAGCGTCCGTGCAGGATGAGCCAGTGGTGGGCGATGGGAATGTCGGCCTCGGGGATGTGCTTGGTCAGCTCCTTTTCCACGCTCAGCGGGGTGGTGCAGCTTGGACCTACCAATCCAAGCCGGTGGCTTACGCGGAAGACATGCGTATCTACTGCCATGGCGGCCTTGTTAAACACGACCGACTGGATGACGTTGGCCGTCTTACGTCCCACGCCGGGCAGCTTGACGAGTTCCTCCAGCGTGTCGGGCACCTGGCTTCCGAAGTCCTTGACGAGCATCTGCGCCATGCCCACCAGGTGGCGTGCCTTGTTGTTGGGGTAGGACACGCTACGGATGTACTCGAACACCACCTCGGGCGTAGTGGCGGCCAGTGCTTCGGGAGTGGGGAAGTCGTGGAAAAGCGGGGGAGTGATCATGTTCACTCGCTTGTCCGTGCATTGGGCCGACAGGATGACGGCAATGAGTAGCTCGAAGGGGTTGTTGTAGTGCAGCTCCGTTTCGGCCACGGGGCGGTTCTCCCTGAACCAGGCCAGTATCTTTTCGTATCGTTCTTTCTTTCTCATCTCAGTTTGTTTTGGTGGTAATGGGGCGCCACTTTCAGGTTGAAGTACAGCATGGACACCACCGTCAGGCAGGCGCCGAAGAGGTAAGCCTTGTCGAAGGTGCTGATTTCGGCAATGTATCCGCCGGCCAGCATGCCGATGCCGATACCCACGTCCCACGACGTGAGGTAGGTTGAGGTAGCCGTGCCGCGCTGGCTGTTGGGCGCCAGGTTAACGAACAGGGTATTGTAGGCGGGAAACATGGTGCCGAAGCCGATGCCTAGCAGCAGGGCGATGGTGAAGAACACCACCGTACAGGCATGGCTGTCCCATCGGATGATGTATACGCATGCGGCCAGCAGGAAGAAACTGAACACCACCAGTACCAGTCCTGCGGATATCACTTGCGTAATTTTTCCCCTGTCCACCAGTCGGCCGGAGAAGAGTCGCGACACGGCCATACCCAGCGCCATGAAAGTGAAGAAGAAGCCTGTAGAGGCATCTATCTCAATCTGGCGAGCATACATGGCCACGTAGTTGGTCGTCATGCCATAGGGAATGGACAGAAGCAGGAGGCTGGCTCCGGCAGGAAGTCCCTTGAGCAGGATGAAGCGGTCGAGTGAGATGGGGTCGCGCTTCACAGGTGGCTTGTAGGGCGTCTTGACCAGCGTAGCACAACAGAAGCCGGCCAGGCACGAGCCCAGCGAGGCGCAGAATATCCACGTGTAGCCGATGCCTGCGTCGTGCAGGAAGAGACCCGTCATGGGGCCGATGGACATGGCAATGTTGTTGGCCAGTCCGTAATATCCCAGTCCTTCGCCGCGGCGCGACGAGGGCATGATGTCGATGACCACCGTATTGCCACCTACCGTCACCATGCCGAACGACACGCCGTGGACGATGCGCAGGGCGATGAAGAGGGTCAGGGTGCCGGCCAGCAGATAGCCGCCGAAGATAGACGTGAAGATGAAGTAGGCCAGCAGATAGAGAGGTTTGCGGGCGAACGTGTCGAGTAGGTAGCCCGAGAAGGGGCGGATGCATAAGGCCGCAATGGTGTAGCACGACAAGACGAGCCCCATGGTGAACTTGTCCGCTCCGAACACTTCCGTCAGGTAGAAGGGGAGTACGGGCATCATCAGCCAGAAGCCGAAGTAAAGCAGGAAGTTGGCTGCCAGGATGAAGCAGTAACTCGGAGTGATGAGCTTGTCTTTCATTAGCAGTTTAGTGATAAACGGTTAGTGGTTAGTAGTTAGTGGTTGATGCTTGTATGAGGCACTCACGGCTAACTACTTACCACTGACCGTTGAACTTTATCGTGCCGCTTCGAATTCCTTCAGGAAGCGGGTGTCGTTTTCAGAGAACATGCGCAGGTCCTTCACCTGATACTTCAGGTTGGTGATGCGCTCGATGCCCATACCCAGGGCGTAGCCGGAATAAACTTTGCTGTCTATGCCGCAAGCCTCGAGTACGTTGGGGTCTACCATGCCGCAACCTAGGATTTCCACCCAGCCGGTGCCTTTGCAGAAGGGGCATCCCTTGCCTCCGCAGATGTTACAGCTGATGTCCATCTCGGCACTGGGTTCTGTGAAGGGAAAGTACGACGGACGCAGACGTATCTTCGTTTCGTTGCCGAACATTTCCTGGGCGAAGAGTAGCAATACCTGCTTCAGGTCGGTGAACGATACGTTCTTGTCGATATACAAAGCCTCTACTTGGTGGAAGAAGCAGTGCGCACGGTAGCTGATAGCCTCGTTGCGGTACACGCGTCCCGGGCAGATGATACGGATGGGCGGTTCGGCATGCTCCATGGTACGTACCTGTACGGAGCTGGTGTGCGAGCGCAGGATGATGTTCTTGGTCACGTCGCCGGGGTTCACATTGACGAAGAAGGTGTCCTGCATGTCGCGTGCCGGATGGTCGGCGGCGAAGTTCAGTTTGGTATATACGTGCAGGTCGTCCTCCACCTCGGGGCCGTCGGCGATGCTGAAGCCCATGCGGGCAAAGATGTCGATGATTTCGTTCTTGACGATGGACAAGGGGTGGCGTGTGCCTAACCCGATGGGGTAGGCAGTACGTGTCAGGTCGAGGTCGTCGCAACCCGTGTCCTGGCTTTCGAACTGCTCCTTCAGGGTGTTGATTTTCTCCTGTGCCTTGTTCTTGAGTTCGTTCAGCTTCATGCCCACTTCCTTTTTCTGTTCGGCGGGCACGCTGCGGAAGTCGGCCATCAGTTCGTTGATGGCACCCTTTTTGCTGAGGTATTTGATGCGGAGCGCCTCCAGTTCTTCGGCATTGGAGGCTGTCAGTGCTTCTACTTCCTGCAGAAGCTCGTTGATTTTAGCTATCATATCGTTGTTGTCTTTTTGAATTTCGTCTTGGTTTGAAAATGTTGCAAAGATACAACTTTCTTGTCACATCGTTCTGTTATGTGCTAGAAAGATACGAAAAAAGTCCTTGAAACTTCCGTTTTCAAGGACTTTGTGTGGAGCATAGCGGACTCGAACCGCTCACCTCGACACTGCCAGTGTCGCGCTCTAGCCAGATGAGCTAATACCCCAAAATGTAAACGTTTGCAAGGTTGCTTTCGTTTTGATGGCGCAAAGATAATGCATATTTCTGAAATAATTGTTATGTTTGCAGAAAAAATAGCGAAAAAATTATGTTGGTCTATAATACAACGTATCATGTAGAGGATGGACAGGAGAAATATTTCCTTATTTGGATGAGGGAATTCTACCTGCCCGAAGTGGAAAAAGAAGGCACATTGCGTTCACCGCGTATCCTGCGTATCCTTAGTCATCGTGAGGAAGGAAGTACCTGCTATTCTGTTCAGTTCGAAGTGGAGAGCTCAGCCTTACTTCATCACTGGCATCGCGAACAGGGAGTGAAACTTAATGAAGAGATGCTTCGCATATTCAAGGACAAAGTAGTAGGATTCCCGACGTTGATGGAGGAGGTAGAGTGATAGTACCAGTCAAGGAAAAGGTTATTTTGGGTATCGATCCGGGTACTAATATTATGGGCTACGGAGTGTTGCGTGTTATGGGCACCAAACCTGAAATGGTAGCTATGGGGGTTATCGATTTGCGACGTGTAGGCGATACTTATCTTAAACTAAAGCACATTCATCAACGGGTATTGGGAATAATTGAAAGTTATCTGCCTGATGAATTAGCTATTGAGGCGCCCTTTTTCGGCAAAAACGTCCAGTCCATGCTTAAATTGGGGCGTGCACAGGGAGTTGCTATGGCTGCTGCCCTGAGTCGTGACATTCCTATTACCGAATATGCTCCTCTTAAGATTAAGATGGCTATTACTGGCAATGGGCAGGCCTCGAAAGAACAGGTAGCCGACATGTTGCAGCGTATGCTTCGTTTCGACAAAAGTCAGATGCCTGCTTTTATGGATGCTACAGATGCTATGGCAGCTGCCTACTGTCATTACTTGCAGATGGGGCGTCCTATGGTAGATAAAGCCTATCATGGGTGGAAGGACTTCATCGCCAAGAATCCTGATAAAGTAAAGGGTGGATAGTAGATTTTAATTTTAAAAACAGTATATATAAATATAGAAGATGGAAGCCATGAAAATGAACGATTTAGTCATTGTCGGTGTAGCGGTGGCGACGGCTGCTGGTTGCACATCCGTGAAGAACGAATATGCCTCCTATGAACTTTATCCCGTACGTTCGGGCAGCTTGACAGAGATGGAGTACACTTCTGAAGCTACACATTTTTCCGTATGGGCACCTACAGCAGACGAAGTACGTCTCATGCTGTATGAGGCTGGTGAAGGTGGCCATGCCTACACAACTGTCAGTATGGAAGCGGGCGAAGAAGGTGTTTGGCACGCTACGGTAAAAGAGGACCTGATGGGTAAGTTCTATACCTTTAATATAAAAATCGATGATCAATGGTTGGGAGATACGCCGGGTATTAATGCTAAGGCTGTTGGTGTGAATGGTAAGCGTGCTGCCATCATTGACATGAAGGCTACCGATCCGGAGGGCTGGGCTGAGGACCGCCGTCCGCCACTTCAGTCTTTTGCCGATATTGTAATTTATGAGATGCATCATCGTGATTTTTCCGTTTCGCCAGCATCGGGTATTGAGCATAAGGGAAAGTTTTTGGCTATGACTGAAGAAGGGACCCGTTCTCCCGAAGGACTGGCTACGGGTATCGATCATTTGAAGGAATTGGGAGTGACTCATGTTCATTTGCTGCCTTCCTATGACTATGCCTCTGTGGACGAAACGAAACTGAGCGAGAATCAATACAACTGGGGGTATGATCCTCAAAATTATAATGTTCCTGATGGTTCTTACTCTACCGATCCTTATGACCCTGCTACGCGTATTCGTGAGTTCAAGCAGATGGTGCAGGCACTCCACAAGGCTGGTATCCGTGTCATTCTCGATGTTGTGTATAACCATACTTTCAATATTGCCGGCAGTAATTTCGAACGTACGGCTCCCGGATACTTCTATCGTCAGAAGCCCGACGGTACGTATGCAGATGCTTCTGCCTGTGGAAACGAGACGGCCAGTGATCGCCCCATGATGCGTAAATATATGATTGAATCTGTGCTACACTGGGTGAACGAATACCACATAGACGGTTTCCGATTTGATCTTATGGGTATTCACGACATAAAGACCATGAACGAAATACGTGCTGCATTGACAGCCGTTGATCCTTCCATCGTTGTTTACGGAGAGGGATGGGCTGCCCAGGCTCCCCAGCTTCCTCAAGACTCGTTGGCTATGAAGGCTAATACGCATCGTATGCCGGGCATTGCTGCCTTCAGTGACGAGATGCGCGACGCTCTTCGTGGTCCCTTCAATGATAACAAGCAGGGAGCTTTTCTGGCAGGTCTGCCGGGCGGTGAGGAGAGTATTAAGTTCGGCATTGTAGGTGCTGTACAGCATCCACAGGTATGTAACGACTCTGTTAACTATAGTCAGGCTCCTTGGGCGGCCGAGCCTACGCAGATGATCAGTTATGTGTCCTGTCATGATGACATGTGCCTCGTCGACCGCCTGCGTGCCAGCATTTCTGGCATTAAGGACGATGAACTGGCACGCCTCGATAAGTTAGCCCAGACAGCAGTCTTCACTTCGCAGGGTATTCCTTTCATTTATGCCGGCGAGGAGGTGATGCGCGACAAGAAGGGGGTGCATAACAGCTACCAGAGCCCCGATTCTATCAACGCTATCGACTGGAGCCGCAAGGCTCTGCATGCCGACGTCTTTGCTTACTACAAGGGGCTGATACAGTTGCGCAAGAACCATCCGGCTTTCCGTTTGGGAGATGCCGATCTCGTGCGCCGTCATTTGGATTTCTTGCCTGTTGAGGGCACGAATGTAGTGGCATGGCGCCTGAAGGAACATGCAGGAGGTGACAAGTGGGAAGATATTGTTGTTGTGCTCAATTCGCGTCGCGAGCCAGCACGTGTGACTGTGCCTCAGGGTAGTTATACTGTAGTATGCAAGGATGGATTTATTAATGAAGGCGGTTTGGCCAAAGTGTCGGGTACCGAACTGACAGTGCCTGCCCAATCGGCCCTTATCGCCTGGAAATGATATTCAATTATCCACTCTCAATTTTCAATTAAAAGAAGTGTTCAAGTTCAGTAACAAGAAACTTTGGCTGGTCGCCCTGCCCGTGTTTGTGGCAGTGGCGACAGCTTTGCTTTTCCTTCCTACCTATCGCGAGGGAGAAGGAGACCTTGACGAAGTGGCCGTTACCGACTCGGCTGAAGTGCAGGAAATGGTCTACGAATATGGCATTCCGGCCGACCGCTATCGGGTGCAATATGGCATTGTGCAGCCACGCCAGAACCTCGGTTCCATCTTAGGTGAGCATGGCGTATCTACGGGTACGGTACATCATCTGGGCGAGAAGGCTCGTGGAGTGTTCGACGTTCGTCGTATTCGTAGTGGGCAAGCCTATGCCTTGTTCTTCAGCAAGCATGACAGTCTGGCTCCTCCTCGTTTTTTCGTTTATGAAGAAGATCCTAAATCGTACATCGTTTTCGATTTGCGTGGTGACTTGGCTGTCAGTCGTGGGCAAAATCCCGCCGAGTGGCGCATACAGACGGTTAAGGGACAGGTCGAGTCGTCGCTATGGGTGGCCATGCAGCGTTGCGAGGCGTCTCCCCAGCTGGCCATTGTCTTGTCTCACATTTTTGGATGGACCATCGACTTCTTCGGCTTGCAGAAGCAGGACGAGTTCCGTGTCATCTACGAGCAGGAATTTGTGGACGGCAAAGCGCTTGATAACTTCCACATTTTGGCTGCTTCTTTCCGGGCTTCAGACAGTACGTATTATGCCATTCCTTTCGTTCAGGATGGTGAAGAGCTTTATTACAACGAGCGCGGTAACAGCCTCGAAGGGGCTTTTCTGAAAGCTCCGCTCGATTTTTACCGCATTTCTTCACGTTTTACCAACAGCCGTTATCATCCGGTGCTGAAACGTTATCGTGCCCATCATGGTGTGGACTATGCTGCTCCAGCGGGTACGCCCGTCTATGCCATTGGAAACGGTAAGGTCATCGCCAAAGCCTATCAGGCGAATGGTGGTGGAAATTATGTGAAAATCAAGCATAATGGTACATATACTACGACTTACATGCACTTGTCTCGTTTTGCCAAAGGTTTGAAGGTGGGATCTACGGTAAAACAGAAGGAGATCATTGGCTACGTCGGCTCTACGGGACTTTCCACAGGTCCTCATCTTGATTTCCGTGTCTATGAAAACGGCCGTCCTATCAATCCGCTAACCATCAAGTCCCAACCCAAGAAGCCTATCAGTGAGGCCAACCGTGCTGCCTTCAGCCAGGTATGCGATTCGTTGGTACTGAAGTTAAAGAACTTATAATGCTTTGAGGCGGGTCTCTGGTTGTAAGGCGTGGGAATGTCATCGTCCGTCGGTAGGCATCCTGACACGGTGCTTTCTGGCGGTCTGACACGGTGCTTCATGAGGTGGTGACGAAGCACTTCCTGAGCCCCTTACAAAGCACTTCGTCAGAGGGTGAGAAAGCACTTCGTTGGAAACTCATGCTGATTTAGTGGGGGTATATGAAAAATGTTGTATCTTCGCCGTTGAAATGAAACAAGATGACACAGAAATGAGTGAACAACAAACAATCTGTCTGATGAAGGGGGTGGTACGTAACCCGCTGGTAAGGCTGGATGCGCCTGCCGATGTGGCCTTCGGAGCAGGCGAACATATCGCCATTGTGGGACCCAATGGGGCAGGTAAGAGCCTGCTGGTGGACACGCTGACCGGGAAATATCCGTTGCGTGAGGGTTCTTTGACCTATGACTTTCGTCCTTCTTCTTCACTTTCAGCTTACGAAAATATTCGCTATATCGCATTTCGCGATACCTATGGCAGTGCCGATGCCAATTACTATTATCAACAACGTTGGAACGCCCACGACCAGGACGAAGCTCCTACCGTGCGCCAACAGTTGGGCGAGGTAAAGAACGAAGAATACCGTCGCCAGTTGTTCGAGTTGTTTGGCATCGAACCTTTACTTGACAAGAAGATCATTCTGCTTAGTAGCGGTGAGCTACGTAAGTTCCAGTTGGCCAAAGCCTTGCTGACTGCTCCCCGCATCTTGGTGATGGACAATCCCTTCATCGGTCTTGATGCAGCTACGCGCGATTTATTGAACGACCTTCTGATGCGCATTGCCGATATGCGTTCGCTCCAGTTGGTGCTGGTGCTTTCGATGCTTGACGACATACCTCCTTTTATCACCCATGTGATACCAGTGAATGGTATGCGGGTTGGTGAGAAGATGAGGCGTGCCGACTATTTGGATGCCTATCGCAAGCTCGATGAAGCACAGAGTGCTGATGAGCACCAACGGCTTGAAGCTTTGCAGCAGCGCATTCTGTCCCTTCCTTATACACATACGAACTTTACTTCTTCCGAAGTGGTACGGCTTAACCATGTTAGTATCCGCTATGGTGATCGCACCATTTTGAAGGAGCTCGATTGGATCGTGAAGCGCGGTGAGAAGTGGGCTTTGAGCGGTGAGAACGGAGCGGGCAAGTCCACTTTACTGAGTCTTATTTGTGCCGACAATCCACAGTCTTACGCTTGCGATATCAGTCTGTTTGGCCGTAAACGGGGTACAGGTGAGAGTATCTGGGAGATAAAGAAGCACATTGGCTACGTCAGTCCTGAGATGCATCGTGCCTACCTGAAGAACCTGCCGGCCGTAGAGATTGTGGCCAGCGGTCTGCACGACAGTATTGGTCTTTACAAGCGTCCACATGAAGAAGAGATGGCGGTGTGTGAGTGGTGGATGGATATCTTTGGCATCGGTGCCCTGCGCGACAAACCCTTCCTGCAGCTGAGCAGTGGCGAGCAACGTCTGGCGTTGTTGGCGCGCGCTTTTGTCAAGGATCCTGAGCTATTGATATTGGATGAACCCCTGCATGGACTCGATACGTATAACCGTCGTCGGGTAAAAGCTGTCATCGAAGCCTTTTGTCGTCGCAATGACAAAACTTTGATTATGGTGACTCACTATGCAGGTGAGCTGCCAGCCACTATTACAGACCATCTTTACCTGAAACGTAACTGACTAGTTTTCAGGATAGAGGAAAAAGATCGCAATTCTTACATCGAGCCGGCACGAAGCGGCTCATCGCAAATAGAATGAAACTATGTTGACAGACTTTTTATCACAGTTGATTGAGGCGGACAATGCCTGCCTTCTCGCCATCAACGGATGGCATGCCCCTTGGGCGGACACGTTTATGTATGCCTTTAGTGGCAAGGTAGTGTGGATACCACTTTATGCTTCGTTGCTTTACGTTATTGTACGCAATCTGCGCTGGCAGGTAGCTTTGGGTTGTGCCGTAGCCATCGCACTCACCATTGTTTTGGCTGATCAGATAGGCGCCTCGCTTATCCGTCCCATAGCAGAACGACTGCGTCCATCCAATTTGGATAATCCAATCTCGGAGATGGTACACATTGTTAATGGTTACCGCAGCGGACGTTATGGTTTCCCTTCGTGTCATGCTGCCAACACCTTTGGTCTTGCCTTTTTTGTCTTTTATCTTTTCCGTAATCGGTTGCTCTCGACGTTTATTTTCGGATGGGCAGTGGTGACGTGTTACTCGCGGGCTTACCTTGGCGTTCACTATCCGGGTGATTTGTTGGCAGGGGCTTTACTTGGCTTTGCGAGCGCCAGTCTTTGTTATTGGCTTTTCCAGAAATATGGTAAGTACGAGCGTCTCGAACGTCCGATGCATCTGTGGGTGCCGGTGGCTGTGGGTGGTCTCACAGTTGTAGGCATGTTGGTGTATGCTTTCGTATAGATTTCTTCTTTTCAGAACTGATATCCCACTTTGACAGACAGTTCGCGAGGCCGGATGCGAAGCCAGTCGGTACGGCTCTGTGTGGCCGTGTACGTGGTGTAGGCGTAGGTCTTTTTGTTGAACAGGTTGTTGAGGCAGGCCTCTACCCGCCAGCGGTCGTGCTTCCACGTGAGCGAAGCATCGGCCAGGAGGGTGCTCAGGTGAGTGCCGTTGGCCAGGGCGTTGCGGTAGTGCTCGCCGCCCAGTTGTACGTCTATCCGCCCGATGGTCAGGATGAGCCGCAGGCGTTGTGTCAGGTTCAGCAGGGGAGGGAGTTGTGTGTCGCTCCCGATGTGGGTGGCGTTGCACGACAGGGTGGCGTGATAGTCAGCCTCCAGCCACGTCAGGGGAGACCAGTTGAGCTTGGGCCCGGCCGTGAGGAGGTCGTAGCGATAGTCCTGTAGCAGGGCGGGCGATGCGGCGGTGCGTGTCAGCTGGTGGCCGTAGTGGCGTGTCAGTTGCAGGTCGAGCGAGGCTTTGAGCCGCCAGTCGAAGACGCCTTTGGAGAGGGAGGTTCTCAGTGTCCAGGTGTCCGTTTGGTTCTTTAGGGCGCGTCGCGTCAGGGATAGGGTGTCTTCCGAGAGGTATTGCTCGTCCATCGTGGCATGTCGGCCATGGCTGTAGGTCAGGGTCAGCGTAGCGAAAAATTCGGTTACCGTGTTTTTATATTCGGCGTAGAGCTGCCCCGTGGCGGTGGTGCTGAGGGGCATCAGGCCGGCGGTGGAGGTCAGCGTGCGGTAGTCGGTGCGGCGCAGGTAGGGGCAGAGGTCGAGTGCCTGCCCCGCCTGCCGGTCGAGGCCGCCATAAAGAGAGAATTTCCAGTGATAGTCGTGCTGGTAGCGCAGGTAGAGGGTCGGATGGTAGAGCAGGTACGATTGTTGTGCCCCGAGGTAGTGCGTCCATTCGACAGGTACCTCCACCGAGGCGAACAGCCGTCCGCGTTCCCATTGGAGTTGGGGCGTGAGGTTGGCTCCGAGGTGTGAGGCGTCGTATATGCGGACGGCGGCGGGCGACTCCAGCCGATAGCGGGCCCATTCGGCCGTGAGGCCTGCCTCTAGGCGGCGGCTGAAGCCGTTGCGCTTGCGCAGGTAGCTGGCCGTGTGGCGGGTGTGGAGGCTCCTTTGGGTATAGTCGTCACGCTCCGTAGCCAGGGTCAGGACGGAGGGAAGCAGGGACATCTGTACGTCCGAGGTCAGCTCCCACGTCCGCTCACCGCTGTTCTTCAGGTAGTTCAGGTAGTTGCGGGCCTGTAGGGTGGAGGTCTCGATGTCCTGTCCCAGCTGGGCAGCGTGGCTGCGGTTGCGGGCGGCGTCCAGTTCCAGGCGTTCGGTCAGGTAGTGCGTCGGGCTGTTGTCCTCGTAGGCTAGGGCCGCGTGCAGGGCGTCGGTTCGGAGGCGGTAGTCGGCCTCTTCCGACAGGTTGATGGTATCATTTGCCTGATAGTAAGTCTGCGTGTTGCCCCGCTCCTGGTGGACGAAGTCGTGGGTATAGTCGGCCTGTATGCGCAGGGTGCGTTCGTCGTTGCGGCGGTACATGCGGTTGGCGTTGGCCGTCCAAGTCTCGTTGAACAACGTGCGGCGGGTGTCCAGCGGAGCGCTGAAGGCCGGCAGGTCGAGCAGGGAGGGGAGTGTGGCAGCTTCGGGTACATTGGTAGCCAGTAGGGTCTGTTCGTTGCTCAGGTCGCGCCCCGTGTTGTTGGTCTTCAGGGCGAAGATGCTCTGCCGTCCGCGTCCCAATTGCAGGGCGCTCAGGGTGCCTTCCCACAGGGGGGCGGGGTGTCCGTCGGCGTCTTCGGTCAGTCCGCCGCCCGCTTGGAGGTAGGGGAACCACTGGTCGCGCGCCTTCTCGTCCAGCCGCAGGTTCAGGGCCACCTGTTCAGAGTCAATCTTTCCCTTCAGGGCGCGGACGGACTGGTAGTTCTCCATCAGCTCGGCCGACTTCACTGCCCGTGCGTCCAGGTTGTTGTTCACCTGGTTGTAGCGTCCGCCCGTCACGTCCATGCCCTCTACGAGGAAGTGGTCGATGGGCTTGCCTTTGTAGGTCACGGTGCCGTTCTCCTCGACGTCGATGCCCGGCAGGCGCTTCAGCACATCACGGACGTGGGTGTCCTTCTCCGTGATGAAGTCGGCCAGGTTGTAGCGCACGGTGTCGCGCCGACTGCTGATGCGTCCTGGCCGTATCTCTACCTCGCGGAGCACGATGCTCTCGGTGCGCAGGGCGAAGTCCAGCCGGCCGCTTTTGCCGACGTCGCGTGTCTGCCGTCCGTAGCCCAGCATCGAGGCGCTCACTTGCAGGGTGCCCTTGTGGCGCCAGGGCAGGGAGTAGCGCCCGTCGGCGTCGGTCAGGGTGTAGTCGATGGTCATGCTGTCGCGCAGCACGCTCACCATCACCGCCTCGAGCGGAAGGGAGGTTTCGGCGTCGGTCACGCGGCCTTGGAGTACGTCTTGTGCATGAAGCGAGGGCAGGAGAAAGCCCCCCAAGCAGAGAAGAAGGAGATATCGGGTCGGCATAGGCAGAAAGTGGAAAGAATAGGAAAATACGATGATGGGAGTATTGTACAAGGAGAGTGTCCGTTCAAACGGAGTTTATAATCGGTTTAAAGCTTTTAAACTGTCAGTTTATCGCTTTTAAACTGATAGTTTACTGCTTTTAAACCATTAGTTTACCGCCTTTAAACTGGGAGTTCAAAGCCTTTGAACGGATGCTTCTCTGTACGTAGGGCGGCAGGATGTCCGCCTTTACCGTTCGATGGGATTGTAGGGCGTGTCCTTGGGGTTCTTGGTCTTGTTGCCGTGATTGTCTTGGACGGTAATCTTTACGTTGGGCATGATGCCGGTGATGAAGCCTACGGGGTCGGCGGCAAAGCGCTTCTGCATCTTGTCGTACTGCTTGCGGTCGACGGGCTGGTAGTCCTTGCCGCCAAAGAGGATGGGCTCCGTGCCGCGGCTCTGCTCCAGGCCGTCCGCCGTAAAGCGGTAATGCCCCTCGTCGTCTTCAGCTTTCAGAATCAGGCCCGGCAGGCCGCAGAGCTTCCACGGGCCTTCGCTCACGGGGATGTCTGCCGCATACCAGGCTGACCATTGCCGCCCCTTGAACTGTGTCGTGGCGCGGGTACAGCGGTAGCCCAGCAGGGTCAGCGTGTCCTGCGTCAGCGTCCATTGAGGTTTTTCTGCGGGCTCTTCGCAACGCAGGCGGCAGATGTCGCCCGCCAGCTCGTCCAGTGTCGTTACCCGTCCGGCGGGATAGTTCTTGAAGGTCTGTTCGCTCCACTGGCTCTGGTACTGGTTGGCGTGCTGGGCTATCAGCTCGGAGGAAGCGCCGTTAGCCATGTCGGCGGACAGTACGGAGTCGGCCACGAAGGCCGTGTAGCTGTAGAAGCGCGACGCTTGCTGTCCGATGTCCAGCCGCAGGGTCTCCTGCATCCGTGCGTCGGGCTTGCTGAGGTCGGTCAAGGCATCCAGCCCATATTGTACGGTCAGCACCTTGTGGTCGATGGTGTCTTTGCGGAAGGTTTGCCCGGTAGAAATCTTGATGTTCATCTGTGCCTGGGCGGCCGTGGCGGCGAGGCTCAGGGCGAGGAGAAGAATGTGTCTGGTTTTCATGTCTGTAATTGTTTAGAGGGTGAAACATTCGGTTCGTTTTTCTGCCACGAAGATAGTCGGAAGGGGCGGAAGCGGGTGCAGGAAGTTATTACGGAAATATTACGGCGGCGGAAATATCGGCCTCGCGCGAACCTTGTGTACGGGCGAAAGGCTTATCTTTGCCTGCGGAAAAACAAGTGAACAATGGAACGACGCATCAAGATTATCTGGCTGCTCTCCCTGACCTCCATGCTCCTCATCGGGGCGGGGCAGGGCTACTGGTTGTGGAGTCACTATCAATATACCAACGAGGCCTACGGACGCGAAGTGCTGCGGCAGGTGTCCGAAGCCGTGGTGAGCTACAACACCCTGCGCTGGCAGGAGCCCCGCCCCCTGGGCGAACAGAAGGCCGTGCAGTGGTACAACACCAACGTCAACTGGAACGACCGTACCGACTCGCTGACGGGGGAGGAGAGCACGCGCATCTACCTGGTGCAGCGCCTGGGCACGGAGATGCAGGACACGCTGGCGGATTTCACCCCAGCACAGACAGGGGCGGCAGGCGTGAATGTATCCCGCCTGCTGGCCGACAGTACCGTGCTCTGCACCGACTCGGTCGTCCTGATGGGCGACAAGCGGCAGTACGAACGCCTCAACATGATGTATCTGGCCGACCTGATGCGTCTGGAGTTGTCCCATCCGTTCGACCTTCAGCGGTTCGACTCCATCGTAGCCGCCACCCTGCCGGATGTCACCTTCAGCACCCGCCTGACCACCACCGCCGCCGACAGCCTCTACCAGTGGGAAGCCACCTTGCACTCCGGCGGCTCCCTGCTCCGGCCGCTGGCGCAGGTGGTCTATCCCTACAATCCCCTGAAGCGCCAGTTGGTCGAGGTCGATGTCCGCATCCCCTGCCACATGCTGCTGCTCCGCATGGGCGGCCAGCTGGCGGGCAGCCTGCTGATGATAGCCTTGCTGGCCGTCTGCCTGCTCTTCCAGATCAAGACCATCCTGAAGCAGCGGCGGGTGGACGAGCTGCGCCGTAGCTTCGTGAGCACCATGATACACGAGCTGAAGCGCCCCGTCCAGACGTTGAAGATGTGCCTGGCCTACCTGTCCGATCCCTCCCTCCGCACTGACACAAAAGCTACCGATGCGGTGGTGGACGACTCCATTGTCGAGGTGGACAACCTCTCGGCCTACCTCCAGAAGCTGCGCGACATGACGCGGGCCGACGACGAGCGCACGCCGCTCAGCCTCCGCACCTTCGACTTCCGCCCGATGGCCGAGAAGACTCTCCGCCAGCTGCACATCCCCGACCACAAGCTCGTGACGTTCGAGACCCACTTCCTGCCCTCGCTCCCCGTGACGGCCGACCCCATGCACCTCTGCAACATCCTGAGCAACCTGCTGGAGAATGCCGTGAAGTATTCGGGCGACTCCGTCCACATCACCGTCACCGGCACGCTGGACGGGCATCGCTTCACCCTCACGGTGGCCGACAACGGCATCGGCATCCCGCCCGCCGAGCAGGCCCGCGTGTTCGACAAGTTCTACCGCAGCGCCAGCCTGCCCGACCGCTCCGTACCCGGCATCGGCCTGGGCCTGAGCTACGTGAAGCTGCTCGTGGAAGCGCATGGCGGCACCGTCGGCCTCCGCAGCCAGCCGGGGCAGGGGACAACGGTGACCGTCACTATACCTCTATGAATGGATGATTATGAAACCCTTGAAGATTCTTTTTGCCGACGACGACCTGAAATACTCCCTGCTCCTGAAGCGCTTCTTGGAGCAGGAAGGTTATGAAGTGACCTACGTAGGAAACGGCCGCATGGCCGTGGAGCAGTTCCCCCTGGTCAGGCCCGACCTGGTACTGCTCGACATCAACATGCCCGGGCTGAACGGCTTCGAAGTGGCGGCCCGCATCCGCGAGGCGGACAAGCACGTCCTCATCTTCTTCCTCTCCGACCGAAGCGACAAGGCCGATCGCCTGCAGGGCTTTAGCCTCCGCGCCAACGACTACCTGGCTAAGCCTTTTTACCCCGAAGAGCTCATTGCCCGCATCCGCGAGCGCTTCGCCCTCCAGCTGGAGGAGACGGTGGAGGAGGAAACCTACCGCTTCGGTAACACCGTGTTCAGCTATAACACCAACGAACTCCGCACGGCCAGCAGCAAGGTGCTCATCACTTCACGCCAAGCGGATATCCTCCGCCTGCTGGCCCTCAATGTCAATCAGGCCGTTTCTCGTGACCACCTGCTCGAAGCCGTGTGGGGAACGGTTTCCTATGCCAACTCCCTGGCCCTGAACGTACAGATCACCTACCTGCGTAAGGCGTTGAAGAACGACCCGTCGGTAAAGATTGAGTCGCTCATGAAAAAAGGGTACGTGTTGCGGGGATAAAAAAGAGGATGCGTCACGCAGCGCATGGCACATCCTCTTACCCTTCCAGTTTATAGTTGTAGTTAAGTCAATTAGTATTTGAAATCGTTGGTCTTTACGTATATTATATAGTCCTTGATGAGGCCCGGTGCACCCTTCTCGGCGCGGGGCAGCATGCGGAAACCACTTACGTTGTACTCCTTACCCAAATCAATAACTACCTGATGGGGGAATGCGGTGTTGTCTACCGTCTGCCAGAAGGTGCTCTCCTGCAGGTCGAATATCTTGTCGGCCGTGCGGTTGCCGCTGCGCGTCTCTTCGCTGTCGGCGTAGACAATCTTCCAGTTCTCGCGCGACAGGGGCTTGCCGTCGGCATCCAGTACATCGAATTCGGCGATGGAGGCAATGTTGTTTCCATCGTAGTTGGACGTGGCATTCAGGCAGAAGTAGCGTCCCTGCACGGGGGCGGCAAACTTCACTTCCTGCCAGCCGTTGCCTGGCTTGAAGGTACCCTTGTGGGCCGGTTTCTCGGCGTTGAGCTTCAGGGCCTGTCCGTCCTTGCGATGCGTTTCGGGAGCCTGTGTGCGAAGCATGTCGAGAATAGGTTTCTCAAGGCCGATCACCTTTGTCTCGGCAGGACCTTTCAAATCGAGGATGATGATTTCGTTCTCACCTTCCTTCAGCCAGCATCCGGGCATGTAGAGCGTCTGCTGGGGACCTATTTCCCAGAAACGGCCCATGGCGTGTCCGTTTACCCAAACCATGCCCTTACCCCACGTCTGCATGTCGAGGAAGGTGTCGCCCGTCTTGTCCAGGCGGAAGGTGGCACGGTAGTAGGCGGGACCATTTACAACCTGTCCCTTCTGATAATTCTTATTGCTGACGAATTCGTAGAAGGGAGGCAGATTATATACTGACCATCCTTTCAATTCGGTAGCCTGTCCGTCGGAAATGACTTCCACCTTCTCGGTGATGCCCTTGCGGTCGTGGATGGACTTGTCGAAGTTTACACGCCCTATGGCTTCCACGAGAATGTCTAGTTGGGTACCCTTTTTCAGAGGCGACTTCAGTGGAAGAGTGAATTCGCCTTGACGGCGGTCGAGGCGTCCCAATAGCTGGCCGTCGGCAAAGACCTGTGCCCAGTCGTGCATCTCGTCCAGGTGGAGAGTACCTGCGATGTCTTCCTTCAATGTCGTGCGGTAGAGGATGCTACCCCAGCCCTGGTTGAACTGTTCCATTGGCTTCACACTTTCTGTCTGCTTGGGTTCGGGCAGGTTGTCGAACAGGGGGGCTACCTCCCATTCGGTGATGGCCGGCACCTGGATGACGGGGAAGGCTTCGGGCGGCTCGGGCAATGTCTGTCCGGCGGGCAGGTATTGTTGCAGCAGGTCGCGCAGCTGGTAGTATTTCGGCGTGAGCCAGCCTGCCTCGCTGATGGGCGCGTCGTAGTCGTAGGAGCTGCACATGGCCGAGTAGGCGGGATTGTTGGCACCACCCCACCAGCCGAAGGTCGTACCTCCGTGGGTCATGTACAGGCTGAAGGAAATGTTGCGGTCGAGCATGTCTTTGATACCGCTTACCATGGTGGCGGCGTCACGTGTCTCATGCTTGCGTCCCCAGTGGTCGAACCATCCGCTCCAGAACTCACTGCACATCAACGGTGTTTCGGGGCGGAGTTCCTTCAGTTTCTTGAATTGTTGTTCGATATTGGCGCCGGTACCGAAGTTTACTGTCCAGAGCAGGTCGTCCAGGGCGTTGTTGGTGAAGTTTGAGCTCCAGTCGCATTGGAAGAGAGGCACGTCCGTAAAGCCCGCTTCGCGCACCAGATCGCGGATGGCCGATACATAAGGTTTGTCAGTGCCGTATGAACCAAATTCATTTTCTACCTGTACCATGATGATGTTTCCGCCGCGGGTAATCTGCAGGTCGGCCAGTTGCTTACCCACCTCCTTCATGAAGATACCCACGCGCTCCATGTAGTAGGGATCGAGTGAACGGAGTTGTACGTCCTGTTTCTTCAGGAGCCACCAGGGCAGGCCGCCCATTTCCCATTCAGCGCATACATAGGGACCCGGACGTACGATGACGTACATGCCGTGCTTTTGTGCCAGGCGACAGAACTTGGCGATGTCCTTATTGCCTGTAAAGTCGAACTTGCCTTCTTCTTGTTCGTGCAGGTTCCAAAAAACGTAGAGGCAGATAGTATTCATACCCAGTGCCTTGCACGACTCGATGCGTTGCTCCCAATAGGGCTCGGGGATACGCGGATAGTGGATTTCGGCAGCTTTCACCACCATAGGCTCTCCATTCAGGAGAAATGTGCCTTTTCCCGCTTCGAACGTGCCTGTTGTCTTCTGCGAACAGGACAACAAACCACTTGCCACACCTATAGTCAGGAGGAGGGAGAAGGCAATACTTGCTACTCTTCTCATGATATTTTTACTATAATTGAAATTTGATAATTGAAACTTATTTTGTCAGTTTTACTCGTTTGATAGTACCATCCTCATTGAATTCCAAGCGGTCAATGCAGACCTCTCTGTGCGTGCCGGGCGACAGACTCTTGTCAAGGTAGTGCTTGTTGATGCGATGGTATACGATATACCATTCGTCTGTCCCCGGTTTGCAGAATACTGAGTTATGTGCCGGACCGTAGATTCCCTTTTCCGGATTTTGGATCGTGACGATAGGGTCGGCAGCTACCTGAATAGGTCCTAATGGAGATTTGGAGGTTCCGTAAGCTACGTGGTAGTTGGGTGAACCGGTGTCATCTACTGACCACATAAAGTAGTATAAGCCGTTTCTATAGAATACGTAGGGGGCTTCACGGTAGGCATAGTCTTGCAACGTGCCGCCTTCGGGTGTCAATACAGTCAGCGTTTTCTTCTTGATGGAAACCATATCCTTGTTCAGTTCGGCACCGGCCATGTATCCGTTGCCCCAGTACAGGTAAGATTTACCGGAAACCGGGTCGGTGAATACGTCCACGTCAATCTGCTGTCCTCTGCCTACAGGCGATTCGGTAATCATTGGATATCCCAAGTCTGTGAAAGGACCGGTAGGTGAGTCGGCTGTAGCGACACCGATTTGCTTGCCGCCGCCGTTTTTCGGATTACCGCTGAAGTACAAGTAATAGCGGTAACCGTCTTTGGTCTCCTTTTCTTCAATGGCAGGTGCCCATGCGTTGCCGTCGGCCCAGGAAACCTGATCGGATTTCAGGTCGAGAACGATGCCCTCATAGGTCCAGTCCTTCAGGTTATTGGAAGAATAGGCGGTATAATACCATCCTCCCCATCCGGGATGTCCGTCGGTTGTTGAGTAAATGTAATATTTGCCGGTCAGATTGGAATAAACAATTTCAGGGTCGGCATGGAAGCCGGGGAGAACCGGATTATTGGGTAATTCACCCAGTTCGGCAGGCTTTCCCCATTTGTCTGTGATACGCTTCAATTCGCTTCGGGTGATGGGGATGATGGTACCGTGGCGTGGGTGGAAGTTCATTTTTACCTCATGGTCGATGACCTTGAAGTGTTCCAAGTCTGTTGTTTCTGTAAACTGATAGGCCCCTTTCATATAGACATCATACATCAGGATGTATTTATCCTCTCCGATTAGTTTAAAAGTACCTGCACCTTCCACAGCCTCTTTGGTCTGTTGTTTGTATTCCATGTTTTCTTTCCACTGGCCTGAAGTCAGTGAGCTGGATGTTGCAACGCGGATACCGTTTCCGTTTCCTTCCGTTTTGTAGAAGAGGTGATAGATGCCGTCTTTATATACGATGTCACCGTCGATACATGATTTCTTATCGGCGGGAACGAACAGAGGTTTCGGTTCACCTTCCAGGTCGGTAAAGTCTTTGTTGGCGTAGGCGTAATAGATAACGTCAGGACCATCACCGTATTTCATGGACCAGTAGACCATATATTTTTTTGCCTCAGGATCAAAAATTGTTTGAGGAGCCCATACGCGTTTCAGCTTTTCTTGACCTTCATAGCGCTTCTGCATATTGATGATCGAGTGTGACCAGTTAACCAGGTCAGTCGATTTCAGTAACACCATGGCACGGTTAGAATCCCATCCGTTACCTGATACCATATCTGTTACTACCATATAAAATGTCTTTCCGTCTTCACAACGTAGGATGTGTGGGTCGCGTACACCTCCGGTAGAGCTGATGACTTTTGAGTCGATAACCGGTTTGTTGTTATTGAGGGCCCAATAGGAATATCCGTCCATACTGACCGCATAACATACAGCTTCCTGGCTGATGTGATTACCGGTAAAGTAGACGAAGAGATAGGCCATTAAATCTTTTTCTTCTATTTTTTCTGCAAAGGTAGGGGTGAAAGCAGATAACAGTAGGATAAATGCTAGAATTTTGTTTTTCATGTTTATGTTTGTTATTTTTTTATTTTGTGCAAATTTACAAATAAACAGTGATTATAAGGTCAGCAAATCATTCAAAAAGGGATAATAATCATGCATTGAACGATTGTAGTAATGGCAGAACAGAAAAGTCCGCCTATAACAAGCGGACTTTTTTAATGATATTCGTTTATTTATTAAAGAAATCGAGTGTCCAGCTGTCCATCCATTCAATATAGGGTACTCCGTCTTTAAACTGTATGGGTAGCCAGATGTAGCGTGCATCACTTGGTTTTTTCGGTCTCCATATATCAGCCATGAACATATAGGCGTTTTTCTTACCGGGTATATTCAGTACAAATGTACTTTGTCCGCCGAAAGTCAGTTCAGAATTCGGTCCGATGCAGGGATTGGGGTGTTTGGTCCATGGTCCCCAGATACTGGGTGCTGAGAACATGCGTGCTTCGTTGGGATCCCAGCCTGTGCATCCCGAAGTAATCATCCAATAAATGCCGTCTTTCTTGAAGATGGCGGGAGCTTCGTTGTGTCCGGCAGGTGCCAGGCGTACGTATTTCCCTGTATGACTCAGGTAGTCTTCACTTAGTTCGGCTATGTGTAGGGTCAGGTTGTCTTCCGAAGAATAAATATGGTAAGCTTTACCATCGTCGTCTACAAAAAGTTGCATGTCGCGTGCCATCTGGCCGCCTTCTAGGTCGCGTTTCAGGAAGAGGCCTTTGTCGATGGCTTCATACCAGGCTGGTGTCCACCATTCCTTGAAATGTTCCAACTGAAGCGTGTCAAGGATATTGCGTTGGTCGGCTGTTATGTCAAAAGGAAGAATCCCGGGGTTGATACGTCCTGAACGAAGATATTGGAATGGCCCGGTCGGCGAGTCACTTACGGCTACGGCCGAACGAGCGGCTGCATATCCTTTGTCTTTTAGCTCCAAGTGGAACCACATGACGAATTTTTTCGTCTTTTCGTTATAGATCACTTTCGGTCGCTCCATTATGCAACCTTGTATGATGTCACTGGTCGTGTCATTCAGTTCCACTGGCAGTACGGCACCTTCGTTTTTCCACTCAGTAAGGTTTTGAGAGGAATAGCACATGATGCCAACCATCGCTTTGCTGGTCGAATCAGATTTATTTTCTCCGTACCAATAGTAAGTCCCTTCATGGTAGAGCATGCCACCTCCATGTGCATTGATATGCACTCCTTGGTCGTCAAGCCAGATTTCGCCGGATCGGATTGGTTTGGCTGGTTCTTTCTGAGTGCAAGAGGCTGAAAAAAGAAGGAAACATATATTTAATAGGATATAGAATCGTTTCATGATGAATGTTTTTAGAAGAAAAAGGGGTGAGGTATATATTGCCTCACCCCTTTTATTACTACAAATTAGAAAAATAATTCCAGTTATTGAGCCGTCTCTTCATCTGCAACAGCTTCTTCCCAATTGTCGAACATGAATACACTGTCATCATAACCGTCGTATCCATAATTCTGACGAAGTTGGGCACCGGTATTGGCTGTGATAGCTGAGTTGGGTACCGGCCAAAACAAATTACGTTTGTCAACCTGATAGTTGATGGTAGCTTTGGATGTGATAGGTCCGTGGTTGAACAAACTATAGCGTGTGCAACGTTTGAACCAATAGCTGCCACCATTCAGGTCAGTTCCACTCTGTTTGTCCCAATTGTCGATACTATAAGTTTCACCCCATTCGTCGGGTTGTCCGCTCTTGGCCAGGCACCAGGAAATACGGGTCAACTCAGGTTGGCGCCATTCTTCCAAGTAAAGCTCACGGGCACGTTCGTCGGCAATGTCGCCGATGGTGACGGTCGTAAACATTTTCTTGGCGTTGGCACGACGACGGATTACATTTACGTCCTCGGCTGCACCGGCTGCATTGCCTTGATAGAATTTAGCTTCGGCACGGAGCAGGTAAGTTTCAGCCAGACGGAACAGATACATATTACCATTGGAAGTGGCATTACCCTTTGTAGCACCATTGAATTGGTTAGCACCCATGTTTTCTTCAGCACTTTGGTCAAGGATATATACTTTATATAGAGGAGTCGGATACCAGCTGCGGATAGTATCTTTGCAAAGTAAAGCACCTTCTTCAATTAGCCAGCCCCAAGTTCCATCATCTTTTTGATGCCATCCATAATTTTCTGGTGCATAGAGCATCATGTGCTCGCCATAAAATTCTGAATCAGGGTTGTTGTATTTCAGGTCAGTCATTTCTACCCAGTTACCTTTTTCACGGTTGTGGCGCAGGTCTTGCCAATCTGTCTCACCGTCATAGTTCCAGATAGTCTGGTTGTAGTGGTAAGAGGTACGGAAGCAACCGATGCCACGTCCCAGAGCACGTACCCAATCCAGCTCCGCATTGTATTTACTGTCACTACGGGCATAATTATAAGTCGGAGCACCGATGTTATGCGGATCTACTATGTCGCCGTTACTCCAGTGTACACACATGGCACGCATCTGAGGATAGGAAATGAAACCTTCCGAGTAATAGTTCAGGATAGGCATAATCATTTCTTTATTGGAAGCATCGGTGACGTTTACACCACGGTGCAAATCCCAGATGACGTTACGTTCTACCGGCCATGTCTCTGGATTACCTGAAGGAACGTTGGTTCCGAATGTTGTTTCCATCAAAGCCAGACCATGATTATTGATTAGGTCGGTAGCCATTTGTTCAGCTTTTTGGTATTCGCCTACTACCAAGTAGCATTTGATGAGCAATTGCATGCAGGCTTCCTGATTGACGGTACCAATGTAGTTGATGTCTTTTTGAGAAGGAACATGTTCTACTGCGAACTCCAAATCGTGTACCAGCATCTGGAAAATGGCTTCCTTACTGGTTGACTTATAGTTCTGCTTGGGTACTTCAATCAATTTCGTAATCAAAGGAATGTCACCGAATAGCAGTACTCCGTGATAGTAAGCATAGGCACGGTGGAAATAAGCACGCCCCAGATACTCGTCATGCAAAGTCTGATCCAATCCTTCCACCTTGTCCACGTTGGAGATAATCGTGTTGGCAAAAGTTACGCTGTTCCAAGTACGATCCCAGAAACGTTGCATGGCGTTTTCATCACCACCGCCTTTCATACCAGAAGTGGGAGTAATTTTATTGGCAAAATCATCTTGTATATTACCTGCATCAGTTTTTGCATATAGACCTATATCAGTCATGAAGTAGAGGGAGGCCATTGGTAATATGTTACCGTTTCCATCCATCAACATCTCCTTTAATCCGTAGTCGCACATGGCCAAAGCTGATTTCAGACCAGATTCGGTGGTATAGGTGTTTTGTGGATTGTAGAACGACAACGGGTCTTGCTTCAGGAAATCGTCCGTACAGCCGGTAGTCAGTAGGGCGGCCGAAGCCAGCACCATACATCCTTTTGCAAATATCGTATTGATTGTTTTCATATTGTTTTTTCAATGATTAGAGTGTTACGTTGATACCAAAGTTAAAGGTGCGTGTAGCCAGTCCGCCGGTTTCGGGATCACCATACTCCCAGCTGTCGAAGGTACATACATTCTTGCAGCTTGCAGTGAGACGGATGCGATCTACCATAAATTTCTTGGTCCATTTTTGAGGCAGGTTGTAACCGATAGTGATGTCGTCCAGACGAACGAAACTGCGGTTGTAAACCTTATCTACGCCACCGGCTAAGCCTGTGTTAGGACCTGCTGCGTTCAGACGGCAGTAATCATTAGTCGGATTATCAGGAGTCCAATATTCGCGGGCAGCTACATTGAAACCGTTACTTACCTGTGAACCTCCGTTTTCCTGATTCAACCAATAGCCAGCTTGGCTCTTGTGCCCCATGTATGAGTAGAACGAGATAGAGAGGGTCAGGTCTTTCCACAGTGTGAAGTCGTTGCGCAGGTTCCAGTAGATGGGAGGAGCAGTGGTTCCTTGATAAACCTTATCGTTGTCGTTGTAAACAGGAATGCGGGTACCGTCTTCCAAAATTTGATCGTCTTCGGTATAGCGGTTCACTACTTTCGGATCACCCGGCTTCTGGCCTACCAGGGCAGCGGCCTTGATGTCTTCGGGAGTATTCTGCCAAACCCCGTCTGTTTCGTAATACCAGATGGTTCCGATAGGCTGTCCGATGAACCAACCGTTGGAAGTATCATCTTTTTCTACACCATTCTCGTCATAATCGTAATAGATGTGGTTGATCTTGTTCTTGTTGATGGAGAAACCGGCAGAAGTGTTCCATGTGAACTTGTCGTTCTGGATGTTGGTGGAGTTCAAGGCTATTTCGAAACCTTGGTTCTGTACTTCACCCAAGTTGGCCATGATGGAGCTGAAGCCTGAGAAGTTCGGCAGACGCTGGCTCATGATCATGTCTGTGGTTTTCTTGAAATAGTAGTCCATGTTGGCGGTCAGTCGTCCGTTCAGGAATGAGAAGTCCAAACCGACGTTCCATGCCTGTGTCTTTTCCCATTCAAGGTTAGGAGCTGCCAAGCGGCTCATGTAAAGTGGGTTGACAACATTGGAATTTCCGTTCTGGTAGTAAACCATGTTACCACCTGCCAGTGCCAGGTTGGCCAATGTAGAGTAAACATCACCGAACTCGCGGTTACCGTTGGTACCCCAAGACAGGCGTAATTTAGCCATATCCATCCAATCATGCGTGCTGGCCATAAAGTCTTCTTCTGAGAAAACCCAGCTGACACCCACTGAACCAAAATTACCCCAAGGATTGTTGGCTCCGAAACCGGAGTAACCATCGCGGCGGAACGTACCGGTCAGCATGTAGCGGTCTTTGAAACTGTAGAATAGACGTCCCAGATAGGAAGCGGCGGTGTAATGGCTGTCGTTGGTACTGAAGCTACTTTGTGTTTTATCGGCACCTTGTGTGTAGTGGAAGCCCAGGGCATCGCTCGGTGTGATGTTGCGTGCGTTGATGACGTCGCTCCAGTAGCGATGTTCTTCCGCTTCTTGTACTAACGTGGCGGTGAAATGATGTTCACCGAATATCTTGTCCCATGTGATTGTGTTGTTCAAGTTCCAGTCGAAATTTTTACTCCATCCACGGTCTACACCTCGGCTGGATGCAGAAGCGTCAGGCAGGTCGGCAGACATCCAGTAACGGTTGTAGTACCACTGGTATCGGGGAGCGATGTTAAACTGGTAGGTAAAGCCTGCGGGCAGGGTGATTTTAGCATTGAAGATGGTATTTAATACCGTGTAGCCTTTTTCCAGATCATAGTATTGACGGTCAAAGTAGTAGTTGTAACCGCCGTTCGTCGGCAGACCGGACATAGGATACTGTTCATAGTTACCGTCTTCGTCGTACATGGAAGCGTAGGGCGAATTACGGAGCATATTGGCATCCCAGTAGTTACTGCCGAGAGACACCTGGATGTCGCCGTCCGAACGATCCTGGAAATTGACGTTGGCACCTACTTCCAACCAATCGGTAATCTTGGCGTTGATCTTCATGTTGGAACGGAAAGCATTGTATTCATTGCCCTGTACGGCACCTTCGTTGTTGATGTAGCCCAGTGAGAAGTAGTAGTTTACACGTTCGGTAGCTCCCGAAATGCTGGCGTTGTAGTCCTGGTTGAAACCGGTACGGAATGTAGCGCCATTCCAGTCAACCATACGACCGTTCAGGAAGTTTTCCATCATCATCGGGGAATTGTAGAATTCCAAGCGGCGGGCGAACAGGCTCAGAGCAGATTCTCCTTCGCTGGGACCGATACCGCTGACACCTACGTTGTTCATCCAAGTTTGCTGGTCGGCTGATGACATGGTGCGGGGATCATCGTAATATCCTTCGGGATACAACAGATTGCCGTTGTTGTCCTTGGCTTGGTAGTATCCGTACAGGCCGTCTTCGCCCTGTCCATAAGTATAGAACATCTTGCGCCAGTCCTGATGGAACTTCAGGTAGCCGGCGGCATCGTAGTAGTCACGATAGTCTGACTTGTTGGCTACTGAAAGGTTGGCACCTACGTTAATGATAGGCTTACCCTGCTTACCTTTCTTTGTTGTAATAATGATGACACCGGCTGCAGCTTTGGCACCATAGATGGCTGCAGAAGAAGCATCTTTCAATACGTCGATCTGGGCGATGTCATCGGGATTGATTTCAGAAAGTTCACCGTAGAAAGCCATACCGTCCAATACGATCATTGGGCTTGCATTGGTTCCCAAAGAGTTCTGACCACGCAACTGGATAGAAGCATCACTACCTTTGGCTGATGCATCGTAACCAATCTGCAAGCCTGGTGTACCACGCAATACGTCCTGGACAGAAGTCGGGTTCTGGTCGGCTACCTTGTTTGCATTAATCTGTACAACCGAACCGGTCAGGTCTTTCTTACGCATTGTACCGTAACCGACTACCACAACTTCTTGAAGCATTTCAGTGTCGTCTTCCAGTACTACATCGATAGACTTTCCTGGTACGGCATCTACAACCACTGTTTTATAACCAATAAAGGAAATTTCCAGCTTGGTTGCTTTGGCAACGGACAAACTGAATTTTCCATCCAAATCAGTAATGGTTCCGTTTGTCGGATTGCTTTGTTCGCGCACATTAGCTCCGATTACGGGTTCACCTGTTGCATCTTTGATTACACCAGTTACGAACTTTTGCTGTTGCACCACGTTTAGTGATGAAACATCTTCTTTAGCTGACATTGCCAAAGGATGCATGGCAATGAATCCTGTGCAAAGAAGCAGAGCCATCATAGCTCGTCGATTGTTTTTGCAAGAATTAGATTTCATCATTCATTTTATTTTAGTTAAAAATTGTATGAGATTTAAATCGTTGTCAAAAGTAGACGATATAAAAGAAAAAGGTATTATAAGAAATGGGCAAATAAGGTAGAAAAATTGTTCAAGGATGTCAAATGACGTTTTATTCTATCTTGCATGATTTGTTTTTATTGGTGGTTTTTAACATTTGAGAGGGGTGAAAAAGAAAACGTTTAGATGATTATCATGCATCAGAATCTGTGTTTTATAAGATGTGAACATCTAATTTCTCGTTATAAAACATCGTTTTTTTCGTCAAAATGCTATTTAAAAATTGATTGTTGTCTTTCTAAAGTCCATAGTTACGTCGCTAAAGTTCATAGTTACGTTGCTCAAGTTAATAGTTACGCTATAGGAGTGGCTGTTTTTCGTTTCCGGTCATTGATTGGGGCTTGATGAAAGTGAAAGATTATTCAGATTAGCTGCAAATCTCTGTTGAAGTCTTTCTTTCAGAAAAAAACTTTCACGCTTTCACAGTTTTATAAATTATTGGATTCCAAAGGATTGTTGTGAAACCGACGTTTCATGCTTCTGATGGATGCTTTCACAGTAATTTGCTTATACATAGTCTGTTACGGTGAAGCTTCACGGGTGAAACTTCTTCATATACAATAGAATTGGTAGTAAAGTGGATGAAGTCTGTGAAGTTTTTTGCATAAAAACCATTGCGTAGAAATTTTAATGCTTTTTTGATAAAAATAGGTAGAAAAATCCTCGCAAAATCTGTTTCATTCGGCTTATTTCATTACTTTTGCTGGGTACTATTAATCTGTTTAATACGATGATGATAAAAACCGGTTACCTTATATCGCTCATAGTATTGTTTTTGTGTTTCCCTTTGGATATACGTGCACTTCAGGACGATTTGATTTTGAAACGGATGGGTGTGGAACAAGGGTTGTCGAACAATTATGTGGTAGATATTACGCAGGATAACCAGGGCTGTGTTTGGATTGCGACAGAATCTGGATTGAACAAGTTTGACGGTCGCTTCTTTACGGTCTATAATCGGAATAATTCGAAGATCAGCGGCAACGAACACAACGCGCTTTTGTCTGTGCCCGAGGATAATACGATATGGGTGGGAACACAGCGCGACGGTATCAGTATCTTCGATGTGGGCAATCAGACGTTTGAAACGCTGGATGTGTATAGTGGATTGATTACGAACGATGTGACCGATCTGAAAATGGCGGCCGACGGTGGTATCTGGATTACTCATTACCATTTGGGCATCGACCATTACGATCGGAAGACGAAGAAGATAGAGTGTTACAGCACGTCCAACGTCAAGGGATTTACGGGGCGTAACTGGACATCGTGTGACGACAGGAAGGGGCATCTTTATGTGGGACACGTGAATGACGGTCTCAGTATCATCAACTTGAAGACACGTACTTGTGAGAATTTCCGCCATTCTACTGACGACCCCAAGAGCATTCCGAGTAATACGGTTCATGCCATTCTGATGGATAGTGCGGAACGGATATGGGTCGGTACGGAGAACGGCCTTTCTTTGTTCAATCCGGTTACGAAGGAGTTTACGACCTTCCGTAATCAGCCTGACAATCCCCGTTCTCTATTGTCCAATCAGGTGTACGATATTAGCCAGACACGCGATGGAGACATTTGGGTTTGTACCAATATGGGCGGAGTCAGCATTCTCGATTTACGCCAAAATTCTTTTATCCGTCCCGAACAGGTGCAATTCCGCAATCTTGTAGTGACAAACGATATACATGGTTTGTCTTCACCCAATGCCCGGTGTTTGTTCGAAGATTCTTTCGGTAACATCTGGATCGGTAATTATCGGGGTGGGGTAGATGTCATCAGCCATTTGCAGCCTTTGTTCAAAACGCTGCCTTATCAGATGAAACGCTATGGTGAGTATACCAACAAACAGGTGTGGGGAATCAACGTCGATGCGGACGGACACTTGTGGCTGGGCGGAGAGAATGAGGTTGCAGTATTCGACAAAGGGAAAATGAAAGATTTGCTAAGGCCACAGGCTGTGAAGAATACGCATGTGAATGTCATTTATACCGACCGTTCCGGCGACCTTTGGATGGGGATGTATCTGGATGGGGTGACGGTATATCGCCACAAAACGGGACGAATGGAGCGGATTAGCAGTGGATATCCTAATCTTGATGTCAGATGTTTCTATGAAGATACGGATGGTAAAATGTGGATCGGTACAGAGAGTGGTATCTACAGCTATGAAAACGGACAGCTTGGTTGCGAAGACAGCATCAATAATCAGTTGTCTGACAATATGGTTCACAGCATTCTGCGTGACAAGCAGGGAAAACTGTGGATCGGTACCTTTGGTAAAGGTATTCAGATATTGAACCGTCACAATAATTTGGTTTATAGCCTGACTACAGACAATGGAATGGCTTCGAATGCTGTATCCCATTTGGCTATGAATAGTCGTGGTGAAATCTGGGCTGCAACAAGAAACGGCCTTGTTTTCTTTGAACGGACGGACAATCCGAATGGATTCCGTATATTTTCAGAGAAAGACGGCATAGAGAACAGTTATGTCAGAGCCATACAGGAGGATGAGAAAGGTAATATTTGGTTCAGTACAAACAATGGTATTTCGTGTTATGAGAAAGCGACAGGAATGTTCAGAAATTATAATTACCATGACGGCGTTCCCCGTGGTGACTTTATGGACGGATCGGTTTGTCGGACAGCTGATGGCACTATTTATTTTGGCTCGCAGAATGGTGTATGCTATTTTCATCCTGCTACTCTTGATAATGGTGACAAGGTGGCGCCAGTAGTCTTTACTGAGTGTCGGAGTATGACGGGGGATTTACGGCCGGAGTATGCCGAGGTAATGGTCCCCATCGTTAAGAATAAGATTAAGCTTTCTTATCGAAACAATAATCTGAGAATTGGCTTCAATGTGACCGATTTCTCACAAGCAGGTCAGGTGGAGTATATTTATCAGATGGAAGGGTTGAATGATTCCTGGTACAATACGCATGGTGAGAACCAGGTTACGTTCAGGAATCTGCCCTACGGAAATTATACGTTCAAGGTGAATGCCCGGATGAGAAATCAAGCTTGGACGGATGAGAATATTGCCTCATTGACGTTGGTAATCGAACCACCTCTATGGTTGGCGTGGTATGCAAAGTTGTTCTATGTAGCTGTAGCATGCCTGATTCTCTTTTTTATTCTGCGTTTCTATAAGCATAAACTTGATTTGGAGAATAAACTGAGTCTGGAGCACCAACAGCTGGAGAATGGAGAGAAACTTAATGCAGAAAGGCTTCGTTTCTATACCAACATTACACACGAGTTGCGTACGCCGCTTACGCTCATTATCGGACCTTTGGAAGATCTTCTGTCGGATAAGTCGCTATCACAGAAACATGCGGAACGTATCGGTATCATACACAGCAATGCCAATAGGTTGCTGGCGTTGATTAACCAGATATTGGAGTTCCGAAAGACAGAAACTCAGAATCGGAAATTGCTGATAGAAAAAGCAAATCTCGGGAAGTTGGTAAGAGAAATCGGCTTGGGCTTCAAGGAGTTGAATCAGAACAGTAGAGTAGATATCGAGGTGAAGATTGAAACGGAAGAAACAGAACTCTATTTCGATCCTGAAATAGTTACGATTATTCTTAATAATCTGATGTCCAATGCCATGAAGTATACACCTGAGGGAGTCATCACTTTATCTCTCGACAAACGTGAGGAAGCCGGGCAGAGCTATACTGAAATCAAGGTTAAAGATACAGGGTTTGGCATTGATCCGGACTCAATACCTCACATTTTTGATCGTTATTATCAGGCGGAGGGCAAGCATCAGGCTTCAGGCACAGGCATAGGGCTGGCTTTGGTGAAGTCATTGGCCGATTTGCATGAAGCAAAGATCATGGTGGAAAGTGAACTGAATGAAGGTAGCTGCTTTACTCTCAGCCTTTTGACCGACAATACATATCCTCATGCACAACATAAGCAGGAGGTTTCAAGTAGTGTTAAAACATCTGTAGCTGAAACTGCTGTTAAGGATTCATTGGCTGAAGGGGAAGATGCACGTCCCGTTCTGCTAGTGGTAGAAGACAACAATGATATCCGTGAGTATATCCGAAGTTCCTTCGAGGATATGTATGAGGTACTTACTGCTTCCAACGGAAAAGAAGGATGGGACATCGCCAAGGTTCGTATACCTAGTGTCATTGTCAGTGACATTATGATGCCCATTATGGATGGTATTGCTTTCTGTAAACGTGTGAAGCAGGATATGCGTACCAGTCATATTCCTGTGATTTTGCTGACGGCCAAAGATAGTATTCAGGATCGGGAAGAAGGGTATGCCGTTGGAGCCGATTCATTTATAGCCAAGCCTTTCAGTGCTCGTCTATTGACTCGGAGAATTGAGAATCTGCTGGCTGGTAGAAGAAAGTTGGCGGCCCTGATTGCTGCAAAGGCTGTATCGTCAGTAGGTTCGTCTACGCAAGAGGCTTTAAAGGATCTGGGTGAAGGAAATCACACACTGAATAAGCTTGATCGCGAGTTTTTGGATAAGGTAGCCCGTATTATTGAAGAGAATCTTAGCATGGAAAAGATTGATGTGGGGTTCATTGCCGACAAAATGTGTATGAGTCATTCTACGCTTTATCGGAAAATTAAGTGTCTGACAGATATGTCGGTCAACGAATTTGTGAGAAAAGTGAAGTTGAAGAAAAGTGTGGATCTCTTGTTAGGTGGTGAGTATAGTATTGCTGAGATCTCAGACTTAGCCGGTTTCAGTAGTGTGGCTTATTTCAGACAGTGCTTTAAGGATGAATATGGCATGGCTCCTTCGGAATATCTGAAGCAGAAGAGCCGGGGGTGATATATTATATTTCAGGCACGGATGACAATTTATCTGTATCATTCGTGCCTGAAGGGTCGGACGCACCGTGGTGCGTCCCTACATGCTGTTATTATCAGAATAAATCCCACGTACGGATTTCATCCTTCCAATGGTGATCTTTGGGGAATGGTTGTTCGCTCCAAGCTCGTTTGCTGGTCCAGTCCTGGGGGGCATCGGTCCAGAATGGATGGCTGGCTGGCAGCCCCAAAGGCAGGAAAGCCAGGGAAGTCATGTATAAGCTACCATTGTTGGTGTACCAGTCTGCAATATTGGGCTGTCGTCCGCTGAATCCAATGGTCAAATAACCACCTTCATTGAAATTGTTGCCGCTGGCAAACATACGTCTCATGACGGCAGTGAGGGCGCAACGTACCTGAGCGTTGGTCACACCAGCCGGCAGTTCCTGATACCAGGCCATTAAAGCAAGGGGTTGCATGGTAGCCATGCGGTAGGGGATGGATCGTCCGAAGACAGGGAAGGTTCCTTCAGGTGAGATGAAGCGTTCCAGTATCAGGCTGTACTTCTGGGCACGGTGCAAGGCACGGTCATAATACTTGGAATAATGTATGCGTGTATAAGCCTTGACGTCTTTCATGGCCTGAAGAGTTTCCAGATACATGGGATGGAATACATAGCTACTGTAATAGTCGAAAGCAAAGCTTGGGCCGTCAGCATACCAGCCGTCTCCGGTATACCATTCTTCTACCTTGCGGATAGCGGAATTGATACGATAGGCATCATAAGGTGCCCCGGCTTTAGCTAGGAAACTTTCGATAGTGGATGAGAAGAGCAGCCAATTAGTGTATGGCGGGTCGATACGGCGTAACAGCGTGAACTCTTCAATGTAGCGTTGCTTGGTGGTGTCATCCAAAGGTTTCCACAGCTGATCGAATGCACGGAGAAAGCTTTCTGCAATATAGGCTGCGTCTACTAGGGGCTGGCCTTCCTTACGCCACAGCAGGTAGTCGGGACTCTGAGGATCTACTGCGTTGGCGTAGCTTTTCAAAGCCCATTCGCGTAATTGCTTGCGCATGGCTCCTTCTGCTGTATTGTCATCGGGGAGGGTAAGCCAAGGGGCGATACCTGCCATCAGGCGGCCGAAAGCTTCCATGTAGGTTACTCTTTTGTCGCGACCGTCCCATGTCGGACTTACTTCTACAATCATGTTCTTTTGAAGTTCTCCTTTGGCCATATTGCTCAAGATTGGGGCAGCCATCTTGTAGGCAAGGTCGCACCAGTAAGTACGGTCTTGAGTCTTGGGAGCTTCCAGGTAACGTACATACTCACAGGCTGCCAACAGGAAGGCACCTACACCGAAGTTTGCGGTAGAGTTAGCATCAACAACCTGGCCGGGGATGGCTTTTTCGCCGATAGGTTGTACGTAACCCACAGCTCCGTTTTTCTGAAGAGCGGTTTTCGACAGGTAGTTCCATGCTTTGTTGACAGTGGGCAGGAATTCTGCTTCGTCCAGATAACCGTTGTTGATGCCCCACAGGATACCATAAGTAAAGAAGGCGGTACCGCTTGTTTCAGGGCCGGGCGCATGTTCGGGATCCATCATACTGCGGGTCCAATACCCTTCGGGTTGCTGGATGGCAGCTACTGCTTTAGCCAGTTTCTGGAATTTCTCCACGAAAAAGGCGCGATGCTTGTAGTCGGCCGGCAGATCTTTCAACACTTTAGCCAGTCCGGCCAGTACCCATCCGTCACCACGGGCCCAGAAGTCTTTTTTCCCGTTGACACTTTTGTGTTTGGGATAGACGTATTTGGCATCGCGGTAATAGAGATTTTCTTCTTTGTCGAACATGATCTGGTCGGAATAGGTGATATATTCGTATAACTTGTCCAGATAGAGAGAATTGTGAGTAATCTTATATAATTTTGTCATGACTGGCATAACCATGTACAGACCGTCGCTCCACCACCAATAGTCGTTTTGCGGAGTGCTCATCTGATATTCCATGACTTCGCGTGCACGCTTGATTTTATAGTCTTCAGGTGCCAGATTATAAAGGTCAGCATACGTTTGGAAACAAATCTGATAATCGCCGAACAGAACGTATTCGTCCGATTCTCCGTATGAATATTTCCACTGGGAACGGTCGTTGCTTTTGGCTCCTTTCCATTCGTTGTGTTTGGCCCATGCTTCGGAATAGGCGCGGTAAGTCTCATTGCCTGTCAGGAAGTAAGCTTCCATGTTGCCGGTGTGATAGGCTGCGTTGTCCCAGAAAGAACGTACTTCTGGCTTGTTTTCAGCTTGCCAGTGTTGGTTCACTTTGTCAATGATCTTTCGGACCTGTTCGGCCTCGGAAGTCTTGGCAAATGTTGCAACCGGTAATAGTCCAATGAAACAGGCTGCAAATGTTTTAAGAATTTTGTTCATAAGTTTTGTATGTTAATTATTGTTTGGTATTGATCTCGAGTACATATACGGGAGTTGGTTCGGAAGCGATTTGTTTCTCGCCGTCGCCCTGATGGGTTTCTTGTACGAAAACATGAAGCTGACGGTTTTGTTTCCATAATTCTGTATCAAGACTGGGTTCCCATGCGTCGACACTGAAGTCGGTAAGATCAGTCACTTGCCATTCTCCGCTTTTGAGGTCAGCGGTATAGGCCATGGAGACCTTGCTGCCACGTTCAGCATCGCGAAAGAGGAAGAAGGCACGTCCTTTGTCTACTGCAATGCGGGGGCGAGAAATGGGAATCATTTTGGTACCTCCTCCTTTCAGAGAGAAAGCTTGTGTGCGATTCATGATGGGACGATTGTGCCAGTTGATGCCGTCATGCCAAACCAGACGATACTGGGGAATGGTACTGTCGGTATCGCGCCAGTAGGTGACAATATAAGGATGACCTTCCGTGTCGGCACTCATACTGGTTTGGTTGATAAGTTCGCTGTTTTGGGGAATACGGCAGGCGTATTCTGCATTAGCTTCACGTATGGGCAGATTATAAGTTTCGCCATTTGATTTTTGCCATGTTTTTCCACCGTCTGATGAACAGGCGTAGCACAGGTCGTGGTTGGTTTCTACCATCCATGTTTCCCGCCATACCCACGAAAGATGGATTACGTCTTTGGCATCTACGTACAGTTGCCAGTAGGCATTACGTTGTCCCTCGCCATCAATGAGCACGTCTTGGACACGTTGCCATTTACGTTGTTTCAAATTATAACGGTTTAATACGAGATTTCCTCTTCCGGATGCTCCTGAACGATAGACGAAGAGCAAATCTCCGGTGGAGAGACGGTAAAATTCTGGATAAGTGACATCGGCTTCGTCTTTACCGGTCATCGGTTCTTTCTCTCCTAAAACAAGGGATTCGGGAGCAGTACTGCGACAATAGTTCAGCGGTTGTCCATGATGATCAAAGGCAACATGCAAATAGCCTTCGCCGTCTACCATTAGGCTGATGACATTGTGGGCATCAGTTACATTACCTTTGTATTGTGAACGCTGAAGTTCCCAATGTTCGGAACCTAGTTTGCGTTTACCGATAACCATATAGCCGTCGGCGTCGTAATAGGCTGTGTATTGATTTTGCTTGAAGGTAACAAGCGAACTGTTGCGGAATACGGTTGTGTTGACTGAAGTGGAACTGTAACCTTTTCCTATTTGAACTAAATGTTGAGCTGATGCAGACAAGCTGCCTATAATGAATGTAAGTAATAAGATGGCGTATTTCATGATAAATTATAGATTATTGTTTGTGCAATATTCGCAAAATTATTTGATACCCGCAATGTGTGGAGGGGTAATTTCGATTCCAACAGGTCAGATTGACGGATTTATGTATCTGAATGATTAATTTTTCGTTCTGTAATTGATCCATATCTTTAGTAAATCAGTCGAAATTCTGCCCATACAGGCAGGTGATCGCTGATGCCTCCTTCGTATCGAGGGCCGATATAAGTACGGAAAGGCTGGACTCCGCCGAATCTTTTGTCCGGAACCAATAGGAACGGTAGGCGAGCTACTCCAGCATGTGCTTCACTGGTAGTGAGTGGAGCATCGGGCTTTAGCAGATTACCTGATACAATAAGGTGGTCAAGCAATCCCCATTCCCCCTGATATTTGTAACTTCCATAGTTTTTCTCCTTTTGGACCTTACGGGCTAGCAAGTGGTATAGCTGATCGTTACGAGGCGTATTGCCGGGAACGAGAGCTTCTGCCTGTATGATTTTCTTGATGGATCGATTGTGAGGATAGTCGTTAAAGTCTCCCATGATTAGTAGCTGTGGATATTGCCGAAGGCTGATGATACTGTCTGCTGTCTGTTTTAGCCGGTGGGCGGCCTTTAGTCGATATGGTTCACTCTCTTTCGCACCGCCTGAACGGGACGGGAAATGAGCGATCAGTATGTCTAAGGTATCGCCATTCAATAACATACCGCTTACATGCAAAATATCGCGTGTAGGCCGGTCGGATGGTCGGGGTTTGTCGATGGTTATGCTGTGATTGTCTAATAATTTAAACAAACTACGTTGATAGAGTAAGGCCACATCAATACCACGTTCGTCGTTGGAGTGGGTCAGCACATAACGGTATCCGACTTCACGCAATACGGAGTAGTGTGTCAGATCATACAATACACTGTCATTTTCAACCTCACATAGGGCTATTAGTGCTGGAGGTGTCCATTCGCCCACGGCAATGAGAGTGCGGCCGATGTCGTTCAGCTTTTTCTTGTATTTTGAATAGTTCCAATGGCGAACAGACTCGGGTAGAAACTCGTAGTCGTTTTTTAGTGAGTCATGATAGGTGTCAAAAAGGTTTTCTACATTGTAACTGACTACGCGGAAAGTCAAAGTATCATTGTTTTGTGCCTTGCATAACAGACTGTAGCTTGAAAAAACAAAGACACAGAAAGAATAAAATGCGAAACGCGGTTTCGTATTCTTCCTGTGTCTTTGTAAAAAGAGTATCATCCGTCTGTTCCGTAATTATTTAGTTGGAATGTTTTTCAGAATATCCAACAGATGATCCCAGAATTTCTGAACCGTTGGTATCAGCATACGTTCGTCTGGTGAATGTACTCCTTGCAGAGTAGGACCAAACGAAATCATGTCGAGCGACGGATATTTGTCAAGGAACAGGCCGCATTCCAGTCCTGCATGGATCGCTTTAACCTTGGCATCGACGCCAAACAGGCGTTTATAGGAGGCAGTGGCCACTTCCAGTATTTCGGAATGTGGGTTGGGTTTCCAACCTGGATAACCGTCGCCAAAAGTAACAGTTGCGCCGGCCATTTCAAATACAGTACGTACCATGTTGGCAATGTCTTGTTTCGAGGAGGCCGTGGAACTACGTTGGCTGGTTTCGATACGGATAATATGGTTGGGTTTCATTTTGACAGAAGCCAGATTGGTAGATGTTTCTACCAGGCCGGGAATGTCCTGACTCATGGCAAATACACCGTGGGGACATGCGTAGAGTGCCTGAAGAAGTCGGCGTGTGGTATCGCGGTCAATTGCTTTTGCATGGAAGTTTTCTGATTCCATGATCAGTTGTAGATCTGGATCGATGACGTTATATTCATTTTGTACTTCAGCTGCAAATATATTCAGATCGGTTCGCAAACTGTGTTTGTCATTTTCAGGTATGGCAATGATTGCATGAGCTTCCCGGGCTATGGCATTGCGCAAATTGCCTCCATCGATGTCACATAAGTAGAGGTCGTATTTTTGAGAAGCAAGACTCAGGAAACGAGTCAGAATTTTGTTGGCATTGCCCAATCCTAAGTGAATGTCTCCTCCTGAATGGCCGCCTTTCAGACCTTTTACTTGAATTTTACAGCAAAAGTATCCGGCTGGAACATCTATTTCGTGGTAATTGAATTCAGCAACAGAATCTACTCCTCCTGCACATCCGATGAACAGTTCGCCTTCATCTTCCGAGTCGAGGTTCAGTAAGATTTCTCCTGTCATGAATCCCTCTTTCAGGGCAAATGCACCTGTCAAGCCTGTTTCTTCATCCACTGTGAACAAGCACTCCAGAGGGCCGTGTTCAATCGTATCGTCGGTCAGAAGGGCTAATTCGGTTGCTACACCAATACCGTTGTCTGCTCCCAGAGTTGTACCTTTGGCTTTCAGCCATTCTCCGTCTACTTCGGTTTGGATGGGATCTGTCATAAAATCGTGTTTTACATCGTTATTCTTTTCACAGACCATATCCACATGGGATTGCAGAACTACGGTTTTACGGTTTTCCATGCCTGGTGTGGCCGGTTTCCTGATTAACACATTGCCAGCTTCGTCCGATAATGTTTCCAAGTGGTGCTTTTGGCCGAATTCTTTCAGGTAAGCTATTATTTTTTCTTCATGTTTGGAAGGGCGTGGTACTTGGCAGATTTCCTCAAAATAGTGGAACACTCCTGCCGGTTTCAAATTTTTCTTTTCCATACTTCTTTTTGTTTTGGTTTTTGCCTTGTAGCAATCTGTTTTTCCTTTCTCTTAAGGACTGTTGCATGAACGATATATTGCTAAATATGGTTAAATAATGAATTATTCTGCCAACCCATCTTCTTTTTTTAGAAGAAAAAAGGCGGCTTAGTCCTTGCAAAGCCCTATATTTGCACCCACAAAATTAATGGAAATGCTCGAGACTGTATTGATAACTTTGTTAATAGTTGCTATTTGTGTGCTTCTGTTGGGTGTAAAGGTCTTTTTTGTAAAAGGAGGACGATTCCCTAATGGCCATGTAAGTGGTAATAAGGCGCTTCGTAAGAAAGGCATTGGATGCGTTCAGTCGCAAGACAGAGCTGCGCAGAAAAAATCTCGTTTTTCCATTGATGAATTGGGAAAAGCCTTGAATGAAAGTGTGAACTAATTAATTCTAAAAATATTATTGTATTCAAAATTATGAAGAAATTGAATTACCTCCTGAACGGTTTGGCTGCTTTGGCCTTTGTTGTTTTGTTTTCCCAATGTGCAGGCAATACAAACAATCAATCGGTTAGTGCTCCTGCTCAAGCCGGCCTGTCAGGCATGAAGATTGCTTATGTAGAGATAGACACATTGTTGGCCAAATACAATTTCTGCATTGACCTGAATGAAGCGATGGTGAAGAAGAGCGAAAATGTACGTCTGACACTTAACCAGAAGGCTTCTGAGTTGGAAAAGCAAAAGCAGGAATTCCAGACCAAATATCAGAACAATGCTTATCTTTCGCAGGAAAGAGCTCAACAGGAATACAATCGTATTGCTAAGTTGGAGCAAGATTTGCAGGCCCTGAGCAATAAATTGCAGTCTGAACTGATGAGCGAAAATGAAAAAAACAGTTTGCAGTTGCGTGATTCTATTAATTCTTTCTTGAAAGAATATAACAAGACAAAAGGCTACAGCATGATTATCAGCAATACTGGTTTTGATAATCTGTTGTATGCCGATAGCGTTTACAATATTACAAAGGAAATTTTGGAAGGTTTGAATGCACGTTATTCTTCACCGGCCAAGAAATAAGGAAATTGGTGTAATCGATAAAAAAGGGCGGTTCAAAAATGAGCCGCCCTTTTTTATGGGGTTATTCGTTATTTAGAAAATAAAATCTAATTCTTAAGAATAAGGAACATTAGATGTCTTCTTCTTCCGGTTCGTCTTTAGTGACCAGTAGTTTGTCTACTCGTCCGCGATCCATATCTACAATTTCAAAGTGCAGGTTTTTGTATGTGAAAAGATCACCGGCTTTCGGAACACGTCCTACAAGGAACATGGCCAGTCCGCTTAGTGTGGTGAAGTCTTCTTCTTTCAGATCATCATAATCGAGGATGCCCATGGCTTCCATGAAGTCGTCCAAATTCATGGAGGCTTCTACCAGTAGCGAACCATCCTGGCGTGCTACGATGTCTTGTTCTTCCATTTCGTTTTCTTCCAGAATATCGCCGAAGATACTTTCTGTCAGGTCATGCAGGGTGATGATACCTTGTGTGTTGCCATATTCGTCGACTACTACTCCAAATTTGTTTTTATTCTTCTTGAAGATTTCCAGAACTTTCTTTGCATAAAGGCTTTCAGGAATAAATTGGGCCGGACGAGCAATGCTGCGCAGGTCGAAACGTTGATTGGTATTGCCCATCATCAAGATGATATCTTTCACCGATACGACACCGATGATATCTTCCATGCTTTTGTCAGTTAGCAGGTATTTGCTGAAATGCTGTTCTTGGATTGTTTTCAGCACTTGTTCAGGACTGTCTGTCGGGTGGAGCACGACGATGTCGCGTCGGTAGGTCATCAAATCATTGGCACGTTTGTCCGAGAAACGGAATACGTCTTTTAGCATTTCGGTTTCGTCTTTGTCAATGACACCCTGTTCGGAGCTTTGGTGGAGTATCATTTTCAGTTCGTCTTGTGTCATTTGGCGTTCTTCGTTGTTTTCCATACCGATAAGACGGTTGGTCAGGCGTGTGGATGCGCTGAGGAGGCAGACAAACGGATAGGAAATTTTGCTGAGTACGATCATGAACGGACTGAGGCGGGTTGCCCATTTCTCAGGGTTGTTCATGGCAACGGTTTTCGGAACCAGTTCACCGATAATCAGGGATAGATAGGTGATAACGGCTACTGTGGTTATCATGGCCAGATTTGCTGCGTATGGCTCAGCTCCAGGAATCAGAGCAAATAGTGGAACCAGGTCGTCTGCAATATTTGCACCACCGTATGCACCGGAAACAATTCCGATGAGAGTGATGCCTATTTGGATTGTAGAAAGAAATTTTTCGGGTTCTTCCAGTTGTTTCAGTACCCCTTTAGCTCGTTTGTTTCCTTTGTTGACCAGAGTTTCTAGCCGTGCTTTACTGGATGATACAAGTGCGATTTCATACATGGCAAAAATGCCGTTCAATACTAATAAAAGTAGAATGATAATAAATTCCATATAATAAATGAAGTGTTTTCGCCGCAAACATACTAAATTTGGAGCAATTTTGTAATCTTTTGTAATAAAACATCTGTAAATAATGAAAAAAGAGTTCTTTTTGGCAGGTATGCTGCTGTGTTTGGTTGTGTTGTCTGTACAGGCGGCACGGGTGGATACGGTAATGGTTAAAAGCCGTTCCATGGACAAGGAGGTTCAAGTTGTTTATGTTGTGCCTGACAAGGCAGAAGGCGATCGGGCTCAGGCATGTCCGGTAGTTTATTTATTACATGGTTACGGTGGAAATGCCAAGACATGGATCAATATCAAACCTCAATTGCCTTCCATAGCTGACGAAAAAGGTATTATATTCGTTTGTCCGGATGGAAAAAACAGTTGGTATTGGGATAGTCCGGTGAACTCTTCATACCGTTATGAAACATTTGTATCTTCCGAATTGATTGCTTATACGGATAGTCATTATAAGACGATTGCAGCACCTCAGGGTCGTGCGATCACAGGACTGAGTATGGGTGGCCACGGTGCTTTGTGGAATGCCTTCCGTCATAAAGATGTGTTTGGTGCTGCCGGCAGTACCAGCGGTGGAGTGGATATCCGTCCTTTCCCGCTGAACTGGCAGATGAATAAACAGCTGGGAGAGTATGCTGCCAATAGGAAACGTTGGGACGAACATACAGCCATTAATCAGATAGACAAGATAGAGAATGGTGATTTGGCCATTATATTCGATTGCGGTGAGAGTGATTTCTTTCTTGAGGTGAATAAAGAACTTCATCAACGTTTATTGGGACGGGGGATCGATCACGATTTTATTACTAGACCCGGCACACATAATAATACTTATTGGAATAATTCCATTGATTACCAGATTTTGTTTTTTGAGAAATTTTTCGGAAAACAGAAGTAGCCCAGATTTTATTGGCTGAAAAAGAATTGATTGAAAGAAGCTTCGTGGGTTGACATTTACATGTGTATTGCCCTCGAAGCTTCTTTTCATTTATGACAGGTTAGCTTTCTTCACAACTATTTTGTACCCGATGGCTGCCATCAGGATGCTCATTAGCGGACTGATGAGGTTGAAGAAGCAGAAAGGCAGATAGACCAGTGTAGGTACACTCAAGATGGTGGCCTGGGTCATGCCGCAAGTATTCCATGGAATCAGTACGGAAGTGACTGTTACGGCATCTTCGGTTGTTCGGCTCAACAGACGGCTTTCGTAGCCTTGTCTTTTATAAATGTCTCCAAACATATTACCCAGCAGAATGATGCTGATATATTGGTCGGCTGTGGCTATGTTCAAAAAGAGTCCTGAAAAAACCGTAGAAGCTACAGTGCTGACACGACTTTTAATAAAACGTACACATACGGATGTGATGCTACCCAACATGCCACTGGCCGTCATGGCTCCACCGAAGCACATGGCGCATAGGATAAGCCATACGGTATTCATCATACCTGACATACCCCGGGTGGCGACCAGTTCAGTCAGGATGCTATTATCGGTCTGCAGGCTGGTACTTCCATAGCAGGTCATCATTGTTCCTTTGAACAAGCTTCCACCTTCTGCTACTTCGCGCAGCAGGTCGGGCTGAAAGATGAGGGCGGCTGCACAAGCCAGTACGGTCGAGATGGCCAAGGTGACAATAGAGGGTACTTTGCGTGCAATAAGAATGCCTGTTACGATGGGAACAAGCAACAGCCAGGGAGTAATATGAAATTTGTTTTCCAGTGTTGCACCAAATGCAGCCATTTCTTGGGCCGTGCTACCGCCGTCGTGCGTTAACCCCATGATGGTGAAGAGTGTGATAGCTATGAGTAGGGAAGGTACAGTCGTAATCATCATGTAGCGGATGTGGGTAAAAAGAGGAGTATCTGTAACCGATGAAGCCAGAATGGTCGTGTCAGACAGAGGGGAAACTTTGTCTCCAAAATAGGCTCCTGAGATGATAGCACCGGCTATCCATCCTTCGTGGAACCCTTGTGCTTTGCCGATGCCCATCAGGGCAATGCCGATAGTAGCGATAGTGGTCCATGAACTTCCAGTCATTACGGATACGAGAGCGCAGATAAGGCAGGTCGAAGCCAGAAAAAAATCAGGATGGATTATCTGCATACCGTAATATATTAAGGTTGGCACTACACCACTGATCATCCAAGTTCCGCTTAATGCACCGATAATAAGCAGAATGAGAAGGGCGGTAGAGACACCTGCTATATTATTGGTTATTGCCCGTTCAAAGTTTTTCCAAGGAATGCGGTAGAAGGCCATTCCGATAAGTGCACAGCAGGCAGTGGTTACTAATAAGGAAATTTGGCTACCACCGTTCAGCGCATCACTTCCGAAAGTACTAATGGTGGCAAACAACATTCCTGCCAGCAACGCAATAGGCAGGAGGGATACGAGGGGAGAGGGAATCTTCTTCGTTGAATTCATGCTTATTTTTCAATTTTGCGGCAAAGGTACGATAAAATTTATGCTTATTCCGTATCCGTAGGGGAATATTGCATAAAAATAATGTTTTGATAGGGATTCTTTGGCTTTTATATTATTTTGCGTGAATATATATTCGGATTTTTACTAGTTTTTTTCTTTTTTCGAAGTTGAACCGATTTTGTTATCCATTAAATTTGTACATTCGCAATCTCAAAACGAATTGAAGAATAAAACTTGGATAATCAGATGGAAAACAAGCGATTGAATATTGGAAAGAAAGTGGTTACTTTCGGTGAGGTGATGCTTCGTCTGTCTACCCCCGGTTTCCGGCGTTTTTCGCAGACAAACGAATGGATAGCCACGTATGGTGGTAGTGAGGCTAATGTAGCAGTGTCGTTGGCTCATTTCGGGGTGCCGACTGAGTTTGTAACTCGTTTGCCGGACAATGCCATTGCTCATGCCTGTATTGATTCGTTGCGTTCTTATGGGTTGGGCACGGAAGGTGTCGTTTTCGGTGGCAAGCGTATGGGGATTTATTTTTTGGAACCGGGAGCTGCTTTTCGTAATTCCAATGTCGTGTACGATCGCGAGGATTCTGCATTTGCGACTCTTCGTCCGGGTATGATTGACTGGGAGAAGGTGTTCGACGGAGCGGGATGGTTCCATTGGTCGGGTATTGCTGCCGCCCTTTCGCAGGAAGGGGCTGATGCCTGTCGTGAGGCGTTGGAAGTAGCCGATCGCATGGGACTGATCATTTCGTGTGATTTGAATTTCCGCAAGAAACTGTGGAACTATGGACGGACAGCAGCTGAAGTGATGATGCCGCTTGTGCAGTACAGTGATGTATTGTTTGGTGCCGAACCCGAGTATCGGGAGATTATGGGAGTTGAGCCTGTCGGTTTTAAGGCTGTGACCGCAGCTGATGTTTCATTTGAAGCCAATTTGCCTGCATTCGAAACTTTCACGCGTAAAGTAAGTAAGGCTGTACCACGTTGTCAGAAGGTTTTCCTTGAGTTGCGCAATTCTCTCACTGCTAATCATAATTTATTGGCAGCTGTTCTTTTGTCTGATGGAAAGTTCCACCACACTGGAATCTATGACATCGAGCATGAAGTAGACCGTGTAGGTGCAGGCGATGCTTTCGTAGGAGGTATGATTTATGGTTTGCGAGCTTATCCCGATGATGCACAGAAGGCACTTGATTTTGCTTTGGCTGCTTCTGCCTTGAAGAATACGGTCTATGGCGATTTCAATCTGGTGACAGTTGAGGAGGTAGAAAGCCTGATGCAGGGAAATACCTCCGGACGTGTATCAAGATGATGTAAGTGCAAAAAACGGAAAAATCCTGCAAACAGATGCCTTTCTCCATACCTTCTCCGTACCAGGTCCGTACCTGCTCCATGTTTGGGTACTTGTATACGGAGAATGTACGGAGGAGGTAGTGGGTGTGTCATGCCCATTTTGGGGGTTGAAATAGTAGCATGTAGTGGTTTTAATAGAGTGTGAAATGTTATATTGAGTTAAGTTTACATTGCTTTATGTATAGTTTACTTGTCATTTTGTATTCTATGCTTTATATTTGCATCGTAATCTTTAAAACCATTACGATATGAAAACCGATTATCTTTTGTCGCCCTCCTGCAAGAAAGTAGGATTGTGGTTGGGTATTCCTTTTGTGTTGGGAGGTCTTTATCTCTTGCTTGATGGATCGTGGATGGATACATTCTTATCCCAAATGGGGATGAAGGATTGTTTTGATGAACTTGTTGTGGTAGGTCTTGCTGTCTGCTTGTTGCTGGCTTCCTTTTCGTGTGAGAAGGATGAGGACGAATGTATTGCTCATTTGCGCATGCAGGCTTGGACGTTGGCTATTGTGTGCAACTACCTGATTCTGATTGTGGTAACACTTTGCATTTACGGAATGCCATATCTCAATTTTATGGCTGTCAATATGTTTACCGTATTGATTTTGTTTCTTGTCATTTTTCATTGGAAACTTTTGCGTTTCAGAAAGGAGAATCATGAATAATACTTTACGCGTGCAGCGCGCCATCCATCAGATGACGCAGCAGCAACTGGCCGAGGCGGTAGGAGTGAGCCGCCAGACCATCAATGCCATCGAGACCAAGAAGTATGTTCCTTCTACGGTGTTGGCCCTCAAGATAGCAAAAGTTTTCGGTCAGCCGGTCGAAACAGTTTTCCAGCTGGAGGAAGGTGATTGATTAACTTTGCCCGACTTCTATACAATTGTGGGGCTGTATCAATAACAAGAGAGAATGCGAACCATTCTATCATGTTGTTGATGCAGCTCCATTGCTTTTTTACTTTTGTGTCACCACCGTGATGCCCAGTGAAATCAGCGTCAGTAGGGAGGCGACGGCCGATACGCCGCCCCAGCCCCACAGCTCCCAACAGCTGCCGGCTAGGAAGGTACCCAGCGAGCCGCCGATGAAGTAGGTGGTCATGAAGATGGTGTTCAGGCGGTTGGAGGCCGAAGGGCAGAGGTGGAAGATGCTTGTCTGGTTGCTGAGCTGGATGCACTGCATGCCGATATCTATTAGCAGGATGCCTGCCACGATGGCGGCAAAGCTGTTTTGCCCGAAGTAGAAGCAACACCAGGACAGGAGGATGAGCCCGCATCCGATGTAGTTGAAGTTGCGTACACCCACTTTCTTTACCCAACTGCCCACGAAGGAAGCCGTCAAGGCGCCGGCCACGCCGCACAAGCCCAGGAAGCCGATGACGTCGCTGTCGGCATAGAACGGTGCGCTGCCCATCTTGAAGGTCAGGCACGACCACATGCCCAGCATGGAGCCGAAGGCCAGTGCGGAGCGGATGGAGTAAATGCGCAGTTCGGGATAGTCTCTTACTAACTGGAAGAGCGATTTCATCAGGTCGGAGTACCGTCCGCTGAAGGTGGGGCGGATGTCGGGCAGCACCTTGAGCACCACCACAGCACATACTACCATCATGCCGGCAGCTATGTAGTACATTTCGCGCCAGCCCAGCAGTTCGCCGATGTAGCCGCTGACCACGCGTGAGGCCAGAATGCCCGTCAGCAGACCCGAGATGACGATGCCTACGTTGCGCCCCTTGTTCTCAGGGCGAGAGAAGACGGAGGCGATGGGCACGAAGATTTGGGGAATCATGGAACCTATACCCGTGAGCAGCGACGCGGCCCAGATGACATGGATGTCCTTGCTGACGGCCATCGTCAGCATGGAGCAGATGAGCAGGGCGAAGTTGGCCAGAATGATTTTCTTACGCGGATAGAGGTCTCCCAGCGGGATGATGAACAGCAGTCCCAGCGCATAGCCCACCTGCGTGATCATGGCGATGAGGTTGGCGCTGAACTCCGTGATGCCCAGTTCCTGCCGTATCAGGTTGAGCAGGGGCTGGTTGTAGTAGATGTTGGCTACAGACACGCCTGCCACGATGGCGAGTGTCCAAAGGATATGGGCGGGAAGGCCGCCATTTTCTTTCAATTCCTGTTTCATGCGGATGTTGTAACTGCTTATAAAAAGAAAATCCCCATAAGCTTTCGCTTATGAGGATTACCACTAGTGGGTGGCAGATGGGACTCGAACCCACGACATTCAGAACCACAATCTGACGCTCTAACCAACTGAACTACAGCCACCATGTTAGTGCATTTCCTAAATGCGGTGCAAAGATATGGATTATATTTGAACTGGCAAAGCTTTCGGGAAATATTTTTTGTTTTTCTGCATCATTTTGTTTGTTCGCCGATTCCTTTGTTATATTTGGAGAACAGCTTGCGGGTGCTTTCTGTGAAGATTTTCAGACGGTTACGGGCTGCTGCAGACAGGCTGTCTACTGGAGTCGTGACGGGGTAGAGAATGAAATTCTTTTTTCCGGTCAGCGTGGGGCGCCCCGTCCATACAAGGTCGTAACTGCATGAAGCCAGCCGGATGCGTGGGACGGAGACCGCAGTCGGAGGAGTTTTCTCCAAGGTCAGGCTGACGACGGCACCGCCGTCGGTGTGGCGAGCGCTCATGTTGGAGAGATAGTTCCCCAGCGAGTAGACCAGCAGATGACGGTCGCCGCTGAGGCTGTCTGTGCGCACTTCCATGGGTTGCACCACGTGCGGATGACTACCGATGATGTGGTCCACACCTTGGGCAAACAACCAGTCGGCCCACTCCTGTTGTTCATGGTTGGGCAGCTGTTGGTATTCGTTGCCCCAGTGCAGGCAGACGATGAGGACGTCGGGGCGCCAGGCTTGGGCGGTGTGGATGTCTTTCAGCATCTGTCGGCGATCCAGGTAGTTTACTTGGTTGGGGGCTTTGGGGCGCAGGCCGTTGGTGCCGTAGGTGTAGTTAAGTAGGGCGATGCGAAAGCCGTTCTTTTGTAGGAGTAGTGGATAGCGGTGGCGGCGGTCGGTGGAATTGCGGTAGGTTCCGGCCGAGAGAATCTGAAGGGAGTCGAGCTGGTGGAGTGTACGTTCCAGTCCTTTCTGCCCGCGATCCAGACAATGGTTGTTGGCGGTGAGTAGGATGTCGAAACCGGCGTCGCGGATGGCGTAGAGGTATTCATCAGGAGCACTGAAGGCAGGATATCCCTGATAGGGTTGCCCGCCTAGCGTTACTTCCAGATTGCCAATGGCGATATCGGCTGCCTGTATTTGTGGCTTGACAAGGGAAAAACAGGACGAGTAGTCGTAGGTTCCTTGTGGGGTACGGGCAGCGTCAATTTGTGCTTGGTGCTGCATCAGGTCGCCTACAAATAATAGCGTAATCCGCTCCTGTGCGGAGAGGGTTACGCTATAAAGGAATAAGGTAAGGAGCGCCCACGTCTTCATTGCCTTTCAGAGTTGGGAGGTGTTTTTAGTCGTTGTAAACGGCTTTTTTGCCTGCCAGCAAAGTATTTTTCATCAGCGAGACGATGGTCATGGGGCCTACGCCGCCTGGCACGGGGGTGATGAATGAGCATTTGGGGGCCACTTCGTCGAACTTTACGTCGCCCGTCAGTTTGAAGCCCGATTTTTTAGTGGCGTCGGGTACGCGGGTGGTACCTACATCAATCACGACAGCACCTTCCTTTACCATCTCAGCCTTCACGAAGTTGGGCTGGCCCATGGCGGCTATGATGATATCGGCTTCCTGGCATTCCTTCACCAGGTCACGACTGCGGCTGTGGCATACGGTGACGGTAGCGTCACCCGGATAGGCCTTTTGCATCATCAGCATGGCCATCGGTTTACCCACGATGTTGCTACGACCCAGGATGACACATTTCTTGCCTTTTGTGTCGATGTTGTAGCGCTTCAGCAGTTCGAGGATGCCGTTTGGCGTGGCCGATACGTAGCAGGGCAGGCCAATGGAGAGACGTCCCACATTGATGGGGTGGAAACCGTCCACATCCTTGCGGTAGTCAATAGTTTCGATTACTTTCTGTTCAGAGATGTGCTTGGGCAGGGGGAGCTGCACGATGAAGCCGTCCACGTCGGGATCGTTATTCAGTTCGCGTACCTTGGCCAGCAGTTCTTCTTCGGTCACGTCGGCTTCGTAGCGGATGAGACTTGATTTGAAACCGCATACTTCGCAGGCTTTTACTTTAGCAGCTACATATGTTTCGCTACCGCCATCGTGTCCCACCAGGATAGCGGCCAAATGGGGGCGTTTGCCTCCGTGGGCCACGATTTCCGCCACTTCGGCGGCAATCTCTTGCTTCACTTGTTCTGAAATTGCTTTTCCGTCTATTAAGGTCATTTTTTTTGTGTTTTAATGATGGATATATAAGTATCGCAAAAATAGCGGATTTTGGTGAATAAACCAAGGTTCGTGGGAAACGATGTGATACAAAAAGGAACGGAGGCTACAAAACCAACAAGAATTTGTTTCCTGTTTTTAGTTTGTAACCTCCGTGCTTTTACAGTGGTGGAACGCTATGATGCGTATTTATCATTTCTTCAGCTTCGGCATCATCATTTTGCCCATCTTGCTGCCAGTTACCATCTTCATCATCTTGCGGGTCTGGTCGAACTGCTTCAGCAGGCGGTTCACCTCCTGGATGTTCGTACCGCTACCCTTGGCGATGCGCTGGCGGCGCGAGCCGTTCAGGATTTCGGGGTTGGTGCGTTCCTTCGGCGTCATGGAGTTGATGATGGCTTCGATGCTCTTGAAGGCATTGTCGTCGATGTCGATGTCCTTGATGGCCTTGCCTACACCCGGTATCATGGAGGCCAGCTCCTTCAGGTTACCCATCTTCTTGATTTGCTGGATCTGGCTCATGAAGTCATTGAAGTCGAACTGGTTTTTCTGAATTTTCTTCTGAAGGCGTTTGGCTTCTTCCTCGTCGTACTGCTCCTGCGCACGCTCTACCAGCGACACGATGTCACCCATACCCAGAATACGGTCGGCCATACGGCTGGGGTGGAACTGGTCGACGGCATCGAGCTTCTCGCCGGTACCCACGAACTTGATAGGCTTGTTCACCACCGAACGGATGGAGAGGGCTGCACCACCACGGGTATCACCGTCGAGCTTGGTCAGTACTACGCCGTTGAAGTCCAGACGGTCATTGAATTCCTTGGCCGTGTTCACAGCATCCTGACCGGTCATGGCATCGACCACGAAGAGGATCTCGTTGGGATTGATGGCCTGTTTGATAGCTGCGATTTCGTTCATCATCTCCTCGTCTACAGCTAGACGACCGGCAGTATCGACAATGACCAGGTCGTAACCTTTGGCCTTGGCTTCCTGAATGGCGTTTTGCGCAATCTTTACAGGGTTCTTGCTGTCCAATTCGCAGTACATGGGTACTTCGATTTGTTCGGCCAATACACGCAGCTGTTCGATGGCGGCAGGGCGGTAGACGTCGCAGGCAACAAGCAGTGGCTTGCGGTTCTTCTTCGTCTTGAGCATGCGGGCCAGTTTGCCGGAGAAGGTTGTCTTACCCGAACCTTGCAGACCTGACATCAGGATGACTGTCGGTTTGCCGCTCAAGTCGATTTCAGAGGTTTCGCCACCCATCAATTGGGTCAGCTCATCGTGGACGATTTTTACCATCAATTGACTGGGTTTAACGGCGGTGAGCACGTTTTGTCCCATGGCTTTTGCCTTGACGGTGTCGGTAAAGTTTTTAGCCACCTTGTAGTTGACGTCGGCATCCAGCAGGGCTTTGCGTACGTCTTTCAGGGTTTCGGCTACGTTGATTTCGGTGATTTTGCCTTCACCTTTCAATATCTTGAACGACCGTTCGAGCCGTTCGCTTAAGTTATCGAACATAAGGTATTATCAATTATCAATAGTTCATTGTAAAAGGTTCATTATTCTCAGCTGTTCATGCTCATGAGGAACTCGTCGTTGTCTTTGGTCTTTTCCAGACGGTCCTTCACGAAATCCATGGCTTCGAGGGCATTCATGTCGGCCAGGTACTTGCGCAGAATCCACATGCGGTCCAACGTCTGTTTGTCTTGCAACAGGTCGTCGCGGCGTGTGCTCGAAGCAACGATGTTGACGGCGGGGAAGATACGCTTGTTGGCCAGGTTGCGGTCGAGCTGGAGCTCCATGTTGCCCGTACCCTTGAATTCCTCGAATATCACTTCGTCCATCTTGGAGCCTGTATCAATCAAGGCCGTAGCCAGAATGGTGAGTGAACCGCCACCTTCGATGTTACGGGCGGCACCGAAGAAGCGTTTGGGCTTGTGCAGCGCGTTGGCATCTACACCACCTGACAGTACCTTGCCTGATGCGGGCGAAACGGTGTTGTAGGCGCGGGCCAGACGGGTAATGGAGTCGAGGAAGATGACTACATCGTGGCCGCATTCTACCATGCGCTTGGCTTTTTCCAGCACAATGCCGGCAATTTTCACGTGGCGTTCGGCCGGTTCGTCGAAGGTTGAGGCGATGACTTCAGCGTTGACGGTGCGGGCCATGTCGGTCACTTCCTCAGGACGCTCGTCGATGAGCAGCATAATCATGTACACCTCGGGGTGGTTGGCTGCGATGGCGTTGGCGATGTCCTTCATCAGGATGGTCTTACCTGTCTTGGGCTGTGCTACGATGAGGGCGCGCTGTCCCTTGCCGATGGGGGCGAAGAGATCTACTACGCGAGCCGAGAGCGAGTCGCTGTATCCGCCTTTGCAAAGCTTGAACTTTTCGTCGGGGAAGAGCGGCGTTAGGTGTTCAAAAGGAACACGGTCACGTATGAAGGCCGGGTCGCGGCCATTGATCTTAGAAACTTTTACCAGCGGGAAATATTTTTCTCCTTCTTTCGGCGGACGGATGACACCGTCTACTACGTCGCCTGTTTTCAAGCCGAAGAGCTTGATTTGCGACTGCGATACGTAGATGTCGTCGGGTGAAGAGAGGTAGTTGTAGTCAGACGAACGGAGGAAACCGTAGCCGTCGGGCATGATTTCCAATACGCCAGTACCGCCGAGGATATCGTCGAAGTCGTATGCTTTTTCACGCTCCGGCTGTTTGCGCTCCGGCTGAGGCTGCGGGGCATTCTCTGCATTATAGGGCTGGATGGCTCGTTGTTGAGGTTGAGCGGCAGGGCGCTGTTGCTGATTATTCTTGTTTTCGGCATTGTTGTCACGACGGATGCGTTGACGTTGCTGCGGTTGTTTTTGTGGAGCAGGTGCCTGTACAGGTGGCTCTACACGAGTTGCTTCGAATTTGCCGATCAGTTCGGAAGGCAGTTCTATTTTTTCAGTCGGGAGATCTTCAATGGGGATAAAGTCGTTGTCGGCATTGACTGGGAGTGGCATCTCTTCTTTAGGTTCTGTTACTTCAGTTTTAGCCGTTTTTTCCTCTTCTGCCACTACTGCTTTGGGAGTTTCTTCTTCTTTGTTTACTGATGGTTCAGCAACGGTTTCTTTTTCTTTTTTCTCAGCTTTTTCTGCTGTCTTTTTCCCTTCTGCCTTAGTCTTGCGAGGACGTCCGGGTTTGCGTTTGGTCGATTCGGGATTTTCTTCCGTCTCGTTTGTGCTTTCTACGGTCGGTTGGGCAGGAACTACAGCCGTTTTTTCAATGGTAGGAGCTTCGTTCGGATTGGGCTTGCTCAGCTCTCCGTTTTTGTCTGCCGAGAATACTTTATCCACGTTGTCCTTCTTGACAGTGACGCGTGATCTTTTCTGGCGTTCATTTTTTCGCTCTTCTTTTTGTTTGTCAGCAGCAACTTTTTTAGTTGCGCCTACAATGGCTTGTTCGTCAAGAATCTTGTAGACCAACTCTTCTTTTTTGAGTGATTCGGTCTTCTTGATACCTAATTCCTGCGCAATACTTTGAAGTTCCGACAAACTTTTGTCGTTCAGTTGAATAATATTGTACATATATACGTGTATGAATTATATTGTATAGGAGGGGGTAGCTTACTTAAAGCAGCCGTTGCCGACAATTAAGCTGAACCACCTTTTTTGAAATCTATTATTTAAATAGGGATTATTTTTAGTCTATTGATGTCTTTTTGACGGCGCAAAGATAGAAAATTATTTTGGGTTTCATATACAATCAGCCTGTTTTTTTGAATAGAATATCCTATCTTTGTTTCGTGATAAACGTTTAGTTATGACTATTACTGAAATAAATCTGATTACTTTTTCGCCTACTCATACATCTAAACAAATAGGAGAGGCGATTGTTCGCGGCATGGGTATTGCCGACGTTTCTTTTGTAGATATGACCTTACAGGCGCCTGAGAAAAAGGAGTTTGGCTCCGACGCTCTGGCGGTGATAACGGTACCTGTATATGGCGGCCATGTGGCTCCTCTGGCTTTGGAGCGGATGAAAGACCTCCGCGCCGACGGTACGCCAGCCGTGATAGTTGTGGTTTATGGTAACCGTGCCTATGAGAAGGCTTTGGTGGAGTTGGATGCTTTTGTTAGCGGCTTAGGTTTCAAGGTGATTGCCGGCGGAACGTTTGTAGGCGAGCATTCGTACAGCAGCGACCGTTATCCCATTGCGGCCGGCCGTCCAGATGACGACGACCTGAAATTTGCCGAAGAGTTTGGTGCCAAGGTGCGTATTAAACTGTCGAATGCCACCGATGCAGAGCATCTGTATGGCGTGGACGTGCAGAAGATTCAGCGGCCGAAGCAACCTTTCTTTCCTCTATTCCGTTTTCTGCGTCGGGTGATAAAGTTGCGCAGGAGCGGTGTGCCCATGCCTCGCACGCCTCAAGTGGACGAGAACCTCTGTACACATTGCGGCTTGTGCGTGAAGCGTTGTCCTGCAGGCGCCATTGTGAAAGGGGAGGAGTGCGTGACGAATGCTGAGAAATGCATCCGTTGCTGCGCTTGCGTGAAGGGATGCCCTCAGAAGGCACGTACGTTCGATACGCCCTTCGCCGCTTTGTTGCACGATTGCTTCCAGCGCCCGAAGGAGAACCGAATCATTCTTTGACCATACGGACGATCGTCACTTTACGTGTGTGTTCGTCCACTCGAAAGCGGTTGTCTGTCCGTTCGCCCACCAGCCAGGCGATGTCTTCGCCACAACACAACACCCATTGGCATTGTTTTTGCAGGAGGGAGAATTTGCGGTCGGTCAGATAATCGCTTACTTTTTTGCGCCCCTTCATGCCGAAGGGCACGAACGTGTCGCCCGTCTGCCATAGGCGCAGAGTCAGTGCATGGTGCAGCTTGGCGGTGTCGAAGCAGGCGGTGAGGCGGTCGCGGGGGATGACGAAGTCGGGCGTCAGCTCCACTTCCGTCATTTCCAGTCGGGGCGGGCGGTTCATGGTTTGCTTGTCTTGCATCAGCAACAGGTCGCGGTCCTTTACCACCAGCCAGCCTTCCGATTCGAAGGCCTTGCCTGCCTGCCCTTCGAGCGAGCGGAAGATGTCGTCTGTCTGCGCTTCGTTGAAGCCCAGCGGGTGGAGGATTTCATGGAGCAGCGCTTGCGGCTCCGTTTCCTTGAGCAAGGCGGCTAGGCGGATGCCTTCGGGGCAGAGCACCCTTTCCCTGGCTTCGGCTATACCTATATTATATAAGGTGGCAGCTTCGTTCAGATGGGCGGCCGTGCGGAGGATGCTCCGCCGGACGGACGGGTTGATTTCCTGCATCAGGGGCAGGAGGTTCAGGCGTATTTTGTTGCGCGTGTATTCGTCCTGCAGGTTGGTGCTGTCAGTGACGTACGTCTGGCCTTGGCGGTCGAGGTAGTGCAGGATGTCTTCGCGTGTCAGGCAGAGTAGGGGGCGGACGATGCGACCGTTGCGTGGGCGGATACCTCGCAAGCCGTTGATGCCCGTGCCCCGCATCAGGTTGAGGAGGAAGGTCTCCACGCTGTCATCGGCATGATGGGCCACGGCTATGGCGTCGGCTCCCAGCTCCTTACGGAGGGTCTCGAACCACTGGTAACGCAGCTCGCGCGCGGCCATTTCGATGGAGATGTGTCGGTTGGCGGCGTGTTGCGTGGTGTCGAAGTGGACAACGTGCAGGGCGATGTGCCGCTCCTCGCACAGGCGGCGGACGAACTGCTCGTCGCGTTCGGACTCCTCGCCGCGCAGGTGAAAGTTGCAATGTGCCGCCTCGCATGCATAGCCCAGCTCCGTTAGCAGGAGCAGGAGAGCCACGGAGTCGGCGCCGCCGCTCAGGGCCACGATGGCCTTGCCGCCTGCTTCCAGCAGACGTTCTTGAGCGATGTATTGGGCAACTTTCTTCTTTTCCATACCTGCAAAGGTAGTATAAACCGAGAGAAATACAAAAGACGAAAACAACGTTTTCGGGCTTTTTTATTTCCGAGGCGCCGTTGTTTTATTAGCAGGTCGGCATTTCCTCGGAAAGCATTGCTTTGCGACCTTTAAAGCATTGCTTTCTCCCTTTGAAAACATTGCTTTCCGAAATGGCGCGTAGCGCGATGCGGACGGGGTTTGCTATCAGTTTCTTACGCCTTGTTATTTAAAAACATTCTAAACTGCTTGCGGGTTGTCGGCATATCTCGTATCTTTGCATCCGAATAATCATAGAGAAAGGCAAATACTATGCGTTTATCCGAATTGAATACCGGCGAGAAAGGCGTGATTGTCAAGGTGATGGGCCACGGAGGTTTCCGCAAGCGCATTGTGGAGATGGGCTTCATCAAGGGCAAGACGGTGGAGGTGCTGCTTAACGCGCCTTTGCGCGACCCTGTGAAATACAAGGTGATGGGTTACGAAATCTCTCTGCGCCGCCAGGAGGCCGACATGATTGAGGTCATCAGCGAACAGGAGGCGAGAGAGTACAACGTGCAACCCGGCTACCACAAGGGGCTGGAGGAAGATATCCGCCTGACCGAGGACGAGATGAGAACGCTGGCGCGCGACAAGCGTCGCACCATCAACGTGGCACTGGTGGGCAATCCGAACTGCGGTAAGACATCGCTCTTCAACATAGCTTCGGGGGCGCACGAGCATGTGGGCAACTACAGCGGCGTGACGGTTGATGCCAAGGAAGGCTTCTTCGACTTCCAGGGCTACCGCTTCCGCATTGTCGATTTGCCGGGCACGTATTCGCTTTCGGCCTATTCGCCCGAGGAAATCTACGTCCGCCGCCACATTATCGACCAGACGCCGGACATCATCATCAACGTGGTCGACGCCTCCAACCTGGAGCGCAACCTCTACCTGACCACCCAGCTGATAGATATGAACGTCCGCATGGTAGTGGCACTGAACATGTACGACGAGCTGGAGGCCAGCGGCAATACGCTGGATTACGTGAAGTTGGGCGAACTCTTCGGCGTGCCGATGCTGCCCACCGTGAGCCGTACGGGCCGCGGCGTGGAAAATCTTTTCCACGTCATCATCACCCTTTACGAAGGAGGCGACTTCCTCGACAAGAAGGGAAAGGTGCGCGCCGAAATCCTCGAAGACTTCCGCCAGTGGCACAAGGAATATGTGCCCGACCACGCTTTCGGTACCCATCAGGAAGAGGAAGAGCATCCACGAGGTTTCTTCCGCCACATCCACATCAACCACGGCCCCGAACTGGAGCGCAGCATCGATGCGGTGAAGCTGGTCATCAGCGAAAACGAAAACATCCGTCACAAATACTCCACCCGTTTCCTTTCTATCAAGTTGCTGGAGAACGACAAGGACTTGGAGGGCATGGTGAAGACCCTGCCCAACGGCGACAAGATATTGGAGGTGCGCGACCGCGAGAAGCAGCGCATCCGCGAGGTGGTGAACGAGGACAGCGAGCAGGCCATCACCGACGCCAAGTATGGCTTCATATCGGGTGCCTTGCGCGAGACGTTCGTGGACAACCATCAGGACAAGGAGCGCATGACGCGCGTGATAGACGCCATCGTGACCCACCGCATCTGGGGATTTCCCATCTTTTTCCTCTTCATGTTCTTGATGTTCGAAGTGACTTTCGTGTTGGGAGCCTACCCGCAGGACTGGATTGAGAGCCTGGTGAACGTCATCGGAACCTTCATCAGCAACAACATGGCCGAAGGGCCGTTGAAGGATTTGCTCATCGACGGCATCATCGGCGGCGTGGGAGGCGTCATTGTTTTCCTGCCCAACATCCTGATACTTTATCTGTTCATTTCGCTGATGGAGGATTCGGGCTACATGGCCCGTGCAGCCTTCATCATGGACAAGATTATGCACAAGATGGGCTTGCACGGCAAGTCGTTCATTCCCCTGATTATGGGCTTCGGATGCAATGTGCCTGCCGTATTGGCTTCGCGCACCATCGAGAACCGCAAGAGCCGGCTGGTGACCATCCTCATCAATCCCTTGATGTCGTGCAGTGCGCGCCTGCCCATCTACCTGTTGCTGGTAGGTGTCTTCTTCCCCCATCATGCCAGCCTGGTGTTGCTGAGCATTTATAGCTTGGGCATCATCCTGGCTGTGGTCATGGCGCGTCTCTTCAGCCGTTTCCTTGTGAAGGGCGACGACACGCCGTTCGTCATGGAGCTGCCTCCCTACCGCATGCCTACTTCGAAAGCTATCTTCCGCCACACGTGGGAGAAGGGTGCACAATACCTGCGCAAGATGGGTGGTGTCATCATGGTAGCCTCCATCATCATTTGGGTGCTGGGGTATTTCCCGCGTCCTTCCGAGTCGATGGACTTGGCGCAGCAACAGGAGAATTCCTATATTGGCCGCATCGGTAAGGCCATCGAGCCGGCTATCGAGCCATTGGGCTTCGACTGGAAGCTGGGTATCGGTATCCTGTCGGGAGTGGGAGCCAAGGAACTGGTAGTCAGTTCGCTGGGTGTGCTCTATGCCGATGATGCCGAAGCCGATGAAACGACCCTGGCTCAACGGCTGCCCATCACGCCGCTTGTGGCTTATGGCTATATGGTTTTCATCCTGCTTTATTTCCCATGTGTGGCTACGCTGGCCGCCATCAGGCAGGAGGCGGGCGGCTGGAAGTGGGCGGCATTTGCGGCTGCCTATACCACTATATTGGCATGGATCATGTCCTTTGCCGTTTATCAGATAGGAGGATTGTTTGTATGACCGACTGGCAACATTGGGCGGTAGCCCTGATCGTACTGCTATGCTTGTGGAGCATTGTAAAGAGCATCCGCTCCTTTTTTCGCTGTTCGCGGAAAGGGGAAAATCCTTGTAGCGGATGCTCTTGCGGGTGTTCGGGCGGTTGTCCTTCGGCGGCCGTGAAAAAAGAAATGAAGAAAAAATGCTGCGGATAGTTGGTAATTAGAAAAAATGTACTACCTTTGCATCCGCAATCGGGAAGTAACCCCTTGCAAATCGATCTTGGTACCTTGGATGAGTGGCTTAGTCAGCGGTCTGCAAAACCGTGTACGGCGGTTCGAATCCGCCAGGTACCTCGAAATCCAATAGAAGCCCTGCCTTTAAAAAGGCGGGGCTTTTTGTTTTTCTTGCTCCTATAGCATAAGTTTTGTGTTGAAAGTATATTGGGTTCGTTTCATATTGATTATATTTGTATTTTAATAAAAATAGAATGAATATGAATACTCGGACACACTTGGATCTGAATCCTTTGCATGGAAGGCTTCCTCAGCTGATTCGTCATGAAAAAGTCTATCGGACCATTCATCGTCAGTTGATGAAGAAATGGTTTCAGTACTTTGTGTTGTTCTTTATTATCGGTTCAATCATTTCTATTGTATATGGTTCGTTTGCAGAGTCAGCTCCCTATCGTAGCTGGCTGTATTCATTCAATTATTTGGCTTCGTTTGTTTTTACAATCGAATATATCTTGAGGATTATAGCGGCTCCTGTCCAGTATGTCGATTGTAAGCATGCCTGGAAAGCCCGTCTGCGTTATCTATTCTCCTTCTATGGCATCATCGACTTTGTGGCGGTCTTTCCGTTCGTGGTCATTTATCTCTATCAGGAGAGTCCGCACGTACATCTGGTGGTGTTGGCCTATATCCTGATTATATTCAAGCTCATCCGTTATTCACGTTCTTTCCAGTTGATAGGTACGGTACTCAAGACGGTAAAGGAGGAACTGATTACTGCCTATACGGCCTGCGGCATTATGTTGGGCTTTTCGGGGATATTGATGTATTACATTGAACGGGGAGCCCAGCCGGAAGCTTTTGCCAATATTGGTGATGGATTCTGGTGGGCTATCGTGGCTTTTACGACGGTGGGTTATGGAGATATCTATCCCATCACGGCATTGGGCAGGCTTTTGAGTAGCATTATCAGTTTGATAGGCATAGCGATGATTGCCATTCCTACGGGTATTATCAGTTCGGCTTTCATGAGTATGCTTTTGGAAAAAAAGAAAAAGGAAGAGAAGAAATCTTCGTCGGAGTCGGAATGACGGCTTTTTTCTGTCCGAATCAGATTAAAGTGTATCTTTGCGAATGTGACAAATTTATAAACTCGAAACAACATGAAACGACTGAATCTATTCTTTTTCTGTCTGCTGACGATGATTGCTCTGGCAGGCAATGCTCAGGAAAAACAGGCTGACGCCAACGGTTATATTGTCAAGGTGGGTGAACAGGCTCTCGACTTTACAGTAAAGCTCACGGACGGGCAGAGCGTGAAGCTGTCCAGCCTGCGTGGCAAGGTGGTGATGCTCCAGTTCACGGCCAGCTGGTGTGGCGTGTGCCGCAAGGAGATGCCGTTTATAGAGAAGGATATCTGGCAGAAGCACAAGGACAACAAAGACTTTTATCTGATGGGTATCGACCGCGACGAGCCTTTGGAGAAAGTCATAGCTTTCGGAAAGGCTACCAAAGTGACCTATCCGCTGGCTTTGGATCCGGGGGCCGATGTCTTTGCCCTCTATGCGCAACGACAGGCAGGCATTACCCGTAATGTGCTGATAGACCGCGACGGGAAAATCGTTATGCTGACCCGTTTGTACAATCCGGAGGAATTCCAGCGGCTGGTCGAAAAGATAGACGCGATGTTGGCCGAAGAGTGATTCAAGCTTTCGGGCGAAGCCGGGCCAGGTAGTCGTAATGTTTTCCCTCTTTTACCAGTTCGGCTTCGAATCCGTTTTGTACGGCGTAGAGGGAAAGGGTCTGGAAGTCGATGTAGAGCCAGTCAAACTGATCGCCTATGATATCCTTGTACTGCATCTTGAAATCTACCTCGCCGTAATAGTCGCCTGCGATGTCGATGACGAAACTTCCGTCTTCGTCTTCATACAGGTAGCGCAGGTCGCTGGAATCCATCAGAATGCTGCCGCCGGGACGTAACAGTTGTTTGGCCTTCCGAAAGAAGGCGGGCAGGTTCTCCAGTCGTCCGATGATGCCGGATCCGTTCATCAGCATAAGGAGGGTGTCGTAGGAGCCGCAAAAACTTTCATTGAAGAGATTGGCTTGTGTAACTTGCTTTACACCGCGTTTGCGCATGGCTTCTATCGATAGCGGAGAGATGTCGATGGCTTCCACTTCCTTCCCGGCCGCTTGAAGGATCAGGCTGTGGCAACCACTTCCGGCACCTACATCGAGGATGCGGCCGGTAGCGAGTTGCAGGGCTGTCCGTTCCAACAGGGCCATCTGTTTTTCTGTGCGGAACAGGGTACGGACCGGTATCTCGTCTTCATCGAACAGGGAAGAGAATACGCGCAGCTTGTCGGCTTTCCCATGTTCCAGGTAGTCGAAGATGGCTGTTCCCATCGGGTCTTTGTCGGTTGTCAGCAGGTCGGTGTATATCATTTCTTATGTCTGTTGGCGCGTTTGCGGCGGATTTCGGCTTTCATTTTGGCGGCTCCCGAATTGTGGAGGCCGGTAATATAGGTTTTCTTTTTGGCTTTGGTTTTCACTTTGGCTTCGCCTTTGGGTTTCTCTTTTTTCCCCTTAAAGACGATACCGCCCATCATAGCTTCTTCTATACTCATAAGTTTTATTGTTTACGGGTGAGGAATGTGGATTATCGGGCAGGCAGAATTTCAATCCAGTAGTCATCGGGGTCGTTGATGAAGTACAGACCCATGGCTTCGTTCTCGAAGCATACCCAGCCATTCTCTTTGTGATACTGGTGGACAGCATTGTAATCACCGCTGACACGGAAGCACAGATGACTTTCGTTTTCACCCAGTTCGTAGGGTTGGGTATGGTTTTTCAGATAGGTGAGCTCTAATAGGAAGGGGCTGCATCCGTCAGTCAGATAGACCAGGGTGAACGAGCCATCGGCTGCTTCTTTGCGGTGGTCTTCCTTGAGGCCCAGGGCTTTTTCATAGAACGCAATGCTGCGTTCGAGGTTGGTGACGTTGATGTTGAAATGGTCGAATTTGCTTTTGATTTCCATGATTGGTTTTGAATAATGGTTTATCGGGCGCGGGATTTACTGGAATCCCGCGCCTAGAGGTTTATTTCATTTGTGCTTTCACGATTTCGCCAATGTACATGCGTGGCTGGCCTTCCAACGGTTCCTGTGAGGGGAGTTTCTTACACTCGAGTACGACGCTGGGTTCCTGTTGTCCGTTGGGGTAGAAGCGGACGGTATAGGTGGCTGCCTGATCGAGCTGTTCGTGGGGTTGGTCGGGCGAGAGGAAGGTGTAGATGACTGCCTTACCTGACATCTTACCTAGCGAGCCTCCGGCGTTGGCTGTCATCATGGTCATGTTGAAGGCGTCGGTGCCGATGACGATAACCAGCTTACCTGCGCCTATCTGAATAGCATTGGCAGGTAATTGGTCGGGGGCTACTTCCTTGTACGCACTCTGCTGCGAGGAAGGAGCGGGGGTTTGTTCAACCACAGGCTGGGCTGCGGGTGCTACAACGGGTGTCTCGGCCTGCTGGGCTACGGGCTGCTGTTTGGTGTTGATAACCGTGGTACCCGAGTTGACAATAGCTTTACTTTCTTTCTTTTCTTTTGCTTCTTCAACTTCTTCGTCGGTAAGGACCACGATTTGGTCAATGTTAGCGACGCTCAGTGCTTGGGTGGCTTCTTTGCAGAGTTCGTCGGCGAAGTCTACGGTCTTTCTGCGCCATTTGGCCAGACCCAATACCAGTTTAGTCTGGCTTTTGTTAAGGGCATAGTCATCGGTGATCCATTTTTCGGCTACATATTTTTCCTGGTCGCGGCCTTCGCGGTAGGTGTAGCGTATCTTTTCGATGCGGAACTCACACTTTTCCGGTTGACAGAAGGCGCTGAGCTGATAGTTGATGAGGGTGCGATCCAGTGATAGGGCGCTGGAGCTGAACACGAGCCATTCTTCGCCTATGCCTATCACCTGGCCTTTTTCTTTGTTGGTATAGACCACACGACTGGTTTCGTTCTGGTTTTTCTTCAGGCGGAGGTCCATCCACTTCTGCATGCGTTCGAAGATTTCGTCTTGCGACATACCGGGGATGCTGAATTCTTTGCTGAATACAACTTTGCCGTCTTCTTCGGGAACGGCTCCAGCCAGGTACTTGCTGTCGTCGCGCTTCTGGGCCTGGAGCACGGTGGGCAAGCAGAGGCAGAGGACGATGAATAGGAGTTTAGTCAATTTTTTCATTGCGTTCTATTTTTTTGATGTTAGATGTCGAAACTTTCGCCGCGGTGGTCGATCGTGAGGAAGCGGCAACCGTGGGCTTCGGCTTGCGGACGGAAGGCGTTTCCACCTTCGTAGTCGTCGCCGAAGTGCATGGGCACAAAGATACGAGTTTTTATCCGTTCTACGAACTGGAGGGCGCCGCGCATGTAGTCACGGCCCATCCGGCGGTCTACGGGGAAGAGGGCAACGTCGACGGCAGGCGATTCCTGCTGCAGGTCGCGGATTTCGGCCAGGTAGTCGCCTTCGGCCTTGCGAATTTCCTGCGGAGTGGATTCCTCGCTCCAGTGCCAGTTGTTCAGGTCGCCGGCATGGAAGAGGCGGAGACCTTGGAGGTCGAGGAGGAAGGAAACACCTACATCGGTTGAGCCGAAAGCCTGGACGCGTAGATGGTCGTCTTCGTAGACGCCACCTTTATTTATATAGAAAGCGTCGTCGGCCTTGGCGCGGCGGTGCTTCAAGATGTCTTTCGAGAAAATGTAATGGATGTCAGGACGGACTTCACGCCAGCGGAGCACCTCGGGGTTGAAGTGGTCGGGATGGAAATGGGTGGCGAGGACGTAGAAGGCGCCGGGCCTGCGGAGCAGGCGGTCGCGCACCAGTCCCTGGCCCGCTTCGGCGGACGAGTCCTTCCAGTAGTCGATGAGGATGGTCGCGCCGTCGGCCTCGATGGCAAAGCCGCTGTGGTAGATGTAGTCCAGTTTCATGCTCGTTTTCTTCGTTACACCCTGCAATATTACGAAAAACTGGCCGAAACTCCGCCTGCGGGCGGCTATTTTATTGATTTTTTTGATAGGGTGGGGGCGGCTTGATGCCGCCCTCCGCCTCAGAGCTTCACCTCGTTCTCCAACGGCTTGCCCAGGGTGAAGTCCCTGACGTTCTGCAGGGTGGTGGTGGCGATGTTGCTCAGCGCCTCCTGCGTGAAGTAGGCTTGGTGGGAGGTGACGATGACGTTGTTGAACGACAGCAGGCGCGCCAGCGTGTCGTCGTCGATAATCTTGTCCGAGCGGTCTTCGTAGAAGTACTGGCTCTCCTCCTCGTAGACGTCCAGTCCGGCCGAACCTATCTTTTTGTTTTTCAGTCCTTCGATGAGGGCGTTGGTGTGGATCAGCTGTCCGCGGCCGGTGTTGATGATCATCACGCCGTCCTTCATCTTGCTGATGGAGTAGTCGTTGATGAGGTACTTCGTCTGCTCCGTCAGGGGGCAGTGCAGGGAGATGATGTCCGAGCTGTGGTAGAGCTCGTCGAGTGTGGTATAGACCACCTGGTTCTCGCGGGCAAAGTTGTAGTCGGGATAGAGGTCGTAGGCCAGTATGTTCATGCCGAAGCCGCGGAGGATACTGATGAGCTTCTTGGCAATCTTGCCCGTGCCGATGATGCCAGCCGTCTTGCCGTGCATGTCGAAACCCAGCAGGCCGTGCAGGGAGAAGTTGCCCTCGCGCGTACGCCATGCGGCACGATGTATCTTGCGGTTGAGCGAGAGCATCAGGGCCACGGTATATTCGGCCACGGCATAGGGCGAGTAGGCGGGCACGCGCACTACGGTGATGCCACACTCGGCGGCGGCCTTCAGGTCCACATTGTTGTAGCCCGCGCAGCGCAGGGCCAGTAGTTTGACGCCGTTCGCGGCCATCAGGCGGATGACTTCGGCGTTGGCCGTATCGTTTACGAAGATGCATACCACGTCCACACCCTGCGTCAGGATGACGTTGTTCTTGTTCAAGTGTCCCTTATAAAAGCGGAGTTCGAAGCCGAAGTCTTTGTTCTTTTCGTTGAACGAAGCCTCGTCATAGGGCTTCGAGCCGAAGAATGCGATTGTTGTTGCCATGATTTACGGATCTTTATTAGAATCGATTTATGTTCGTTTTCTATCTATAACAAACGTTGTGCCGAAAAAGTTTGTTGGTTAGGAAAGTGGGGTTTTGGCCTGACAAAAAGATAGTATTCGGTTTTTTTTGCTGACAACGGCTTTTGTCGGAAATGCGTAAATAGCGCGGAAAATGAGGGAAAAGGTCGCCCAAAAGTCGTCGGAAAGCACCTTTAAGCAGGGTAAACCGTTGCTTTTCCCTCGTCAAATCGTATGTTTTCTGTGGAGAAAAGCATTGTTTTCTCTTGTTAGATTGTATGTTTCGTGTGTGAAGACGGTAGGTTTGGGCTGGGAAAGTTGTATCTGTCGCTCCAAAACGTCGTTTTTCCAGACTTTTTTCTGCTGGTTGAAATGTAAAGATTTCGCTATCTGTCTGTCTTATAGCTTGTAAGGTGTTTCTTGCTTCGTCCTTTCAGACGGGCTTGTCCTTCGCTCCGAAAGAAGCGATTCTCAGGCGGTTTGAAAATCAAAGTGTCACTTTCTGACAGAATGTCAACCGATGGGAAATGTGACGGCTGGCAGGGAAACAGAAGGGATAATTCTGTGGGTCGTTTCATCGGAAACTGTTTTGTCTTTCAATTATCAGTACCCTTTTGAATCGATTATTTGCACAAAGCTATTGTCGGTGTGCAATTTTGTTGTACCTTTGCGCCCGCAAATCAATAAATAAACGAACGAATGAGAAAAAACTTGTTAATCGGCACAGCGCTGCTGATTGTTTCAATCCCAACTTTTGCGGGAGGTTTCCTGACAAATACCAATCAGAATGTCCTATTCTTGCGCATGCTGGCGCGTGATGCTTCGACCCGTATCGATGCTGTTTACTCCAATCCGGCCGGACTGGCCTTCATTGAGGGTGGTGACGGTCTTCACCTGTCGCTGAATGTCCAAAGCGCTTATCAGACGCGTCGGATTACGTCAACCTTCGCTCCCTTTGCTTACGGCGTACAGAACGGAGGCAGCGACACAAAGCTGTTCAAGGGTGAAGCGTCGGCTCCCTTCATCCCTAGTTTCCAGGCTGCCTACAAGAATGGCGACTGGGTGTTTTCGGGCAGTTTTGCCGTGACGGGTGGTGGTGGTAAGGCCACGTTCAACCAGGGCCTGGCTTCGTTTGAGTCCATCATCTCCATGCTGCCTGTTTTCGGGCAGAGCCTGGGCATCAACCGTTATGACGTAGACAGCTACATGGAAGGCAGCCAGTTCTTCTACGGCCTCCAGCTGGGAGTCACCTACAAGATAAATGACCACTTCTCCGCTTTCTTGGGTGGCCGCATGAACTATGTGAGCAACAACTACACAGGCTACCTGCGCAACATTCAGATTAACATGCCGGGTACGGAAACCATGGTACCGGCCTCTGATGCTTTCAAGACGATGGCAGGCATGGTAGCTGACGAGACGCAGAAGGCGCTGCTTGCCAAGCTGGCCGAAGCTACCGCAGATAAGGAGCTGGATTGCGACCAGAAAGGCTGGGGACTGACGCCCATCATCGGCCTCGACTTCAACTGGAAGAAGCTGAACGTCGGCCTGAAGTATGAATTCAATACCAACCTGAATGTTGAGAACGACACGCGTGTCAATACGACCGGCTTCCCTGCCTACGACCACGGCATCAATACGCCCAGCGACATCCCCGGTCTGCTCACCGTCGGTGTGTCCTACGACTTGTTGCCTACGCTCCGTGCTTCTGTGGGCTATCACCACTTCTTCGACAAGCAGGCCGATATGGCCAACGACAAGCAGAAGTTGCTTTCGGCCGGTACGAACGAATACCTGGCTGGCGTGGAGTGGGACATACACAAGCGCATCCAGATTAGTGGTGGTATGCAGCGCACGAAGTATGGCTTGACGGACGACTACATGGAAGACATCAGTTTCGTTACTAGCTCCTGGTCGTTCGGTTTCGGTGCGGGCATCAAGTTGGCAAAGAATCTCAACCTCAACATTGCCTACTTCTGGACCAACTACGAGGACTATACCCGCGAAAGCAGCGACTACAACAACATGGCGCAGAAACTTCAGAACATCGGCCTGCCCGAGTCGGTGGCTTCCCAGTTGCCCCAATTGCCGGGTACCGATGTGTTCACCCGCACGAACAAGGTGTTCGGCGTAGGTATCGATTATAAGTTCTGACACTCGTTTTTCCCTTTGAAATATTTACTTGGGAGGTTGTCGGCAGCATTGCCGGCAGCCTCTTTTTATTTTTCCTGTTGGCCGTTTGCGCAGAAAAGCTTATCTTTGCGGCCGATTTTGAAATGAGATGCCGTGAATAGCGGCCGTGTATTCTAGGACAACCACGTAAAAAACAGGAGTATGAAGCAAAAAGTATCTGTATCTTTTATGCTGATGGGCATTGTGTTCAACGTATGCCTCATCGCAGCCAATCTTCTCGAGACCAAGGTCATCCAGCTGGGCAGCCTCACCGTTACCGCCGGATTGCTAGTTTTCCCCATTTCCTACATCATCAACGACTGTATTGCCGAAGTCTGGGGCTTCCGCAAGGCACGTCTCATCATCTGGAGCGGCTTTGTGATGAACTTCTTCGTCGTCACGCTGGGGCTGATAGCCGTATCGTTGCCTGCCGCTCCGTTTTGGGAGGGCGAGGAACACTTTAACTTTGTCTTCGGTATGGCGCCGCGCATTGTGGCAGCCAGTCTGATGGCCTTTCTGGTAGGCTCTTTTCTCAATGCTTATGTCATGAGCCGCATGAAGATAGCCAGCCGCGGACGCAACTTCTCGGCGCGTGCCATCTGGTCCACCGTGGTGGGCGAGACGGCCGATTCGCTCATCTTCTTCCCTATAGCCTTTGGTGGTGTCATCGCCTGGCGCGAACTGGCGGTGATGATGGGTTTGCAGATTCTGCTGAAGTCGGCCTACGAGGTCGTTATCCTGCCCGTCACGATCCGCGTGGTGAAGGCCGTGAAGCGCATCGACGGCAGCGATGTCTACGACGAAGGTATCTCTTACAAGGTGTGGAAAGTGAAAGATATCTGAGTGTACCCATCTGCCTCCATCTGCGCAATCTGTAGTCGTTTTTCTTAACAGTATACCTAAATTATTATTGTATATGAACCGTGATACAGCTTTGGTTGTGTTCAGCGGAGGGCAAGACTCAACTACTTGCCTTTTCTGGGCCAAACGTGAATTCAAGAAAGTAGTAGCCCTGAGTTTCCTCTACGGGCAGAAACATCAGAAAGAAGTGGAACTGGCACGGCAGATTGCCGCAAAGGCCGGTGTCGATTTTGATGTCATGGATGTGTCGTTCATCGGTCGGCTGGGCCACAATTCGCTGACCGATACCTCGATGGTGATGGATCAGGAAAAGCCCGAGGGCGGTGTACCCAACACCTTTGTGCCGGGCCGTAACCTGTTCTTCCTGAGCATTGCCGCCGTCTATGCCCGCGAGCGGGGCATCAACCATCTGGTGACGGGTGTGTCGCAGACCGACTTCAGTGGCTATCCCGATTGCCGTGATGCCTTCATCAAGTCGCTCAACGTGACACTCAACTTGGCTATGGACGAGCAGTTCGTCATCCACACCCCGCTGATGTGGATTGACAAGGCCGAGACTTGGGCGCTGGCCGACGAACTGGGTGTGCTCGACCTGGTACGACACGAGACGTTGACCTGCTATAACGGTATCCCCGGTGACGGGTGCGGACACTGTCCTGCCTGCAAGCTGCGCCGTGAAGGACTGGAAAAATATCTGGCGAACAAAAACATGTATCTCAAAAAGAAATCTCTTTAAACCATCCGAACAATGACTGAACTGAAAGACCAACTGACCCTGCTGGGCCACAAGACCGAGTATAAGCAGGACTATGCTCCCGAAGTACTCGAAGCTTTCGACAACAAACATCCCGAGAACGATTACTGGGTGCGTTTCAACTGCCCCGAATTCACCAGTCTGTGCCCCATCACTGGCCAGCCAGACTTTGCCGAGATACGCATCTCCTACATCCCTGACGTGAAGATGGTAGAGAGCAAGAGTCTCAAGCTTTATCTCTTCAGCTTCCGTAACCACGGTGCTTTCCACGAAGACTGCGTGAACATCATCATGAAGGATCTCATCCGCCTGATGAATCCCAAGTACATCGAAGTGACAGGCCTGTTTACTCCTCGTGGCGGTATTTCCATTTATCCGTATGCCAACTACGGCCGTCCCGGTACCAAATACGAGTGCATGGCCGAGCAGCGTCTGATGAACCGGGAATAATACGAAAAATGCCCTCCGTTGGCGGAGGGCATTTCCAAGTAAAATCTATGGTCGTTGCAGGTTACCTGATGCGTCGGTAGCCATATACGGCCAGGTCACCGAGCTCCTCCTCGATGCGGAGCAGTTGGTTGTACTTGGCCATGCGGTCCGATCGGCTCAGGGAGCCGGTCTTTATCTGCCCGCTGTTTGTGGCTACGGCAATGTCGGCAATGGTGGCATCCTCCGTCTCGCCCGAACGGTGGGAGGTGACGGTGGTGTAGCCGTGGCGGTGGGCCATCTCAATGGCATCGAGCGTTTCACTCAAAGTACCTATCTGGTTCACCTTGATGAGGATGGAGTTGGCACAGCCCATTTCAATACCTTTGCGCAAGAATTCCACGTTGGTAACAAAGAGGTCGTCGCCCACCAGCTGGCAGCGATGCCCGATGTGCTCGGTCAGCTGTTTCCAGCCTTCCCAGTCGTTCTCGCTCATACCGTCCTCAATGGAGTCGATGGGATACTTGTTGATAAGTTCCTCTAGGTAGGCAATCTGTTCGTCGGTAGTGCGTTTCTTGCCTTTCGCGCCTTCGAAGAGGGTGTAGTCGTATACGCCGTCTTTATAGAATTCGCTGGAAGCGCAGTCCATGCCAATCTTTACATCGCGTCCCGGTTCGTATCCGGCAGCACGGATGGCAGCCATAATGCTGTCCAGTGCATCTTCCGTTCCATTCAGGACAGGAGCGAAACCTCCTTCATCGCCCACAGCAGTACTGAGGCCTCGGTCATGGAGCACTTTTTTCAAAGCGTGGAATACTTCGGCACCCATGCGAAGCCCTTCGCGGAACGACGGAGCCCCGACGGGACGTATCATGAATTCTTGGAAAGCAATGGGGGCATCGCTGTGCGAGCCGCCGTTGATGATGTTCATCATGGGTACGGGCAACACATAGGTATTCACGCCGCCGATATACCGATATAAAGGAATGTCGAGCGCGCAGGCTGCAGCTTTGGCCACGGCGAGCGATACGCCGAGGATGGCATTGGCACCCAGTCTCGACTTGGTGGGCGTTCCGTCCAGTTCCAGCATGCGGTAGTCGATGGCGCGTTGGTTTAGGGCAGACAGGCCGATGAGCGCGGGAGCTATTACTTTATTCACGTTTTCTACAGCCTTTAGCGTGCCCTTGCCGCTGTAGCGCTGCTTGTCGCCGTCGCGCAGTTCCAGGGCCTCATGTTCGCCGGTCGATGCACCCGAGGGTACGGCAGCGCGCCCCATGGCGCCGCATTCCAGTGTTACGTCTACTTCTACTGTGGGATTGCCGCGTGAATCGAGTATCTCGCGGGCGATGATCTTTTCTATCTTCATACGTTTTTTTGTTTTGATGGTTACTATCTTTTTATTTTACTGTCTATGATAACATTTTTCAGCGGCACAAAGTTCGGGGAAACTCCAGTTTCATTCAATACCCAGATGTGGGGTAAATGTAGAAGCGAATACAAGGAAGTAGGTATGCACCGGAGTATTTTACCTAAAAATGGCGATTGACAGGTTACCGTGCTTGGAATGTTGGGTAAAAGGGCAGACGAAATACCGAAAACTGGCGATTGCGGGAAAGATGATTTCTGTGGAACTTTGCAGCCGTAAATCAAGAGCAGAAGAAGAAGATTGAAAACAACTACATTTACATTATGGATCGCAGGCTTGTTGTGCCTGCTGGGAACAATGACGCTTCGTGCACAGGGCGGATATCATGGAGGAAAATATTGCCTTGTGTCGGGGAAAGTTACGTCGACAGAACAGGAGACTGTCGACTTTGCCACAGTCTATCTGAAGGGTACTGCTTTCGGTGGAACTACCGACGGCGAAGGACACTTCCGCATTAAAGCCCCTGCGGGACGGTACACGCTGGTTGTTTCGGCCGTAGGCTACAAGACGATAGAACGCTCCGTGACGTTGGAACGGGGCAGTCACGAGGTTGTGGACCTGACCATCACGCCCGACGTGCAGCAGCTGGACGAAGTGACCGTCGTATCGACCGGTGTAAGCCGCGTCAAGCGTTCGGCTTTCAATGCAGTGGCAGTAGATACCAAAGAATTGCAGAATACCACCAAGAACCTGAGCGAGGCGCTGGCCAAGGTACCGGGCATGAAGTTGCGCGAATCGGGTGGTGTAGGCTCGGACATGCAAGTGATGATGGACGGCTTCAGTGGCAAGCACGTCAAGGTGTTCATCGACGGTATTCCGCAGGAGGGCACCGGCAGTTCGTTCGGTTTGAACAACATACCTGTTGGTTTTGCCGAGCGTATTGAAATATATAAAGGTGTGGTGCCTGTGGGCTTCGGGACGGATGCCATCGGCGGCGTCATCAATATCGTTACGGGCAAGCAACGTCGCCGATGGTTCATCGACGCGTCCTACTCCTATGGCTCGTTTAACACGCACAAGTCTAACGTCCATTTCGGACAGTCGTTCAAAAACGGTTTTACCTATGAGGTGAACGCTTTCCAGAACTACTCGGACAATGATTATTACGTCGACGCCCCTGTGCTGAATTTCGAGACGGGCAGCTTCAACGAGAAGGAGCTGGTACGCGTGAAGCGCTTCAATGACACGTATCATAACGAGGCCGTCGTCGCTAAGGCGGGCTTTGTGGACAAGCCGTGGGCCGACCGCCTGATGCTGGGCTTCATTTGGTCGCACATGTACAAGGACATCCAGACCGGCGTCCGGCAGAAGACCGTCTTCGGGGAGAAGCACCGTTTCGGACATTCGCTCATCCCCTCGGTGGAGTACAGCAAACGGGACCTCCTGCTGAAGGGGCTTGACCTGATGCTTTCTGCCAACTACAACCGCAACGCCACTACGAACGTGGACACTGCCCACTACAAGTATAACTGGCTGGGCGAGCGCTACCCACTGAACACGCCCGGCGAACAGTCGCGCCAGTACAGCCGCGCCGACAATGACAACTGGAACGCCACAGCCACGCTGAACTACCGCCTGAGTCGCATTCACCAGTTTACGTTGAACCACGTTCTTAGTACCTTCTGTCGTGACAATACATCGCTGCTTGCTGCCGAGGAACAGACCGATCCCATCGCCAAGCAAACGCGTAAGAATATCACCGGACTCTCTTATCGCCTGATGCCGTCCGAGCGCTGGAACTTCTCTGCATTCGGGAAATACTATCGCCAGTATGTCGCCGGCCCTATGGCCGAAGACGACACGGGTAGCAACTATGTGCGTATCAGCCGCACGGTCAGTTCCTGGGGCTACGGTGCGGCGGGCACTTACTTCATCTTGTCCGGCCTGCAGGCCAAGCTCTCCTACGAGCGTGCCTACCGCCTCCCCACCATCGAAGAAATGTTCGGTGACGAGGACCTGGAGAGTGGGCAGATTAGCCTTCGACCCGAGAACAGCCACAACCTGAACTTCAGCCTCAGCTATGCCCGCACGTTGGGTCGCCATTCTTTCTACTTGGAAGGCGGGCTGGTTTACCGCGACACGCACGACTACATCCAACGCAACGTGCAGGACCTCAGCGGTGGCAAAGAGAATGCCACTTACATCAATTACGGCAACGTCCTTACCAAAGGCTATAACCTTTCCGCCCGCTACAGCCTGGGACGCTGGTTCAGCCTGGGCGGCAATTTCACGCAGATGGACGTGCGCGACAATGAACGCTATCAGATAGGCAGCACGGGCAATTCGGTCGAAAACCTGGGATACGGTTCGCGTATGCCCAACGTACCCTACCGTTTTGCCGACTTCGACGCCAACTTTTATTGGCACGATTTGGGAAGAAAAGGAAACTTGCTGACGTTGACTTACGACAACCAGTGGACGCATTCATTTTCCTACTACTCCGAGGTCATCGGTAGCAGCAGCGACTACATAGTCCCCGACCAGTTTGCCCATAACTTCTCGCTGAGCTATAGCTTGAAGGGCGGCTGCTACAACTTCTCCGTTGAGTGCCGCAACCTGACCGATGCCGACCTCTACGACAACTTCAGCCTCCAGAAGGCCGGACGTGCCTTCTACGGCAAGGTACGCGTCTGCTTCGGTGACTGATTTTCTCGCCAACTTATGTCGGCTGACAGAAGTACAAGACAATTCATAAACATAAAAGAAGAAAAAATGAAAAAGACCAAGAATCACTTACTGACAGGCCTCTTTGCCGCTGTATTGGCCGGTGTGGCCTTAGCTTCCTGCTCGGAAGACGAACTGAACAACGGAGGACATAATAACGAAGACATGACCTCCACCGGCAACTATGTGATAGCTGCCACCGTGACCAGCAGCAGCACCGACACTTACGTGTTGCTGGCGGCAGAATCTTTGGACGAAGGCGAAGTGACCACGCAAGGCAACGGTTTGGTGAACGAAGGTGCCACCTACTGGGTGTTCTATGGTAACCAGTATCTCTATGCCCTGAACTACAACCAGGGTGAGGCTGGTACCACTCAGTCGTTCATCCTGAACACTGCAGGTGCGTTGGAGAAGCGTTCGCAGGAGTACTATGTCAACCGCTTCACCACCTACGGTTATTATGACAAGTATATCATGACCACTTCCACGGGCGACGGACCCACCGACCTGAAGGATGAGAACGGTTACGTACCCCAGTCGTTCCTTGCTTCCTACCTCGACGTCGAGAACCAGACCTATACCAGCAATTCTGTTACCGCTTCGACACCTTTCCTCTCCGAGAACTTTTTGGGTAACGGCGAGTACGTCACCCTGGCTGGACTCGAACAAGTGGGCTCGAAGCTCTACGCTGCCGCCGTTCCCATGGGCCTCAGCCAGTACGGTTGTATGCAGCGTGCCGAGGACGGCAGTTACAAGTGGGTGCGCTTCGGCTATGAAGATCTCATCAAGACCGAATCCGGCGGTAGCGGTAGCGGTGCTTACGACAAGGACGAACTCCAGTGGACCCAGTACCCCGACGAATGCTGGATAGCTATCTTTACTGACCAGACATTGACCGACTACAAGCTGCTGAAGACCGACAAAATCAGCTATGCCTGTGGGCGCAACCGTTCACAGTACTATCAGATGAACTGGTTGGCTGACGACGGATACATGTATGTGTTTTCCCCCTCATATGCCAAGACGATGAGCGATGCCCGTCAGCAGACCACCTTGCCTGCCGGTGTGGTACGTATCAATACTACGACCGAGACTTTCGACGATGCTTACTATTACAACTTGGAGGAGAAAGCCAATGGTGCTTCTTTCTTGCGCAGCTGGTATATAGGAGGCAACTATTTCCTGTTGCTGATGTATGACAAAGAAATCACAGCTTCGGACAAAGTGGCGAACCGTTTGGCCGTGTTTAACGTTACTAATGGCAATCTTTCCTTTGTCAGCGGCTTGCCCTCGGACGTCAGCGGTTTCGGCAATACCCCCTACATGGAAGACGGCAATGCTTATGTTGCCGTGACGACCGAATCGGGCTATCCTACGATTTATCGTGTGGAACCTTCGACGGCCACAGCTATGAAAGGCCTCGTCGTGAAAGCTACTTCACTCAATGGTGTGGGCCGTCTGGAGAGTGAGTGATGATTTTAAAAAAGAAATGAACAATGAGAAAATTATTCCGTAACATTCATTTGTGGTTGTCCGTTCCGTTCGGACTGATTATCATGTTGACCTGCTTCTCCGGCGCCATGCTCGTGTTTGAGAAGGAAATGACGGAATGGGTACGTCCCGAAGTGTTCCGTGTCGACCCACAAGGACGTCAGCCACTGCCGGTTGCCGAGGTTGTCCGCCGTGTATCCACTACCTTGCCCGAAGACATCACGGTGACGGGCGTTACCGTCTTCTCCGACCCTGCAAAGGCCTGGCAGCTTCCCCTGTCCCAGCCCTCGCGCATGTCCGTCTATGCCGACCCCTATACGGGCGATGTCACCGGCTGTTCGGAGCGTCTGCCCTTTTTTGCTGCCATGTTCCGTCTGCACCGCTGGCTGCTCGACAGCCGTCCCTCGGGCGACGGCATCTTTTGGGGTAAGCTGGTCGTGGGTGTCAGCACCCTGCTGTTCGTCTTCGTGCTTCTGTCAGGCATCGTTATCTGGTGGCCGCGGACGCGGAAAGCGTTGCGCAACAGTTTGCAGATACATTTCCGCAAAGGTTGGCGTCTTTTCTGGTATGGCTTGCACGTAGCAGGCGGCATGTATGCCTTCTTGCTGCTACTCGTCATGGCATTGACGGGACTGACATGGTCCTTCAATTGGTACCGCACAGGCTTCTACCGCCTCTTCGGTGTGGAGGCACAGTCATCAGGCATGGGGCATGGCAACGCAGCTGCAGGGCAAAAGAAAGGTCCTAAAGATAGCCACGGACAGAAATTCTCCCATGGCAAGAAAAAAGGTGATAAAACCGCCCACTGGCAGGAGGTATACGATTGCTTGCTAGCTGAAAATCCCGGTGCCACTCAAATCACTCTCGCCGATGGTACGGCTAGCATTCCTGCTAATCGTTTCGGTAACATCCGCGCTATTGACCGCTACACTTTTGATTCTCGTACCGGCGAACTGACCGGTCGCACTCTCTACCGCGACCTGGACAACTCAAGTAAAGTACGTGGTTGGATTTACTCTGTCCACGTGGGTAGTTGGGGTGGAGTATTGACCCGATTCCTTTGGTTTTTGGCCGCCCTGTTGGGGGCCACCTTCCCGCTGACGGGTTACTACCTGTGGTTGAAGCGTATCTGCCGCAAGAAACCGTAAGTAAGCTTGGGCCTTTATACAAAGAAACGCGGGCAATTGGGGAATTCTTTCTCCTCCGGTGGCCCGCGTCCTTTTATTCTTAATACTTCACACTTAATGTTTCATGCTCGATATAATTGCATTTACCGCCTCTTCTGTTCCGCTGAACGGTCCGTGCGATTGGAGCTTGATAGTACACATAGCGGCGGCAAAACATCCGGCTTCCTGATAAGAAGCGCCTTGGCTACGCTTGTACAGGTAGCCTGCCATGTATGTGTCGCCACATCCGGTAGCGTCTACAACTTGTAGGGTGGGGTAAGCAGGGATATCATAGAACTGTCCGTTGCTATAGATGAGTGAGCCTTTATCACCTAATGTCAGCAATACCGTTTTTACCCCCCAGTCGGCGATGAGTAGTGCTGCTTCGTGCGGCTCGCTGCATCCGGTCAGCACTTCCATCTCGCTTTCGTTGGCCTTCAGCGTGTGGATGTACTTCAAGGCCTCACGCTTCTCTGCCCAGTCCACGGGGAATACCTTTTCGTTTTCCACTTTACGCAGGAAACCTTGTACGTCGGCAGCCAGTGTACTTCGGCTTGCAAGGTGCTTGATGACTTCCAATGAGAAATCATCGGCCAGTAGGGTACCCAAGTGGATAATTTCGGCCTGCACTTCTTTCAGGTCTTCGATGCGGAACGGGTCTGCTTGTGCGGTGACTCGCTGGCGGCGTTCGTTGGGATTGTTTCCGTAGATGTTCTCGAAACTATGGGAATGTGTGGTGGGCACCAACTTTACTTCGATACCTTCGCGGATGATTTCTTCTGCCGCCGCCTTGTCCTCTTCGGCCAGCGCACTGACTAGCAGGAAATCATCGGCTTGAAGACGACTGACCGCTTTAGCGAAATAGAAGGCTGTGCCTCCAGGCATATAGACTGTGTTGTCTGGGGTTACAATTTTGTCGCGGGTGATATACCCGATGCAGCATAACTTATGATTCATCTTTCTTTTCTCTGGTTTTCGGGCTGCAAAGGTACACATTTATTTGGTTTAAGCTTCGAAAACTCGATAACTTTGTTTTAGTTTTCTGTCAAATCGTTTGGAAGTGCTTTGTAAGGCGAGGTGATGCGTGCGGTCTTTACCTTGTCTGCAACGGAATTCTTCACGATGAGCATACGGGGTGATGCCAAGGTGCGGGTAGTCGTTTCGGTGCTGGGGAAACTGCCTGTTGCCATGCGGACCAGGATGGGTTGTATCAGTGGATCCGTTTCTGTGCCCAACTCACCTAAACTTCCTCCGTACGATTCTGATTGAGTATAGTCGGCGGGCAACCCTTCTGCATCGTAGTCTTTGTAGCCTTCTGAATTACTCAGGTAGTAGGTTGTCAGCCACAGTTCGAGTTGGGGATATTGGTCGTTGGTGTAGAGTGCCTGTGCTACGTTCTTGCCAAAAGTTGCTTGGCCTACTTGATAAAGATTGCCGGTCATGTAGGGGCGCAGGCAGTTGATGATAATTTCCGAAGCCGAGGCTGTATTGCCGGAAGTAATAACATAGAGATTCTGATAACTCAGTGCACTTCCACCAGGCAACAGGTTGGCATCGAATGTATAGGTTTCGGCTTTGCCCAGTTTATCATTGCCTGTCATGGTGAGCATCGTTTGTCCGAGGGCATTCTGAGGTGCCAGCAAGGTACCGACAGCTTGTGCTGTGGATACGTATCCGCCCGGATTGTAGCGCAGATCCAAAATAATGTCGTTGGGCTGGGTGGCGGCCAGTTGGCCGTATAGTGCCTGCCATTGCGCGATATCATCTTGTCCGAATTCGTTGTACAGGATGTAGGCAGCTTTGCGCGTTCCTGTATCAAGAAGTGTTGTCTTGAGCAGATTTTGTATTTCAATAATACGCGGGGCAGGCATTTCTACAGTGCCTGTCGTGTCTATCAGGCCTGTTTCGGCATTATAATTTCCCAGTATGAAAGAATGTGCAGTCGTTGGGTTGGTGACATATTTGGAGTAGTCGCCTGAACTGATTTCCGTATTGTCGGCTCCGATAATAAGATCGCCACGCTTTAATCCAGCTTCTTCAGCAGGTGATTGGGGCTGAGTATAAAGTACTTGCATGGCATAGGAACCTTGTTGCGTTTGGAGCATAACAGCTTCGAAACCGAAGGTCGGTGATTCGCTCAACGAACGGGTATCGGCGGTCTTTATTGAGTCTATATGTGAATAGGTTACGCCGTTCTTTCCATCTTTCTCTGATACTACACTACTCAGAAACTCAGCCGGCTTCTGGAAAAAATCTAGTTCGCTTTCTTCCGGCAGGTCCTGATAGTATAAGTAATATTCCTGCATGGTAGTATAAATCCAGTTTTTAGATCCCACCAAAGCGTAATATTCACCGCTGCGATCTTGCCAACATGAAGTTGTAATGACCAACAACATCAGGTATGAGGTTATCAGGTGGAAAAGATTTATTCGTTTCATAAGTTTCCATTTTGTATTGGTCGCAAAGATAATGTAAACCGAGAGAAGTACAAAAGCGCAAACAAGGTTTTCACTTTTTTGTACTTTTCTCGGTGCAGTCTATTTTATTGAGAGATAGGTTCTAGGGCTAAGTTTATTCTTTCCTTTTCCTGATCTTCAGCCATCTTAAAAGAGAAGCAGGAATGGTGTGGCTAAGTGAATTGAGCTGGTCGCTGCGTTCGTCTACACTTTCATACAAACGTTCAGCATCTTTGTCCGATAGGATACCGTCATTCTGCATCTGCCGGATGGTACGCCGTTCGTTACAGAGCAACATGCGTATGGCTTTCTGCGTCAAAGCATGTTTGTAGGCTTTCGGGAAGTTGCTCGAAAGTTTGCCCAGTACGCTATCCATCGCGTTGATATTATGTAAGATTTCTTCTCTTAATGGTTTTAGAACAGGGGCTTGTTCGACATTTAGCATGTTAGAGGTTTCTAGATCATCCAATAGCTTGAGATCTTCCTTTTGCAAGATGATAAAACCTCGTCCCAGGTCGTAGACCACTCCAATGCGTTCTTTGAAATAAAAGCTTATCCAAGAGCCTATACCTGGTATCTTCTGCATGTTGTCAAGGATAAAAGTACGATTACAGAAATTGAAGATAGACTTCCGGTTGTCTAACGGGCTGTTCCCGTCATGGTCGTAAAGTTCGTCCAGCGAGTTGCTGAGTAACATGAAAGAAGTTTTTGCAATAATGCCTTCGTCGTAAATTTGACGTGTGAGCATTTTTTCCTTATCCAACACGCGTAGTCTGATTTCGTTCATCACGTCGTTATCTATTGGCATATTCTGTTGTTCATCGGGGCGACTGGCTATGTATCGGGTTACTTTTTTCCAGTTCGCACCATTGAGGACATCACGTGTTTGTAGACGTTCAAAATATTTTTCGGAATTCTCGTGCAGATGGTTCTGTATTTTGTTTTCCATCATGGTGCGTGCCGTTGGAGTATATATCAGTCCCAGTTTATTCAGTAGCCAGCGCATGGTGGTAGCATTGACACACAGGGTAAGGGTTACGATGCCTGCGGTGAAGAATAGCACTTGGCTACGTATTTCTTCTGGAATAGCTGGAGTATAGGAAACCATTAATGCTAGGGTCATTCCCAATGCGCCACGTAGTCCGCCCCAGGTCAGAATGATGGATTCTTTTTTATTCAATCCGTATCCTAACCGTTTCATAATAGGGTAGAGTATCATGATCGTTGTATAGCGGAAGAGATTCAGGAAAGCATAGACGAGTAACAGAATACCGAAATGTGCCCATGAGAAATCGACTTTCTCAGCGATTACAACACCTACAATAATAAAAATGAGCGTGTTGGCAATGTAAGTAAGTAATTCCCAAAAACGGCCCATAAAAACGTTTACCTGTGGTTTAAGTCGAGGCTTTCCTACATAGGAAATGGTTAGTCCGAAGGCAACTAAGGCAATGACGCCTGAAATACCCAGATAAAATTGTGAGAGAATAAATACTAAATAAGCCGAAAGAATGATGACACTGTTTTGTATCATCTCTTCTGAATTGATGCGAGTTATGAACCAGATGACAAGGCGTGCTGCTAGGAAACCTAAAATAGCTCCTCCTGCTACAACTTGGAAGAATTCCATAACTGGAGTCATGTCGTTACTCATACCTGAAGTGGTGATGCCAAAGAACAGCATAAAACAGACGATACCGGTACCATCATTAAGCAGTGATTCTGCGTCAACCAGAGTAGAAAAACGTTTACTTGTTTTCAGTTCGTGCAGTAAAGCTACAACAGCGACGGGATCGGTAGCACTGATGAGGGCACCAAACATTAAGGCGGCAGTCCAGGTCCATTGTTCATATCCTGGAACAAATAGACTTAGTGCCATTAATAGGACGGCTGTCAGTAACATGCAGATGATCAGGCTGGGAACAGCCAACAAAGTGGCGTTTGCCAACGTTTTTTTAAAGATATGCAGATTCAATTCATAGGCTGCATCGAAAATCAGTATGGGCAGGAAGATATATAGGATAAGATCTGGGTTGATATTGGCTACACTGTCTAATGCTTGGCTGAGTTGAGAAGTATTTTGAAAAACTCCGGCTCTGTTTAGAATACCTGCAATCAGTCCGATGGCAAACAGTCCGACTGTGTAAGGGATACGCGTCCGTTGGAACAGCGATTTAAAGATAGCTCCTACCATAAGACCGGCAATTGTCAGTAGCAAAGGGGCTAATAGGTTTGTTTCTTCCATGGTATATATCATTTAAGTTTATATTCTTTTTCCCGAATCCTGTTTTTATACTAATTGGTTTAAGGTATTTTCGGGGTTGTAAAGATATAAAATTAATCTGATAGCAGGGGCGTTTCATTATACCTTTTGGAAGAAAATCTTCATCTTTTTCGCTTGTTTCCGTAGAGGTTAATAATGTGTTGCGTAAAGTGGCACTTTAGCAAGCTAAAGAGGCACTTTACGCTGCTGAAGTAGATGTTTATAGGCACAGTGTATGTACTTATTGTTATCTGCCTGTAGCTTGTAAGTATTCCCGCTTCCTGATTTCGTATTGTGCATAGGATTCCACGTACCTGTCACGGCTCTGTTGATATAAAGTTTGTGCTTCGAGCAAGTCACTCATGGTACATGTTCCGGCCTGGTAGTAATCGTTTTGGAGACGAAGGTTTTCTGAAGCTTGTCCGATGGATTCGATTGCTATCTTTACTTGTTTGTAGGTTTCGGTCAGATTGTTCCAGCAGTTGTTCATGCGGATGATCAACATTTGGCTTTGGTCTGTAAACTGGTTTTCGGCATTGCGGATTTGTAATTTCTGTTTCTTTATGTCATGTGAGCCTCCCCACCATCCAGAAAGGGGCACGCTGACGGTCGCAAATCCCATCCAATACGAATGATCCTTGTCCATCAGATTGTCGTATATATATCCGCCACCGATCGCAATTGTTGGCAGATTTTTTCCAACAGTCATTTTGTATTGCAATCGAGTAGCTTTTACGTTTTGTTGTAACAAATTGTATTCATTGGTTAGGGGAAGTGACGATTCAGGTTGTCTGTAGTAAATTTCGGGATGTTCGGGCAGTGAATCACTTACTACTTGAGCTACATCAATACTGTCAGCCGGATGTCCGATATATTGTGCCAGCATGCTGAGTGATACGGAAAGGCTATTTTCTACCTGAATGCGGGTGCTGTGCGTTTCATTCTCTTTGAGTTGTATTTGCAGCAGGTCATTTCTGTTGGTGATTCCAGATTGTACGGAAGCATCCACATCTTTGTGGATGCTATGTAATTGCTCTTCTACAACAGAAAGAGTTTTCAATTTTTCTTTTAGCATGACAATTTGCCAGAAATATTGTTCGGTTGTCAGTCGTACTTCATTTTCAGACTGGTTACGTTGCAGGCGGCTGACTTCTACATTTATGTTTGACAATTTGTTGGCGTTAATAATTTGTCCACCTGTGAAGAGAGGCATTGTGGCAGTGACACCGCCTATTACGCCGTTTTTCAGCATAGAGATTTTTTCTCCAGGCATCATTTCCATTTCAAGTAATCCCTTGTCTGACATAAATCCGCCTCCCGAAGCGCTAAACGTAGGAAAGTATTGGGTAAAGGCTTTTTGGCGTACATGCTGTGAGGCTGAAAGGTCGTTATTGGCATTTTTGATACGAACATTGTTTGAAAGAGCCTCGCGAATACATTCGTCCAATGTATATGTTTGCTGGGCAAGTGCAGGCATTATACCTGCACAGCCAATTAAAAATAGAAAAATATGTTTTGTAAAGTTCATATACGTGTTATTAATAATTGTGGATATTGTTTTTATTGTTTTTCAAGACTTGCTGCTTGCAGTCGTTTTCGGGAGCTACCTCTGAATATTAGTAAGTAAGCGCATGGAAGTACGGTGAGCAGGAATACCATCGTGATGAGTGTCCCGTAACAGATGACCGTTCCCATTGGCATCCATAGCCCGCTTTTCCCTAATATCATTGGTATTACTCCCATGGAGGCCGCTGCTGAAGTCAGGAAAATAGGTCTCATACGGCGGCGGGCTGAATGATAGATTGCATCCGAAGCTGACATCCCTTCAGTTACACGCAATTCTTCGGCATAATCTATCATGATGATTCCGTTACGGACTATAATTCCCATCAGACTGACAATACCGAGTACGCAAGTTATGCTGAAATCTACTCCTTGAATCAAGATACCAACAGCTGTCCCAAACAGGCAGAGGGTCATGCTGGAAAAGATAAGAGTTGCAATATTCACTTTGTGGAAATGGATGACTAGGATAAAGAAAATGACGACTGCCGCAACCATTAGGCCTGCCATTACCGGGGGCATTTTTTCTGCACTGTCTTCGTAATCACCTCCATAGTTCATACTTACTCCTGGAGAGAAATGGAAACTACTCATTTTCTGCTGTACAAGGCTCATTGCTTCCATGGTGTTTCTGCCACGTTCAACTTCTGCCATTATGGTGAGTGTACAGATTCCATTGCGACGAATGATTTGACTTTCCTTCCATGCTGGGATTACATCGGCTATTTGCCTAAGAGGTACATAAGATGCACCTCCTGCTACGGGAATCAATTCATTTTGTAAATCTGTCAGTGAGGCACTGTCTGATTTTTCACTTTTCAATACAACGGGGATTGCATAGTCTCCTTCCCACATATCGGTCAGAGGTATTCCTGAACCGTAACGCATGGCTAACGTTGTTTCGATATTCAGGTTGCTGATTCCCAAACGGCTGGCTTCATCTTCACGTAATATGATATCTGAAGCTGCCAATGGTTCATTTTGGTCAGTCTGAACTAGAATAAGTCCGGGTATTCCTTGTAATATCGTTTTAATACTATCTGCATCTTTTTTTATTGCTTCACGGTCGTCTCCGCTCAAGCGTATTTCGATAGGATAAACAGCTTCATTGTAACTTAATTGTTTGAAGCGGATACGAGCATTTGGGAAATAATCTGTATATCGGGGAGCATATTCGTTCAATAGTGTTACCGTTTCTTCCACGCCAGTTGTGTTGACAATGAACTGGGCAAAGTTTGTACCTGCTATCTGTGGCGCATAAGTGGTCTGAAAACGTGGTGAAGCGCAACCTTTAAACGATGCTACACTTACTACACGGTTATCTTGACGGAGGATATGTTCTAAGCTGTCGGCAATTTCTGCTGTTTGTTTTACGTCTGTACCAGTCGGAAGGTATATTTCTACAGCAAATTGGTTGCGATCGGCATACGGCATCAGTTGCTGGGGAAGTTTAGCCATCAGTAATATACCTGCTATTACTGAACACAAACCAATGCCGACAGTTATTTTAGGATGCGAAAAACAACAATCAAATAATCGGTTGTAGTAATGTTGTAATAAGTCGAGAAATGAAAATGATTTTTGCCCTTTTTTTTCCATGGGTTTACGGATAAAGAAGAATTGCAGGAATGGTACAAGCAGTGTAGCTACCAGCAAGGATACGCCCAAGACGATGGTTATAGCCCATGGGAAGCTTTGCAGAAAATCATTAATCATTCCTGTTGTGGTCATCAGAAACGGAAAGAAGGTGATACTGATAGCCAACGTGGCCGAAAAAATAGATTTGAAAAAGTGTGTGGTGCTTATAATAGAAGCATGCCAGCGCGAGGTTCCTTCTCCTAATTTTTCCAAATAGCTGTCTATAATAACGATAGAGTTGTCTACAATCATTCCAAGAGTTACAATCAATGCAGCTAGTGTCACTGTATTCAACTCAATGTTGAATGCATGGAATAGACCTAAAGAAATGAAAATGGTGATTGGGATAGTCGAAGCAGCGACCAGTGCTACTCTGATTGGAAGCAGGAGCATTACTACAGCAATAACTGCTACAATAGCTATGACTAGTTCGCGCAGAAAGTTTTTTACACTATCGTCTACTACTTGGCTTTGGTCGGTGATGCGGAAAATGGTTACATCTTCTGGCAGTTCTTGTTGAAAGGTGCTGATTGTTTCATTGACTGCTTCTCCCATTTTTACGATGTTTTGTCCTTTCTTCATTTCAACTGAAAGAAGCAAACATTTATGTCCGTTGTTGGTGATGTAGCTGTCTGTTTCGGGGTATTCTTTCACTACACGTGCAATGTCTTTCAGACGTATATTATTCCCTTGCGGATCAGTGTATACTATCTGTTGTTGTACGTCGAAAACAGTGTTTAATGACCGGCTGACGTAGACTGGCTGTATATAGTTACCGGTTTTGATACGACCACCTGAAGTGACGAATCCTTTTTGCATTAACGATAGGGCCAAAGTCTGTTCATTGAGTCCGTATTGTGAGAGACGGTCGTTGTCGATATAGATGGAGATTTGTTCTTTCTGGAGTCCGCTTATGCTCATGCGTCCTACGCTGGAAATGCGTCTCAGGCGGTCCTGCAACTGTTCCATGTATGTATCCAGTTCGCGATAAGTCTTGTTTTCGCTTTCCATTGTGATGAGTAGGGCAGATGTATCTCCGAAATCATCCATTACTTGCAGCGCCAATACTCCTGAAGGAAGCTGGGCTTTAAACACAGATATTCCATGTTTGAACTTACTCCAGAATTCGTCCTTATTGTTCAGTTCATCATTCAGTTGAACCTGTATATAGACAATGCCATCTTTGCTTTTGGAGAAAGTTTTCTCCTTTCGTACTTCTTTGTAAGTGAAGATATATTCTTCCAAAGGTTTGGTCACCTTTTCCATCATGTCTTCAGCTGTATATCCGGGGGCTACTGCAACGACGACACCCTGACGGATTGTGAAGTCGGGAAATTCGTTTTTTCGCATTTCCGGCAAACTGTAAATGCCGAAAGCGACAAGACAACATACTACCAGAATGATAATCTGCCGGTAGTGCATGGCCCATTCCACAGCGTTACGCTTTTTATTGTTTTTATCCATTGTCGTATGTCCTTTATATTATCGTCAAGCTTGTTCCTTCACACACTTTTTGTTGTCCTTCCACGATTACCTGCGTTCCGTTTTGTAAACCGGATACTACAGTTACTCCTTTGGGGGTAAATTCGCCGCACTTTATGATTTGTTTGCTTGCTTTACCATCCTTCTCTATCCAAACAAAATTGTTGTTCTTTTCGTCGAGTTGAACAATATTCGCTGGAATAATATAACAGGCATCTTTTTCCGTATCCTTTCTCAGGATAACTTCTGTTATCATACCAGGCATCAGATCTTTAGCATCGTTGTCTATATGTATTTTTACTTCATATGAACGCGATAGCGGATGTGCTATTATTCCTTTTTCTTCTATTGTTCCTGTCAGTAACTTTCCTCCGAGAGCCGGTACCTTTATATCTGCTCTCTGAGAGAGGCGTACATCTGTTATTTCTGTTTCAGGTACTGCTATTTTTATTTTCAGGTGATGTGCTGTAACTAGTTTGGCTACTGGGATGCCTGGAGTAACATTCTGACCAACTTCTATTGATTTTTCAGCTATTACTCCTTCAAATGGGGTAAGAAGCTTACAGTCTTTTAGGTTTTTATTTGCAATTTCTTCTAAAGCCTGTGCTTGTTGTAATTTGCTTTGTACTTCTATCCACTGTATTTCGGGCAAACTTCCTTTGTCGTGCAATTCTTTCATTCTTTGATAGGCGTCTTCTGCTTGTACTAATGATGCTTTAGTGGCATTATAACTGCTTTGCATAGAGGTCGAATCAAGTGTAGCAAGCAATTGTCCTTTCGAGATGTATTGCCCTAAATGAAAATGTAACGTTTTTACTGTACCCATGACAGGGAAACTGAGATAAGTTCCATTTCCTTCCTCTACAGTGCCAGAGTAGCTTTTTCCTTGTCCGTCGGTACTTGCCGATACTGTTATCACTTTTACCTTGATCGGTTGTTTTTCTGTAGCTTGATTGTCATTTCTTTGGCATCCAGTCAATAGAATGGCCATCCATAATGTTGTTGTCAAATAATTCCTTTTCATTTTATTGGGGTTATTGTTTTATTTTTTGTGGGGCAAAGGAATAGCGTTTAATCTGAAATGTGATTATTTTCATATCTCCAAAAATGTCCTATTTGAGAAGTATGTTGAAAAATAAGACATATAGATCACTTTTAGGCTATTATAGACGGTAATTTGTTCAAGATAATCCAGTTTCTTTGCAAACGAAAAATTTATGTAATTATGCAGAAAGTAGAGAATATCAAGAAAGTAAACTTAAATGCAAATGAGTTCCAGGAGCTTACCATATACAATGATGGTAAATTAGCATTTATCAGTAATTTGAAGGATATTGATGTAAGCAGTATGGTTCAAACAGAAATTTATGTCATTGCTCTTGTGCTGGAGGGGAAAGCTCAGGTAAACATAAACGGAACAACTTATGTAGCTTACAAAAATGATATTTTTATCTGTCCCCCCAATAATATTATAGAAAGCTCTTTGTCAAGTGTGGATTTTCAATGTCAGTGCATTGGAATGTCGAGAGAGTATATTCATAAACTGCTTCCGATGGCTGACAATATATGGGATATTAAGCTGTTGTTTGAGAAAAATCCGTTATTTACTTTGTCTCCGAATGAAGTGATTGTCTGGAAGCAATATTATGATTTGCTGTGCTCCAAAGTTCATTTGCCGTCGGTAGTTCAGGAAAAAGTTATCAATTTACTGATGTTGGCTTTTTTTTATGACATGCAGAACCATCTGAGCAGGGTGATACAACTGCCTTCACGGTCTTATACTTCTGGTGAATGTCTTTTCAAGAAGTTTATCGATTTGTTGGAAACGTCCTATCCAAAGAACAGGGAGGTTTCTTACTATGCAGATCGCCTGAATGTCACACCTAAATATCTGTCTTCCATTTGTAAGGCTGCTAGTATGCAGACTGCTTCGAGTCTGATAGACCAATATGTCTTGAAGGATGTTGAATATCTCTTGAAATATTCTTCGAAGACGATTAAGGAAATTGTGAATGAACTAGATTTTCCAAATATATCTTTTTTTGGTCGGTATGTAAAAAAACATTTGGGAATGCCTCCTAGGGCTTTGAGAGAGAAATTCTGTCAGGAGTATAATCAGAATACGATTAATAATCTGTAGGATTACGTTATGTCTTAGTTTTGATTGTTATTCGATTTTATTTATCAAGTTCCTTACATGCATTTAGTAGTTCTTTAAAATGATGGAGCAGGGTAGACAAATTGGCTGCCGAGTGGTAGTCGTGCCAGATGTCTCCTAGAAAGGCTGCACCTCCAAATTTTAGTGCGTGCAGTAGAGGCAGTTTGTCTGCAGATACGCCACCCAAAGCGATAGTTTTGTTGGTGAGAATACCTTCGGCAGAGGCTCGTCGTAACTGGGCTTCATTGAAGCCTGAGCGATAGCCTTGCTTGGAGATGCTGTCGAAAATAGGACTCAGGAAATGATAGTCGGTCTGTGGACCATAGTAGGAGACTTCTTCCAGTGTGTGGCACGAGCAGCTTACGATTCCTTTGAAGTCTTGGGGAGGCTGGGGATTACGACTGTTCAGATGGATGCCTCCCAGATGGTAGCGTGCCTGCAAGGAAAAATGGTCGTGCAGGCTGATACGTTTGTAGTATTCGGTTGGCAGTTGGCGGATAAGGGCTTCTAGCTGTGCTTCGCTACAGCCGGGTTTGCGCAAGTGCAAACGGTCGAGGCCTTTGTCCAGAAGGCGGGTCAACGCTTCGGCTTCGTCAGGAAGGAATTCAGGATGAGTCAGTACAATGATTTTCATGCAATCAGCTTTTTACAATTTTAAGTCTGGAGGAAAATGGCACAACGGGCCGTATCCGCTGCCTATTTCCCATTGGCTGGCGGCTTTGATGGTTTTGTCCATATAGGCTTTGGCCAGTTGTACGGCTTCGGGGAGGGAATTGCCTTGCCCGAGGAAGGTTGCGATGGCGGACGAGAGCGTACAGCCGGTGCCATGCAGATTGCTTGTGTTGATGCGGGCACTGCTGAAATGGTGTGTCTGTCCGTCGAAGAGGACGTCAGTCATGCGATCACCTTCCAGATGGCCACCTTTCAGTAGAAAGGCGCAGCCGTAGTGTTGGGACAGTTCAGTGGCTGCCTGCTCCATGTCTTGAAGAGTATGGAGATTTTTTCCTAAAAGAAATGAGGCCTCGTTTAAGTTGGGAGTTACCAGGCGGCATCGTGGGAACAGCTCTGTTCGGAGGGCTTCGGTGGCATTAGGCTCCATCAGCGGATGACCGCTACTCGACAACATCACGGGATCGAGCACGACAGGCGTATCGGGATATTTGCTTAGGCAGGCTGCCAAATTTACTATGATGTCGGCGCGTCCTGTCATGCCGATTTTGACGGCGGCAGGATGCAGGTCGCCCAAGACAGCTTCCGTTTGTGCGGCCACAAGCGGGCCGGGCAGGTAGTCGACGGACGTGACGCCCCGCGTGTTTTGCACGGTGATAGCGGTGATGGCCGCCGCCGCATAGCCTCCCAGCGCCGAGATGGTTTTGATGTCGGCCTGTATGCCAGCTCCACCCGAGGGATCGGAACCGGCGATGCTCAGGATAATGGTAGGCGTCTGCATGGTCAGGAGTCGGCTTGTTGTAGTTTCTCTTTCAGGAACTGACCCGTGTAGCTGGCGGCACAGGCAGCCACCTCTTCGGGCGTGCCTGCCACGACGAGGTTTCCGCCGCGGTCGCCGCCTTCGGGGCCGAGGTCTATCACGTAGTCGGCACACTTGATGACATCCAGGTTGTGCTCGATGATGACGATGCTGTGTCCGCGCCGGATGAGGGCGTCGAAGGCTTCGAGCAGCTTGCGGATGTCGTGGAAGTGGAGGCCGGTGGTGGGCTCGTCGAAGATGAAAAGTGTCGGGTCGGCCTTTTCCATGCTCAGGTAGTAGGCCAGCTTGACGCGCTGGTTTTCGCCGCCCGAGAGGGTGGACGACGACTGCCCCAGCTTGATGTAACCCAAACCTACGTCCTGCAACGGGATGAGCTTCTTGACGATTTTCTTCTGCCCGTGCTGGCCGAAGAACTCGATGGCCTGATCGACAGTCATTTCAAGTACGTCGTAGATGTTGGCGTCGTGGAAGCGCACTTCCAGCGTGTCGGGTTTGAAGCGCTTGCCGTGGCACGACTCGCACTCCAGCACCAGGTCGGCCATGAACTGCATTTCCACGGTGATGGTACCTTCGCCCTTGCATTCCTCGCAACGGCCGCCTTCGCTGTTGAAGCTGAAGTAGCCGGCCGTGTAGCCCATCTGCTTGGCCAGCGGCTGTTCGGCATAGAGCTTGCGTATCTCGTCGTAGGCCTTGAGGTAGGTCACGGGATTGCTGCGCGACGACTTGCCGATGGGGTTCTGATCGATGAACTCCACGTTGCGCAGGTTCTTCAGGTCGCCGCCGATACTGATGAACTCGCCCGGCCGGTCGCTGCATTCGTCCAGCTCGCGCTTCAGGGCACGGTAGAAGATGTCGCGCACCAGCGTGCTCTTGCCCGAGCCGCTGACGCCCGTCACCACCGTCATCACGTTCAGGGGGAAGCGTACGTCGATGCCCTTCAGGTTGTTTTCGCGGGCGCCCTTTATCTCGATGTAGTTGTTCCACGGGCGGTGCTGTGCGGGCACAGGGATGGTTTCCTCGCCCAGCAGGTAGCGCACGGTGTAGCTGTTGCTATGTTTCTGCAGGTCCTTCATGTCGCCCTGATACACCACCTCGCCGCCCAGGCGTCCGGCCTTGGGGCCGATGTCGATGATGTAGTCGGCGGCGCGGATGATTTCTTCGTCGTGCTCTACGACGACCACCGTGTTGCCCAGCTGCTGGAGTTGGCGCAAGACGCGGATGAGCTTGTCTGTGTCGCGGCTGTGGAGGCCGATGCTGGGTTCGTCCAGTATGTAGAGACTCCCCACAAGGCTGCTGCCCAGCGAGGTGGCCAGGTTGATGCGCTGGCTCTCACCGCCCGACAGGGAGTTGCTCAGACGGTTCAGTGTCAGATAGCCCAAGCCCACGTCGACGAGGAAGCGGATGCGGCTGTTTATCTCCGTCAGGATGCGGCTCGCCACCTGCGTTTCGTGCTCGGTCAGCTTCAGGCGGTCGAAGAATGTCTGAAGGTCGGTGATGGGCAGGTCCACCAGCTCCGAGATGTTGCGTCCGCCCACCCGCACGTAGCCCGCTTCGGGCTTCAGGCGGCTGCCGTGGCAGCGCGGACAGAGGGTCTTGCCGCGGTAGCGGGCCAGCATCACGCGGTATTGTATCTTGTACTGGTTCTCCTGCAACATGCGGAAGAAGGCGTTGATGCCTTCGAAGTAGGGCGTGCCCTCCCACAACATGCGGCGCTGCTCGTCGGTCAGCTGGTAGTAGGGGGTGAAGATGGGGAAGCCCGCCTTTTCGGCGCCGCGGATGACCATGTCGCGCCATTCGCCCATCTTCTCGCCCCGCCAGCACATCACGGCCCCGTCGTAGACGGACAGGGCGCGGTTGGGCACCACCAGATGCTCGTCGATGCCGATGACGCGGCCGAAGCCTTCGCATTCGGGGCAAGCGCCCATGGGCGAGTTGAACGAGAACATCTGGTCGTTGGGCTCCTCGAAGCGGATGCCGTCGGCCTCGAACTTGGTGCTGAAGCGGTAGAGGCGGGTGGTGCCGTCGGGCTGGTAGAAGCGCAGCAGGCAGGCGCCGTCGCCCTCGTACATGGCCGTCTCTACGGAGTCGGTCAGTCGGCTGACGGTGTCTTTCTCCGATGAGGCCGTCAGGCGGTCTATCAGCAGGAAGACGTTGTCGCCTTCGTGCGGTTCGTATTCGTCGATGCGCACGGCCTGTCCGTTCACTTCCAGGCGGGTGAACCCCTGCTTCTGGTCGATGGTCAGCTGCTCCTTCATCGTGCGTCCTTGGGGCACAAGCAGCGGGGTGAGCACGGTGAAGCGCGTCCCCTCGGGATACTCCAGCATGCACTGCACGATATCTTCCACCGAGTGCTTCTTTACCTCCTGCCCGCTGACGGGGCTGAACGTCCGTCCGATGCGGGCGTAGAGCAGGCGCAGGTATTCGTAGATTTCGGTCGACGTGCCCACGGTGGAGCGCGGGTTGCGGCTGTTCACTTTCTGTTCGATGGCGATGGCGGGCGGGATGCCCTTGATGTAGTCGCACTCGGGCTTGCTCATGCGTCCCAGGAACTGGCGCGCGTAGCTGCTGAGGCTTTCCACGTAGCGGCGCTGCCCCTCGGCGTAGAGGGTGTCGAAGGCCAGCGACGACTTGCCCGAGCCGGACAGGCCGGTGATGACTACCAGCCGGCCCCGCGGTATTTCGACGTCGATGTTCTTCAGGTTGTTGACGCGTGCGCCTTTTATGATAATGGAGTTTTCGGTTGTCATATTGCTGTCATGTGAATAACTTCGCAAAGATAATGAAAAGTGTAGCCAATAAAAATAGCGAGGATGAAAAACTGCCTCGTTTTCCGTCGACAGCCTTTTCATCCTCTTTCTGTTGTAAGCGGGTATTCTCCGAAATTAATCCATATAGGATATCCTGTTGGATTGATAGATGATCCCTGTCTCGATATCCGTCAAATGCAGGCAGAAATTATGTGCGGATCCCATGCTATAAATGCAGTTGTAGGAGAATGAGTCTGAATCTCCCTGCTCCTTGTAGCCGAAATCTTCGTGATAGACGCCACCATAATAAGTGCTGAAATGCTGAAGTCGTATGTGATAGGTGCCCGGCTGGTTGATTTTATAGGAGATTTTCATTTTGAGGAAACCTTCTTTCTTCAGTTCTGCCTGTATGCGGTTGCCGACCGTTTCGACCGAGAACTCCTGAAAATAGACAGGATTCCCGTCGATAATCGTAAAGGGACGGGCATAATAGGTTGTTGCCGGTTTCAGGTCATCGATGCTGAATTCTGCCGAACCTTCTTTTTTTTCTTCGCCGATAGGAAGAACTACCCTGTAATCGCTTACTTCGTCTGTGATTTGCGGATGGGGTGAGGTGCCGTAGCAGATTCCGACCGTCAACGTTTCTCCTTCAATTTTATATTCCCCGGCTTTCCAGTAGAATCGTGCGCTGAAATGGTTAGGGCTGATGGTGGCCGATTTCATGTATATTACATCTTCCGTCAGGTCCGCTGCCTCCACACCGTCTGTTTCGGAAGGCAAGAATGTTTCGTGGTCGACCGGCGCACCGGTCGCTGCCAGATAAGAAAGCCACGTCAGTTTCGTTTCGTCAAGAAGCTGCACGCGGTAGTGTATCCGTTCCTCCGTTCCTTCCGGCATGAGGGAGAGCAGGTAGGCGTCAGGAATTATTCGGATGTTTCCTTTTTCCTCTTTATAGAAATTTTTTGCCTTGGTAACGAGCAGGTACGACATGTCTTCCTGCCGGAAGGTCAGGTAACGGGCCGTGTCGCCTTTCTGGCAAAGCCAGGAGTGGTAGAGTTGTCCGAAGTCGACGTCAGGCTTTTCCGGCTCTTTCTCGAAGATTTCCGTGTCGCCCGTGTCATAGCCGAAGATGCCGTCATCTTTCACTTCCGTTTCTATCCCGTCGTATTCCCAGCGATGGATGGAAGAGAAGTCGCCGCCGGATTTGGAGGAAAAACGGAGGTCTATCACGTAGGAGTGCTTTAACATCTGTTCCAGTCCGAGGTCGAGGCCGAAGTCGACTCGCAGGCTGGCACTGTTTTCACTTATCTTTTTGTAGGTGCAGGAGGCATCGCGTACGTTCCAACCGTCTTTCATGACGATTTTCACTGCCTTGTTCGTTTGCAGCAAGGAAAAGAACAAGTTGTCCGAACCCGTTCCGAAGTGCAAGTCTTTTCCGATGATGTCAGTCGGTACCTCGAAGCGTACAGGGATATCCCCTCCCGTTGCGCCGCCGGTCTCCGTTTCCTCGTCTTTGCCACAGGAAGAGACAAGAAGGCACAGGAGTATGCCTGTAAGTAGCGTCATTTTTTTCATGTCGTTCATTACGTTTAAGTGATTATTGAGAAATGTTATAATTCCGTTTCTAGAGTCTATGCCGGGTGAAATCTTGTTGTGTCTTTTGCAGCTATCTCTTATGAAGCACAAAAGTAATTAATTGTTATTGAAAAAGCAAATGATACGATTTGTTTTGTTTAAAAGTATAAATATCTCGGCTAGCTCGAAACGATTGTCTTGTTCATCTTGTGATGCAAAAATGTTTAAGTGTATTGTGATATGAACGTATTTCGATAGTTCTTTGAAGTTGAAAGAAGTCAGGAAATGTTTTCTAGGCTACCCATTCATTAAAATTGTTAAGAAAACTGTTCTCTAAGCACTTCGAGTATTTGCAGATTTTTAGATAAGACAGGCTGCACTTCGGAAGTAAAAAGCCGAAAACGTTTGTTTTCGCTTTTGTACTTCCCTCGGTTTGCACTATCTTTGCGACATTTTAAAAATAGACAGTAAGAACAATGAAACTGAAAGACTTATTTTTATGCCTCTTGCTACTGGCGGCTTGTCCCCTCGTGTTGCAGGCACAGTGGACAAAGCAGCAACGCTATCCCAAACGTGAATTCCGCGCCGCCTGGATCCAGGCCGTGAACGGACAGTTCAAGGGCATGCCGACCGAGAAGATGAAGGCCACCCTCATCGGCCAGCTGAACTCCCTGCAAGGAGCGGGCATCAATGCCATTATCTTCCAGGTGCGTCCCGAAGCCGACGCGCTCTATGCCTCGAAGATCGAACCCTGGAGCCGTTACCTGACGGGCGTGCAGGGGCGGGCGCCGCAACCCTATTGGGACCCGATGGAGTTCATGATCGACGAGTGCCACAAGCGCGGCATGGAGTTCCACGCCTGGATCAATCCCTACCGCGTGAAGACGTCGCTGGCCAACCAGTTGGTGCCGCAGCACATCTATAACCGCCATCCCGAGTGGTTCCTCACCTACGGCAACCAGCTCTTCTTCGATCCCGCCCTGCCGCAGAGCCGCGACTACATCTGCCAGGTGGTGAGCGACATCGTGTCGCGCTACGACGTCGACGCCATCCACATGGACGATTACTTCTATCCCTATCCCACGAAAGGCGTGGAGTTTCCCGACTCGGCCAGCTTCGCCCGCTATGGCCGCGGCTTCGACAACATCGGCGATTGGCGGCGTAGCAACGTCAACCTGCTCATCCGCAAAATCCATGAAACGATACGGGGGCTGAAACCTTGGGTCAAGTTCGGTGTGTCGCCCTTCGGCATCTACCGCAACCAGTCGAGCGATCCGTTGGGCAGCCGGACGCGCGGCTTGCAGAACTACGACGACCTCTATGCCGACGTCTTGCTCTGGGCGCGCGAAGGCTGGATAGACTATAACATCCCGCAGATCTACTGGCAGATTGGCCATCCCGTGGCCGACTATGCCGAGCTCGTCGACTGGTGGGCCAAGCATAGCGAAGGGCGTCCGCTCTTCATCGGTCAGTCGGTGACGAACACCGTGCAGAACGCCGACCCCAAGAACCCCAACATGAACCAGCTTCCCGCGAAGATGGCTTTGCAGCGCAGTTATCAGACGATCGGCGGCAGTTGCCAGTGGTATGCCGGAGCAGTGGTCGAGAACGTCGGACGCTATCGTGAGGCGCTGGTGGCCGAGTATCACAAGTATCCCGCTCTGCCGCCCGTGTTCGACTTCATGGACGACAAGGCCCCCGGCAAGGTGCGCAAAATGAAACCCGTGTGGACAGAAGACGGCTACATCCTCTTCTGGACGGTACCGAAGTATAAGGACGAGATGGACCGCCCCGTGCGCTACGTAGTCTACCGCTTCGCCGACAAGGAAGACGTGGACATCGACGACCCGTCGCACATCGTGGCCATCACCCGCCAGCCGTGGTACAAGTTGCCCTACGAAGACGGCAAGACGAAGTACCGCTACGTGGTGACCGCCCTCGACCGCCTGCACAACGAGTCGAAGTCGGTGAAGAAGAAAATCAAATTGTAGAGATTGGGTGTGAATTATTTGGTATAGGGTATCGGGTTGGAAGTTTCCACCTGATACCTTATTTTTTTGTCCTCACCTTAATAAAGGATCAGCCCTGCTATTCCACAAGCTACAATCATGCCGATGGGGTTCAGTTTGTATTTTTTGGTCCCCACGAAGGCAACGAGGAAGATGAGGCAACTGATGATGAACGAACGGGTGTCTTCCGTAGGCGAGCCGAAGTTCTCGGTATTCATCAGCACCAGGGCGGCTGATGCGAGCAGGCCCACCACTGCGGGCCGAAGACCGGCGAATACGGCCTCTACCGCCGGATGCTTCTGGTACTTCAGGAAGAACTTGCTGATGGTGAGCATCAGGATGAACGAGGGAAGTACGACAGCAAATGTTGCGATGACGGATCCCCACACGCTGCCCGTAGCCGTAAAGCCTACGTAGGTGGCCGAGTTGATGCCGATGGGGCCGGGGGTCATTTGGCTGATGGCGACGATGTCGGTAAACTCTTGTGGCGTGAGCCATCCGTAGCGGGTCACCACTTCGCCTTGTATCATGGAGAGCATGGCATAGCCTCCTCCGAAGCCGAACAATCCTATCTTGAAGAATGTATAGAACAGATGTAGATAGAGCATGTTTTCAGATTTTTGTTTGTTTTATGAATGAATGTTTTCTTTCTCTTGCCTGGCTTTCCACTTTCCATAGAAGAATCCGCCTACGCCTGCAGCAATGATGATCCAGATGGGCGAGAAGCCTAGGAGCCAGATGAGCAGGGCCGACACAACGGGTATCCACAGGTTGTAGCGGTTGATGCGTGCCGACTTGCCCATGCTGAACGTGGGCGCGGCGATGAGGGCCACGACGGCCGGACGGATACCTTTGAAGATGCGTTCTACCACCGTGTTCTCCTTGAAGTTGTGGAAGAAGAGGGCGATGGCCAGGATAATGAGGAACGAGGGCAGGATGGTGCCCAGTGCCGTGACGATGCTTCCACGGATGCCGCGCAGGCGGTAGCCGATGAAGATGGAGATGTTGACTGCCAGGATGCCGGGCGACGACTGCGAGATGGCCAGCAGGTCGATGAAGTCGTCCTTGGCTATCCAGTTGCGTTTTGTTACAATCTCGTTTTCGATGAGAGGCACCATGGCATAGCCTCCCCCGATGGTAAAGGCTCCTATCTTGAAGAAGATGGAGAATGCTTCGAGGTAAATGTTCATTGTTGTCTTTCTATGTCCTTTTCGTTGGAAGGCTCGTCCCCGCCCTTGGCATATTGGCTGGGGCTCACCTTATAATACTTCTTGAAGACCTCGCGGAAATACTTCACGTCGTTGAAACCGGTCATTTCGGATATTTCCGTGATGTTGTATTGCTTTTCCCGGAGCAGCTTGGCGGCACGCTTCAGGCGGATGATGCGGATGTAGTCGGCTGGCGCCTGGTCGGTCAGTGCTTTCAGCTTGTTGTAGAAGCTGGTGCGGCTCATGTTCATCAGGGCACAGAGACTGTCCACGTTGAATTCGCTCTTCTCGATGTTGTCTTCCACGTAGCGGGTCACAGTGGTAATAAACTTCCAGTCGAGGTCGTCCGTGCAATTGTTGCAGGGCGTTTCGGGCTTTTCGTCGTTTATGGCGAGGCTTGCATACTTGCTCCGCAACAGGCGCCGGTTTTGTAGCAGGTTGGCGATGGTGGCGCGCAGGATACCTACGTTGAAGGGTTTCACAAGATAGTCGTCGGCCCCTGTCTGCAAACCCTCGATGATGCTCCGTTCGGTGTTGAGGGCTGTGAGCAGGATAATGGGGATGTGCGACGTGTTGATGTCTTTCTTCAGTGTGCGGCACAATTCGTCTCCACGCATTTCGGGCATCATGATGTCCGAGATGATGAGGTCGGGCGTATAGTCCTTCACCACTTCGAGGGCTTGCCTGCCGTTGTTGCAGGTCTGCACGGTATATTCGTCGGACAAGGTCTGGCGGAGGTATTCTCTCAGTTCGTCGTTATCTTCCACGACCAGTATTTTTTCGTGGTTCGAGGTCGCTTGCGGTTGTTCCGCCGTATTTTCGCGGTTGGGGGATACCGTGGCTATCGGGCTTTCCTCCACTCGCTCTTCTGGCTGGACAGGCGGAAGTTCCGTTTCGCGATTGGGCAGGGTGTCCACAAAGGTAGCCTTGCGATAGGCTTTCCTGTTTTTGGGGAAACTGACGCGAACCGTGGAGCCTTGTCCTTCGGTACTGTTGAAGCTCAGTTTTCCCTTGTGCAATCTGACAAGTTTCCATACCAGGAGCAGGCCGATGCCGCTTCCGGTTGTTTTGGCGTTGATGGCATTGCTTCCGCGGAAGTGCATGCGGAAGAGTTTCCGTTGTTCGGCGGCAGGCACTCCGATGCCCGTGTCCTTCACTTCGATTGTCCATTGTTCGGCCGTCTCCGTAGCTTCGAGCACGATGCTGCCTTCTTCGGCGGTATATTTCAAGGCGTTGGACAGAAGGTTCTTCAGGATGGAGTCCATCTTGTCCTTGTCTATCCACACATTGAGGTAGTCGAAGTTCTTTTCGTAGGTCAGGGCGATACGTTTCACCTTGGCATATTCGCGGAAGATGTTGAGAGTCTCTTCCAGATAAGCTCCCAGCTCATATTCAGCCACACGGAGCTTTCCTCCATACGTGTCTGCTCGCTCAAAGTTGATGAGGTTGGTGGTTAGGCGCAGGAGTACGTGTACGTTGCGCAGGGCGGTGTGGATGTTGTTCCGTCCGCTTTCGCTCAGTTGTTCGTGGTTGGCCAGGTCTTCCAGTGGCGCCTTGATGAGGGTGAGCGGCGTACGGATGTCGTGGGCGGTGTTGATGAAAAAGCGTATCTTCTCGTTCGATTCCCGCTTCTGCTTGCGTAGGAGGTAGATGCGCAAGGCCGTAATCATGGCTCCCAGGGTGAAAAGAATATAAGCTAGCCATGCCCACCAGCTGAACCAAAGTGGCTTGTCGATGATGATTGGTAGGTTCCGCTCCTCGAGCACCGTGTTGTGGTTCTCATTGGAGATGGCTCGCACGCGTAAGGTATATTCGCCGGGGCTCAGGTTGGTGAAGCTGATGATGTTGTCGCGGCTGGGCTGGCTCCATTTGTCGTAGAAGCCTTCCAGCTTCCAGGAGTAGAGCACCAGCGAAGGGTAGTCGTAGTTGATGGACGACACCTGCAGGGAGAAAATGTTCTGGTCGTATTTCAGACGGAGTAGGTCGATGTCGTCGATGTTGGTGGTCAGCGGCGAGTGCTTGTCGCCAGGGTAAACTGTTTCGTAGAGTACTTTGAAATCACTAAACACCATTTTGGTGGTATAATGGTCGGGCAATACCATGTTCTTGTCGAACTCGATGGCACCATCGGTACTTCCGAAGACTAGTTGGCCGTTACGTCTGAGAGTACCTGCTGAAGCGTTGAAATGTTCGGCTTTTAGCCCTTGTTCTTTTGTCCAGTTGTGGAAGATTTTACTATGTGGATTGAAGGTAGTCAAGGTGCTTTCGGTACTTAGGAAGAAGCCTCCCTCACCATCAGGCAGAATACAATAGATGTTGTTGGAGATGAGCGAGCTGTTGTCTTTGTCGAAGTGGTAAAACTGTTTCTCCTCTAGGTCGTATATGAGCAAGCCCGTGTTGTTGGTGCCGATGTATAGCTTCTGGTCGTCCGACTGGTAGAGGGAGTAGATGTAGTGTGACTCGACGGGCAGCTCCACATATTCGGCCTTGCCGCTCTGTTTCTCGAGGCGGTAGAGCCCGTTGACAGTGCCTACCCACAGGTGTGTGGAATCGTTTTCTGTCAGGGCGGTGATGTCCGACAGGCCTCCGATGAGGCGTACCTGCCTGCGTGCGTAGTCTATTTCCTTGAGGTTGTAGTAGCCGCCGGCCCATATCTTGCCGTCGCTTGTCTTCAGGATGGCACGGATGTACTTGTCGGCACGGATGCCGGCATTACCCATCGAGGCGGGGGTGAAAAATTGCACCGAACGGTTGCGCTTGTCTATCTGGTAGACGCCGGACGAGTATCCTCCTGCCCAGATGATGCCAGGTGCCACTTCGCACAGGGAAATGTAGGAGTGGCTCTTGTTTTTTCCGCCGGTTTCGAAAGTGCTCAGGAAGGAGGTCCATTGCTCCTGGCGGTCGTTGTAGAGGCTGATGCCGTTGTCCGTGGCAAACCACAAATCGCCGTCGCGGTCTTCGATGACGGCATTCACACGGTTGTTCACGAGCGACTGGCGGTTGCCGATGGAGTGCTTGATCCAGTGGAAGTCGGCATAGCGGTTGTCGCGCACGGTGATGCCGATGGGGAAGTTGGCCATCCAGATGCGTTGTTCGTCGTCGATGTAGAGGTCGGTGATGCTGTTGCCGTTCATCGCGTTGTAGCGGTTGTAGTCGGCCGTGATGTAGGGTTCGCACTCGTAGGTATCGGTGTTCAGCCGATAGACGCCGGCTCCGTCGGTGGCAATGAGTACCATGTTCTTTCCGAATTCCTGTATGCAGTTGATGGTGATGTCTGTCAATTCGGTTTGTAGTTGCAGAAGTTGGTGCCTGTTCAGGTCGTAGACGAAGATACCCTTCAGGAAGGTGCCGATGAACACTTTTCGGGTACTCTTGTCGAGGTAGAGCTCGTTGACCTGCAGGTTCAGGGAGTCGAGCTTGTCGCAAGGGTTCAGTTGCAGGATGCTGTCCTTCAGTTCGGCATAGTGTATGCCCTGGTCGGTGCCGATGAAGTAGTGTGCGGTATCGGTTTGCAGGATGCAGGTGATGTTTTCGTCCAGCTGGTTGCGGATGTGCCGGGTGTGGTTGTTGCGGCTATCATACAGGTATATCTGCTTGCGGGTACAGAGCCATATCTGGCCTTTCTCGTCCACGTAGCCATAGCTCACGGGCGTATTGTGTTCCTTTTCCGTCTGTTCGGGAAGCTTGTACACCAGCTGGAAACGGTCGTGCTGGCTTTCGTAGCGGAAGACGCGGCCCTTCTTGCCTATTTCCCACAACACCCCGTCGGTGTCCAGGTAGAGCCAGTTCAGGTTGATGGCCGAGTTGAGTTCCTGTTCGCCGTCCATCAGCTTGTAGTGTTTGAACTCCTTTCCGTTGTAGCGGTCGATGCCTTCGGGGGTCAGGAACCACATGTAGCCTTTCCGGTCTTTTTCGATGGCATACACCTGCCGGTTGCTCAATCCGTCTTCCATACCTATATATTTATAGGTCTGTGGGCAGACGATGAGTGGTAGCAGGATGGCGATAAAGGTAGTCAGGATGTTTTTTCTCATAGCCGACACGATATTGTTTCCTTGGAAACAGAATGCTTTGAATAAGGGAAAAGACACGGATGAAACAGACATCCGGCCGTTTGGCCGTCGGGGTCTGTTTCATCCATGTCTGTATGGAGAGGGTAGAGGATATTTATCGAGTCTTCTCTTCCACCCACTTGCGGGCGTTGACGAAGGCTTCTATCCACGGCGTCACTTCGTCGTGATGCAGGCGGTCGGCCGGATAGTAAGCGTTCTGCCAGGGGAAGATGGCGCGCTCCAGGTGGGGCATGATGGCCAGGTGGCGTCCGTCGGGGCTGGCGATACCTGCCACGGAGTAGTCGGAACCGTTGGGGTTGCCGGGATACTCGTCGTAGGTGTACTTGGCCACGATGTTGTAGTGGTCTTCGTCGTAGGGCAGGGAGAACTTGCCTTCGCCGTGAGCCACCCAAATGCCCAGCTTGCTACCGCTCAACGAACCGAACATCACGCTACGGTTCGTCGGGATAGTCAGACCCAGGAAGCGGCTCTCGAACTTGTGAGAATCGTTGTGGAGCATGCGTCCGCGCTTCTCGTCGGTGGGGTTGATGAGGTTGAGTTCCATCATCAGCTGGCAACCGTTGCACACGCCCAATGAAAGAGTATCTTCGCGGGCATAGAACTTGTCGAGCGCCTCTTTCGCCTTGGGGTTGAAGAGGAAGGCGCCTGCCCAGCCCTTGGCTGAGCCCAGTACGTCGGAGTTGGAGAAACCACCGCAGAAGACAATCATGTTGACGTCTTCCAGCGTTTCGCGTCCGCTTACGAGATCGGTCATCGTCACGTCCTTCACGTCGAAGCCGGCCAGGTAGAGCGAGTAGGCCATTTCGCGTTCGCCGTTTGTACCCTTCTCGCGGATGATGGCGGCGCGGATGCCGCTCGGCGTACGGCGGTCGGGGCTGATGCCGTATTGCGAGAGCTTGCCTGTGAAGCCCGGCATGAAGGCCAGGTCCATGGGTTGCATCTTGTAGTTCTCGAAGCGCTTCTTGGCGCAACCGTTCATCGACTGGCGACGGTCGAGCAGGTAGGAAGTGGAGTACCACACGTCGCGCATGTAGTCGATGCCGAACTGGTAGGTGGCACCGTCCTTCTCCACGAGGATGTGGCGTTCGTCGGTCGGTTTGCCGATCTTCACGAAGCCCACGCCGGCGTCTTCGAGTATCTTCTTCACTTCGTCCTTGTGCTTGTCGGCCACCTGGATGACGATACCCGGGTTTTCGGCAAAGAGTATCTTGACGAGGTCGTTTTCCTTAATCTTGTCGAGGCTGATTTCCATACCGCCCTCCATGTTCGAGAAGCACATCTCGAGCAGGGTGGTGATGAGACCGCCGGCCGAGATGTCGTGTCCGGCCAGGATGAGGCCCTTGTTCACCAGCTCCTGAACGGCCAGGAAGGCGTCGCGGAAGTATTCGGGGTTCTGCACGGTAGGTACGTCGTCGCCCACCTTGCCCAGCGACTGGGCGAAGGCCGAACCGCCCAGCTTCAGGTTGTCGAAGCTGAAGTCGATGTGGTAGAGCGTCGTCTTATGGTCGTTCACCAGCACGGGCGAAACCACTTTCTTCACGTCGCTCACCTCGCCGCCGGCCGAAACGATGACCGTACCCGGAGCGATGACCTTGCTACCGTCGGGGTATTTCTGCGTCATGGAGAGGGAGTCCTTACCCGTAGGCACGTTGATTTGTAGGGCGCAGCAGAAGTCGCTCAATGCCTTGACGGCCGTGTAGAGGCGTGCATCCTCACCCTCCTGCGAGCGGCAGGGCCACATCCAGTTGGCCGAGAGCGATACGCTATCGAGCCCTTCGGCCAGCGGTGCCCATACGAGGTTGGTCAGCGCCTCGCTTACGGAGAGCACGGAACCTGCGGCCGGATTGGCCAGTGCGGCTTGCGGAGCATGACCCAGCGAAGTGGCGATACCTGCCTTGCCGCGGTAGTCGAGGGCCACGACACCACAATCGCTCAACGGCAACTGGAGCTCGCCCACGCATTGCTGGCGGGCAATCTTGCCCGTCACGGAGCGGTCCACCTTGTTGGTCAGCCAGTCCTTGCAGGCCACGGCTTCCAGCTGGAGCACGTTGGCCAGGTATTCATGAAGCTTGGACAGTTCGTAGGTTGGCATTTCGTAGTGACGCTCTACGGTCTTGTCCACCATATATGTCTTGGGTGAGGAACCGAACATCTGGTCGACGGCCAGGTCGAAGGGGCGTACGCCGTCGGCCTGCTCGAAGCAGAAGCGGTGGTCGCCGGTCGTTTCACCCACAACGTACATCGGGGCGCGTTCGCGTTCGGCAATCTTGCGCACGTGTTCGATGGCTTCCTCCTTGATGAGCAATCCCATGCGCTCCTGGCTCTCGTTGGCGATGATTTCCTTGGCCGAGAGGGTCTTGTCGCCGATGGGCAGCTTGCTCATGTCGATGTGTCCGCCACACTCTTCCACCAGCTCGCTGAGGCAGTTCACGTGTCCGGCCGAGCCGTGGTCGTGGATGGAAACGACGGGGTTCACCTCTTCCTCGCAGAGGGCGCGCACCACGTTGTAGGCACGCTTCTGCATCTCGGCGTTGGCGCGCTGGACGGCGTTCAGCTCGATGCCGCTACTGTATCTTCCCGTATCGACAGAAGATACAGATCCGCCTCCCAAACCGATGCGATAGTTGTCGCCACCCATTACGACGACCTTGTTGCCTGCTTCGGGTTTGCCCTTGAGGCAATCGCGCTGGGTGCCGTAGCCCACGCCTCCGGCCAGCATGATGACCTTGTCGTAGCCGTAAACATCTTCTTTCTCTTTATGTTCGAAAGTCAGTACCGAACCGCAGATGAGCGGCTGGCCGAACTTGTTGCCGAAGTCGCTGGCGCCGTTCGACGCCTTGATGAGGATTTGTTCGGGCGTCTGGTACAGCCATTTACGCACGGGCAGGATTTCTTCCCACTCGCGTCCTTCCTCCGTGCGGGGGTAGGAGGTCATGTAGACGGCCGTACCTGCGATGGGCCAGGAACCCTTTCCACCACCCATACGGTCGCGGATTTCACCGCCCGTACCCGTCGATGCGCCGTTGAAAGGCTCCACGGTGGTGGGGAAGTTGTGCGTCTCGGCCTTCAGGGAGATGACGCTCTTGATGTCCTTCACCTCGAAGTAGTCGGGCTTGGAGTGGTCGGCGGGAGCGAACTGCTCGATGACGGGACCTTCGGCAAAGGCTACGTTGTCCTTGTAGGCCGATATGATTTTGTTGGGGTTTTCCTGTGTGGTCTTCTTGATCATCTGGAAGAGCGAGGATTCCTGCTCCACACCGTCGATGATGAACGTACCGCCGAAGATTTTGTGGCGGCAATGCTCGGAGTTGATTTGGGCAAAGCCGAACACTTCGGAGTCGGTCAGCGGGCGTCCGAGGTCCTTCTCTACCTTCTTCAGGTAGTCCATTTCCTCCTTCGAGAGGGCCAGACCTTCCTGCTCGTTGTAGGCTTCGAGGTCTTCGATGTGGACGATGGGTTCGGGCTTGCGGTTGGTGGTGAACACCTGCTGGTCGAGTCCCTTGTACATGCGTTGGAGCATGGGGTCGTATTCGGCGTTTTCATCGGCCACGGGGAAGTATTCCTCGATGCGCGTGATGCCCGTCAGGCCCATGTTTTGGGTAATTTCCACGGCGTTCGTGCTCCAGGGGGTAATCATTTCGCGGCGGGGGCCTACGAAACAGCCTTTCAGGTTTTCTTCACTTTCAGGGGTGGCTTCTCCAAAAAGCCAGCAGAGCTTGTCGCTGTCTGCCTTCGAGATGGCGTGTTCGCTTGCTACGGCAATCACGCTTTTCTGAGGAGTTCTGTAGAAAGAAATCATATTTTTATAGCGCTATAAATGATGATAATAATCGTTGTCGTCGCAGGTCTGGAGGTGAATGCTTTTCCTCCGGCCTTTCGTGTTGCAAAGATAGTGTAAACGGAGGGAAATACAAAGACGAAAACATAGTTTTTGACTTTATTGTTTTCGAGGAATTATTTACTTTTATCTAGTGAGGATTGAATAGGTGTTCGTGGTGGTTCGATTGGTTTGAAAATCGAGTTATTTAGTTGTTTGAATTTATATGTAGGTGTTGTAAAACAAAAGCCTATAAATCTTTTGATTTATAGGCTTTTACTATTGATTATTTAGCGGTGCGGACGGGACTCGAACCCGCGACCCCATGCGTGACAGGCATGTATTCTAACCAGCTGAACTACCGCACCATTTCATTGTTTTGTTGCTATCTCTCTCGATTGCGGTTGCAAAGGTAGGCATTTTTTTTATACCTGCAATAGTAATCGTGGATTTTTTTTAGAGACTTTTGGGGACTTGTTCTTTTAGTAGTTCATATTGAATAGGTTGCGATTTGGTATGTTTTTATATTTAACATTTGTTTAGTATGTGGTATAGATTGACGCATGGATGAGTTGAATGGGGATACAAATTGTGGAAAACGAAACTATTTGTATTGGGATTGAAACTTTGTGCTTGGAAAATTCGTATTTTTGCAATAAATCGTTATTTTTGCAAACCTAATACGAGAATATTGTAATTCTGATATGTTAATGAAATGTTTAGGGGTATGAAAACGGCCAAACTGTTGCTTCACTGTCCTGACAAACCCGGTATTTTGGCGGAGGTGACGGATTTTATAACGGTGAATAAGGGGAATATTATCTATTTGGATCAACATGTGGATCATGTGGAGAATATTTTTTTTATGAGAATAGAATGGGAGTTGCAGGACTTTCTGATTCCTCAAGAAAAGATAGAGGACTATTTTGCCACGTTGTATGCGCAAAAATATGCAATGAGTTTCCGGCTGTATTTTTCAGATACCAAACCACGCATGGCGATATTTGTCTCGAAGATGTCTCATTGTTTGTTTGATATGTTGGCTCGTTACACGGCGGGTGAGTGGAATGTGGATATTCCGCTCATAGTTAGTAATCACCCAGATTTGCAGCATGTGGCCGAACGTTTTGGCATTCCGTTTTATTTGTTTCCTATCACAAAAGAAAATAAGGCAGAACAAGAGCGGTTAGAGATGGATTTGTTGGCCAAGTATAATATTACATTTATTGTATTGGCTCGTTACATGCAGGTGATTTCAGAGCAGATGATAAATGCTTATCCTAATCGCATTATTAATATACATCATTCCTTTTTGCCTGCGTTTGTGGGTGCCAAACCTTATCATGCAGCTTTTGAACGTGGCGTGAAGATTATTGGTGCCACCAGTCATTATGTGACTACGGAACTGGATGCAGGGCCTATTATCGAACAGGATATTGTACGCATTACACATAAAGATACGGTGCAGGATCTGATAAACAAGGGAAAAGATCTGGAGAAAATTGTTCTTTCGCGTGCGGTACAGAAGCATATAGAACGGAAAGTGTTGGTATATAAGAATAAGACGGTGATATTTAATTAAAAAAGAAATCTGATGAAAGTTGCAATCGTAAAATATAATGCGGGGAATATTCGTTCAGTAGATTGTGCTTTACGACGTTTGGGTGTCGAGGCTATGATTACGGCTGATGAGGCAATGCTTCGTTCGGCCGATAAAGTCATATTTCCGGGGGTAGGAGAGGCTGCTACGACGATGGACTTTTTGCATACTACGGGTTTGGATACTGTTATTAAAAGTATGGAGAAACCTTTGTTGGGCATTTGCTTAGGTATGCAATTGATGTGTCGTCATTCGGACGAAGGTAATGTGGATTGCTTGAATATTTTTGATGTAGACGTGAAACGCTTTCAGTCAGAAAGGCATGAAGATAAAGTGCCACATATGGGATGGAATACAATAGAGCAAACCTGCAGCTCTTTGTTTCGTGGATTTACGAAGGAAGAATTTGTGTATTTTGTGCATAGCTTTTATGTGCCTGTTAATGAATATACTGCGGCGGTGACCGATTATATATTACCGTTTAGCGCAGCTTTGCATAAAGAAAATTTCTATGCAACACAGTTTCATCCAGAAAAAAGTGGTGATGTTGGTGAATGTATTTTGAAAAATTTCTTGGAGTTATGATAGAATTAATACCTGCTATTGATATTATCGGAGGTAAATGCGTGCGCTTGTCACAAGGTGATTATGAGAGCAAGAAGGTGTATAATGAAAATCCGCTTGAAGTAGCCAAAATGCTGGAAGCGGGTGGTATTAGGCGCTTACATTTGGTCGATTTAGATGGAGCGGCTTCGCATCATGTCGTGAACCATGTCATTTTGGAAAAAATAGCGACAGCTACTTCACTTGTCGTTGATTTTGGTGGTGGTGTGAAGACTGATGAGGATTTGCGAATTGCTTTTGAGTGTGGAGCTCAGATGGTGACGGGCGGAAGTGTTGCTGTGAAAGATCCAGAACTGTTCTGTCATTGGATAGAAATGTATGGGGCGGAACGAATTATTCTGGGGGCTGATGTAAAAGAACGCCGTATTGCCGTGGGAGGATGGAAAGAGGAAAGTGATATGGATTTGTTCTCTTTCTTGAACAACTATCGGCAGAGAGGTATTTCTAAAGTGATTTGTACAGACATCAGTTGCGATGGTATGTTGCAGGGCCCTGCTTTGGGCTTGTATAAAGAAATGTTGGAACGTGATTCGAATTTGTATTTGATTGCAAGTGGCGGAGTCAGTTGTGTTGATGACATTTATCGATTGGAAGAAAATGGTGTACCTGCCGTTATATTTGGAAAGGCGTTGTATGAAGGTCGTATAACGTTGGATGATCTGCAATCTTTGCTTTGAATAATTAATTAATTGATAGTGAGTTGAAGTTGTGTTAGCTAAAAGAATTATTCCCTGTCTTGATATAAAGGACGGGCAGACTGTAAAAGGAACTAATTTTGTAAACCTGCGTCATGCTGGCGATCCGGTAGAATTGGCACGTATGTATAGTGAACAAGGTGCTGACGAACTGGTATTTTTGGATATAACAGCCAGTTTTGAAGGGCGGAAAACATTTGTAGAGCTGGTTCGTCGCATAGCTGAGAACATCAGTATCCCGTTTACGGTTGGGGGAGGAATTCACGAATTGAATGACGTGGCTCGACTGCTGGATGCTGGAGCGGATAAGGTATCTGTCAATTCGGCGGCTATCCGAAACCCAAAACTGATTGATGAGATAGCTGGTCATTTCGGTTCTCAGGTGTGTGTGTTGGCGGTAGATGCCAAGCAGGCTGCGGGTGAATGGCGGTGTTATCTGAATGGTGGTCGAGTGGTGACAGAAAGAGAATTGATGTCATGGACGAAAGAAGCTCAAGAGCGAGGTGCAGGCGAGATATTGTTTACGAGTATGGATCATGATGGTGTAAAGACAGGATATGCTAATGAGGCGTTAGCTGTTCTTTCTGAAAACCTTTCTATTCCTGTCATTGCTTCAGGGGGGGCAGGAGCGAAAGAACACTTCCGTGATGCCTTTTTGCAGGGAAAAGCAGATGCAGCACTGGCTGCCAGTGTTTTTCACTTCGGAGAAATCAAAATTCCCGATTTAAAATTGTATCTTTGCAGCCAGGGTGTACCTGTAAGAATATAAAGAATAAAAATAAGTACAGAATTATTCGTATAGATTATGGATATGAGCATAGATTTCGATAAAATGGACGGACTTGTTCCGGCTATCATACAAGATGCAGATACGGCTAAAGTGTTGATGCTGGGTTTCATGAACCGTGAGGCGTATGACAAAACGATGGAAACGGGTAAAGTTACTTTTTATAGTCGTACGCGTAAACGTTTGTGGACGAAAGGAGAAGAAAGTAGAAATTTTCTGCATGTCGTATCTGTCAAAGCAGATTGCGACCGAGATACATTGCTTATTCAAGTACATCCGGTTGGCCCAGTATGTCATACAGGGACAGATACTTGTTGGGGCGAAAAGAATGAGCAACCGGTAATGTTCCTGAAAGAGTTGCAGGATTTCATTAATGTACGTCATACGGAAATGCCAGAAGGCTCTTATACAACCAGCCTGTTCCGTTCTGGAGTAAATAAAATGGCACAGAAAGTAGGTGAAGAGGCTGTGGAGACCGTGATTGAGGCATGTAATGGAACAGATGACCGTCTGATTTATGAAAGTGCCGATTTGTTGTATCATCTCATCGTTTTACTGACTTCAAAAGGCTATAGTATCGAAGATATTGCCCGTGAACTGAAAGAACGTCATGGTGTAGGTTGGAAGAAACATTGAGAAGATGACTGAAACGTTGATAAAGTATAAGGATGTTGAGATACATCAGCAGGAGCTGTGTGTGTTGGAAAATGTCAATTTAGAGCTGTGCTCGGGAGAGTTTGCCTATTTGATAGGTAAGGTAGGCTCTGGTAAGACGACGTTGCTGAAAACGTTTTATGGCGAGTTGGAAATTGCCGCCGGACATGCAGAGGTGCTGGAGTATGATATGAAAAGAATCAAACGTAAGCATATTCCGCAGCTTCGTCGAAAACTGGGCATTGTTTTTCAAGATTTCCAATTGTTGACAGATCGTTCGGTATATGACAATCTGGACTTTGTACTTTGTGCTACAGGTTGGAAACATCGTGGAGAACGAAAAGACCGTATAGAAGAGATGTTGCAGTTGGTAGGCATGAACAACAAAGGGTACAAGCTGCCTAATGAATTGTCAGGAGGAGAACAGCAGCGTATTGTTATTGCTCGTGCTATGCTGAATTCTCCCCGTATTATTTTGGCAGATGAACCTACTGGCAATTTGGATGTTGAAACAGGACGAGCTATTGTCTCCTTATTACATCAGATTAGCGAGAAGGGGGCATTGGTGGTGATGACTACGCATAATTTGCAGTTGCTCAATGAATTTCCAGGGAAGGTGTATCGTTGTGAAGGACATCGTCTATGGAAAGTGACAGAAGAATAAATGAAAAAATAATATAATAGGTTTAACAACTTAACAAGAAGGAAAAATGAAAGTATTAAAGTTTGGAGGTACTTCGGTAGGTTCAGCTCAGCGGATGAAGGAAGTGGCCAAATTGATTACCGATGGTGAACGTAAGATTGTTGTATTGTCAGCCATGTCAGGTACGACAAATACATTGGTCGAGATTTCGGATTATCTGTACAAGAAGAATCCGGAAGGCGCCAACGAAATTATCAACCAACTGGAAAGCAAATATCGTCGTCATATCGATGAACTCTATTCGACGGATGAATATAAACAGAAATGTCTGGAGCTGGTAAGATCTCATTTTGACTATATCCGTTCTTATACGAAGGACTTGTTTACTTTGTTTGAAGAAAAAGTTGTTCTAGCCCAGGGAGAGTTGATTTCGACGGGAATGATGAACTATTATTTGCAGGAATGTGGTGTGAAATCGGTATTGTTGCCTGCCTTGGAATATATGCGTACAGATAAGAATGCCGAGCCCGATCCTGTTTATATTCGTGAGAAACTGCAAGCTCAACTTGAATTGCATCCAGATGCAGACATTTATATTACACAGGGTTTCATTTGTCGTAATGCCTATGGAGAGATAGATAATCTGCAGCGTGGTGGAAGTGATTATACAGCTTCGTTGGTAGGTGCTGCTATTAATGCTGATGAAATTCAGATATGGACGGACATTGACGGCATGCATAATAATGATCCTCGCGTAGTAGACAAGACTTCTCCTGTTCGTCAGTTGCAGTTTGAGGAAGCAGCAGAATTGGCTTATTTTGGTGCCAAGATTTTGCATCCGACTTGTATCCAGCCGGCTAAATATGCCAATATACCTGTACGCCTGTTGAATACGATGGATCCTTCGGCTCCTGGTACACTGATATCGAACGATACCGAGAAAGGAAAAATCAAGGCCGTAGCTGCCAAAGACAATATTACAGCTATCAAAATCAAATCAAGCCGTATGTTGTTGGCTTATGGTTTCTTGCGCAAAGTGTTCGAGATATTCGAGAGTTATCAGACTTCTATCGATATGATCTGTACATCTGAAGTTGGTGTTTCAGTATCTATTGATAATGTAAAACACTTAAACGAGATTTTAGACGATTTGAAGAAATATGGAACGGTTACAGTAGACCGTAACATGTGTATTATTTGTGTGGTTGGTGATTTGGAATGGGAAAACGTAGGCTTTGAGGCTAAAGCGCTTGATGCAATGCGTGACATTCCAGTGCGTATGATATCTTTCGGCGGAAGTAATTATAATATCTCTTTCCTGATACGTGAAGAAGATAAGAAACGTGCATTGCAGTCTTTGAGTGCAGCTTTATTTAGCGAAAACTAAAAAAGTTGTAGCAGGATTTATGAAAGGACATTTTCCGATAGATAAATTCAGTTCATTGCGCACACCTTTTTATTATTATGATACAGAGGTGTTGCGCAATACACTGAATTGTATTCGTGCCGAAGTTGCGCGTTATGAGAATTTTGTAGTGCATTATGCAGTGAAGGCAAATGCCAATCCGAAGGTGTTGACTATCATTCGAGAAAATGGATTGGGTGCTGACTGTGTAAGTGGAGGTGAAATTCAGGCTGCTATCAAAGCGGGTTTTCCTGCAAATAAAATTGTGTTCGCAGGTGTAGGAAAGGCTGATTGGGAAATTAATTTGGGATTGGATTACAATATCTTTTGTTTCAATGTTGAATCTGTGCCAGAATTGGAAGTAATTAATGAACTGGCGGCGGAAAGGGGAAAAATAGCTAATGTCGCTTTCCGTATAAATCCCGATGTCGGCGCTCATACTCATGCTAACATTACGACCGGTCTTGCTGAAAACAAGTTTGGTATTAGTATGCAGGATATGGAACGTGTAATAGAACTAGCGGCGGAAATGCAACATGTCAACTTTGTTGGGTTGCATTTTCATATTGGTTCCCAGATATTAGATATGGGCGATTTTGTGGCTTTGTGCAATCGCATCAATGAGTTGCAGGAAAAGCTGGATGCTCGCGGTATTCGTATTGAACATATCAATGTCGGTGGTGGACTCGGTATTGATTATCACCATCCTAATCGTCAGTCTATACCTGATTTTTCTGCTTATTTCAAGACTTATGCTACCCATTTGAAACTTCGAGCTTACCAGAAATTGCATTTTGAGCTGGGACGTGCCGTGGTAGGACAATGTGGTTCACTCATTGCCCGTGTGTTATATGTTAAACAGGGAACTAATAAACAGTTTGCTATTTTGGATGCAGGTATGACAGATTTAATACGTCCGGCTTTATATCAGGCCTATCATAAGATAGAAAATATATCTTCGGAAGCTTCTGTAGAAACATATGATGTAGTTGGTCCAGTTTGTGAGTCATCTGATGTGTTTGGTAAGTCTGTAGATCTTAATGGGGTGAAACGCGGTGATTTTTTAGCTTTGCGTTCAGCTGGGGCTTATGGAGAAATTATGGCATCACAATATAATTGTCGTACCCTGCCTCAAGGATACCTTTCGGATGAGTTTATGTAAATAGTGAGTAAGTCTTTTAATTGTTGGATTAAGATTAAAAAATGTTATTAGTCGAACAATATGGCGATTATCTCGTTACATTTGTAATGTTTACAATTTTAAAAAACGAACGAATATGATTTCAGAAAAACTACAAAACGCAATTAACGAACAGATTACTGCAGAAATGTGGTCAGCCAATCTGTATTTGGCAATGTCTTTCTTTATGGAGAAAGAAGGTTATAATGGTATGGCCAATTGGTTGAAGAAACAGTCTTTTGAGGAGCATGAACATGCTTTTGAGATGGCTTCTTATATTATCAAACGTGGAGGTACGGCAAAGGTAGATAAGATTGATGTTGTACCTAATGATTTTGGTACCCCGCTTGATGTATTTGAACAGGTTTATAAGCATGAATGCCGAGTTTCAAAGATGATTGACGAATTGGTGGATGTTGCTGCTTCCGAAAGAGATAAGGCAACCCAGGATTTCTTGTGGGGATTTGTACGTGAACAAGTAGAAGAAGAAGCTACAGCCTCAAGTATTGTGGAAATGATTAAAAGAGCAGGAAACTCTAATTTGTATTTTGTAGACTCTAAGTTGGGAGAACGTCAATAAAAGTTTGTGAGGCTATTGAAATAAGATCAGCCCGAAGATGACGGAAGTCAGACTTCGGGCTGATTGTTTTTAAGGAATGTTTATTTTAAAACTCCCAGTTCTTTGCCCACTTTGATGAAAGCTGCGATACACTTATCCAAGTGTGATTTTTCATGTCCGGCAGAAATTTGTACGCGGATACGAGCCTGACCTTTCGGAACAACTGGATAATAGAAACCTGTGACGTAGATACCTTCTTCTTGCATGCGAGCAGCGTATACTTGAGACAGCTTGGCGTCATAGAGCATAACTGCACAGATAGCGCTTTGTGTCGGCTTGATGTCGAATCCGGCAGCTGTCATCTTGTCGCGGAAGTAGTTTACGTTCTCCATCAGTTTGTCATGCAATGCATTGCTTTCTTTCAACATTTTGAAGACTTCAATGCTAGCACCGATAACTGCAGGAGCAACAGAGTTTGAGAAGAGGTAGGGGCGACTGCGCTGGCGTAATAAGTCGATGATTTCTTTGCGGCCAGTTGTAAATCCGCCCATAGCTCCACCAAAAGCTTTACCCAGGGTACCGGTATAGATATCCACACGTCCGTAAGTATTATACAATTCGCTGACACCATGTCCTGTAGGACCTACTACACCTGCGGAATGTGATTCGTCTACCATAACTAGGGCATCGTATTTTTCTGCCAGATCGCAGATCTTGTCCATTGGGGCTACATTTCCGTCCATTGAGAATACACCGTCTGTTACGATAATACGGAAACGCTGTGCTTGAGCTTCTTGCAAGCAACGTTCCAGATCAGCCATATCAGCGTTGGCGTAACGATAACGTTTTGCTTTGCAGAGGCGTACACCGTCAATGATAGAAGCATGATTCAGTGAGTCGGAAATGATGGCATCTTCTTCGGTGAACAGGGGTTCGAATACACCACCATTAGCGTCGAAACAAGCTGCATATAAAATAGTGTCTTCTGTATGGAAGTAATCGGAGATTGCTGCTTCAAGTTCCTTGTGAATGTCTTGGGTACCACAAATGAAGCGGACGGATGACATGCCATAACCACGGCGGTCCATCATTTTTTGAGCAGCTTCAATTAAACGGGGGTGGTTGGACAATCCCAAGTAGTTGTTGGCACAGAAGTTCAATACTTCCTGGCCTTTTACTGTGATAGCGGCTTGCTGCGCGCTTTCAATCAGACGTTCTTCCTTATAGAGACCGGCTTCTTTTATCTCAGCAAGTGTCTGGCTGAGAAACTCTTTCATTTTACCATACATAACGTTTTTGTTTTAGGATTTTTACAATTAGTTACACACTATGCAAAGGACATCATTTTTCTCGAAATAAACAATAACAGAATGATAGAATTTTGAAAAAAAAGTGTGTATCTTTGCGTACTCTTTAAAAAAAGGAATTCTCTAACTTTAATTTGTTCGAAATGAAAAATATTTTAGTAATTGGAGCTACCGGTCAGATCGGATCGGAACTTACGATGGAATTGCGTAAGCGTTATGGCAATGAACATGTTGTTGCGGGGTATATTACCGGAGCAGAACCCAAGGGTGAACTGAAGGAATCAGGTCCTTCTGTATTGGCAGATGTGACAGACTTCAATGCTATTGAAACAGCTGTCAAAGAGTATAGTATTGATACGATTTATAATCTGGCAGCATTGCTTTCTGTCGTTGCCGAAAGTAAACCTCGTTTGGCATGGAAAATTGGTATTGACGGTTTATGGAATGTGCTTGAAGTAGCTCGTATACATGGCTGTGCTGTATTTACACCTAGTTCAATTGGTTCGTTTGGTCTGGATACTCCGCATGTTATGACACCTCAGGATACCATCCAGCGTCCCCGTACAATGTATGGTGTTAGCAAGGTTACTACAGAATTGTTAAGTGACTATTATCATACTAAATATGGTGTTGACACCCGTGCGGTACGTTTCCCTGGTATTATTTCGAATGTAACCCCTCCGGGTGGTGGAACTACTGATTACGCGGTCGATATCTATTATGCAGCCGTAAAAGGTGAAAAATTTGTTTGTCCGGTGAAAGAAGGTACGTTGATGGACATGATGTATATGCCTGACGCTTTGAATGCGGCTATTACGCTGATGGAGGCCGATCCTGCCAGACTGAAACATCGTAATGCCTTCAATATCGCTTCCATGAGTTTTGCTCCCGAGACTATTTATGCTGCGATTAAGAAGCATGTGCCGGACTTTGAAATGGTTTATGATGTAGATCCCTTGAAGCAAAGTATTGCCGATAGCTGGCCCGATTGTATGGACGATAGCTGTGCCCGTGCGGAATGGGATTGGAAACCTCAATATGATCTGGAGTCCATGACTGTGGACATGCTGGAGAAGCTGAGGGTTAAGTTGAATAAATGATCGTTGCCGATCTGTTGGATATGAGAAAACTAATATGGGGATTATCGGTGTTTGTCTTGTTGTTCTCTTGTAAGAACCCCAAGGCGAACATCGATTCTTTCAGTGCAATTACTGCGATGGTCGATTCGATCGGTGTCAGAGAAGGAGAGTCGTTGGGTGAAGTTCCAGTAGAAGAAGCTCCTCAGCCGGTAGGCGCAGACGAACTCTTTGACGATTTTGTTTTCAATTATGCGACCGATTCTCTGTTCCAACGGCAGCGTACTATCTTCCCCTTACCTTATTATAATGTAGATACTCCTTTAAAGATTGAAAAGAAGTATTGGAAACATGATCCACTTTTTGCTGGTCAGACGTTCTATACGCTACTTTTTGATAGTGAGGACGATATGGATTTAGTTGGTGATACGACGCTTTCATCTGTTCAGGTAGAGTGGATTTTTCTTAAGACGCGGATGGTGAAGCGTTACTATTTCGAACGAGCTAAAGGGATGTGGATGCTTGAAGCCATTAACTTGCGAAAGATGGAGGAAGATAAAGAGGGAGATCCCAGTTTTGTATCCTTTTATGCCCGTTTTGCGGTAGATAGTCTCTATCAGCGGGAACATATCTCTCAACCTTTGCAGTTTATAACGATTGATCCTGATGATGAGTTTTCTATTTTGGAGACTACACTTGATGTGGATCAATGGTATGTGTTTAGGCCTACGTTGCCTGCCGACCGACTTTCTAATATCAATTACGGGCAGAAGAATGAAGATAGTTCTTCAACTAAGATTTTGAAGGTCAATGGTCTTAGCAATGGCTATTCCAATATTTTCTATTTCAGGAAAAGAAAAGGAGAGTGGGAGTTATACAAATACGAAGATACAGGAATTTGACAGAGTGACGTGTATGATATATCATTCATTGCTACCTCATAATACCTTCGGTATCGAGGCTGAGGCCGCTGATTTTTGTGAATTTGCTTCAGGCGAGGAATTGGAGCAGTTGATTGAAAGGGGGGTATTCTTGACTCGCCCTTATTTTTGTATAGGAGGGGGGAGTAATTTGTTGTTTACGCAGAAACGTTACGATTGGACTTTTCTCCATTCAACAGTCAAGACGATAGAAGTGACCTATGAGAACCGAAACTGGGTAGAGGTACGAGTGGGAAGTGGAGTGGTTTGGGATGATTTTGTACAGTATTGTGTGGACAGTAATTGGTATGGTGCAGAAAATCTTTCTTTGATTCCCGGTGAGGTAGGTGCCGCAGCAGTACAGAACATCGGTGCCTATGGTGCTGAGGTTTGTGATCTGATAGATTCTGTGGAAACTATGGATGTGATGGGCAGAAAGAGGATCTATAAAGCTGCGGAGTGTGCATATGCTTATCGGGATAGTATTTTCAAGTGTCCGAACATGAAGTCTGTTTTTATCCTTTATGTTAATTTTCGTCTGAGTAAACATCCTTGTTTCAGGCTCGATTACGGCAATGTTCGTCAGGCGCTGTCACAATACGACGAAGTGACGCTGGCTCATGTTCGTCAGGCCATTGTCGACATTCGTCGCAGTAAATTGCCCGATCCGGCTCAGTTGGGTAATGCTGGCAGCTTTTTCAAGAATCCTGTCATTTTCAGATCGCAGTATAAGGAATTGTGCACCGTTTTTCCCGATATGCCTTGTTATGAAGTGGATGCAGACCATGTAAAAGTGCCTGCCGGATGGCTTATCGAACAGGCCGGTTGGAAGGGAAAAGCTTTGGGGCGTGCGGCTGTACATGATCGTCAGGCGCTGGTGCTTGTCAATCTGGGCGGAGCTGAAGGGGCGGATGTTGTAGCTTTGGCACGTGCTGTGCAGAAAACTGTGGCCGACCGTTTCGGAATTGAGATTGAGCCGGAAGTAAATTTCATTTGAACGAAATACAATTAAAGAATAGAACTTGTGAAACTGAGATTCTTAGGAACTGGAACGTCTACTGGAGTACCCGAAGTGGGGTGTACATGCCCCGTCTGTACATCAACAGATTTTCGTGACAATCGTTTACGTACGTCTGCCTTGCTGCATACAGATGATGGTCATACCATTCTGATAGATTGTGGGCCCGATTTTCGAGAACAGATGATCCGTTCTCGCTGGTTTGGTCGGATAGACGGCGTACTTATTACGCATGAGCACTACGATCATGTCGGCGGGTTGGACGATTTGCGCCCTTATTGTCGATTTGGTGAAGTTCCAGTTTTTTCCGATGCTTATACGGCTGAACATCTTCGTATGCGTATGCCTTATTGTTTTGTAGAGCACAAGTACCCAGGCGTGCCTCGTATTTCGCTTCACGAACTGAAGGCTGGTGTGCCTTTTAATATTGGGACGACGGAGATATTGCCTTTTGAGGTGATGCATGGTCGTCTGCCTATTCTCGGTTTTCGTATTGGCAGTCGTTTGGGTTATGTGACGGATATGCTGATGATGTCCGATGATTCCTATCGTCTGTTGGAGGGAATTGAGATTCTTGTGATGAACGCCCTGCGTCCGACGCCTCATGGTTCACACCAGTCTATCCCTGAGGCATTGAAAGCAGCTCGTCGTATTGGAGCACATAAAACCTATTTTGTCCACATGGGGCATCATGCGGGACTTCATGCTGAAATCAGTCGCCAATTGCCTCCGAATATTTATTTTGCATACGATGGGCTGGAACTCGATTTTTGATATAGTTCTTTCAGGTATAAGCTAATTTGGAAGTTGTGGATTTTTACAAGTTAGTTTACAGAAATAATAGATGAAATCATAGATCGCAGTTTACGGATCTGCCCAAAGGGGAAATCTATGTACTATGTAAATAGTTAGTTCGGTTATTTGTTTTTTTTGGCTATAGTTTTGCTTTATTAGTAGAAATGTTTATTTTTGCAAAATCAAGCATCGTAAAGCCATGAAGCCGAATAATTTGATACGAGTCAGCCTGATAGTGTGCATCGTTCTTCTTTGCACGGGATTTGCTGTGTACTCTTTCATGCGTTTGGATACGGTGGAGGAACGACGAAATTTTGATTTGTTTACTTTGATTCCACAAGATGTAGAGGCCGTGTTCGAAACTGATCGTGCGGCGGAATTGGTTGAGGATATCGATAACATGGTATGTAGCCGTAACGGGCATTTTCTCTATGCTTCTGATCTTTTTTCTTCTGTAAAGAAGTATTTACGTGCGTTTATGGAAGAGGAACCTCATGGCTTAAGGTGGGAGATGAATGAATTGATCGTCAGTTTTCATAGCCCTGATCTTCAAAATGATCAGGTTCTTTATTGTCGTATGGGAACTGGTGATCGTACGTTATTGGAAAAACATCTTCGTCGTAGTGGATCAGCTACATTTCCTTCACGTACCTCTAGTTATAGAGGGCAGACGATAGAAGTCTATCCTCTCGTAGATGGGCGTTTTTTGGCTGTCTGGATGAAGCGTGATTTTTTGGTTGTAAGTTTCCAAAAACGGTTGGTAGAGCAAGTGATTGATGCGTGGAAACAGAAGAAAACGCTTGCTCAGCTTGATACATTTCATTTTACAAATGAGAAAAAACGTGAAGAGAATAATACTACGGTTTATGTCCGTTGGCCGGTTCGAACCGCATCCCAGTTTGCTACTGATGCATCTTTGTGGTTGGAGTTTAATTTGAAATTTGCTGAGGAAGGAGTTTACTGTGCGGGCATTGTCCATGGTAGTGATACACTGGGAATTCCTTTGAGAGATGCTCTTTTCGATTCTTATCCGTTGGAGGGGTTTTCTGGTGACAAACTACCAGCTTCTACTTTCCTATATAAGGTGAGGACCCTTTCTGCATCAAAAGCTGAGGTAGGATGTGCCTTAAAGCGGTTACAAGCTGATTCTACCATGGTTGTATCAGCCAATGGATCTTTTGATGCATCTCTGGCCAGTTACTTTCAGTTGGAAGCAGGATCACAGATGTTGTCTTGCGGTTTCCTTTCTAACGACTCCGCAGCCAGGAAACCTTTTACCGTGCTAAACATATCTGTAAAAGATGTCGCTCACGCACAATGGGAACTACAAAAGCTTTTGTATTCCGTTTCTCAGGGACGTTATCCTTTTTATAAGAGTTTTTCGGCAGCAACAGGTGTATCCGGGTTGCGGCTTTACCGTCTACCTGATCATAGGTTGACGGCTCTGTTAGCTGGTTATACTGGTGGGCCTGCATTTACTTATGCCTGTTTTTATAAGCATAGTTTATTGCTTTCGCCTGATGAAGAGAGCTTGGCTGCCTATGTGATATCGTTAGAACGGGGTGACGTGCTTGAATCTCAACTGTTTTATGAGATAGCAACTGAAAAATTGGCTCCGGATTATCAGGCGTTGGTAATGGCAGACATGTCAGAGGTGGTACTTCATCCCGATTTGAGCCGAGATTTGCTACCACCTTTCTTTCTGGCTCATGCCGATTTTTTCTGTCATTTCCTACTTTCTATTCAGCTCTGTTGTGTCGAAAATGTAATCTATCCCAATCTGGTGCTTCTTTATGCTTATCCGGATGTGCCGGCAGAATGATGTTAGGGTTCATTTCATAGCGGATGCTGCCCATTGTGTGGTCATGAATAAAACAGTGCTTTCTTTATGGGAAAGCATCGTTTTCCTGAAGGGAAAGCATTGCTTTGTCGAATGGTTTGTATAGATACAAAAAGAAGAGAACTCTGTTGGCAGAGTCTCTTCTTTATTCTTGTTTTTCTGTTCTTGCGTGAGATCAGAAAGGCAGGTCGTCCGTCGAGTCGCTGCTCAGGAATTCTGGAGCTGCGGTCGGAGCGGGCGGAGGAGTGGGCATGTCGTAAGCTGGAGCTGCGGCAGGAGCTGCGGCGCCCACACGTTCTACCTTCCATGCACGGATACTGTTGAACCAGCGGTCTTGCCATTGACGCGCGTCGATGTCGAACGAAACGGTCAGTTCTTCGCCCATCTGGATATTGAATTGTTCGATCTTGTCGGCTCCGAACACATCGAAGCACATTTTGCGTGGATATTGGTCGTGATTTTCGATGACATATTCCTGCACTTTCCACTCGTTGCCAGCTTTGGACGTACCGCCTCTTGGCTGCAATATGGCAATAATTTTTCCTGTAAATTCCATTGTAATTGTAGTATTTTCTGGTTTTTGATGGGGCGAAGTTACGCTTTTTTAGGGAAATAGGAAGTATTATCTTTGGTTTTTTCTTTCCATATTCTTTGTCAGTAGGAAATTCTTTTGTTAACTTTGTGCTGCAAACCTCAACTTATTGATATAAAAAACTTAAATACTACGGATATATGAAATTTATTGTGTCGAGCACTGCGCTTTCCAGTCATTTACAGGCTGTTAGTCGTGTAATCAATTCGAAGAACGCGCTGCCCATTTTGGATTGCTTCCTGTTTGACCTGCAGGACGGGACTTTGTCTGTCACGGCTTCGGACAGCGAGACTACCATGGTGACTTCTCTTGAAGTGAACGAAAGTGATGCGGACGGACGTTTTGCCGTTACGGCCAAGACGTTGCTGGATGCTCTGAAGGAAATACCTGAACAGCCGCTTGCTTTCGATATCAATATCGGGACTTTGGAGATAAACGTGCAATATCAGAATGGTAAATACAGCCTGATGGGGCAGAGTGCCGACGAGTTTCCGCAACTGACGCAGTTGGGCGACAACGCAGTACGGGTGGAAATCGATGCAGAGGTCTTGCTGAATGGGATTAACCGTTCGGTGTTTGCCACGGCCGACGATGAGCTTCGTCCTGTGATGAACGGTATTTATTTTGACATCACGACCGATGATATCACGATGGTGGCTTCCGACGGACACAAGCTGGTGCGTTGCAAGACTTTCGCTGCCCATGGCAACGAGCGTGCAGCTTTTATTCTTCCGAAAAAGCCTGCCAACCTGATGAAAAACTTGCTTGCTCGTGAGCAGGGCACGGTAACGATCGAGTTCGACGAACGCAACGCCGTTTTCACGTTGGAGAACTATCGCATGGTGTGCCGCCTGATTGAAGGCCGTTATCCCAACTACAATTCGGTGATTCCGCAGAACAATCCTTATAAAGTGACGGTAGACCGCCAGTCGCTGATCGGTGCCTTGCGTCGTGTATCGATCTTTTCGTCACAAGCCAGCAGCCTTATCAAGCTTCGCCTGAGCAACAATCAGATTACAATTTCTGCGCAGGACATCGACTTTTCTACATCGGCCGAAGAAACACAAACCTGCCAGTACGACGGCAATGACATGAGTATCGGCTTCAAGTCTACTTTCCTGTTGGACATTCTGAACAACATTTCGGCTGAAGAAGTGGTTATTGAACTGGCCGATCCTTCGCGCGCAGGAGTCATCATCCCTGTAGAGCAGGAAGAGAAGGAGGACTTGCTGATGTTGTTGATGCCAATGATGTTGAACGACTAAACAAAAACAGTCCGAGGATGTCGGACGGACGAGTTGACAAGTGGTAAAGTTGAGGAAACGGGCTGTTTCCGCTATGGCTTTATTGGCTTGCCAACTCGTTCGTTTGTCTCCCTCACTTTAAACAAATGATATGAAACTGAATTTGAAAAATCCACTGGTGTTCTTCGATTTGGAGACCACTGGTACTAATATCAATAGCGATCGTATCGTCGAGATTTGTTATCTCAAAGTTTATCCTAATGGAAACGAAGAGTCGAAGACGATGCGCATCAATCCGGGTATGCATATTCCCGAGGCGGCATCGGCTGTACATGGCATCTATGATGCCGATGTGGCCGACTGCCCCACGTTCAAGGAAGTGGCACGTAGCGTAGCCAACGACATCGAGGGTTGCGATCTGGCTGGCTTCAACTCCAACCGTTTCGATATCCCCCTGTTGGCCGAAGAATTCCTCCGTGCCGAGGTGGACATCGACCTGAGTCGTCGCAAGTTTGTCGACGTGCAGGTTATCTTCCACAAGATGGAGCAGCGTACCCTTTCTGCCGCCTACAAGTTCTATTGCGGTAAGAACCTGGAGGATGCTCATACGGCTGAGGCCGACACAAGAGCTACCTACGAAGTGCTGATGGCACAGCTCGACCGTTATCCTGAAGACTTGCAGAACGACGTGAATTTCCTTTCCGACTTTTCGAGCTTCAATAAGAATGTTGACTTTGCCGGTCGCATGGTTTACGATGATAAGGGCGTCGAAGTCTTCAACTTTGGCAAGTACAAAGGCATGTCTGTAGCCGAGGTGCTGAAACGTGACCCTGGCTACTACGGCTGGATATTGAACAGTGACTTTACACTGAACACCAAGGCCATGCTGACGAAAATCCGTCTGCGTGAACTGACTCAGAAATAAAAGAAAACGCTTATGGCAAATGTATTGAAAGGCAAGAAGATAGTCTTGGGCATTACGGGCAGTATTGCCGCCTATAAGGCCTGCTACATCATCCGCGGTCTCATCAAGCGCGGGGCGGAGGTGCAGGTGGTCATTACGCCTGCGGGCAAGGAGTTCATTACGCCCATTACGTTGTCCGCCCTCACCAGCAAGCCCGTCATCAGCGAGTTTTTCGCCCAACGAGACGGCACATGGAACAGCCACGTGGATCTGGGCCTTTGGGCCGACGCCATGCTGATAGCGCCTGCCACGGCTTCCACCATTGGCAAGATGGCCAACGGCATTGCCGACAACATGCTCATCACGACCTACCTCTCGGCCAAGGCGCCTGTATTCGTGGCTCCGGCCATGGACCTCGACATGTTTGCCCATCCGTCCACCCAGCAGAATCTGGAGAAGCTCCGTTCCTATGGCAACCACATCATCGAGCCGGGTACGGGCGAACTGGCCAGCCATCTGGTGGGCAAGGGCCGCATGGAAGAACCCGAAAACATCATTCGCCATCTGGAGCGATACTTTGCGGCGCAGGAAGGTGACCTCAAGGGAAAGACTATCCTGATAACCACAGGGCCGACGTACGAGAAGATTGATCCCGTTCGCTTTATCGGCAACTATTCGTCGGGCAAGATGGGCTTTGCACTGGCCGACGAGTGCGCCAGCCGCGGCGCCCGTGTCCTGCTCGTGACGGGGCCTGTACAACGCACAACCCGCTATCCGATGGCCGAAAGACGCGATGTAGAATCGGCCGCTCAGATGTACGAAGCCGCTACTTCGCTTTTCCCCCAGGCCGATGCTGCCATCCTCTGTGCGGCCGTGGCCGACTATACACCCGAGCATGTGGCCGACGAGAAAATCAAGCGCGAGAAGACGGGCGACATGACCCTCGTCCTGAAGCCCACGCAGGACATTGCCGCCGCATTGGGCCGGATGAAGGCCAATTCCGCCGAACGGAAAGTGGTGGTGGGCTTTGCGCTTGAAACGCACAACGAGCAGCAGAATGCCGAAGACAAGCTGAAGCGCAAGAATCTGGACTTCATCGTCCTGAATTCGCTGAACGACAAGGGGGCAGGTTTCCGCTACGATACCAACAAGGTGACCATCATTGACGCCGAAGGCCGTAGGGAATATCCGCTGAAAACCAAAGACGAGGTGGCCGTCGACATCGTCGACCGGCTGGCCGAAGTATTGAACCAATAGAAACGGAGTAGGATACTATGTTGCGTTCGCTCTACATACAAAACTATGCGTTGATCGAGAAGCTGGACATTGGCTTCGATAGTGGCTTTTCAGTCATCACAGGCGAGACAGGTGCCGGCAAGTCCATCATTTTGGGAGCCATCGGCCTGTTGCTGGGTCAGCGTGCCGACGTGAAGTCCATCCGCAAGGGAGCTTCGAAATGCATCATTGAGGCGCGCTTCGACGTGTCGGCCTACGGCATGCAGCCTTTCTTCGAAGCCAACGAACTGGAGTACGAAGACGAGTGCATCCTGCGCCGCGAGCTTTATGCTTCGGGTAAGAGCCGTGCCTTCATCAACGACACGCCTGCCTCGCTGGCGCAGATGAAAGAGCTGGGCGAGCTGCTCATCGACGTCCACTCCCAGCATCAGAACCTCTTGCTCAACAAGGAGGGCTTCCAGTTGAACGTGCTCGACCTGCTGGCGCACGACGAAGCTGAGCTGGCCGCCTATCAGAGGTTGTACAATGACTGGCGGCAGGTCCGACAGGACCTGGAGGCGCTTGTGGCCCGTGCCGAGCAGAGTCGTGCGGACGAAGACTACATCCGCTTCCAGCTGGAGCAGCTGGAGGAAGCCAACCTTACCGACGGCGAGCAGGAAGAGCTGGAGCAGGAAGCGGAGATGCTGACCCATGCCGAAGACATCAAGGCCGGCCTCTATCGGGCCGGACAGGCGCTGAACGCCGACGAGGGCAGCGTGCTCGAAGCCTTGAAAGACTGCCAGAATACGATGATGGGCTTGTGCTCGGTCTTTGCTCCTGCGGGCGAATTGGCCGACCGTCTGGACAGTGTCTATATCGAGCTGAAGGATATCTCGCAGGAGGTGGCCGACAAGGAAGAAGAAGTCGAATTCAATCCCGCCCGCCTCGACGAAGTGAACGCCCGCCTCAATCTCATTTATTCGCTCCAGCAAAAGCATCGTGTTGATACGGTCAAAGCACTGCTTTCCTTGCAGGAAAACTATGCTTTGCAACTTTCGGCCATTACGTCGTCCGACGAAGACATCGCTCGCCTCGAAGCGCAGGTGAAGGAACTCTTCACTCAGGTCATCGTGCAGGCGCAGGTCTTGACCGAAGCGCGCACCCGTGCCGCCCGCGAAGTGGAGCGGCAGATGGCCGCACGGCTGGTGCCGCTGGGCATGCCCAACGTCCGCTTTCAGGTGGAGATGGGCGTACGCAAGGAGCTGGGCGTGCATGGAGCAGATACGGTGAACTTCCTCTTCTCGGCCAACAAGAACGGCGTGTTGCAGAACATTTCGTCCGTGGCTTCGGGAGGTGAGATAGCGCGTGTCATGCTGTCCGTCAAGGCCATGATAGCCGGAGCCGTCAAGTTGCCCACCATCGTGTTCGACGAAATCGACACAGGCGTGTCGGGCGAGATTGCCGACCGCATGGCTGACATTATGCAGGAAATGGGCGACAATGACCGTCAGGTCATCAGCATCACCCACCTGCCGCAGATAGCCGCGCGCGGACGTGCCCACTATAAAGTATATAAGGAAGACAACGAAGTGGAAACGAACAGCCACATCCGTCGCCTGACCGACGACGAACGGGTGGAGGAACTGGCCCACATGCTGAGTGGAGCCACCTTGACCGAGGCCGCGCTGAACAACGCCCGTGCCTTGCTGAAACTGGATAAATAAACTAATAAGATAAACGAATGACAGACAAAAGCGAAATGATTTTCGGCGTCCGTGCCGTGATAGAAGCCATACAGGCCGGTAAGGACATCGACAAGATACTGGTGAAGAGAGACATACAGAGCGACCTGTCCAAGGAGCTGTTTGCCGCACTGAAGGGAACACTGATACCCGTTCAGCGGGTGCCCGTAGAGCGCATCAATAAGATTACGCGCAAGAACCATCAGGGCGTGGTGGCCTTCGTCTCGGCCGTCACCTACCAGAAGACGGAAGACCTCGTACCCTTCCTCTTCGAACAGGGCAAGAATCCGCTCTTTGTGATGCTCGACGGCGTGACGGACGTACGCAACTTCGGCGCCATTGCCCGTACCTGTGAGTGTGCGGCGGTCGATGCCGTCATCATCCCTGCCAAGAACAGCGTGACGGTGAATGCCGATGCCATGAAAACCTCGGCCGGCGCCCTGCATACCCTGCCCGTGTGTCGTGAGCAGAGCCTGAAGGAAACCCTGCAATACCTCAAGAACAGCGGTTTCCACATTGTGGCCGCTACCGAGAAGGGCGACTACGACTACACGAAGGCCGACTATACCGGCCCGATGTGCATCATTATGGGAGCCGAGGACAAGGGCGTTTCCTACGACAACCTGGCCTTGTGCGACGAGTGGGTGAAGATTCCGATGTTGGGCACCATCGAGTCGCTCAACGTATCCGTAGCGGCAGGCATTTTGATATATGAAGCAGTAAAACAACGAATTAACTGATTATATGCTGATGAAAAAGAAAATACTATTGTTGTTTGCCATCTCACTGGTGGCTCAATGGGCTTTTTCCCAACCCAAGTGGGTGGATAAGGCCAAGCGTGCCGTATTCTCTATCGTAACCTATGATAAGGACGACAAAATGCTGAACACGGGCAACGGATTTTTTGTGAGTGAAGACGGAGTGGCCATGTCGGACTATTCCTTGTTCAAGGGTGCGCGTCGTGCCGTCATCATTAATTACGAAGGCAAGGAGATGCCGGTCGACGCCATTATGGGTGCTGACGATATGTATGATGTTGTGAAGTTCAAGGTAGGCATTACAGAGAAGAAAGTACCCGCTTTGGCGCTTGCTGCTTCGGCTCCCGTTGTGGGCAGTGAGGTTTATTTGTTACCATATTCCACTCAAAAAAGTCGCGCCTATACAGCTGGTAAAGTGAAAGCTGTAGATAAGGTGGCCGAAAACTATTCATACTATACGCTTGATATGAAGTTGAAGGACAAGATGGTAAGTTGTCCGCTGATGACAATGGAGGGAAATGTTTTCGGTTTAGCGCAGAAAGCTTCGGGACAGGATACAGCCAGCATCTGTTATGCAGTAGATGCCAATTATGTGATGGCACAAAAAATTGCTGCTTTGTCCTATAGTGATATGGCTTTGAAGGATATTGGCATCAAGAAAGCACTGCCTGAGACAGAAGAAGAGGCGCTCATATTTTTATATATGGCATCCTCACAGCTTTCACCAGAAAAGTATATGGAAGTATTAGAGGACTTTATCCGTCAGTATCCGAATAGTTCTGATGGTTACTTACGTCGTGCATCACAACGTTTATTCGCGTCGGACGATGAGGCTTCCATGAAGCTCGTGGTTGAAGACTTGGATCAGGCTCTGAAGGTGGCAGCAAAGAAAGATGATGTTCTTTTTAGCCGAGCCAAAATGATTTATAATTATGTTCTTTCTCATTCCGAGAAACCTTATGACGATTGGTCGTTTGACAAGGCTTTAGACGAAATCCGTCAGGCTATTGCCATTCAACCGTTGCCTGTCTATGTACAAACAGAAGGGGATATTCTTTATGCTAAAACCGATTATGCAGGTGCTTTGCAAGCTTATGAGAAGGTGAATCAGTCCGAGCTTGGATCGGCCGCCACACTCTTTACTACAGCTAAGATAAAGGAAGCAATGGGAGCATCGCCCGAAGAGGTTCTGGCCGTGATTGACAGTTGTGTGGCTCGATTCAACAAACCTTATACACAAGAGGCTGCTCCTTATTTGTTGGAGCGTGCTCAGGCGTTGATGAAGGTTGGAAAAGCACGTAATGCCATGCTTGATTATGACGCATATTATGATGCAGTGAAGGGTAATGTGAACGATGTGTTCTATTACTATCGTGAGCAGGCAGCCTTGAAAGCACGTCAATACCAGCGTGCTCTCGATGATTTGGCGAAAGCAATCGAGCTGAATCCGAAGGATTTGACCTATCGTGCTGAGTTGGCTGTTGTCAATATACGAGTAGGACGTAATGAAGAAGCTGTAAAGCTTCTGAAGGAGGCTTTGGAGATAGATCCCAAATATGCTGAAGCTTATCGCTTAATAGGTATTGCTCAAATACAAATGAAGCAGAAAGCTGCTGCTTGTGAAAGCTTTGCTAAAGCAAAAGAATTGGGTGATCCTAATGTCGATGTTTTGATTGAGAAGAATTGTAAATAGGCTAGATTGACAAGAAAAGAAAAAGGATGCGCTTTTTGCGCATCCTCTTTCGGGGCTTTTCCCCCTTCTTAGTTAAGTCTAGGTATGAAAAAAAGGTTATGAGTGAATATTGCTTTATGCATTCACTATTATAAATGCAGTTGGAGAAGAAATACTGCACAGTTAGAGAAAAATTTTTTTCTAACTGGAGAAAAATAAAGGTAAGATTAGAATTAAAAATTGAAAGCAACATGAAGAAAGTAATTTGTAGTCCGAAAGCACCTGGTGCCATCGGACCTTACAGTCAGGCTATTGAGGCCAATGGAATGGTGTTTGTATCAGGTCAGCTGCCCATTGATGCAGCTACAGGCGTAATGCCTGAAGGGGCTGCTGCGCAAGCCCGCCAGTCATTGGAGAATGTGAAGCACATTCTTGAGGAAGCAGGCTTGGGCATGGCCAATATCGTGAAGACTACCGTTTTTCTGGCCGATATGTCTCTCTTTGCTGACATGAATTCGGTATATGCCACTTATTTTGAGGGCGATTTCCCAGCCCGCTCGGCGGTAGCCGTGAAGGCATTACCCAAGGATGCTTTAGTGGAGATTGAGTGCATCGCGGTGCGTTAACAGGTCGGCCACAATGAAACTGCTGCCTCCCACGAAGATGAAGTCTTCGGGGAGGCTTTTTTCTTGTGCAGCTCTGACAGCGGCAGGTACATCGGGGTAGCACTCTCCTTGTAATCCGGTCTCTTCGGCCTGTCTTTTCACTTCTTCGGCAGGCAGGGCACGCTTCACGCTGGCTTGGGTGAAATAGTAGGCGGCCTCACGTGGTAGCAGTGCCAGTACGCCGCGGATATCCTTGTCGTTCACCATGCCCATGACGATGTGCAGGCGGCGGTAAGTCTGTTGTTTGAGTTGCTCCACAATGTAGCGGATGCCGCCCACGTTGTGTCCTGTGTCGCAGATCAGGGTAGGAGCATCCTGCAACTTTTGCCAGCGTCCCATGAGTCCCGTCAGACGGGTGACGTGTGCGAAGCCACTCCGCACGCTGGTACCGTCGATGCGGTAACCGGCTTCCTTCAACAGGGGCAGGGCGGTGAGGATGGTCTGTTTGTTCTTTTTCTGGTACAGTCCTTTCAGCTCGAATTCGATGCCCGGGTAATCTTCGCGGTCATAGTCCTCGGCAAAATAGATGGGGGCGTGCATCTCGACTGCCTTGGCTAGGAAAACGGGCTTCGTCTCAGGAGTCGTTTCGCCGATGACTACGGGTGTGCCTTCCTTGATGATGCCTGCCTTTTCACTTGCTATCTGTGCCAGCGTGTGGCCTAGGAATTGCATGTGGTCGAAGCTGATGTTGGTGATGATGCACAAATCGGGTCGGATGATGTTAGTACAGTCCAATCGTCCGCCCAGGCCTACTTCGATGACAGCCACGTCCACCTGTTTGTCGGCAAAGTAGCGGAAAGCCATGGCGGTGGTCAGTTCGAAGAAAGACGGGTGGAGCGGTTCGAAGAAGGCCCGTTCCTTTTCTACGAAGTCCACGACATATTCCTCTGAGATGGGTTGTCCGTTCACACGGATGCGTTCGCGGAAGTCCACCAGATGGGGGGACGTATAAAGCCCCACGCAGTAGCCACTCTCCTGCAGGATGGCAGCCAAGGTATGCGAGCAGGAACCTTTGCCGTTGGTGCCTGCCACGTGGATGGTGCGGAAGCAGCGATGCGGGTGTCCGAAGTGTTCGTCCAAGGTGAGGGTGTTCTCCAATCCCTCCTTGTAGGCAGCGCTACCTACCTGCTGAAACAGGGGGGCACTGTTATATAAGTAAGATAATGTGCTCTGATAGTCCATCATTTGAAATATTTAACGGGAAACAAATCCTTTCTAATTTACTAATTTGTTATCTTTAAAGGCAACAAAGATACGTACTATTTAAATCTAATGAGTATGGGAGCAAAGAAAAATTTCGTAATCGACACGAATGTGATTCTGCACGATTACAAGTGTCTGAAAAATTTTCAGGAGAATGACATTTATCTTCCCATTGTCGTGTTGGAAGAACTGGATAAGTTTAAGAAAGGCAATGAGCAGATCAATTACAATGCCCGTGAGTTTGTTCGCGAGTTAGATGAAATTACTGATGATAATCTGTTTACGAAAGGTGCTCCTTTGGGGGAAGGATTGGGAAAATTGTTTGTTGTGACTGGCAATGTAGAGTCCAAACGTGTGTACGATTCTTTCCCTGAGCACAAACCTGACCATCAGATTTTGGCTGTGACCGACTGGTTGATGACGAAGTATCCCAAGATGAAGTCTATCCTTGTCACTAAGGATGTCAACTTGAGGATGAAGGCTCGTTCTGTCGGCATTCTTTGTGAGGACTACATTACTGACAAAGTACTTAATGTGGATATCTTTGAAAAGTCCAACGAAGTGTTTGAAGGTACAGATCCTACGTTGATCGACAACATTTATTCCTCGAAAGAAGGTATCGATATCAGCGAGTTTCCTTTCAAGGACATTATTCATCCCAACGAATGCTTCGTGCTGAAAAGCGATCGAAACAGTGTTTTGGCCCGCTATAATCCGTTCAGCCATGCAGTATGTCGTGTCAACAAGTCGAAGAACTATGGCATTGAGCCGCGCAATGCCGAACAAAGCTTTGCCTTCGAGGTGCTAAACGATCCAAACATCAAGCTTGTAGCGCTGACGGGTAAGGCAGGTACGGGAAAGACTTTGCTGGCTTTGGCCGCTGCTTTACGGCAGATGAACGAATACAAACAGATTCTGTTGGCTCGTCCTATTGTGGCCCTTTCCAACAAGGACATCGGCTTTTTGCCAGGTGATGCCAATGAAAAGGTTGCTCCCTACATGCAACCTCTGTTCGATAACCTGAATGTCATCAAGCATCAGTTTGCTGCCAGTTCCAGTGAAGTGAAACGCCTGGAAGATATGCAAAAGAGCGATCAACTTGTTATTGAAGCCCTGGCATTTATTCGTGGTCGAAGCCTGAGTGAAACCTACTGTATCATTGACGAAGCGCAGAATTTGACACCTCACGAGATCAAAACTATTATTACCCGTGCGGGCGAGGGGACGAAGATGGTGTTCACGGGCGATATTCAGCAGATAGACCAGCCTTACTTGGACAGTCAGTCCAACGGTCTTGTATATATGATCGACCGTATGCGTGACCAAAACCTCTTTGCCCACGTCAATCTCGTGAAAGGCGAGCGCAGCGAATTGAGCGAATTGGCCAGTAACTTGATGTAGCTTTAAATTCTACAAGAGAGTGTTAAACAATAGGCAATTTAAAATTGTAGAGTGCTCCTAAAAGTTGATATTAACTTTTAGGGCACTCTATTTTTAATAGCGTTATCCTCAGACTATAAACTCATTTTTACAGGAGCTGAGTTTGGATACTTTCTTTTTAGTTTTAGGGACGGGAAAAGACTGTATATGCAGGATCCTCTACATCCACCAGCATCTTAGTCAGTATCTTTTTGAGTTTACCTACCAGTTTCACTTCTTTGTCAGCTAGATTATTCATCTGATAAGGATCGTTTTTTCGATCAAACAGATATTCTTCAGTAATGATTCCTTTCTTGAATTTGGCGGCGTATGTGTATTGTTTGTTACGTATACCTCTTGCGCCTGTATCTGGATTTTTCCCGGTTGAGTTTACTTGGTTATACCGCATATATAGCTGATATTTCGGCATGTTTTTACGACTGCCCTGAATTTGTTTACTTAGGTTGCGGGTTTGTACCGAAGGAGGTATTTTATTTTCCAATCCCATCAGAGACAAAATGGTCGGACAAAAGTCTTCAACGGACAATAACAGATCTTCGTCCACTCTTGGTGACAACTTACTACCCCATGAAATCATGAAGGGAACTCTCATAGCCTCTTCATAAAAAATATTCTTTCCGATATTTTCGTGCATTCCCATGGAGTCACCATGGTCAGAGACAAACACTACAATCGTATTATCGAACATTCCGTTTCGTTTGAGTGCTTCAATAATTCGTCCGAATTGTTCATCTACTCCCGATATGCAGGCATAATAATCAGGCAGGCTTTTCTTGAAATAATCAATATACTTTTCATTTTTAAGATGGGGCATTTGAGAGGCAATAGAGTCTACATTTAGTTCCTTATAGAGTTTCTTATACTTGTCGGGAACCAATTCATAACCGGTATGAGGAGGATTCATGGATACCATCATGGCAAAAGGCTGGTCTGATCCCTTGATACTGTCAAGATAATGAATGGCAAGATCGGCTTCATATTCAGGCCCCCACTGATTCACATAATAAAAATCTTCGCGCCCGGCTTGGGTATTCCAGTACATGGGTTTCAGATGCCAGTCGTATGTACCATAAGCCACCCAATAGTCAAAACCATGTCTTCTGTGAGGAGGACACCATTCATTCCAGGCCATTTCCCCCTTATTATTGTAGCAGTCGATAAAAGGCTTCACAGGTTTGTCCAAATGCCATTTCCCAATATAGGCAGTATGGTAACCTTCCGACTGAAGCACATCTGACCAACAAGTCAGATCCTCTCGTAGTTCAACATTCTGAGTGGCAGATTCTGACTGGCAGTTGGTAATAACTCCATTCTTATGCGGATAGGCTCCCGAAAGAAACATTCCCCTTGCTGGAGAAGATACCGGATATCCACTTACGGCTTGGGTAAACACAACTGCTTCTTTGGAAAAAGAATCAAAATTCGGAGTCTTTACTACTTCTTTTCCTCTGAATCCAAAGGCATCGCCCCGAAACTGGTCAGCCATTACCACCAGCAAATTAGGACGCTCGGAATAGGTGTTTCCCGAGGTTGTAGCGGCTGAAGACGGAAGTTGATACAATATTGATGCAATAGTTGTAAAATATATGTTCACATTTTTTTTCATAATATCTCGTGCTTTTTGATAGTAGCTTTAAAGTTCACTTACAAAAATAGTTATTTGACCGATAATATCAAACTGCTTGTTGTTTCTTTCCCTAAAACTTTTCTCGTATAATTTGTTGTCAAAAAGCAGTAGAAGGTGAGAAACTTTTGCTAATTTTGTGACATCCATGAAAAAACGTGTAGGACAGTAAAGGTTGATAGCCCGAATTGAGTTCATTGAATAGTCCTATTAAAATCTACATAGGTAAAATGATTTGAAAAAAACGGTATATATATTTTTTATTAATATCAATATTTCTAACAGATCTATGAAAAAAATAAGTTTCTTATTGTGTTTTGGCATTACTTTAAACTGTTTTGCCATGGAACAGGCGTTTGAGAACAAAGTGAATAGTTTTGAAAAAAGTCTGGTCTATAAGGACATAAGTGAAGAGAAGGGGAGCCTTGAGAAAGTTGCAAAAGAATTGTTTTCAGATCCTTTGTGTACAAAGCTGAACAAGAGAGTGGGAGAAAGAAAAATCAGATCTTGCCCTAATGAAGAATTAAGGAAACTGGCTATGGCTTTACATAGTGGGCGATATGATACAAAGTTTCGCGTGAATTCCTTTAAACCGATATATAGTCCAGAAGCATTGGGAAAACTTTTGCATATTGGAAACGGATACAGTACATATCAGCATGTGACAGGTATTGTATTTAAGCCTGGGAAACATATTGTCGTTGTTGATGGGTTGAAGGAAGGAAGTAAACTGGGAGTGAAAGTCGCAGAACTCTTTGCTCCCAATCAGGGCGATAAGGATTGGAGTCTCCATTTTGAAAGGTTCGAACTTAAAAATGGTATTAACGTCATAGAGAAGACTTCTGAATGGACAGGACTTGCCTATATGGATTACTACTTCGACAACCCGGAAAAAGAAAATACGATTAAAGTACATTTTATCACTGGAGAGGTCAACGGATATTTCGATGCATCCGTAAATACCAACGAAGATTGGGACAGAATGCTTGCCAACGCTGTCTATCCGGTTTTCGATGCAACAGGAAGCAACATACATCTGGCTTACCCGGTAGAGGATCTGAAAAAATATGCACCTGGACAAGGTAAGGAACTGATTGAAGTTTACGAACAGCTGGTATCCAAGCAACATGAAATCATTGGCTGGAAAAAATACAATCATATCACAAACAATAAAATCTTCGCCCGCGTCAACTACGGATACTACATGTTCCGCGACGGTGATGGCGTAGCCTTCAAGTTCGATACCATGAAACGTGTGGCCGATCCCGTTCACATGCGTACAAAAGATGAAGATGCCTGCTGGGGATTCAGCCATGAAGTAGGACACGTACATCAGTTGCAGACCTATCTCTCATGGGGTGGGCTGGGGGAAACCAGCAATAATATCTGTACAAGATATTGTACACAAGCTTTTGGGTATAAAAATAGATTAGAGAAGGCATTTGCTAATGCGGAAAAAACTTTTTTGGATGATAGTAAGGCAGGCACAGTGAGTGCTGCTCGAAGAAATGGCGGAATGAATGACTCCATTATTTCATCCCGTAAGAATAATCCGGATAAAGCAATCAGTTATTTGGAAACGGATGTTTTCGAACGCCTGGTTCCGTTCTGGAAATTGCAATGCTACTTTACTCAAAACGGTTACCCCGACTTCTATCCTGATTTATATGAAAAGATGAGGAACTCCGAAAAAGAACATCCTGAACTGAAGGACTTGGACAGACACGAAAATGTAGTCCCATTTCAGCTGAATTTTATACGGGGTGCTTCTTTGGTCGCTGGAAAAAATCTTTATCCCTATTTTGAAGCGTTCGGCTTTTTCCAAATTCTGAAACTTTCATACGGAGATTACGGAGACTATAACTACGAAATGACTACCGAAATGAGAGACCGTTTCAAGAAAGAAATGGAAGAACTGGAAAAACAGCAACTGATCAGGCCGCTCACTCCGGAAGAACTCAACGCACTGATTTATGCTAAAGAAAAAGAGTAACTCAAAGTCTAAATACGAATAAACCATGAAACGAATTTTTCCTCTTTTACTGGGAGGCCTGCTGCTGGCAGCTCTCATTCAGGGACAGGAAAAACCCCTCCCTTCATTATATGGCACCGGAGTCTGGAATGCTGATTCACTCGGCAATCACAGAGTGGTGGTTTCTGTTGACCAGCCCTCAGATGCAGTTCTGGCTCTCATCCAATGGCGACGAAAAGATTTCAATCCGGAAAACAAGGACCTGATCATCATTGATGCCAAGACTGGAAAGCGCATCACCAACGTATGCCGCTTTCAGATCAACCGGGAAAAAGGTGAGGTCGTCTTTCAGCCGCAAACCGTTCCGGGGGACTATTATATCTATTACCTGAAAAACATTTCTTCAGGAAGTAAATATTATCCGACCGTAACTTATCCGGGATTTGAAGAAACAGCATCTGCCGACTGGAAAAAGGCCAACCGCCTGACAGGGAAAAAGGCTCCCGAACTACCGCTGGCTACCGTCAAACAATTTCAGGCCATTAATGAATTCCATTCTTTCTATCCGATGGAAGTGATCGCTACTGCCAAAGAAAAAGACGACTTGCTGAAATCCCAACCAGAGGATCCCTATATCCTGTTTACGGAAGACCGGCGTTACCCGATCCGCATGACAACAGATCTGCCCTATAAATGGATAGAGGACAACCGCCATGATTCTTTTGAGGGAACGGCAGACAAAGGAGAATATTACACCTTCCAAATCGGTCTTTGGGCGGCCAGAAAGGATGTCAACCACCTGAAGCTTACCTATTCTGCTCTGGTTAATTCACAAACCAGCGAATCAATCCCCGCTTCTGCATTCACCTGTTTCAACACAGGAGGTGTAGATGTCACCGGAAGTGTGTTTGAAAAAGATTGTTCTGTCCCCAAAGGAAAAGTACAGGCTCTGTGGGTAGGAACAATGGTTCCCGAACAGCTGACAGCCGGACAGTATACAGGAACAGTAACTGTTCAGGCTGCAGGAATGAAGCCCAAGCAGGTAAAAGTGACCCTGAATGTCACTGACAACCTGATTGCCAACCATGGAGACAATGAACCCTGGAGACATTCCCGCCTGCGCTGGCTGAACTCCCAGATCGGCTTTGATGACGAAGTAATCGCTCCCTATATTCCTCTGAATGTACAGGACAAGACCATTTCACTGCTGGGACGCAAGGTGACTCTTCAGCCCAACGGATTCCCGGCACAGATCACTTCTTATTTCAAGGAAACACTCACCGAAATAGGAACAGAAGGACTGGATATCCTGTCCAGACCGATGGAACTCACAACCGGAGAAAACTGGGAGAACCTGGACTTCACCTATACCAAACGTAAGGCCGGTGCTCTGGGATGGCATGCCACCAATCAGAACAATCAGTTCATTATGAACCTGGACGCCCAGATCGAGTCTGACGGAAACATGGAATACAAGGTGGTGCTTATTGCCCGCAAGGATGGTGAAATAAATGACATTGCACTCCGTACCGAACTGGCTCCCAACATTGCACAATATATGATGGGATTGGGAGAAAAAGGCGGCTACTGCCCCCAGAATCTGGACTGGAAATGGGGCGTTGAAAAAAATCAGGATGCCTTGTGGACCGGTAGTGTCAATGGAGGACTGCAACTCCGTTTCTATGACGACAAATACGAACGTCCGCTGAATACGAACTTCTATCACGAAAAACCGCTGCACATGCCTGTTTCTTGGTGTAACAACGGAAATGGAGGTATCAAGCTGAGTGCAGCAGGAAAAAACACCCTGATCAATGCTTATTCAGGAAAACGTACAGTCAAAAAAGGTGACCGCCTGTGCTTCTACTTCAACGTGCTGATCACTCCGTTCCGTACCATCAATCCCGACAAGCAATGGCAGGACCGCTATTATCACGGATATGACTTCATCGACAAGACTCATGAATTCGGAGCGACCGTAGTCAATATTCATCACGCCAATGCCATCAATCCGTTTATTAACTATCCTTTCCTGCGCACCAGAGAAATGAAAGCTTATATTGACGGAGCTCATGCAAAAGATATGAAAGTCAAGATCTACAATACGGTACGTGAACTTTCAAACAGCTGTACCGAGATCTTTGCCTTGAGAAGCCTCAACGGAGAAATTTTCTCCAAAGGTAAGGGAGGCGGATATTCCTGGCTTCAGGAACACTACGACCAGGATTACATCGCTGCCTGGTTTGCCTATAATGTACAGGATGCTGCGATTGTAAATACCGGAGTGTCCCGCTGGCACAATTACTATATGGAAGGACTGGACTGGCTTGTCAAGAATGTCGGCATTGACGGACTGTACATTGACGACCTGGCTTTCGACCGTATGTCCATGAAACGTGTACGCAAGATTCTGAACCGTACCAATCCCGGTGCCATGATCGACTTGCATTCAGCCAACCAGTTTAACGACAAGGATGGCTTTGCCAACAGTGCAAACCTGTATCTGGAACACTTCCCCTACCTGGACCGCTTGTGGTTCGGCGAATATTTCGACTATGACATGCCGCCCGAGTTTTGGATGGTGGAAGTATCTGGTATCCCTTACGGACTGATGGGAGAAATGCTGTGGGAAGGTGGAAACAAATGGCGCGGAATGCTGTATGGCATGACCGGACGTAACCCGGGATATGGGGTGGACAACCGTCCTCTTTGGAAATTCTGGGATGAGTTTGGCATGAAAGGCAGTGAAATGATCGGTTACTGGGTGAAGGACAATCCGGTCAAGACCGGCAGAGAAAAAACACTCGCCACCATTTACCGTAAAACCGGAGCCAAGACACTGGTCTCACTGGCAACCTGGGAAGACCACGATGTAGATGTTACCCTGCAAATTGACTGGGCTAAACTGGGTCTGGATCCGGCTAAGGTATCTCTGCATGCCCCGGCTATTGAGAACTTCCAGCCCGAAAAAACTTGGAAACCTGGAGACACCGTAACTGTTCCGAAAGGAAAAGGATGGCTTATCGTGATTGAATAACCGAAGGCCTCCATCGAATAAAAAAAATTATCCCATGAAAAACAGAATACTAACCCTGACAATCTGTGTCTTCTGTCTGGCTCCGCAAGGATTTGCCCAGCATGTATCCGTTCAGGAACAGACAGAAATTCTGAAAACCTATAAATTCTCTGAGCCGAATCCGGTAGCAACTCCTTCCAACCTGTTCTACCCCTACTTCCGGTTTGACGGATTTACGGCCAAAGGTGAAAACCGTGAATGGAAGACTGTTGAACTGGAGAATGATTATATCAAAGTTACCCTCTTTCCGGAAGTAGGCGGAAAGATATGGGGAGCCGTGGACAAAACCACCGGTAAAGACTTTATCTACAAGAACGGAGTAGCTAAATTCCGTGATATCGCCATGAGAGGTCCCTGGACCTCCGGCGGTATCGAGTTCAATTTCGGTATCATCGGACACGCTCCCACCTCCAGTACTCCTGTGGATTATCTGGTCAGACAGAAAGATGACGGCAGTGTAAGCTGCTACCTCTTCTCCTACGAATGGCTGACACGCACGGCCTGGACTGTGGAAGTCAATCTGCCTAAGGACAAAGCCTACTTCACAACCCACACCACCTGGTACAACCAGTCCGACGTTGATCAGCCTTATTACCAATGGATGAATGCCGGATACCGGGTCGGCCAGAAAGCTGAGTTCTGTTATCCGGGCGACCATCTCATCGGACACGGAGGTGAGGTTTCCTCGTTCCCGGTAGATGAAGACAACCGGAACATCGGATGGTATGACTCCAATAATTTCGGCAATTCCAAGTCTTACCACGTGCTGGGATATTACAATGACTATTACGGCATCTACTGGCATGGAGAAGATTTCGGGTCCATCCATCATTCCAATTTTGATGAGAAGTTGGGTATGAAAATCTTCCTGTGGGGACAGTCCCGTGAAGGAGGTATCTGGGAGGACCTGCTGACCGACCAGAACGGCCAGTACATCGAACTGCAGTCCGGCCGTATGTTCAACCAGCCGGCTTCCAACAGTGCCTACACCCCTTACAAACATCATTCGTTCGCACCTCAAATGACGGATGCATGGACCGAATACTGGTATCCCGTCAAAGGAATCAAAGGAGTCTCTAAGGCCAGCGCCATTGGAGCCTTGCACGTAATGCGTGAGGCTGACGGGCTGAAACTGGCCTTTTCACCGCTGGAAAAACTGTCAACCGACCTCAAGATTTACAAAGACCAGCAGCTGGTGGAAACACTGTCTCTGACTGCCAACGTCATGGAACCGGTCACCCTGACTTCCCTGAAAGGAAAAGACATCCCCGAAGGTCACCTGAAAGTAGTCATCGGAGACAATCTCCTGATCTACTCGGATAATCCGGAAAACTTCGACCTAAAGCGCCCCATGACCCTTCCCGAAGATTTTAACTGGAATTCTGCTTTCGGACTTTATACCCAGGGAGAACAATGGTTGAACCAGAAAGTATGGGACAAGGCAGAAAGCTACCTGAAGAAATCCCTGGAACAGGATGCCAACTTCTCACCGGCTCTGGTACGCCTTTCCTCCCTCTATTACCGGGAAGGAAGATATCAGGAAATGATTCCCCTGCTGGAACGGGCTTTGGGACTGAATACCTATGACGGAGAAGCCAACTACCTGTACGGACTGGCCAACCGCATGCTGGGCAATGCAACAGAAGCGAAGGCTGCTTTTGCTATTGCTACTTTTTCAGCTTCAGTGCGCACTGCCGCTTACGAACAGCTGGGCGAAATGTATGCTTGCGACCGGAATTGGACCAAAGCCGAACAATATGTAAAGAAGAGTCTGACTTACAATGCCATGAACCTTCATGCCCGTCAGTTGCTGACAATGATTTACAGAAAGACTGGCAGAACAGAGTTGGCGAAAGAACAGATCAGCCAGGTGCTGGATCAGCTGCCTTTGTATCATGGTCTCCGATTTGAAGAAGCCTGGCTGTCCGGAAATCATACTCTGGAACAACTTGCTTCATTCGCTTCCCAGATCCGTAATGAACTGCCGGCCGAAACTTATCTGGAACTAGCCGAATGGTATGAAAGAACAGGATGTGAGGAAGAAGCCATCGCCCTGCTCACCTGTGCCGGAAATCATCCGATAGTCCTGTATCAGAAAGCCTGGCTGCAGAGCAGACAAGGAGCAGCTCGGGAAGCCCGGGAAACACTGGAACTGGCCAATGCCCAGTCATCGGATTATATCTTCCCCTTCCGTCCGGAAACTCTGAAATACCTGGATTGGGCCGAATCGCAGTCAGCCAACTGGAAAATCAACTATTACCAGGGACTGATATACTGGACCAACCAGCAGAAGGACAAGGCACTCCAGAAAATGAACCAGTGTGACAATGCAGGCTATGCACCTCTGTATCTGTCGCGCGCGCAGCTCAAGGAAGGCGAAGCCAGACTGGCAGACCTGATGAAAGCCGAGCAGACAGATCCTTCATGGAGAGTTGGCATGGCCTTGCTGAACTATTATACCGCAGAAAGCAACTGGGACAAGGTGGTAGAAATAGGCAAAAAGTACATCCGGAAATATCCGGACAACTATTACATCGGACTGAAATATGCCAACGGTCTGTGCGAAACCAGACAATATGGTTCCTGCATTTCCCTGTTGAGCAAGATGCAGGTGTTACCGAACGAAGGTTCCTATGCCGGCAGGGCCGTATACCGTGCTGCCAACCTCTACCAGGCAATGGATCAGTTCAGCAAACATCGATATGATGCAGCCCTGAAATCCATAAAAGCCTCCGAAGAATGGCCGGAAAACTTGGGTGTAGGAAAACCTTACGACGATCAGATAGACAAACGGCTGGAAGATTATCTGGAAGCCAAGGTATATGAAAAGAAAGGAGAAACGGCAAAAGCCCAAACCCTGCTGGACAAAGTATCTTCCCATCCTACTTCCACCCGCAATTTCGAATCAGCGCATTTGCTGACGGCACTGGCTTTGCGTGACACAGGCAAACAGGCGGAAGCCGACAAGCTGGTTGCCTCCTGGAAAAAGGATTTCCCGGAAAGCAAACCGGCACAATGGTGTACTGCCGTTTATCGTGGAAACATGGACCAGGCCAGAGAACTGTTGAGCAGCAGATATGCTTCCAACGAGACTACTCCCTGGGAAACCGGCTACCGGGATACAAACTTTGACCTGATTGCAAGATTATTCTCGGGAGTACCCAAGTGACACTTTACGCTGCTAAAGTAGGTGTTTAGCGGGCTAAAGTGCATGTTTAGCGCGCCAAAGTAGGTGTTTAGGAAACGCAAAGAGGGACATGTGAAACTTCGGTTTTGCTTTCACACCGCCCGTTTTTTGAGAAACTATCCGTAAAGCCTTCACGCTTTCACATTATTGTAAGTTCTTGTTTTCAAGTATTTTATGGTGAAGGATAGATTTCACAGGGAAGATGGTTGGTTTCACGGATGTTTTGGAAAAGAGAAAGAGGATAAAACCAACGGCTTTATCCTCTTTTTCTATATTGTCACTAGATAATACTTATTCGTGTTGAGCGAAATACTTCAGGAATTGCGTGCGTTCGAAAGTATTCACACCCTTTACGTCGCCTACATTCAGTTTACCCTTGAACTGGGCGATGCTTTCCATGCCCTTGCTTGCCATCCAGTCGGCCACGAACTTGTTGTATTCGTTAATGACGGCAGATGATTCTTTGTAAAGAACACTGCAAATTTCTACGGCGGAGGCTCCTGCCAGAATGGATTTTACAATGCCCTCAGCTGAGTGGATGCCACCTGAAATGGCATAATCTATCTTATTGACTGCTGCCGAAGCAATACCGGTCCAGCGAAGCGAGTTGGAGAGGTCGGCCTCATTGCTGAATACATCACCTGCCACCTGCGTCATCTTGTCGATATTGATATCCGGCTGGTAGAAGCGGTTGAACAATACGACGGCCGCAGCTCCGTTGGCGTAAAGCTGGTCGATGAGGGCTACGGGATTCGTCAGATTGCTGCCCAGTTTCATGATAACGGGTATTTTGACCGTTTTCTTGATGTGACGCAGGATGTCAATGTGGCGCTGTTCAAAGCTACCATAGGTGTATTGTACATCAGTTTGTAAAGCTAGAATATTGATCTCCAGCGCGTCGGCTCCGGCTTCTTCGATCTGCTTGGCGAAGTCGGCCCATACGTCGTCTTTATAGCAGTTGATGCTGGCGATAACGGGGATGTCGCACACTTTCTTGCTTTCACGTATCAGGTTGAGATATTCACCTAGTTTGTGGTGGAGGATGTAGACAGACAGTTTGTCTGCTGCTTCGGGTGACATGGACGGGTCATCGTTCTGGTAGACTTCCATCATGATCTGCTCTTCAAAGAGAGACTTCAGTACGATAGCTCCTGCTCCTGCTTCGCAGAGTTTCTGGTTCTTGGCTGCACTGTCTGTCAGACCTGAACTGCTGACGATAATGGGATTTCTAAGGGAAAGCCCGGCAAATGTTGTTTGTAACGTTGTTGCCATGATGTTTTATTTTTTAGATTAATAAATTCGTTCTCCGAAAATTTTGCTTCCTACACGTACCAGTGTGCTTCCTTCGTCAATGGCTTCGTGGTAGTCGTGCGACATGCCCATCGAGAGTTCGCAGAAAGCTTCGTCGTCGGCAAACCATGTGGATTTTACTTCACGGAAGAAGTTACTTAAGGAACGGAATTCCTCCTTGATTTGTTCGACGTTGTCCGTGTTGGTAGCCATGCCCATGAGCCCGCACAGACGGATGTGCTCCAGCTGACGCCACTGGCCTTCTGCCAGCATCTGGCGGCATTCGTCGAAGCTGAAGCCGAACTTGGTCTCTTCGCGGGCGATGTGCAGTTGGAGCAGGCAGTTCACCCTACGTCCGGCTTTGGTTGCTTGTTTGTCTACTTCTGCCAGGAGTTTGTAGGAGTCGATGCCGTGAATCAGTGCTACGTAGGGCACGATGTATTTCACTTTGTTGGTCTGCAGGTGGCCGATGAAATGCCATTCAATGTCTTTCGGCAGACTTTCATATTTGGCCGTCATTTCCTGCACCTTGCTTTCGCCGAAGATACGTTGTCCTGCCCGATAAGCTTCTTCGATGGCTTCGTTCGGGTGGAACTTCGATACGGCTACCAGCCGTACGCCTTCGGGCAGTTCGTTCCGTATTTCTTTGATGCGTTCTCCAATCATATTTTCTTTTGTTTTTTATACTTCCGGCTTGTCGTCGGGCTCAGCGCTGTAAGGATACACGTCCATAAGTGGAGTTTCGGCCACAGAGGCTATTTGATAATCGGCCATGGTGCCCTTCATCCCTTCATCCAGTTTCTTTACGGCATCGCGCAAATCGGCGGCTTGTACCAATACTTGAGTAGATGTTTTTTTCTCTGCACCGCTCTTTTCATCGAGTGTGATAAAAATGAGCTTGCATTTGAACCAGCGGTCGGCCGCTTCTTCATCGCAGGGGAAGAGTTCGCTATAGTTGGCACGCTTGATGTCGGCTACAGTGAACTCACCGCTGATGAAAGGAGTAATCTCTTCGATGATACGTGCTTCGGCTTCGGTAAAGCTGAGTGCATCTACCAGATAGGGCTCCGTAACCTTCTTGTTCATGCCGTTTTCCATTGTTTTTTCATATCGAATCTTGCATTCGAACCATGTATGCATTGCCATAATTTTCAGTCTTTTAGTTTTCTATCAATAAAAATTGGTCGGTTAATTCCCCACAAAGATAAAACTTTTCAAACGAAGAATGCAAGATAAGGTTTAAGATTTGCGCAGAGTGTCTGATTTTCTGTTATAGTTATTGTTGTGGACGGGTGGAATAAGAACGGGACGAAACATTCTTTTAACATGATTGAAATAGGTGCTTCCAAACTTTTTCTTACTTTTGTTTGTTATCAAGAAGAATTTTAAAGGAAAAGAAAATTATGGCAACAACAAATTTCAAAGGACAGCCGGTGAGATTGATCGGTGAGTTTATACAGGTGGGCACTGTAGCCCCCGATTTCGGATTAGTAAAAACAGACTTGTCAACTTTCTCGTTAAAAGATTTGAGTGGTAAGAATGTGGTATTGAATATTTTTCCAAGTCTTGATACGGCAGTTTGCGCAACTTCAGTTCGTAAGTTTAATAAGTTAGCAGCTTCTTTGCCCGATACGATTGTATTGGCTATTTCGAAAGATCTGCCTTTTGCACATGCACGTTTTTGTACAACGGAAGGCATTGAACATGTCATTCCATTGTCCGATTTCCGTATTTCCGATTTTGATGAGAATTATGGTGTATGTATGGCCGATGGTCCGTTAGCCGGATTGTTGGCACGTGCTGTCGTTATTATAGGTAAGGACGGTCGGGTGGCTTATACGGAGCTGGTACCTGAAATTACACAGGAACCTGATTATGACAAAGCTTTGGAAGTTTTGAAGTAATTTTTCTAAAAAAAACAGGGTGTATCCTTTTCCAAGAAGGTTGAGACTTCTTGATAGAGATACACCTTTTATTTTGTGGAATAAATGCGAAAAGGTTCGCTGTCCTTTATTGATCAGCTTTTTTAGATAGTTTTTCAAGGAAGTAGACCATGAGGAAGCCTACTACCATCAGTGCTATTGCCTCGCCAATGTAGGCATTGGGCAAGATGTTGGTTTCGATAGGCATGCCATGAGTGTTGTCGGCTATTTCTTTCCATGGCCATACTTTGTTGAGTGAACCCAGCATGAAACCTGTCAGGACAGCTAAGGTGATGTTGCGGAAATGCTTCAAGGCAAACGATAACAGACGTGAGAAACTGGTGATACCGATGACTGCACCTGCTGCAAAGATGGCCAGGGTCGTGATATTGAGCGTCTTTACCGCTTCCATTATATAGAAATATTTACCTAACAACACCAGAATGAAACTTCCTGAAATGCCTGGAAGAATCATGGCGCAGATAGCAATAGCTCCACACAAGAAGATGAACAGCGGATGGGTCGATGTTTCTGCGGGGGTAGCAACGGTTATGTAATAAGCTACAATGGCACCGATGATGAATCCGATGACAGTTTTCCAATTCCACCCTTTGATGTCTTTCCCTACGAACCAAGTAGATGCCAGTACCAAGCCGAAGAAAAATGCCCATACCAGAATGGGGTGGGTAGTGAGTAGCCAAGTTATGACTTTTGCGAGCGAAAAGACACTGATGCCAATTCCCAGCAGAAGTGAGAACAGAAAATTCCCATTGATTTTCTTCCAAAACGGTCTCCATTTTCCTGTGAGAAACAGGCGGATGCTTTCCATGTTAATGCTCTTGATCGTTTCTATCAGTTCATCATAGATGCCTATAATAAAGGCAATGGTACCGCCTGAGACACCCGGTACAACATCGGCAGCTCCCATGCCCATACCTTTTAGTGCGATGAATGCGTAGTCTTTCAGTTTTCTTTTCATATTGCTCGTACTTTCCTTTTGTAGAGTCTTTTTGTTGTAAAAATTATCCTTTTCTCCGTCGGATAGGTTCTGTCAGGTAGGTTTTCATTACCTGCATGGCCTCTCCATCAGGCATAGTCTCCACCTGTGTTTGCAGATTTTCCATGTATTTTTCGTTCATGGGGCTTTCTGTCTGTTGGTTGTAGTGTCGGGCCTTCTCTGTTTCGCCAGACAGGATACAAGACATGGTAAGTCGCTGGTACAGATTCGGATAGTCTGGTTTCCACTGTTCGATATGTTCCAGAGCGCTGACAGAATAGCGGTACATACCTGCTTCGGTGCTATAAGCAGCTATTTCTGACCATGTATCGGCCGTATTGTCATAGCTGCCTATTTCTTCCCACATGTCAACGGCTTTTTGTCTTTCTCCACGTTGTGCATAGATTAGGCCTCCCAACAGATGGGCGTCTACATTGAGGTAATCGATGTCAATGGCTTTGTGGCAGTAGTCGAGAGCCTGTCCTTCGTACTTCTCGTTGCCAAGTTTATAAATGCAGATGGCCATGCCGGCGTAGAGGGATGAACGTGTAATAGGGTCTTTCAAGTCCTCTTCCTGTTGCAGGGCAAGATCCAGTTCGTTATAGGCTTTTTCCCATTCTTCTTTTTCCAGCTTGATCTGCCCTACCATGGAGTTCAGATAGGCAGGAGCGATACTGTGGAACTTGACGGCCTGTTCATAGCACTTGACGGCTTCTTCGTCGTTGCCAAGCTCCAGAAAGCAGTAACCCTTAATGACGTAAGCTTCTCCCAGTTCGTCATCAGCCAGCAGGGCATAGTCGCAGGCGTCAATGGCTTTTCCAAATTCCTGCATGCCCATATAGCAACGTGCCGCTGCCATCCAGTATTGTGGATGATAGGGATCATTGTCTATCAGCTTATTATAGTAAGTCAGAGCTTCTGCATAGTTTTTCCGGTCGAGCAGGCTGTCAGCCATGATACAGCAGTATTCTGTATCTTCTTTGTCCCATCGCCAGTGCGAAAGCCATTCCGTTGCCTGGTCGTACTGATAGGCTCCAAGGTACATGTAAGCCACATCGATGATGTTTTCCTTGCTGTATTTGTCTTCCAGCATGTCCAGTTGCAGTTCGGCGTCCTCTATGCGTCCTTCTTCCACCAACAGTCTGGCGCGTAGGATGGTGACGTCGGGGCGTTCTTCGGTTATTTCTGCGGCAGCCTGCTTTGCGTCTTCCAGCTCGTACAGATCCAGATGTAAGTAGCTGCGCTCCACCAGCAACGAGGTGTTGCCAGGGTGGAGCTTCAGCCCATACGCGATGACTTCGGCTGCGTCGTCGAACTTACTGTTGCGGTCGTACCATTCGGCAATATCGGCCAGGTCTTCTGCATCCATGTAGATGGAGATGTGCTGGTCGCGTGCCGTTTCGTAGCTTTCCACCAGTTCAGCCAATGCCTTGTCTTTGCCCGACAGCAGGTTCTTGTTACTCATCGTATGTGTGTATCAGTTTTTTTATTTGTTTATTTTGCCCCAAGTGTCTTTCAGGCCTACTGTGCGGTTGAAGACCATCTTTTCTGCTGTAGAATCCTTGTCGACGTTGAAGTAGCCGATGCGTTGGAATTGCAGATAAGTGAGGGGCTTCATGCCGGCAGCAAACTTTTCGACATAGCAGCAGGGCAATACCTTCAGCGAATCGGGGTTGATGATTTCCTTCATGGCTGTCAGGGCGTCGCAGTTCTTGGCTTCGCGGATGGCAGCCAGCTCGTCGCGAGGATTTTCTACCTTCCACAGACGGTCGTACAGACGTACTTCGGCCTCCAGGCAGTGGGCGCAGCTTACCCAATGCAGGGTGCCTTTCACCTTGCGGTTGGCGCCTGGCATACCACTCTTTGAGTCGGGGTCGTATTCGCAGTAGACTTCCACCACTTCGCCTGCCTCGTTCTTCTTGCAACCTGTGCACTTCACGATGTAGGCATTCTTCAAGCGTACTTCCTGGCCGGGGGTCATGCGGAAATATTTCTTCGGGGCGTCCTCCATGAAGTCTTCGCGCTCCATCCACAGCTCGCGGCTGAATTCGATGGTATGGCTGCCTTCCTCAGGACGTTCGGGGTTGTTGATAGCTTCCAGTTCCTCCACCTGTCCTTCGGGATAGTTGGTGATAACCAACTTCACAGGATTCAGTACGGCTGAGATACGGGTGGCACGTTCGTTCAGGTCTTCGCGAACGGCACTTTCCAGCAGGGCGAACTCGTTGAGAGCGTCGTAAGTGGTGTAACCGATCTTGTCGATGAACTTATGGATAGACTCAGGCGAATAGCCACGACGGCGGAAACCACAGATGGTCGGCATGCGGGGATCGTCCCAGCCGTTCACCAGGCCTTCCTTGACGAGTGTCAGCAGGTTGCGCTTGCTCATTAGCGTGTAGCTCAGGTTCAGCTTGTTGAATTCGTACTGGCGCGGGCGGTTGTCGTCCAGATCCTTGCCTTCCTTCAGCCAATCGACGAAGAGGTCGTAGAGCGGGCGGTGTACCACAAATTCCAATGTACAGAGCGAGTGGGTCACGCCTTCGAAGAAGTCGCTCTGGCCGTGGGCGAAGTCATACATGGGATAGGCTTTCCATTTCGTACCCGTGCGGTGGTGCGGATGTTTCACTACACGATAGATGATGGGGTCGCGGAAGTGCATGTTGGGGTTGGCCATGTCTATCTTGGCGCGCAGCACCATGGCACCTTCTTCTACCTCGCCACTGTTCATCTTTTGGAACAACTCCAGATTTTCTTCAATAGGGCGGTTGCGGTAAGGACTTTCCGTACCCGGCTGGGTCGGTGTACCTTTCTGTGCCGCTATTTCTTCAGACGACTGTTCGTCGATGTAAGCCTTGCCTTCCTTGATGAGGCGGATGGCGAAGTCCCAAAGTTGCTGGAAATAATCCGATGCATAATATTCGTTGCCCCACTGGTAGCCCAGCCACTGGATATCCTCCTTGATGGCTTCTACGTATTCCACGTCTTCCTTCGTGGGGTTGGTGTCGTCGAAACGCAGGTTGCATACGCCTCCGTGAGCGGCTGCGATGCCGAAATCAAGGCAGATGGCCTTGGCATGTCCGATGTGCAGGTATCCGTTAGGCTCCGGCGGGAAGCGTGTCTGCACTCTGCCTCCATTTTTACCGTTGCTCAAGTCGTTTTCTACAATTTGCTCAATGAAGTTCAAGCTTTTCTTTTCGCTTGTTTCTTCGTTTTTCAGTTCTGCCATACGTCTTTGATTACATGATTTTTATTTATGGCTGCAAAAATACGACTATTTTTTGTAAATTGCCTATATCCTTGGCATATATCCGTTTTTTTTGGAAGGCATTGCAATGGCGAGGGGTGGGTTCACAAGGTTTTCGGCTACCTGTACGAGGAGCTTGTAATACGATTGTAATGTTTTTGAAATATTTGCTTCATCTTCTCTTCATACGCTCTTAATATCCATCTACTTTCTTTGCATGCGTAAAAAAAATGCTTATTTTTGGCTTCCCAATCGGGGCAGGAATGCGATAACGTAGTAATTTATATAAAACAAGATTTTATGGTAAAATTTATCGAGAGTGAACTCGTCTTGCTGAAAAAAGAAATAGACGAAATGTGGACTTTGGTTTATAACCAGCTTGATCGTGCAGGAGAATCTGTGCTTACATTCGACCGCGAACTGGCTCAGCAAGTATTGGTACACGAGCGCCGTGTCAATGCTTTCGAGCTGAAAATCGATAGCGATGTGGAGGATATCATTGCGCTTTATACGCCGGTAGCCATCGATTTACGGTTTGTATTGGCCATGCTGAAAATCAATACCAATCTGGAGCGTCTGGGCGATTTTGCCGAGAGCGTTGCCCGCTTTGCTCTCGAAGAGAAAGAGCTGACACTCGATGCCGACCTCGTGAAGCGTCTTCGTCTGCAGGAGATGATCGATCAGGTTCTCTCCATGCTCGAACTGGCAAAGCGTGCTTTGCAGGAAGAAAGCCAGGAGTTGGCTACGTCAGTTTTCGCGAAAGACAATGTGCTGGATGAAATCAATGCCAACGCTTCTACCTTGTTGGCAGAATATATCCAGCAACATCCTGAAAGCGCTTTGTCCTGCATCAATTTGGCAAGCGTTTTCCGCAAGCTGGAGCGTGCCGGCGACCACATCACGAACATAGCAGAAGAGATTGTCTTCTTCATCGACGCCAAGGTATTGAAGCATCACGATACGGCAGAAGAGGGATACGGACAAGAGAAGTAGTCAGAGAAGCCTCTTCTTAATAAAGAATAAAGCATTGTTTTCTGCCTCACAAAGCATTGTTTTTCGAGGTGGAAAGCAATGCTTTCTTTTTGCGTTTATTCTCCATTCTTTCGTTTCAAGAAATCGGTGGGGTTTTCACCGAAATATTCTTTGTAGCATTTGGTGAAGTAGGAGGGCGAACTGAACCCTACCTCGTAAGTGATTTCGGCTACCGTCTTTTCGGTGGAAGCCAATAGCGAAGATGCACGTTTCAGGCGTGCGATGCGCAGCAGTTCGTTGGGTGCATGGCCACAGAGTGCCTTCGTTTTGCGATAAAGCTGTACGCGGCTCAAACCTATTTCTTCCCCCAAATCCTCTATGCTTAGGTTAGGATCGGACAGGCGGTCGTTGATGAGGCGATGGAGCTTTTCCATGAAACCTTTATCCAGCTCGGCCACGGGGGCCTTTTGCGTGGGTGCTTTCACGCCGTCCGAGAAGAAATTTTGTAAACGTTGGCGGTTTTCGATGAGGTTGCGCAGGCGGACGGTAAGTAGCTGGGCACTGAAAGGTTTGGATATGTAGGAATCTGCTCCACACTCGTATCCCTTTATCTTCTGTTCGTCTACGGCATAGGCCGTGAGCATCATTACGGGGATGTGCGATGTCTGCAATTCCGACTTCAGGCGACGACAGCACTCCATGCCGTCCATGACGGGCATCATCACGTCGCAGATGATGGCGTCGGGCACGTACTTCATGGCTTGTTGAACGCCCTCTTGTCCGTTGGCAGCCTCAATGACGTTGTATTTTTCCTGAAGGACGGAGCGGACATAGTCGCGTATGTCCTGATTGTCGTCTATTACGAGAATGGTTTCTTTGTCTTCGGGTTTTGTGTCGTGATCGGCCACTTGTATTGTTTCCTGGTCGGCGGCCAGTACGGCGCCTTCTTTCAGGTTGGCTAACATGGCGCTACGGGTAGTGTTACTGTCTAATGCACCTGTTTGATGAGCTGGCATCTCGATGCAGAAGCGGGTACCTTGTCCTTCTGCGCTGTCCACGTGAATGGTGCCTCCGTGCATCTCTACAAATGCTTTCACCAAAGCGAGGCCAATGCCCGATCCTGCATGGTGGACATCTATCTGGTAGAAGCTTTCGAATATGTGCTGTATGTGGTCGGCAGACATGCCTACTCCAGTATCTGTCACTTGCAGGCGCATCCAACGGGCATCTTCTTTATTGAAAAATTCGAGACAGACGTGGACGCTTCCGTTTTCGGGAGTAAACTTGAAGGCGTTGGACAGGAGATTGTACAAGATACGTTCTATTTTTTCGGCATCGGCGGTGATGACGCTTTCTTCGTTGTCTTTACCTTCAGGCTCAGGGGTATCGATGCTGAAGCGGATATGTTTTCGATAGGCTAAAGTACGGAAGGCGTCTGTCCATTCGTGTAGCGAGGCAGCCAGATCAAATCTAGAGAGATGCATATCCAGTTTCCCTTCTTCAAATTTGCGGAAGTCGAGTATCTGATTGACGAGGCGTAGCAGTACAGCTACGTTCTTATGGATAATATTCAGAAGGAAGCGTTCCTGCTCGTTCAGGTTGTGACTTTGCTGAAGTTGGTCGACGGGGTCGGCGATGAGGGTGAGGGGAGTACGGAAGTCGTGGGATACGTTGGTGAAGAAAGCCAGTTTGGCATGCGTAGCTTCTTCTAGTTGCCTCGATAGTGTGATGAGTTGGTCACGTTGTTCTTCCAGCTGCTTTTTCTGTTGGGACAGTTCGGCATTCAAGCGGTTTTTGGTCCAAAAAGCACGTACTACGAAGACCAGTAATGCACCTACCAGCAGGATAATGATGATGCAGGCGTAGAGGAACATGCGTTGGGCGGAGTAGCGGAGCAGGAAGGCATCCAACTGGCTGTTGAGCTTCTCAATTTTTCCGTCCAGCGTAGCGATGTGATCCGTTTGCATCTGCATTACGTGGGCGTTTTGTCGGTTGACAGGAGCGGTGGAAAGCAGATTTTCGCGTTGATATTTCTTCCCTTCCAGAATACTCATGGCCACTTGTACTACACGGTCGCCGCCCGTGGGATAAATGAAAGTGCCGTCCAATATGCCATTGGCTACCAGTTCTACTCCCAAGCCTTTGCCAGGCAGGGCATCTACACCGACGAAGAGCATTTTGTTTGCGCGTCCATGCCGAAGGGCTGCTGCGTGTGCTCCTGCTGCCATGCGATCGTTATGAGCAAATACCAGATCGATTTTCGGCTGACAGGTCAGGATGGAGTCGAATGCTTGTTCTGCTGATTTTTGGAACCACCCGGCATCGGCACTGGCCACTATCTGTATGCCAGGTGTACGAGATAGTACGTCCATCAATCCTCGATGGCGATCGGCTGCAGGTGTGGAACCTTTTAAGCCTGTCAGTTCTACAACGTTGCCTTTGCCTTCCAAACGTGTAGTAATGTAGTGGCCTATCTGTCGGCCCATTTCGTAGTTGTCTGCTCCTACATAAGCAGTATATTGGTCGGAGTTAATCCGTCTGTCAACCAGTACGACCGGGATTCCCTTGGCATATGCTTTTTCTATCACAGGAGTGATGGCTTCTGCTTCGTTGGGAGCTACAACAATCAGATCTACTTTTCGGCGGATAAATCGTTCGATATCTTCTGTTTGTTTCCGATTATCGTCGTTTGCCGAACGGATATCTACTTCCACGCCAGGATAGAAGAGTGCTTCGCGGCGGATTTCCTTGTTCATTTGTGTGCGCCATTCGTCATCACTGCATTGTGACACGCCGATAACGTAACGGTTTTTCTCTTGGCTGCATGAACTAAATAGCAGTAGATAGAGTGTACAAAGGATGGTTACAAGAAAGACAAAATGGCGTTTCATGGATTTTTGTTCTTTGGTTATGGATACAAAGATAGACAAAAATCCATGAAACTATCATCTCTATGCCAGTCTTTCCGTCAGCGATTGAGGTAATACGGGCATAGCTCCTTGTTGCGTACAAACATAAGCCGAGGTTTCTACGGCCAGTTGATGGGCTTCTGCTACTGGATGTCCCTTAAGGATAGCGGCCGTAAAGGCTGCTGTGAAAGAGTCGCCTGCACCTACGGTGTCAGCAACCTGCACCTTGGGAGTTTCTACAAATGATACGTGGCCGGGAGTAAAGACATAACTGCCGTTTACACCACAAGTCAGAATCAGCATTTTCAGATTATATTTGGCCAGCAGAATCCAGCATTTGTCCTGAAGGTCGATACCCGGATAACCGAACATTCGGCTTACGGTAACCAGCTCTTCATCGTTAATCTTCAGCACGTTGCAACGACGGAACGAATCACACAGAATTTCTTTCGTATAAAATCCTTGACGCAGGTTGATGTCAAAAATGCGGAGTGTATCTTCGTTTTCCGGCATTGCGTCGAGAAAATGGTGAATGGTTTCGCGTGATACGATGCTGCGCTGTGCCAGTGAACCGAAACAGACAGCGCATGTCTGATGGGCCAGTCCCTCAAGAGCTTGTGTGTAGGGAATGTTGTCCCAAGCTACACCTTCTTTTATGTCATAGCAAGGAACCCCTTCAGCATCCAATTCAACTTGAACCGTTCCTGTGGGATAAGGTACTGTTTCTATCAGTCCGTATAATTGTTTTTCGCGGAAGTTATCCAAAATTTCTGAACCCAGTTTGTCCTGTCCTACGGCACTTACTATTCGGCTTTCCAATCCGAACTGCGATACGTGATAGGCAAAATTAGCGGGTGCTCCACCCAGTTTTTTTCCTTCGGGCAGCACGTCCCAAAGTGCTTCGCCCATTCCGACTACGATTGATTGATTATTCATGGCTATTGTTTTTTTGTGATTTCATTTTCAAAGTGTAGGCAATCAGATAGAGTACGCCGATCGTCATTACAGCGACAGCGCCGCTTTGTCCAACAGCGTCACTGGCCATACCCATCAGCAGCGGGAAGATTGTACCGCCGAAAAGACCCATAATCATCAGTCCCGAAACCTCGTTCTTCTTCTCGGGCACCGTCGTCAGCGCCTGTGCAAAGATGATGGGGAATACATTCGAGTTGCCGAAACCGATGAGGGCGATGCAGACGTAGATGACATGATGCGCGTCGGACACCAGCAGGCCAGCCATGGCTACCAGCATACACGCTACGCTGATGCCCAGAAAGCGGCGTGCTGACAAGTGCTGTAGGATGAACGTGCCCAACAGGCAGCCCGCCGTACGGAAGATGAAGTAGAGGCTCGTGGCAAAACCTGCTTCGTCGAGTGTCAAGCCTACACGCTCCATCAGTAGCTTGGGTGCAGTTGTGTTGGTTCCTACATCGATACCTACGTGGCAGACAATACCCAAAAAGCAAAGCAGGATAAACGGTTGTCCTAACAGACGCAGGCAGTCTGCAAAGCCTGATGCCTGATCGGGCTTTTCTTCTTCAATAGGGGTAGATGAGAGCCACAGGATGGCGATGACAGCCACTATCATGTAGACAGGGAATAGCACACGCCAGCCCAATCCGAAAGTAGGCATGGCCTGCGTAGCACCCCACATGGCGATGTAGGGAGCCAGGAACGAAGCGATGGCTTTGACAAACTGCCCGAAAGTAAGCGAACTGGCCAGACGGTCGCCCGAAATAATGTTGCTCAATAGTGGATTGAGTGAAGTTTGCATCAGGGCATTGCCGATACCCAGCAGCGAGAAGGAACAGAGCATCAGTCCGTAACCATCCCCAAAGAAAGGCAATAGGAGTGACAGAGCTGTCACGAAGAGGCTCAGCAGTACCGTGTTTTTTCGTCCGATGCGATTCATCAGCATTCCTGTGGGTACAGAGAAGATGAGGAACCAGAAGAAGACAAGCGACGGAAAAATGTTGGCCTGCGAGTCCGTCAGTCCAAGGTCGGCTTTTACGTAATTGGAAGCGATACCTACCAGGTCGACAAAGCCCATGGCGAAGAAGCAGAGCATGACGGGTATCAGCCTTCCGTATTTCATTTGTTGTTTTGCGGTCATTGTTTTTAAGAATTTAAAGAAGTTTGAGAAGTGATATTCATTCTACCTCCGTCAGTTCCACCACATGACTTTGCATCGGGCGGAAACCAAAGATATTGAGACCGATTTTCATCAGATAGTCACCTGAAAGAATGCGGCCGTTAGATGGAAGTGAAGATTGGGCCTCGGGCATCAGGTTGATTTCTTCCACCTTGTAGCGCTTCGTCGGGTCAAGTCCCTGCAAGCGGACGGGCAGCAGTTTCTCCTGATAACGCGGATAGACATCGTAAGCAAAGAGTACGGCCTTGCGGCTGTCTGTGCTCACGTAGTTCACCGCCATGTGGTTACTTTCGTAAGGCGATACCAGACGGTATTGGTTACCGTCCAGGATGACGGATTGCAGACGCTTCCAGTTGGCTACGGCCGTCTGGCAGTAGAGCAGTTCCTCGGCACTCAGTTCTTTCAGTCCCAGGTCGAAGCCCAGCTTACACATCGAAGCCACATCGGTGCGGAACTTGAGGGAAGCTGCCTTGTTCCAGCTCGTCACATGGGCGCACATGGCCTTGGCCGGGAAGAATTGCGAGAAGCCCCATTGGATGTAGATGCGCTCCACAGGATCGGTATTGTCGCTACACCAGAATTCGGTGAAATACTTCAGCGCCTCGTAGTCACAACGTGCACCGCCGCCCGAGCAGAGCATCATGGGCACGTCGGGATAGTTGTCCTTCACGCGCTTCATTACGTTATAGACGCCGCGCACATGGTCGATGTACAGTTGTCCCTGTTCAGCTTTGAGGTAGGGCGAATAGATGTTGGTGATAGGGCTGTTGCAGTCCCACTTGAAGTAAGCGATGTCAGGATTCTCTTTCAGCAGCTTGTCCACAATGCCGTAGACGTAGTCCTGCACGGCGGAGTTGCTCAGGTCGAGCACCAGCTGGTTGCGGTAGTAGTACGTCTCGCGGTTAGGATAGTGGATAGCCCAGTCGGGATGCTGCTCGAAGAGTTCGCTTTTGGGATTCACCATTTCCGGCTCTATCCATAGTCCGAACTTCACGCCCGCCTCTTTGGCTGCGTCGGTCAGGGCACGGATGCCGCCGGGCAGCTTGTCGTGCGTCACTTCCCAGTCGCCCAGTCCGGCACGGTCGTCCTTACGCGGATACTTGTTGCCAAACCATCCGTCGTCCAGCAGGAACATGTCCACACCCAGGTCCTTGGCTTCCTTCATCAGTTCGGCCAGGATGTCCTGATCGAAGTCAAAGGCAGTGTTTTCCCAGTTGTTGAGCAGGGTCAGGCGTGTACCTTTGCCGTCCTTCAGCTGATAGTTGCGTGCCCAGGCCTGCAGGTTGCGGCTGCCCTGGCCGGTACCTTCAGTGCTTAGTGTAAAGATGAATTCGGGGGTAGTGAAGACCTCATCGCGTTCCAGTTTGTAGGCCGACGCATACGGATTGATGCCGGGAATGATGCGCAGGTTGCCCACATTGTCCACCTCGAAGGTGAAGCGGAAATTGCCTGTCCACGCCAGTGTGCCCATCAGCACTTCGCCCTGCCGTTCCTGGGCGGGCTGGTCCAGTCCCACGATGAAGAAGGGATGCGTGTGCATGGCGGCGCGGCTGCCCAGCTTGGTGTCGATCACCTTCTTGCCGAAAAGCAGGGGCTGCGTGCTCATCTGCGCTTCCTTGGCCCAGTCGCTGCTGAACTCCGTCAGGTAGTAAGCCGGACGGCTGAAGTAAAGCATGGTCGAGGCATAGGCCGACAAAGTAACGGGCTTCTTCTCCTGATGGCGGATTTCGCTCCACGTCTTGATGACGTTCTCCTTCGGATAGGCCACGTAGTGCAGCGTCACGTCGACGGGATACTTGTCGTCGCGCAGCTGGATGTCGGTCTGCACGCCTCCCTCCACGGGGTGCGAGGAGGAAGAAACGTAGTAGAGCCATGTGGAAGGATTTCCGTCGTTGTGGGTGACGGCCAGGGCGGGTTCGAAGAAGTCTTCGTTGCCCGAACCGCTGTACACCTCCCACCCGCGGCGGCTGACACTGCCGTCCGAGGCGGGGTGTACGCTCCAACCCAGTTCTTTCAGGTCGGACTCGTTCAGCAGCCGTTCACCAAAGTAGCTCTGGTAGAGGCGACCGTTGTCGCCCACCTGCAGCACCAGGTCGGTGCGGTCAGTGGAAATGCGTATCTGTTTCATGTCACTGGCATTCAGTGTAGTGGTGGCGAGCAGTGCAAGTGCCGCCGTTGCGATGAGGTGTTTCATGGGATATAAGGGCTTTTAGTGTTACAATCCTAACTGATGTACTTTCAGGTTCTTCACTTCGGCCTCACCTCCCTGGGTATAGAAACGCAGAGCGTTGTAGGGTTGGGTGGGGAACACGAGGTTGGTCATGGCGATGCGGCCACCGTCTACGAAGATTTCAACAGAGCACTTGTCTACGAACACATCGAGGTGATATGTCTTGCCTTCGCACAGAGAGAGCGGTGCCCAGGTGCCCAGAGCGAAATCGTTGATGTAGTTCACTGATTCGGTCTTGCGGTGGTCGTCGGTCTCTTTGGCGTGAGGTTCTGCTTTCTCGCCGAAAGCGGTCAGTCCGCTCTGGGTACGATCCATGACGAGACGACCGGCCTTCATGTCGAGGTAGATGTCTACCTTTTCGCCCTTGTCGTTCAGCAGTTGGAAGCCTGTGGCTTGTGCTTTGCCCGGGGTGATGTCCATTTCCAGTTCGCAAGCGCCTTCGGCACCGGTAGCCAGCGGGCTGACCAGATGTTCGTCGGCCAGGGTGAAGTCGTTGACGGGGGTAGTGCCTTTGCGCAGGCCTTCGGTCTCCTTCACGGCATTGGCGGCCATGTAGATTTCACTGTTCTTGGTATAGAGTGAAAGCTCGCGAGGCAGGGCGTTGGCACCGCGGTACTGGCGGATGGGGGTTACGTTGGCATACTGCCAGTTGCTCATCCAGGGAACTGCGATGGTGCGGTCACCGGTATTCGAGAAGCAGACTGTGGCGTAGTGGTCCTTACCGAAGTCGAGCCACTTGGTAACGCTCTTGTCCGTGTCGCACTTGAATTCCTTGCCGTCGAACTCGCCTACGAAATATTCCGTAGCACTACCGCCGAAGGGGCAGCCGGGGTTGATATTGACAATCATCACCCACTTCATGTTGTCCTTGTTGCCGTCGACAGGCAGCTGTACAAAGTCGGGACACTCAAACTGGTTGGGCTGTACGCCGTAGCCTTCGCCAAACTGGCTGAGGTATTCCCAGTTCTTCATGTCGGTAGACGAGTAGAAACGCATGTTCTTGTCGGCGGAAACAATCATGTACCACTTCTGTGCGGGTTCGTACCAGAAGACTTTCGGGTCGCGGAAGTCCTTCAGTCCGTCGAACGGCGTCAGGATGGGGTTCTTTTCGTATTTGGTATAGGTGCGGCCGTTATCGTTGCTGTAGGCCATGCACTGTATCTGTCCGTGCTCGTCGCTGGCCGAGGTGTAGAAAGCAATCATGGCGTCCTTGCCGTAGCCGGCGCTGTTGTTCTTGTCGACAACGGAGCTACCCGAGAAAATGTGTCCCAGTGTGTCGCGGGCAATAGCCGGATCGAGGTGTTCCCAGTGGATGAGGTCGCGGCTGACGGAGTGTCCCCAGTGCATGTTGCCCCACTTCGATCCGTAGGGGTTATACTGGAAGTACAGGTGATATTCGCCGTCTTTATAAACCAGACCGTTGGCGTCGTTCATCCAGCCATAGAGCGGCGTGTGGTGATAGACGGGACGGTAATAGTCGGTATTGGTGGTGTCGAAGGTGTCGGCCAGGCGGATGCTGTCCCAGCAGATGGCGTTAGCAGCCACGCGGCCGATGGTCACAGTGGCTTCCTTGGCTCCCTGCGGCAGGGCGAAGGGCACGTAATATTCTACGCTATCGACTGCCAGACGTACGTCCATGGCCATGTCGGCGGGGCTGCCCGTGATGAGTTTCACCTTGCCTTCGTTGCAAGACTCCTGGATGGGGAGGATGAGGTATCGGGTTGGGTTTGTGATGTGAACGATGGTGAGCGTGTCGCCTTGGTGTTCCAGGCGGATGCCGTTGCTCTGCGGCTGGCAGGCTGTCAGTGCGGCAGCTGTTGCCAAAGTCATTGTCAGGTGATTGAAAATCCTTTTCATGGTTCTATTGTTTTTGAGCGTTTAAATGTACAGATTATTTTTGAATTAGCCTCACCGGTGTGGCGGGTTTCCGCAGGGCTTCGCCGTCGAGCCTCACCGGTGTGGCCGGCCGAGAGGATCAGAATTTCAGGCTGGCGCTGAATTCGACGGTGAACGGACGGATGTAGCTACCTGCCATGACGTGTCCGGCATACTGTCCGGCGTCTTCCTTTTCGATCAGTTCGGCACCGGCGATGCTGCCTTTGGCACCCGTCTGGTTCAGGAAGTTCACGACGGTGCAGCCCAGGGCAAGTTTCTTGTTCACCTGCCAGTTCAGTCCGCCGAAGGTCTCCCAGCGGCCGTTGAAGTAGTAGGCGTCGTTGATGTTAGCGTAGGTCTTGCTGAAGTAGCGGAAGCTGGTCCAGATCTTCAGGTCCTTGGTGATCATGTAGCTGGGGTCTATTTCGACGATGACCTGCGGGATTTCGGCTACGATGTTGCCCGTGGCGTTGATTTCGCCCACGTATCCGTCGGAGAAGGTGACAGAGGTCTCATACTTCTTGTAAGTCGGCTTCTGGTAGGTGAAGAGGAAGTGCAGGTCGAATCCCTTGAAGGGGCGGGTAACGACGTCGGTGGTCCAACCCAGCGTCTGGATGTCGTAGGTCAGCGGGGCGGCCATGATTTCCGTCTGTCCGGCGGCGGTCTTGTGCTGCAGGTTCAGGGTAGAGTTGTTGTTCGTCTTCGAGATATAGGAGAAGAGCGAGGTCAGGCTCAGCCATTCGTTGTTGTAGTAGATTCCGGCACGTCCCAGGGGTACGGAGATCTTGTCCGTATTGGGCAGGGTAGCAGGGGCGAAGTTTTCGATTTTCGGATGCTGGGTGATGTAGGTGAAGTCGCCGGTGAAGCCGAATGACTTGGTCAGCTTGTAGGTGGCGGCGGCAGTCAGAGCGTAGTTCAGCCAATCGTAGCTCATTGCAGTGGGGGCAATCTGAGTACCGTCGGGAGCCGTAGCACCCAGGTAGTAGTTGGCAAAGCGGCCTACGTATTCGCCGTTGGCGTTCTTTACGACTGCGTTGTCGCCTCGCAAGGCTTGGTATTCCAGGCGGGCACCGTAGTAGAGGTTCAGCTTGTCGGTTACGTCCCAGTCGTGGGTGAAGTAGAGAGCCAGCTTGTTCTCGTGTCCCTTATAGTATTCCGAAGCGTTCTTGTTGAAGTCATAGTAGTATCCGTTCCCGGCGTAGGTACGTCCGGCATAGGTGGCGTAGTCTGCGTTGTAGAGGCGCACGGGGTAACTGCCGTCGGTGGGAACGGACTGGTCGTACATGGTGGTGGCCGATGCGTAGTCGATATCATAGTACCATTCGTTCAGGCCAAGGCGCCAGGTGCTGTTGCCTGTGTGGCGCGACAGTTCGGTGGTGAACATGAACGAGTCGATAAATCCGCGGTTGAGGCACGACATGCGGCTCTGCACGTATTCGCCTGTGTAAGGCTTCATGCTGCCGTCGGCGGCTTCGTAGAGGTAGTTGATGCCGGCTTCGTTCTGGTCGAGCGACATCGGGGTCTGGTAAACGCACGAGCCGGTGGAGTGGTCATATTTCATGATGGTGCGCCAGTTCAATCCGTTGTCCCAAGTGTAGTTGTTCATCAGGGTGAACTCGCTACCCTTGTTCTGCACGGCGTCGTAGAGGTTAGTCTTCTTTACTTCGCCCGTGCGCATGTCGCGATACATCATTTCGTTGTCCATCGGCAGGTAGGAAGTAGTTCCGAGGGCGAACTGGCCGAACTCTTTCACGCTTCCGTCGCCTACGTAGACGAACGGGGCTGATTGTGTGGCATACATGTAGACTGGATGGCTGTTGCTGTAGTGATAGATGGCGGTCAGTTCGCCACGGTTATCGTTGTATTTCTTCGTCAGGGCGAATTTATAGATCTGCGTGCGGTCCTGGAAGGGAGTCGATTTGATTTTGAACGTTCCCGGGTCGAAGTCCTGGTAGATGCTTCCGCTGTAATACCAGTCGCGGGCGATGTCGCCGTTCACGTTGAGCGAGAACTCCTGCATGCCGAAGTGGTTGCTCTTGTAGTTCAGGGTGCCGTGAAAGCCTTTCTGTCCCAGCTGGGTGAAGGAGTTGACGGCGTATCCGATGTTTCCGGTAGTGATGGCTGTCTCCGAAATTTTCAGCAGTCCCACGTGGTTCAGGCTGGCGTCGGCACGCCAAAGGGAGTTGACTGAATGAGGATTGGTAGCGTAAGTGACGGGGATGCCGTTTTCCAATACATTGACGTCGGCCGACGGTAGTCCGATCTGGATTTCACGTGGACCGTTGGCACTGGCGGCGTTCAGCATCACGTTACGGTTTTCCTCCTCTTTACTGGAGCTTTCCGTTTGTGGCTGTTCCGATGATTTCTTTTCTTCTTGTGCGAAAATGTTTCCACAAGTCAATCCGAGCAACAAAAAAGCTGCTGCGGCGCGATAGCATACTGCATGTCTTTTCATACCTGTTTTCATGGTACGTTATTTAATAAGTTAATAATTGAAGTTTCGCTTTTCGGTCATCGGGCGTTTTGCCTGAAGACCTGTGCAAATGTATGCAGTCGTTCGCAGGAAGGATAAAAAAAATGTTTCATTCCCTGTCATCAGGGTTACATGAAACATTTTTGATAAGGAATGTAACAAAATGGATAGACGTCAGCTTCAGTGACTTAAACGTCAGCTTGGGTTCGCTAACCCTCAGCTTGACGTTTTCCGTGTGGAGGCCGGTTGGTTCAGGGCTCGTAGACTTCTCCGTCCGACGTGATGTTGCGGTAGGTGATGCCGATAGCATCGTCCGTGACCATCAGTGGCCGGCCGTCGGGCTGCTCGTAGTGGAAGTGTACATTGTCCAGCCGGATGTTGCGGGCATGGCGGATGTAGAAGCCTTTGGCAGGAACGGTGCCGAACATCCATGGTTCGGGATATACTTTCTCTTGTTCGGGCGGCGTACGCTGGCCGTCGGCTTCGGTATAGCCGCCTTGGTGATAAATATGGATGTTGCTCAGGCTGACATCTTCAATGATGGCTCCGGGTATGCCGCTGATGATGGACGAATAGCGCGAGTCGGCGTTGAACACGTTGACGTTGCTGATGAGGATGCGCTTCATGCTGCCCACGGGTGTCCCCTCAGGACTGCGCATACGTGCGCCCAGGCGAAGGAAGATGGGGGAGTTGACGATGTCGCGCATGGTGATGTTGCTGATAACAATGTCTTCCAGGCGTCCGCCATCCACTGTTTCGAGTGCCAGACCGCGGCAACGCTCAAAGATGCAGTTGGTGATGGCGATGTTCTTGAATCCGCCGCTCGACTCGGTGCCCAGTTTGATGCGTCCTGTCACAAAACCATGGTCGGGGGCTTGCGGCTCGTCGCGTTGCCATGTGCAGTCCAGCACACTGCCGCGGTCGTATCCGCTGACCAGACAGTCGGAGATGGTGACGTCTTCCGTGTCTTTGAAGTAGCCTAAAGCGTAAGACGATTTCAGGACGATGGCATCATCCCACGGGCTGTTGACTGTGCACTGGCTGATGCGTACGTTCTTACAACAGTCTATGTCGAATCCGTCGCGGTTGGTGTCCACCTTCAGGTTCAGGATGGTCAGGTTGTCCACACCCGTGGCCAGCAGACCGAAGTGGCCGCAGCGCAGCATGGAGAAATCTTTCAGCGTGACGTTCTTGCAGAGCTTCAGGCTGATGGCCTTGTTGCCTACGCCTGGCAGTCGGCTTTCTTCTCGTGTCAGCCCGTGACCGTCAATCAGTCCCGGGCCGCTGATGGTGATGTCTTCCAGTCCGATGCCCCAGATGAGTGAGTTCTTCCAGTGACTGTGGCCGAAATCCTGGTAGCGGTTGTGTTCGTTGGCTTCCGCTTCGTCATAGCCTTCGGTAGCGGAAGGGAAGGCGGCTGTAATCACGGTGCCTTGTTCCATCAGCAGATGGACGTGGCTGGCCAGTCGGATGGAGTAGCAGGCATAGTTGCCGGCGGGCAAGTAGACGGTACCTCCGCCATTGGCGGCTGCTTCCTGGATGGCACGGTTGATAGCGGGGCTGTCTATAGTCTTTCCGTCGGCTTTGGCACCGTAGTCTTTTACATTATATACGTCGGCTTGGATTGCTGCCGTGCAGAGGCAGAGCAGCAGGAACAATATCTTTTTCATCATTGTAGGGGCATTAAGGTAAATCGTTTCAAGTAAGAGGCATTTCCGTACATGGTGTGCTCGTCGGACAGATTCCAGAAACCGTCTTTCGAAGTGGGGTTGGCATCCCAGTCGATTACAGCCCAGCAGAGACCTATTTCATTGCCTTCTTTGAGGACGGTTGGACGGGAGAATTCCGCCCCGTCGGCATCGGCATGGTCGAAGGGAGTGATGTAGAATTCCAGCGTCAGTTTGCCGGCTTCGCCTTCACGAAAGTCATAGTGGTAGGCGTAGTCGGCGTAGGGTTTCTGCTTCAGCCACACTTGTGGTCCCCAAAGCATGCACCAGTCGCGTCCGTGGGGTGGTGTGAAGATGTGGTAGTTCTGTGCGTGGCAGCCATGAAACTTGAACCAGGCCTGCCAGACATCTTTAGGAGCAGTCGGGTGGAAGCGGTCGATGAACGGGCCTCCTGAGCAGTCACCGTCCACTACTACTTCGAAAATGTCCGTATTCAGCGAGTTTTCATTGAAGCGCCAGTAGTTGTCCCAGGCTTCGTAGAGAAAATACAATTTCTGGGTTTCGGCACACCAACCTACCTTTACGCTGACCTGCAAGGTTTCGGTGTTTGGAGCGGCATGCTTACCTTCGTCTTCTTTCATTGCGGCTTCAGTTATGGTATAGCTGTCGGGTACACAGGACCAGTCGCGGGTATCACCGTCCAGGGCGGGGACTTCATCGGCTGCAAACTGGTAGACTTTGTAATCCTGCGCGTTGGCTGGCAGATACGTCAGCAGCAGGAACAGGGAAAGATACAAATGTTTCATCATGGGTTGTTTTTGATTTCTTTGTCAAAAAGGGCTGGTAGCATAAAGCGGTTATAGTCGGCTTTGGCGTTTTGTTTGTACAGGCAAAAGTAGAGAGTCTCTCCTTCTTGCCAGGTGCGTAGGGCAGCGATTACGGGGGTATCTGTCTTTTTGCCTGAACGGTAGAGTGCCAGGGGATTGTTCTGCTGATGGGCATCGCAGAGGATGGGTTCGGGACCGTCGGGCATCACACCGTGTACAGTTCTCAGTCTCATCACCTCGCCGTAGTAGACGGTAAATGCATTTCCTTCGGTACAGAACACATTGTCGTGACAGGCGTCTGTGGGGATTGCATCGTTTTGCTCCGTCTTTACAACTTTGTCATCACAAGCACCGAAAGCCCAGCACAGGCGAGCGTCAGATGGTAGATTTTCGGCTGTGGCCTTCAGAATGATTCCTTGTGTGTCGGTCAGTGAACAGATGGTTAGTTCTACTTTGCCTCCTTTCCACAGTTTGTCTTCTACCGTGTAATGGTTTCCTTTGTTTTTCACTTTGCATTGGTCCAGCCATCGACTTTCCTCACCGCAGACTACTCCCAACCTTAAGGTTCCTGCTCCTTCTGGAAGTTGCAGGGGGAGGGTTTGAGCTTGGATGGTTGCTGTCCATAAAAATAGTAGCAGCAGTAACAGTTTGTTTTTCATTGTAGGTCTAATCTTGATTATTTATGCGGCTAAGTTACGTCCTTCCGAGGTTTGAGCAAATGGAAATAAGTACAATAGGATGGAATATTGTATAAAGAAAAAACGGAAGGCATCGCTGCCTCCCGCTTTTCTCCTTGTTTAAGTTGTATGTTGTAACTATGGCTTGTTTATTTCGCATCATACAATTCCTTGAGCCATCATGGCATTGGCCACTTTCATGAAACCGGCAATGTTGGCACCCTTTACATAATTTACGTATCCGTCGGGTTCCGTGCCATACTTCACGCAGTTTTCGTGGATGTTTTCCATGATGTAATGCAGTTTTGCATCTACTTCTTCAGCACTCCATGACAAGCGTTCAGAGTTCTGAGTCATTTCGAGACCCGATACCGATACACCACCTGCATTGGCAGCCTTACCCGGAGCGTAGAGGATCTTGGCTTCTTGGAAAACGCGGATTGCTTCCGGTGTAGAAGGCATGTTGGCTCCTTCGGATACTGCAATCACACCATTGGCGATCAACTTCTTGGCATCGTCTCCGTTGATTTCATTCTGCGTGGCAGATGGAAGTGCGATGTCAGCTTTCTCACCCCAAGGACGAGCTCCTTCTACGTATTTCACGCCAGGATATTGTTCTGCATATTCACGGATACGACCACGGTACAGATTTTTCAGTTCCATGATGTAGTCCAGTTTTTCGCGGTCGATACCTTCGGGGTCGTAAACGTAACCGTCGGAGTCGGACATGGTCAATACCTTACCGCCCAGTTGCAATACCTTTTCAGCTGTATATTGGGCTACGTTACCTGATCCTGAGATAAGTACTGTCTTACCTTTCAGATCCATTCCTTTGGTCTTCAGCATTTCCATCAGGAAGTATACATTACCATAACCCGTAGCTTCGGGACGGATTAGTGAACCACCAAATTCACGGCCTTTACCGGTCAATACGCCACTGAATTCGCGGGTCAGCTTCTTATACATGCCGAACATAAAACCAACCTCACGGCCACCTACACCTATATCACCAGCAGGTACATCTACATCCGGACCAATGTGGCGCCACAGTTCCAGCATGAAAGCCTGGCAGAAACGCATCACTTCAGCATTGCTCTTGCCACGCGGAGAGAAATCTGAACCACCTTTTCCACCACCCATCGGAAGGGTAGTCAGTGAGTTTTTGAAAGTCTGCTCGAAAGCCAGGAACTTCAGAATGCCCAGGTTTACAGATGAGTGGAAACGGATACCACCTTTGTACGGGCCGATGGCATTGTTATGTTGTACACGGTAGCCCATATTGGTTTGTACGTTGCCTTTATCATCTACCCAAGTGACGCGGAACTGGTATACACGATCAGGAATACACAGACGTTCAATCAGGTTAGCTTTGTCGAATTCGGGGTGTTTGTTGTACTCTTCTTCGATTGTACCTAATACCTCTTCTACGGCTTGATGATACTCAGGTTCATTGGGAAACCGTCTTTTTAAATCTTCTAATACCTTAGCTGCATTCATAATCTTTGTTTTATTAGTTGTTTTATTACTTGCGGTTGCAAATGTATATATAAAAATGATAAGTGCAAACAATTTATAAATAAAAAGCGAGATAAAACGTCATTTTTTTTGTTTTATCTCGCTTTTAGTAGAAAAACGATATGTTTTTACCGCTTCTTCAGTGACTGGATGACAGGAATGAACACCAATGCTGCCGAAATGAGTATCATTAGGATGACAGGACCGTCAATTCGTTCGCTGTATACTAATACATAGTAGCAAAGTAACGCCCAAAGAAGCGTGATGCAAACTATTTGTGATTTAGAAAGCGGTTTTCTCATTGTTTCGCTTTCTTTTTGTCGACAATGGCGTCGATGACAGCCACGGCAGTAATGTTCACAATGTCACGTACCGAACTTTCGAAGTCTGTAAAGTGGATAGGCTTGTTCAGACCCATTTGTATCGGACCGATGAGTTCGGCGTCTGTATCCATTGCCTGCAGTAGTTTGTAGGCCGAATTGGCCGAGCTGAGGTTGGGGAATACCAGGGTGTTGACATCCTTGCCGAACAGTCGGGTAAAAGGATACTTTTTGTCACGCATTTCGCGATTCATGGCAAAGTTCACCTGCATTTCGCCATCGATAGCCAGTTCGGGATAGTGCTGTTGCATGTAGTCTACGGCCTCGTGTACCTTGACAGGACTTCCTTCCGTGTCGGCACCGAAGTTGGAGTAGCTCAGCATGGCCATCACCGGGGTATGGTTGAAGAAACGCACAGTGTGTTCCGACAACTTGGCGATGTCAATCAGCGTATCCGTGTCGGGATGACGGTTGATGAGGGTATCCGCCAGGAAGTAAGTACCCTTCTTCGAGTTAAGGATGTGCATGGTGCCGAAATGTTTGTATTCGGGACGGATGCCGATTACTTCCTTAGCTACCTTGATGGTGTTACTGTATTTCGTATAGAGTCCGGTGATGAAAGCATCTGCCTCACCTGTCTCGACCATCATCATGCCGAAGTAGTTGCGTTCGAACATTTTATCGTTAGCTTCCTCGTAGGTCGCACCTTCGCGGGCACGCTTTTCAGACAGGATGCGGGCATAACGTTCACGGCGCGGAGCTTCATCGGGGTGACGCAGGTTGACAATTTCAATACCTTCTAGGCTGAGATCCAGTTCCTTGGCCAGTTTCATGATGGCTTCGTCATTGCCCAGCAGAATAGGATGACAGATACCTTCGGCTTTAGCTTCAACAGCAGCTTTCAACATATTGGGGTGGATACCTTCTGCAAAAACTACGCGTTGTGGATTGCGGCGTGCCGTGTCGTAGAGCTGGCGGGTGAGTTTGCTTTCGTAACCCATCAGTTCACGCAACTGCAGGCAGTAGGCATCCCAGTCTTCGATATTCTTGCGGGCTACTCCACTCTCCATGGCGGCACGGGCCACGGCGCACGACACTTCTGTAATGAGACGTGGGTCGACGGGTTTCGGGATGAAGTATTCGGGACCAAAAGTGAAATTATTCACATGGTAGGCTTCGTTTACTACGTCGGGTACGGGTTGCTTGGCCAGGTCGGCAATAGCGTGTACGGCAGCAATTTTCATTTCTTCGTTGATAGCACTGGCGTGTGTGTCCAGTGCACCGCGGAAGATGTAAGGGAAGCCGATTACATTATTAATTTGATTGGGATAGTCTGAGCGGCCAGTCGACATCAGCACATCAGGCCGGGCAGCCATAGCGTCTTCGTAAGAGATTTCCGGTGTGGGGTTGGCCAGGGCGAAGACGATGGGATGGTCTGTCATCGAGCGTACCATGTCCTGTGTCAGCACATTGCCTTTGGACAAACCGAGGAAAACGTCGGCTCCTTTAATGGCTTCTTCCAGTGTGTGTACATCACGGCGGTCCGTAGCAAAGAAGCGCTTTTGTTCAGTCAGATTTTCACGATCGCTTGTAATGACTCCTTTGCTGTCCAGCATCAGGATGTTTTCGCGGCGGGCGCCTAACGAAACATACAGTTTGGTGCACGAAATGGCTGATGCTCCGGCACCGTTTACTACGATGCGTACGTCTTCAATCCGTTTGCCAGCTACTTCGAGTGCATTCAACAGTCCTGCACTTGAGATGATGGCTGTTCCGTGCTGGTCATCATGCATTACGGGAATATCCAATTCTTCTTTCAGTCGGCGTTCTATTTCGAAGCATTCAGGTGCCTTGATATCTTCCAGATTGATTCCTCCAAAAGTAGGGGCAATAGCCTTTACGGCTTGGATGAATTTCTCGGGGTCCTTTTCATTTACTTCGATGTCGAATACATCAATACCTGCATAGATTTTGAAGAGCAATCCTTTGCCTTCCATTACGGGTTTACCGCTCAGGGCGCCGATGTCTCCCAGCCCGAGTACGGCAGTACCGTTAGAAATAACGGCTACCAGATTTCCTTTGGCTGTGTATTTGTAGGCATCCTGCGGATTTTTCTCTATTTCCAGACAGGGTTCGGCTACGCCGGGTGAATAAGCCAGCGAGAGGTCGGTTTGTGTGGTATAAGGCTTGGTGGGCACCACTTCAATTTTTCCCGGTTTGCCCATTGAATGATAGAGCAAAGCGGCTTCTTTCGTAATCTTTCCCATATTCGTTTTTAGTATTTGTTCTATGATTCTATGCGTTTAATGCTTGCTCGATGTCAGCAATAATATCTTCGGCATTTTCGATACCGACAGAGAATCGGATAAGGTCTGGACGTACACCGGCTTCCATCAGTTGCTCGTCTGTTAATTGACGGTGTGTATGACTGGCTGGATGGAGTACGCAAGTGCGGGCGTCGGCTACATGGGTAACGATGGCTGCCAATTTTAGTGAGTCCATAAATTTGATAGCAACGTCGCGTCCGCCTTTTAATCCAAAAGTTACCACACCGCATGATCCGTTTGGCATGTATTTTTGTGCCAGTGAATAATATTTATCACCTGGTAGGCCGCTGTAGTTTACCCACGCTACTTTGTCATTCTTAGACAGGTATTCGGCTACGGCTTGCGCATTTTTGCAATGTTGCGGCATGCGCAGGTGCAGTGTTTCCAGTCCGAGGTTTAGCAGAAAGGCGTTCTGTGGTGATTGGATGCTGCCTAAATCACGCATTAATTGGGCTGTAGCTTTGGTGATGTAGGCCATTTTACCGAAAGCTTTTGTATAGGTCAGTCCATGGTATGATTCATCAGGAGTGCAGAGACCGGGGAATTTGTCGGCGTGGGCATCCCAGTCGAAGTTACCGCTGTCTACGATACATCCGCCTACGCTTGTGGCATGTCCGTCCATGTACTTCGTTGTGGAGTGTACTACGATGTCGGCTCCCCATTCAAACGGACGGCAATTAATAGGGGTAGGGAAGGTGTTGTCTACAATCAGAGGAACTCCATGTTTATGAGCAATGCGGGCAAACTTTTCGATGTCAAGAACCTCGAGTGTGGGATTCGAAATGGTTTCGCCAAACAGTGCCTTGGTGTTGGGGCGGAAAGCGGCAGAGATCTCTTCTTCCGATGCATCGGGATTGATGAAAGTCACGTCAATGCCCAGCTTTTTCATTGTTACACCGAAAAGATTGAATGTCCCACCATAAATACATGATGAGCATACAAAGTGGTCGCCTGCCTGGCAAATGTTGAAGACGGCATAGAAGTTGGCAGCTTGTCCACTTGAAGTCAGCATGGCAGCTACGCCACCTTCCAATGCTGCGATTTTAGCAGCTACTGCATCATTTGTAGGGTTCTGAAGGCGGGTATAAAAGTATCCGCTGTCTTCCAGGTCGAAGAGGCGAGCCATCTGTTCGCTGGTATCGTATTTGAAAGTTGTACTCTGATAGATGGGGAGTACGCGGGGTTCTCCTTTTTTGGGAGACCAGCCGGCCTGTACGCACAGGGTTTCGGGTTTGAATCGCTTGGTCATAATCGAATAATTGTATAGTTTTGGGTTATTTATATGCACTTATTTCTCGCAAAAGTACGGAAAATACTGTAAATTTGTCGGCTGAAACCGGATTTTTAGTGGATTTAATAGAATGAGACATATTTTACTTCCTTTGATATTGGCCCTATTCACCCTTTCTGCAGTGGCCCAGCAGACCACCGATACTCCTCGCAGAGGCGAGGGAATCTCTTCATTTTTGCAGCGTAATCATCGTTCCGGACAGGCTTATTACCGTGAATTCCTGCGGCTGAATGAAAAGAAACTGAAAGGCAAGAAAGAACTGATATTGGGAGTACGTTATGTGCTTCCTCCGTTGAAAGAGGGAGGAGAACAGTCTGTTACTGCTAAAAAGCGGCAAATTAAGGAACCCTTGTTCGGCAAGAAGCTTTCGCATGTCGATGTGACGGGCAGTAGCTTGGACGGTGCTTGCTTTTACATCGTCAGTGGACATGGTGGTCCCGATCCAGGGGCTATAGGTCGTCTGAATGGCCATGAGTTGCATGAAGATGAGTATGCCTATGATGTAGCCCTGCGCTTGGCGCGTAATCTGATGCAGGAAGGTGCCGAAGTACATATTATCATCCAAGATAAGAAAGACGGTATCCGTAATGATAATTATCTGAAGAATAGCAAACGGGAGACATGTATGGGCGATCCTATTCCACTCAATCAGGTCGAACGTCTGAAACAGCGTTGTGTGAAAATCAATGAACTCTATCGCAAAGACCGACAGAAATACAAGTATTGTCGTTCGGTATTTCTCCATGTGGATAGCCGTAGTAAGCGGGCCCAGACCGATGTATTCTTTTATCATGCTCCAGGTAGCAAATATGGCGAGCAATTGGCTCGTGGCATGAAGAATACGTTCGAGCGTAAGTATGACCGCCATCAACCCAATCGTGGTTTCGAAGGGACGGTGAGCAGTCGTAATCTCTATGTATTGCTTAATTCTACTCCTCCTGCATTATTTGTAGAGTTGGGAAATATTCAGAATAGCTTTGACCAGCGCCGTTTTGTCATCAGTGACAACCGTCAGGCACTGGCCAACTGGATGCGTGAGGGATTGATTGCTGATTTTAAGAAATGCAAATGATTCAGGGGCGTCCGCCGCGTAGCCAGCAGCGGCGGTAATAGGCTTCGTCAAGGTGGCTGACAATGACTCCCCGGCTGGTACTAGCATGTACAAAGTATCCGTCTTTCAGATAGATGCCTACGTGGGTAACTTTTTTTCGTGATTTTCCATTGTGGAAGAATACGAGATCACCTTCTTTCAATTCCCGACGCGAGACTTTTCGGCAGGCTTTCATTTGCTCACTGGTGCTGCGTGGAAGACGCATATGGTATACTTTCCGATAGATTTCTCCAGTCATACCCGAGCAATCTGTTCCTTTTTGAGTGTGCCCGCCGCTACGGTAGGGGGTCCCTATCCATTCGGCGGCGGTGAGATACAGGTGATGGTTATCCTTGGGGCCGATGTCTATACCCAGCTTTACTGAGGCACGAGCTAAGGCCCGATAGTCTAGTCGAGGAGTCGATGTATGGCAGGCACTTAGACAGAGCAGCAGTACTGCAGGGAGTAATAGTCTGTACAGGCATTTCATTATGCTTTCGCCTCCTCGTCTTTTTGTACTTCTTGTACTTCCGGTTCGTCAGTTGTTGATAATGGTTGTGCCTCCTCTTCTTCGGCCAGTTCTTCTTCTTTGACACCTACGTTGAAGTAATCTTCCAGTTCCTTTTCTGCTGAACCGTTGGCATTGTCAATGTCACGGATGATGATGCCGTGTTCCAGCAGGGCGATGCGGGGGCAGATGTCTACCGTGTGGTTCAGGTTGTGGCTTGAGATAAGAACAGTAGCGTTATGCTCTTCATTGTAGCGTTTCAGCAAGTGCTTGATTATGGCTTGTGATGAGGGATCCAGGAAATTGAACGGTTCGTCCAAAATGAGTAGGCGTGGATGGGGAAGCATAGCCGAGATGATGCCTATTTTCTGCTTGTTGCCCATGGAGTAGTTGCGGATAAATTTCTTCTGTCCCATTACTTCGCCGTTCATGAAACGTTCGAAGGGCAGGAGGCGTTCGTCTACCTCTTCCTTTTTCAGCCCGTACATACGGCCGATGAAGTAGAAGTATTCTTCGGGTGTCAGGTAGTCAATGAGGAAGCCGTCGTCGATGAAGGCACCTGTAAAGGTTTTCCAGTCTTCACTCTTGCTGACGTCGGTTCCGTCAATGCAGACGTTGCCGCGGTCGGCTTGCAGCAAGTCCAGAATAAGGCGGAAGAGAGTAGTCTTTCCTGCGCCGTTGTTGCCCACAAGTCCGAGCATTTCGCCCTGGTTGATTGTATAGTTTTCTATGTCGACGGCTTTCTTTTCACCGAATAATTTCTGTAATGAGTTAATCTGTATCATAGTCAAGAACAATGTAAGCTCAATATTTAGTAATTGATATTTTATATTTCTGATATTTGTCTTTTATCGCTGCCGGCTGTCACGAAATCCTTCCAGGTTTTTATAACGTCGTTTCATGAAGCGATGATAGATATTTTTCAACCAGAAGCGCGAGGTGAGGATGAAGCCCAGTCCTACGACAATCAGGATGATATTAGTGGTATTTTCGCCCAGCCATATTTTGAGAACGAAATTTAGCAACAAAGGTAAGCCGAAGGCTGCAAACGAAATGAGGTTCTGCAGTCCTGTTCCCATATTCTGGCGATTGGTCAGTTTGGTGTTCAAGTCCAGCGTGCGGTTGTTGTATGCGGCCAACTGGAACAGGCAGAAATAGATGGCTCCGGCGGTAAACAGTGCCCAAGCCAGGCAACTGACAACGGTCAGCTTGCCTGTCACCATAGCAGGTGTCATCAGCAGGAAGGGAATCAGAATAGCTACGCTATAAAGGATGTACTTGGCACGCAGCAGCGAGTAGATGGACTCCTTGCGGCTCATCAGCCCGTCGATGTAGTTGCCTTCGTAACTCATGATACTGAGCAGGAACATGATGCCGAAGATGACGTAGTTGTACACCATGATGAAGTTTTTCATGCCGTCAGAGTCGTAGATATCCGAAAAGCTGAGGATACCGCTGAACATCAGTACGATGATAATAATGGAACGTAGTGAGGCTTTGCATACTTTGTTGCGTAGCAGCAGCTTCAGCTCCAGGCGCATGTATTCTCCTATTTCGCCGTAGCGGTCCAGGAAGCGGTATTCCGACACGCTGCGCACCTTCACAGTCGTGTCTTCTACTTTGTTTAGTTCGCTGTACACCAATCCCTGCATCACTTTGCGGTTAACGAACCATAGAGCAATGATGACGACTATCACGCTGAGAAAGCTGAATACATTGCCTGTAATGAAGCCTTCGCCTAATGTTACGGCCCAGTCGAACAAGGGGCTGTCGTCAGGAATGAACAGGGCACAGCCGATAGCGCCATAAACGGAAAGCGGAAGGAAAGTCCACCAAATGCGTTCGTTCATCAGTGTGCGGCACAGTAGGAACCAATAGTTGTTCATCACCATCATCAGCCAGATGCCGATACTGTAGGTAACAACGCCTGTCACGCCATAGAAACGCGTTACGGTGATGATAGCCAACGGTACAAAGAAGAACAGCCAGAAGAGGTTGAACGTACTCAGCCCAGAACGAAGTAGAAGACAATCTATCAGCCTGTTGCGTTTAATGGGAAGCAACAGGTAGGGTTTCATTTCCTGCGTAGGTGTTTTTTGGAAAGGAAAACGGATGAGGAAGTCGAGCGCCAGGATGATGATGAGTCCCCCGTTGATGATCTGGTAGGGCTCGCGCGACTCTTCACTCAGGGCAAAAGCAAAAGTTGTGCCGAAGAATATCAGATACCCGGCCCAGAAGGCGGCCATAAGGTACATCCAAAAACGGCCGAATTTGTTTTTGTCGTACATGGGATGGCGTTTGTCGGCCAGCTTGCCATGTCGGCGTAGTTCGAGAAACAAGTTCATGATTGCATGTAAATGTTTGGTATGAAAAAAGGCACGGATAACTCGGATTTTACGGATTTGCTATGCCATTCCGTTGTCTTTCCGTGTCATCCGTGCCTGTTATTTTATGTAGGGCTTTCCTTTTAGTATTACTTCTTGTCGGGTACGGTCATCACCACTGTAATCTTGTTGCCCTGCTTTTGCAGGTCAGCAGCAAACTTTTGTACGTCTGCTTTGCTGATGGCATTGATCGTTTCTACGTAGTCTTTGGTATTGTCCACACCGTTGCAGAAATATTCTTTCAGATTGTTTACCCAGTAGCTGTTTTCTTTCTGGTTGTCGTTATACTTTTTCAGCATATACTCCTTGATTTTCTGCATGTGTTCGTCGCTCGGACCTTCGGTAGCCATTTCTTTCATTTCGCGATCGATGATGGAATTCAGCTTTTCGAATTTGTCAGGGTCTGTCTGATATACAATCTGCATCATTATGTCTTCTGTCGGGTATTTGTTCAGTCCTCCGTAGCAGCTGACGCCGTATGTACCGCCTTCTTTTTCGCGGATTTCCTCCGTGTAAACCATGTCGAGTGCCTGTGTCAGGAAGCTCATCAGCAGGTTGTTCTTCAGGTCATATTTGCAGTTACCGCTGTAGAGCATGAAGACAGTGGCCATCGGTGTTTGCTGTTCCTTGGCATATGTCTTGTTCAGAATGCCCTTGGCGATGTCCATGTGGTTGTCGCGTACGGTTTCTTTAGCACCTGTAGAGGGCAGAGCGCCGAGGTATTGCTCGATGAGCGGCTTCATTTGTTCCAGATCGATGTTACCAACGAGGAAGAAGGTGAAGTCGCCTGCGTTGGCGAAACGTTCCTTGTAGATTTGCAGAACGCGGTCGTAGTCGATCTGGTCGATCAGTTCAGGCTTCAGCGAGAGATAGCGCGGATGGTTGCCGTACATCATCGAGGTGATGGTGTCGTTGATGCTCGACAGCGGGTTGGCTGCAGCATTTTCCAGCTGTGCTTTCAGACGTGTCTTGAAAGAGGCAAAAGCTTCCATATCCTTGCGTGGAGCTGTGAAGCTCAGGTAAGTGAGCTGCATCATCGTTTCAAAATCTTTGGGTGAGCAGTTGCCGTGTACGTATTCTTGTGTACCGCCTACACCTGCGTCTACCGATACTTTCTTGCCGGCCAGCATCTTCGTCAGTTCCACGTTGCTGAAGTCACCCAGTCCGCCGGCAGAGATTACGCCGTTCAGAATGCCTTGGTTGAAGTTCAGCTTGTCACTGTCGGGCAGCAGACTTGTTCCACCCAGACTGAAAGCGCTCATGCGGATTTCGTCAGCCTTGAAGTCTGTCTTCTTCACGTAAACCTTCACACCGTTCGACAGGGTCAGTTCCGTTGTGCCATAGATGGCGTCAGTCTTTTCCGATACGATCTTGCCGCCTTTGGGAGCTTCCTTCATCAGCGGTTCGTTGCTTACCTTGTCTTCGTAGGGTTTTACGTCGAGCTGTTTCATGCCGTTCAGCTGTGCCAGCACTTCTTCCTTAGTGGGGATTACTTCGCCTTCTTTGTCGGGGGCGGAGATGATGATCACCTCGTTGTTGTCAGGAATCAGTTCGCTTTGTACAATCTGGTTTACCAGAGCCACGGGGATGTTGGGGGCTATCTGGTTGAAGACTGTATATTCGTATTCGATGCCTGGCATAGGCTCAGCGTCGAGGAAGTGCTGGATGCACTCGTTCACGTACGAATCATTCTTCGTGTTGGCACGCTCGTTATAGGAAGACTCAATGCGTTGCAGGATGTTTGCACGTGCACGTGCGTATTCCGATTCCGTGAATCCATAGCGGCGCATGCGTTCTACTTCTGTCAGCAGAGCGGTCAAAGTTTCCTTCAGACCGTTGTCTTTGGCCGTACCAGAGATGTTGAAGGCTTCTTTGGTTTTGGACAGGAAGAAGTTGCCATAATAACTGCCGGCATTTACATAGGGCGGGTTGGCGCTCTGTGCCAGTTCGCTCAGACGCTCATTCAGCATCATGGTGATGGTGCTCATCAGGTAGTCCTGTACCAGGTAGGCCATAGTTCCCTTGATGGAGTCGGGCGTAGCATCGTGCTTGAAGTAGATGTCGATGCTCGGACTGTCTATCTCCTTGTCCTTACCTATATATATAAGGGGTTCGGCATTATCGGGTACGGGATAGTAGACACGTTCGGCTGGGTTGACGGGCTTCTTCACGTCTGCAAATACCGACTTGATTTTGGCTTCCATCTGGTCTACATCAATGTCGCCCACGATGATGATACCCTGCAGATCGGGACGATACCACTTGGCGTAGTAGTCGCGGATGTCCTGATAGGGGAAGTTGTTGATGACGTCGATGCTGCCGATGGGCATACAGTCGCTGTACTTGGAGTCGGGATAAATGACGGGTTGCGCTTCGGTGTAGAGGCGGAGCATGCCACTGTTGCGGCTGCGCCACTCTTCGCGGATGACGCCGCGTTCCTTGTCAATCTCCTTGTCGGCCAGCAGGATGGCGTTGCTCCAGTCGTGCAGGATGAGCAGGCAGGAGTCTACTACGGATGCATCCGTACTGGGGACGTTGCTGATGCGGTAAACAGTTTCATCCACCGAGGTATAGGCGTTGAGGTTCACACCGAATTTGATACCTTTCGTTTCGCACCATTGTACGATACCCAGGCCGCGTTCGTCGCCGGGGAAGTTTTTCGTACCGTTGAAGGCCATGTGCTCCAGGAAGTGTGCCAGTCCGCGTTGTTGTGGTTCTTCGAGGATGGAACCTACTTTCTGTGCGATATGAAATTCAACACGGTTTTCGGGTTTTTCGTTGTGACGGATGTAATAGGTCAGTCCGTTGTCCAACTTGCCCACGCGTACCTGTGCGTCCATGGGGACGGGTGGCATCTGCTGGGCGAAAAGGATTCCCATGTTACCGCAGACGATGACTGCGGCCAGGATGGTTTTCTTGAATAAATGTCTCATAACTCAATTTTTAAGTTTTTCTGTATGTATCAGTCGGAGGCGGTGGCCGAAAGTCACACGCCAGAGAGATTTTTTTAGTGATTATCGGCTTGTAATTCGTCTCTTATTCGGGTATAATCAGCGTAATGGCTTCGTGCAGGATACCGATTTCCAGCGGGAAGTGGCGGTCAAGAATACGTCCGTCCAGGTCGACTTCCGCATTCTGCGCACGAAGCACTTTGACGTGTTGAGTACGATAGGGGTGAACTACCTTGTGGTTCAGGATACGTCCTTGTATCAGCATCCACAGGCCACTGAGCAGCTGGCGAAGTTCGGGACGGTAGATGACAGAAACGTCCAGCCAACCGTTGTAGGGGACGGCACTCGGCACTTGTCCATAACCACGCGCACTGCCGATACAAACCGTCATGATACGTCCACGGATGTGTTCGCCGTTTATCTTCAGATGCATGCGATGAAGCTTGCGTTCGAAAATGAGCGACAGCAAGGCCATGAAATATGACAATGGCTTTACGCCCCAGAATCGTTTGCACTGGTCGGTTACCTTTACGATGCGTGCTCCCAGGCCGATGTTGATGGCGTTCAGGAAATAGCGTGTCAGGTGTTTCTGTCCGTCGTAATAGTAGCATGTGCCTACGTCGATACGTCTGCGTCGCCCGTGGATGATGCAGTCTACAGCCTCTTTATAGTCATCGCTCATGTCCCAGTAGTTGGCAAAGTCATTGCCGATGCCGTTGGGGATGATGCCCAGGCTGATTTTTTCCTTGTCAGGAGCATCGGAGTTCATGATGCCGTTGATAGCATCGTTCAGGGCGCCGTCGCCACCCACGATGACGATGGTATGGTAACCGTTGTTGGCCAGAATGCCGGCCAAACGTTCCACCGAGCCGAACCCTTCGGATTGTACGTAGTCATAAGCCACGTTTCGGCTGTCCATGTATTCCTTGATTTCTTTCCACCGTTTCTGCACTTTGCGTGTGCCGGCTTTGGGGTTGTATATCACCCCCCATTTTTCGGGTGATTTTGTCATAGCTTCTTTGTCCTTATTGTTTGGCAGTAGGAGAGGAAGGAAGCCTCTTTTCTGCCGTTGTCACTTGCAAATTTACAAATTCTCTGTGAGTTTTCCTTTGACAAACGCAATCTTTTCTTCCATGGGCAGGCGTGCGTCCATCCAGTGGATGGTAAAGCCGCGCCGTTCCATGCCTCTGAACCATGTCATCTGCCGCTTGGCAAACTGATGGATGGCGGTTTCCAGTCCGTGGAACATCTCGTCGTAAGTCAGCTGGCCTGTGACGTAGAGGGTCAGGTATTTGTATTCCAGTCCGTAATAGATGAGGTCTTCTGCTGCAATACCCCGTTCCAGCAAGCGGCGCACTTCGTCCACCATACCTTCGTCCAGTCGCTGCTTCAGGCGGCGGGTTATCTTTTCGCGGCGCAGGTCGCGGTCGATGTCCACGCCGATGATGAGGCTTTTCAGCTGGGGAAACGAACGCTCGTCCACGGGGGTGTGCAGGTAGTATTCTTCTATTTCGATGGCTCGGATGGCTCGTTTGGCTGTGTCCACGTCCGTTGTGTTGTGCAAGGTCTTGTAGGTTTTCAGCAGTTCAGTCAGTTCTTCCAGCGATTTGTCTGCCAGGCGGGCGCGCAGCTCAGGGTTCTCGGGTACGGGCAGCAGGCAGTAGCCTTTCAGCACTGCCTCTAGATAGAGTCCCGTCCCTCCGCAGGCGATGGGTATCATACCCCTGTGGCGGATATCTTCGTAAGCCGTCAGGAAGTCGCGCTGGAACTCGAAGACGTTGTACTTGTAGCCCGGCTCGGCAATGTCTATCAGGTGGTAGGGGATGGCTTGTCCGTTTACGTTGTAGTCGGCCAGATCCTTTCCTGTACCCAGATCCATGCCACGGTACACCTGTCGGGAGTCGGCACTGATGATTTCCGTTTTCAATTCAGCTGCCAGAGCTGCTGCAAAAGGTGTCTTTCCCGAAGCTGTAGGACCCAGTATGGCGATTAAATCATAGTTTGGCATACATTTGCAATTTACGTTCGGGCAAACTTACGGATTTTCTGTGGAATATACTAATGAATGACTGGTTCTATTTTTCTCCAGTTGGGAAAAACTTTTTCCCTGACTGGAGAAAAAACAGTGGCTGCTTGGCGTTTCCAACTGCCTACATTAGCGGCGTAAAGTGCCACTTTAGCGCGCTAAAGAGGGACTTTACGGAAGCCAAGTGCCTCTTTGTGAGAAAAGCATTGTTTTTGATGGACGAAAGCACTGTTTTAGGGACAGGGAAACATCGTTTTTTGAGGTTATCCGCATTACTCGTACAAATGGACATCTTTTTTATATGTTTATTGGCGTGTCGGTTGTATTTTTGTAAGCCGTAAAAGTGGAATGAAAGGATGATTTTCTAAATACTAAAAAGAATATGAGAAAAGTAAGCAGAGAAATGAGTAGCGATTGGGCGTTGGAAATAATGCGCAAGGCTCCGTACATTACTGTAAGTTTTACAAGGGCGGATGGCACGGCCTATGGTGTGCCGCTCTCGCTGGCTTGTGCTAGCGACAATGTGTGGTATTTTCATTGTGCGCCTGAAGGTGACAAGCTCGATGCACTGGCTGTACATCCAGAGGTATGCCTTTCGGCTGTCACGAAATGCCAACCTACGGTTGGGCCTAAAGATGGTACTTTTACGCTTCAGTATCGTTCTGCAATAGCCTTTGGGAAAGCGGAACTTGTGACAGATGACGATGAAAAAATACATGCTCTCAAGCTGATAAGTCAGCGTTTTCTGCCCAAGCACATGGAGGCTTTCGACGATGCAGTCAAGAGAAGTATTCATCGTACAGCTGTGGTTCGCATAACGCTGACTGGCCTTCCTACTGGTAAGCGTAAGCAGTATGATAAAAATGGAGAAGAAATGAAGTATGGAAGGATGTAGAATACTGAATGAAAATGAAAAACGTCCGATTATATATTATAATCGGACGTTTCTGTAAATCTTTGATTCTTAATAATTTGCGGAGAGACAGGGATTCGAACCCCGGGTACCTCGCGGTACAACGGTTTTCAAGACCGCCGCAATCGACCACTCTGCCACCTCTCCAAAACTCCATTGGGGAGTGCCTCTGTTTTTCTAAGGTGGTGCAAAGGTACAAATCATTTTTAAAACTGCAAACATTCTGGCTGTTTTTTCATGAATAAATCGTACTTTTGTACGCGAAATAACAGGCTAACCCCCATGATATATCCACAGAACTTTGAACAAAAGATAGGTTTCGACCAGATCAGACAACTGTTGAAGGAGAAGTGCCTCAGTACTTTAGGGGAAGAAAGAGTCACTGAAATGACTTTCACTGACCAATTCAACGAGGTGAACGAACGACTGGAACAAACCGATGAATTTATACGTATCCTGCAGGAAGAGGATAACTTCCCTGCCCAATATTTCTTTGACGTACGTCCGGCTCTTCGCCGCATACGGGTGGAAGGCATGTATCTGGACGAACAGGAGCTGTTCGATTTGAGGCGGTCGTTGGAGACGATACGTGATATCGTACGCTTCCTGAAGGCTGGAGACGGTAGCAGGCAGGAAACGGAAGAAGAAAATATACCTTATCCCTGCTTGAACAGGTTGGCCGGCGATATTGATGTTTTTCCGCAAATCATTGCACGCATCAATGAGATCCTTTCTCCCTATGGTAAAATCAAGGATAATGCTTCACCGGAACTGGCTCGTATCAGGCGCGAACTGGCTTCTACGATGGGGAGTATTTCGCGGTCGCTGAACAGTATCTTGCGCAGTGCACAGAGCGAGGGAGTGGTAGATAAAGACGTGACGCCGACTATGCGCGACGGGCGTCTGGTCATCCCTGTGGCGCCTGCCTTGAAGCGGAAAATCAGGGGAATTGTCCATGACGAGTCGGCCAGTGGAAAGACAGTGTTCATCGAACCGGCCGAAGTGGTGGAAGCCAATAATCGTATCCGCGAACTGGAAAGCGACGAACGTCGCGAAATCATTCGTATTTTGACGGACTTCTCCAATCGGATGCGACCACAGGTTCCCAGCGTATTGTTGTCATACGAGTTTCTGGCCGAAATAGACTTTATCCGTGCCAAGGCACTGCTGGCCATACAGACCTCGGCCTTGAAACCTGCCATTGAAAACAGGCAGGTAATAGACTGGAGGCAGGCCGTACATCCATTATTGCAATTGTCGCTGGCACGTCATGGTAAGAAGGTTGTGCCGTTGGATATCGAACTGGACGAACAGCGGCGTATCCTTATTATTTCCGGTCCGAATGCTGGAGGAAAGTCTGTCTGCCTGAAAACGGTGGGGCTGTTGCAGTATATGTTGCAATGTGGGTTGCCCGTACCGATGCACGAACGCAGCCATGTGGGTATTTTCGGTAGCATTTTCATTGATATTGGTGATGAACAGTCGATAGAAGACGACCTGAGTACCTATTCATCGCATCTGACGAACATGAAAATCATGATGAAGCAATGTGACAGCCGTAGTCTCATTCTTATCGATGAATTCGGTGGAGGAACGGAGCCGCAGATTGGTGGTGCCATTGCCGAAGCTGTGTTGAAGCGTTTCAATCAGAAGCGCACCTTCGGTGTCATCACGACTCATTATCAGAATCTGAAACACTTTGCCGAGAATCATGAAGGAGTCGTGAACGGAGCCATGCTTTACGACCGCCATCTGATGCAGGCGCTTTTTCAGTTACAGATAGGCAATCCGGGCAGTTCGTTTGCCGTCGAGATCGCCCGCAAGATAGGTTTGCCCGAAGATGTCATTGCCGACGCATCAGAAATAGTGGGCAGTGAATACATTCAGAGCGACAAGTATCTGCAAGACATCGTGCGCGACAAGCGCTATTGGGAGACCAAACGTCAGAACATCCGGCAGCGTGAGAAGCAGATGGAAGAAACCATTGCCCGTTATCAGGCTGAAATGGAATCGTTGCAGAAAGAGCGGAAGGAAATATTGAAGAAAGCGCGTGAAGAAGCCGAGCACCTGATGCAGGAGGCCAATGCACGTATTGAGAATACCATACGAACGATCAAGGAGTCACAAGCCGAGAAGGAAAAGACACGTTTGGCGCGTCAGGAACTGACAGACTTCCGTGAAAATCTTGAGGAACAGACAAACCGCGAGTTGGAGGAGAAGATAGCCCGCAAGATGGAGAAGTTGAAGGAGAAACAGAACCGTAAGAAGGAAAAGAAGAACCGACAAACGGAAACTCCCTCTCTTTCGCCTGAGGAACAGGCTGCCCGGCAAGCACGTCTGGAGGCCGAACGACTGAAAGCTATTGTGCCCGGTTGCTATGTACGCATCAAAGGGCAGACTGCGGTGGGTGAAGTAATGGAAATAGGTGGAAAAAGTGCAGTTGTGGCCTTTGGCAGTCTGAAGACCACTGTTCGTTTGGATCGTCTGGAGGTGACACAAGCACGTCCGCAAACATCATCGGGTAATGTCAAGGCAACTTTTGTCAGCAGTCAGACGCAGGATAGCATGTATGAGAAAAAGCTTGCTTTCAAACAGGATATCGATGTGCGTGGTATGCGTGGTGACGAGGCTTTGCAGGCGGTGACTTATTTTATTGATGATGCTATCTTGGTGGGGGTGTCTCGTGTGCGTATCTTGCATGGTACAGGTACGGGTATTCTTCGTACCCTTATTCGCCAGTATTTGCAGACTGTACCCGGGGTCCGTCATTTTCAGGACGAACATGTTCAATTTGGCGGGGCAGGCATTACAGTGGTAGATTTATCATAATCAAAATATCATAGAATAATCATTTAATCTATAAATCATTTACTCTGATGAAATCAATTAAAGAACTTTATCGTATTGGCACGGGACCTTCGAGCAGCCACACAATGGGACCGCGTAAAGCTGCCGAAATTTTTCTGCAACGGCATCCTGAGGCGGCTGCATTCAAAGTAACTCTCTACGGCAGTTTGGCTGCCACGGGTAAGGGGCATATGACTAACGTGGCTATTACTGATACTCTTCAACCTGCTGCGCCGGTGGAGATTATTTGGGAACCCAAGATTTTTCTTCCTTTCCATCCCAATGGTATGAAATTTGTTTCTTTGGATGCTGAAGGTAAGGAAACTGATACGTGGACTGTATTCAGTGTAGGTGGAGGAGCTTTAGCGGAAGAAAGTGATGGGGTAGCTTCGGTCAATACTCCTGATGTATATGAGATGAATCATTTGACTGAAATTCTGCACTGGTGTGAACGTACCGGCAAGAGTTACTGGGAATATGTGAAAGAATGTGAGGAAAGTGATATTTGGGACTATTTGGCTGAAGTTTGGGAAACGATGAAGGCCTCTGTCCGTCGCGGATTGGAGAATGAGGGAGTACTGCCTGGGCCACTGAACTTGCGTCGCAAGGCATCGACTTACTATATTCGTGCGCGAGGTTATAAAGCTTCACTCCAGAGTCGCGGGTTGGTCTTCGCCTACGCCTTGGCCGTGAGTGAGGAAAATGCTGCTGGAGGTACCATTGTAACGGCTCCTACCTGTGGTTCGTGTGGTGTAGTTCCTGCCGTGCTTTACCATCTCCAACAGAGTCGCGAGTTTTCCGACATTCGTATCATGCGCGCACTAGCTACAGCTGGTCTTATTGGTAACATCGTGAAACAGAATGCTTCTATTTCTGGAGCTGAAGCCGGATGTCAGGCCGAAGTGGGGACTGCTTGTTCTATGGCATCGGCTGCTGCGAACCAGTTGTTCGGTGGAAGTCCGGCACAGATTGAGTATGCTGCCGAAATGGGGTTGGAACATCATCTGGGTATGACGTGCGATCCTGTATGTGGGCTGGTACAGATACCTTGTATCGAACGCAATGCTTATGCTGCTGCCCGTGCACTGGATGCAAACCTTTACTCTTCGTTCACCGATGGTATGCATCGTGTGTCGTTCGATAAGGTGGTTGAGGTTATGAAGCAGACAGGCAACGATCTGCCTTCACTCTATAAGGAAACCAGTGAAGGCGGATTGGCTAAGGATTATAAACCTATGTGATAAATGATACATTTGGCTTTTTATTGATGCAATAAGGGCTTTGCGGTGACACTGCAAAGCCCTTATTTATATTATACATTGTTTCCTATTGTCGGCAGACGCATCAGTCGTCAATGTCTATTAGTTGTCCCTTTTTATTGAATTTCAGCGAAAGCCGGTTGCTCAGTTCTACCTCTATTTCCCCGCGGTCGCGTTCTATTTTGTGGTAGGTTACGCCAGGATATTGCTCGTTGACAAATCGTTGGATGTAGTCGGGAACGAGCGTTTTAGGCAGCTCGCTTCGTTTGCAATCTACTTCTTCCCAATTCCCTTTTCCGTCAAATTCTATTTTTGTACGATCGGTCATCACTACTTCATACTTTTTCGACAGAAATTCACTTTCCACTTTAATATAAGAAATTTGACGGTTTTCGAAATATTGTTTCAGAAATGTCTGTGCTGCTACTGGCAGTTCCTTAGGATTCATGGTGATTACGTCGCGGGCCAAGCCGAATTGTACGGTCATTACCACCATCATCAGGAATGTAATCATCTTTTTCATATGTTATTCTTCTTTTTATGGATTAATACTATTGTTTTTTCTCGTACTGCAAAGTAAGTAGGGCTTTTTGGAAAAAAATGGGAAAAACGGTCCAATACTTTTTGTTTTACATTATTTAACTAGTGAGAACACGTGCATACTTTCTTCCCAATGGTAGGTCAGATGAAGTGAGCAACTGGAAGCGATGGCTTCACTTATGGCCAGCCCCAAACCTGTAGATTCTTTTTTGCGGTCTACACTGTGGGCAAATCGTTTGAATAGCTGTGAGGAATCCAATGCTGCTGTTCCGCTGTTTTTTATCGTAAGTGAAGAAGCTGTTGTCGCTATTACGATCCGTCCGCCTTCAGGACTGTGTAACAGAGCATTTTTCACTAGATTAGTCACTAAAATATGGGCTAAGGAAGCATTGCAACGTATGATGAAAGGAGAATCTCCCTTGGCTTGTTCCAAGCTGATTTGTTTATGTTCGTATATCTCCATAAGGTCTGGTAGCACTTCCTCCAATAGTTCGTCAATGGATACGTTTTCTGTTTCGGTGTATTGTCCGTTTTCAATGCGTGACAATAATAACAGAGCTTTGTTTAGTTTGACAGCACGTCCCAATGTAGTATAAATTGCGTCAAGCTCTTTTAGTTGTTCCTCCGTCATATTTTCACTCTCGGCAAACAGTTCAAGTTTACCACGAGCTATGGCTAACGGGGTTTGGAGTTCGTGTGAAGCGTTTTCTATAAACTGTTTCTGTTCCTCGTATGCTTTATGGCTTCGATTGGCCATGTCGCAGGCCACTTCGCCTAACAGGCGGAATTCTCGTATATTAGTTGCATTGTCCAGAGGTGGAACTTCGGCTCCCGGGTGTAGGTGTTGTAGCCAATCCATGAGGCGGTTCATCGGACGGAATATTTTCTGTAAGATAAGTCGGGTACCAATGGCTGTACTGCATAGAAAAAGGGCAAACAATGCTATCAGATACCAGAACATGGCATTGACCATATCATCGCGTTCAAGAGTTGAAATCATCAGTTCCAACTCATAGAATTGCCCGTTGGGCATACGGAAGGCGGTGCGGTATACGCGCACTGGTTCGTGTTCGTCTTCGCTTTCTACATAGACCAATGAATCGTAGAACATGTCGCGGTAGTTTTCACCCTCTTTCACCGAAAGAGGATGGAAATAATAGAAGGACATCAGGTTGCCTTCCGTATTGAGAACACTCTCGTCGTAGAGGGCATTGTTGATGATAATTTGGGCATAGTTTTCCAGTGTATCGTCCGTTTCGTCCATCAGCTCATACATGATGGTGTAGTAAAACAATACCCCCCATACGGCCATTAGAACCAATAGCCATAAGGAAAGTTTACGATAGGTATAATGGAGCAGTTTCATACTTCAGATAATTTGTAGCCGAATCCGTAGACAGCTTTCACTTCAATTGTGGATCCAGCCTGTTTCAGTTTCTTGCGCAGGTTTTTCACCTGAGAGTAAATGAAATCCAGCGAATCGGCTTGATCGATGTTGTCGCCCCAAACTGATTCGGCCAGGCTCATGCGGTTGATGACTCGGTTGGGATTGGCTACAAAATAATAGAGAAGGTCGAATTCCTTGCGGTTGAGTTGCAAGGGGATTCCGTCTATTTCAACTTGGCGTTTGTCAGGATAGAGGATGACGTTACCCATCTTCACGCTGGTATCGCCATTATTTTGCCGACGGCGTATCAGCGATTTGATACGCGCGTTTAGTTCAGCAAGATGGAATGGCTTGGTCAGGTAATCGTCAGCCCCCAGTTCAAGCCCGTCTACTTTATCGTCCAACGAATCCTTGGCCGAGATGATAAGTACACTGTCACTGCGTCGCAGGCGTTTCAGTTCACGTAACAGGTCCAGACCGCTTCCACCTGGCAGCATAATGTCCAGTAGAATGCAGTCGTAATCATAGTCATTGATCTTGTCGAATGCGGAATGGTAATCTGCAGCAGTTTCGACAACAAATTTTTCTTTTAAGAGGGAGGTGCGGATCGTTTCACGCAAGTCCTGTTCGTCTTCTACTACTAATATTTTCATGTCAGCAAAACTATTGTGTAATACTGGAAAAAATCTGGAAAGAGCAAGACAAAGAAAAGAAAAAATAAGCCGTCGTCCAAGCAAAACCGAGAGAAATAGAAGAACTTCGAGGCAGAAAAGTGTTGTGCTGGGACGTAAAATAGACATGAAAAACAAAATATCTACAGAAATATGACAGTATTTTAAAAATTATCCATACATTTGGACGAACAATTTCTAATAAATACCACTATGAGCAAACGTACGAAAAGATTTATCTTGACTGAAGACGAAATACCACAGTATTGGTATAACATACAGGCTGATATGGTGAATAAACCCATGCCGCCACTCAATCCTGCTACTCATGAGCCGCTGAAGCCGGAAGACATGTATCCTATTTTTGCCAAGGAGTTGTGTCATCAGGAACTGAATCAGACGGATCCCTGGATTGAGATTCCTGAAGAGGTACGCGAAATGTACAAATACTATCGTAGCACGCCACTGGTACGTGCATACGGACTGGAAGAAGCTTTGGGAACACCGGCACATATCTATTTCAAGAACGAAAGTGTCAGTCCTATGGGATCACATAAATTGAACTCTGCCATTCCGCAGGCATATTATTGCAAGAAAGAAGGGGTTACGAATGTGACAACTGAGACTGGTGCCGGACAATGGGGAGCTTCGTTGGCATATGCTGCCCGTCTTTTCGGGTTGGAGGCCGCCGTATATCAGGTAAAAATCAGCTATGAACAGAAACCTTATCGCCGCAGTATCATGCAGACTTACGGTGCACAGGTTACACCGTCACCTTCTATGTCGACTCGTGCCGGTAAGGATATTCTGACTGCACACCCCAATCATCAGGGTTCGCTGGGAACTGCCATTTCCGAAGCTATTGAGCTGGCGCGTACGACGCCTAATTGTAAATACACATTGGGCTCTGTGTTGAGTCATGTGACACTTCACCAGACTGTCATTGGCTTGGAAGCTGAGAAACAGATGGCTATGGCTGGTGAATATCCTGACATGATTATTGCTTGTTTTGGTGGAGGTTCCAATTTTGGTGGTATTGCTTTTCCTTTTATGCGTCACAATATTCTGGAAGGGAAGACTACCCGTTTCATCGCGGCCGAGCCTGCTTCGTGTCCCAAATTGACGCGAGGCAAATTCCAATATGATTTTGGTGATGAGGCTGGTTATACTCCGTTGCTGCCTATGTTTACGTTGGGACACAACTTCGCTCCGGCCAATATTCATGCCGGAGGACTTCGTTATCATGGTGCGGGTGTTATTGTGTCACAGCTGTTGAAGGATCATTTGATGGAAGCGGTGGATATCCAGCAGTTGGAGTCGTTCGAAGCAGGTTGTCTGTTTGCTCGTGTTGAGGGAATCATTCCGGCTCCTGAGTCATGTCATGCCATTGCGGCTACGATTCGCGAAGCCAATAAGTGTAAAGAGACCGGTGAAGAGAAAGTCATCTTGTTCAATCTTTCAGGTCATGGCCTTATTGATATGGCTTCATACGACAAATATCTGGCGGGTGACTTGGTGAATTATTCGCTTACTGATGAAGATATTCAAAAGAATCTGGATGAGATTAACAATTTGGATAAATAACAGCCAGTCTATCTTTGAGATTGGTTAAAAGTAAGAAACACGAGGAATGTGTCAGGGCAGGCACATTTTCTCGTGTTTCTTTTTATCAAAGAAGTATTTTCGTGTGATTACTTTGGTTGCTGCGGGCATTCGCGGCAGGGGGCTGCATGTTGTCCGTGTCCGAAAGCTGGGGCGTGTTTGCGGCCGATGCGCTTGTCGTGGCGTGGTCCTGCGGGATGCTTCTCATAGATTCTTTGCAGCTGTTTGGGCGTCAGAATCTTCTTAAGCTCCTTGTAGTATTTTTCATGGATGTCGAGCATCTGGCGTTGCTGTGCAAAACGCTTTTCGATGCGTGCTTCTATTTCTGCATCCGTCAGGGCTGGCTTTTCACCTTGGGTACATTTTGTACGCCCTTGGGGACAACTTTCCTTCATCGCTTTTCTATTTTCTTTGCGACAGTCGTTCATTTCCTTCAGATATTGCTGGTAGACGTCGGTAAATTTGGCAGAGGTTTTGTCGTCCAGCATCAACTCGGCCGACATGCGATTGGCTTGTCGCTGTATTCTTTCTTCTTCTGTCAATCGAGGTTTTTCTGCCTTGGTTTCTGATTGTTTTTGGCGTGGCTGAGCAGAAAGGCTGCTTACAGCACATAACGCTAATACCAGGAGTGAGGTAAATCTTGTCTTCATACTTTTCTCTTTTTTGATTAGTTATACAACATGGTTTTGTTATCGGCCTTGCTATCAGGAATCCTGTATCCGGAATGCGAATCCTTGTCGGCGTCGGCCTCCATATCCTTTAGAGCATCGAAGGGGTGAAAAGTAAAAAAGCTCTTTTTGATTTTGTACTTTATTAACAGGAATGTGATTATAGAGAAGAAAAATAAATAAATCTTTGGTGTAAAATCTGTTTTGAAAAAGAAAGAGGGTGCATCAAAAGATGCACCCTCTTTTTAGAGGATTCAACTGTAAACTCGATAGTTTACCAAAATCTGTTGCGTTCGGGGTCGTATTCGAATCCCACCATTTTTAACCTTCTGAGAATCTCAGCCTTCTCTACGTTCATGTCCTCGCAAAGAGCATCCAACGTAGGATAGGAATCTCGCAACTTCATGTTGACGAAGCTATAAAGCATCATCGGTTCTTCGGGTAAATTCATTGCAACAATCTTTTATGTTAAACTAATACCGGGGCGCAAAGATAAAGGTTTCTACAGTACATTCACTTGATTTATGTCAATTTTACCAGTTTTGGCCTGCAACCGTTTGCGTGGTGCAAGTCGTAAACTCAGTTAAAATGTTGTGACTTACGTTGACTTACAATGACGTAGATGATGACCGGCGCGCCGATGATGGGAGTGACTGCGTTCAGTGGGATAATGCCGGCATCGCCGGGCAAGATGCAGATCAGGTTGCAAAGAAGGGCTACAGCTCCACCGCTCAGAATGGTGACGGGCAGCAGCGAGTGGTGGTTGGACGTGCCCAGCAGCATGCGGGCCACATGGGGGACGGCCAGGCCGATGAAAGCCACCGGACCACAAAAGGCAGTAGTGATGGCGGTGAGCAGGCCGGTTACTACCAGCAGCCAGTTGCGCACGCGGCGGATGTTCACTCCCAGGTTCTCGGCATACCTTTCACCCAGCAACAAGGCATTGAGTGGCTTGATGAGCATCAGGGCGCCTGCCAGTCCCAATAAGGTGACCGATGCAAAGGCGGGCATCTGTTGCAGCGAGACGCCGCCGAAGTTTCCCATGCCCCAGATGATGTACGACTGCACCCCCTCGGCCGTGGCGAAGAAGTTGAGCAGCGAGATGGCAGACGAGGCGATGTAGCCTATCATGATGCCCGTGATGAGCAGCATCACGTTGCTCTTGATCAGTGTAGAGAAGAACAGGATGAGGGCCATGATAGCCATCGCTCCGATGAAGGCTCCTGCCAGAACTGACAGAAACCCTGAGAGACTGAATGTACCTGCCGTGACGCTTCCTCCGAACAGCAGCATGACAAAAGCTACCCCCAAACTAGCCCCCGAATTAATACCCAGAATGGAGGGGCCTGCCAGCGGATTCTTGAAAGCCGTCTGCAGCATGAGCCCGCACACGGCCAGGGCACCGCCGCACAGCAAGGCTGTTAGTGCCTGTGGCAGGCGAGCTTCCCATACGATGAAATTCCAGCTGGCTTTGCTGCTTTCACCGCCTGTCAGGATATGCCACACCTCGGCGGGGGGAATGTTCACTGAACCAATCAGCAGATTGGCTATGAACAACAGTAGGATGACTCCTGTCAAGCCTATACCGTATTTGCAGCCTCTATTCATATCAGTTTTCTTTTAATTCTTTATAATAACGCAGTCCGTCAGAGATGTCCGTTTCTGGATGTAGGATCTGTATCAAATCTGCCAGCAACCTGTCTGGATGGAAAGGGGTTTCTTCATAAAAAGCGACCTTCCCGGTATTACAGCCATAGACGCGGCGTTCTTTGAACGCCTTGAAGCCTGTGTAACCCACGAAGTCGGCTTGCAAGTCAGCATAAGTCATGTCGCGCTGGCGGTTGTACTTGATGAGCCATATGTCTGCATCGCCTGCTTTCTCGAATACCGTTTCGAAGGGCAGAGGGACAGAGCCACTATGAGCGTCTTTGGCAAAAGCGTAATCGCTGCATGCATCTTCCAGTAATCGACCTGTTGTGCTGCGTCCGCCGGGCACATACCAAGCTGAACCGTTTTTCAACTCACAGACCACCGACAGACGGACGGACGACAGGGCTGCCCGGTGTTTGAGCCGGTTGTAACTGCTGTCCACGCGGGCGAACAGGCTGTCGGCCTGCAGGACGGTTCCGAACAACCGACCGTAGAAGCGCATCCACTCCGCGCGTCCTAGGGCCGAAGTTTCCATATAGTCGGCGCATTCGATGATGGGCGTTCCCAGTTTCTCCACCCGTCCATATCCACCACTGTTTTCGAAGGGAGACAGCAGGATGGCGTCGGGATGGAGGTCGATGATACGTTCCATGTCCGGATTCATGCCGTCGCCGCAATCGGCTATATGCCCCTGGTTTACGGCTTTATGCAGTTCGGGTAGCTTAATGTATTTCAAGTCACATACGCCACCAATCGCATTTCCGGCACCTAATTCATGAAGCAATCCGCAGTGGACAGAAGAATAGACCACCGCTTTTGTTAAAGGAGTGCGTACCACTGTACCTGCTGGCAGATTATCGGGCAGATCGTTCGATTTAGGCACCAGTATATAGGTATGCAGTGTTTTAAGCGTGTCCCAAGGATTTCGTAGCGTGGCCACCGTATAGCCGGGATAATCTACGAGCATCAGGTTCTCGGCGTAGCATAGGGATAAGGTATCTCCTTCCGTAGAAGCAGGGAGAGCCTTGCCCCTTCCGCTACAGGCGGAAAGGAGCAAGGCCGCTCCCCAGATGAATATAGGAAATCTTCTCATGGGATTTAGTTGAAGAATACGGCTGAATTCGGACTGATACCTCCCGCATCGAACTTCTCGACAAAGGTTCCGTCTTTCTTGAAACGATAGATGGTGCCGTTTGTCTTATAATCGGTGGTGCTTATGTAAATGTCCCCATTGTATTCATCGTCTACGGCTATCATGTAGATGGTACTGGTTTTCAGTTCTGCTGGAATGTCTTTTAGGAAGGAAGTCTGATCCATCTGTCCTGTACGGATGTTATAGGAGAAAAATTTTGTTTCAGGATTGGTGTACGAAGAGTAGGTGAGGTAGAGCATGTCGTTTCCTGCCCCCATCTTGGTAACTTCGCCCAAGGGTGTTACCTGATTATTGTTGTTAGGGTCTATCATTTGGAGCGAATAGCCTACATCAACGTAGTTTCCCCATGAGATAAGAAATATCTTATCCTCCTCTTCAATCAAGGTATTCGGATTCAGATCTACTGTCAGCGTTTCCTTTAAGGTGAACGTGTTCAGGTCTATCACCTTTACCTCTTTGTGATAAGCGCTCCAGTCGGGGGTGCAGCTGTTGGCCACATAGAGCATATCTTTGCAGATGGCTACGCCTTCCAGATTGTCGCCCAGCTCCGTAAGCTTGCTTTCTACCTTCAAGGTCTGTGCGTTGATTTTGGCCACCACGCCACCCCAGAAGGAAGCATATATGTAACCGTCTTCAGCAGCCAGGTAACGAATGCCTGCGCTCAGTTCCGGGTCTGTGACAAACGAAAGTCGTTGTTGCTCCACGCCGGCAGAGTTGAGTTTAGCCAGATAATTCGATCCATAGACAGCCACATAGATTTCTCCTTCATATTCGATCATACACTGACCTGTATCTCCCAGCTTGGCATCATTCTGATAGCTGTAAATGTCGCTAATGAAATCCGCATCGCCGTTAGGCGCATAGAATGAGATTCCCGCATTATTGCCATTATAGGAGCCTTCGTTCAGGAAGAAGGCGCGCACTTGCGGTAACTGGACTTTCGACCCCGTATCGTCGCGGTCATCGTCGTTATTACCGTTGTCGTCGCTACAAGAAGATAAACTTACACTCACGGCCAGCATGCACAGCAGGCCATACCATAGATTACTTGCTTTCATTTTCATACTTTGTTTATATTTAAGTCAATCATATTTATTTTTATTTAGGTATTAGATTTTCCCGTTGTATCAGAAATAGAAACTCCCGGTCAGTCGCCACGAACGGCCCGGCATGGGGTAATACTTGATTACGTCATACTGCTCGTTCGCCAGGTTCAGCACCTCGGCCTTTACGGCTATGCGTCCTCGTTTCAGGTTGAAATCGCGCGAAAGGCTCAGGCTCTGCTCCACATAGCCGTCTATTCTGTTTTCGGGTAAGTTCTGTGACATATAATATCGTTCACCTACGCCCACCAGCGAATATCCCAAGCTGAGCCAGGGGGTGCCGACAATAAGCGAGGCGCTTCCACTGTGTACGGGTGTATAGGGCAACAGGTCACGATAGTTCTTGGCATCGGGGTCGGTCAGGTCGATGGCTTTCTGCCACATGTAGTTACCGCTGAACGTAAGGTCATAACCCGATGCCAGTGTTGCCGAAGCAGCCAGAGTGGCGTCTATGCCCGCTGCATGCACCCGTCCGTAGTTGGCCATTTTCCATGTGTAGGTAGAGGGGAAGGCCACGATCTTGTCCGTCACGTTGTTGAAGTAACCGTCCAGCGTGACGGACAGATAGTCCAGCCAGGCAGCTTTCTGCAGACTCCAAGTTAGGCCGGCAGTGTATTCGTTCGCCTTCTCTGGCCGCAGATTACGGTTTCCCAAGCGGTAATAATAAAGATCGTTGAAGGTGGGCAGGCGGAAGGTGCTCTTGTACATCAGCCGCAGGAAAAGCTCCTCTTCTTGCCAGGGTTTCAGGCTGACAGACAAGGAGGGTGCGAAGCGGCGGAAGTTGTCGGGTGCTTCGCCTTTTTCCACATGTTCAAAAGTAGCGGTATGTACCAATAAAGCCGTAGCTGTTAACCAGTCGTTGCTATAGCGGGCATTGAATGCGCTGATGGAAGTTAAGCGTGTGGGAAAGGGGCATTCGGGCAAGGTGTTGTGCAGCGTATTCGCCACTCCGTCCTGTGCCAAGGAAAAGGATAATCCTTCCAGCGGACGGTAGAGGACAGATGCCGACAGATAGTATTCATCCTGTTTGTGGTGTTCGCTATAGGTGCCTTCAGTATATTCCGCTCCTTGGTCTTCGTAGCGGTTCCAGCCATGATTGTATTTGCCCTGTATCTGCATAGCCCATCGTGGATTGAACTGTTTCTTGTAACGGGTCTGTACAAAGATGTTTTCATCCCACAAGCGTTCGTCAGATAAAGGATTGTAGAGAGTGACGGCTCCGGGCAGTCCACGACGGGAACGGTAATAGTAAGCCTTTACATCCAGTTCACTATTGTCTTTGAATGTATGATATAGGTTGGCTTCGCCCTGCCCTGAGAGTATGTCGGAATTGTTACGTCGTTCTTGTGTGACGTATTTTCCATTTACCAATGTAAAAGGATAGTTACCGTCGGCTCGCATGAAACTGCCGTCAACAGCCAGACGTGTACGGTTGCCCAGTTGCTGCCACCAGCGCAGGGACGGTGTAATGTATCCGAAAGATCCTCCACTGACACGGGCGCGCAAGGCATAGCGGCGGCTTTCATCAAAATGAGGCTTCTCGGTTTCGATACTGAGAACGCCTGCCGAGGCATAGTGTCGGGCTGTCTGCAATAAATCGTCCGTCTGTCCTACGGCTAGCGTTACCATCGACACGTTGTCCAGTGAAAACCGTCCGATGTCTATTTGCCCGGCTTGGCAGTTACTCACTGTCACGCCATCATAACTCACCGCTGTATGTGCAGCTCCCATGTTACGGACCGAAACGGTCTTTAGGCCACCTATACCGCCGTAGTCGCGCACCTGTGCTCCGGCAAAGCGGCGTACGGCATCGGCCATGTCTTGAATACCCAGACGCTCGATGTCCTGCCCCGACAGGCTCTGTACGGGTGCTGCCGAGGTCAGCTTGTTGGGTACACGTCGGGCAGTGACGGTTACACGGTCTATCTGGTGTATCCTGTCCGTAATCGTGTCGCTCGCTTCCTGAGCCATGGCTCCGCCAGACAGCAACAACGCTACAATCCAACCTCCCCATCGCCGATGGAAAAGACAAATTTGTTTCATTTCCTTTCTGTCAATCTGTAGTTGTATACTACTTTCTACACGATCTTTACGCTCATCCTCGCAAGCGTCAAGCATGATTTTTGTTTTGCAGGTCTTCTGACTCGTTTCGGAGAACATCGCCTTCCCGTCTTTTTCCGCTTTGGCAGAAGTAACAGTGGCATAGAGCGTGTTGATGCTCTCAAGATGTGAAACTCACAGCAGCGGGACTGTTCGGGACTTTCACCCGATTCCCTTTTCATCCGCTAGCTTCGCAATTGGAAGCTGGCAGAACAAAACTATTGCAAAGTTAGGAAAAGAATCTGAAACCAATGCAAAGAAACCGATAGTTTTTATAACTTTGTCCGAGGAACTTAAAACTATCCAGATAAAGATGAAAAACAATTTATTGTCCGAACGCCTTACTTACAATGGTGACAATTGTACACATACTCATGTTCATTTGCTTAATTATTCATCCGACCATTTTAGTGAAACCATTTGCAATGATTTTGAGGAAATCATGTCACATACGCCTACCGAAAACAAATTGTGGATAAGGGTTCATGGATTGAAAGATACCGAATATATCCGGAATATATGTACTTATTTCAAAATCAACTTTTTGATGATGCAGGACATCTTGAATGTAGACCATCCCAGCAAAATCGAGAAGAACGGTGATTTCAATTTTGTAGTAACTCGTATTTTTCATGAAGATACCGAAACGTCTGTCAGACTGATACAAGGTGAGAATGTGGTGCTGACCTTTACTGAAGGTGAAGCTTCTTTTTTCGATGATGCGGTCAAGGCTTTGCAGGAAAACGTTTTGAAGATACGTACACGCTCGTCCGATTATCTCTTTTCTGTGTTATTCAACGAATTGGTTTCAAATTATGTTTCATTGGCTATTGAAACAGGCGATCAACTTGATGATCTTGAAACCGAATTGTTGGCTGCCACGACTAGCTATAACATTCGGATGCAATTGCAAATGTTGCGGAAACGCTACATGGAAATAAAACGGACAGTCGTACCGTTGAAGGATCAATATTCTAAAATTTTGCATCCGGATTCCGAGCTTATCAATGAGACCAACCGTCCTTTTTTCAATGATGTCAACGACCACTTGCTCAATGCCGTACAGCTTGTCGAAGGTTGCCGCGAAACGCTTTCATCACTGATGGACCTCTATATTTCGAACAGTGACATGCGCATGAATTACATCATGAAACGGCTTACGGTGGTATCTACTATTTTTATTCCGCTCACTTTTTTGGTAGGAGTGTGGGGCATGAATTTCAAGTTTATGCCCGAGCTCGATTGGAAATACGGATATCTGATGGCCTGGGGAGTAATGATTGCTGCTGGAGTGGTTTCATACCTTATTTTACGTTCGCGTAAATGGCAATAGCTCCAGTAAGGTTGGGCTTATTATTCTTTTGTGATTTCTCCTGCCAGATTTGAGTCCATGAGACGGCGTATTTCCTGTTGGTTCAGGCCGTGCCCCAAGAGGAACATCAGTTTGGTGACTGCACATTCGGGTGTGCTGTCGTAACCGCTGATAACACCTGTTTGGAGCAGTTGAAGACCGGTACCGTAGCGTTGCATTTCGACGACTCCCCGTTGACATTGAGTGATGTTGACGATGACGATGCCTCGTTCGTTTGCTTCTTTGAGTTGGCGGATCAACCATTCTTTTTGTGGTGCATTGCCCGATCCGAAAGTCTTGAGTACCACGGCTTTGATGCCTGGAACGTGGAGGACGGAGCTGACGATACTTTCACGAATACCGGGGAAAAGAGTCAGCACTACGACATTGGTATCAAACAGGTAGTGTGGCTTCATCGGTCGTGAAGGGTCGGGGCGACGTATCAGGTGTTCTTCGTAGCGGATGTGGATGCCCACTTTGGCTAGTGGCGGATAGTTGAAAGAACGGAAGGCATTGAAATTTTCCGCATTGATTTTGGTCGTACGGTTACCGCGCATCAGTTCGTTTTCAAAAAATATGCAGACCTCGGGTACCATGGGTGTGCCGTCAGGACGGCGTGCGGCTGCTATTTCAATAGCCGTAATGAGGTTCTCCTTGCCGTCGGTGCGCAGCATACCGATAGGTAGTTGCGAGCCAGTCAGAATGACGGGTTTCGACAGATTTTCAAGCATGAAACTCAGCGCGCAGGCTGTATAGGCCATCGTATCCGTACCATGCAGGATGACGAAGCCGTCATAATCATTGTAATGGCTGCTGATGATTTTTACGATCTTGGCCCAGAGTTCGGGTTCCATGTCTGATGAATCGATAGGTGGATTGAACTGGTAGGTAGAGATATGGCAGTTGAATCGTTTCAGTTCGGGTACGTGTTTCAGCAGTTGGTCGAAGTTAAAGCTTTCCAAGGCTCCGGTTTCAGGGTTCTCGATCATGCCGATGGTACCGCCGGTATATATCAGTAATACTGAAGGGCAATCCGCTGTTTTCATACGCATTCTGCAGGCTTTTGTTTCTAAGTGTAGGGCAAAGGTACTAAACAAATTACAAATCCGCAACTTGTTTCAGAACTTGAAGCTCACCGAAGCATAGGGCAGGCAGTTGCGATACCAGTGTACGGAGTAGTAGCTCAGAATTTCTTCTTCAGACGGATTGCCTGCGATGTTATACAAGCCCAGGCGGAGCAATAGCAGCCTGTTTTTTCCGAAATCTTTCCGATAGGAATAGCCTGCGTCCAGTCGATAGTTGGTTGGTTGGCGGTCTGTGCGGAACTGATCGGCTGGCAGAGGATCCAGAAATTCGTCTACTTCGATAACTTTGCCCGAATGTACGCTTCCTCCAACCGACAGGGTCGAATGTGAGGTTAGCTGGTAAGACAGGGAGGCTCCCGCTTGGTGGGGAATATCGTAGGCGGAAGGTAGTTTTCCTTTGTCTTTCAGTTCGTCAAACCATTCTCGGCTTCGGCTATAGGCATAGGACAGTTGGAGCGACCAACGGTTCCATGTGTTGTAGAAATAGGCTTTGATGCCATAGCAATCGCCGTTCCCTTTCATGATATAACGGTCCCATTGGCTATCTTCGGAAGCATTCTGGGGGCTGAAGGCCACTACATTTCTTCGTGTCTTATAGTAGGCCGATATCTCTATTTGTCCGTTCTTCAGAAAATGTTTCCATCCTGCTTCGTAATGTTCCGAAGAACGAGGTTTGAATCCGTCGATACTTGGCATGCGGAAGTCTGTTGGAAAAGCCAGGTAGTCGAAGCGCAGGTAATGGTAGAATTGTTCCATTCGTGAGAAGTGAAGGTAGATCAATTCTTGCTCGGCCGGTTGGTATTTGAGCGAAAAACGGGGTTGTATGCTGTAGTACGAACGGCTGCTTTGGGGAATGTAACCTACAAAGTGTACGCCTACCTGAGTTGTGATTCGAGGGGTAATCCGTATCAGGTTGTCGTAGAAGAGGGAGAATTGGTTGATAGGTTCGTGTCGTGTCTGCGTCAGGTTGTCTAGAGAAGCCAGTTCATAGACTTCACGGGTGTATTTGGCGCCCCAGCGCGCGCTGTACATATTTTCTGGACTGAAAGTGAATTCGGTAGCCGCATTGAGCGAATGGATGCCGCTACGTACATAACCTTCCGTATCGAAGCCTAGGATGAAAGCATTGGCCCGATTGGTATACGAGGTATAGGACACGGAACTTGTTTGATTCAGCTTGCCGTACGAAGTGTGGAATGATGCCTGATAGGCCTGGTTGGTCCATCGTAGAATCGTTTGTTTGTCGCCGCTTTCGTCATAAGGCAGATGATAACCGTCTTGTGCACCATAGGCCATTAATCTGAGAGTGCTTTTGGGAGACAGGTTGTAAGATAACTTGGCATTGTAGTCATACGTGGAATGGTTCATACGGTTGTCTTCAGAGAACAGATTGTCAAAAAAGTCGAGCCAACTGCGTCGTGCACTCACCAGGTAGGATAGTTTGTCCTTGATGATGGGGCCTTCGAGAGTCACTCCTGCTGCAGGCATGTCGAGGGTTAGTGTGCGGATGTGCTCCTGTTTGTCACCGTCTTTAAGATTCACTTCAGTGACCGATGAAAGCTTGCCCTCCAGACGGGTGGGGAAGAAACCTTTATGGAAGACGATGTTCTTTACAGCATCCCCATTGAATACAGGCAACAATGAGTTGATATGCCCTGGATGATAGAGTGGAACGCCGTCCAGCAAGAGCTGGTTTTCGTCGTTGCTGCCGCCGTCCACCTGGAAGTTATAACCCGTCGGAAGTCCTGTTACTCCCGGCAGAATCCAGATTTGTGAGAAAAGATCGTTCCCGCTGAACGAAAGGAAATTGGAGGGGGTAAGCTCGCCCAGTTCCCCACCGTTCTTGTATGATTTTACAGTGACTTCTGCTATTTCAAACAGTTGAGGTTTCAACGACAGACGCAAAGTCTGGTCATGTCCCATGTAGACAGGCTGTGTGTATGGTTGATATCCCATATAACTGATGTCCATTCTATAATACCCTTCGGGTAGATACAGGCGGAAACGGCCGTCGGCATCCGATAGTGCATGCCATTTGCCTCCCTTTCCGTCGTCCATTACCACTATTGCTCCGTACAGACGTTCGCCACTTCCTTCTTCTTGGATATTGCCGCTGCAGCTGTATACCTGTGGACGTTCAATTTGGATGGCCAGCTTGCGGGGCGGAATGGCAATGGTGCGGAACTTGTATCCTTTCAATACCTTTTCCAGTAACCTGGCTATGGTTATTTCTCCCGTAATCGTGATAGGACACGTCTTGTTGAGGTCAATGTGCGAAGGATTGTAGGCCAACGTGATTTGCGTTTCCTTCTCGATTTTGTCAAACCATTGCAAGACGGTAGCGGAAGAGGCGGTCACTCGGATCCGCTCTTCCGCTATCGTCCGTATGTCAGGGCTCTTCTGGCCATACGTTAGGGTGGTAACTAATGTAATAAGCAGGGCCAATAGGCCCCGTTTTTCTCTAATCATAGCGTAGCCGGTAAAGTTTTCCTCGTTTCAGCGTGTCGCACTTGCATCCGCAGAGGAAAGCCAGTTCTGCCGCGATACCCTCGGCATTGTCGGGGTCGATGCGGGTAGTGACGGTGTTCTCTTCGACGCCCCGTCCCAGCTCAATACGGATGCCGGTCTGTTTCTCCACTTCTTTTATAACGTCTTTGAGGGGCGTTTGGTTGAATACCATCTTTGTTTTTTTTCGGTTGAAGAAGGTAGCCGGATCGTTGATGGTGCCTTTTTGCAGGTTTCCGTCGCTGAGTTCCGCCTTTTCATGGGCGTGGAGCACCAGGTCGTGGTCTTCTGCGCTGACTTTTACTCGCCCGCTTTCCACAAAGACTCCTGTACGCTTCGTCTGTGTGGCATCTACCAGAAACGAGGTGCCCAGCACTTCTACTTCCACTTCTTCAGTAGTTACGCGGAAAGGTTTCCCATCGGTCCTTTTCACGTGGAAGAATGCTTTTCCCTCCAGTTTGGCCAGTCGTTCACTGTGGTGGGGTGCATATCGGAAACTCAATTTAGTTTGAGGATAAAGGATTACTTCCGAGCTGTCAGGCAGTAGGAGGCTTCGGGCTGTCTGTCCATTGTTCTCGTAGCGTACGGCCGGTTGTCTGAACAAGTAGACTGTAGCCGTTCCCAATAGGAGCAGCAAAGAGGCGGCAATGGAGCAGAAGGTGATGAACCGTCGTGTACGATGGGTTTCCGTCGTCTTGTCTTTCAGCTTGGGAGCGATCTTCATCCAGGCCCGGCGGGCGTCGAAGTTCGATTCGTCCGCATGTGGATGCAGGGCGTCTGTCAGTCGCCTCAGGCGGCGATATTCAGCGCTGTTGGCGGCTATCCATGCTTCCAGTTCTTGTTGTTGCTCGGCACTGATATGTTCGTGGGACAGGTGACGGGCCAGCAGATCGTTAATGTCTTCATTCTGTTTCATGGTCACTTGCAATTTACTAGGATGGATAAAACAATGGCGCCGATGGCAGTCATCAGGAAAGGATTTTCAGCCGCATAGGCGCGCAGTAGCTTGACGGCTTTTGTCATCTGGTTGTCGACGGTCTTCTCCGAGATTCCCAGTTCGTTGGCTATCTCGCGATACTTCATGCCCTTTAGCTTGGCCATCAGGAAAACGTCCTTACACTTGGGCGGCAGGGTCGAGAGAGCTTCTTCCAGCACTTCTTCGGGTGAGCGTCGGTTTTCACTGCTGTCTGCTGTTTCGTCGGCCAGGTGATGATCGGCCAGCGGATAGTCCTCGATCGATACGGTGTCCTCTTTTTTCCGACGCAGGAAAGAGATGCAGCGGTTCTTTACGGCAGTCGTCAGATAGGCGGTGAGTTCCTGTTCGGGCAGGCAGTCCTTGCCTTTGTCCCAGATGTGGATGAACAGTTCTTGAACGATGTCCTCCGATTCGTCGTAATCCGAGACATATCCGTAGGCTATGCTACATAGCCTCGGATAATGTTGCTCGAATCTGACTCTGAAAAGTTCTTTCCTGTCTGTTCTCATTGCAATGTGTATTAAGATGTTAGAATCTCAGGCTGACACCTGCCGTCAGGAATCCCTTGTATCCCAGGCCGGTTTCGATGAATCCTCCTACGCGGTCGTTGCCGATGCGGATGGCGATGGGGTTCACCTGATAGGCGAAGTTGGTCGACAGGTCTGCTTTGCGGGTGGCTGCCTTTCCGGCTTCGGTCAGTCCTTTCTCTGTGTGGCGCACCAGATCTACACCTGCTGCGGCCGATCCGTAGAGTTCTACGAGGTTGCGTTTGAAGTAAACAAATTCAGCAGTGGGCAGCACGAGGAAGTTCAGTTCCTTTTCCTTGATCGAAGCGGTAGATTCTCCATGCAAAGTCAGCAGACTGCTGGTATGTGCGAAGCCCAGGTCACCTCCCAGTCGGAAGCGGTTGATGGCGTAGCGGTAGCCTATGCCGTAGACCATGCTGCTTTTTTCGTCCGACCGCTTGGTGCCGGTAATAGCATCGGCTATTCCCATGCCCAGGATGTCGACCCCTGTCAGTGTCAGTCCGTCGCTGACGGCGATGCGGAATTCATGACGATTGTTGGGCTGATAGGACGACTTGTCTGTGTCTTGCGCCTTGATGATATTTACACTTGCAACCATACACAAAGATAATGCGATAAATTTGATTTTCATAATTTCTAATTCGTTTAGGTGTGAATACTCTTATTGATTTGTTTCTCTGAGAGCGTCCGGCCGGGCCGCTTTCACTCGTATAACGCAACCTTTGTAGAAATCCCCTATTCGTAGGGAGAATTTTTTTGTATAAATTCGTTTTTTCCTTTCAGAAACGTTGTAGAGCAGGATGTGGGGGATTGTTTTTTGAGAGGAAAACGGTGTTTTATCAGTAGAAAAGCATTGCTTTCCTTGAAAGAAAACAATGCTTTTTTATCGTCAACAGAGGATTAACGTCGTGCTTGTCTGGAGAGCAGCTTGGGCAGTTGGCGGCGGATAGCCACCATGTTGAGCGCCGAGACAACTAGGAAGAGTGCGCCTCCTATCAGCAGTGTGGGCAGCAGGGAGCTGCCTTCGAGCTGGGGCACAAGCTTTTCGAGGAAGGGTAGGTAGGCCTGGCGCAACAACGCCACACACCCCGTCGAAAGCAACAGTACGGCCAGGTTGAGGCTGGCTGTCAGCACGCAGTAGGGCAGGGCCACTTGCGTAGGAGCATAGCCGATGAGCAACAGGTTCTGCAACTTGTCGCGGTTCTTCTGCAGCAGCAGGAAGATGCTGAGCATCAGGATGAAGAAGGCCAGCAGGCTGATGATGCCTCCGATGGCTAGTACAATGCCCGTGACGAGACGGAGGAAGTAGGTAGCACGCCCTGCGTCGAGCGAGTCACCCTCTGTTTCGTAGCCTTTGCGGCTGAAGTAATCGTTGATGGAGGTGTCCGTGGGGTTGTCTACTTCGACAATGAGGCGTGAGGGCTGCGCTTCGCGGCCGGGGGCATAGCGGTTGTTGGCCCACTCCATGAAGGCTTGGGGCACGAGGATGGTGTTCAGCCGGTTGGAGAAGCCTACAATCTGCCCCTTGAACAGTTCGGTCAGCCCGTTTCCGCTCAGGCGGATGTCCATCTGGATGAGGTTCATCAGCCCCTCGGACAGCTTGGGCAGGCTTCGGCTTTGGGCGAAGCCGAAGTTGTAGAGGTTGAGGTAGTTGCGGGGGATGATGATGGGGATGGTGTGGCTCTGCGGGTCGAAGTGCCAACGGTCGAGGTTGACGTCGATGTAGGCGTCGGGCACGGATTCGAAGAACATCTCCGTAGACAGGCGGATACCTGCCTCCTGCATGCCCAGGCCGGCTGATACGTCGAACAGCGAGGGCGTGAAGGCTCCCACGCTGCGTGTGAAGGGCTGGCTCCGCAGGTCGTCGATGGCGGCAGGGCTGAAGGTGTTGCTTCGCCCCGTCAGGTTGCCCAGCGTGCTGATCTTGCGGGTGGCGATAAGGTAGTCCTTCTTCAGGAAGCTGTTGCCCTGCGTAAAGACGGGCGCTACGTCGCGATAGAACTGGATGCCAAGCAGCACGATGCTCATGCCGAAGAGGCTGGCTAGGAAGAAGCCCGCCAGCTGGGCGCCGCTGATGTGGCGGCGGAGAAGTTTCCAAACGAGTCTGTTCATAGTTTCAGTACACAGTTATAGTCGGTAGGGAGGTGCTTGCCGATGGAGGTCACGATGACACCTGCCCCCTGCCTGCCCGCCTCTTCGTGGAGCAGGGCCGACATCGTGGCGGCATTGGCTTCGTCGAGGTGGCTGACGGGTTCGTCCAGCAGCAGGAAGTCCATGGGTTGGCACAGGCAGCGGATGAAGGCCACACGCTGTTGCTGGCCGAAGGAGAGCAGACCTGCCGTCTGGTCTTTTTTGTCGCCGATGCCCAGTGCGTCGAAGAGGGCGTCTATTTCCTTGCGGCTCTTGAAGCGTGTCAGGCGGTTTTTGAGCAGCACGTTTTCGAGGGCCGTCAGCTCGCCGAAGAGGTGCAGTTCTTGGAAAAGAATGCTGAGCGAGTGGCGGTGCAGGCGTGTCCAGTCGGCTTCCTTGAGCGAGCGGATGTTCTGCCCGTCGAAGCAGATGATGCCCTCGTAGTCGTTGCGGTAGCCATAGAGGTAGCTGCACAGCGACGACTTGCCTGTGCCCGATGCGGCCTCGATGAGATAGCACTTGCCCCGTTCGAAGACGAGGTCGCGATGCCACACGTCGGACACGATGGCATCGCGGTTTGCAAAGACCTGCGGGAGGGTGTGTTGCAGATGAATGGTTTCCATGAGCGTAGGCTCCTTATTTAGAGGTTGGCCAGTGTCTTCACCTGGTCTACAATCTGTTTCAGTGCGTTGGTTTTGCGGTCCTTCAGTTGCAGCACGAAGAGGCCCGTCTTGCCTTCGCTGCTCATTCTCACGTAGGAGATGTTCTCGGCAGCGGTCACCATGGCGCGGTATTTAGGGCTGAGGAAACCTGTGGCCAGCTTGACGATGGGCAGGCCGAAGACCGCTTCGGTATTGATGACGGTGGCAAAGCGCTGTCCCTGCACTTCCTTGGCAAAGTCGTTTTCGAGCAGAGAGGGCTTGCTTTCCTTGCCTGCATTGTTGTACAGGGTTTGGTCGTTGGTCATGATGAGCTGCTTGCCGCGCATGCCCATGTACACCTTCAGGCCCTTGTCGGTGAGCATGTAGTCGCCGTTGTCCAGTTTGATGAGGTCGTTACCTCCCTGCTTTTGGCCGGCTTCGTACAGCTGGTTCAGCAGGTCGGCGTTGTTGGTTTCGGCATAAGCCAGTATCGTGGGGTTGCCATGGGCGTCTACACCAGTGATGCCCAGTGTGAAGTCGTTTTCAAACGAAGACACCAGCTGCTTCAGCAGTTCCATGTTCTCGGCAGAAAGTGATTTCTTGATCTGCGGATTTTCTTCCAGGTGGGTGTACAGCTCCTTGCCGTCGAGGCCCAGGCTGAAGTAAAGCAGGGTAGACTGGGGGAAGTAGGGCGCGAAGGTATTCTGGATGGGACGTGTGGCCTTCAGCTGCTTTTCAAGGAGTTCCAGCGCCTTGGGATCGTCCGAGGTGTAGCCCACGTTGACGGCTACCTGACCGGGTTCGAACGACAATCCGCCCACGTACTTGATGTTCTGCAGGTTCATGCTGTCGGCCATTGCCATCAGCATCGGGTTTTGGTAGAATTCGAAGAGGCTGCTCGAGGTCATCATCACGCGGATGTCGCCTTTTGTTTCCTGCATCTGGCGGAAAGCTTCCTGGCTGTTGATGCTCTGTTCAGAGCTTTGGCTCAGCAGGTTGAAGGCGTTTTGATGCATCTGTGCGATGTCGGGCGTGTCGGCCGAGGGGAGCACAAGCAGTGTGCTGGCGTTGAAGGCTACGAAGGCCTGGTCGTTGTAACTGAAGCTGTAGCCGTCCTTTTCGGCCACGTCAGCCATCTGCGTTTCGCTCTGTGTGGCTTGCAGCATGTCTTTCAGCTTGTCGGCATTGGCCACAGCTGCGATGAATCCCTGTTGTTTCGTTTCCGACGAATGGAAGATGTAGACAGGTTGTACGAAGTCGATGCCCGACTCCGACGGCTTCTTGAGGATAGTTTCCAAAGCCTTTTGGGCGTCGGCGCTCACACCGCTTGTCAGGGTCTGACTCAGTTTCTGCAGGGTTTCGGCGTTTTGCGGGTCGTTTACTCCTGCCTTGACGGCCAGCGATTGCAGGTCGATGGAGACGATTTCAGTAGACTCTGCCGGAATGGCGTTGGTGTACTTGACGGGCGACGAGCACGAAGCGGCCAGTACAATGGCTACTAAGCCGGCGCACAAATGATTGAACAAGCGAATTTTCATTTGCAAAGTAATTTAGTGGGTTGAAACTATTTCAATTGATTTGATTGCAGAGGTTCAGGATGTGGCAGGCCACGAGTGCTGCCGTCTCTGTGCGCAGGCGCGAACGTCCCAGGCTGATGGGTTGGAACCCTTGTTCTATAGCCAGTTTCACCTCCTCTTCGCTGAAGTCTCCTTCAGGGCCGATAAGTACCAGCGCATCCTCGCCGCGGCGCACGATGTCTTTCAGTAGCGGTTTTTCTCCTTCGTAGCAGTGGGCGATAAATTTCTGTCCGTTGAAGGGCTGTCGGATAAACTTGTTGAAGTCCGTCATTTCGTTCAGCTTTGGCAGGCGTGCTTTGAGCGACTGTTTGATGGCCGATACCAGTATCTTCTGGATGCGTTCGGTCTTGATGACCTTTCGTTCGGAAAAGCGGCAGTTGAGAAACGTCAGTTCGTCGAAGCCTATCTCCGTTGCTTTTTCGGCAAACCACTCTGTGCGGTCCATATTCTTGGTTGGCGCCATGGCCAGGTGCAGATGTCCTTGCCACAATGGCTCCTGAGGCAAGGTTTCCAGTACGTTCACCAGGCAGCGTTTGTTGGACGCTGCGCTTATTTCAGCGCGGTAGAAGCATCCTTTGCCGTCGGTCAGGGTCACTTCGTCGCCAGCTTCGAGGCGGAGCACACGTACGGCGTGTGCAGCTTCTTCTTCGGGCAGTTCGGCCCGTGTCTGTATGTCGGGGGTATAAAATACGTGCATCAGTCCTGATGGTTTGATTCTTTAAATTGGTTTATCATGTCGCGCAGGTTGGCGGCTTTTTCGTATTCTTCTGCTTCGATGGCTTCTTTCAGAGCCTCCTCCATGCGGTTTATTGTCTCTGCCCGGTCATCTTGGCTGTTCGTCGTCCCTGATTCCGTTTCCAGTGCCTCGTCGTCCAGTTCCATTTTCTCGGCATCCAGCACGTCTTCGTAGATGAGGATCGGACAGTGCAGGTGCATGGCCATGACGACGGCGTCGCTCGTGCGTGAGTCGATGCGGATGATGGAGTGGTCCGACTGCAGGTAGAGATACGAATAGAACAGCCCGTTCTCTGCCCGATATATCAGTACGCGCAGCAGGCGTACGCCCAACGCCTCGAGGGTAGAGGCAAACAGCTGGTAGGTCAGCGGGCGTGGCGAAGTAATGCCGCGCATCTCGAGCAGGATGGCTTGCGCCTCTGCCGAGCCGATGATGACAGGCAGTTTGCGCGGACCGTCCACTTCGCCCAGGAGCAGGGCATAAGCTCCTGCCTGTTCCTGGCTGTAGGTGAGGCTCAGTACTTGCAGTTCTATCTTGTTTCGGCTCATGGCAGGTTGTTATTTCAGGCTTTACATCTTTTCCGGCTCGTGTTTGTATTTGAAGACGAAGGCAAACACAACGGCCACCACCAGCGCATAGGCTGCAAACGTGAACCACGCTGCCTGCCATTGTCCCGTCTGCGGCAGTTCGCTGCTGAAGTCCACAAAGTGGTTCACCACCGCTTGTGCACCCAGCGTTCCGATGGTAGCACCCAGCCCGTTGGTCATGATGATGAACAGGCCCTGTGCGCTCGAGCGAATTTCCTTGTCCGTCTCACGGTCGACGAACAGCGAGCCGGAGATGTTGAAGAAGTCGAAGGCCACTCCATAGACAATCATTGAAAGCAGGAACATCCAGACGCCGCTGCCTGGATTGCCCGCGCCGAACAGGCCGAAACGCAGCACCCATGCGAACATGGCGATGAGCATCACCCGCTTGATGCCGAAACGCTTCAGGAAGAACGGTATCAGCAGGATACAGAGTGTCTCGGATACCTGCGACAGCGAGATCAGGATGTTGGCATGCTGTACGCCGAAGGTGTCGGCATATTCAGGTATGCTGCCGAAGCTGCTGATATAAGGGTTGGCAAATCCGTTGGTGATTTGCAGTGACACGCCCAGCAGCATGGAGAAGATGAAGAAGATAGCCATTTTCTTTTGCTTGAACAGGGTGAAGGCGCGCAGGCCCAGTGCTTCGACCAGCGATTTGCTTTGTCCTCCCTTGCTTGTGGGGCAGGCGGGTAGGGTCAGGGCGTAGCACCCGTACACCAGGCCGATGATGGCGCAGGTGAAGAACTGTCCGTAGTTGTTCTGAAGGCCCAGGATGTCTACCAGCCACATGGCGCAGATGAATCCGATGGTTCCAAAGATACGGATAGGGGGGAAATGCTTGATGGTGTCCAGCCCCGCTTTGTCCAGCGCCGTATAGGCCACGGAGTTCGAAAGGGCCAGGGTCGGCATATAGAAGGCTACGCTCAGGGCATAGAGGCCGAAGAGCGGTCCGAATTCCACGTCTTGTCCGCTTGTCATACCATAGTAGCCGGCGAGTCCCATGAAGATGGCTGCCATGAAGTGGCTGAAGCTCAACAGCTTTTGGGCTGGCACCCAACGGTCGGCTATGATGCCCATGATGGCCGGCATGAAGAGTGATACGATGCCCTGCATGGCATAGAAGATGCCGATGTGTCCGGCAAGGTTGACATTGACCAGATAACTTCCCATAGAAGTCAGGTAAGAACCCCACACGGCAAACTGCAGGAAGTTCATGATGATCAAGCGAAATTTGATGTTCATAGTTTTTTTGTTTGGCGTTTAAAATTAACAGGTCGAATAGTCGACATAACCTTGCAAAAATACAATGATGCCGTTAGAAAAACAAGCGTGCGGAAGATTTTTTATGGAGAAAGATGCGGAGAAACCGCTGCCAAAAGAGGAGGAAAGGGTATATAAAAAAAGAAGGGTATCTATCCCAGACACCCAATCTTTATTAACCTTAAATCTAATACCATGAAAAACACAGTGCAAAGGTATGGGTTTTATGTTATACAACATAATAATTGAACATAAATCTGCGTTTTGTTTGCACTATTTAACGTTTTAGCTGCATTCTACCCCCTTTTTGAGGGGATAGAACTTATTCTACGTACAGCACGAGCCCTTTCAGGTACTCTCCTTCGGGGTGGTAGATGTTCACGGGATGGTCCGCCGGTTGCGTCAGCTGGTGCAGGATGCGCACGTTGCGTCCCGACATGGCTGCTGCCGTGAAGACCGCCGTGCGGAAGTTTTCCTTGCTGACGGCTTGCGAACACGAGAAGGTGAACAGGATGCCGCCCGGCTTGATCTTCTCGAATGCCTTGACGTTCAGCTTGCGATAGCCTTGCAGAGCGTTGCGCAGGGCGTCGCGGTGCTTGGCGAAGGCAGGCGGGTCCAGGATGATCAGATCGTACTGGTCGCCCATGCGGTCGAGGTACTTGAAAGCGTCTTCGGCATAGGCGGCATGGCGTGCGTCGTCGGGGAAGTTCAGGGCGATGTTCTTGTTCGTCAGGTCGATGGCTTTGGCCGAGCTGTCTACCGAATGCACCAGCTTGGCCCCTCCACGCATGGCGTAGACAGAGAAGCCTCCCGTGTAGCAGAACATGTTCAGCACGCTGCGTCCGCGGGCATAGCGCTCCAGCAAGGCGCGGTTCTCGCGCTGGTCCACGAAGAAGCCCGTCTTCTGTCCCTTCAGCCAGTCGATGTGGAAGTTCAGCCCATACTCCGTGGCCACATTGTCGGCGCTGCCGCCTTTCAGGAAGCCGTTTTCGGGGTAGAGGTCGGCCTTGAAGGGCAGGGTGGTTTCCGATTTATAATAGATGTTGTCCACTTCGCCTTCCATCACCTCGGCCAGAGCCTCGGCGATCGTCATGCGGTCCAGGTGCATGCCGGCCGAGTGGGCCTGCATCACGGCCGTACGATTGTATACGTCGATGACCAGCCCCGGCAGGTTGTCGCCCTCGCCGTGCACCAGGCGGTAGGTGTTGTTGTCGGCCCGTCCGGCGATGCCGATGCTGCGTCGCATGTCGCGGGCCACAGTCAGGCGTCGCTTCCAGAAGTCCTTGTCGATGGCCTCGTCCTGTCGGAAGGTAAGGACGCGTACGGCGATGCTTCCTATCTGGAAGTGGCCTTTGGCGATAAATTCTTTCTTAGAGGTATAGATCTCTACTACTTCTCCTTCTTCAGGTTCGCCGTCCAGGCGGGCAATGGCGCCCGAGAACACCCATGGGTGAAAACGCTTGAGCGATTCTTCCTTGCCCGATTTCAGATATACTTTATACATGGTGTCAATTATGAATTCTCAATTTTCAATTCTCAATGATAAAATCTCCCGTCTGCTTCAGTTCCTCCAGCTTGTGGTAGATGTTGAGGCAAGCCCAGGCATCGGTGGCTGCATAGAGCTGTTGCGGCTGCGTCAGGTTTTCGGCTTCCCAGTTGCTCAGGCGTTGCGATTTCGATATCTTCTCGTTGAACAGGATGCCGTAGATTTTTTGCAGGCTCATGTCCTGTATGCCGAAGGGGCGCACGTATTCCTGCAGCTCCACGTAGGCTCTGGGTTCGAAGGGTGCCCGTTTGCGCAGCATCATGAAGTCGTCGTGCAGCGAAAGGCCCACTTTGGTGATGTGCGGGCTTTCCAGCAGCTTGATGACGGGCAGGGTCAGCCCTATCAGGTTCAGTCGGAACAGGAAACAATGGTCGTCGGTCGACACCTGCAGCAGCGCTACCTTGTGTACGTGTCCCTTGCTGAACGAAGGCCGTGTTTCGGTGTCGATGCCCAGTATCGGTTGTCCTTTCAGGTATCTTGCCGCCTTATCTGCTTCTTCCGGCGTGTCCACTATGTGTATATTGCCGGGGAAGGCCGCTTTGGGCAGTTCGCTCAGTTCCTCTTTTCCGATGGTTCTTCTTATGATCATAGTTGCTCTTGTATCAATCCTCGATATCCTCCTCTTCCTCTTCTTCTTCTTCTTCCTGCGTGTTGCTGTACTTCACTTCGTGGAGGGCCCGTAGTGTGTTCACCAGCTTTTGTCCCCAGTACAGGCGGAAGTTCTCCTGGCAGATGGCCAGCGAGTCGTTCATCGTCTCGTTCAGTCCCAGTTGGAAGACAAAGATAAAGTCCTTGATGTCCTGGTAGATGTCCGCCAGGTCTTCCGAGATGTATCGGGTGATAGGCTGGTCGCTGTATTTCATGTCGCTGACGAACACGTCCAGATAGTCGTCGCGGTCGGCGAGGATGCCTGCCAGGTTCATGCGTACGATTTCGTACGTTTCTTCGGTGACAAACGTTTCGGGCGCTTCGTCGCCTATGGTTTCGCAGGGTGGCAGCATAGACGCTTTCAGGTAGAGCAGGGGCAGCAGTTTCAGCGTGGTGTCCACGAAGTTGGTTCGTTTGCTGCCTTCGGCTTGTTCGACGAACTTGCAGAACTCTGCCGCCACGGTGACAAACTCTATCACGTTGCGGTCGAATATTACTTGGCTATCTTTCTTCTTCATACGTTTTTTGTAAATTGGGACAAAGATAGTGCAAACCGAGCGTAATGCAAAAAAATAAGCTCGCATATTGTTTTGTTTGTCGAGGTGCCGACTGTCTTATTCTGCCCCACCTGTTATTCTGAGCCGGGGCGAAGAAAATCAATTTTATTTCAGCTAACTTCAACTGTCATTTAGCGTTCGTCGAAGCAAGCAAGGCCAGACCTTTGACGGTCAACACATATTTTTGACGCGGATGGCGGGGTTTGTCAGGATAGAGCAACGTCACAAATCCATTGGCTTGTGCCGGCATGACGTAATATTCAAGCAGGTTTTTCCGATCTTTAAGATTCAGCAATTCCAAAATCTCTTTTATGCTCCGTTTGTTTTCTCCTATCGCCGATACTAGTTTCTGAACATTGACATTGTCTGTATATAGTTGGTTTGTCTGACTTGTGGGGGTACTTGTGGGGGTGCTTGTGGGGGTAACATTGTCCCCCGGTTCCTTCCATTCTTCAGGAGCATCAATTACCATGTATCGGTTGCGCAATTCATTGTTTTCTCCCAAGAGCAAGTTGCGGAAGAAGCGGACGAGGTATTTCATATTCGGCTCTACTCCTTTCACCGCATTGCGATAATTGGCACGCACCAACGCATTGCGGAAATACCACGAATGGTTGGCAAACAAATCGTTTTCTACATAGAATCCGATGGAACGGAGGTATTTGATGGTAAACACAGCTACCGTGCGCGTATTTCCTTCGCCAAACGGATGTATTTGCCACAATCCCGATACGAATTTTGCGATATGCTCCACCATTTGGCCGTGTGCAAGTCCGGCATATACAAAATTCCTTTCCTGCTCCAGGTCATATTCCAAAGCTTTTCTTATGTCTTCTGAATTGACGTATATCACAGTGTCGCCTTTGAGTACCCATTCCTTTTTCGTGATGTCATAATCACGAATTCTACCGGCAAACTTGAAAACACCTTCAAATAACCGACGATGAATAGAAGTAATGCCCACCACAGAAAAAGCAAAGGATTGTTCCCCCAACAGTTTGGCTATATGAGCAGAGACCACGTCGGCCTCTTCCAGGTTGTCGTCTATGGACGTTCTGGTCGTCTTCGACTGATAGTAAGACTTGATCAGCTTTTGCGCTTCGTCAATATCAATCTCTCCCTCAATATGTTTACGGGCCGTATCTTTCAGATATTCCGAGGGCTTCAAACCATCGACGGCCTGAAGTCCAATTGCTGTTCGCCAAGCATAGGCTTTCTGCCGGCTGTCAGGTTCGTTTTGTCTGATATATTCTTCAAAATCAGTCATGGTGCTCTGCTTAAAAATCCAACTGTAAACAGCTAAGTTTATCCGATGTTTTCACAACGGGGTAATCCTTCTTGTGAATTGCTCCAAATTAGCAGGGCAAATATAGCGAAAGCCGAGTGCAGAGGCAAATGAAAAACATAGTTTTTTAATTTGGCTATGCCAAGGCGCCTCCTATATTATTCTATCCCTACCTGTCATTCTGAGCCGGGGGCGAAGAAAATCGATTTCATTTCAGCTAACTGTAATTGTAATTGCTCAACAGTGCGTAAGCGCTTGCCGTCGGGCACCAGCTCTTTCAAGCAGGCGAGCATGTCGTTGAGGACGCCGTGGATGATGCTGCGCGTGTAGGGCGAGTTGTGTTCTGATTGTTGACATAGCTTTGTTGTTTTAAATTGTGTTTGGTTAATTGGGAATGGATAATTGAGAATTGATAATTGATAGTGCCCCGGCCGCTGGCTCATTATCCATTTTCCATTGTCCATTATCCATTGACGAAGGCAAAGATAAGGGGTCTTTTCCGGCCGGCCAAATAAAAACGGCCGCTGGGGGGTGAAAATGTGTTAACGAAACAGGTGAATTGTGTTAATAAAAATAATGCATTGATTTGCAGTGTGAAAAGCGACGTTTTCGCGCGCGGAAAGTATTGTTTTTCTACAGATGGCATGATGTTCTCTTTCGTTTGCGCTCTTTATGAAGTAGTGTGAAAAGATTGTCTGGTAACTGTAATCTGTAATTCGTAAGAGTCGTTTTGAATCCAGGAAAAGACAGCGTGCTATTACGAATTACAGATTACAGTAAGCGAATTTCGATTTGAAAGAGTGTGTACAGAATTTTATATTATATATATAAATATATATATATATATAATATAACTGTATAAGTGGCGCGCACATTT